>Ga0208300_100050_pt1 | contig 149134 bp, 139 predicted proteins | sample 23_taG_FD_184096 | JGI IMG/M metagenome (GOLD analysis project Ga0208300, IMG submission 184096) | Marine viral communities from Cariaco Basin, Caribbean Sea - 23_WHOI_OMZ (SPAdes) (version 2) | ecosystem: Environmental > Aquatic > Marine > Oceanic | place: Caribbean Sea: Cariaco Basin...
TGTCTGGTGCGGATCAGTCCGCAACCACCACTGAGAACAACGGGTGCGTATTGGAAGGGAGGAACCACCACAACCAGCGGTTGTGGTGGATTGGTATTGCCTGTTGACTATGACTGGCTAATGGGTGACCCCACTTTCACCTCAGCGGTATTCGAAAGTCAGATCGGTCACGGGGTGGGGTGTCTTTTCTGGCGGGAAAAAATGTCTGAGCGAAGCGAGTTGTTTTTCCCAGAAGAAAAGACACCCCACCTCGGGGCCAGCCACCATACGTCAGGCCTTCCCCCCAAGCAGAATCCGCACCGCCGTACAGGCATCCTCCAGTTCCGCTTCCCGGGGTTCCCGCCCGCCAAGGATATCGCTGTAAAGGCAGGATTCCGCCAGGCGCACCATGAAGTAGGACAGGCTGAAGATGTTCATCGGCGGCTTGATGTGCCCGGCGGCTACCTGATCCTTCAGCATGCGAGTGTTGGTTTCCACCGTGCGGGTGTGAAGAATCGATTGGGACGAGGTGAGGATCTTCAGGGCGTATTCCGGGTCCTGGTTGATAAACCGCCGCAGCGGTTCGAAGTGCAGGATGGCGGAGTTGGTGCGCCGGTAAACGCCGACGATATAGTCCACGCCCACACCGGGGGTTTCCGCCAAGGCCTGTCGCCAGAGGGGTTCGTAAAGTGACCAGAGGATCTCGCCGATCAGCAGATCCTTGTTGCCCACCCAGCGGAACAGGGTGGCCCGGCCGATTCCGAGTTCTTCAGACAGAGGTGCCAGGTGAATGCGCTCACCCTTGAGCCACATGCGACGGGCCCGTTTGAAAGCCTCGGCGGGTGTTGCCCTGGTTACGGTTTTGTCTGCCACTGAAACCTCGTGCCGGAATTTGGATTCATTTTAACGGCTAAACCCGGAACCCGCTATGCAGCCGGGATAACACGCCCGTGATGGTTTTGTGAACTTTTCAGCCTACACTCCCCTTTGAGTCACAGTGAAAGCCACCGGTGGGGGCAACAGGCCCGGAGACCATGTCACGAACCGTACTGATTATTGAAGATAACCCCGGTATCGGGGAACTGGTGCGCATGCAGGTGTCGGACCTGGACATGCAGCCGGTTCTTGTGGACCGGGGGGACACCGGTCTGGAGCGGTTCCGTAAGGGCGGCATCGATCTGGTCATTCTCGATCTGATGCTGCCCGGTCTGGATGGCCTGGCTGTGTGCCGGGAGATTCGATCCTGCCCGGGCTACGTTCCGGTTCTGATGCTGACGGCGAAAAGCACGGAGCTTGATCGGGTACTGGGCCTGGAAATGGGGGCGGATGACTACCTGACCAAACCGTTCAGCGTCGCCGAGCTGGCGGCCCGGATCAAGGCGCTTTTCAGGCGGGTGGATGCCCTCTCCCAGGGCGCTTCCGAAAGCAAGAAAGTCGATGAGATCAAGGTGGACGGGCTGCGAGTCGACCCGGTTCGCCGGCGGGTGTTTGTGGAGGATCGGGAAGTGGAGCTCACCGCCCGGGAGTTCGATCTGCTTTGGCACTTTGCCTCTCACCGGGGCCGGGTGTTCAGCCGGGCCCAGTTACTGGATGCCGTCTGGGGCTATAATCACGAGGGCTACGAGCATACCGTGAACACCCACATCAACCGTCTGCGTAACAAGATTGAAGCCGACCCGGCTGAGCCCCGGTACGTACAGACCGTCTGGGGTGTTGGTTACCGGTTTATGGATTAGTCATGGCCCTGTCTGTGTTCCGAACACTCTATGCCCGGCTGGCCATTGGCCTGTTTCTGTTGCTGCTGGTGGTTGGCGGGCTGTTCACGTTTCTGAGCCTGACGTCGGTCCGGGAGTATTCTGCGGCGGTGAACCACCAGCTGAACCGGGATCTGGCGAGCCATCTGGTTTCGGACCGAAATCTGGTGACCGACGGCAAGCTCAACCGCGATGCCCTGAAGCAGTTGTTCGAGCTGTATATGACAATCAATCCCAGCATTGAGATCTATCTGCTGGACCGGCAGGGCAACATCCTGTCCTACTCGGCGGATCCGGATAAGATCAAGCGCAACCGGGTCTCCCTGGAGCCGATCAGAACTCTGCTCGACAATCCCGAAGCCTACCCGCTGCCCGGCGACGATCCGCGCAGTCATGATCGGCGCAAGGTTTTCTCGGTAACCCCCGTGCCTTCCGGGGAGAATCCCACCGGCTACCTGTACGTGGTGCTTCGGGGCGAGGAGTACGATCTGGCCGAGAGCATGGTCCACAGCGATCGGTTGCTGCAGATGGGGGCCGGCGCCCTGGCGGTGAGCCTATGCGTGGGCCTGCTGGCCGGGCTGGTGTTTTTCCGGCTGCTGACTCGCCGGTTATCCCGTCTGACTGAGCGGGTGGAAGCCTTCGAAAGCGGCATGGCTTCCGGGCAGGTGCCGGTGCTGATCGGTAGAGGCGATGATATTGATTATCTGACCGCCCGTTTCGACCAGATGGCAGAGCGCATTGCGGCACAACTGGAGCTCCTGAAAGACAAGGACGCCCAGCGCCGCCAGCTGGTGGCGCAGGTATCCCATGATCTTCGCACGCCCCTGGCATCAATTCAGGGCTATCTCGAAACGCTGCGCCTGAAGCAGGAGACTCTGACCGGTGAGGAGCGGGCCCGGTTTCTCGATGTGGCCCTGGTGGAGACCCACCGGCTCGGACGTCTGGTGGAAGAGCTGTTTGAGCTGGCGGCACTGGACGCCCGGGAAAAGCAGCCCACGCCCGAGTCCTTTGTGGTTGCCGAGCTGTTGCACGATGTGGTGCAGAAACACCAGCCGGAAGCCGGCCACGCCGGTGTGACGCTGGCTGTCGTCGAGGTTGCTCCCGTGCAGGTACTGGCCGATATCGCCATGACCGAACGGGTTCTGGACAATCTGATCAGCAACGCCATCGACCATTCGCCCGAGGGTGGAACGGTAACCCTCAGCGTTGTTGTCAGTGGCGAAGGCGCAGAGATCACCGTCGCCGACGCCGGGCCCGGCATTGATACAGCCGACATTGACCACCTGTTTGAACCCTTCTATCAGGCGTCCGGCTCCCCGCGTATCGGCCATGCCGGCCTTGGTCTGGCAATTGCCCAGCGGATGGTGTCCCTGCAACAGGGGCGGCTCAGGGTCCATAATGACAATGGCGCCGTTTTCTCGGTCTGGCTTCCGCTGGCCCGAGAGACAGACGAAGCCGCCGGTCAAAAATCCACAGCGTGATAGATTCGTAACAACTACCGAACAGTTTCGTGAATCCGGGGCGGTACGCTGTCACCATGGAATCACGCAGAGGAGAGTTATCATGAGACGCACAATCACGGGTATGTTGGCCGCACTGGCGCTGGTCTCCGCCGGTGGCCTGTATACGGCCTACGCGACCGCCGACAAACACGAGGGTAAAGACACCGAGTTCGCCCCAGATGACCCCGGGCTGGCCGTGGCGACCTTTGCCGGCGGCTGCTTCTGGTGTGTTGAGGCGGGTTACGAAAAGATTCCCGGCGTGGTGGAGGCGGTCTCCGGTTACGCCGGCGGTGATGAGAAGAATCCGACCTACCAGCAGGTATCGTCTGGCCGCACCGGCCATACCGAAGCGGTCCAGGTGTATTACGACCCGGAAAAAATGACCTATGAAGGGTTGCTCGCCGGTCTGTGGCGGATGATGAACCCCACGGATATCAAGGGCCAGTTTGTCGACCGGGGCAAGCAGTACCGTCCGGCCATTTTCTACCACAACGCCGAGCAGAAGCGCCTTGCAGAAGCTGCCAAGCAGGAGCTTGAGGCCTCTGGTGTTTATGACAACCCGGTTCTGATCCCGATCGAACCGCTGGAAAACTTCTACCCGGCGGAGCAGTACCATCAGGATTACTACAAGAAGAACCCGGTACGCTACAAGGTCTACACCTTCAACTCGGGCCGCTACCAGTTTATCGAAAATGTGTATGGCGAGGACTACGAGCTTGATTTCTCCCGCTTCCAGGACGAAGCCAAAGTCGATGCCAGTGACGACATGGTCTCTGGCGATAGCGCCAACGCCGAGCAGGGGCAGATAGGCAGCGGTTTCGACCCGGAAAGTTTTGAAAAGCCGGACCAGCAGACCCTGAAAAAGCGGCTGACCGACATGCAGTACGAAGTGACTCAGGAAGACGGAACCGAGCCGGCGTATGATAACCGCTACTGGGACAACAAGCGCCCGGGGTTGTATGTGGATATTGTCTCCGGTGAGCCCCTGTTCTCCTCCCGGGACAAATACAAGTCCGGTACCGGCTGGCCGAGCTTCACCCGGCCCATCACCCCGGACGCGGTGGTGGAGCGCGAGGATAGCTCGTTCTTCATGTCCCGGACGGAAATCCGCAGCCGCTACGCCGACTCCCACCTGGGCCACGTGTTCAATGATGGCCCGGAGCCCACGGGACTGCGCTATTGCATGAACTCCGCTGCGATGAAGTTTATCCCGCTGGAGGACATGAAGGCCGAAGGTTATGGCGAGTGGATCGATGAAGTCCGGGCATCTGAATAGGTCGGATTAGCGCAGCGTAATCCGACAACCAGACTACAACCACAGATCGCCAACCGCCGTTTGCGAACTGAAATGGTGCCATACCTGGGCCTGCAGCAATTCGGCGGTGGCGATGGCATCAATCAGCGCGTTGTGGGCGGCATAGTGAGGCAGCCCGTAACGGAGCCGGCTGTCCGCCAGCCGGATCGACACCGGCTTCTTGCCCCAAAGCCTCTGCCAGCCTGAGGGCTGACGGTCTGGGTGAAGGTGGGCCTCGATCGCCATGGTGTCGAGCACCGGAAACCGGATGCCCTCGCCCAGGCGCCATTTCAGCGCCACATCCAGGAATGAACGCTCGATGGTCCGATAATGGACAACGGGGATACGGCCATTCAGGCACGCAAACAGGTCTTCGAGAATTTCCTCCAGGTCCGGTGCCTTGTCGATATCGCTGTGGGTGATGCCGTGGATGGTGATGGAGGTCTGGTGCAGGGGCAATTTCGGGCGAACGATCCAGTGCCTGGCTTGGGCCAGCTGGATGCCATCAAGTGTGAAGGGCACCAGGCCGATACTGACAATCGAGTGCTGGTTGGCATCAAGGCCGGTGGTCTCGAAGTCCAGGGCCACCATCGGAACCTCCGACAACGGGGTGTCCCGGGACACGCATCCATGCTCGTAGAACGCTTTCAGAAGCGGTGATTTGCTCTGGGCCGCCAGCGCCTGGTATTGCTCGGGCCACGGCAGAATGGTGACGGAATCTTCGGTCTGCGAGCCATCAGACATTACGGGTCACCTGGGTGTTGTACCGGAATTTCAGGAATTTCTGGGCGTTGCTGACCACCTGGAATGCATCCTTGAGGTGACTGCGCTCAAAGGGTGAGAGATCTTCCGGGCGGACATTGTTGTCCGGCTCACGCCCGGCCTCGATGGCCAGTGCCTGGTGCCGGATCCGGACGATGGAAATGAATTCCAGAGCGTCCCGCAGGTTGCCCAGATCATCGTCCAGCAGCAACTTGGTTTTGCCAATGGCTTTCAGCCGTTCGAAGGAATTCTGGGCCCGGGAGCCGCAGGCCAGGGCATGAACCCGGATCAGATCCGACAGCGGGGCGGTGCCGCGGCGCTTCAGGTTGAACGTTTTCTGCTGCTTGCCGCCTTCTTCCAGCACAAAGGTGCGGAAAAAGCCGAGGGGAGGCGTCCGGTTCAGGGCATTGCGGGCCAGCATTGCCAGGAATCGCTGGCTGTTGCTGGCCTTGTCGGCCACCAGGGTTTTCAGTTGCTCGGCAAATTCGGTCTGGCCATAGATACCGTCCAGATCGAAGAAAATATTGCTGTTAAGCAGGGCCTGGGCCTTGGGGTTGTCAATCCAATCGGTGAAGTAGTCCTTCCATACCCGCAACGGCTGCCGCCACCTCTGGTTGGTCGCCATGATGTCGCCGGTGCAGTAGGTATAGCCACACTCGGCCAGGCCATCACTGACAAACCTGGCCAATGCCAGGAAGTACTCGTCGTGCTCCTCGGGCACAAAGCTGTCGTCCAGGATCATGGCGTTGTCCTGATCCGTCACCACCAACTGTTCGTCCCGGGCCATGGAGCCAAGGGCCATGAAACAGTAGGGCACCGGCGGTGGGCCCAGTTTCTCCTCACCCAGCTCCAACAGCCGCTGGGTAAAGCTGCGCCCGATACCCGCCATGGCGCTGCCAATCATGTGGGAGTTGGCGTCTTCGTTGACCATCCGCACGAAACTGTCGCGAACATCCCGGCTGATTTTCTTCAACCCTTTGACGTCCTGCTGGTGGTAGATGTTGCTGACCAGGTAAAGACTGCTCTGGCTCTCATACTTCACAATGTCGGATAGCGCGACCACGCCGCGCACCTCGTCCCGGTCCATCACCGGGAGATGATGCACATTGTTGTGCAGCATGGTGAGCATGGCTTCGAAGATGAATGCACTGGAGCGAATGGTGATCAGGCCTTCCGACATGATCTCGCTGATCGGTGTTTCCGAAGCCAGGGCCTCGCTGAGCGCCCGGGTACGAAGATCCCGGTCAGTAATGATGCCCCGGAGCATCGGCTTATCGCCTTCGTCGTCCATCAGCAGCAAAGCGGAGACGCCGTTGTCGGTCATGATTCGCGCCGCTTCCTGGAGCCGGACCGTGCACGGGGCCGAGATCGGTTCCCGGGAGATCAGCCGGCTAACCTTCGAGGTCATCAGTTCGTTGGACTTTTCCCGGCGGGAAAGCGCAGAGCGCAAACGGCTGCGGTCCTCGATTTCCACGAAATCGGCGAAGTTGTCGTCGTTTTCCCACAGAAACTGAAAGGTTTCACCCGGAATCTTGTAGATCAGGGTGTCTTCCAGAGCCTTTACCGGAAAGCGCACCTTCTTGTTCATCAACAGGCCAAACTGACCGAAGATTTCGCCTTCGCTGATCCGGTTATACAGCTCCCCTGAGCGGCGATAGATTTCGACCGCACCGCTGCGCACGTAGTAGAGCCAGTTGTTGGAGTCGCCGAACTCAAGGATCTGGGTACCGGCCTTGAAATAAACCACTTCGATTCCGCCCACCACCCTGTCGAGCAGTTCCTCGGCCATCTCGTCGAAAGGGGGGTACTGTGCCATGTGATTGCGGATATCGATGAGCTCGGCCTGCATAAAACTCCCTGTTTTCGCGAAGGAAAGTATCTCTCAGTAAAGGAATATAGCAGTGGGGGGAGTCGGCGGCCATGTCGACCTTTGACGGATCTCATTGACCGCTTTGTCCGCGGTTGCTAGCCTTGCCTCACTTTTTTCAGGTGTCCGTCGCAAAGCGCGACGGGTGAAACGGGAAATCGGTGAGCCTGGCCACGCCAGTGCAAGTCCGATGCTGCCCCCGCAACGGTAAGCAGGATAACGGCAATCTGATGCGCCACTGTGTCGATATGACATGGGAAGGTGATTGCCCGGGAACCCCAGGTTCCGCCTGCCAGCCCGGAGACCGGCCTGAAAAAACACTCGATGTTGCGGTGGGCGACCTGGGTGGGTGATAGTCCGGTTCCGCTTTCCTGCCACCCGATGACCGCCTGCCCCTTTCTGTCCGTTCCGCAGCAAAAAAAACTGATCTCCGTGCGGGCGAGCGCGGATTGCGGAGCAAAAAAATGTCTTTGAGACCTTCCTTACCTGCCCTGGTGACGGCGACGTCACTGCTGACCCTGCCTGGCCTGGCGCTGAGCCAGGGTGACGATGCCGGAGCGCTGGATCCGATTGTTGTTACTGCCACTCTGGGCCCAGAGACCATTGGCGAAGGCCTGTCTTCTGTTACTGAAATCAGTGAGGAGGAGGTTGAAAAGTGGCAACCCCTTGAGTTTCAGGATCTGTTGGCCTCGCAGCCAGGCGTTGCCATATCCGGAAATGGCGCTTTGGGCAAGCAAACCACCGTTTTTATCCGGGGCCATGAATCGGATGCCACGGTGCTCCTCGTCAATGGCATTCGGATTCGATCGGCAACAACCGGCTCTCCTGCCTGGCAGTTTTTGCCTCCCCAACTCATCAGTCGGGTGGAGATTGTCCGGGGAAGCAGCAGCAGCCTTTACGGCGCGGATGCCATGGGTGGTGTGGTCCAGGCCTTTACGATGCCAGAGGGTGAAGGCACCCGAGGGTGGGTAGAAGCGAGTGCCGGCAATCTGGACACGCAGAATTATTCGGCGGGGTTCTCCAGCATTAATGAAAACAGTGCCGTGAATGTTGGTGTTAACCGTTTTCGTACCGATGGCGCTCCGGTTATCGAAGGTGGCGAGGACAAGGCCTACGACAACAACTCAGGTACATTCAGTGCCAGTCATGAATTCGATAATGGAGTTCGCACCAATGTCACTTATCTCGGTGCGGAGGGGACTGCAGAGTATGAAGGCGGCTATAACGATTTCGTATTTCAGGTTGCCGGGGTTGGGGTTGATCTTCCGGTAACCGAGAACTGGCGGACGTCACTGCAGTTTTCGGACGCGCGCGATGTTCTTGAAGATTACGGTTCTTTCCCTTTCGAGGTGACAACGAAAACCCGCACCTCTCGCATCGAAAACTGGCTGACTGCAGGAGTGCATGAGTTTGTCGTGGGTGCCGAAACAATGACTGATCAGGTTGAGGCATCAACCAATTACGTTGAAACGAGCCGTGACAATGATGCTTTTTTTGGTCAGGCACTGCTGAACTTCGGGCCGTCTGACCTCCATTTCAGCGCGCGAAGCGATGACAATGAAGCTTTTGGAACCCATGAAACATGGGGAGCAGCCTATGGCTATCAATTTGATCCCCATCACCGCCTGAGGCTGAGCTCTGGAACAGCTTTCAAGGCACCGACCTTCAACGACCTTTATTATCCCTTCGGCTTCGGTAACCCTGATCTTGAGCCTGAGGAATCGATTAGCTATGAAGTCGGCATGGAAGGTAACTACCGGAACTGGTTCTGGGATGCGGCCATTTATCAAAGCGAGGTCGACAACCTGATTGTTTATGACAGTCAGGCCGGCAAGCCGCTCAACGTAGAGCAGGCCAGGCTCAGGGGCATGGAGTTTGTTGTGGGATGGCAACGCAACGGCTGGAGCACTAAAGCCGTAGCCAGCCTGGGCGACTTCGAAAACCAGGAAGATGGCTCCCAATTGATCCGTCGTCCCGAGCAGAGCATTCGCGTTGATCTCGATAAGGACTTTGGTCGCTGGTATGCGGGAACAAGTGTCCGCGCTGAGAGCCACCGGTTTGATGAAGTGGTCAGCCGTATCCGGATTCCTGGCTATGCTGTCTGGAACCTGCGGGCAGGTATGAGCTTTGCCGAAGGTTGGCAGGTCTCGGCCTCTATCGATAATGTGCTGGATAATGAGTATGCGCTGGCTCAGTACGACAGCAGCCGGAATTACATCAGTGCCGGACGAACGGCATTAGTGTCAGTTCGCTACAATTTTGTTCGCTAGTTGCGTTCCTGAAATCGAGGACACGACCGATAAATGACCATTCGAAAAGCTGGAATCGGTCTTGTTGCGTTGCTCTTGATGCTACCCGGCGGGGCGTCGGCGGCGCAGGTGTGCGCCCAAGATGCGCTCCGCCATAGTGTTTGTTTGCCGAGCCCTGCCGGGCGGGTTGTCTCCCTCTCCCCCGGTGCCACCGAACTGCTTTTCTCTGCCGGCGCCGGCGACAGCGTGGTGGCCGTCAGTGCCTGGAGCGATTTCCCGGCCGAAGCGGCGGCGTTGCCTCAGGTGGGCGACAGCACCCGGCTGGATCTGGAGGCGATCGTTTCGCTGGCACCGGATCTGGTGGTGGCCTGGATTGATGGCAACTCCCGCAGCCAGCTGGAACGGGTCGCGGAACTTGGTATCCCCGTATTCTGGCTGGCCCCGCGCACGTTCGAGGAGATTGCCCGGGCGGTTGAGACGCTTGCGCTTTTAACGGGGCAGCCCACTGTGGGGCAAGCGCGAGCGGAGTCTTTCCGCAAGGAAATCGCCAGCCTGGAGTCCGAGTATGCCAGTGCGCAGCCGGTCCGGGTCTTCTATCAGATCTGGGACCAACCACTGATGACCGTGAACCGGGAGGAGCTGATCAGCAAGGCCATCGAGCTGTGTGGCGGCGTCAACGTATTCGGCCATTTGCCGAGGTTGGTGCCCCGGATCAGCCGGGAAGCGGTGCTGGCCGCCAATCCGGAGGTGATTGTTACCGCCGGAGAAGCGGGCAATAACCAGTGGCTGGAGGGTTGGCGGCAGTTCCCCGGCCTTACCGCCGTGTCGGCGGGCAACCTGTTCCTGGAACCGCCGGATCTGCTGGCCCGGCCCACGCTTCGTATCGTGCAAGGCGTCAGACATCTGTGCCAGACCCTGGAGCAGGCCCGTGCCAATCTCTAGCCCCGCTTCCGTCTCCGGCCCTTTCAAACCCATGCTGATCCTGGTGCTGGCGAGCCTGGTGGCGGGCTTGTTGTCGGTCAGTATCGGCAGCAGCGGTGCCGGGATCGACGACACCCTGAGGGTGCTGGCCGGCAGCGGCACTGACCTTCAGCAAACCGTGATCCTCGAATTGAGGCTGCCACGTACCCTGAGCGCATTTGCCACCGGCGGACTGCTGGCGGTGGCCGGTGCGCTGATGCAGGTATTGTTGCGTAACCCGCTTGCCGACCCCTATGTGCTTGGTTTGTCCGGCGGCGCGGCGGTTGGCGCCTTGCTGGCGATGCTGGCCGGCGCTGCCGGTTTTCTGGTATCCGGTTCCGCCTTCGCCGGCGCCATGCTGGCGACTCTGCTGGTATTTGGCCTGGCCCATGGCAGCGGGAGCTGGACCCCCTCCCGCCTGCTGCTCACCGGTGTAGTGGTGGCTGCCGGCTGGGGCGCGGTGATCACCCTCATTCTTTCCATGACGCCCGCGACCCGGCTTCCGGGCATGCTGTACTGGCTGATGGGGGATCTCTCCCACGCCGGCACCCCCTGGCCGGGTTTGCTGATTCTGGCGCTGGTCTGCCTGCTGGTGTTTCCGCTGGGCCGGGCGCTGAATGTGCTGGCCCGGGGATCCTTGCAGGCGGCTGCGCTGGGTGTCTCGGTGCGGCCCCTGGAGTGGTTGATTTACCTGCTCGCCAGTCTGCTCACAGCGACCGCCGTAACAATGGCCGGAGCCGTCGGGTTTGTTGGGTTGGTGGTGCCGCACATGTTGCGGCTGGTGTTGGGCAACGATCAACGCTTGATCCTGCCGGCCTGCGCCCTGGCAGGCGGCACCCTGCTGGTGCTCGCCGATACGCTGGCCCGGGTGGTGATCGCCCCGGAACAGCTGCCGGTGGGTGTGATCACCGCGCTGATCGGTGTTCCCACCTTCCTGTATCTGCTCTACCGGAGTCGATGATGACCACACTGGCCACCGAAGAGCTGATAATCGATATTCCCGGACGCAGCCCGGGTGTGCCCCTGAACCTGTCCCTGCAGCCGGGGCAGGTCTGGGGTGTTCTGGGCCCGAACGGCGTAGGCAAAACCACGCTGCTGCACACCCTGGCGGGGCTCCGGGAGCCTCGCGACGGCCGGCTGATACTGGATGGCGTACCGCTGGCGGATCTCCGCCGCAAACGGGTTTCGCAGCAGATGGGCCTGGTGTTCCAGGACCGGCAGGACGGATTCCCTGCCACGGCATTGGAAACGGCCTTGATTGGCCGCCATCCCTGGTTATCACCCTGGCAGATGGAAAGTGGCGAGGATCTGGCCATTGCCGAACGGGCCCTGGAAGCGTTGGACGTAATCCATCTGAGGGACCGGCTGGTTAACACACTCTCCGGCGGCGAACGGCAGCGGGTAGCCATCGCTACGCTGATGACCCAGGCGCCAGCAATCTGGCTGCTGGACGAGCCTACCAACCACCTGGACCTTCAGCATCAAACCTCGGTGATGAAGCTCTTGCGCAGCCAGGCCGCATCCGGCCGGGCGGTATTCATGTGCCTGCACGACCTGAACCTGGCCGCCCGCTGGTGTGATCAGATTCTGCTGTTGTATCCCGACGGCCAGGCCTGCTGGGGCCCGGCCCGGGATATGCTGGTGACCTCCGCGCTTGAAAGCCTGTTCGGCCAGCGCCTGCTGTCTGCCGAGCTGGATGGTTATCCGGTGTTTGTACCTGGGTAAAGGGTAAGCCTAACGAGTACCCGAAATGCCGTTCAGGCGGTAAATATACGACAGCTGTCGCAAAACTCCCTCCAGCTAGGCCCGGCTTTCTTACAACCCTATGATAAGCATGAGATAGTCAATACCGAGAGACTGTGAATGAAAAACTGATGTGACATGTAGGTTTCAAGGAAATAAGCGCAACTGGAATAAGTGTCATTTGTCGTTGAATTAGCTGTTAATGCTGAAAAGCCAAGTCGTGGCACCTGGTACTCATCCGTGTCAAAATTAAGTAATAGGTGAACGAGAGGTTTTGCCCATGAATCTCCAGAAAATTGAAGACGAGGCGCTGCACCTTCCCAAAGAGGAGCGAGCTCAATTGATCCAGCGACTGGTATTGAGTCTGGAGTCTCCTTCAGAAGAAGAGCTCAGATCCGATTGGTTGCTTGAGGCCCGGCGCAGGGGCGAAGAGATCGACAATGGCACAGTGCAGGCTGTGTCTGGCGAGGAGGTCATGAGAAAGGCTAGAACACTGATTAAATGAACTATTCTTTTCACCCGGCAGCGGAAGCCGAGTTCCTGGAGTCAGTTGGTTATTACGAATCAAGAGTTCCGGGATTGGGTGGTGCCTTCATAGAGGAATTTGAGGCCCTGGCCAATTTAGTTGGCGAGTCACCGAAAGCTTGGCAGGTCGAGTTGCCACCAGATATTCGTAGAGCGCTCCTTCACAGATTTCCCCTGTCAATCGTTTACCGAGAGAGGCCTGATGGTTTCCAGATTCTGGCTGTTGCCCATGACCGGCGGCGTCCGCAGTACTGGCTGGGCAGGCTTTAACGATCGGCTGCACAGCGACCGATTTTCCGCCGCTTCGCGGCTCCAAATCGGCGCGTGAGCCGGGCGTTAGCTGTAATTGCTCCACCTGAAAAGTGATACTATAGTGTCACTATTAGTGTGATTCAGGGTGAGCCCATGAAAGTTGAGCTGGTTACGAACCTCAAGCGCCAAGCCACAAAAATCCTGGCAGACCTGCATCTGTCTAAAGAGCCGGTACTGATCACTGAACATGGCCAGCCATCGGCTTATCTTGTTGATGTGCAGGATTACGAGTTCATGCAGCGTCGCCTTGAGTTGCTTGAAGGGCTCTCACGGGGAGAGCGTGCTGTACTTGAGGGGAGAACGTACAGCGAGAGTGAGGCCAGGGAGAAAATGAGTAAATGGCTGAAGTAATATGGACAGAGCCCGCCCTTCAGGAGTTAGATGCCATCGCCGAGTACATTGCTCTGGATAATCCTGCTTCCGCTAGTCATCTGGTCCAGGAAGTTTTCGAGAACACCGGGCGTTTGGAGGATTTCCCCCAATCCGGACGGATTCCTCCAGAACTTCCTGATTCGGTATACAGGGAGGTAGTGGTTCCACCGTGTCGCATATTTTATCGTGAAGATGAGCATAGGGTTCTCCTCCTCTATGTTATGCGAGAGGAGCGGCAGCTTCGTGCGTACATGCTTGGGAACCGCTCGCAATGATTCTGTCCAACAATTTTTTCCTGTTTCAGGCATTATGGTCCCTGGAGGTTGGCAAGAAGGCCAGCACTCACCCGGGAGAACACCATGAGCAAGAAACCAGAAAAAGCCACGATCACAACCGCTACTATTGAGGAGCAGACTGCTGCTTTTCTGAAAGCTGGTGGTTCCATTGAGTATGTCGGCAAGGGTAAAAGTGGGCAATATTCCTCTTCAGGATCGAAACAGATAAGCCTGAAAGCCCGCTGATGCGTTCGGCACCTGGTGCCGAACCTTCACTCACGCCATACGCTTCATAGCCCGGTCACCGAGCAGGTACTGGTGTGCCAGTGCGGCAGCCACGTGCAACCCGATCATCAGCCAGAGCACATTGGCCAGGACTTCGTGGACGTCTTCACCACTGTCTTCCAGCCATTCCACTTCCGGGCCGGAACCAAATACCGTCCACCCGAAGAAGCTAACGGTGTCTCCCTCTCCAACTGCCGTCGCCAGCCCTGATAAAGGCATCAGTACCATCAGCGCGTACAGCGCAAAATGCCCGAGCTTTGCCATGGTTGCCCAGTGTGCTGGCGGTGTCAGGCGGGATCGGTTCAGCCATCGCCATAGGCCACGAAATATAACCAGCCCGAACAACGCCAGCCCTATACTCTGATGCCAGGTCATCAGGGAGGCCTCAGAGACCGTGTCCTCAAGGGCCTCGAACCATACCTCGCTGGCGAGCATGGCCAGCAGCAGGAGGGCCATAATCCAGTGCACGGCCCGGGAAACCGCACCATAGCGGCTGTCAGCGTCCATTAGTGTCATTGTCGATCTCCTTCCAGGGATGAATGGCGAGAGCCCTTTCCGGGCCCCCGCTCAGGTGGTGTGGTATCAGTTCCGGCGGCCACCCCGAACCGGCGCACCATACTGGTTGAACTCCTGTTCACGGATCAGGTTGTTTTCGGCATCCCGCAGTTGCACCTGGTAGGTGCCATCTGCGGTCTCATCCACTGAAACCTTTACTCCCGGACCAAACCGGCGCAGGGCCTGGCCGTATGCCATGATCCGCATTTCCTCGGTGCTGTACTGCTTGAGCTCGGCGTTCATGGCCTTGCCGTCGCGACGGTGCTCGTACCGGTCGTCTTCCCAGTAGTCGTCGTCCGCAGACACCAGAAGCGGTGCGGCACTGAGCAATGCGGCGGCAGATAAAGCGGCAATGGTGGTGGTCTTTTTCATGATGGAACTCCTTGTGTGTTAAAACCCATGACGACATGTCATCGCTGGTCGGGAATCATTGCACCAGCAAAACGTCGCAGAATTGTCTCGGACGGCAGCCGAAGTTGTCGCAAATTGTCTCAAGAGCCTGAATCGGGATGATTTTTGACAACTTCACCCCCATCTGCGGTGATGACTCCCCTATACTCGGGGCAGTGAATATCCGGGCGGAGTAACAAGTGAGCACCTCTCCTACAATTCTGGTGGTCGATGACCACCGAGACATTCGCGACCTGGTTGGCCGGTATCTGCAGGAACACGGGTTACGCGTGCTGTTGGCCGATGGTGGGGATGTCATGAAACGCCAGCTGAGAGACCATCCGGTCGACCTTGTGGTGCTGGACATCATGATGCCGGGCGACGATGGCCTGGTTCTCTGCCGTTACCTGCGCGAGCACACGGAGCTGCCGGTTATTCTGCTGACAGCCATGAGCGAGGAGACGGATCGCATCGTTGGCCTGGAAATGGGGGCCGACGACTACCTGACCAAACCTTTCAACCCCCGGGAACTTCTGGCCCGCATCAAGGCCGTTCTGCGGCGAACCGTGGCACTGCCGCCGCAGCGTAGCCCGATGGCCGGGCAATGTCTGGCATTCGAGGGCTGGACTCTGGATGTCGACCGACATCAACTGATTGATCCTGAGGGCGTCGAAGTCTCTCTCAGCACCGCTGAATACAAGTTGCTGCTGGCCTTTCTGGAACATGCCGGTCGGGTCTTGTCCCGGGATCAGCTCATGGATCTGACGCTGGGACGGGAAGCGGACGCCTTCGATCGCAGTATCGACAACCATGTCAGCCGGCTGCGCCGGAAAATCGATCCGGATGCCCGCAATCCCAGGCTGATCAAAACCATCTGGGGCGGCGGCTATCAATGGATTGCCCGGGTGGCAGGGGCAGGGCAATGAGGTTATGGCCCCGTCGGGCCGGCGGACAGCTGGCACTATTACTGGTCCTGGTGCTGCTGGTGGCCCAGATCATCACCATCGCGATTCTGGCGGGAGAGCGCCAGGGCGCCCTGCGCAGCGCCAGCCTGGAGCATGTACTGCAACGGGTAATCGATGCCTACACCCTGCTCGATACCTCAGATCCCGAGCGGCAGGAACGTATACTGCGAGCCTTCTCGAGCCCGTCCCTCCGGATTTCCATCGATCCGTCCGCGCATCTGGCCAGTAACAGATCCCCGGCGATGGCGGGGCAGCTGATGGGGGAGCTGGGGCTGCCTCCCGAGCGAGTGCGAACCGCTATCAAAGCTGATGACGGCGACTGTCTGCCTGGGCATGAGTTCCAGGAGAGCGACCACGGCGATGACGACTCTCACCGGGACGACGAAGAGCATGAAGAGGAGGAGCATCGGGAAGATCGGGAGCACCGGGAAGACAGAGACGCAAAGCGGAACAGGTGCCCGCCCATTCTGAGTGTTTCGCTGGCCTTGCCGTCAGGCCAATGGCTCAACGCGCAAGCCCGACCACCTGCGCCTTCCTGGCTCTGGCTCAAGGCTACGCTGACCAGCGTTGGTATTACTGCGGTGCTGCTGGTTCTCACGCTTTTGCTGGCCATCCGCCACATCTTGCGTCCGGTCAGTGAGCTCAGTCACGCAGCCGAGGCCTTCGGGCGGGGGGAAAAAGTTCAGATTCAGGAGCGCGGCCCGGAGGATATCCGTGAGGTAACCCGTGCGTTCAACCAGATGCAGCAACAGGTTGGTCGTGCCCAGGAAGACAGGGGGCGACTGCTGGCGGCTCTCGCCCATGATCTGCGCACTCCCATTACCTCGATGCGGCTGCGGGTGGAAATGCTGCCTGAAGGCGAAGACAGGGACCGGTTGCTCGATAGCCTCCAGGAGATGCAGCATTTGGCCGAAGCGACCCTCGATTTCATCCGCGGCAGCACCACTGAGCAACATCGGCGCTATGATCTGGCCACCCTGTTGGACAGCCTCTGTGGCGATCTGCAGGACATGGGCCTGGCGGTCGACTACGAAGACAGCCCGCGCTGCGTGCTCCAGGGCCAGCCGGAGGCAGTCAAACGGGCCCTGCGCAATCTGATTGAGAACGCAGTGAAATACGGGCGGCGGGCCGAAGTGAAACTGGAAGCCCGCGAGAACGAGGCGTGCATTACGATCACCGACGAGGGGCCGGGCATCCCGGAAGCCGAACGGGACCGGGTGTTCGAACCCTTCTACCGCCTGGAGCAGTCCCGCAGCCGTGAAACCGGAGGCGCAGGCCTTGGGCTGGCCATCGCCCGCACCCTGATCCGCGGCATGGGCGGGGATATCCGGCTCGACAGTGGCCCGGAAGGTCAGGGCCTCCGGGTATTGGTGACATTGCCCGGACAGATCTGACCAGAACCGGATTTTAAACTGTCCGGGCGTGGAGGGGGTTGAGGGGGTTATTGTCCCGGTCGGCCGGAGGTGCTGGCAGGCAGCCAGATGTTGACGCAGAGCCCGGCCTTTCCATCCTTCCTGCCGGCCAGGGCTAGCTGGCCGCCGTGCAGCTCGGCAATGCGCCGGGCGATGGCCAGCCCCAGACCGGCGCCGGCGCCCTGCCGCTGGTCCAGCCGGGTGAAGCGGCTGAGTGCCCGCTCCCGTTCCTCCGCCGGGATGCCGGGCCCCTGATCGCAGATTTCCACCGTGAAGCCGCCGGCCTCCTCTCGCATGGTGGTGCTTATCCGTGTGCCGTGGGCACTGTACTGAATGGCGTTGGCCAGCAAGGAGCGCATCATGGTGTTGATCAGGGCGCTGTGACAACTGACCACGGCCAACACGCATTGGTTGTCCAGCTCCGGTTCAATCTGTTTTTTCAGGGCCAACGGCGCGACATCGGCAATGCTCTGCTCCACCAGTTCCGCCAGGTTCTGGGGTTCGGGGCGGAAATCCACACCAGCGTCGACCCGGCTCAGCAGTAGCAGCTGCTCCACCAGGTGCACCATCCGGTCAACAGCGGCGGTCAGGTCGTCGAACTCTCCCGGGTGGCGCTCGGCCAAGCGCTCCAGATTAAGGCGTAGAGCGGTCAGCGGTGTCCGTAATTCATGGGCGGCATCCGCGGAAAAACGGCGCTCCCGCTCCAGTGCCTGGTTCAGCCGCTTCAGCAGACCATTTACCGCTTGCACCAGTCCGGACACCTCTCGCGGTGCCTGCCGGTCGTCCAGCGGATGAATACGCTCCGGCGCCATGTTGCGCACCGGCTTTTCCAGCCGGCGCAGCGGCCGGAAGCTGAACTGGATGGCGGAAATGGCCGCCACCACCAGCAAAGGCAGAGCCAGCAGCAACGGAAGAACATTGCCGAGGGCCAGCTCCTGGCTCAGTTCCTCCCGAATGTCCTCCCGCTGGGCGGTGCGGATCCAGAAGCCGGTGGCCGGGTCCTGAAGCGTGAATACACGCCATCGATAGCCTTTTGATTCGGCCCAGGAATAGCCCGGAACCAGTCCTTCGGAATCGTCGGCCTTCAGCGTGTCGAGCAGGGGGTGGCGGTCGGGTGTCCAGACCTCGAAGGCCAGCTTCTTCTCGTATTTGTGCCCGATGCCACTGGGCAGGATCTCGTCATTGTCGGCTTCAAAGTCGACTCTGTTGTTGTCGCCAACCGGCAGCTCCAGTGTCTCACTCAGGGTTTCCGATAACTGATCCAGGGACTGGGTGTCGGCGAGATGGCGAATCAGGCCCTGAACAATACGCGCGCTTTGTGCCAGCTCGGCATCAAACAGTTCCTCCAGCTCGTGATTGCTTTCCATGTAGCTCCAGGCCGCAGCAATCAGGGCAATCAGCAGGACCGTCGAGGTCACCAGCAGGGTCAGTGTTCGGGTCAGGGACATTCCGGTGCTCCGGCTGCGGCCTGACTCTCGAGCAGATAGCCGACACCCCGGATGGTACGGATGGTGGCCTTGCCAACCCGACGCCTGAGATGGTGGATATGCACCTCAAGGGCGTTGCTTTCCGCGCCCTGTTCCCAGCCGTACAGTTGCTCTTCCAGACGCCTGCGGGTGGCTACCTGATCAGGATGGCGCATCAGGTAGTTGAGGAGCTGGAATTCACTGCGGGGAAGCGTGACGGTTTCCTCGCCGATGGTGAGCTGGCAGGAATCGGGGTTCAGCACCAGCTTCCCGACCGTGAGCCCGTTTTGAGGCTGAGGCGAGCCGCGACGGGTGACGGCCCGGATGCGGGCCTTGAGTTCCGACATGGCAAAGGGTTTGGTGAGGTAATCGTCGGCGCCGGCATCCAGGCCCTGGAGTTTCTCGTCCAGATCCGACCTGGCGGTGAGAATGATAATGGGGGTCTGGTTGCCCTGTTGCCGGGTACGGCGAACGATATCGAGCCCGTCGACCCGGGGCAGGGTCAGATCCAGGATGACCAGGTCGAAGTGTTCCTCGGCAATGGCGTTGACCGCCTGCTGGCCATCGTCCAGCCAGTCGACGGTGTTCTGGTCTTCCCGCAGCATGTCCAGCATGGTGCGGGCCAGCAGGTGGTCATCTTCTACCAGGAGTATGCGCATTAAACGGGTTCCGGTTCAGAGCAGGTGTTCAGGGTGAAAGTGTAAAGGATCTTAGCCGTTTTGCCGCGCATTGCCGGGCTTATCTGGTTCCGGGGTGTCCGAGTCAGCCGTCCGGGACGGCGATGGCGACCGCGCCAGGCGGAACACGGTGTAGCGGCTGCTGTGATCAATGGTTTCCGCTTCGGCCTGTAGCCGATTGAGCACCGGTCTGCTCCGGTTGTCCACCGCCAGCAGTACCGGCTTGGCTCCCGAGCCGGCGGAAAGCCGGCTTTTCAAGGCCTCGCGAGTCATGGTCCGGATCTCTCCGTGACTGTAAAAACGGGCCGAAAAGGGCGCTTTGTCCAGGTAAAACAGGTCTCCGGGGGCAACGCCGGGCAGGGCGTCCAGCCGTGCAATCAGTTCCCGTTCGGTTTTCAACTGGCCCGGATTCAGGGCATACCAGCTTCCTGCTGCGGCGCCCACCACCGGTATCAGGAGCGCGGCCGCCAGGGCATATTTCGGCAAGGCGCGCCCGCTTGTGGCAGTGAACAATCCGGCGGTGAGTACGGCCAGGAACGGCAGGCCCGGCAGCACATAGGTCCACAGGATATTACCGGAAAACGTGAAAAACACCGCCGGGGTCAGTGCGCAGGCCAGGATCAGACCGTTGAGGCCGCGGCGCCGGGGCTGCCATCCGGTGTTAAGCCGGCTGCCCCGCCAGCGGCTCAGGCCCCAGCCGATCAGCGCGATCAGCCCCCACGGGAAACTGGCCAGGACCAGGTACAGCCAGATGGTACCGCGGGTGAAGTCATGGGCGTTACCGTACAGGTCGCCCCGCCAGTCGCTGACGAGAAAGCGCTTGAAGTGCTCCCCGACAATAAAGTAATCCAGGAACCCCGGCGTTTTCAGCTCCGCGAGGATGTACCAGGGCAGGGCCAGATGAAGCATGATCAGGGTTCCACGAACCCAGGGCAGGCTTGACCAGAGGGTCTGCCACTGACGCGTCAGGGCAACCCAGACAAATACCGGCAGGCCGGTCAGCACCAGGGTTAGCGGGCCTTTTGCCAGCAGGCCCAGCGCCAGGCCGATAAAGAACAGCCAGCCCCAGATCGCCGGACCACCCTGCAAGCGGATGATCAGGCTGGCGAGCACCAGGGTGGTTGCCAGCACCAGGAACGAATCGGTCATGACGGTTCCGGCGCTGAGGAAGCCGAGCGCCGTGGTGCTGTAGATCAGCGCGGCCCACAGGCCGTTGGTCCGGGCCCGCTCGGAGTCGGGTGTGGCATGCAGGAACCGGGTGGTTGCGTACACCAGGTAGACAATGCCTGCGTTGGCGAGCCAGGAGGGCAGGCGGCCGGCAAATTCGGTTACTCCGAGCAGGTCAAAGGACAGTGCCTGGGTCCAGAACGACAGGGGCGGTTTGCCCCAGAACGGCACGCCGTAATCGAACCAGGGGGTAATCCAGTCCCCGGTTTCGGCCATGATCCGGGCGATTTCGGCATACCGGGGTTCGGTGGTATCGGCGAATGGCAGCGCCGCGGCAAGCCCGAGCCGGACGGCCAGCACGCTGACCAGCAGCCACAACAGGGTATTCATGGTTCTGGTCATTGTCCGCTGCTCTCCCCGGCCACTCTTAGCGTCGGCTGATATTCGTGGATCCGGTCGTCGCTGTCCTCTGCGAGAATGAAGACCGGCCGTTGCTTGGTTTCCATATAGATCCGGCCCACGTACTCACCGAGCAGCCCCACGCACAGCAGTTGCACGCCGGAGAGGAAGGTAATCATCGCAATCATGGAGGCGTAGCCAGGGGTGGACACGCCCAGCAACAGCGCCTTCAACACTTCCCAGGTACCGAACAGACCGCCGGCACCCGCCGCCAGCAGGCCGAGGATCAGGGCTATCCGCAACGGACGAGTGGAGAACGAGGTAATACCCTCCATGGCCAGATGCGCCAGTTTCAGATAGTTCCATTTGGTTTTGCCGGCCAGCCGGGGGTCGCGGTCGAACTCCAGAGTGACGGTCGGCATGCCAACCCAGGCAAACATGCCCTTGAGGTAGCGATTGCGTTCCGGAAGCCGGTTCAGGGCGTCCACGGTGCGCCGGCTCATCAGCCGGAAATCGCCGGTGTCCACCGGGATCGGGGCATCGCTGATCCGGTTGATCAGCCGGTAAAACAGGGAGGCGGTGGACCGTTTGAGCCAGCTTTCTCCGGCTCGGGTACGTCGTTTCATGAGTACGACATCGGTGCCCTTACGCCACTGCGCCACCATTTCCGGGATGAGTTCAGGTGGGTCCTGCAGGTCGGCGTCCATCAGGATCACGGCGTCGCCTTTGGCATTGGCCAGTCCGGCGGTGACCGCGGCCTCCTTGCCAAAGTTGCGGGACAGCTGCAGCACCCGGATATCCGGGTGGCGCCGGCGTGCCTGCAGTAGCAGCGCAACGGAGTTGTCGCTACTGCCGTCATCCACGAACAAAAGCTCGGTAGCCGTACCGAGTTGGCGGCAGACCAGGGCCAGCCGGTTCAGCAGCGTGGCAATTACGTCGGCCTCGTTGTGCACTGGTATGACAATGCTGAGCAGTGAATCAGTGGGTGTCATTGGTTTGTCCCTCTAGGAATACAAACTTTTCTGCAAGGAGATAGTTGGCGAGCGTTGCAGCGGCCGTTGCCGCCGCCTGTGAAGCCATGGCCGTGCCGGTCGCGGTATATATCGCGGAAAATGCAATCAGATTCAGGCTCCAGCCAAGTCCGGCGGATGTCAGGTAGCGTGGAAAAGCCACGCGATGGGGCAGTCCTGACCGGAAGGTATAACGGTGCTGGGCGAGATAATTGATCAGCAGGCCCACCGTGGCGCCGGTTGCTGTGGCCGGCACGGCGCCGATGCCGGCCTGGATCAAAGCAAACATCACCAACCAGTGCGCCAGCGTTGCAATGCCGCCGCCGGTCAGGAACCGGAGCAGTGTTTTCCATCGAATACGCTTGTTTTCGGCTGGTCTCATACAACATGGCTTCCTGAATCCGGATACCCGGTAACTGCCACGGCACTCTACGCGGCCATTCTTAAGCGAGCCTTAAGCGCCCTCCCGGAGAAACCTTAAGGCGGCCTTAAGATTTCTCGGCGCCGGCCTTAAGGCTGGTTTAAGGCAACCCTCCTAGTCTGGCAACTGTGATCAAAGCGCCCGAAGGGCTGTATGCACTGGAGAGCCTCTATGTCAGACCCGCTGATGATGTCCACATGTTGTCCCCCGGATTCCGGGGAGGTGGTTCCAGTCATCCGTTGTGCCGGTCGCTGGTTTAACGAGATCCGCCCGGAGACTGCCATGGCCGAGACGGTCGCGGGTTTTATCCGCCGCCGCTTCCTCCATGCCTATGGCGCGGAGCCGTCCCTGCGAATACCGGCACTTCTGGCCCTCACTACGGCGCAGGGAACCCTGCTGGCAGCGGTGGGAGTGCGTAATGCCGCACTGGAGAAACTGTTTCTGGAGGACTACCTGTCAGTGCCTGTGGAGTCGGTGATGCCCATTGCGGGAATTGAACGCCACCGGATTGCCGAGATTGCCCACCTGGCCGGTGTCGAGGCCGGGGTCAGTCGTTTTCTGTTTGCCTCCCTGTCGGTCTGGCTGGACAGCGCCGGTTATGACTGGGTGGTCTGCACCGGCACCGATCAGCTGCGCAACAGCTTTCACCGGTTGGGCATCGCCACCCAGGTTCTGGCCAAGGCGGATCCGGCCCGGTTGCCCGACGGCGGTGCCGGCTGGGGCCGCTACTACGACCATCACCCGGTGGTAATGGCCATCCGGGTCGCCGATGGCATGTCCGCTCTCCGGCATGCCGGTTTGCTCCGGCTGATCCAGTCCGTCGAGGGCAAAACCGGCGAGAGCGAGGCCGAGAGCGAGGCCGAGAGCGAGGCAATGACAGGAGGTTCCTATGGCCACATTGCCTGACCTGCTGGCGCGCCAGGCGGCCCTTCATCCTTCCCGAATCGCCCTGCAGGGGGCCGAGTCGGCCTTCAGCTATGCCCAGATGATGCAGGCAGCATCGGCTCTGGCCGACCAGCTAAGCCGGTTGGGGGTGCGCCGGGCCGGTTTGTGTGGTGACAATTCCATGGCCTGGATCCTCGCGGATCTGGCCTGTTTGCTTGCTGGAGTGGTCTGTGTGCCTGTGCCGGTATTCTTCTCGCAGTCCCAGACCGCCCACCTGACTGAGCGTGCTGGTCTGGACTGCCTGATGTCCGCGGACTCCACTGGCGACGGTGAGCACCTGGGGCATGGTCTCTGGTTAAGGCATCTGCCGGTCTCGGCCGCCGGTGCCTGGATGCCAGAGCAGACCGCGAAGATTACGTTTACCTCCGGCAGTACCGGTACCCCCAAGGGTGTCTGCCTGTCGGCGGCGCAGATGACCGCCACCACGCTGGCCCTGAAGGAGCGCCTGGCAGGCGTCGAGCTTCAACGGCATCTGTGTATCCTGCCGCTGGCGACACTGCTGGAGAATATTGCCGGGGTTTATCTGCCGTTGCTGATGGGCAGCACCGTTACCCTTGCCCCGTTGCAGAGTCTCGGGATGACCGGCAGCAGCGGGCTGGATCTTGACCGGCTGGTGCAGGGCATCCATGAACACCGGCCGCAATCGCTGATCCTGGTGCCGGAGCTGGCAATGGCCCTGGTGGCTGCGGCAGAGCGGCAACAGCTGAACGGCGATGCTTTCCGTTTTCTGGCCGTAGGCGGTGGCCGCGTCTCCTCCGACTTGCTGGCCCGGGGTCGTGAAGCAGGCTTGCCGCTTTATGAGGGCTATGGCCTGTCCGAGTGCAGCTCGGTGGTGGCATTGAATGTGCCGGGCGCCGAGCGCGAAGACACGGTGGGCAAACCGCTCTCCCATATTCAGACCCGCGTGGACGGCCGCGGCCACATTCTCGTTCGTGGCAACACCCACCTGGGGTATCTGGGCGACGAACCGGCCGGCGACGAGTGGCTGGATACCGGGGACCTTGGTGCCCTGGATCACTCGGGTTTTCTGGTTGTGAAAGGCCGGGCAAAGAACCTGTTGATTACCAGCTTCGGCCGCAACATCAGCCCCGAGTGGCTGGAGAGTGAACTGATTCAGGCCGCCGGGGCGCGTCAGGCCGTGGTGTTTGGCGATGGCGACCCACAGCCCTCGGCCCTGATCGTTGTGCAGGACGGCCGTTCACCGGACGCATTGCGCTCGGATCTGACCATGCTCAATGCTAGCCTGCCGGATTATGCACGGCTGTCGGCCGTGTATATCCGCCGGCAGCCGCTGACCCAGGCCGAGGGCCATGTGACCGCCAACGGCCGGCCCGTGCGTCACAAGGTCCAGGCCGACCTGCCTGCGCTGCTTGCCGGCGCGTTTCCGATTTTTACGCACTTTTCCGTTTCCGATGACGCTGTTTCCAATGGCGCCGTTTCCAATAACGCTTCTTCAAACCCGCCAGGAGGATCTTTCATGGCATTTTTTGACCGACTGCAGTCCGAGACTGCCCAAGCCCGCGCCCACGTTACCGGCGCGCCTGTGATTGAGGCTATTCGGGAGGGTCGTTTCGACCTGGCCGGTTACACCTGGTTCCTCACCCAGGCTTACCATCACGTCAAACACACGGTTCCTCTGATGATGGCCTGTGGCGGCCGCCTGCCGGAGCGCCTGGAATTCGTGCGCAAGGCGCTGGTGGAGTACATCGACGAGGAGTACGGCCATCACGAATGGATTCTGGACGATCTGGAAGCCTGCGGGGAGGACAGGGAAGCCATTCGCCAGGGCGACCCGGATACATCGATTGAACTGATGGTGGCCTACCTGTACGACCGTATCCAGCGGGGCAACCCGGCGGCGTTTTTCGGCATGGTTCAGGTGCTGGAAGGCACCTCCATTGAACTGGCGACGCCGCTGGGTGAAGCCATTCAGAAGCAGCTGGGTCTGCCGGACAAGGCCTTCAGTTACCTGTACTCCCATGGCGCCCTGGACCAGGAGCATTTCGAATTCTTCCGTAACCTGATGAACGAGATCACCGATCCCGATGACCAGCAGGCCATCATTGAGGCCGCGCGCATGGTCTATCGGCTTTATGGTGACATGCTCCATGGCATTCCTCTCGGTCCTGTGCCAACCAACCGCAAGGAGCAGCGCCATGAGGCTGCATGACCGCGTGTTTCTGCTGCTCGGTGGCACCGGCGGCATTGGCAAGGCGTTGGTGGAGCCACTGGTGCGCGCTGGAGCGAGAGTCATCGTGGCGTCCCGCCATCCGGAGAAACTGGGGCACCGGGAAGGTGTCTCGGTGGTGCATCTGGACCTGTCCGCGCCTGATCTTGACCAGCAACTGATGCGCCTCACTGAAGGTTATCCGGATATCGACGGGGTGATTCACTGTGCCGGCCAGAACCGCTTTGCCGGGTTGGCAGCCATGGCGATTGACGAGCTGGATGCCCAGCTCACCGTTAATCTGCGCTCGGCGATGCTGGTGGCCCGGCATTTTGCCCCCCGGTTCGAGAAGGCCGGCTATGGCGCGCTGGTGTTTGTCGGCTCCACCTTCGGCAGCATCGGTTTCCCCGGCTATACCGCCTACTGCGCTACCAAATTCGGACTGCGCGGGTTTACCGAGGCTTTGCGCCGGGAGCTGGCGGATACGCCGGTTCAGGTGGTTTACGTGGCCCCCCGGGCCACTGCCACGGAAATGAATCCGGAAGCCGTGAATGAACTGAACCGGGCCCTTGGTAATTCAGTGGACACCCCGGAATCGGTGGCATCCCAGATTATGCAGGCCATGGAAAACGATGACCGCCGGCGCTTTCTGGGCTGGCCCGAGAAACTGTTTGTGGTGCTCAACGGTGTGCTGCCGCGTCTGGTCGACAAAGCCATGCTCAAGCAACTGCCCGTTATCCGGCGCTTTCTGAATTCAGGAGTACTGTCATGAAGTGGATGATTCTGATCATGGCCTGGGTGATTGCCACGCCCCTGTGGGCTGGCGATCTTGAAACCGGGCTGGCCGGTATCCAGCAACGCTGGGCCGAAATCCAGTATCAGTTGCCGGAGGATAAAAAGGAAAAAGCCTTCGAAACGCTGGCTTCAGAGGCGGAAGCATTCGTGGCGCAATACCCGGATCGGGCCGAGCCGCTGATCTGGCAGGGCATTGTGCTGAGCACCTACGCCGGTGCCAAGGGCGGTCTTGGTGCGCTCGGGCTGGTGAAGGATGCCCGGAAATCTCTGGAGGCGGCTCTGGCCATTGATCCCAAGGCGCTGGATGGGTCTGCCTACACGTCCCTTGGCAGCCTCTACTATCAGGTGCCTGGCTGGCCACTGGGATTCGGTGATGACGACAAGGCCCGGCAGTATCTGCAGAAAGCGTTAGCCATTAATCCTGATGGTATCGATGCCAATTTCTTCTTTGGGGATTTCCTGCTGGATCAGGGCGAGCCGGAAAGGGCCCGGGCCTATCTCCAGAAAGTCCTGGAAGCGCCCGGGCGGGCAGGACGGGACATTGCCGATGCAGGCCGGCGGAAAGAAGCCAGAAATCGCCTCGACACCCTCTGATCCATCCTTTCCGGAGGGTTGGTTGCGTTCCGCCAGCGTGGGCTACACTCTGTTTAATGCAAGAGAGGTGAATTGGCCGTCAGGGGGACGTGCTGTCGATGACGACAAGGTCCGGTAACGGGCAGCAAAACGATTTGTCTGCCCGATTTTTCCAGAAGCTGGCCTCAGGTGTTCCTGGTGTCCTGTTCATCTATTGGCTGAGCACAGACGGGGAATCCCATCGCTGCCCTTTCATTAGCGACCATGTGCAGACGCTCTTTGGCATTGATCCCCGGGATCTGAACGAAAACGCGGATCCGATTTTTGCAATGATTCATCCCGAGGACTTTGATGCGGTTACGGAAAGTATCCGTGCCTCGGCGGATACTTCGGCAACCTGGAGCTATCGGGCCCGGCTCAGGCTGCAGAGCGGGGATTACGAGTGGTTCGAAGTTAACGCAGAACCCGAACGCGAGCCCGACGGCAGTACCTTCTGGTACGGTCAGTTCCACAACATCCAGCATTACAAAGACCTTGAGCAGAGTCTCCGTGAGAGCGAGGCCGAGTTCTCCTTTCAGGCGGGATTTCAGCGGCTGATTGCCCGTCTCTCCACCGAATTCATCAACCTGGGCTTCGGCACCATCGATCAGTGCATTGATGAACTGCTCACCTCTATCGGTGAGTTTTTTGCCGTGGATCGGGCCTACCTGTACGAATTCTCCGGGAACTATGCCTATATGACCAACACCCATGAGTGGTGTCGGGACGGTGTACCGGCGCTGATTGAATCCCAGCGGGCGGTGCCGATTGAGGACTTTCACTGGTGGCACGAACAGATTGACGGCATGGTCGCCGGTAACCGGGTGGTGTTTATCGAGGATGTTGACCGTCTCCCCCATGAGGCGGCTCCGGAACGCGCTCTGCTTCAGGAGCAGGGGGTGTCGTCGATGTTCTGTGTGCCTATTCGCGTACGCGGCCGGGTAACCGGTTTCTTCGGTGTGGACTCCCTACGCCGCCGGGAATGGCGCCAGGACCAGGCCGACCTGTTGATCATCGTCTCCGGTCTCCTGTCCGGTGCCCTGGAGCGACACCGGCTGGAGGAAGAACTGCTGAACCAGTCCATCCGGGACCCCCTGACCGGGCTTCACAACCGCCGCTATCTGATGCCGAGACTGGACGAGATGCTGGGCCGGAGCACCCGCCGGGGAGAGCGCTTTGCCCTGGCGATGTTTGATATCGATCACTTCAAGCAGATCAACGACTCCATCGGGCACCTGGGCGGCGACTATATCCTGCAACGGGTGGCGGACATTCTGATGGGCGAGACCCGGACCATGGATGTGGTGGCCCGTTTCGGCGGAGAGGAATTCATTGTTGTGTTCAATGCCGTGGACCAGGGCGATGTGTCGCAGCTGGTGCTGAGGATTCTCGAGGCCGTCCATGACGAACAATTTGTGTTCAATGACCAGCCCATTGCGGTGACTGTCAGCGCCGGTGTTGCGGGTATCGAGGAATTCACCGACCGGCCGGCAGGGCCGGATGCGCTCATTTCCCGGGCCGACCACCGGCTTTACCTTGCCAAACAGGCGGGCCGGGACTGTCTTGTCGATGCATCAGGGACATTGCGCATATAAGAAAAGATCATTTCACCTCATATTACGAAATGGTATATCCTTAGATTAAAAGTGATATTCGAACCATTCAGAGGTGACAGTCATGAGCAACCCGATCGTTCAACACTTCTTTGATGAGCCCACCAACACCTTCAGTTACGTGGTGCGGGATCCGGACAGTCAGGCCTGTGCGATCCTCGATTCGGTGCTGGACTTTGATTATGCCGCCGGTCGTACCGACGTCCGATCGGCCGATGAGATTATCGAGTACATCCGCAGCAATGACCTGAAGGTCGAGTGGATTCTGGAAACCCACGTCCACGCCGATCACCTGTCTGCGGCGCCCTACCTGCATGAGAAGCTGGGCGGAAAGACCGGCATTGGTGCGCATATCCGCGACGTCCAGGAAATCTTTGGCAAAGCCTTCAACGCCGGCACTGAATTTCAGCGTGACGGCAGCCAGTTCGATCAACTGTTCCGGGAGGGCGACACCTTCGCTATCGGAGGCCTTGAGGCGCGCGTACTGCACACCCCCGGCCATACCCCTGCCTGTCTGACCTATGTGATTGGCGATGCGGCCTTTGTTGGCGACACCCTGTTTATGCCGGACTTCGGCACCGCCCGTTGTGATTTTCCCGGTGGCGATGCCCGCACCCTGTACCAGTCCATCCAGAAGGTACTGTCGCTGCCTGCGGAAACCCGGATTTTCCTGTGTCACGATTACAAGGCGCCGGGCCGTGATGAATACCAGCACATGACCACGGTGGCGGAACAGCGGGAAGCGAACATTCATGTCCATGAAGGCGTTTCCGAGGAAGAGTTCGTGAAAATGAGGACCGAACGGGACGCGACCCTGGATATGCCGCGGCTGATTCTGCCGTCGGTCCAGGTCAATATGCGGGCAGGTCATATGCCGCCGGCCGAAGACAACGGTCAGGTGTACCTGAAAGTACCGGTTAACCTGTTCTGAGATTCCCGATGAATCTTAAACGCTATCTGCCCATCCTCCAGTGGGCGCCAAACTACGGCCGTGATCAGGCCACCAGTGATCTGGTGGCCGCGATCATCGTCACCGTCATGCTCATCCCCCAGTCACTGGCCTATGCCCTGCTGGCCGGATTGCCTGCCCAGGTTGGTTTGTACGCCAGTATCCTGCCGCTGGTGATCTACGCCGTGTTTGGCACCAGCCGGACTTTGTCCGTGGGGCCCGTGGCTGTGGCCTCGCTGATGACCGCGGCTGCCCTGGCGCCCCTGGCGGAGGCCGGCACCCCGGAATACGTGGCGGGCGCCGTTCTGCTGGCGGTAATGTCGGGGCTCATGCTTACCCTGATGGGCGTGCTCAGGCTTGGCTTCCTGGCCAATTTTCTGAGCCATCCGGTGATATCCGGTTTTATCACCGCCTCCGGAATCGTCATTGCGGCGAGCCAGCTGAAGCATATTTTCGGGATCCAGGCCTCTGGCCATAACCTGCTGGAAATCGGCCAGTCACTGTTCCAGTCGATTGATGATACCAACCTGGCAACTCTGGCTGTCGGCGCCGGGGCGCTGGTGTTCCTGGTACTGGCCCGAAAACGCCTGAAGCCAGTGCTCATGGCAATGGGACTTTCACCGAGAATGGCGGATATCCTGACCAAAACCGCACCGATTCTGGCGGTTCTGGTGACCACCCTCGTGGCCTGGCAGTTCCAGCTTGATGGCCAGGGGGTGCGTCTGGTGGGAGATGTGCCCCGGGGGCTCCCGGAGTTCACCATGCCCAGCCTGGATATGGGGCTGTGGCAGCAGCTTGCGGTCAGCGCCTTGCTGATCAGTGTTGTCGGTTTCGTGGAATCGGTGTCCGTAGGCCAGACTCTGGCAGCCAAACGGCGCCAGCGCATCGATCCGGACCAGGAACTGATCGGTCTGGGTACCGCTAACCTGGGCGCCGGTTTTTCCGGTGGTATGCCGGTCACCGGCGGTTTCTCCCGCTCGGTCGTCAATTTCGACGCCGGTGCCGAAACCCCGGCCGCCGGTGCCTATGCGGCGGTGGGTATCGCCATGGCAACGCTTTTCCTGACACCGGCCATTGCCTATCTGCCCCAGGCAACGCTCGCGGCAACGATCATAGTGGCGGTGACCACGCTTATCGATCTCCCGGCCCTGGGACGCACCTGGCGCTATTCCCGCACCGACTTTGGCGCCATGCTCGCTACCATCGTGTTGACCCTGGTGCACAGTGTCGAGGCGGGCATCATTGCCGGGGTGGCGCTTTCCATCGGTCTGTTCCTGTATCGCACCAGCCGCCCCCACAGTGCGGTGGTTGGCCGTGTGCCCGGTACCGAGCATTTTCGCAATGTCCTTCGCCACAAGGTGGAGCTGTGCCCGAAGGTGACTTTCCTGCGGGTGGATGAAAGCCTGTACTTCGCCAACGCCCGATTCCTTGAGGAAACGGTCATGGACCTGATCATCAGTGAGCCGGAACTGAAAGACCTGGTACTGGTCTGTCCGGCCGTTAATCTGGTGGATGCATCTGCCCTGGAAAGTCTTGAGGCGATCAACGAGCGTATGAAAGACGCTGGGGTCAGGTTGCATCTGGCGGAAGTGAAAGGCCCGGTGATGGACAAGCTGAAAGGAACAGAACTGCTTTCCCACCTGGGTGGTGAGGTTTTCCTGAGTACCTATGAGGCCTGGCAACGCCTGACCGACCTTGGCAAACTCGAAAAACAGGTGGCCTGATCAATCCGGGCTCGCTTGCACCGGGGGTGGGGCGAGCCGCTAAGATGTCATTCCCGACCCCGTTGCTGCGGTACGTTCACTATGGGCATGACTGAAAACCTGCTATCCACCAGCCAATGGCTCATCACCCTGCTGTTGTTTGTGGTGATTCTTGTCCGTGCGTTGCGCTCGATTGACTGGCAGGCACTTCGCAAGGATAACGCACTTCAGCATTCGTTTTTCGGTGCGGCAGTGGTTCTGGGCTTTGTCTGGCAGTTAAGGGCAGGCATTTCGCCGGGATTGGCCATCCATATCTTCGGCATCACGGTTATTACGCTGATGCTGGGCTGGGCCCTGGCGGTGCTGGCGGGCCTGTTGGCCCTGATTATTACGGTTATTACCGGCCGCGAGCCGCTACTCATGTTTGCCGCCAATGGCCTGGTGACCGTGATGGTGCCGGCTCTGGTGAGCCACTGGATCATGCTGTGGGAGCGCCGAACGAATTTCCGGAACTTCTTCGCCTACATCTTTTTCTGCGGTTTTTTCGGCGCGGGCATTTCGGTGGCGGCAGCCGGTATTGTCATGTGCCTGATGCTCTGGACCAGCGGCGTCTATACCTTCGACCAGCTGGTGCATGAATACCTTCGCTACCTGCCCCTGTTCATGATTCCGGAAGGATTTGTAAACGGCACGTTCGTGACCGGTCTGATGGTGTTTCATCCGGATCGGCTGACAACCCTTGATCAGACGCGTTACCGATAACGCCGTTTCCGCTCAGATGCCCTCGCCAGACGCCAGAACCGGGTTGAGCGCATCGCTCTTTTTGCCGGATTCCACCCGTTCCTGCCACTGGCGTGCCCAGCCGAGAACCTCGCCGGCGGGCATGGGGCGGGCGATGCCGTAGCCCTGAACGAAATTGCACCCCATCTGCCGCAGTGCCCGGGCATGCTCCATGGTTTCCACACCCTCGGCCAGAACCGGGTGGGCGAAGCGCTGGGCCAGGAAGATCACACTTTCCACAATGGCGTGATCGCTGGCATCCTCAAGCATGTTGCGCACGAAACTCTGATCGATCTTGATGATGTCCACCGGCAGCGTGCGCAGGTAGGTGAGCGACGAAAATCCGGTACCAAAGTCATCCAGAGCCACCTGCAGGCCCAGGGTCTGGCATCGGGCCAGGACATTACTCGCCCGTTTGGTGTCTTCAAGGGCCGTTGATTCCAGTACTTCCAGGGTAATCTGTCCCGGGTTCACCTCCGGATGGCTGTGCAGATAGCTTTCCAGGTAGTCGGTGAAGCTCCGGTCCATCAGATGCGGGGCGCTGATATTGATGCTGACCGCCAGATCCTCGCCGGCCTCTTTCCAGGCGTTCATCCTGTGGATGGCTTCTTTCAGCACCCACTGGCCCAACGGAACTTCGAGGTGGCTGTTCTCGACGATGGGGAGGAACTCGCCGGGCGAAACCAGCCCCTTCTGCGGGTGGTTCCAGCGGATCAGCGCTTCAAAGCCAAGCAGTGCGGAATCGTTGGTCCGGATCTGGGGCTGGAAATACAGCTCGAATTCCTCGTTTTCCAGCGCCCGGGTGATGTCCATCAGCTGGTTGCGTCGGTTACGGCGATGCTCGTCCAGGCCGGGATCGAAGAAGTGGTACTGGTTCCGGCCCTTCTCTTTGGCTGAATACATGGCCTGGTCGGCGTGGCGGATCAGGGCTTCGGCGTCAGCGTTGTCCTCCGGGTAACGGGTGATGCCCAGGCTTGCTGTCAGGGTCACGCTCTGATCGCCCACGGCCACAGGATCGCCGACGGTGTCGAGAATGCGCTGGTAAACGGCGTCGTGGTTGTCGTCGCCCTGCAGCAGCAGAACAAATTCATCGCCGCCGATCCGGGCCACGGTGTCGCCACTGCGAAGCGCCCGCGTCAGCCGTTCGGCCAGGGTACGCAGGGTCTGGTCGCCCGCCGAATGGCCCTGCCGGTCATTGATGGCCTTGAAGCCGTCCAGGTCCAGGTAGCACACCGATACGCTGCGATGTTGCCGGTCGGCATGATTCCGGGCCGTACGCAGACGCTCCTCCAGCAGCTGCCGGTTGGGCAGGCCGGTCAGGTCATCGTAGTTGGCGGCCCGGTCCAGTTCTTTGGCGTGATTCTTCAGGGCGGTGATATCGGAGAACGCGGCCACATGGTAGTACTGGCCGGGTTCCTCCAGGTGCACTCGGCTGATGGAGAGCAGCTCGATGTACTCTTCACCGTTCTTCCGGCGGTTCCAGATTTCGCCCCGCCAGTGGTCGGTTTCCTCGATCGTCCGCCACATGGAACGATAATATTCCCCGGAGTGCCGGCCCGAACTCAGAATGGCTGGATTCAGGCCCAATACCTCCTGGCGGCTGTAGCCGGTAATCCTTGAGAACGCCGGATTGACATCGAGGATCCGGTTGGACTGGTCGGATATCAGGATGGCTTCGTGGCTGCGGTCAAACACGCTGGCGGCGATGCGCAGGCCCCGTTCGCTGTTTTTCCGGTCCGAGATGTTGTTCTGGATGGCGATGAAACCGGGCGCAACGCCCTGTTCGGTACCGATCGGAACGCAATAGGTATGCACCCAGTAAGGTTCACCGGATTTGGTGTAATGAAGGATGTCCTCTTCAATGATCTCGGCCCGATGCAGTTTCTGGTGAATGCGCTTGACAGTTTCGGGATCGGTGTCCGGCCCATACAGCACTTCCTTTGGAAGTCGTCCGCGCACGTCCTCAAGCCGGTAGCCTGTATGTTGCTCGAAGCTGGGATTCACCCATTCAATGCGCCCTGCATCGTCCAGCATTACCAGGAAATTGGGTGTTACTGCAGCAACCACGGCAAGGCGCGCGGGGTCTATGTCTGAGGGCGGAGTAATCGTTGTCGGGGATCTGGGCATGAGAGTCAGTAATTTGGATTCCGGCCTGTAAATTTACGAACTCTCCTCCTTGTGAGACCTTTCGATACCATCGTAGCCAGATCGAAGCCCATTGCCGTGCGTAATTGTCGTGATGGCAAGGGATCCACCAGGCGTTATCCGGATTTTGCAACCGAAATTGATGGCACGACATGCTACCGGAATGTCCTGGGAAAACCATGGGTAAATGGTTGCGGTTAGTTGACGGATGTCAGTTTTTTGCCAGATTGCCGGGGTACAGATTACCGCCAGCGGGAATGTTTCTGGAGCTTTCGTTGCAGGGTGCGACGGTGCATGTTCAGGGCCCGGGCGGTGGCGGACACGTTGCCGTCATTCTCGTTCAGAACCCGCTGGATGTGTTCCCACTCCATTTCCTCGACGGACGGCGGCTCGTTGCGAAGATCCGGTGGACCGTCGAGCGGCTCGAACCCGGCCAGCAGCTGGTTGACCGTTACCGGCTTGCAGAGGTAATTGATGGCACCCCGTCGCATCGCCTCCACCGCCGTGGCGATGCTGCCGTAACCGGTGAGTACGAGGATTTCCAGATCCGGGCGCATGTCCAGAAGTTCCGGAAGCAATTGCAAGCCACTTTCGCCGGCCAGATTCAGGTCGAGAACACATCGGTCAAACTGTGCGTCCGCCAAAGTTGCTTTCGCTTCCTGATGGCAGTGGGCCAGGCGGGATTCAATGCCCTGACGACGGAGGGAACGCTGAAGCACCTGCAGAAAGGCGTCATCGTCATCAATAAGCAGCCAGACCTGCGGTTCGCTCACGCTTGTTCTCCCGTCACGCTGTTTCTGTCTGCCGCGACCGGCAGATCGATAATAATGGTTGTGCCCTCAGAACTCACCCGGGCTTTCAGGGTGCCGCCAAGGCGCTGGATGGTGGCGTTGGATAGGAACAACCCCACCCCGAGGCCGTTTTCCGAATTGACCACCTGGTCACCGAGCGTGCCCTCGGGGGTAGATTCAAGCCCATCGCCATGGTCTTCAACAACCAGTTCCAGCCGGCCGTCGGCGGCTTTGCGGGCGGCAACGGCAACCCAGGATGGACTGGCGGTGACGGCATTGGCCAGCACATTCAGCACGGCCTGATCGAGGGTGGCGTCAACAGCGACCGGACAGTCCGGCACCGGCTGCCGCCATTCAATGGCTGCTCCCGGCCAGAGCAGGGTGGCTGATTCCCGCAGCCGCGCAACCCAGTCCCGGGCGGTCAGGGTTTCCAGTTGCGCGGTTCTGGCCTGCATGGCCGCCGTGGACAGCTGTTGAAGATGGCCGCTGCACAGGGCCAGTTGCTGTTCCATCAGTGCAAGATCATCGGCATTCGGCTCGCCGCCGGGGGCTGCGGATTTCATTTCCTCCACCAGTAGCGTCATGGTGTTCAGCGGTGTGCCCAGGCGATGGGCCACAGCCGCCGCGGAGAGCCCAAGGGCAATGATTTGCTCATCCCGCAACCGGGTTTCCCGTATCTGCGCAAGCTGGGCCTGTTGCTGTCGCAGTCGACGGGCCAGCGCACCGACAACCAGGAGCAGGATGGCGGCGGTTGTGGCGAAGGTGACCCACATGCCGACAAGGTGCAACTGGGCCAGGTTGGCGCTGTGATGTTCATGGGTTACCGGGGTGTTCCAGATCACAAGGGAGGTATAGACCGCCACCCCGGCAACGGTTACGGCAATACTCTGGCCCAGTGGTACCAGCACGATGGCAACGGCAATGGGCAGCAGCAACAGGGAAACCAAAGGGTTGGTATAACCGCCGGTGAGGTAAAGCCAGGCTCCGATCATCAGCAGATCGACGATCAGCACGAGACTGACCGCCTGCGTCGAACGCGGCGGGCGCCGGGTAAACCAGAGCCAGGCCAGGGTTGCCAGAACGCCATAGGCCAGGGGCAGAATCACTGCCTCTGCGCGATGGGCAAGGGCGACCATGGTTTCCGCCACGGCGATCGAAATCAGCTGCAGCGCAACAATCGTCAATCGCATGCCCAGCAGATAGCGGGCAGCCTGTTGAAATCCGGTCTGTGAGTGGGTCAGCCATTCCATGCGCCGAATTCTATCCCTGCCTTCTCGCCGGGGATACCCCCTTGGGGGTGCGGCATTGTGTCTCAAGCCCGCAACCGGCTTTGTCTTTATCATTATCGGTAGTTAACCCGACGTTGCAGCTACCCTGATGGTAAGGAACCTCCAGGCATGACCGAAAAAACCCCGGCACGCATTATCGGCCTGATTCTGGCTGGATGTGTCACTTCACCCGCATTTTCCCAGGTACACGACAATGATCATTTGCTGATCCGCGTCACCGAAGGCCAGTCGGCCGAGGCGGCCCGGTTGTCGGAAGCGGCCCTGGCGCCGGAGCCGGTGTCCCGGCTGGATTCGGAGCCTTCAGTATCGCTGTCCCGACTGGGCGGACGTGGTCTGGACCCGGTGATCCGTGGCCAGGGCCAGGAACGGGTCGATGTGCTGCTCGACGGCATGCGGGTGGAAGGTGCCTGCCCGAACCGGATGGATCCGCCCACCAGCCGGCTGAGTTCCGCGCTGCCCCAGGTACTGGAGGTGCGCACCAGCAACCGTACCCTGCGCTGGGGCCCCATTGCCGGCGGCCAGGTAGTGGCCACAACAGCAGCGCCAACCTTTGCCAATGGCAATCGCACCACCGGCCACCTCACTATCGGAGGGGCTGATAATGGCGAGGGCAAGCTGGTCAACGGCAGTGCGGCCGTGGGTGATCGTGACAATTACTTTCGGCTGTCTGCCGGTTACGAGGAAGCGGAGGACTACGAGGACGGCGATGGCAATGAGGTCCGGAGCGCCTTCGAGAACACCGAGGGCCGTCTGGACGGCGCCTGGACGGCGGATAACGGTTTCTATGTGAAAGGCATGGTCAGCCGCCAGGAAGAACGGGATGTGAAATATGCCTCCGGCATGGATGCCCCGAAGACCGACACCGACATGTACCGCCTGGAGCTGGGTGCGCCGTTAGCCAGCGGTGGCTGGAAGCTGATGGCCTGGCAGGCGGATGTGGATCATGTGATGGACAATTTCAGTCTGCGTGAGCCGCCGGTGAAGATGGGCATGCCCATGAAAATGCAGACCCTTTCGGAAACCCGGACCCAGGGCGCCCGGCTGGTGCTGGATCAGACCATCGACTACACGAAGGACATTGCTGTCGGTGTGGATGTCGAGAGCAACACCTGGGATGCCACCATGTACAACGGCATGGACCTGACCAACGAGGCCTCCTTGCTGTGGCCGGATGTGGAGCGTGACCGGGTCGGAGTATTTGCCGAAGCCTTCCACCGGATCCGGGTCAATATGCGCCTGGGTGCGGGCATCCGTTATGACCGGGTGGAGATGGATGCCAATCGTGCCGATGAGACGTTCACCATGAAGCCGAACGCCATGCCCATGTCGCCGGCATCGATCTACGAGAACGTCTATGGCGTATCTGATACCAACGTCACCGATGACAACATCAGTGGTTTCATGACCGGCGAATGGCGGGTCTCGCCGATGAACACTCTGGAGCTGATCGCCTCTCACAGCGTCCGCTCCCCCGGCGTCAATGAGCGCTATGTCACCAAAGGGACCGCCTGGGTCGGCAACCCGGACCTCGAGGCCGAGAAACACCACAAGCTGGAACTGAGCCTGGCCGGGCAGAATGACGGCTGGCACTGGCGCCCGGCGGTGTGGATCGACGAAGTGGACGATTTCGTCTTGCGTTACGAGCCGGCCCCGGACGTTATTCGCTACCGGAACATCGATGCCCGCCTGTTGGGTGTTGAAGGCGAACTTGGCTGGAGCAACGGTACCTGGAGCGCTACCGGCAAACTGGCCAGTGTCCGGGGAACCAATAACGACACCGACCAGCCGTTGCCGCAGATTCCGCCGGTGCAGTACATCCAGACCCTGGGCTGGCACCACATGGGTCATACCGTCCAGGCAGAATGGATGCTGGCGCGCCGGCAGGACCGCATTGATGAAGAATCCGGCCTCGATCCGGGCCCCTCCCCGGGATATGGCGTATTCAGTCTCAATGGCAGCCATCCGCTGATGGACTACCTGACCCTGAGCTGGGCGGTGGATAACGTGTTCGACAAGACCTGGGCACCCCACGTCAGTCGCGAGGACCTGTTTACCGGCGAAGCCTACCGGGTCAACGAGCCGGGCCGGACCTTCCGGGCGGCACTGACCGCACGCTGGTAAGCCAAATTATGGCGGTTACCCGCTTGTCATAGCCGGCGGGAGCCATTCTCGCCCCGGGTGGAACCAACTCCTTCATCCGGGGCTTTTTTTGGCCGATTAAAAATTGCGCTATCTCAACTTCGGATCTCACTTCATGAACTATGCTGTAGCCATGCAGATCTGAGCCAGTGGTGCGAAACCACTGAGGACGTACTCAGCCCCCTGAGGTTCCCGGAAAGAACCTGTCTGCACAATGCGATTCAGGAAAGGAGACGCATCGTGACCGAAGACGAAAAATCACCAGAAAATCCCGAAACCGACCTCGCATCTCGATTCCCCACCGCTTACACCATACTTTTTGGTCTGATTATTCTGGTAGCCGCGCTGACCTGGATTATTCCGGCCGGGCAGTACGAGCGTGCCATGAATGAGGAGGTTGGCCGGGAAGTCGCCGTACCTGGCACCTATGAAACGGTGGAGCCCAACCCCCAGGGCTTTGTTGATGTCATGCTGGCACCGACGGCGGGCTTCTACGATCCCGACAGTTACGTTGCCAATGCCATTGATGTGGCGCTGTTTGTGCTGTTTCTGGGGGGCTTTCTGGGTGTGATGAATGCGACCGGTGCGATAGATACCGGTATTCGCAGTGCCATGCGACACCTTGAAGGGCATGAAATCTGGATGATTCCCATCCTGATGACGCTGTTTGCCCTGGGTGGCACGACCTATGGGATGGCCGAGGAAACCCTGGCGTTTTACGCCATTCTCATCCCGGTCATACTCGCCGCCGGATATGATGCGGTTACCGGTGTCGCAATTATCCTGATCGGCGCCGGGATCGGCGTGCTGGGCTCCACCATCAATCCATTCGCCACTGTGATTGCGTCGAATGCGGCAGGTATCCCGTTTACGAACGGCATTGTCCTGCGTTTTATTCTGCTTATCGGCGGTCTGTTGATCTGTATCGGCTACGTGATGCGATATGCCCACCGGGTAAAAACCGACCCGTCACGGTCAGTGGTAAGCAAGCAATGGGCGGCGCACAAGAAACTGTTTTTGCAGGGCGATGATCAGGAGATTCACAGCGCCAGCCTGACAACCACGCAGATGATCGCCCTGGTCATTTTTGCCCTGACCTTTGCTGTGATGATCTGGGGTGTGTCATCCCAGGGCTGGTGGATGGCCCGTATGGGCTCCCTGTTCTTTGGTGCGGCGATCGTGATCGGCATCATTGCCCGGCTGGGCGAGAAAAAGCTCACTGGCAGTTTTGTCGATGGCGCTCGGGACCTGCTCGGGGTCGCCCTGGTGGTTGGCCTTGCCCGTGGCATCGTGGTGATCATGGAGCAGGGCATGATTGCCGATACCATCCTGCACAGCGCCGAAACCTCCCTGGGTGGTCTTCCGGAGCTGGCGTTTATTAACCTGATGTTCTGGATCGAAGTCGGCATGAGCTTCTTTGTGCCTTCGTCGTCCGGGCTCGCCGTCCTGTCCATGCCGATCCTGGCGCCGCTGGCGGACTTTGCCAACGTCGGTCGAGACCTTGTGGTTACCGCCTACCAGTCTGCCAACGGTCTGGTGAATCTGATTAACCCTACCTTCGCGGTTGTGGTTGGCGGGCTTGCTATCGGGCGGGTGTCCTATGATCGCTGGCTCGCGTTTATCTGGCCCTTGCTGCTTATTCTGACCGTGTTCATCACTGTGGTTATCAGCGCCGGTACACTCTTGTGAACCCCCTTGTGAACCGCGCTGAAAACCTGCGACAAAAGGAGTTTTGTCATGACTGAACAACTACTTGGAGTTCACTCTGAGACCGGGACCCTGCGCCAGGTCATCATCTGCCGGCCGGGGCTGGCTCACCGGCGGTTGACCCCGTCCAACTGCGATGCCCTGTTGTTCGATGATGTGTTCTGGGTCAAGCAGGCCCAGAAAGATCACGACGTGTTTGCCAGCGTGATGCGTGGTCGGGGCGTGGAGGTGCTGGATGTTAACGAGTTGCTGGCGGAAACGCTGGCGATTCCTGAGGGCCGGGCCTGGATTCTGGATCACCGGATCAACTGGAACCACATCGGCGTGGGCATGGTGTCGGATCTGCGGGCCTGGATGGACGAGCTGCCGGAAAAAGCACTCGCCGAATTCCTGATCGGTGGTCTGGAGGTGGGGGATCTGCCCTTCGATCCCGTCGGTCTGTTCGGCAACCATCTGGGACGTTTCGGGTTCGTATTGCCGCCGCTACCCAACTTCCTGTTCACCCGGGACAACAGCGCCTGGGTGTATGGCGGGGTTACCCTGAACCCCATGTACTGGGCCGCGCGCAAGCCGGAAACCCTTCTGATGGCCGCCATCTACAGGTTCCACCCGAAATTCGCCGGCAAGGTGAACGTGCACTGGGGCGATCCACTGGAAGATCATGGCCTGGCCACCCTGGAGGGTGGGGATGTCATGCCGCTGGGGAACAGAACGGTGCTGGTGGGTATGGGCGAACGATCCTCGCCCCAGGCCATCGGTCAGCTGTCAAAAGCCCTGTTTGATGGCGGCATGGTGGATCGGGTGATTGCCTGCCAGTTGCCCAAAACCCGTTCAGCCATGCACCTGGATACCGTGTTTACCTTCTGTGGCGGCAACGTGGTCACCGCCTTCAAGGAGGTAGCCGATGCCGTGATCTGCTACGACCTGCGCCCCGGTGAGGGCGCCAAAACGCTGGCCTTCAATCAGGATTCCCGGCATCTGTTCGAGGTGGTCGCGGAGATTCTCGGCTACCAAGCCCTGGAGGTTGTGCCAACCGGTGGCGACACGCCGGAAGAGCGAGAGCGGGAACAGTGGAACGACGGCAACAATGTGCTGGCCCTGAGCCCTGGTGTGGTTGTCGGCTACGACCGTAACGACGATACCAACGCGGCGCTTTCGGCCGCGGGCATCGAAGTTCTGACGATACCCGGCGCCGAGCTGGGCCGGGGTCGCGGCGGCGGTCGGTGCATGAGTTGCCCGACCATCCGGGATGCTGTCTGACAGCCAAGGAGAAACCTTATGGCATTCAATCTCAAGAACCGACATTTTCTCACCCTGCGGGATTTTAGCCCCAGGGAAATCGCCTTTTTGCTGAAGCTGTCCGCGGACCTGAAGACGGCCAAGTACGCTGGCACGGAAGTGCCCAAACTCGAGGGCAAGGACATCGCGCTGATCTTCGAGAAAAACTCCACGCGTACCCGGGTCGGGTTCGAAGTTGCCGCCTTCGACCAGGGGGCGCGGGTAACCTACCTGGGGCCGACCGGAACCCATATCGGCCACAAGGAATCGGTGAAGGACACCGCACGGGTCCTCGGCCGCGTCTACGATGCCATCGAGTACCGGGGGTTCGGACAATCCGTTGTTGAGGAGCTGGCGCAGTATGCAGGCGTGCCGGTCTACAACGGACTCACCAACGAATTCCATCCCACCCAGATACTGGCGGACTTCCTGACCATGCAGGAGCATGTGGAAAAGCCGCTGCGGGAGGTGGCCTATGTCTTTATCGGCGATGCCGCCAACAACATGGGCGATAGCCTGCTGATCGGCGGCGCAAAAATGGGCATGGACGTACGCTTGTGCGCGCCGAAAGCCTGCTGGCCGAATCAGGCGGTTCAGGACGAGGCAAGAGCGCTGGCCGCAGAAACCGGCGCCCGCATTACCATCACCGAGGAGGTTGATGCTGCCGTGGCCGGCGTCGATTTCGTCTATACCGATGTCTGGGTCTCGATGGGCGAGCCAAAGGAAAAGTGGGCCGAACGGATCAAACTGCTGATGCCTTACCAGGTGAATGCGGCCCTGATGGCCAAAACCGGCAATCCGCGGGTGCGGTTCATGCATTGTCTGCCAGCCTTCCACAACACCGAGACCGTGGTAGGGAAGGAAATTCAGGAGACCTATGGCATTGACGCCATGGAGGTGACTGACGAGGTGTTTGAGAGCCCTGCTTCCATTGTTTTTGACCAGGCCGAGAACCGCATGCACACCATCAAGGCCGTCCTCGTGGCGACCCTGGGAGGCTGACATGCTGGTGGTGGCAGCTTTGGGGGGTAACGCCCTTCTGAAACGCGGAGAACCGCTGACGGCAGAGACTCAGCGTAACAACGTGAAGATCGCGGCGCGCTCGCTGGCAGAGATTGTCCGGGCCGGGCATAACCTGGTGGTTACCCATGGCAACGGCCCGCAGGTGGGGTTGCTGGCCTTGCAGGGAGCATCGTACAAACCGGATGAGGCCTATCCGCTGGATGTCTTGGGCGCGGAAACCGAGGGCATGATCGGCTACATGATCGAACAGGAGCTGGAGAACGCCCTGGAGCATGACCGGCCGGTCGCAACCCTGCTGACCCAGGTGGTGGTGGATCCTAAAGACCCGGCTTTCGAAAAACCGACCAAGTTTGTTGGGCCGGTCTATGAGCGCGAAGAGGCTGAGCGTCGGGCCGCGGGCGCGGGCTGGTCCATTGCGCCGGACGGCGACAAGTGGCGACGGGTAGTGCCCTCGCCAAAACCGCTGGAAATACCGGATCTGCGGGTGCTGCAGCTATTGCTGGCGCAGGGGGTGGTTGTGGTGTGTGCCGGGGGTGGTGGAATACCGGTGCTGCGTCGGGAAGACGGCAGCATGGTCGGCATTGAAGCGGTTATCGACAAAGACGCCGCCAGTGCGTTGCTGGCCAGCCAACTGGGAGCAGACGCGCTGCTGCTGTTGACCGATGTGGATGCTGTCTACCGGGATTTCGGTACTGACCAGTCGACGCCACTGTCTGAACTGACACTGGCCCAGGCGCGGGCACTGGATATGCCGGCCGGCTCCATGGGCCCGAAGCTCCAGGCCGCCTGCGAGTTTGCCCAGGCCGGCGGGATCAGCGGCATTGGCCGCCTGCAGGACGCCGTGGCCATACTTGAAGGATCGTCAGGCACTCGCGTGTCTGCCGGGTAACAGGCCTCTGTTATGAGCCAGAATGAGTCTCTGGATGCCGGCACCGGTACCGTTGTTGCCATTCGTGGCGGCGTGGTCAGTGTGCGGTTTCCCGAGCCGGTGCCTCACATTCGCGAGCTCCTCTACGCCGGCAGGATTGCGCTTGAGGTGGCCGCCCTGGAGGACAAGGGCGTGGTCCGATGCATGGCACTGGCTCCGGTGAAAGGGCTGGGGCTGGGTATGCCGGTCAGGGCAACAGGTTCATCAATCACCGTACCGGTGGGGGATGCCATTCTGGGCCGGATGCTGAATGTGTTTGGGGCGCCCGTGGATAACAAGCCTGTGCCGGCTACCCGCGAGCGCCGCGCTATCCATCAGCTCCCGCCCCTGCTGGAGGATCGGGTAGTCCGAAGCCAGATTCTGGAAACCGGTATCAAGGCCATTGATCTGTTGTCCCCCCTCGAGCGGGGTGGCAAAACCGGTCTGTTCGGCGGCGCCGGCGTCGGCAAGACGGTGCTGATCACCGAACTGATCAACAACACCGTGCAGCAGCACAAGGGCGTCAGCCTGTTTTGCGGCATTGGTGAGCGGTCCCGGGAAGCGGAAGAGCTCTATCGGGAAATGGGGGAGGCCGGTGTGCTCGAAAACACCGTCATGCTGTTCGGGCAGATGAACGAGGTCCCGGGGGTTCGGTTCCTGATCGGCAAGACCGCGCTGACCATGGCGGAATACTTCCGTGATGAACAGCACCGGGATGTGCTGTTGCTGATCGACAACATTTTCCGCTTTGTCCAGGCCGGTTCGGAAGTCTCCGGATTACTGGGGCGGATGCCTTCCCGGGTGGGCTATCAGCCGACACTGGCCACCGAACTCGCGGAGCTGGAGGAGCGAATTACCTCAACGCGCAGTGCCGCCATCACCTCGGTTCAGGCGGTTTATGTGCCCGCCGACGACTTCACCGACCCCGCCGCTGCCCATATCTTTTCCCACCTGTCCGGTTCGGTGGTGCTGTCACGGAAGCGCGCGAGCGAAGGTCTGTACCCGGCCATTGATCCCCTGGCGTCGTCGTCGGTCATGCTCACGCCATCGGTGGTCGGGCAGAGGCATTACGACATTGCCCGGGCGGTTCGCAGAACTCTGGCCGAATACGAGGAGCTGCGGGACATCATCGCCATGCTGGGCATTGAGGAGCTTTCGGCGGGTGACCGAACCACCGTCGCCCGTGCCCGCCGGCTGGAACGATTCCTGACTCAACCGTTTTTTACCACTGCAGCATTTACCGGTGCCGAAGGCAAGCGCGTGACCATCGCCGAGACGCTCAATGGTTGCGAAGCGATTCTTGAGCAGACTGAATTTGAGCAGAATGAGAGTGAGTACTACATGATTGGCGCATTGCCGGAGGTGGTGGCATGACCCTGGCTGAAGCAATGGAAGTCTGCCTCCGGCTGCCGACCCGGATGCTCTATCAGGGCAAGGCCCGCAAGCTGTTCGCCGTTGCCGAAAACGGGGCCTTCGGGATGCTGCCCAATCACATTGATTTCGTCACCTCGCTGGTGCCGTCGGTACTGATTCTGACTCTGGAGGATGGCCGTGAGCAGATTTTCGGCATCGACGAGGGCATTCTGGTGAAGAAGGGGCACCAGGTGGATATCGCGATTCGACGGGGTGTTCCGGGCAAGGATCTGGATTCCTTGCAGGAGAGTGTCCGCAGGAACTTTATTGAAGTGGATGAAGATGAACGGATGGCCCGGTCTGCCTTGTCGAGACTGGAAGCTGGCATGGTTCGCCGGTTTGCCGACCTGCAACGGCCCAAGCCGTGACTCCGCAGCGGGGGGCTCCGGAGGATGATATAGGGCGTCGCGCCCGGCGCCTGAAGAAGGCCCGTGAGAATCCGGGCGTGAGCCCCCTACGGGGGCTGGGTGCCTTCGGCATGGTCGGCTGGTCAATTGCGGTTCCGACCGTCGGCGGTGCCTTTCTCGGGCTCTGGCTGGATCGCACCCTGCCCCAGGATTTCCCCTGGGTGCTTGCCCTGATTCTAGGTGGCGTGACCCTGGGTGGCTTCATCGCCTGGGCGTGGATCGGCAGGGAAAGCAGGGAAGAGGAGGATGGTCATGATGATCATTGACTGGCCCGACGTGCTGTTGGGCTTTGGTGTCGGCGTGGCGGTAAGCATTATTTATTTCGCGGGCCTGGCGGTCAGTGTGCGTTTCGCGCTCGGCTCCTCCCGGCCGGCTGTGGTCCTGCTGCCCAGTGCCGCGGTGCGCATAGCCCTGCTGCTGGCGGTGGGGTGGCTGGTGACCGATGGCGCGACTCTGGGCTGGGTGTTCGCAGGTTACGGGGCGGCGTTTTTTCTGGTTCGCTTCCTGGCCACCGTAATGGCACGAACACCGCGCCCGGAGAAAATCTGATGGAACTGACGCCCGATGAAACAATGCTGTTCACGGTCTGGGGCATGGGTATCAATGAGACGGTCGGTTACACCTGGATTGTCATGATTGTGCTGACGGTCGCTTCGATCGCGATTACCCGCAATCTGCGGCCGGATGTGCCTCCGAACCGCTGGCGTACCACCCTGGAAGTGATCGTGACCGCCATCAAGAGCCAGATTGAGGAAATCTCCCCGCGTGCCTCCCGTCATGTGCTGTATTTTTCCGGAACCTTGTTCCTGTTTATCGCGTTTTCGAACCTGTTGCTGGTTGTGCCGGGCTTCACGCCGCCCACGGCCTCGCTTTCCACCACGGCCGCGCTGGCATTGTCGGTCCTGATTGCCGTGCCCCTTTTCGGTATTACCCGGCAGGGCATCGGCGGTTATCTGAAATCCTACGTGCAGCCCTCTGTAGTGATGCTGCCGTTCAATATCATCAGCGAATTCTCGCGCGGCATATCCCTGGCCATCCGCCTGTATGGCAACGTCATGAGTGGTGCGGTGATCGCCGGCATCCTGCTGAGTGTTGCGCCTTTCTTTTTTCCTGTGGTTATGGACCTGCTCGGTTTGCTGACGGGCCTGATCCAGGCCTACATCTTCGCCATTCTGGCAACGGTTTATATCTCATCGGCGACAGCCACCGCTGGAAAGCCCCTGCCCAAGGAGAAAGACAAATGAGTGACTTTGCCCTGATTGCCGCGGTCTCCATTCTGACCGCTGGCCTGTCTGTGGCTTTCGGTGCCATAGGTCCGGCGCTCGGCGAAGGCAGGGCTGCGGCCGCGGCCCTTGCTGCCATCGCCCAGCAGCCGGATTCCGCCTCCACCTTGTCGCGAACCCTGTTCGTCAGCCTGGCCATGATTGAGTCTACGGCGATCTACTGCTTTGTTGTCGCGATGATCGTCCTGTTTGCCAATCCGTTCTGGGATCAGGCGCTGCAGGCTGCCCAGTCGGCGGCAGGTTGAATCATGTCTGTTGACTGGATCACGGTGCTTGCCCAGATCGGCAATTTCCTGGTGCTGGTCTGGTTGCTGAAACGTTTTCTGTACAAGCCGATCCTCAATGGTATCGATGCCCGTGAGGCTGAAATCGCAACCCGGATGGGGGAGGCGGAGGTAGCGCGGAAGAAGGCCGCTGCAGCGGAAGCCGAGTTTCTGGAACAGAAGCAGGCATTGCTGGTCGACAACTCGGAGCGTGCCGAGCGGGTTCGTCAGCAGGCGGAAAAAGAGAAAGACGCTCTGCTCGCCGCTACGAGAAAGAGTCTGGAACGGGAAAAACAGGAATGGCAGGCACATCTGAATGCAGAGCGGGACCGATTCATCAATGAGTTGCACCTGGCCAGTGCCGAAACACTTTACCAACTGGTGCGACGGGCCCTACGCGACCTGGCGGATGAGGATCTGGAGGAGCACATCGCCCTGAATGTGATCAGCAAGCTCAAACCACTGTCCGATGAGCTGATCTCCGCAGCTGATCGCGCGGAGCGGGCGGTTGCCACGACCCATACACCGCTGCCGGATAACACCCGGGCTAAGATGCAGGCTGCACTGGAACAGCTGGCTCCGGGACTGGTCCTGAGCTTTGCCACGGAGGCCCGTCAGGCGCCCGGTCTGATTCTGCGTATTGGCAGTGTCCAGGTGGCCTGGACAATCGACAGTTACACCGATGAACTCATCGGTCTGCTGACCGAACGGCTGGCCGCCGGCGGATCTGGCCGGGTGAACAATCATGGCTGACGACCCCGCCCTGTCTCCAGAGAGATTCATTGATGTCCTGTTGGACAGCCCGACGCCTTCGCTGGCACTGACCGAAGTCGGTACGGTTACCGAGGTGGGTGACGGCATTGCGGTGGTATCTGGCCTGGCCCGGGCCCTGGCGGACGAGCTGCTGGTTTTTGCCTCGGGTGTTCGTGGTGTGGTGCTTGATCTGGAGCCGGGCCGGCTGGGTGTTATCCTGCTCGGGCCCTCACAGCTGGTCAGTTTCGGGGAGGATGTCTGGCGCACTCACAAGGTGTTCAGTGTGCCGGTAGGGCCGGGGCTTATCGGCCGGATTGTGGACGCCACCGGCGAGCCACGGGACGGAAAAGGCAGCGTAGTATCAACGGCCCAGAGGCCTGTGGAGGCCAGCGCACCCGGTATCCTGAGCCGTGCCCCGGTCACCCGGCCGCTGGCTACAGGCATCAAGGCCATTGATGGCGCGGTGCCCGTCGGGCTGGGCCAGCGGGAACTGATTATCGGGGATCGGCAAACCGGGAAAACGTCCATCGCTGTCGATACCATTCTCAACCAGACCCGCTCGGAGGTCCTGAGCATCTATTGCGCCATCGGCCAGCGCGGAGATGCGGTTGCGCGGGTTATTGAATCCTTGCGGCAAAGTGGCCAGCTGGCGAATACCGTTGTGGTTTCGGCCGGGGATGAGGATGCCCCCGGCCTGGCCTACATCGCACCCTATGCGGCGATGACGATGGCCGAATACTTTTCAGACCAGGGGCGGGATGTGCTGGTGGTTTTTGACGACCTGACCCACCATGCCCGTTCCTATCGCGAACTGTCCCTGCTGCTGCGCCGTCCCCCCGGGCGGGAAGCTTTTCCGGGGGACATCTTCTATGTGCACGCCAGACTGCTCGAACGGGCCGGCCAGTTCACGCCGGAGGCCGGAGGAGGGTCCATCACTGCGTTACCCGTGGTCGAGACCCAGGCGGAAAATCTGTCTGCTTACATTCCAACCAATCTTATTTCGATCACCGATGGGCAGATCTATCTGTGGCCACGTCTGGTGCGCAAAAACCAGTTTCCGGCGGTGGATATCGGGCTCTCGGTATCGCGCGTCGGGGGCAAGGCCCAGCACCGCGCATTTCGGGATGTGGCTGGGAATCTGCGTGTCACCCTGTCCCAGTTTGAGGAGCTGGAGGATTTTGCCCGCTTTGGCACCCGGCTGGATGAAAATACCCGGGCCCGTCTGAACCGGGGCGCTGCGGTGCGTGCCGCGTTGCGCCAACCGGAGCGGGACCCGGTGCCGGCAGCCGAACAGCTGCTGGTGCTGACGGCTGCGATGGAGGGGCTGTTTGACGGTCTGTCCGAAAGCGAAGTGGTCGCGGCCATGGCGAGGATGCGCAAAGGCGTTGGTGACGCTCTTGACGACATCGCTGAAAGCATCAGGCAAAACCGTCCTCTGGAGGACGATGAGAAGGCAACACTCCTGCGGGTGGCCCGAACCGTACTGCAATTGCCCGAAGGTTATGGCCATGACCCAGACGCTTGAAACCCTGTCCCGCCGTACCGAGACCCTGACCAGCATTCGCGGAATCGTTCACACCATGAAAACCATGGCTGCGATCAACTCGGTGCCCTATGAACATGCAGCGCACTCGGTCGAGTCCTATCACCAGACCGTACTGACCGGTCTACGGGCATTTGTGGCCAGAACCGGCCCTGTTGCCATGCCCGTCGCCGCGAACGCTGAGCGGGTTCTGGTGGTTTTTGGTTCGGATCACGGCCTGTGTGGTAACTACAATGAAGTGCTTGCGGCAAGAGCAGGAACCGAGGCTTCGAAGACGGGGGCCAGCACCCGGGTATTGTGCGTCGGCGCCCGCATGAGTGACGCTCTGAGCGATCGGGGGCTGAGCCCGGAGGTCACCTTCCTGCCCCCGGCCTCGGCCGATGGCATCGGCCGTCTGGCCAGCGAAATTGTGACCCGGCTGGATGAGATCGGAGGCGGCGATGTGCATAACCGGATTGCCGTGACCCTGGTGTTCACCCGGCGGGCAGAGAAGGGTCAGCGGGAACCGGCGGTAAGCCCGTTGCTGCCGCTGGCGCCCTCGCTGCTTTCGGACCCTGCCAGAGCCGGATGGCAGTCCCGCTCCCTCCCGGACTTCACGATGCCGGCGCCGCCGTTGCTGGCGGCGCTGCTACGCAACCATATCTTCGCCAGTGTTTTTCAGGCTTCGGCGGAAGCGATGGTCACCGAAAATGCGGCCAGGCTTGCCTTGATGCAGCAGGCGGAGCAGGCGGTTGATGACCGGCTTGAGGAGGTCGGGGGGCAATTCAGACTGGTCCGTCAGGATGAAATTACCAGCGAGCTTATGGACATCATTATCGGGTTTGAGGCACTGAAAAAGAAATCGCCGGGGGGCTGAGCGGCATCCGCGTGTTTTCGGGTCGCGATTGCTGATAACATTTTATTATTAACTAATAACCAATATCTGTTTCCGGAGGTGCATAGATGGGGCGGATCGCTGCAGCAGGTTTTGTTGTAACCCTGACCCTGGTGGCTTCGACGGTCTGGGGACAGGGCAGTGCGCCAGCGGTGAAGACCACGGTTGCGGAGCGCAGCAGGTTCCAGGAAACCGTCCATCTTGATGGCGTTATCGAGGCGGTTCAACAGAGTACCGTCTCGGCCCAGACCAGTGGTACCGTCCAGAAACTGCCGTTTGACGTGGACGATTCGGTGGCAGCGGGTGACCTGATAGTTCAACTTGAGGACAGCGAGCAGCAGTCAAGGCTGAACCAGGCTCAGGCAGGACTTGAAGAGGCCGAGGCGGCACTGACCGATGCCAGCCAGCGCTTTGCCCGGATTGAGGAGGTGCACGCCCGTGGGCTGGTGTCCCGGCAGGAGTTTGACCAGGCCCGGAATAACCTGGCGGCGGCCAGGGCGAGAGTGGAGCGGGCACGGGCCGCGGTTGCGGAGGCCGAAGAGCAGTTGAGTTACACCCGGGTTGTGGCCCCCTATGGCGGTATCCTGACGGAACGGCACGTGGAGCTGGGCGAGGCTGTAAGCCCCGGGCAGCCCCTGCTCAGCGGGCTGTCGCTTGAGCAGCTCCGGATTGTGGTTGATTTGCCCCAGAAGTATGCAGAGCTGGCACGCAACGAGCGTCAGGCCCGGGTTACCCTGGCCGATGGCCGGGTACTGGAAACCGGCCAGATGACGTTCTATCCCTACGCCGACCCGGCCACCCACACTTTCCGGTTGCGGATGCAGCTCAATGAACCCAACGGCTCCCTGTTTCCCGGCATGCTGGTGAAAGTCGGCGTCCCGGTTGCCAGTCGCGAAGCCCTCTGGGTGCCGGCCAGCAGCCTGATCCATCGCAGTGAACTCCGGGCGGTGTACGTCATGGACAGTAACGACCGCCCCCACCTGCGCCAGGTGCGTGTGGGCATCCGCGATGGTGAGCGCCTGGAAATTCTGGCGGGTCTTGGTGAGGGTGAACAGGTTGTGGCCAATCCGTCGGTTCTGGTGGGCAGTGAGCACCTGACCCTGCCTGCGGTCGCCGAGCCTGGCGGGGAGGAAAGCCGGTGAGCCAGGAATTACCGGGCGTCGGACCCTCCGGCGCCATTGCCCGGGTTTTCCAGGACAACAAACTGACCCCGTTGCTGGCGGCACTGGCGGTGATTCTGGGTATCCTGGCGGTGATCATTACCCCGAAAGAGGAAGAACCCCAGATTGACGTCACCATGGCCGATATCATGGTGGGCTTCCCCGGCGCCAGTGCCCGGGAAGTGGAGAGCGCCATTGCCACGCCTGCCGAGCAGGTGATGAGCGAGATCAAGGGCGTCGAGCATGTCTACTCCGTCTCGCGCCAGGGTCAGGCCGTGATCACCGTTCAGTTTGAGGTGGGTGTACCCCGGCAGGAAGCGCTCGTGCGCCTGTATAACCAGGTCTACTCCAATCAGGACTGGCTGCCTGCGAACCTCGGCGCCACCCAGCCGCTGGTCAAGCCCAAGGGCATTGACGATGTACCGGTGATGACCCTGACCCTCTACGACCCGGTCAACGGCCACACCGGTGAGGAACTCACCCGTCTGGCCCACATGCTTGAAGTGGCTCTCAAACGGGTCCCCGGTACCCGGGATGTCTACACCGTTGGCGGCGTGCCGGACCGTGTCGATATTGTCTTTGATCCCGCCCTGCTGGCCGGCTTCCAGCTGACGGTCCGTGACATCGAGACCGCCCTTCAGGCCGCCAACGCCAGCAGCCAGGAATCCCGGGTGACCCGCAATAACCTGTCGATACCGGTGCAGGTAGGTACGTTGCTGGAGACCGTGGAAGATGTGCGCAACCTGGTGGTGGGCATGCACAACGGCGCCGCGGTGCATCTGGAGGACGTGGCCCGGGTTCGCCGTGGTGGCACTGTCCCGGACCAGAGTGTGATGACCGGATTCGGTCCGGGCGCAAAAACCGAAACCGCTGGTACGCCCGGTCAGGTTTACCCGGCGGTCACGCTGGCGATCGCCAAGAAACCCGGCGAGAACGCCATTGATATCACCACCGCCATCAAGGAACGACTGGACCTGCTGCGCAACCGGGCCCTGCCGGTCGGGGTGGAGGTTCTGGTCACCCGGGACTACGGCGAAACCGCCTCCCAGAAAGCCCGCAAACTGATTTCAGACCTGATCTCGGCCACCCTGGCGGTGATGATTCTGGTGCTCGCCGCCATGGGCTGGCGCCAGGCGCTGATTGTCGGCATTGCGGTTCTCATTACCCTGTTGCTGACCCTGGTGTTCTCCTGGGCCTGGGGCTTCACCTTGAACCGGGTGTCGCTGTTCGCGTTGATTTTCTCTATCGGCATCCTGGTGGACGACGGTATCGTTATTACCGAGAACATTAACCGGCGTATCCAGAGCTCCCGCCGGGCGGTCAAGGATATCATTCCGGTGGCGGTGGATGAGGTGGGCACCCCCACCATCATGGCGAGCCTCACCATCATGGCCGCATTGATCCCCATGGCTTTTGTCTCTGGCCTGATGGGCCCCTACATGAGCCCGATTCCGATCAATGCCTCCGCCGGCATGGTGATTTCCCAGATTGTTGCCTTCGTAGTGGCGCCGTGGCTGGCATTGCGTCTGTTACGGCACAAGAAAGGCCAGGCGGTGGAGGAGGCTGCCGAGGCCTCGAATTCCGCAGAAGGGGTCAATTCCACCGCGCTGCGCGTCTTCCGGACCGTGCTGTCGCCGTTCCTGGGTGATCATCCCTGGCGGCGCCGGTTGCTGGCGCTGGGTGTCGTACTGCTGACGGTCGCGGCGGCTTCGTTGCCGGTATTCCAGGCGGTGATCCTGAAAATGCTGCCGTTCGACAACAAGTCCGAGCTGCAGATTGTGGTGGATATGCCAGAACGCACACCCATGGAGAATACCCAGCGGGTGCTGCTGGAGATGGGGCATTACCTGGAGACGGTGGATGAGGTGGCCAGCTGGCAGACCTACGCTGGCACGGCTTCTCCAATCAATTTCAATGGCCTGGTGCGGCAGTATTATCTGCGCAGCGAACCATACCAGGGCGATATCCAGGTCAACCTCGTTGCTGAGGAGAACCGGGCACAGCAATCCCATGCCATCGCCCAGTCCCTGCGCGGCCCGCTGACGGAGATCGGGGACCGCTACAACGCCGAGGTCAAGGTAGTGGAAGTGCCGCCGGGCCCGCCGGTGATGGCTCCGGTGGTCGCGGAAATCTACGCCGTGGATAACGAGCGGCGGGCCGAATTGGCGCGCAGGGTGGCCGAGGGCATGACCCATGTGGACGGACTGGTCCAGATTGATACCACCCTGGAAGCGCCGACCCGACAGTGGGAAGTGGTGGTGGACCGGTCCCGGGCGGCTCGCCTGGGGATCTCCCAGGGCCAGGTGGTGATGGCCCTGCAAACCGCCCTGGGTGGCCGGGGTGTCAGCTTCCTGCACGATGAACACGCCAAATACCCGGTGCCGATCCGGGTCATTCTTGCTGAGGGCGACAAGGCCCAGCCTGCGGCCCTGCTGTCGGTGAACGTGCGCAGCCGCAGTGGCCAGCTGGTGCCGCTGGCCAGTATTGCCGAGGTTCGTGAGGCGGACTGGCTGGGCGCGATCTACCACAAGGATCTGTTGCCGGTCACCTATGTGACCGCAGCCATGGCCGGCGAAATCGATTCACCCCTGTATGGCATGTTCGACATGGTCGATCGCCTGCAACAGGATCCCGGTGCGCCTGAGCAGTATTTCATCAGCCAGCCGGTGTTGCCGGAAAAAGGAACCCTGAAATGGGATGGTGAGTGGCAGATTACCTACAAGACCTTCCGGGACATGGGCGCAGCCTACAGCGTGGGCATTTTCATGATCTTTGTGTTGCTGGTAGCCCAGTTCCGTTCCTACATCCTGCCGCTGGTGATCATGGCGCCGATCCCGCTGACCCTGATCGGCATCATGCCGGGCCACGCATTGATGGGGCGGGAATTCACCGCCACCAGCATGATCGGCATGATTGCCCTGGCGGGGATCATTGTCCGCAACTCCATCCTGCTGGTGGTGTTTATCCGGCAACTGATTGACGAGAGGGTGGAGCTGGACGAGGCGGTTGTCCTGGCGGGCGCGGTCCGCATCAAGCCCATCGCCCTCACGGCGATCTCGGCCATGGTGGGCGCCTACTTTATCCTGAACGATCCGATTTTTAACGGCCTGGCAATTTCGCTGGTGTTCGGTCTGGCCATGTCCACGATCTTCACCGTCATCGTGGTACCTTTGCTGTATTACACACTGGCCCGGTGCAAATGGGTGTGACTCCACAGATCAGCAGGCCACCGGAACCGGGGTGTTCTGACGCCAGGCCGGAGATTATTACCGGCTTGGCCAATAGCGCTGCATCTCGACAAACAGGAAGGAGGCGCTCCAGGTAATCAGAACAAACCCGGTCAGGCCCTCAATACCCGTCAGATAGCGGAGGTCCCCCTCGGGCTGTATGTCGCCGTAGCCAAGGGTGGTGAAGGTGGTGAAGGAGAAGTAGACGGAATCCAGAAAGCTGCCGCTGAAATTACCGGTGAGCTGGCCCCAGCCGTCCCCATGATGCATGAAGAAATAGGCGGCTGCGAAGATCCACACCTCCGCGGTGTGCGCCAGGAGCACGCCGAAAACCGCGGCGATCAGGCGAAACCGGTGGCTCTGGCGCATCTGGTTGAGAAGACCGCTGAGCCGTAACAGGGCTTCGTGGTGAATAAGCACCACCGCCACCACGATCAGGGCGTTCAGCATGAAGACGCTGATCAGGCTGACATGCTCTTGCGCAGACAAGTATTATTCGCTCCATGTACGTCATTCGATCCCGTCAGTCCGACGGTTGTCATTTACCTTAGCTGGCGAGTAAGTAATGTCCAAACGACTTTTTCCCGTTCTGATTCTTGCCCTGGGTATTGCCGGTTTCCTGTTTCTGAAAATGACCCGTCCGGAACCGGCAGAAGTCACCGCTACTGAGCGCAGTTGGCGGGTCAATGTCCAGACGCTCCAACCGGGCAGCCATGTGCCGGTGCTGCCCCTTTATGGCGAGATCGTGGCGCCGGAACAGGTGACGGTCACCGCGACCCTGGCCGGACGGATCGGCCAGCGGCCGGTTTCCGAGGGCCGGCAGGTCCGGGCCGGCGATTTGCTGGTTGCGCTGGATGACGCCGACATCCGGCCGGTGCTGGCCCAGGCAGAAGCCCAGGTTGCCGATCTGGAAGCCCAGATCCGGTCCGAGCAGGTGCGGTACCGGAACGATCAGTCCGCCCTTGACAGTGAAAGGACGATCGAAGCCAACGCCCGGCGTCAGCTGGAACGAACCCGGTCGCTGGCAACGCGGAACCTGGCGTCACAGGAAGACCTGGAGGCAGCAACCAACGCACTGGGCCGGGCGGAGCTGACGGTGAGCAACCGGGAGCGGGCCATTGACGAACATCCGTCCCGGCTGCAAAGCCTCCAGGCCAGGCTGGCCCAGGCCGAAGCCAGCCTGGCATCGATACAACGGGATGCAGAGCGTGCCACCGTTCGTGCGCCCTTCGACGGCGTTGTGACCGGGGTTCAGGTGGCGCCGGGTGATCAGGTATCCCGCAATGAACCCTTGCTGTCGCTGTATCCGGCTGAAGGCCTGGAGTTGCGGGCGCGGGTTCCGGAAATGTATCGCACCGAGCTGGTGAATGCGCTCAGTGAGGGTAAAACACTGTCGGCGTTCAGCGAAGGGCAGCAGCACCGGTTTGACCTGGTACGCTTTGCCGGCACTGCTGATCCGGCCGGTACCGAAGCCATTCTGGCGGTGACAGGATCGCCGCAGGGTCTGAGGCCGGGCGGACTGCTGCCGGTCATGCTGGAGCGGCCCGAGCGGGCGAAGACCGTGGCGATTCCCTTCAGCGCGCTTTACGGCGCAAACGCGGTCTACCTGATGAACGACGATAACCGCATGCAGCGTGTCGAGGTGGAGCGCATTGGCGAAGCCCGTGGCAGCAACGGTGAACGTCGCCTGCTGGTGTCCGGCGAGGCCCTGGTTTCGGGTGCACGGCTGATCACCACGCATCTGCCGAACGCGGTCACCGGCCTCAAGGTGGATGTGGCCGATTCCGGAGCTTCTGAGCAATGAGACGCAGGAAAGGCGTGATCGGGTTTTTCGTGCATCACCGGGTTGCTGCCAACCTGGTGATGCTGGTGATGCTGCTCGGCGGTGTGCTCGCACTAACCCGGATGAACATCCAGTTCTTTCCCACCTTCGCGCTGGATATCGTCAGCGTTCGCGTGGTCTGGAGTGGTGCCTCCGCCGAGGATGTCGAGCAGGGCATTACCAACCCGCTGGAGCAGCGTTTGCGCAGTGTCGACGGTCTGAAAAAGATGACCTCCACCTCGGCCCAGGGCGTGTCGTCCATTACCCTGGAATTCGAGGAGGGCACTGATCCGATTCTGGCCCTGGACGATGTTCGCCAGCAGGTCGACGAATTCACCAACTTTCCTGCCGAAGCGGAGGAACCCCAGGTAACCCGGGTGGAGCGGTACGAGCCCGTGGCACGGTTGCTGGTGTCTGGCGACGTGGACCGAAGTGAATTGCGCCAGCTGGCCTACCGTTTTGAGGATGAGCTGTTGCAGCGGGGAATCGATCGGGTCTCCCTCCGTGGCCTTCCGGAGCAGCAGATCAGTATTGATGTGCCGGTTGAACGGCTTGAGACCCTGGGGCTGTCGCTGGACCAGATTGCCGAACGGGTTGCCGCCATATCACGGGACCTGCCGGCGGGTATGATGGCCCAGCAGGACGCCACCCGGGAACTGCGGGCAGTGGAGCAGCGCCGCAACCCCCAGGAATTCGAGAACATTCCGGTGCTCAGCGGGGAACGTATCCAGCTCAACCTGGGCGATGTCGCAATTATCCGGCAGGAAGCCCGGGAGAGCCAGGTCACTCTGGAGAAAGACGGCAAGCCGGCGGTCGAGCTCCAGCTACAGCGGTCGGAAAACGGCAACTCACTGGCGGCGGCGAAGGTACTGGAAACCTGGCTGGCGGACACCCGACCGACGCTGCCGCCGACCATCGAGCTGGAGGTATACGATGAAACCTGGCAACTGCTGGATGACCGCATCTCCCTGCTGGTGAATAACGGCCTGGGCGGTCTGGTCCTGGTGGTGTGCCTGCTTTATCTGTTTCTGCCGGGCCGCGTGGCCATGTGGGTGGCCATCGGCATCCCGACCGCTTTCCTCGCCGCCATGGCTGTACTCTGGCTGATCGGCGGGTCGATCAACATGATCTCCCTGTTTGCCCTGATCATGGCGCTGGGGGTGATCGTCGACGACGCCATTGTGGTGGGTGAGGACGCCGATGCCCACGCCCGGCTGGGGGAGGAATCCATCTATGCCTCCGAGGGTGCCGCCAAACGGATGGTCTGGCCGGTACTGGCGTCTTCCCTCACCACCGTTGCGGCGTTTATGCCCCTGCTGGTGGTGGGCGGCGTAATCGGCAACATTCTTGGCGACATTCCGCTGGTGATGATCTGCGTACTGGTGGCCTCTTTGCTGGAATGTTTCATTGTGCTGCCGGCGCACCTGCGGCACGCCTTTGTGCCCCGTCGCACGAAAAAAGCGGGGGAGGCAGAGACAGAGCCGAAAAAACCGGGCCCGGTGGAGCGTTTCCGGCGCGGCTTCGAGCAGAGCTTCGACCGGTTCCGGGAAGGCCGATTCCGGCGCTTCTCTCGTTACAGTCTGAAGCATCGGGGCGCCACGGTAGCCAGCGCATTGGCCCTGGCTATCGTTACTGTTGGTCTGCTGGCGGGTGGCCGGCTCGGCTTCAACTTTTTCCCGACCCCGGAGCCTTCGGTGTTTTACGCCAACGCAAGCTTCGTAGGCGGCACCGATCGGGGCACCGTGGACGAGTTTCTCGGCCAGATGCAGCGAACCCTGAACGAGACCGAAGCGGCCCTTGGCGGCGATTTCATCCTCCACGCAGTGACCACCCAGGGCGCAACCCTCGGGGCTGAAGGCAGCTCTCGCAGTGGTGACGAACTGGGCTCGATGATGATCGAGCTGGTGCCGTCGGACCGGCGCTCGGTTCGAAACCCCGAGTTCATCAACGAATGGCGCAGCCGGCTGGAGACGCCGGCCGGGCTGGATAACCTGACGATTTCCGAACGCCAGGCAGGGCCGCCGGGGCGCGACGTTAATGTGCGCCTTTCCGGTGAAAACGCAGAAGACCTGAAGCGGGCGGCGGATGAGCTGGGTCAGGCGCTCGCCACCCTGCCGGGGGTACTGGATGTGGAAGACGATATGCCTTGGGGCAGGGAGCAGCTGATCTATCAGGTTAGCCCCTACGGTGAGGCCCTGGGGCTGACCACTGCGGATCTGGGCAGGCAGCTGCGAGCGGCCTTCGATGGCCGGATTGCCCAGATATACCAGGACGGTCGGGACGAGGTGGAAGTGCGCGTACAGCTGCCCCGGGACCAGCGTGAACGCCTGTCGACCCTGTCCCGGATGACCGTGCGGGTGCCCGACGGGCGCTTTGTGCCGCTCAGCCAGGTGATGAATCTGGATCACCGTCAGGGCTTTCAGGCGCTGCGCCACGCCGATGGCAAACTGGCGGTGGAGGTGACCTCCGGCCTGAATACCCGGGTCAGTACCACCGACCAGATTCTGACCAGTCTGCAGGCGGAGGCATTGCCGGACATTGCCAGTCGCTACAACGTGCGCTACAGCTTTGAAGGCCGGGCTGCCGACCAGCGGGAAACCATGGCCGATATGAAGACCGGGCTGGTGATCGGCCTGGGGCTGATGTATGTGGTGCTGGCGTGGGTGTTCGCCTCCTGGAGCCTGCCGCTTATTGTCATGGCGATAATCCCGTTTGCTCTGGTGGGTGCCTTGCTGGGACACTGGCTGATGGGCCTGCAGCTGACCATTCTGTCCCTGTTCGGGCTGTTTGGGCTGTCGGGCATTGTGGTCAATAACGCCATTATCCTCGTAGCTTTCTACAATCAGCAGCGGCAGAAGGGGCTGGGCATTACCGATGCGCTGAACGAAGCGGCGGTTCAGAGAGTCAGGGCAGTACTGCTAACCTCGCTGACAACCATTGGCGGCCTCTTGCCACTGCTGTTTGAAACGTCCCTGCAGGCGCAGTTCCTGATCCCCATGGCTACCTCCATTGCCTTCGGGCTGGGTCTGTCGACGCTGCTGGTGCTGGTGGTTATCCCGGCACTGCTGTCGTGGCTGGAACAGTTCCGGGAATGGCGCGCCAGCCGGCTAGGGACGGTCGCCGAGCCCCTGGGGGCGCCCGAATAACCTGAGTGGAACAACATGGTGGAACCTGTACTTGTGGCCCGAGGCCTGAAAAAACAGTTCCGCAGCGGTAATCAGCCGGTGTCGGTGCTCAGTGATCTCTCCCTGCGACTCGATCGCGGCGAATCCCTGGCGCTGACCGGTCGCTCGGGATCAGGCAAGAGCACGGTGCTCAATATCCTGTGTGGCCTGGAACCGCCCGACGCCGGCCGGGTTGAAGTACTGGGTGAGGTGTTTGACAGTCGGACACCAGAACGGGAACACCAGACAGAGGCCCGCTGGGCAAAGCTCCGGAGACAACAGATTGGCGTGGTCTTCCAGGAAGCGAACCTGATGCCGGCCCTGTCACTGCTGGACAATGTGCGTCTGCGGGCCCGCCTCGCCGGACAGGATGACGATGACTGCCGGGACTGGCTGGAGCGCCTGGGTATCGGCGAGCTTGCTGGCCGCTATCCGGACCAGGTGTCGGGTGGACAGCGTCAGCGAGCGGCCCTTGCCATGGCGTTTGCCATGAACCCGGCCCTGATCCTCGCGGATGAGCCCACCGGCAGTCTGGACCGGCAAACCGCCGAAGCGGTGACCCGCCAACTGTTCGAGCTTCAGGCACGCCATGGCTGTAGCCTGATTCTTGCCACCCATGACACCGAACTGGCTACCCGATGCAGTCACCACCTGGATCTCGGGCACCAGCCCGGTTCCTGAGCCTGTCATGACCCTGTTGGCCGCTCTGTTCAGCCACTATCGACGTCATCCCCTCCAGCTGCTGGCGCTGGCGGCCATGATTGTGCTGGCAACCATGCTCTGGACCGGCGTTCACCATCTCACCAGCCAGGCCCGGGCCAGCCTTGATCAGAGCGAATCGGCGGTGGCCGAGCGCCAGCAGGTGATCCGGGCCGATGGTGAGCCGGTTTCCGTGCAGGACTTCGTGACACTCAGACGGGCGGGCCTGTGTGTCATGCCCTGGCTGGAAGTGGCATCGTCCGGCGCCGGACGGGTGGTAGGTGTTGATCCCCTGGCCGCTGCCTGCTTTGAGCGTGCGGATCAGGGCAATGCGCCCTGGCGCGGTGAACTGGATGGTGCGCCCTTCGTGGATATCAGCGAGGCGGCCGAGCTGGCAGAGGCACAGGACCCCCCGGCGGGAGCGTTGTCGTTGCTGATTTCGGGGACCGACAGCGATGCCAGTCTGCCACCTGGTTACCGGCTTGCCGCATTTTCCCTGGGGCCTGACACCGGCGAGCTGGGCGAAAGCTTCCTGCTGAATCTGGACGCCCTTGGCGTGCTTGTTCTGCTGATCACGGCTTTACTGCTGCGCAGTGTCTATCTGCTGGGTTTGGCCCAGCGCCGGGAAAGTTTTGTCCTGCTACGGCGTTTTGGTGTCCCCCGGAACCGGATCAGCCGTCTGCTGGTGCTTGAGATCATGGTGTTGGCCCTGGTGTGCATCGTCCCCGGTGTCTGGCTTGGTCGTTGGCTGGCGACGGGCCTGGGTAGCGGGTTCGGACGTGCCCTGGAAGGGCTTTTTGATATGCCGCTGTATGCCGGGCGGGACGGTGGCTGGTTGGTGCCGGTTGCGACCATGCTGGCGGTCGTTCTGGTGGCCTGCCTGGCCGACTATCTCCGGCCCCTGGCCCGGCGGTTGGCTGTGGCCGGCCCCTCGCAGGGCCTGCTACCTGCCCTGTTTTTGCTGGCAGGGATTGCCCTGTCGGTCTGGGCACCGGCCCTGGTGTGGCTGTTCGTTGCTGTTGCGATGGTGTTTGTCGCGGCTGGCATTCTGGCGCCGCTTTTGATCGCCCGGTTGGCGGACTGGCGAGCCGGGCATGAGTCAGACCCGCTTTCGCGCTGGCGCCAGCGGGAGGTATCCGTACTGGCCCGGCGTCTGGCTCTGCCCCTGGTGGCACTGCAGTTTGCCATGGCCATGGTGCTGGCAGTCCAGGCACTGGTCACCACCTTCGAAAGCACGTTTGATCAATGGTTGGCGCAGCGGCTGGAGGCAGACTATTACATTGAAGTCCCTGAGGGCGCAGATGCCGGCGCGGCATTAGCCTGGCTGGCGGAACAGCCGGCGCTCAAAGCCTCGGGGCGCTGGCACCGGGTCATCCGGGGTGAAGCAGCCCTGACGAACTCGTTCGGGAAGCAGGGGCCGGTGGTGGATGTGTTTGCATTGAGCCCCATCGGCCCTCTGGTGACCGGCTGGCAGCTGTTTGAATCGGTGGATACGCCCTGGCAGAGCCTGGCAGAGGGGCCGGGCGTGATGGTGAATGAACAGCTGGCGCGCCGGCGGTCGGTGGCCATTGGTGATATGCTCTCGCTGCAACTCGGCCAGCAGGTGAGTGAGCGTCCGGTGCTGGCAATCTACCCGGATTATGGCCGGCCTGCCGGCGAGATTCTGATTCATGCGTCGGCGCTGCCGCCGGATTTCCGGGTCAGCTTCCAAAGTCTGTCAATATCGCCGGGAACAATGTCGATAGAGGCCATCAGCCGCAACCTGAAACAGATCTGGGGCGTGGAGCAGCTCACGGTGCGGGACAACCGGGCGATAGAGGCCCTGGCCTCCGCGATCTTTGACCAGACCTTTCTGCTGACCCGGGCAATGACGATTCTGACCCTGATACTGGCGGCTATTGCCCTGTTGATGATGGGCTGGGTGCTGTTCTCTACCCGGGCCTGGTACTTCCGGCTGCTGGTGGTCTGGGGGCTGCCGCGCCGGCAGGCCGCAGCCCAGCTCACCCGGCTGGCGCTCTCGCTGACCACGGCCATTGCCCTGCTGGCTCTGCCCCTGGGGGTGTGGCTGACCTGGGTGCTGGTGCATCGTATCAACCCCCTGGCCTTTGGCTGGTCCCTGCCGATGGCAGTTTATCCGCGGTTCTGGCTGGAGCTTGGTGTATTGAGTCTGCTGGTGGGGCTGAGTATTGCCCTGCTGATGCGCCGGCAGCTGAACAGCCCGGCGTCGGCACCGGAGAGTGCCAGTGCCCTGTCCGGAGGTGAGCGATGAGGCGGTTCTTCTGGCTGGTGTTTGTGGCTGTTGTGGCAGGCTGCTCTGAGCAAACCGAACAGGCCGGCTTTGCGGGGCTGGCCGGAGTAGCGGATTCGGAGGCCGAGGTGCCATTTTTGCAGCCCGGCCCGGGTGACCAACTGAAGTTTCCGGAAGATTTTGGCCCCCATCCCCAGCACCGGATCGAGTGGTGGTATCTGACCGCCAATCTGGAAACCGCAGAAGGTGATCCCCTGGGCCTGCAATGGACCCAGTTTCGGCAGGCCATCAAGCCAAGGCCGGCAGAGGCCGAGCCGCCCGATGCCGGAGACTGGCCGCTGGAGGCGGCCTGGATGGCCCATGCCGCAGTGAGCTTCGACGGCCAGCATTATTTTGCCGAAAAGCTGGCCCGGGGCGATGTCGGTCATGCCGGCGCCCGCGCCGACCCTCTGGCGGTCTGGCTTGACGGTTGGCAACTTACTGAATCGTCTGAAGACAGGGTGTGGCGTTTGCAGGTATCGGCAGACAACTGGTCCTACGATCTGTCGCTGAGGATCAACGGTGATCCGGTGGCTCACGGGGACGAGGGCTTCAGTGCCAAATCCGCCAGTGGCGAGGGTTCCATGTACTTCAGTCTGGTGGACATCCGGATTGACGGAACGGTTACCCTCGGGGACAGGACCCTGGAGGTCTCCGGCCAGGGCTGGTTCGATCGGGAATGGAGCAGCCAGTTTCTCAAGACCGGGCAAGAGGGTTGGGACTGGTTTGCCCTGCATCTGGATTCGGGCGACAAGCTGATGGCCTTTCAACTGAGAGAGGACAGTGGAGCCTTCCGCTCAGGGACCTGGATTCCGGCCCAGGGAGCGCCGGTGGCGCTGGTGCCTGACCAGCTTCGGATGATGCCGATTTCCGCTCCGAAGGGCTTTCCGCGCCAGTGGCTGCTGGAGGTGCCGGATTACGATGTCCGTCTGGAGGTGTCCGCGCCTGCCGGCGATTACCGGAACACCGGGCTATACCCGTACTGGGAAAGCCCGGTTTCCGTCTCCGGCAGTCATTCCGGCGCGGGATACATGGAACTGACAGGCTATGGCAAGTAAGGGTTTCTGCCCTTAGCCGGCCGAAAGTACCGGTGGTTCAAGCTGGTTGAACAGCACCTGGATGCCTTCGTGCCACTGGTGGCGGAGCTCATGAAAATAGAGGCTGTTCTCCTCGACCCGCTCGGTAAAGCAGGGTTTCAGGGCATCCCGCTGGTAAATCGCCACGTCAATGGGCATGCCCACCGAAAGATTGCTCTTCATGGTGGAGTCGAAGGAGATCAGGGCGCACTGATAGGCCCGGTTCAGGGGGGTTCTATAGCTGATGACGCGGTCCAGAATCGGCTTGCCATACTTGGATTCGCCAATCTGGAAGAACGGGGTCTCTTCCGTGGCTTCGATGAAATTGCCTTCCGGATAGATGTTGAACAGCCTTGGCGCCTCACCGCGAATCTGGCCCCCCAGAATCAGGGAGCAGCTGAAATCCACATGGCCCAGCTTGCCGTCGGGATTGTCACGGCGGATCACTTCGCGCATGGTCTGGCCGACGATTTCCGCGGTCTCGAACATCGAACCGGTGCTCAGGACGTTGTGCACGTCGGTGCCTGCCCGTCGTTCCAGGAGGCTGATCACGCTCTGGCTGGTGGCCAGATTGCCGGCGGACAACAGCACCAGTTCGCGCTCGCCCGGCTTTTCGAACACGTGCATTTTGCGGAAGGTGGAGATCTGGTCGAAGCCGGCGTTGGTCCGGGAGTCCGATGCGAACACCAAGCCTTCCGCCAGCCGCATCGCTACGCAATAGGTCATGAAGCCCTCCTGAAAGGCGCCTGTTTTCGCGCGTAGTCTAATCACATCTCCCGCTGAAGTGTGAGTGCTTTATTGTGGCTTTTGCCGGCTTTTTGTTACTGGCTGCCTGCGGGGTTGGTGACCCAGGCCCGAGTCTCCATATGCTCCATGCCGCCCCCGGCCCGAACGCCGCGAACCGGCGCGGCATCCCGGTAATCCAGACCCACCGCCAGTTTGATGTGGCTTTCTGCCACGTTCAGGGTGTTCACCACATCGAAGGTCTGCCAGTTGCGCCCGATCCAGGCTTCGGCCCAGGCGTGGGTGGCCACATGTGCGTCGTTCGAGGAATGTATGTAACCGCTCACATAGCGGGCCGGTACGCCAATGTGCCGGCAGCAGGCCAGGAACATGTGGGTGTGATCCTGACACACGCCGGCCTTTTGTTTGAACGCCTCGCTGGCGGTATGGGTCACAGTGGTGGCTCCCGGCATGAAGGCCACGTGTTCGCGCAGGTGCTTCATCAGCCGGATCAGGCCGCGTTTGTTGGGCGGGTATTGAATGGCCAGGGCCTTCAGGGCTTTATCCGCTTCGGTCAGCGGCGTCTGCCGCAGGAACACCTCCGGCGGGAAGGGCGAGTCATCCCGGGTCAGTGGTTTGCCGGTCAGGTCGACAATGCCCTCGGCGGTCAGGACGATCTCATTGACCGCTTTGTCCAGGGTCATCACCGTGACCAGGTTGCCGAAGCCGTCCACCATCTGACTGGCTTCCCCCGGCGCTTCCAGGTGCCAGTCGTGAATGCGTTGCTGTGGCGTATTTCGGGGTGTCAGCCGGATGTACTGGATGCTGTCACTTACCGGTGCTTCGTAGGTGTAACGCGTTTCATGCCGGATATGAAGTCTCATCCCTGCCACCCCATGTAGTCTTTCTGGATCTGCCCGGCGATGCCTTGAATCCGGTCGAGAAAATCGACCAGGTACTCGTGCAGGCCCCGTTCGGCGATGTAGTCCCGGTCCCCGTAGCGGATGTTGGCGTACAGGCTGGATGCCATGCGCCGCGAGCCTCTCGCATCGCCGCTCTCGACCTGTTCCAGCAGGCTGGCGATTTCCCGCAGGCAACCGTGCAGGGAGCGGGGTACGTCCGGCTTGAGGATCAGCAACTCGGCAACGCTCATGGCATCCAGGTTATGGCCGTAGGTGTTCTGGTAGGCCTCGAAGGCCGCCAGAGAGTGCAGCACCGCGGTCCATTCGAAAAACGCCTGAGTGGCGTGATACTCCATGGCCTTCATGGCCATGACATGACGGATATCGAGCACCCGGGCGGTGGTGTCGGCCCGTTCAATAAAGGTACCCAACCTCAGGAAATGGAAGGCATCGTTGCGTAGCAGGGTTCCGTAGGCGGCGCCGCGGAACATGTGGGAGCGTTCCCGCACCCAGTCGAATACGGTACTGGCGTTGGATTCGGTAACGCCCCGGCGTTGCAGCTGCTGCATTTCCAGCCAGGCCTGGTTGATGCTCTCCCAGACATCCGACGACAGGTTGCCCCGCACGTGCAGGGCGTTGTCCCGGGCACTTCGGATGATGTTGAACACGCTGGCGGGATGCCGGTTGTCCAGCAACAGAAAGTCGATCAGGTTCTGGGGGGTGATGTCATCGTGGTAGTCGAAGAAAACCTCCCGGGTGCCGGACACCAGCAGCGGTACGGATAACTGCTCTGTGCGGTCTTCCGGTACATCAATCAGGGCCATGGTCAGGCTGACATCGAGAAGGCGGGCCTGGCTCTCGGCCCGCTCAAGGTAACGGGCCATCCAGAACAGACTTGAGGCGGCGCGGCTCAGCATGGGCCATCCTCCAGTACCCAGGTGTCTTTGGTGCCACCACCCTGGGATGAGTTAACCACCAGTGACCCCTCTTTCAGGGCCACACGGGTGAGACCGCCCGGTACCATCTGGATCTTCTTGCCGGACAACACAAACGGGCGCAGGTCCAGATGCCGGGGTGCGACGCCTTCATCCACAAAGGTGGGGCAGGTGGATAGGCTCAGGGTCGGCTGGGCGATATAGTTCTGGGGCCGGGCCTTGAGCAGGCTCCGGAAAGTGGCCAGCTCTTTCTTGCTCGCGGTCGGGCCGATCAGCATGCCATAACCACCGGCACCCTGGGCTTCCTTGACCACCAGTTCCGGCAGATGATCCAGCACGTACTGAAGGTCGGTCGGCTTTCGGCACTGCCAGGTCGGGACATTTTTCAGGATAGGTTCTTCATCCAGATAGAATCGGATCATGTCCGGCACATAGGGATAGATGGATTTGTCATCGGCTACCCCGGTACCCATGGCGTTAGTCAGCACCACGTTGCCGGTGCGGTAGGCCGCATACAGGCCTGCCACGCCCAGCATGGAGTCCGGATTGCCCGCCAGGGGGTCGAGGAAGTCGTCGTCCACCCGCCGGTAGATCACATCCACCTGTTGTGGGCCAACCGTGGTTTTCATGTAAACCCTGTTGTGGGCGACAAACAGATCGGCGCCTTCCACCAGCTCCACACCCATTTGCCGTGCCAGGAACGCATGTTCAAAGTAGGCGCTGTTGAAGCGGCCGGGTGTCAGCACAACCACCGTCGGGTCGGGCTTGAGCGATGCCGCCCTGAGGGTCTCGCCCAACAGATTGGGGTAATGCTCGACCGGGGCCACCGCGGAGTGGGTAAAGAGTTCCGGGAACAGCCGCATCATCATCCGGCGGTTTTCCAGCATGTAGGACACGCCGCTTGGACAGCGCAGGTTGTCCTCAAGCACATAGAAATCGCCGTCGCTGTGGCGGATCAGGTCGATACCGGCGATATGGGAGTACAGATTGCGGGGCAGTTTGAGGTTCTGCATGCCCGGCTGGTACTGGGGGTTGGCAAACACCTGCTCGGCACTGATAACGCCGGCCTTGACGATCTCATAGTCGTGATAGATGTCATGAAGGAAGCGGTTCAGGGCCTGGACCCGCTGCCGCAACCCGGTTTGCAGTTTCTGCCAGTCGCTGGCGGAGATCACCCGGGGGATCAGATCAAACGGAATCAGCCGGTCTGCCCCCTGGTCCTCACCATACACATTGAAGGTGATGCCAAGGCGCTGGAACAGGACATCCGCCTCGCGGCGTTTTTCGGCGATCAGGTCCTCATCGGAGTTGATCAGCCAGTGTTCCAGCATACGGCATTGGGGGCGTACCCGGTTATCCTGGTCAAAGAGTTCGTCGTACAGGCCTTCGGCCGGCGTCTGGATCAGCATGGCTCGGTTCATCTCCCTGTATCGCGCCGTTCGACACGGCGCGTAATAAGGTAACCGGCTGCAAAAGGCGGGCCATTGTGTCTGTTTATTCGACAGCGTTGGCGCCGATGCGGTGAATGCTCAGATCCGCACCATTGAACTCTTCTTCTTCGGTCAGCCGCAGGCCGGAGATCGCATTAATAACACTATAGACCAGCAGACCGCCCACGAAGGCGACGATGATCCCCGCGATGGAACCGATGATCTGGGACATCAGGCTAACGCCGCCCAGGCCGCCCAGGGCCTGCTGGCCGAAGATGCCGCAGGCAATGGCGCCCCAGGCGCCACAGACACCGTGCAGCGGCCAGACACCCAGCACGTCATCCAGGCGCTCGATTTTCGCCTGGGCCCACTCGAATAGATAGACGAAGATGGCACCGGCCACGGCACCCGTGATCAGGGCACCAACCGGGTGCATCAGGTCGGAACCGGCGCAGACCGCAACGAGTCCGGCCAGTGGGCCGTTGTGAATAAAGCCCGGGTCTTTACGACCAAGCAACATGGACACCAGAATGCCGCCGACCATCGCCATCAGGCTGTTCACGGCCACCAGGCCGCTGATGCCGTCCAGAGTCTGGGCCGACATGACATTGAAGCCAAACCAGCCAACGGTCAGGATCCAGGCGCCGAGGGCCAGGAACGGGATGTTGGAGGGTGCAAAGGCGACCACCTTGCCGTTGCGATAGCGGCCGTTGCGGGCACCGAGTACCAGCACGGCGGCCAGTGCGATCCAGCCGCCCACGGCATGCACCACAACGGAGCCGGCAAAATCGTGGAAGGACGCACCAAACTGGTTCTCCAGCCAGCCCTGGAAGCCATAATTGCCATTCCAGATCAGGCCCTCGAAGAACGGATAGACAAAGGCGACGATCAGGCCCGAGGCAAGCAGCATGGGGTAGAACTTCGCCCGCTCGGCAATGCCACCGGAGACGATGGCGGGAATCGCGGCGGCGAAGGTCATCAGGAAGAAAAACTTCACCAGTTCATAGCCATTGGCGGCGGTGAGTTCGCCAGCGCCGGTCATGAAATGACTGCCGTAGGCGATGTAATAGCCAACAAAGAAGTAGGCGACGGTGGAGACACCAAAGTCGGTCATGATCTTGACCAGGGCATTCACCTGGTTCTTGTGGCGAACGGTGCCCACTTCCAGAAAGGCAAAGCCGGCATGCATGGCCAGCACCATGATGGCACCGATGAGAATGAACAGCGTGTTGGCGCTTTCGGTCAGGGTTTGTACTGCACTCGTGATTTCCACGGGTTTTCGCTCCTGATGGTGTGTGTCTGGCCTCTGTCGGGCCTTTTTGACGTGCGTTGTGCATTGATGAGGTGCAGCATTTGCAAGAGCTGTTCCAAAACGATGCATTTCACGAGCGGAACGGGGGTTGGAGGATTTCTATCGGTTACCGGGGGTGGGTATCCGGGATTTCACGCACTAATACTGTGCGATTTCCGCGGAGATGCACCAATATGGCGTGCCTTTACCAGCGGATTTCGTTGGATGTTGTGCTGTCGGATTCGATGCCGAGAGGCGATTCTGGACTGGCGGTTTCTGATTTGATCAGCTCCCTGAGGCGAATTTCCTGTTCCTGCAACGGGCCTGACAGATCGATGATGATTTCCACTCTGCGGTTCCGGGCACGATTTTCCAGGGAGGTATTCGGCACTCTGGGTTCGGTATCGGCCAGACCGGTGACTGACAGGCGGGTGGGTTCAACCTGATCCCGGGCCACAAGAACATTGGCGACAGCGGCAGCGCGCGCGGCAGAGAGATCCCAGTTGCTGTAGAAGCGGTCGGTCCGGATGGGGACGTTGTCGGTATGGCCCTCGATGGTCAGTTCACCCGGAATGCCTGACAATACCTCCGCCATATCCAGCAACAAGCCTTCAAATTCCCAGGTCAGCTGCGCTGAACCAGACGGAAAGGAGCCTTTTTCTTCCACCCGGATTACAATGCGTCGCTGGTCCTGGCTGACATTGATACGTCCATCGGCAATCGCCGGCTCCAGGACTTTCAGGATATCGTCCATGGTTTCCTGCACCTGGTCATTCATGGCAGCTTCAACTGCCATGTCGGTGGGGCTTTTCAGGGTCTGGAGTTCCGGGTCTTCCTCTGTGGTGGTCTGTTTGACTTCGTTGACCACGGTCGGCTCCGGCGGTGCCGGCGAAAACTTGTCGAAAATGGGGCTGGTGCCTTCCGGTATTTCCAGGGCCGGCACTTCCCGCTGCACACCAAAGGCTTTGGAGAGTTCGCCGGCGATCTGCTTGAACTTCTGGGCATCGATCTCGGAAAAGGACAGCAGCAGCACAAAGAAGCACATCAGCAGAGACATCAGGTCGGCAAAGGTGACGACCCAGGCGGGAATTCCCGGTTTTTCCTCCTCTGGCAACTCGTCCATGGTTACGCGCCTTCCGCTTCCGCTACTTTTTCACGTTCCTTGGGCGGCAGGTAGCTGGAAAGCATCTGCTCGATGATGCGGGGGTTGGTGCCTTCCTGGATAGCGACCAGGGCGTCGATATACAGCGATTGCATGCGCGCCTCTTCTGTCATTCTCAGGGACAGCTTGTCGGCAATGGGCGTGGCGATCATGGTGGCAATCATGGCACCGTAGAGGGTGGTGAGTAGCGCGACGGCCATGGCAGGCCCGATGGATTTCGGGTCTTCCATATTGGAAAGCATCTGTACCAGACCAATCAGGGTGCCGATCATACCCATGGCCGGCGCTACATCCGCCATCGCGGTGAAGACCTTGGCGCCGGAGCGGTTATGGTCCAGTGTCATCAGGCGTTCCTTGCTCAGGAGCTGCTTGATGGTGTTGCCATCCTGACCATCCACCAGCATCTGGATGCCCTGGCCCAGAAATGGGCTGCTGACTTCCCTGTCCTCCAATCCCAAAACACCCTCTTTCCGGGCGATGTTCGCGATCTCAACCAACTCTTCGATGCTGGCCTGGGTCTCCGGTAATTTGAACTTGAACGCACGGGCGGTGGCTTTAAACGCTCCAAAAAATTGCGCGAAGCTGAATTTCGCGAGAACCACCAGCATGGTCCCGCCAATGACGATCAGAAGCGAAGGCGGGTTGATAAAGACGGAAGGAGAAACGCCAAGAATAACTGCCGAAGCAATAAGCAAAATTGCGCCAACAAGACCGATTAGAGTGGCGAAATCCACGGTATCTCCAGATTTGGTTTGGGCTAGTCAGAAACGGGGCTGTGAGATTACCTTCAGTTCAGAATTTAATCAATTCGACTGCGGCACAGTTTGCTGTTCTTCCTGATGCTCTTTCCAGGCGGCATAGCGATGTAGATCCGCTTCCACCAGTTTCAGGCACATGGCAACGACACCAGCGTCGTCCAGGAAACCGAAACCGAAGATCAGATCGGGAATCATATCCAACGGATTCATGACATAAATGAGCGCGCCGGCGACCGCCGCGATGGTCTTCCAGGGCACGCTGCGGTAGTTGCCGTACCAGTAATCCCGGAGCATCGAAAACATCAGTTTGATGTCGGCACTGAAACGCGACAGTTTGCCGCTACCTTTCACCTTTTCTTCGATGGCGCGCTGCCGGTCCAGTAGCTGTTCGAGATCCGCCCGATGCACCTTGCCGGCCTCGGCATCCAGCTGTTGTCGGGCGTTTTTCTGGGTGAAAAGGGCCATAACGGAGACTCCTACGGTGTTGTTAATTCAACCAACAAAAATACGTTTTGCCAATCCGGCGCCACGCCAGCCCTGAATAGCCAGGGTGCTGACCAGCCCCCCGATCATGGCGCCCACCACACCACAGGTGAGGATATCCTGGCCGGTGAGGTATAACCCGGGAATGTCGGTTTTCGGTTTCAGCCAGTCCTGTTCGAAGCGCTCGGGGTTGTGGTCCAGACCGTACAGCTCGCCCCGGCCATAGCGGCAGAACCAGGCGGTGGAGAGTGGCGTGGAGGTCTCCACGTAATCCACTTTGCCCCGAAGCTGGGGCAGTTTCTCGTACATCACTTCCAGCAACTGGTCGGTGATCTTCTGTTTCAGGGCTTCGTAATCCTCGCCCCGCTTGCCCCAGATGGTGTCCTGCCAGGGTTCGAACATCTCCCAGGTGGTCGGTGCAACAATCTCGATGGTGGAGGTGCCCGGCCAGCGGTTCTGGTAATCGGGGTCCTTGGCTGCCGGGAAGGAAATATACACCACCGGAAACTCGGTGTTTACCGGGTCATCCAGGAACTGTTGCACGTTTCCGTCGTGATCGGCGCTGGGATAGATCCAGAAATTGGTACGGGGCAGCCCGAGCTCTTCCGGTGTACCTTTCAGTCCGATATAGAGCCCGATGTGGGGCATGGAGGGAATGATGTGCTGGCGTTTGCTCGTGTAGCCGACCTTCTCTGCGGTCTCGGCTGGCAGCAGTTTTTCGAAGGTGTTGATGACCCCGGCGTTGCTGATCACCAGCGGCGCCCGAATTTCCTCGCCATCGGCCATGCGCACGCCGGTTGCTTTGCCTTTTTCCACCAGGATGTCGGTGACGTCGGCGTAGGTGAATACCTCGCCGCCGGGCTGCTGGATGACCGGGATAATGGTTTTCGCGATTTCCGAAGCGCCGCCGACGGGGTAAAAGCCGCCATACAGGTAGTGTTTGGCGATCAGGGCATGGACCATGAAGCTGGACTGTTTCGGCGTGACGCCGCAATCGCCCCACTGGCCGGTGATGGCACCGATCAGCTCCTGATTGTCGGTCAGTTCACTCAATACTTCCCAGGTGGTCTTGTTGAAACAGTCCGGCAAGGCCACTTCCAGACCTTTGTGAACGAGAGGGCTGAGAATTCCGGGTGTGAGCTTTGAAAGTGTGTACCACTGCATGCCATCGGCCACCTTGCCCAGCAGTTTCAGGTACTGGTCGATGGCTTCTTGCTCATCCGGGAAGGCGCTGAGCAGAGAGTGTCGCAGGCCCTCCTTGCCGGCGCGCAGATTCACGACTTTGTCGCCCAGGAAGAACCGGTCGTAGTTCTCGTCCATGGGTGCCCATTCCAGCTTGCCGTTGGTGATGTAGTCGAACAGTCGGCGGCCGAGAGTGTGGGGCGAGCCCATATCGCCGATATAGTGAACACCCACGTCCCATTCGTAACCATTGCGGGCGTAGCTGTGGGTGTAGCCGCCGGCGGTGTAGTGCTGTTCAAGCACCAGGACTTTTCTGCCGGCTTTGGCCAGGCAGGCGGCGGTGGTCAGGCCACCAATTCCGGAGCCAATCACGATGGCGTCGTAAGGGCCTTTCAGGCGATTGGCCCGGTATCGGTTACCAATCCGGATTGTGCTTGGTTTCAGTTTTTTGGAAGACGGACTGTTCACTAGCGTGCTTTCTACCACCATGCTTTACCCCACATTTCCGGATTGGCCCAGTTCTCTGGAGTGTTCCAGGCACGCTTGTGGTTGTAAGTATCCAGATTGTAGGTATACAACGTGAGTGCGCCGTTATCATCTTCCAGCTCGGCATGGCGGCGGAAGCCGAGGCCGATGAAATCGGTAAAGGCCCAGTCTGGCGTTTCGCCAACCAATACAGCGATCTGGTGTGTACCGTAGTTCCTGAGCTGACCCAGGAGCAAGGCGCCCTCGTCGTGGGGCAGGTGTTCAAGCGTGCCGGTAATCAGTGCCAGGTCCATCACCCGGTCCAGGTGCAGGCTGGCATTGGGGTCGGTTGTGTCCAGGGTATGAACGTCGACACCCTCCTGGTGTTTCTGCCAGATCCGCGACACCTCGGTGGCCAGGGTGCCGCAGCTCAGCAGAGTGGCGGGTGAGCTGGTGTCGATGATGCGGGCCAGGGTTTCCCGTGCTGTGCTGGTGCTTCCGTTGTCCGTCATCTCGGTCATGCTTTTGCCTTTTGCTACAGGGGCCAATCTGCCGCATCCACTGTGTGTAAACCTACGGGCTGTTCCGCGTGTCCGCCCCAGCGGTCAATAAAGGTGCCGGTGGGGTCGTACTGCTGCGCCTGCTTTTCCAGGTTGAATTGCCGCAGGCCTCTGGGGTCTGCTCCTACGCCAGCCAGATACTGCCAGTTGCCGTAGTTGCTTCCCACATCATAGTCGATTAGCTGCTCCTCGAACCATGCTGCTCCGTAGCGCCAGTCCATACCCAGTTCGTTAATGAAGCAGCTTGCGACGAGCTGCCGGGCCCGATTGCTCATGTAACCGGTTTCCCGCAGCTGGTTCATGGCCGCATTGACAATAGGGTACTCGGTGTTGCCCTGGCACCAGGCCTTGAAGCGGTGGCCATAGAATGTGCCGTGTCGGCGCTTGCGCTGGACGCCATCACGGCGGAACAGGTTGGCGCCGTGTTTCAGGGCGTACCAGTAAAAATACTCGCGCCAGAGTAGTTCGAACCAGAGCCAGTAGGTGGACTCGTTCCGGGTCTCACTGGCTTCATACCCGGTAATCGTTTCTGCCGCCTCCCGAACCGAGAGGCAGCCATTGGCCAGCCAGGGTGACAGCTTGGATGAAGCATCCCAACTGTCCAGGGCGTTGCGGGTCTCCTTGTAGCGATCAATGCTGTGATTGTCGTAAGTAAACTCCTGCAACCTGCCCAGGCCCGATGCTTCGCCGCCCGCAAACTGCAAAGGATGCATCGGTTCCGGTATCGGCGGGCAGTCGCCCCGGTTATCCTCCGGAAAGCCCGGGGGTGGGGGCAGGGCCGTAAGCGTGCGGATTCTCAGCCGTTCGGAACAGCGTTCACCGGTTTTCTCAACCTGCTTGCGGAACTGGGAAAAGGTATCCGGAAGGTCCTGCAGCGCCATGGGCAGGGAGCCTTCAGTAAACAGACTCAGGGTCTCGAACTGCTGGAACAGGGTCTCCGGCAATTTGTCCTTGATGGCCCGCCATTGCCTGGCCTCCCGGGTGCCCGGCAACCGGGAGCGTACAATCCGCTCAATGCGGTGGGCATGGACCAGTTCCGGGATGACCGTTTCCGGCTCGCCGTAGGCGATATGCAAGCGCTGCCCCAGTGGTCGCAGGCTCCGCTCCAGCGCCATCAGGCTCTGCCAGAGAAAGCGCCAGCGGTGATCCCCGATGGCCTTGCTCTGCAGTGGTCCGGGCGCAAACCACCGTGGGTCCACTACATAGACGCAGAGCAGCATGTCGGACTTCGACGCAGCCAGCAGCGCGGCGTTGTCGTGCAGGCGCAGGTCCCGTGTAAACCAGTAAAGCGTGCGCAACGTATTAGCTCCTCGACCTTTTGATGTTGTCTGATAGATACGTTCCAGATTCCGAAAAGTTTTTGTGCGAAATCCCGGGTACCTCCGCCACTTCGCAAAATTAAAGCCATAGAACAGGATGTCGGTGGCCAATCCAACAGGATCTGTTGCTGAGAATTCTCATGCTCCTGACCAGAAAAAGAAAATCCGAAATGGCGGACTGCCAAGAGCGCGCCAACCGCTACCAAGCCATTCAAGACGCTATCACAAGCGCCATGACAACCATTGAATTCAGTCCCGACGGTTTGATCCTTGAAGCCAATGACCTGTTTCTTGATGTGATTGGTTATCACCGGAATGAAGTGATCGGCAAGCACCACAGTCTGTTCTGCGACAGTGAGTACAGCAACTCATCGGAATACAGAACTTTCTGGGATGTTCTGCGGCGCGGCCACTCCCACTCCGGCACTTTCCCCCGGCGCAGCAAAAAGGGCGATAAAATCTGGCTCGAAGCGACTTATTTTCCGGTGAAAAACCGCCAGGGCGAGGTTGAGCGGGTGATGAAAATCGCCTCGGATGTGACGCCAGAGCATGATCGCATGCGTGATCAGGAGGCTGCGTTCGAAGCTATTAATCGCTCCATGGCAACCATCGAGTTCAGACCCGATGGCACCATTATCGACGCTAACCAGAATTTTCTGGATGCGATGGGTTACCGGTTGGCCGACATTCAGGGCAAGCATCATCGAATGTTCTGTGATGATGTCTTCTACCGTGAGCATCCGGATTTCTGGGAGTCGTTATCAAATGGTGAATTGAAAAGTGGTCAGTTTCGGCGTCGGAGATCGGACGGAGCGGACGTTTGGTTGGAGGCGACTTACAACCCGGTGTTTGATGAAAGAGGCCGGGTTGAAAAGGTCATCAAGTTCGCCAGTGATATTACCGTGAGGGTAGAGAAAGCCATACAGACCCAGGATGCCGCGGGCGTTGCCTCAACTACGGCAACTCAGACCGCGGCCATTGCTGAACGGGCTCGCAATGCTCTCCAACACTCCCGTTCGACCTCCGAGCAGATCGAGGAAGGTGTAGATCAGGCCAAGGCAATCATCGCTGAGCTGAACCAACGTTCCCAGAGCATTGAGAAGATGGTGGACACCATTGCAGGTGTTGCGGACCAGACCAACCTGCTCGCGCTGAACGCTGCCATCGAGGCAGCCCGTGCCGGTGAACATGGCCGGGGCTTCGCGGTAGTGGCGGATGAGGTCCGTAACCTGGCCGCCAATACCGGTGCGGCAACCAGGGAAATTGCCGACGTAATTCACACGATTCTGGACTTGTCCGGAGGTGTCGAGAGCCAGATCGCCAAGGTGTTGGAGAAGGCCGTAGAAGGCCGAAGGCAGGTAGCCGAGGTTGAGAGTATTGTGGCCGAGATCAAGGACGGAGCCAGTGACGTGCTGGGGGCAATCGACGATATAGGCCGTTGATCCATTGGTTCCCGGCCAGCTGTCAGCTCCTGGAAGAGTACTTTACTGGCCGCCCATATAGATAGACATCAAATGATCGTCGTCCTTGATGTCTTTCTGAGTGCCGGCAAATTTGCGTTTGCCGCCGGCGAATATATAAACACTGTCGGCCACGGGTAAGGCTTCACGAATATTCTGCTCAACCATGATAACGCCGACGCCGCGCTCCTTCAGGCTCTGTACTCGCTCCATGGTTTCATGGACCAGGGCTGGCGAGAGCCCGGCGGATGGCTCGTCAAGCATTACGTACTCAGGGTCTGTCACCAGGGCCCGGGCGATGGCCACCATCATTTGCTCGCCTCCCGACAGTGAGCCTGCCGGGGTGTTTCTGCGACGTTGCAGGTTCGGATAATCCGCGATCAGGGATTCTATGCGGTCTTCAATCGCCTGCTTGTTGGTTAGTGCATAGCCGCCCATCCTGAGATTTTCCATAACGGTGAAGCGCGGGAAGACTCCCCCGCCCTGAGGCATCATCACGATGCCTTTGCGTACCATGGCGTGTACGGGCAATCCGGAAAGCTCAGTATTGCCGATTGCTATTCGGCCGGACCATGCCGGCAGAAGACCGGCGATCGCCTTTATGACAGTGGACTTGCCGCTGCCATTGGGCCCGAAGATGCAGGTGATCTCCCCGGGGCGGGCAGAGATGGTGATGTCGTGCACAATTTCCTGCTTGCCATAACCGGTGACCAGATTGTCGACTCTCAGTTCATTGTTCATGTGCGCCCCAGATAGGCTTGCTGGACGTTTTTGTCACTGGCAATGGTGTCGAAATCACCTTCCGCCACCACTTTGCCCTGATCCATCACTATTAGCCGATCACAGATTTCTTTTACCATTTCCATGTCATGCTCAATGACCAGAAACGTGATGCCGGTTTTTCGCAATCTCTGAATAGCATCAAGAATGATCTGGCGAATATTCAGGTGCACGCCGGCCGTGACCTCATCGAGCAGGATGACTTTCGGATCGCGCATGCAGACTCGAGCAAACTCCACCAGTTTCTGCTGGCCGCCGGAAAGTTCTGAGGCCAGGTTGTCGACCACATGACCGATCTCCAGCATTTCCAGAGTATTTTCCATTCGGCCATGGGCATGCTTCCAGTCGCCTTCCACCGCCGCAGCCAGCAGGTTGTCCCTGACTGTCATATTGATAAACAGTGAAGGGATCTGAAAGGTTCTGCTGATGCCGAACCGGGCGATTCTCCAGGTGGGCCAGCCGGTGACATCAGTTCCCTGCAATAGTACCCGCCCGCTATCAGGCTTCTGGCCACCCGAGGCGAGGCTGAACAGCGTTGACTTGCCACTTCCATTGGGCCCAATAACACCAACTACCTCACCTGCCTCGACAGACAGAGACACACCGTCAACTGCCGTGATCCCGCCAAAGTGTTTGGTAACCGACTCAATGGCCAGTGGCGGGTGCCCAGATGGCTCGGCATCATTATGGGGTGTAGATGACATCAAAGGCCGTCTCCTAAAGCTTCCTGAGAATATTGGAAACCAGTTCCCTGCCGCGTTGGCGGCCCACAATGAGACTGATCAGCCCGTTAGGCAGGAACAGAACCACCAACGCGATGATGATGCCGAGGATGGGGAGGTAGATGACGGTATCCCCGAACGTCGACCAGATGTAACGATTGGTGATCCACAGCAACACCCCTCCCAGGGCCGGCCCCCAGACGGTTCCGAGCCCGCCAAGAAGGACCATAACCACCATCTGGTCAGTGATTTGCGGTCCCATCACGGAGTGGGGGTCGATATAGGTCGTCCAGTAGGCATACACACTTCCAAACAGCGCGGTGATGGCGGCCGAGAGCGCGAATGACTGAACCTTGACCAGGTTGGTACGGATGCCCAATGACTCGGCGGCTGGTTCGTCATCCCGCAATGCTTTGATTCGGTAACCGAACCGTGACCGCTCTATCAGGAACCACACTCCGATAAAACTTCCGGCGGCCGCGATGAGCATGACGTAGTAGAAGAAAAACTCATTAAGGTAGGCGGGAAGCGAGAGTCCGGCTGTGCCGCCGGTGAAATCCAGTACCGTGACCAGTTGCATGAGCATTTCGGCGAACGCCCAGGTGGCGATGGCAAAATAGGCGCCTCGAAGCCGCATGGTTGGTCCCCCGATGGCGACGGCGACGGCGATTGACAGAATAATTGCCGGGACCAGCGTGACAAAAAAAGTGGCTCCGATACCTGCTTGCATCAGGATTGCGGTCGTGTAGGCACCGATGCCAAAGAATGCCGAGTGACCGAAGCTGATATAACCGGCGTAACCACCCACGATGTTCCAGGCGCAGGCCAGGCCGGCCCACATTAGCGCACCGGTGGCAATCCGGAGCGTGTAAGAATCAATGAAGGCTGGCAATACCGCGAGGGCGACTAGGGCGGCGCTGATCAGAAGAGTTCGAACGACAAGCTTTGGGGTTTGAACAGTCTCAGATGCCACGGCCCAGGACTCCTTTAGGTGCCACCAGAAGTGCGAGGTACAAGGTTCCGAAAACAATCAGCAAGGAATACCGGGCGCCAATATAGGTGGCGACATAGGCCTCAAGAAGACCCAGGATGAGCCCGGCCACCAGAACACCACCTACGGATCCGAGCCCGGCGAGCACGGCAACAAAAAATGCAAAGAGTGTATAGCGGATGCCGACCGTCGGGTTAACGGAATAGATGGTGGCGATCAGCACCCCGGCGGAGGCGGTCAAACCGGTGTAGATACCGTATACCCAGGCGGAAACCCGCTTTACATCGACTCCCATCAGCCCTGCATGGTCACGGTTTTGCGCCAGGGCTCTGACAGCCATACCAAAACGGCTCCGGTAGAGCAGAATGAACAGCCCGAGGCTGAACGCCAGTGCCATCAGAAAGGCCGACAACCGAAGCAGAGGAATGGTGACCGGACCAAGAGTCAGGAACTGGCCGGATAGTACCGATTCAACGCTGCGACTGTTGTATGACCAGAGCCACAGGGCACCGCCACGCATGAACAGGAATATGCCGAAGGTGAAGGCCAGCGCCATAAGGTCGGGGCGGGCGTAGCGGCTGGTCCTCACATGGTATATCAGCGGGCCCAGTCCACGTCCGATAAGCAGGAACAGTGCGAACACCAGAAAAATGCTGATAAAAGGATCGATGCCGGCCAGTGTGACCAGCCAGTAAGCGGTGTAGCCGCCCAGCATCGTCCAGCCGCCGACGGCAAAATCAATCACATGCAGCACCCCAAAGGTGAGCTGAAAGCCGATCGTCAGACAAATGAGGATGCCCCCGATCAGAATGCCGTTCACGAGCGTTTGCAGGAAAAGGTCCAACTCGGTACTCCTCATCCGCACATCGTCAATGGCGCCGACAGCCCCTACATCCGGAGAACTGTCGGCGACTGAGCAGCCCGCTTGATGTCAGGAGGCGCCGGGGATCGGGTAAACAAGCTCACCCTTGGACGCATTTTCCGGCGCTACAGGCACCACATCACCGTCTTTGATCTGGACGACGGCTGGTACGGGTTTGGTGTTGTTATGGAAGTGGCTCCCTTCCTTGGCAAATGCCACGGGGCCATAAAATGTTTCGATGTCCGTATCCTCAATGGCTTCGGTCAGTTGAACCCTGGTTTCCTGGTTCCAGGGTGGCGCTTTACCAAGCCTGCGTGCCGCGTCCTGCAGCACAAGGCCACTGGCCGAGCAGGCCGCCTCGGTGTAATCCGGCCGGGTGCCCCACCGTGAGAACGACAGGTCAGAGTAATCGCTTGCGGTTCCGAACAGCTCGTCCTTGTATGGCAATCCGGCGGTCCAGACCGCGACTCCGAGAATACCGTGTGATTCTTTGCCGGTTTCGTTGATGAAGGCTGCCGAGGTGACACCGTAGTGCATGATCAAAGCCTTGGGTTTGTAATTCAGCGCCTTGGCCGTATTCACGAAGTTAATAAAGACGCTTTCATGCCCGCCGACCGCGACGATATCGGGATCGGCCGCCTTCAGCTTGGATACAATGGCGGAGAGATCGGAGTTGGCAGGGAAAAGCTCGTAACTCAGTAGTTCCAGTCCAGACTCTTCGACACCTTTTCGGAACCCTTCTGCTGTCTCTTTGGAGAAGGGCTCGTCAACGCCGATCACCGATGCGGTTTTTGCACGGTCACCAAGGTTATCCGCCAGTACCACCATGGATTTATCCGTTGTGAGATCCACAGCGGGAATCATCCCGAAATTGAACGGCGGTTTCGCCAGCCAGACATTGGGCGACTCGGCAGAACCGGAAATCATCGGAACCCTGTACTTTGCACTGATCGGCTGAACTGCGAGGGTGACGCCCGAGGTGTAGGGGCCAAAAAGAACATCGACTTCGTCCTGGATAATGAGTCTTTCAGCCGCATCAGCGCCAGATGCTGGCTGTGACTGGGCATCGCCATAGAACATTTCCACGGGATAGCGTTTTCCCGCAATCTCGATACCTCCAAGTTTGTTGATTTCTTCGGCCCACAGATCGTAGCCGCGGCGTGTTAGGTTGCCGCCGAAACGGTTTGCGCCTGATAGTGAGGTGACGACACCGCAACGAACCTTGTGCTCTGCCGCCTGAACGTTCAGCGCTGGAAAACCAAGGGTCATTGCGCCGGTGCCGAGTAGGGAATTTCTGAGAAACTTCCTGCGGGAAAATTTATGACTCATGAGTCGCTCCCCCAATGGATGAGTTCACTGCCTTGCAGTAGCTCTGAAATTGCCGTGCCAGCACCTGAAAAATCCGCCGGTCCAGTTATTCCAGATATAGGTTAAGGACTAGTCCAGGTTTATGGGGTTTTCAACCAATTTGTTAAATTCAGTGAAATGGTTTCGGTGCTCAAGGAGCGATCAACGCGTGACGGTGGGCAGGAGACTGGCCGGAATAATGTTCAGCCGGTATGAATGATCTGATCGCGGGTGTCGTTCGAAGTCATGCTTGTTGTAGTAGACTGGTCGTCTAGAATTCGTCAAACATCATGAGTCCGCGAAAGCCGAGACTCTCAACCAGATTCCGAGGAGCCTGCCAGTGATTAAATCCCGTGCCGCGGTGGCATTTGAAGCCAACAAGCCGCTTGAAATCGTTGAAGTGGATGTGGCTCCGCCGCAGGAAGGTGAAGTGCTGGTGCGCATTGTTGCCACCGGTGTTTGCCACACCGACGCCTACACCCTGTCTGGCGCTGACCCAGAGGGCCTGTTTCCGACGATCCTCGGTCATGAGGGTGGCGGTATTGTCGAAGCCGTTGGGCCAGGCGTTAAAGGCCTGGAAGTCGGCGATCATGTCATCCCGCTATATACCGCCGAATGCGGCGAGTGCAAATTCTGCACCTCCGGCAAGACCAACCTCTGTGGCGCCGTTCGTGCGACCCAGGGCAAGGGCGTGATGCCGGATGGCACCTCGCGCTTCTCCTACAAGGGCCAGCCGCTGTATCACTACATGGGCTGCTCGACATTCTCCGAGTACACCGTGCTGCCGGAGATCTCCCTGGCCAAGATTCCCAAGGAAGCACCGTTGGACAAGGTCTGTTTGCTCGGCTGTGGCGTCACCACAGGTATTGGCGCCGTGATGAATACCGCCAAAGTGGAAGAAGGAGCAACGGTGGCTATCTTTGGTCTGGGCGGTATCGGCCTGGCCGCGATCATCGGTGCAACCATGGCCAAGGCCAGCCGCATCATCGCTATTGATATCAACCCGGGCAAGTTCGACATTGCCAAACAGCTGGGTGCGACGGATGTGGTCAACCCCAACGATTACGACAAGCCGATCCAGGAGGTCATCATCGAGATGACCGATGGCGGCGTGGACTATTCCTTCGAGTGCATTGGTAACGTAAAAGTGATGCGAGCGGCCCTGGAATGCTGCCACAAGGGTTGGGGCGAATCCGTCATCATCGGCGTGGCCGGTGCCGGCGAGGAAATCAGCACTCGACCGTTCCAGCTGGTCACCGGCCGGGTCTGGAAAGGCTCAGCGTTTGGCGGCGTGAAAGGCCGTACCGAGCTTCCGGGCTACGTGGAAAAAGCCGAGAAGGGCGAGATTCCGCTGGATGTGTTCATCACCCATAACATGCCACTGGAAGACATCAACGAGGCCTTCGAGCTGATGCATGAGGGTAAGAGCATCCGGACGGTTATTCATTTTTGATGTGACGAGGCTGATCGGGTGTGGACGGTATTGGCCACACCCGATCAGCGATCGGTAAGCTTAAGCTCAATCCGCCGGTTCTTCTGCAAGGCCTCCGGGCTGGTGCCCTCAGCCACCGGGAAGAATTCCCCGAAGCCGGCGGCCACCATGCGCCGCTGGGGGACACCCTGGGCCGCCAGATACCGGACGACCGCCACCGCACGGGCTGTCGACAGCTCCCAGTTGGAAGGGAATTTCAGGGTATTGATGGGCACGATGTCTGTGTGCCCGTCGATGCGCAGAATCCAGTCGACGTCTTCCGGAATCTTGCGGGCGACATCCAGCAATACCTCGGCAAGTTTGTCCAGTTCTCGCATGCCAGCCACGCCCAGCTCCGCCGAGCCAGAGGCAAACAGCAACTCCGAGGGCAGCAGGAAGCGATCACCCACCACCCGGATGTTCTCGTTGCCGGCAAGGATGTCCCGCAACCGGGCGAAAAACTCGGACTGGTAGCGTTCAAGCTGATTGACCCGCTCTGCCAGCAGTGTATTCAGTCGTTGGCTGACGTTTGCAAGCTCCTCTTCTTTTTCCGCGGTCATCTGTTTCTGGAGCTTCAGGGCCGCAGCAATCTGCCGTAACTGTTCCCGGAGTGATGCAATCTGGTTGGACAGGCGCAGGATCATGGCCTGCTGGCTGGCCGAGATGTCCTCTTTTTCGCCAATGGTTTCCTCCATGCTCGCCAGTCGCTCGGCCTGGGCCTCTGCGGTTGCTGTCTGCGACATCAGCTGTTCCCGGGTGGCTTCCAGTCGGCTCAGGCTGGCACTGTACTGGTCCTGGAGACTGGCCATCTGCTCTTCCAGGGCTTCTGCCTTGTCCTGTTCCAGGCCTAGCAACTGGGAAAGCTCGGTCAGTTGAGCGTTCAGACGGGCCAGCTGGGTGTCCCGGTCAGACAGCGTCTGGGAAAGATAAAGCTGGCTCACCACGTAGACCAGCAACATGAAGATCACCAGCATCAGCAATGCCGACAGGGCGTCGACATAGCCTGGCCAGACGTTGATGTTACTGCGACTACGGCGTTTGGATCCGATCATGACAGGTCTTTCTCGTCATCCACGCGATCCACCAGATTGGTCACGCCCGTCAGCCATTCCTCCAGCCCGTCGTAGAAGCGGTTCTGGGCGTGGCCGGCCTGGATATCCAGAAAACCGAGAATCAGCGAGCCACCAAGGCCGAGGAGGGAGGAGCTGAATGCCGTGCCCATACCCTGAAGGGGAGTCAGAAGGCCTTGCTGGAGTTCCGCAAAGACCTTGCCGAAATCTTCCTGTCCCATATCGAGGCCGGTGATCACCTGGCCCACCGAGTTGATGGTGCCGAGCAGGCCCCAGAAGGTACCCAGCAGGCCGAGGAATACCAGCAGGCTAATGAAATAGCGGGTGATTTCGCGCTGCTCGTCCATCCGGGAATGAATGCCATCCAGCACGGTGCGCAGGGACAGGGTAGACAGGGTAAAGCGGTCCTTGGTGGCGTCCTCGCCGAGCTGTCTGGCCAGCGGTTTCAGCAACCGCGGTTCCTGGACAACGGAAAGCCCGGCATGGCCGGTACGGAACTGGGCAATCCATTTAAGTTCCGGAAACAGCACGAACACCTGCCGGTAGGTAAGGCCAATGCCAATGATCAGAACACCGACGATCAGAAGATTGAATACCCAGTTGGCCATGAAGGCCGAGATCAGCGGTTTGTGGATGAGGGCGCCCACAATCACGACAACGCCCAGGAAAAGCGTCATCCAGAAAAGCGTGTGTTTTGGATTGCTCATAGCGATGGCTAGCCTTTTGAGATATTCCTCAAAACGTTAGCACAGATAGGAGAGGAAATTGGGGTCAGATGAAAATTTCATCTGACCCCGGGGTTACGAGAAATTCAGGCTTCCTGGAGAGCCTGCACCACGGCCTTGGCCGCGCCTTCGGAGGACGCCGGGTTCTGCCCGGTAATGAGCTTGCCATCCACCACGATGTGCGGGGCCCAGTCGTCACCTCGGGTGTAGGTGGCTGTGTTTTCCTTGAGCATGTCCTCCAGCAGGAAAGGGACCACACTGCTCAGGCCCACGGCCTCTTCCTCACTGTTGGTGAAGCCGGTCACTTCGCGGCCACCGACAATGTTCTGGCCAGGCTTCACTTCCACGTTCTTGAACACGGCAGGTGCGTGGCAAACGGCGCCAATGACCTTGTCCTGTTCATAGGCGGTCTTGATCAGGGCAATGGACTTGTCGTCGTTAACCAGATCCCACAGCGGGCCGTGACCACCCGGATAGAAAATCGCGTCGTAGTCGTTCATGTCCACATCGCTCAGCTTCCTGGTGCTGGCCAGGGATTCCTTGGCGTGGGCGTCTTCCTGGAATCGGCGGGTGGTTTCAGTGAGGGCCTCTTCCGCCTCGCTGTTGGGGTCCACGGGCGGCTGGCCACCTTTGGGCGAGGCAATGGTGATGTCGGCACCAGCATCCCGAAAAACATAGTAGGGTGCGGTGAACTCCTCGAGCCAGAAGCCGGTCTTGTGGCCGGTGTCGCCCATCTGGTCATGGGAGGTGAGAACCATCAGAATCTTCATAGTGTCCGTCCTTTTCGTTGACGAATGAATGGCACTTCTTGACTGGTCTGTGGAGAAATCTTGTGCCGCCGGTGACTGAATTCAACCATCGTTACGTAAATCAGGCATCCGCGGATCTTGAACCGTCTATACTTCAGACACATAAAACACCTGAAAGACCGGGCAAATGCACACAGGCAAGGACGACAGGCATGCGAGTATTCATAGCCGCTCTGGTGATGGCGTTGGCGTTTTCCGCCACGGCCGGGCAGGGCACCGAGACGGTTGAGCAGCTGACGGTAACGGTGGGCGCCAACCATGCGCCGCCGTACCGCATCATTGAAGGTGGCGCGAGAACCGGGCTGTACGTGGAAATCTTTGAGGAAGTTGCCGATCGCCTGGGCTGGAAGGTGCATTACCGTGAGGCGCCGTTTCGGCGGGTGCTGAGGATGGTTCAGCAGGGCCAGGTGGATGTCATGCTCGGCCCGATTGAGACTGAGGACAGAGCAGAGCTGATGGAGTTTGTCGCGCCTGCGTTCCCGCCCGAGCGACGGCTGTTTTTTTATCTGGATGAGCAACACAGGATCGAGCGCTATTCGGACCTGTATGGTCGGGCCGTTGGTGTTCTTGAGGGTGCGTCTTACTTTCACCGCTTCGATAATGACCAGGAACTGCTGAAAGAACCGGCGCCCCGTTACGAAAACCTGATGCTGATGATGCAGAAAGGTCGGGTGGACGTGGTGATAGCTCCGGAGCTGGTGGGGCTTTATGTAATCGAGAAACTGGGGGTGGATGCAAAGATTTCGCCGTTCTTCGTACCCGGCGAGCGCTCGTACATCGCGGTGGCAAAAAGCTCGCCGGTTCTGGAGTACGCGGACGATATCCGCGCGGCGCTGAAACTGATTGAAATGGAAGGTATACACGAAGATCTGGTGCTGAAGTACCTGGGCAGAGGCAGGGAATGATTCCAGAACCCTCGGACCTCTGGTTCCTGCCCCTGGGCGGCACCGGCGAAATCGGTATGAACCTCAATCTTTACGGTCACGATGGCGCCTGGCTGATGGTGGATTGTGGCGTCACCTTTCCGAAGCCCGGCCGTATTGCTGCTGATGGCACCGTGCATCACCGGGGCGAACCGCCAGTGCAGATGGCGGACCCGGCCTTCATTGCCGACCGCCGCGACCGGCTGGCGGGGCTGGTCATCACCCACGCCCATGAAGACCATGTGGGGGCAGTGCCTTACCTCTGGCCCCTGCTGCAGTGCCCGATATACACCAGCCGGTTCACTGCTGAAATTCTGCGCCGAAAACTGGCGGAGTTCGACCTGCTGCACCGGGTACCGATCATCGTGGTAGAGGCAGGCCAGAGCAGACAGGTCGGACCGTTCAGTGTCCAGTGGCTGGCACTGACGCACTCCATTCCCGACCCGAACGCCCTGATGATCCGCACCGCAGCCGGCAACATTTTTCACAGTGGTGACTGGAAACTGGATGACCAGCCCCTGGTGGGCCATGGTTATTCGGCAAAAACCTTTACCGACCTGGCGGACGAGGGCGTGCAGGCCATGGTCTGCGACTCCACCAACGCCACCGTGTCTGGCCATTCGCTGTCCGAGGCGGCCTTGCATGCCGGGTTGCTGCAGGCGGTCCGTTCCGCCACAGGGCGTGTGGTCGTGACCTGTTTTGGAAGTAACGTTGCCCGCCTGCATACCCTGGCCTCAATTGCGAAGGAAACCGGGCGCTACATGGGTCTTCTGGGTCGTTCGCTGATCAATATGAGTGGTGCAGCGAAGGCGGCCGGTTTGTGGGCTTCGGCCGATCAGTTGATCAACCCTTCCCATCTTGGCTATCTGCCCCGGAACGAGGTGCTAGCTGTAGCCACCGGCAGCCAGGGTGAGCCCAGAGCGGCCTTGCGCCGTCTGGCGACTGGCACGCATCCGGCTTTCGAGCTTGAAGCCGGCGATACCGTGATCTTCAGCGCCCGTGCCATTCCCGGCAACGAGGAAGCCATCGGGGCATTGGTCGCCCGCCTGAAAGAGCTGGGCGTCAGGGTGATTACCGCAGAGGACGCGGATTTGCCGATTCATGCTTCCGGTCATCCTGCCCAGGAAGAACTGGAGCAGATGTACAAGTGGGTGAAGCCCGCCATTGCCATTCCGGTTCACGGCGAGGCCGAACACATGGAAACACACGCCGACATAGCCAAGACAACCGGTGTTCCCCGTGCCATGGTAGGCCGAAACGGCGATCTGTTCATGATTCGGCCTGTGCCGGGCATCCGTCGCCAGATTGCGGAAACCGGCCGTCTGGGTTGGCAAAAAGAAGCTCTTGTCAGAGTTGAGTGAGTGCTGGCAAAAATCTGCGCTCGGGGCTTGGTCGTTCGCATCCTATCTGTATAAACTGAGTGCCTTGCGTTTTCCACCTTCAAACAACATCGAGAGCAGTTCCTCTATGGCGATCTGGACCAGCACCCCAAACCTTGAGCACCTTGCCAAAGCCAGCGAAAACACCGCAGTCAGCTACATGGGTATTGAATACCTCGAGATTGGTGACGACTATGTCAAAGGTCGCATGCCCGTTGATGAACGCACGGTCCAGCCTTTTGGCATTCTCCATGGTGGCTCATCCGTGCTTTTGGCGGAAACCCTGGGCAGTATGGCGGCCAATTGCTGCCTGAAAGACCCGGAGACAGTTGCGGTCGGGCTGGATATCAACGCCAACCACATTCGCCCCGTCACCAAAGGCTGGGTCTATGGCACGGCAAAGCCCATTCATATTGGCAGTGCGACCCAGGTCTGGGAGATTCTGCTGGAGAACGAAGAAGGCAAGACCACCTGTATTTCCCGGTTGACCATGGCGGTAACCAAACGGCCGGGCTGAGTGAGACTGTTCAGAGTTCAGGGCTGTTCGGATGGCGCATCCGGCTTCCTGGTCACGATCAGCCCCTGATCCACAAACTCCTGTAGAACGATGTCGTAGGTGCCGTCCGGGACCTCGTGGGCGATGTGATAGGGTGCGCCTGCGGCATCATCCGGTGAGGCTTTCAGATCGATAGAGCGAAAACGGACCAGAGGGCGTTTGTCGATGTCCCGGACCAGCAAGACTTTGGGTCTGAGTTTGTGGGTCGGGTAGCTTTCCACAACGATCCCCACCTCTCCATTGACCATCTCGACAATTGAGCCGGGCGGGTAGACCCCGATCATCTGGATAAAGGCATCCGCCAGTTCCTCATCAAACTGGGTGCCACGGTGCTTGTGAATGATATCCAGGGCCTGCATGGAGGCCCGCCCACTGTCATAGACCCGGTTACTGGTGATGGCATCGTAGGTATCCACCAGCCCGATGATCTTGGCAAAGTAGGGAATCTGTTGCGCCTGAAGGGCCCGGGGATAGCCGGAGCCATCCATCCGCTCATGGTGGCTGAACGCCACATCCACCGCGGTATTGAGTGAGTTGCTGGTGCCCATCAGGATGGTTCGACCGTGGGTAGTGTGCTGGCGCATGACATCGAACTCTTTTGGCGTCAGCGCGCCCGGCTTGTTGAGGATGTCATCGGGAATCCGGGTTTTACCCACATCGTGCAGTAAGCCACAGAGCGCCAGGTTGCGGATCTCGCCTTCCAATAAACCCAGGTGTTTACCGAATGCTGCGGCCAGAATAGACACGTTTATGCAGTGTTCCGCCGTGTATTCGTCCTGGTGTTTGATCTTGGTGAGCAATAACAGTGCGTTTTCATTGCGAAGCACGCTTTCCACGCAGCTGTTCACAACGGTGCGCGCATTGTTCAGATCCAGCGTACGGCCCACTCTGAGGCCAGACATGATCGACTTGGCCGTCTTTTGCGCCTCCTCAAAACGGATAACCGCTGTTGCCATTTCCTGGCCGGCATCCACTTTGTTGATGTAGGTGACACGTTTGCGCGGCGGCACGGCATTGGCTGTCTTTTTGGCAGGTGCGGGGGCGGTTTTCCGGCTGAACAGTCGCTTGAGGCCAGACGCCTTCGGTGGGTTTTTCTCAGGTTTTGCCCGGGGGGCGCTCCTGACACGGCCTTCAATCACCACGAACTCGCACTGGGCCCGCAACGCATCAATCTCGGACTGACTCCGAATCACAAAGCCCTGAAGCAGGAAGTTGGTATCTTCCCAGGGGCGGTCCAGGCGGATGACATGCATACCAATGGCAAGTTCTGACACGTCGACCTGGCTTTCAACAATTTCCTGATGCGGTGCACTCATAGGCTGATCCTGAATCCCTGGAGCCCTATTTTGAGGCAAAAACCTGTTAACAGGATGGACCTGATTGCAAAATCTGGTCAAATAATGTTCATTCAATGTGTTGCTGACGGATTTTAGTGAGCTCTCCTCCGTGTGGCGGAGATGCTCTGAGGATCTTCTGCCATGGCAGACCATCGATCGTTCCACCTATGGTGGCTGGCACTTGCCGCCGGACTGCTGCCCCTGCTCACTATCCACGCTACGTTCGCGATCTCTGTGCTGGAGGGGCATGTGGAACTGTGCATGCCCTATTGGGACAGCTGCACCAGCATCAGCCGAACCGGTCGCTACGGAACCTCCTATTTCATTTTCAAGGGCACCATGCTGCCGGCAGCGTTGCTGGGGATTCTGTTCTGGTGGCTCAACAGCCGTTGGCTGAGGCAGTTGGGGGTTCATTCGTCCGGTGTTGCCTGGATTCCCTGGCTGGGATTGGTGGCCAGTGTGGCACTCGGCGCCTATACCATGGCCCTGGGGCACGAGGGGGATGGCTTCAATCTGATTCGCCGAATTGGTGTGGTGTTGTATTTTTCGCTCACCTTCATCTGTGAACTGCTGGTCAGTGCCGGTCTGCGCAGCCATCCGCTTTGGAAACACACCGGTATGAGGCTGCTGAACCTGTGCCAGATCACTCTGGGGGTCGGTATCCTGTCTGTCACTCTTGAGGGTGTGTTGCCGGCGTTCCATGACACCAGGGAAGATGCCTTTGAATGGATTCTCGCCCTTCTGATCAATCTCCACGCGCTGTGGCTGGCCTTTCTCTGGCGCAAGAACCGGTTCCGGGTTCGGCTCTGGGTTGGCTAGGCGCACTGGGAGACACAGGCACGCCTGCTGAAGAGCTTCTATACTCGTTAAAGGAACGTATTGAAAGGCAACTGCCTCGATCGCTAGGTTGTACCAAAGCAGACGATTTCTGGCTTGCAGAGGAGACCATCTCATGGCGAAAAAGAGCAGTAATCAGCCACGTAACGTGGCACAGAAGCTGATTGAATCCCACCTCCTGTCCGGAAAGATGGTCGAAGGCGACGAAATTGGTCTGAAGATTGATCAGACCCTGACCCAGGATGCCACCGGCACCCTGGTCATGCTGGAACTGGAAGCCATGGGGCTGGACCAGGTCAAGACCGAACTTTCCGCCCAGTACGTTGACCACAACCTGCTACAGACAGACAACCGCAACCCGGATGATCACCTGTTCCTGCGCAGTGCCTGCGAGAAGTTCGGCGTGTGGTTCAGCCCGCCAGGCTCGGGTGTCAGTCACCCGGTTCATATGGAACGTTTCGGTAAACCCGGCAAGACCATAATCGGCTCCGACAGCCACACCTGCGCTGCCGGCTCCCTGGGGATGCTGGCGATGGGGGCCGGGGGACTGGCGGTTGCCATGGCCATGACCGGCGAACCTTTCTACCTCAAGATGCCAAAGATCATGGGGGTGAAATTGACCGGCCGGCTGCCGGACTGGGTAAGCGCCAAAGACGTGATCCTCGAAATGCTGCGGCGCCACGGCGTTAAAGGCGGCTCCGGCCGGATCATCGAGTATTACGGTCCGGGGCTGAAGGCGCTGAGCGCCATGGATCGCCATGTGATCGCCAACATGGGCCAGGAAATGGGTCATACCGCCACGGTGTTCCCCGCTGACGACGCCGTGCGGGACTTTCTGGAGCAGCAACAGAGGGGAGACGACTTCCAGACACTCGAGGCTGACCGTGGCGCCAGCTATGACGAGTACGACGAAATCGATCTGGGCAAGTTGGAACCGCTGATCGCTCTGCCCAGTAGTCCTGGCAAGGTGGTGCCGGTCCGGGAGGTTGCCGGTGAATCCATCTATCAGGCCTACATTGGCTCCTCTGCCAATCCCGGCCTCCGGGATTTTGCGGTGCCGGCAATGATGGTCAAAGGACGCCAGACGCACGACCGGGTGTCCTTCGATATCAACCCCACATCCCGGCAGATTCTGGAAAACCTCACCGAGTTGGGACACCTGCGGGATTTGCTGGGTGCCGGCGCCCGTTTGCACCAGACCGGCTGTAACGGTTGTATTGGTATGGGCCAGGCGCCGGCAACGGACCAGATCAGCCTGCGCACGGTACCCCGGAATTTTCCTGGCCGGTCCGGCACGGCCGAGGACAAGGTGTGCCTCTGTAGCCCGGAGACGGCAACCGCCTCAGCCCTGACCGGTGTGATTACCGATCCACGGGACCTGGACATGGATTACCCGGTCTTCGATGCCAGCCGCACGTTCTATGTGGCCGATCGCAACATCCGGCCACCCGCGCAGCATCCGGAACTGACCATGGTGGAGAAAGGACCGAACATCAGCTCGCTGCCACAGTTTGAGGGGCTTTCGGATTCACTGGAACTGCCGGCACTGCTCAAGACCGGGGACGATGTGTCCACGGATGAAATCCTGCCCGCCGGGGCCGATGTTCTGCCCTATCGCAGCAACATTCCGGCCATCAGTGAGTTTACCTTCACCCGGATTGATCCGTCCTATCCGGAGCGCGCCAAGAAATACCGGGACAGCGGCTCGATGATTGTAGGCGGAGAAAACTACGGCCAGGGTTCGAGCCGCGAGCATGCGGCCCTGACACCCCGTTACCTCGGTGTACGGGTGGTTCTCGCCAAAAGCTACGCCCGCATTCACTGGGAGAATCTCTGTAATTTCGGCATATTGCCCCTGAACTTCACTGGCAAAAATGACTACGAAGATATCGAGCAGGGGGACGAATTGGCCCTGGAGGGGCTGCATGAGGCACTGGATTCCGGAAAAGAAATAACCGCCAGGAACAGCCGGACCGGTGAGCGATACAAGCTGGACCACAGCCTCAGCCACCGCCAGATCAGGATGATCCTCAAAGGCGGACTGCTGAACGTAATGCGCGAATCGCTTGCCAGCTAGTCTTGTAATCAGTGATCAGGCCAAGGGAGATTTCAATGACGTCGACCGTAGACCCCGACCGCTTATCGTCTGCTCAGGAACTGGATCAGCTTGTTCAGAAGCTGAAGGCCGGCCTTGAGGGCGACGTATACTTCGATGCCGGTAACCGGGCACTCTACGCCACCGATGCGTCCAACTATCGGCAGGTGCCAATTGGCGTTGTCGCGCCGCGTACCGCGAAGGATGTTGAAACGACCGTCGCCATTGCCGGTGAGTTTAATGCGCCGATTCTGATGCGTGGTGCTGGCACCAGTCTGGCCGGCCAGACCTGCAACGTCGCCATCGTTCTGGATATGTCCCGCTATCTCAACCGGATTACCGAGCTGGATCCCGATACCCGGCTGGCCAGAGTGGAGCCGGGCGTGGTCTGCGACAGTCTGCGCAATGCCGCCGAAGAGTATGGCCTGACCTTTGGGCCGGACCCTTCAACTCATACCCACTGCACCCTGGGCGGCATGATTGGCAATAACTCCTGCGGTGCCCATTCGGTCATGTCCGGAAAGACCGTGGACAACATCGAAAGCCTCGACGTGCTGACCTGCGATGGCCTTCGACTCACCGTTGGGCCGACGTCTGAAGACGAGTTGGAGCACATCGTGAGAGAAGGTGGCCGTCGAGGGGAAATATACGCGGCGCTTCGCAACCTGCGGGACCGCTATGCCGATGCCATCCGCAACGGTTTTCCTCAGATCCGGAGGCGCGTTTCCGGCTACAACCTGGATGCCCTGCTGCCCGAGAACGGCTTTAACGTCGCCGCCGCCCTGATTGGTACGGAAGGCACCTGCGCGATCACCCTGTCAGCACAGGCTAAGCTGATACCCAGCCCGCCACACCGCACCCTGGTGGTGCTTGGATACGAAGATATCTGCCAGGCGGGCGACCGGGCGCCGGAGGTATTGGCGACCGGCCCCCTGGCACTGGAAGGGATCGACGACCAGATTGTCGCCGACATGCGCAAGAAAGGTATGGGCCTGAAAGCCCTGAAGGGTCTTCCGGATGGGGACGGCTGGCTGCTGGCGGAATACGGCGGAGACAGTGAAGAGCAAGCTCAGGAAAAGGCTCGCAAGGCCATTGAGCAAATCGGCGAACACTGTGTGGATAGCCGGCTGTATACCGACCCCGCCGAGGCCAATCTGGTATGGTCCGTTCGCAAGAGCGGTGCGGCCGCGACCAATGCCCTGCCTGGTGAGCCAGAAACCTACCCCGGCTGGGAAGACGCCGCCGTAGACCCGGCACAGGTGGGCGATTACCTGCGGGATTATCGCAAGCTGCTTGGGCAGTACGGCTACCGCTCCTCGCTGTATGGCCACTTTGGCGATGGCTGTATTCACGGCCGGGTAACCTTCGATATGAGCTCCGCAGAGGGGGTCGCCAAATGGCGGCGCTTCACCGAGGAGGCCGTGGATCTCGTGGTGCGATATGGCGGGTCGCTGTCCGGTGAACACGGCGACGGCCAGGCCCGGGCAGAGTTATGGCCCAGAATGTTCAGCGACGAACTGATGGCTGCCTTCCGGGAGTTCAAGGCCATCTGGGATCCCGAGCACCGGTTGAACCCGCATAAACTGATCGATCCCTACCGGCTGGACGAAAACCTGCGCACAGGTCCGGATCATAACCCGGCAGAGCCGCAGCCACTGTACTTCAGTTTCCACAAGGATGAGGGTAGCTTTGCCGCTGCCGCCGGACGTTGCGTGGGCGTGGGCAAATGTCGCAGCCAGCAGGGTGGCACCATGTGCCCCAGCTACCGGGGCACGATGGAAGAAAAACACAGCACACGGGGCCGCGCCCGCTTGCTCTTCGAGATGCTGGAAGGCGATCCGCTGAGCCCGGTCTGGAACAATGAATCGGTCCACGAAGCCCTGGATCTGTGCCTGGGCTGCAAGGCCTGTAAACACGAGTGTCCGGTGCAGGTGGACATGGCCACTTACAAGGCCGAATTCATGGCCCACTATTATGAGAAGCACCGGCGCCCCCGCCAGGCCTGGGTCATGGGCCGAATTCACGAGTGGTCCCGGCTGGCCGGAACCATGCCCGGAATCTTCAACGGCCTCGCCGCCTTGCCGGGTGTCAGCACTCTGGTACACAAACTGGCGGGCATTGCCCCCGAGCGCACATTGCCCCGATTCTCGCCGCGCCCGTATACCCGCAGCTATCGCACCGAACAGGCGCCCGACCCGGACCGGCCAACGGTGCTGCTGTGGCCTGATACCTTCAGCAACTACCTTGACGCGGGGGCGGCGGAGGCGGCTCATCGTGTGTTGCAGGCCGCCGGGTTCAACGTCCGGCTACCTGGCCAGCCGGTCTGCTGTGGCCGTCCACTGTACGATTATGGCTGGCTGGAACAGGCGCGCGGCCGCCTGGAAAGAACTCTGATAACCCTGGAGCCTGCCATCAATGAGGGCTTGCCAGTTGTCGGCCTGGAACCATCCTGCATGAGTGTGTTCCGTGATGAACTGGCCAACCTGTTCCCGGACGACGACCGGGCCCGGTATCTGGTGGAGAATTCCTGGTTACTTCCCGACTTCCTGGCGTCGCGGAAACGTCTGGCATGGTCGCCGGAGCCGCGGCTTCAGGGCAGTGTTATGGTTCACGGCCATTGTCATCAGAGCGCCTTCGACGGCCTTGATGGGACCCGCGACCTGCTGGCAACGCTGGGTCTCGAGGTCAGTACGCCGGATAACGGCTGTTGCGGCATGGCTGGCGGCTTCGGTTTCGAGGCGGATAAGTACGAGATTTCCAACAGGATTGGTGAATCGGCGCTGTTTCCCCGGGTTCGTGCTACCGCAGAGGACGCCTTTATCGTTTCCGATGGTTTCAGTTGCCGGGAGCAGATTCGCCGGGGGACTGGCCGCAAGGCCCTTCACAGCGCCGAGCTGCTTGCGCTGGCGCTGGATCAGCGTGGTGATGCCTGAGAAGCGTCTTCGCGTTACTGCCCCGGACCCTGATGCGCTTACAGGGAGATCAGGCCGCGAATCAGCGCCGCCGTGCCTGCGATGGCCGCAATGGCCAGAATTACCGGTCGAAGCCCCTCGAAGGGCATGCGGTTGACGAGTTTGCCGGAGAGCCAGAAGCCCAGGAACACTCCCGGGAAGGTAACTGCGAACAGGAACAGCTCCCGGGTGCCCAGGTAGCCTGAGGCAAACAGACCTGACAGGCTGAGGACACTGGCCGCCAGAAAGAACGCGGACATATTGGCCCTGACCAGCGGCCCCTTTTCGTTCTGGTAGATCAACGCGATCGGCGGTCCACCCACAGCGGTGATTGTGCCCATGTAGGTCGAGGCGGCTCCGGCCATCACGCTGTTCCGGTCGTTCAGCGCGGGCTTGAGCCCACCAATACTGAGTGCTACACCGGCGAGAATCAGCACTCCGAAAATCAGTTCGAAGCCTTTTGTGGAGATCACCAGCAACGTCAGTGCTGCCAGAATGGCGCCGGCAACGCCGCCGACGATGGCAAATCGCACTTCCCGGACCTGCAGCGCACCGCGATTGCGTATCAGCATGAAGACGGTGAGCAGCGTGGCATTCAGGATTAACGGTCCCGGGACCAACACCGGGCTGATCAGAAACAGCAACGGCGCAGCCAAGGTGCCAATGCCATAGCCGGCGACGCCTTGCAGACAGGCACCGGCAAGAATGGCAAGGTTGGCCAGAAGAATCTGTAACAGCGATACATCCGTCAAAGGAATTCACCAGGAAGTCAGTGGAGAAGGCCGGAGCAACACCGGTTTGATATTGATACACTGCCGGACTACGAGCATAGTCGAAAAGATTGATCCCCGATGACGCAGCAGCCTGAACACCAAAGTTGCCCTTGTGGCAGCGGCAAATCCTACCTTGAATGCTGCCGGCCCTTCCATCAGGGCGAACCGGCACCATCGCCGGAGGCACTGATGCGGTCCCGTTACGCAGCCTTTGTTCTCAATCTTCCGGATTATCTGCAGACCACGTGGCATCAGAGTACACGACCGGAGACGCTGACACTGGAAGACGCGCCGAACTGGACCGGTTTGCAGATCCTGGACACCAGTGAGTCGGGCGATCGCGGGATGGTTCATTTCCGTGCGCTCTACCGCCTGGGCAAGGGCTGGGGATTTCTCGAGGAAAACTCCGATTTCGTTCGGGAGCAGGGCCGCTGGTATTACCTTCGGGGAGACACCAGCGAGGGCCAGTTGAAGCCCGGTCGTAACGACCCCTGCCCCTGTGGCAGTGGCAGAAAGTACAAGGCCTGCTGCCTGTAGGCGCCAATTACTCGAACGAGGGCAGTTCCGGCTTGGCCACGGGTTTGCCGGCTTCCTGCCAAGCGTCAAATCCGCCGGCGATGGACTGCACATGCATGTAGCCCATTTCCTTCAGGGCTTTTGCGCTCAGGGCCGCCCGGCCTGAGGTTTTGCAGTAGCAGACGATTTTCATGTCGCGATTTTCCAGGGCGGGGTCGTTGCTGAACTTGAATTCCAGCATGCCCCGGGAAATATTGACCGCGCCGGGGATATGACTGATCCGATATTCATCGGGGTCACGCACATCCAGCAGCAGATCGGCATTGGCAATGGCGTCGTCCGCCTGTTCGGGCGGGACTTCCTGAATGTCCTTCTTGGCGGCTTCAACCAGGTCGTGGGCAGTCTTCATGGGGTGTCCTCCCTGCATTCATGGAATAACGTTATAGCTCAGGATAAGGGATGAGGCGGGCCGACGTCACCCTGGATCTACCCACCAAGCGCGGCCTTCGGAGTCATTCAACGCCCTGAGTAAAGGCCTGCCACGAACGTCAAATATTGTAAAAGCTGGTTGGTATCTGACCTCAGGTGAGCCGCTTCTCTGTACTATCCTGCCGGCACGTTCAAGATATTCAACGACACAAGGAAAATCAGGATGTTGAAGGCAGGAAAGGCGTTGTCTTTGGTGTTTGCAGGCGGTTCATTGCTGGCTCTGGCCGGCACGGCGGCTGCGCAGGGAGCCTACGCAGGGATTTCAGTGGGGCAGGCCGAGGTGAGCGACTACTGCGATGGTGTGTCTATCGAGTGCGATGACTCTGCTCTGACAGGGCGCATCTACGCAGGCGGATTTTTTGACGAGTATCTGGCGTTCGAAGGCGGCTATCGCTTCGTTGATGACACCACGATTGAGAACAACACAGCCTCCATCGACGTTGGCTACCATATGTTTGACGGCTCTCTGCTGGTATTCACGCCGGCGCTGGGCCCGGTCCGCCTGTTTGCGAAGGTCGGGGCCCAGTACTGGCGGCAGGAAGGCAAGTTCACAATCAATGGAGTGGGCAGTGCTAGTGATGAAGAAAGCGGTGTTTCTGTCCGTACCGGTGCCGGTGCCACTATCGATATTACCGACACTTTCGGCGTTCGGTTGGAGTGGGATTACCTAACTGACATTGGCGACGACAGCTCTAGCTTGCAGAACCTGAAATCTGATGTTCATGTTTTCTCTGCAGGCCCGGAATTCCGATTCTAAACTCGATGTTATGAAACAACCCATCACCGGCTACCACAAAGACGAGGAAGACCACTGGGTCGCCCAGTTGGCGTGTGGGCACAATCAGCATGTGCGTCACACGCCGCCCTGGGTGAATCGCCCCTGGGTAACGACGGAAGAGGGCCGGGAGTCCATGCTCGGATTTGAGCTTGATTGTCGGAAATGTGAGGAAGGCGCGCCGCCGGACGACCGGCCCTGAGCTATACTTGGTTAAAATTTGACCATGTGATTGGCAAAGGAGTCTGCCATGGTGAAGCGCCTCGTTATCTGTGCCGATGGTACATGGAATCGCCCTGAAGAAGATCTTCAGAAAGATGTTCCCACCAACGTTCTGAGAATGGCCCGGGCCATCCGGCCCCTCGCGGCCGATGGTCTGCCTCAGCATGTGTTTTATGACTGGGGCATCGGTTCCTATCATAATGCCGTCATTGGCGGGGTGACTGGCCAGGGCATTCACAAGAACATCATGGATTCCTACCGCTATATTGTTCAGAATTTCACGCCGGGTACCGACATCTACCTGTTTGGCTTCAGCCGCGGTGCCTACACCGTGCGTTCCCTGTGCGGACTGATCAATAACTGCGGCATTCTCAAGCGGCCCGATGCGCGTCTGATCCAGCAAGCGTTTGAGCATTACAAGAAAACCGGTGCCCCCTGGAAGCCGGCCGGTGCAAAGTCTGTGGAGTTTCGCAATGCCCATAGCCATGACTCCCGGGAGATCCGGTTTGCCGGAGCCTGGGACACCGTGGGCGCACTGGGCGTACCCTTCTCACTGATGGGGCTGTTTGACCGCAAGGACGAGTTCTACGACACCAAACTGGGAAGCAACGTGCGTATCGCCCGCCATGCCCTGGCCATCGACGAGCGCCGTGAGGACTTTGAGCCGACGCTGTGGCAGCCCCGGGATGGGCTGGATCTGGCGCAGGTGTGGTTTGCCGGTTCCCACAGTGATATTGGCGGCGGTTACCCGGCAGACGACCAGGGGCTGCTGGCCTCGGACATCGCCCTGGACTGGATGGTCCAGGAAGCCAGGAGTGCCGGTCTGGATATAGAGGAGCATTTGCCTGCCGACATCCACCCCAGCGCCAGAGCGAGATTGCACAACTCTCGCCGCCATATCTTCCGGTTTTCAACGCCACTGGTTCGAAACCTGAAGCCAGACGCTGTCGAGACCACCATTCACCCGTCCGTGGCCGAGCGCTGGCGGCTGGACCCCGAGTATCGGCCGCCCAATCTGGAACGAATAGGCTTTGCCGGCTAGGCGGCTTTGTTCTTGCCGATGGCGCAGGCGTATTTGCGCTCATAGCGCCTGTCTGCCCAGCGTTCATAGATCCGCGAAGCAACCTGAAAAATCCCGGGCCAGAGCAGGGGCCTGAACAGGAAACCGAAGGGTGTATGGGACCAGGCGCGAACGTTGGCGGGCAGGCCTGTCACCCACTCGCCGGTCCAGGTCATCATGTGAAGCCGTCTGAGCAGGGCTTCATGGCTTGGCAGGTTGGTGCTGCCATCCCGTTGTTCGTGAATGTCCGCGAAAATCAGGTTGCCCCGCTGAAGCTTGCGCAGGCTGCGGATTTCTTTCGCGCAGAGCGGGCACTGTCCGTCGTAAAACCGGGTGTCATAACGGGGCTCCATCGAGTCCTCCAAGGGCCAGAATCTGTTTTCGGGCGTCCGCTTTGCGATTTTCCAGAGTTTGCCGGATGCCGGCCAGCGCCGCGGGAAGAACCTCCGGTGCTGCTTTCTGGAATTGTGTCAGCAGCTCGATCTGAACGTGCAGATCCTGGAAGCGGCCATAGAGCTGTTGCCGTGCCTTAACGGTTTTCAGGCCGCTTTTCCAGGTTTTCGCATCCAGTTCCATCAGGTAGCGGATGCGTTTGAGCTGCTTGCGCAGACGGTGGATATCTTCATCCGGCGAGGTGTGCATCAGCTCGGCGGTGCGCCTGTTGAACTCCTTGATACGACGCTCCACGGCTTTTCGGATGTCTTTGGGGCTGAGAGTTCCGGCCAGTTTGTGAAATCTTCGGGAGTCGATCAGGTTAAGCCAGTCGTCCATGCTGTCCCGGTAGCGCTTGCTGGCCAGCCGCTTCACCAGCTTCTTGTGTTTACCGTCCGCTTCCCATTCGAACCAGACCTGCAGGGCCACCTGAATCTCGCGGTTGTCTCCGCACAGTTCCGGCAGATCCTGCAGGAAAACATGCAGGTCTCGCAGCGGCCCGGTGGCTTTGGCATGGCGCTTCAGGCTTTTCACGGCGTTTGCCAGGGTGCGGTCGCCGGTCACTTCCTGAACCGACTCGGCGATGGCCCGGCTGCGGCGAATAGCGATGCGGTACTGGTGCAGGAATTCGTCGTCCAGGCCCAGAATGACTCCCTGTTCCAGCTGCCTCAGCCGTTTTACCTGGTGACGGAGTGCGTTGGGGATATCTTTGGCCGGGTCTTCGCCATCGGTCCAGGCCTTCTTTTTCAGCTTCCGGGCAAAGTGGTCATAGCTGAAATCCTGGGGTGTCAGCAGGGCCATCAATTTGCCTTTGCCACGGCTAACCTGGTGCCAGTGCCTGACCGGTAGCCGGATGTGCATGAAGCTGGCGGTCGGTAACTGCTCCGGGGCCGGTTTCACCAGCCACTGGGCGAGCTCCAGCAAGGCCGGGTTGTGTCCTACAAGGGTGACCTGGTCCTCGTCGCCCCGTTGCTCCAGCCATGCGAGCAGGCGTCTGAAGTCAAAGGTGTATAGCTCACTTCGGGTATGGCAGTGTTCCGGCAGAATCGTGTCGGGCAGGATACCTTCAAGAGTTGCGAGGGCGCGCCTGGCATCACTGCTGTAGACCTCACCATCGAAGGCGCCGACGGAGTTCAGGGCTTTCCCCAGGGGCGCCAGCTGGCTTTCACCCCGGGCATTGAGGGGGCGTTCTCGATCGCCGAGCGACTCATCGGCCCAGCTGGATTTGGCATGGCGTACCAGAAACAGATGCTTCATTGGCCTACCTTCGTGGTGCTCCTTTAGTCTAAGAAATTCTCAAGACATTTACCTGACTGCCGATACCTTACCTACTGGAAAGCCTATTGCGAATAGCAGTTTAGCCCCGGAAGCGTGGGCGGCGCCACGAGCCCCTGAAACCTGTCTTAACAAACTGGAACAGATCTGGCAGAAGGGTCTGTGGATAATTCGCCATCAGAACAACCCCTTGGGAGCGGCACGATGAAATTTCTGAATCAACTGACAATACGAACGCGCTTGCTGGTGGCAGTACTTGTGCCAGTACTTATTACGGCAGCGACCCTGGCCTGGATTACTGCGAAACAGATTCAGAAAAATGGCGAGGAGGAGCTGGAGCGTCTTGAGGCCAGTCTTCTTGAGGCACGGAAGACCGGCCTGGAAAATATGATCGATGCCGCCAGGGCTGTGGTGCTTGAAGCGAAGAACGATCCGGCCCTGAGTGAGGAAGAGGCCAAGGAGGAAGCTGCAGAGCGTTTGCGTTCAATCCGCTTCGATGAAACCAACTATGTGTTCGCGTATACCCGGGATGTCTACAACCTGGCGTACGCGCCGGACCCATCCAAAGAAGGGCCGACCAACAACCCCACCCTGAAGCGTCTGGTGGGTGATCTGTTCGAGGCAGCCGAGGATGACGGATTCTACGGCTATGAATGGATGAACCCGGCCTCCGGTAATGAAGAGCCGAAGATGTCCTACTCCACCATCATTCCGGATTGGGACTGGATGATCGGTGCCGGCGTGTACATCACCGATATCCAGAAAGAGGTGGCCGCCGCCCGCACGGAAATTGAAGCTGGCATGACAGCGACCCTCGGCTTCATTCTTCTGGTCACGGTGGTGGTTGTAGTGATTGCTCTGTTCATTGGCGTGTTTGTTGGTCGCACGGTGACCCGGCCATTAAAACAGGTCAGCAACATGATGCAGGAAATTGCCGACGGAGAAGGCGATCTGCGCCAGCGCCTGCCGGATGAGGGCAAGGATGAGCTGGCCGAGCTGGGCCGGCGGTTCAACGCCTTTGTGATCAAGATCCAGAACACCATGCGCGAAGTGGGCACCACCACGGATCAGGTAGCCTCGGCTGCAGAAGAGCTGAGCCGGGTGGCCAATGAAACCCGGGCATCGGTGCAGGAGCAGGGCTCGGAGACCGACCAGATTGCCTCAGCTATTAACGAGATGGCTGCGACTATCCAGCAGATTTCCGGCAACGCCAACGAGGTTGAAAGCGCCGCCTCGGATGCCGATCGCATGGCTCGGGAAGGCGGTGAAACGATCAGTAGCGCTCAGGGCGCGGTGAATCAGCTTTCGGAGGAAATTCAGGACACCGCGAAAAGCATCGATTCGCTTGCTGAGAAATCGGACGACATCCAGCAGGTTCTGGACGTTATTCACGCGGTGACCGAGCAAACCAATTTGCTGGCCCTGAACGCGGCGATTGAGGCAGCCCGGGCCGGTGAACATGGGCGCGGGTTCTCGGTAGTGGCCGACGAGGTTCGCCAGCTTGCCAAGCGCAGTGCCGAATCCGCCGACCAGATTCGTGAAATGATTGATGGCTTCGTGTCGGAATCGAAAGCGTCGGTTGAGCGAATGAACAAGTCACGAAAGCGCTCGGGTGAAACGGTTGAGAGAATCAATCACGCAACGGACGCCCTGAAAACCATTGAGACTTCTGTTGGCCAGATCCACGATCAGGTTACCCAGATTGCCACGGCCGCCGAGCAGCAGAGCCAGGTGGCGGAAGAGATTAACCAGAACGTGGTCCGGATCGTGGATGCCGCCCAGCGCAGTGATACCGGTGTGACCCAGACCAACGAAGCGAGCCACGAACTGGCCCGCCTGGGTGAGAGCCTTCGTGAGCTGGTGGGGCAGTTCAAGGTCTGATAGACGCTCACAGTATTTCGCTGCCCCGGCGGCCTCGCCGATTGGCGGAATACTGTCAGCAAGCTATGATGGACCCGGAACGGGAATACTGTTTTTCATACCAACAATAACGGAAGCCAACACAATGACAATCCGGAAATCACTGCTTGCGGCCGTTGCTGCCGCAGCGACAATGTTCAGCGTTTCCTCGGTTGCCGAGGAAAACTTCACTCTGCGTCTTGCGCAAACCTGGGGCCCCAATTCGCCGATTCTCGGGGAAACCGTCCAGCATATGGCCGATATGGCTGAAACCATGTCGGACGGCCGCCTGCAGATCCGCATCGACCCCTCCAACAAGCACAAGGCACCCTTCGGGATTTTTGACCTGGTGCGCAATGGCCAGTACGACATGGGCCATACCGCATCCTATTACTACAAGGGCACCATCCCCAACGCCATGTACTTCACCACGGTGCCGTTTGGCATGATTGCGCCGGAGCAGTACGCCTGGTTCTATCACGGTGGCGGTATGGAACTGATGCAGAAGGTCTATGAGCCATACGGTTTGCTGTCGTTCCCGGGCGGCAATACCGGTAACCAGATGGGCGGCTGGTTCCGGGAAGAGATTAACTCTCTGGAGGATCTGAAGGGCATCAAGATGCGTACTCCCGGCTTTGCCGGCGAGGTGATGGCCGAGTTGGGTGTCGCCGTTACCAATATTCCGCCGGGTGAGCTCTACAGCGCCCTCGAGCGCGGCACCATTGACGCAGTGGAATGGGTTGGTCCGGCGCTGGATTTCCAGATGGGCTTCCATCAGATCGCCAAGTACTATTACTCGGGCTGGCAGGAGCCGGGTGCGGAGGTTCAGTTCCTGGTCAATCAGGAGACCTGGAACAAACTCCCGAAGGATCTTCAGGAGATTCTGAGAATCGCCATGCGCACCGCCGCCTATGACATGTACATCCAGAGCACCCATGCCAGCGGCGTTGCCTGGGATCGCATGAAGGAAGACTATCCGGATGTGACCCACAAGACTTTCCCGCCGGAAGTTATTGACGCTTTGCGCGACGCGACCAACAAGTTGCTGGCCGAGGCGGCCGAGGAAGATGCCCTGGCCAAGGAAATCATCAGCTCCCAGCGCGATTACCTGCAACAGGTTCGCCAGTGGACCAACATCTCGGACAAGGCCTATCTCAACACCGTTGCCGAGTAACGCCTGAACTCAGTGTTGGGCGGCTGAAAGGCCGCCACGCTGAAAAAGGGGCTTCGGGGTAATCCAGACCCGGAGCCCCTTTCTGTTTGTGTCGCTTTCTGGAAAAATAGGCCGCTCATTCTTTGGGCAGCGCCGATGAAACAGACACTGCTATCCCTGAGCAATCTTTCCAAGCAATTCAGTGGTAAAACCGTTCTGGACGGTCTGGATCTGGAGATCTACGACGGCGAGTTCATTACGCTCCTTGGTCCCTCCGGCTGCGGTAAGACCACGCTGCTGCGTCTGATGGCGGGCTTCGAGCATCCGGATGCAGGGTCAATCACCCTGGCGGGGCAGGATCTCACCCACACCTCCCCGGAAAACCGGCCACTGAATACCGTCTTTCAACATTACGCCCTGTTTCCTCATATGTCGGTGTTCGACAACGTCGCTTATGGCCTGAAAATGGAGAAGCGGCCCAAAGACGAAATCCGCCAGCGTGTGGAAGATGCCCTCACCATGGTTCAGCTGCAGGATTTTGCCCGCCGGAAACCCCACCAGCTCTCCGGTGGCCAGCAGCAGCGGGTTGCCATTGCCCGGGCGGTGGTCAAGCGGCCGCGGCTGTTGCTGCTGGATGAACCGCTCTCGGCCTTGGACTACAAGCTGCGCCGAACCATGCAGGTTGAACTCAAGCGCCTCCAGCGGGAGTTGGGCATTACCTTCGTATTCGTTACCCATGATCAGGAAGAAGCCCTGTCCATGTCGGATCGGGTGGTTGTGCTCAAGGACGGTGTGGTGCAGCAACTGGGTACGCCCCGGGAAGTGTATGAGCGCCCGGCGAACCTGTTCACCGCCCGATTTGTGGGCGAGACCAATTTTTTTCCGGGAACGGTGGAATTGGTTCAGGATGGCTCGATCACGGTGGATGTCTTCGGCTTGAAGCGCACGCTGCGCCGCCCGGATTTCCCGGTGAGCGAGGGCCAGCGCCTCCAGGTATTGCTGCGCCCGGAGGATATCCGGGTGCTGGATCCGGCGGACGCCCAGGGCGTGGCGGGGAAAATTGTAGAGCGCAACTACAAGGGCAGCACGCTGGATTCAGTGATTCACCTGGCCGATGGCACCGAGGTTCTGGCCAGTGAGTTTTTTGATGAAGATGACCCGGCGTTCGATTACCGGCTGGGCGAGCCGGTGAAAGTGAGCTGGGTCGATGGCTGGGAATGGCTGCTTCCGGAAGAACCGGGTGTGGACGAGGTGGAAGAGGAACTGTCGGCCGATGCATAGTGTTATGCAGCAGCCCTTCAAAACGGCGGTTCTGATCCTGGTCTGGGGCTGGTTGCTGTTTCTGGTGCTGGCGCCGAACCTTCTGGTGGTGGGTGCCAGTGTCATGACCCGGGACCCGGCCACCTTTCTGTCGCTGCCCCTGAACCTGGACGCCTATCGGCAGCTGTTCGCCCCCCTTTACCTGGAAGTGTTCCTGCACTCGCTGTATATGGCGGCGATGACTACGCTGGTATGCCTGCTGATTGGCTATCCTTTTGCCTGGGCGTTGTCGAAGGTGGCAAAGCAACGGCAACTGGTGCTGATATTCCTGCTGATCGTGCCTTTCTGGACCAATTCCCTGGTGCGCACCTATGCCCTCAAGCTGATTCTCGCCACTAACGGTCTGCTCAACAGTGCGCTGATGTCCATCGGTCTTATCGACGAGCCGCTGCAGTTGCTCTACACCGAAGGTGCCGTGATCATCGGCCTGGTGTACCTGCTGCTGCCGTTCATGATCCTGCCGTTGTATTCGGTGTTTGAGGACCTGAAGCAGGAGTTGCTGCTGGCATCCCACGATCTGGGCGCCGGCCGGCTGTCCACGTTCATACATGTGATTGTGCCGCTCACCCTCCCGGGCGTGCTGGCGGGGGTGATGCTGGTGCTGCTGCCGGCCATGGGGCTGTTCTTTGTGCCTGACATTCTCGGTGGCTCCCGCAACCTGCTGGTGGGCAATGTCATCAAGAATCAGTTCCTCGATGCCCGTAACTGGCCCTTTGGCGCCGCTGCCAGCATTGTCCTGACCATCACCATGGCCTTCCTGATGTTTGCCCATCGGCTCAGCAAACGTCGCCTCGGCGAGGGGGGCGCCTGATGGCCCGCTGGCTCCCCCGAACCTATCTGACCCTGGTTTACCTTCTGCTGTACGTGCCCATCGTGGTGCTGGTGGTGTTCTCGTTCAACGAATCCCGCACCGGCTACAGCTGGGGCGGCTTGAGCCTGCGCTGGTATGATGCACTGTTCAGCAACCGGGCTCTGGTCGGTGCCATGTGGAACTCCCTCTGGCTGGCACTCTCAGCGGCAACTGTCTCTACAGTGATTGGTGCACTCACTGCCCTGGCACTGCACCGGTATCGCTTCCGGGGCAAGAAACTGCTCAACGGCATGCTGTTTGTGGTGATGATGTCGCCGGAGATTGTCCTGGCGATCTCCCTGCTGGCGCTGTTTCTGCTGGTGGGCTTGCAGTTGGGGTATCTGTCCCTGCTGCTGGCCCATGTGACCTTTTGCCTGCCCTTCGTGGTGATTACCGTGATGGCCCGGCTCAGCGGCTTTGATGAGAGCCTGCCGGAAGCCGCCCGGGATCTTGGTGCTTCTGACTTCACCATGACCCGTACCGTGCTGATCCCGGTGATCATGCCGGCGTTACTGGCAGGCTGGCTGCTGGGGTTTACACTGTCTCTGGATGATGTAGTGGTCAGCACCTTTGTGAGTGGCCCGAGCTATGAAATCCTGCCCCTGCGCATCTACTCCATGGTGCGTGTGGGCCTGAAACCCGAGGTGAATGCCCTGGGCACACTGTTGCTGGTGTTTTCACTGGTTATGCTGATGTTGTCTCAATGGATTCTGATAAGGAGCAAACGATGAAGAAACTGGCACTGGCCGGCATGCTGGCCTTGGGATTGGCAGGTTGCAGTTCCGAGGAGCCGCAGGTACTCAATCTCTACAACTGGTCTGAATACATGCCCCAGGAAGTCCTCGACCGCTTTACCGAGGAAACCGGCATACCGGTCGTGTACACCACCTACGACAGCAACGAAGCCATGTACGCCAAGCTGAAACTGCTGGACGAGAGCGCGGCCTATGATCTGGCTGTCCCCTCCACCTACTACGTCAGCAAGATGCGCCAGGAAGATCTGCTGATGCCCATTGATCGCAGCAAGATCGAGGGCTTTGATAACCTGGACCCCGAGCTGACCAACCTCGATATCGATCCGGACAACCAATACAGCGTGCCCTACCTCTGGGGCACCACCGGGCTGGCGGTGGACACCGCCGATGTTCAGGGCGAGCCGGTCAGTGCCTGGGCCGATCTGTGGGACGAGCGTTTCAAGGGCCGGGTGATGCTGACCAACGACATGCGTGAAGTGTTCCACGTGGGTCTTCGAGTGCTGGGTTACTCCGGTAACAGCACCAACCCCGAGGAAATCGAGGCTGCCTATGAAAAGCTCTCCGAACTGATGCCGTCGGTGCGTACGTTCAACTCCGATGCCCCGCGCATGCCATATCTGGAAGGGGAAACCGATGTCGGCATGATCTGGAACGGTGAGGCGGTGATGGCCAAGGAAGTCATGCCCAGCCTGGAATACGTCTATCCGAAGGAGGGCATTATCGCCTGGCTGGACAGTTTTGTGATTCCGAAGAACGCCAAGAACCCGGAAGCGGCGCACAAGTTCATCAGCTTTGTGCTGCAGCCCGAGATTTCCGCGCTGATCAGTGAAGAGATTGGTTATGCCACTCCGAATCTGGTCGCCCGCGACATGCTGCCGGACGAAGTGGCAAACAATCGCGCCAGCTATCCCACCGCAACGGACATGATCAATGCCGAGTTCCAGACCGACATTGGTGATGAAGCGCTGCAGGTGTATGCCAAATACTGGGAGATGCTCAAGTCCGGTCAGTGAGCGGCCCTGAGTGCAATTGAGCAAGGTAGAACGGAGGCCCTGGCCTCCGTTTTTTTGTTCCGGGTTTCACAAAACTGCAATACATGGTCTATAACTTCCTGATAACAAATGGTTAGCAAACTTTCGAACTTACCATGAGAAAAGGAAACGTTATGGCCAGGTCCTCTCGTTCGACACGGAAGCACGCGGTGCTGTTGTCTGCTGCTGTTGCCACAGGCAGCTTTGCCAGCACTATTGAAGCGGAAGAATTGCGGCTGATCACCTGGGGTGGTTATGCCCCGGACGATGTGGTTGCCCAGTTTGAGGAGGAAACCGGGATTGATGTCCAGGTGACGCTCTCCAACAACGAAGACATGATCTCCAAGCTGCGCGCCACCGGTGGTGCCGGCTTTGATCTGGCGCAGCCGAGCCAGGATCGCATTGTCGGCGTCCAGCGCCAGTTCAATATCTACAAGCCCATTGATTTCAGTCGGGTCAATACCGACCAGCTGCAACCGTCGATGGTCAAGGCGACACAGGATTCCACCGAGCTGGATGGCGAATACTACGGTGTGCCGTCAGTCTGGGGCACCAGCGGCCTGATCGTGCACGACTCGGTGGCCGATGTGGTGCAGGATTACACCGACCTGTGTGATCCGGCGGTCGCCGGTGAGGTCAGTTACCGGCTCAAGCGGCCCACCCTGATCGGTTTCGCCTTTGCCATGGGCATGGATCCGTTTGCCGCCTATGACGATCGCGACAAGTACCAGTCCATTCTGGCGAAAGTGGAAGACAAGCTGATCGACTGCAAGGACAACGTCAAAACCTACTGGACCGGCGGCGATCAGTTGCTGGCGCTGCTGCGCACCGGCGAAGTGAAAGCGGCCATGGCCTGGGATGCCGGTGGCTGGAAGCTGAATGCCGAAAATCCTGAGATCCGGTTTGTGGCCCCTGAATCGGGCGCCCTGGGCTGGATCGATACCTTCGCGATTCCCCGTCGCAGTGAAAACGAAGGCGCCGCCTACAAATGGATCAACTTTGTAATGCAGCCGGAAATTGCCGCGAAGATCACCAACGAGTCCGGCAATTTCACGGCCTCCCGAGGTGCGGATGAATACGTGAAGGAGGAATTGCGGGACGCCTACCGCGCCAGCTTCGACGAGTCTGCGATCGAAAACATCAAGTGGTATCCGCCGGTTCCGCCGGGTCTGGAAACCATGGAAGGCCAGGTGCTGGATCGCGTTCAGGCTGCGAACTGATCCCCATGGGAATGGATTCCGACCTTTTCTGCGAGGGTCTGGTCCGCCGCTTTGGCTCTAATGCGGCGGTGGACCATATCTCCCTGGACGTGCCTGCGGGCACGTTTTTCTCGATTCTGGGGCCTTCCGGGTGTGGCAAGACCACGCTCTTGCGGCTGCTGGCGGGCTTTGACCGGCCGGATGAAGGTGATATCCACATCCGGGGCCAGCGCATGAACCAGGTGCCGCCGAACAAACGTCCGGTGAACATGGTGTTCCAGCACCTGGCCCTGTTTCCCACCATGTCGGTAGGTGACAACATCGGTTACGGCCTGAAACGGCGGAAAGTGCCCGTGGCTCAGCGGCGCAAGCGCATCGCCCGGGTGCTGGAGCAGGTGGGCCTGCCGGGGCTTGAAAACCGCGATCCCGGGGAGCTTTCGGGCGGCCAGCGCCAGCGGGTGGCCCTGGCACGCTGTCTGGTGCTGGAGCCGACGCTCCTGCTGCTGGACGAACCCCTCGGCGCTCTGGACCTGAAACTCCGCGAGCAGATGAAGGTGGAGCTCAAGCACCTTCAGAAGCAGTTTGGCACCACCTTCGTGTATATCACCCACGATCAGTCCGAAGCCATGGTGATGTCGGATCAGGTGGCTGTCATGCGCGAAGGCCGCTTTGATCAGGTGGCACCGCCGGAGGAACTCTACCGCGAACCGGCGACACCGTTTGTGGCCGGTTTTGTGGGTGATAACAACCGCCTGGCCGGAGAGCTGGTGGCCGTCCGGGACAATCTGGCGGAACTGCGTCTGGACGACGGCTCACTGGTTCGGGGTCGGGTGGCCTCCGGGGAGTTGGAGATCGGTAGCCGGGCCGGGCTGTATATTCGGCCGGAATCCCTGGTGCTTTCCGGAGATGCACTCACCTCAGGCTTTTCGGCCATGCAGGCGAATGTCCGAACCACTCTGTTCGATGGTGCCAACAGCCGGGTGGAAGCGGAGAACGGTGGCCAGCCGGTGTTTGCCCGGCTGCCCCAGGATGGCTCGGCGCCCAGATTGTCTACCGGCTCGACAATCCGGCTGGCGTGGGATCCGGCGCTGGCCCGGGTTTTCGGAGCGGATAACCTGTGAGGTCCTCTGCCAGTCGCCTGTCCCTCTGGTTGCTGCTGACGCCGTTTCTGTTGTGGATCGTGTTGTTGGTCCTGTTGCCTCATCTGCAGATGCTGCGGGTGTCGTTTCAGGTGCGTGAGAGTTGGGATACCCTGGCCTGGGGCCTGCATCAGTATCAGAATTTCTTTACCGAATCCTATTACTGGCGGACCTTTGTGCGCACCGGGGTTATGTCGCTGTTTACCACTTTCCTGACCCTGATCATTGCCTTCCCCATTGCCTGGTACATCGCCCGGCTCGCCCGTGGCCGTGCCAGGGGCATTCTGTTCATGGCCTGTCTGATTCCTTTCTGGGCCAGTGAGTTGGTGCGAACCTACGGCTGGATGATCCTGCTGCGAGAAAGCGGGGTGTTCAGTTCCTGGCTGCAGGCTCTGGGGTGGGCCGATGGCCCGGTGGAGATGCTCTACAACGATGTCGCGGTGATTATCGGGCTGGTCTATAACGGTCTGCTGTTCATGGTGGTACCGCTGGTAACCACCCTCGATGGCATGGACGAGAACCTGGTGGAAGCCGGTTACGACCTGGGCGGTAGTCACGGTACTGTGTTGCGTGAGATTGTGGTGCCCTGGGCCATGCCGGGGATTGTCTCAGGCTGCATCGTGGTGTTCATGCTCACCCTGGGCAGCTACCTCACGCCGGTGTTGATGGGCGGCAAGGACAGCGCCTGGTTTACCGAGCAGATCTTCACCCAGTTCATTACCCGGTTTAACTGGGAGCAGGGCGCGGCGCTTGGTGTTCTGTTGTTGGTGCTGTCTTCGGTCATTGTCTGGCTCGGTCTGAAAATCTCCGGCCAGTCTTTGCGCAAGGTAATGGGGTGAAGGTGAGGGTGAAGCCATGATCCGTTCCGTACCCCGATCCCGTTTGTTCGATAGCCTCTATCTGGCGTACCTGGTGGCATTTTTCGTCTACCTGGCCTTGCCGCTGCTGGTCACGGCCGTGTTTGCCTTCAACGACGCGCCTTTCCCGTCGCTGCCCTGGAAAGGCTTCACCCTGGACTGGTATTTCGCAGATGGCAGTGAGGGCCGTACCGGCCTGTTCCACGACGACGGGCTGCTTACCGCGCTCTGGGTCAGCGTGAAGATTGCGTTCTGGGTGACCCTGGTCAGCGTGTCCCTCGGGTGCGTAAACGCGGTGCTGTTTGAACGGTTGGAATTCAGGGGCAAGGAGTTCCTGTATCTGCTGATGCTCCTGCCGCTGGTGATTCCCGGCGTTATTCTTGGGGTATCGATTCTGGTCTTTTACAGCGGCATGGCTAACGATCTTTCCGCGGCCTGGGGGATCGAGCTGGATGTGTTCCGGCCCGGGTTGACCCTGGTGGTGATGGGGCAGGTGACCTTCATCGCGACCCTGAGCACCCTGGTGATTGCCGCCCGTTTGCGCAAGTTTGATCCCCAGCTGGAGGAAGCGGCTCTGAATCTGGGTGCGACCCCACTGGTGGCCTGGTTTACCGTTACCCTGCCCTGGCTCCTGCCGTCCATTTTCGGGGCCGCCGCCATGGCGTTCCTGATGTCCTTTGAAAACTTCAATACCACCGTTATGCTGACCGGAAGCGATACGCCGCTGACAGTGGCCCTGTTCAACCGGCTGCGGGAAGGGTCAACGCCCGTGCTCAACGCGGTGGCACTGTTGCTGATGGTGGGCTCGGCACTGCTGGCGTTGCTGGTGATGGGCCGCTCCTCGCGCTGAGTGCGTTCGCCGGGATCACGGGCGCAAATGGGCTTTATTCGGCAGCAAACAGTCGGAGGTTCCATGAAATTTATTTTTGAAGTGCATATCCGGGAAGGGCATACCGCTGAGGAGTACGCGGACGCCTGGGTCCGAGCCAGTGAAATCATCCAGCAGGCGCCGGGAGCCCGGGGAACCGAGTTGCACCGCAAGATTGGCGACCCCAACACCCTGATAGCGATTGCCTCCTGGGAGAGCAAGCAGCAGCGCGACGCCATGGAAGGCCAGCATAATCCCGAGGTGGCGGCTATCATCCGCAGTGCTGCGCCTTTTGTCGATATCAAACCCATTGGTGAGTTTGAAGACCCGGAATGGGTGGTGCCGCCGCAATAACCCGGGGCTCTGGAATTTGAGCGGACTGGCGTATAATCGAGGCTGATTGCCACACAACGCAGGTTACCCCCCACGATGCCACTGATTGGCCTGCTACGCCTGATTACCGCTCTGTTGCTGGCCATGCTGATGCCAGCCCTGGCCCATGGAGCTTCCCAGGCGGTCACTGAGGGGTGGGAATATCGCTGGGGTGACTCAGCCTTTACCCGGGACGGTATCCCCGAGTGGGTGTTGGAGGACGCGCCGGGCGAGTGGCACAGCATAGGTTTTCCCTCAAATCCACCGGGCCGGGAAGGGCGTGAAAACGTCTGGTTCAGGGTTACGCTGCCCGAGGGCGAGTGGCAGGACCCGGTGCTTTACATCTTCAGTGTTGATCTGATCGTCCAGGTCTGGTCCGCGGGCGAGAAAATCTATCAGTACGGCACATTCGATGGCCAGGGGCGTGGCCAGTTCGAAGGCTGGCCGTGGCACGAAATCCGGCTCCCCGAAGGCTATGAAGGCAAGCCCCTGTATTTCCGAGTATTCTCCAATTACACCGATATCGGTCTGTGGGGTGAAGTCTCCATCATGGACCATCCGGATCTGGTGTTGTACATCCTGGAGAACTCTCTGGAAGCCCTGGTCATTGCCGGGTTTGCCACATTGATCGCCTTGTTGGCGATCATCTTTTCTCTGCTGCAGGCGGAAAAGAAAACCTTTGCGAGTATCTCGCTGTTTACTCTCGCTTCGGCATTGATGCTGGTTTCCGAGAGCCAGGCGAGCCTGTTGATAGCCTACAAACCACTTATGTGGGACTACCTGGCGGCCGGTTCCTATTACATGCTGCCGGTCGCCATGGCCTTGCTGCTGGAGCAGTGGCTGGCCAATCATCGACCCTGGCTGATCAACCTGATCTGGAAAATCCATCTGGGGTATCTGGTCGGCGCAATGGTGGGTGCCCTGGCGGGCGTGTTTGACCTGTCTTCGACCTTCCCGCCGTTCGACGCCCTGTTTCTGGTGTCTCTGGTAGCCATCTTCGCGGTGGTAATACGACGCATACGGCGAATGTTGCCGGAGCAGCAGATCCTCCTGCTGGCGTTCGGTTTTTTTTGCGCCTTGCTGATCGTGGATATGGCGGTGGCCCACGGCTTTCTTCCCTGGGGCAGGGTGCCGGTCAGCTGGGGTATGCTGCTATTCTCACTGGCAGTTGTACTGATCTCCCTCTGGCACTATGCAGCTACCCAGGAAGCCCTGAAGCGGTTGAACGTGTCCCTTGAGGCAAAAGTGGCCGAACGGACTGCCAAGGCGGAGGCCCTTGCCCGCCGGGAGCAGGCCCGGGTGCGAATGCTGACCTTCGAGAATGAAAAGAGCCGGATTCTCGGCGATGTGATTGCCCAGCTCCAGGACTGTTTTGGCCTGCAGCAGGCGTTTGGCTTGCTGGCCCGGGTACTGCCGGATCTTTGCAGCCCGCTCAAAGGCGCCTTTTACCAGCGTGGGTCCGGCGAGCGTTATGATCGGGTGGCTATCTGGGGTCACAACGGCTCCTTGCTCTTGCCCGTTGTGCTGGATACCCGCAAGGATTTCCCAAAGCCTTCGACATTGCCACAACTGAAACAGTCGCAGGACCTGGAGGGGGGAGGTGAAAGCCAGGGCAATACCCCCCTGTGTTTCTGGGTCAACGTGGAATCGGCCAGTTCCGGTATTGTCACTGAGGGGATCCTGCTGCTGGAGGGAGACGGGGTTTTTGGCAACGCAGAGAGTGGCTATGGTTCTGCGCGTCTTTTTGCGGCCCTCGACCAGTCGATTCAGAGAATCAGCATTACCCTTTCCAGCATTGCCCTGCGGGAAGAGCTCCAGAAATTCTCCTATGAGGACGCCCTTACCGGGCTCAAGAACCGACGCTACTTTGATGAACTGTTCCAGCACGAGTGCGCTGTTGCCCTGCGCAATGAGCTGTCGCTTTCACTGCTGGTTGTCGATATCGACCACTTCAAGCGCTTCAACGATACCCATGGTCATGAAGCCGGAGACCGGGCCCTCCAGATGGTAGCAAACATCCTCCAGAAGCAGTTCCGGGAAAGTGACATCGTGTGTCGGTATGGTGGTGAGGAATTTGTGGTGATTATGCCGGGTGCCACCATTGAGGCCGCCAGAGACAAGGCTTGCCAGCTTTGTCAGGCGGTCCGAGAAACGCCCCTCGTCTGGGAAGGGCGGAATCTTGGTGTTTTAACGGTCTCGGTGGGTGTGGCTAGCTGGCCAGACAGCAGCGGGAAGCCTGAACAGATTCTGACCCGGGCCGACCAGGCGCTGTATCGCGCCAAGGAAGCCGGCCGTGATCGCGTTGAGGTCTCCGCATAGGACTTTAAACAACCAGCACAGGGCATTTCGCGTTAGACGCTACCCGGTGGGACACGCTGCCCAGGAACATGCCGTCCTTGTCGCTGTGGGTCCCCTTGGTGCCTACCACAATAAGGTCTGCGCCCTTATCCTGGGCAAAGTCGATGATCACTTTCGATGGCCTGCCGGCCTTGACGAAGCCTCTGACGTGGGTGGCGCCGCGTTCCTTGGCCAGCTCCTTGGCATGATTGACCACCTCTTTGGCGTATTCCGACAAGACCTTATCGGGAATATCCATGCCTTCCGGGCGTCCTATCGACAGCGACGCCTCAAACAGGCTGTGATGTTTGTAAACGCAGAGCAGGTAGATCTCCGCGTCGGTCAGTTTCTGCAACTCTATGGCCTTGGTCAGGGCGTCGAACGAGGTCATCGAGCCATCGACTGCCACCAGAATGCGTTTGAACATGTTGCTCTCCTATATGTTCACCCTTCAGGGTGGTCAAATCACCTGAAGGCCATATCGCGCAGGAACAGGGCAATCTGGGGGAAAGTGATGAGCAGTCCCGCAGCCGCCACCAGCATAAAGATAAACGGTGGAGTACCCCGGATAACTTCAAGGTAGGGCCGCTTGAAGATCGCAATGGCCGTGAATATGTCACAACCAAACGGAGGTGTGGCCGACCCTATGGCCACCTGCAGGGTTATGAGTACACCCACCAGCACCGGGTCAAGCCCTGTGGCCTCAATCGCGGGCGTAAAGATGGGAGTCAGTACCAGAATTACCACGATCGGATCGACAAACATACAGGCGATGAAGAAGGCGATACAGATGGTGATCATAACGCCAACCGGGCCCATATCACTGACGCCGACCGAGTCGAGAATGGCCTGGGGAATCTGGGCGAAAGAAATAATCCAGGAGAACCCGGTACCGACGGCCACCAGGATAAACACCACAGCGGTGATCAGGCCGGTAGACTTGGCTATCCGGTAGATGTCCGGCAGCTTGAGTGACCGGAAGACGACGAACTCCAGCAGGAAGGCATAGAGGACGCACACCGCTGCGGCTTCAGTGGGGCTGAAGATGCCGCCATAAATACCACCGACAATGATGACCGGGAAAAACAGCGGCCACAGGGCTTCGCGCACGGCGGTACCTCGCTGGCGCCAGGTGGACTTGTCCTCGGTAGGCAGCTTGTTGATGTGAGCGTAGATCAGGCAGTAGATCGAAAACATGGCCAGTATCATGACGCCCGGCCCGATGCCGGCAATGAACAGTTCGGCAATGGAGGTTTCCGAGATAACCCCGTAAATAATGAAACCAATACTGGGGGGGATCAGGAAAGCAATGTCACTGGAGTTGATAATCAGGGCGAGCGAGAAGGAGTCGGAATAGCCGGCCTTGAGCAGTTTGGGGCGCAGTGGCGAGCCAACCGCCACAACGGTTGCCTGGGTCGACCCGGACACGGCACCGAACAGGGTGCAGGAGGTTGCGGTACTGATGGCCAGCCCGCCTTTGACGTGGCCAATAAACGCCATGACCATGTTGATCAGCCGGTCTGCTGAGTGACCGCGGGTCATGATGTCTGCCGCCAGGATAAACATTGGAACCGCAATCAGGGAGGCCGGACGAATACCCGCCATCATCTGCTGGATGAAGGTTCCCATCTGCCCGAAGCCATCGAACATCATTACGAAGCCAACAACAGCACCGGCGATCAAAGGCACCATCATCGGGAAGCCCAGCAGCAGCAGCCCGATCATGATCACCATCATTATAGTTGCCATGAATTCTTCCTTTTTTTAGCGCAGCTTCTAAGGGTCAGACTTCGGATTCAGTATCCGCGTAGCCATCAACCACACCGGTGGAAAGATACACATCCTTGCTGGTGAAGTTTTTGATAGCCGTGAGGAAATACTGAATACCGGTAATGGCAAAGCCAACTGGTGCCCAGACGTAAATCCACCAGATTTCAAACCCGAGCGCCGGCAGTATTCTGCCCCGGCTGTAAAGTGTCTCGATATAAAAATAAGAGTGGTAGCACAGGAAGAACATAAACGCCGAGGTAACCAGGGCTATGAAGATCATGAGCACCTTCCGGCCCTTGGGAGGGATGGCATCGTAGATCGCAGACATCCGGATATGGCGACCGTGGCGGGCCGCATAGCCAATACCCGCAAAGGTGATCAGGATGATCAGTATCCGGTTGACCTCGCCAGACCAGAACATACCCTCACCGAGCACATAGCGGGCAACCACATTCACACAGGTGTTAATCGCCATGAGGATCACGCCCATGGCAAGCATGACTGCCTCAAGTTTGCTGATGAAGACGTCAATGGTTCCCAGGAACCCGGGCAGGCCGGACTCAAAGGTGCCGGTGTCGTCTTCTAGATCCGGGGAATTCTCAGGCATGGGAACACTCCACAGCTTTCCTCCCCACCGATAGAGGGGTTCCCGGCGGGGCGGGGGTTATATGCAATTCCCCCGCCGGGAAACCGGCGGGGGCGTTCCTGCATTATTTGTCGCTCTGAACTTCCTTGAGGTCTTCCTCGAACTGGTTAAGCAGCTCCTTGCCGGACTCGCCAGTCATCTCAATGTATTTTTCCTTGACCTGCGGTGCGCGGGCCTGGAATTTGTCAATCTGCTCTTCATCCAGGCGGGTAACGGTGCATTTGTCACAGGCTTTCTTGATCTTGGCCAGGGCATCGTCTGCCAGGCCGTCAATGTGTTTGATGATCTCTTCGAAGGCGTAGTCAGCAGCATCCTGAACCACCTTCTGGTCTTCGCTGGACAGCCCGTTATAGAAATCGAGGTTAGCCATCATCGCGGTGGTGAACCAGCCATGACTGGTGAAGGTCAGGTGCGGAGACACTTCGTACAGGCCGCCGGACTCGATCCAGAAAATCGGGTTCTCCTGGCCCTGGATCATGTTGGTCTGCAGAGCGCCATAAACCTCGCCCCATGGCAGTGGTGTCGGTGTTGCGCCGAACGCTTCATAGGTTGCAGACAGCAGCGGATTGGTCATAACCCGGATCTTCTTGTTGTTGAAGTCCGACGGGCTGGTAATCGGCTCGTTTGCGGTCACCACCATCTCGCCTTCCGGGTACATCTGCAGAAGCTTGAGCCCGTGCTTAGCATAGAGCTCCGGGAACATCTTGTTGATGGCTTCGCTTTCACGGAAGAATTCGATAACCGTATCCATGTTGGTGGGCATCAGATACGGGATGAAGAAGATCTGGGCTTCCGGGATCAGAGAGCCGGTGAAGCCTGGCGACTGGTTCACGAATTCCAGGATGCCGGAGAGGGTCTGTTCCATGATGTCGTCGGACTCACCCAGCTCGCCGAAACGGTAAACCTGAACCGTGTGGTCAGAATTCTTCTCGACGTAGTCCTTGAAATCATGGGCGAAGACGTCCTGGACATCGCCTTCGTATTCCTCGTGGGCGTAACGCCAGGTGTCTGCGTTTACAGAGTTGGCTGCGGTCATGGCCGCGAACGCGAACGCTGAAATTCCGGCCAGTTTTTTGAACTTGCTCATGCTGCTCATCGGGTTTTCTCCGTTCGTTATTTTACCGAAATGTATTGTTACATTATTAAAGACTGGCAAAACAAAGTGGTTTTCGCAAGAAAATGGCCAAAACAATCATTTCTTCGGAGGTGGTTGTCCCGATTTTGCAAGTTCATGAAATCACGGTTGATTAATATCGGAAAGGCAGGTTTGGATGAGTTCCCGGAACTCGCCGACGACCCGGTCAAGGCTGTTTTCCAACCTGTGACCATCGGGCAGGACCAGTATCGGAAGGCCCTGTCCACGGGCCAGATCAAGCACCGGGACAACCGGCACGACGTCGTCATCCCAGCCGTGAATGATCTGGCTGTGGCGTGCCCGGATAACCGGACTGGATTGAGGGTATCCGGCCATGGCCAGCGCGGGCGCCAGCATAAAGCAGCCGAGAACCGGGGTTTCCGAGCAGGTCTGGGCGCACACCCAGCCGCCCATGCTGGAGCCGGCCAGAATGGTTTTCGCCGGATCGGCACCATGCTGAGCCATAGCCTGGTGCATCTGCGCCAGGCGGGCGGCGGGATCTCTGGTGCTGCGATGGTCAATCGCATGAGCCTGAACGTTCGGGAAGGTTTCGGCCTCGGCCTTCATAGCCTGGATCTTGGTGCCGCCAGGTCCGCTTTCCAGACCATGGGAGAGAAAGACGTGAATCAGGGGGGCTGTCATGGGTTTTGCTCTCTGGTGGATGCCAGGATGTCGAGGGCATGCCGGCGCTTTCCGGGATCATAGATGTCCACGGTGAACATCAGTTCGTCCACCTCAACGCTCGAAAGAATCTGCTCCAGCTGCCGCCGGATGGTATCCGCATCGCCCAGTAACTGGAGCCCGAGAAAATCCTTGACGCTGGCTTTCTCGCCGGCGTTCCACAATCCCTCCATTGTCTCCACGGGAGGTTTCATCCAGAGCGGCTGGCCACGGAACAGCGCGAGAATGCGCTGGTAACTGGTTGTGGCCAGATGCTCGGCTTCCTGCACTGAATCGGCCGGAACGGCTGGCAGGGCGAGCATGGCATAAGGCCTTTTGAGTTGTTCCGAAGGCTGGAAATTATCGCGATAGACTTTCAGGGCTTCCCGATACAGCCTGGGCGCGAAATGCCCGGCAAAGGCATAGGGCAGGCCGCGCATGGCGGCAAGCTGGGCGCTGTAGAGACTTGAGCCCAGCAGCCAGAGCGGCACGTTGGTGCCGGCGCCGGGTATAGCCTTCACGGGCTGGCCTGGCTGAAGAGGGCCGAGCAGGGACTGCAATCGGGCGACATCTTCCGGAAACTGCTCTGCACCCAGGCCATCGCGCCTCAAGGCCCTGGCGGTTACCGGGTCAGTGCCCGGTGCGCGGCCCAGCCCAAGATCAATCCGTCCGGGATAAAGACTCTCCAGCGTTCCGAACTGCTCGGCGATGACCAGTGGCGGGTGGTTTGGGAGCATGACGCCGCCGGAACCGACGCGGATGGCTTCTGTTTTGCCCGCGATATGCCCAATCAGAACCGAGGTGGCAGAGCTGCTGATGCCTTCCATGTTGTGGTGCTCGGCCAGCCAGAATCGCTTGAAACCAAGCTTTTCCGCCCGTTGGGCATAAGCGACGCTGTTGGCCAGCGTGGTGCCTACGGAGTCGCCTTCGCGGATGGAGGCCAGTTCGAGCAGTGAGTAATCAGGGCAGTCAGGCATGGGGCTCCCGGCAAGAAAGTGGAATTCATAACACTGCAAACATGGCGCCCGGCAGTGGCTGTTTCAAGGTTAACCGACCTTTGACTTACAGATCGACGACAATGGGATGGTTAATCGGCTTGAAGCTCCCGGTGCAGGTGCTGGCGTTAACGTACAGGCAGTCGCCAATCCGCTCCTGGCCGTGGTCCTCGTGTATGTGGCCGAAAACATGCAATTTTGGATTAAGCCTGGCCACCCGATCGGCCAGTGCCTCACAGCCGGGACGGATGATGCCGGTGGGGGAATCGATCCGGTCAAGAATGCCCGCCGGCGGGCCGTGGGTGATCAGGACATCGGTGTCTTCGGGTATTTGTGCCCAGCGCTCGGCAATGGCGTCGCCCCGCTCCAGGTTGAAGGCCCAGTTGAAGAACACCGGCGTCCAGGGGCTGCCCCAGAACTTCAGGCCTTCCAGTTCCACCGGGCTGTCCTGCAGGTAATGGGCGTGGCGTACCAGTTCCCGGGCTTCGGCCGGCTCATCCTGAAAGCACCAGTCGTGGTTGCCGGCAATCAGAATCTTGTTGCGGTGGGGAAGCTCGGAGAACCAGAGATCCAGATCCTCCAGTTCTTCCAGGGTGCCGACACCCAGGCAGTCGCCGGCGTGGATCAGCAGGTCACCCTCGGGCACCTCAATCTGGCGGTGCATGCTGTGGGTGTCGGAGATGCAGACAATTCTCATGATGTTGGCGGTTCCGGTCAGTGGCATTCGCGCATTTTTATTTTTTCTACGATAGCATTTAGCGCCCGTTCAGCCTTCATGCTTTTCGAGTGATGCCATGCGACTTATTCTGAGCCGGAAGGGATTCGATTCTTCCGCCGGCGGTTGTCCCAGCCCGGTGCTACCGGACGACGCCCTGTGTGTGTTGCCGATTCCGGACTCCCAGTCCCGAATCCGCTATGACGATGTCCTCTTTGAACAACGCAGGCTGGGCAAGATCGCCCGGGATCTCTCCGGCGGCCGAATTCGTGGCGGGCATGGCGCCCACCTGGACCCGGATCTGATGGCTGATGCCTACCCGCGACAAGAGGGCTGGCGGCCGGTTTTGGGGCAGACCGGTTCAGCCCAGGGGCATTTGCGCAACCAGGGAGTTGAGCCCGGAGATCTGTTCCTGTTTTTCGGGGTTTTCCGCCGCGCTGAAATGCATAACCGGCGCTGGCGGTTTGTGCCCGGATCACGACCGTTCCATGCCATCTGGGGCTGGCTGCATGTGGGCCAGATCCACGCCATTGATGAGCTGGCCCCGGGCGCCCTGCCCTGGGCCCATTACCATCCCCACTTTCACGGCCAGCCCGACGCCGGCAACACGCTCTATGAGTCTTCCCATGCCTGCCAGTTGCCAGCCGGCGCGGAGGTCTTTCCCGGCAGTGGTGTGCTCCCGAAACTGCGGGATGAGCTGGTCCTGACCGATCCGCAAAGCCGGCTGCCCACCCGGTGGCGTCTGCCTGCTGCTTTTTATCCGGGCGAGGACCGTCCGCCCCTGAGCTATCACACCAAACCGGACCGCTGGTATCTGGAACCGCCATGGTGTTATCTGACCTGTGCCGCTCGGGGGCAGGAATTCGTGCTGGATCTGGAGGCGTATCCTGATTTGACCGACTGGCTCTCGGGCGTGCTCAGAATTGGCCGTGACGGCCAGCTCCCTCTTTGAATTTCCGGGCCCCGGCGATGGCTTCTTCGAAAACCACCGGGTAGCCGGCGGCCCCCTCGGCTTCAAGGGCTTGTTTGCTATCCAGATCCCATTGGTGAATGGCGGACGCCCTGTCGGCGCGCAAACATCGTTGGGGAAATCCGGCAATGTCCGCGGCCAGTTCCTGCGCTACTTGAAGAGCTGTCCCATCCGGTACTATCCGGTTTGCCAGTCCCATCCCCAGGGCTTCTTCCGCGTTGACGGGGCGGCCGGTCAGAATCATATCCATGGCCCGGCCATGGCCGACAATGCGGGGCAGCCGGACGGTACCGCCGTCGATCAGGGGCACGCCCCAGCGCCGGCAGAAGACGCCAAACACTGCGGAAGTTTCCGCTACCCGCATGTCGCACATCAGTGCCAGCTCCAGGCCTCCGGCCACGGCATAGCCGGAGACGGCAGCTATTACCGGTTTGGAAAAGTGCATTCGGGTCGGCCCCATGGGGCCGTGACCGGTGCCGTGGGGATCAATCCGGTTGCGTCGCTGTTCATCGCCGATGGCCTCCAGATCGGCGCCGGAACAGAAATTGCCCCCGGCGCCATAAAGGATCGCCACCTTGAGGGCATCGTTTTCTTCAAACTCGGTGAATGCACGGCGCAGGGCATCGGCCGTGGGGCCGTCGACAGCGTTGCGCCGGTCTGGTCGGTTGAGGGTGATGGTGCAAATGCCATCGTTGATGCTGGTCAGAACCGCTTTTTCGGTCATCGCATTATCCTGCCGTTGATCTGTCTCGGTGATATTCACCTAAGATAGTAGAACAACGGTCTCAGGGAGAGGGCAATGTATCGGTACAGTCTGGGTGAACGGCGATGGCAGTTCGCAACGCTGGCGGAATTGATGGCCAAAGCCACTCCGGCGCGCTCCGGTGATCGACTGGCGGGTGTCATCGCCCACACCGCCGAGGAGAGGGTCGTGGCCCAGATGGCCCTAGCGGATTTGCCCCTGAAAACCTTTCTGAACGAAGCGCTCATCCCCTACGAGCAGGATGAAGTCACCCGTCTGATTCTGGATGATCATGATCCCGGGGCGTTTGAGCCGGTTTCCCATCTTACCGTCGGTGATTTCCGTAACTGGCTGCTCAGCGACCTTGCCACGCCGGAGATGCTCGCGAGCGTCCGGGCTGGCATTACTCCGGAGATGGCCGCGGCTGTGTCCAAGATCATGCGCAACCAGGACCTGATTCTGGTGGCGGCCAAATGCCGGGTCCAGACCGCCTTTCGCAGCACCATAGGACTGCCCGGCCGAATGTCGACCCGACTCCAGCCCAACCATCCAACCGACGACATTACCGGCATTGCCGCCAGCATCCTGGACGGTTTGCTGTATGGCAGTGGCGATGCGGTGATCGGGATCAACCCGGCCACGGACAACGTGGCCCAGAGTGTCCGCCTGTTGCGGCTGATGGATGAGGTGATTCAAAAATACGAGATTCCCACCCAGTCCTGTGTGCTCACCCACGTAACCAATACCCTGGAAGCCATCGAACAGAAAGCGCCGGTGGATCTGGTGTTCCAGTCCATAGGCGGTACCGAGGCGACTAACCGCAGCTTCGGATTCGATCTGGCCACTCTGGCCGAGGCCCGGGATGCGGCGCTCTCGCTGAATCGGGGTACCGTTGGTCGTAACGTGATGTACTTCGAGACGGGCCAGGGCAGTGCGCTGTCGGCCAATGCCCATCACGGTGTCGATCAGCAGACCTGCGAAGCCCGGGCGTACGCCGTGGCCCGCAAGTTCGAGCCGCTTCTGGTGAACACGGTGGTCGGGTTTATCGGTCCGGAATACCTGTTTGACGGCAAGGAAATTACCCGGGCCGGGCTGGAGGACCATTTCTGCGGCAAGTTGCTGGGTCTGCCCATGGGGTGTGATATCTGCTACACCAATCATGCCGAGGCGGACCAGAACGATATGGACAACCTGCTCACCCTGCTGGGCGTGGCCGGCTGTCATTTCATCATGGGTATACCCGGCTCTGATGACATCATGCTGAACTATCAGACCACCTCGTTTCACGATGCCCTTTACGTTCGCCAGGTGCTCGACAAACGGCCTGCGCCGGAATTCGAACAGTGGCTCACCCGCATGCAGATTTTTCAGGATGGCGAGGGCAAGGTGCCCGCAGACGGATTACCGGAAGCCTTCCGGAAAAGCCTGGCCAGTTTGCCCGGAGGAGTCGGGTCATGACTGGCCATAAGTCATCAGTAATCGCCAACCCCTGGCGCCGGCTCTCGGCCTGGACCGATGCCCGGATTGGTCTTGGCCGGGCCGGCATCAGCCTGCCCACCCGGGAGATGCTGGCGTTTCAGCTGGCCCATGCCCAGGCCCGCGATGCCGTGCACCTGCCGCTGGACACGGATCGGCTGATGGCCGATCTGGAAGAACTGACCGGGAGCAGGAAAACGCTTTTACGACATGATCCGGTTCACCTGCAAAGCCAGGCCTGCGACCGAATCACATATCTTCAGCGCCCCGATCTTGGCCGCAGGCTCAGCCGCCAGTCCTGTGAGGAGCTGGACCGGCGGGGCCACACCGGCGCTTCACCCGTTGATCTGGCTCTGGTAATCGCAGACGGACTCTCTTCCTATGGAGTTCAACAAAACGCCATTGCCTTTCTGGAGGCCCTGCTGAGGGACATCGAAGCCGATGATCAGTCCTGGGAACTGGCCCCGCTGTTTGTTGTCTCTCAGGGACGGGTTGCGATCGGGGATGATGTTGGCCACCGCCTCAACGCCCGTTGCGTGGTGGTGCTGATTGGCGAACGCCCGGGCCTGAGCTCTCCGGACAGTCTGGGACTTTACCTGACCTGGCAGCCAGGGCCAGGGCTGACCGATGCCGGCCGAAATTGCATATCGAATATCCGGCCGGCGGGGCTATCATGCGGGGAGGCGAGCAGGCGGCTGATGTACCTGCTCAGGGAAGCGCGCCGACAGAAGGTTTCCGGGGTGCCGCTCAAGGACCGGTCGGAAGAGACCGTTATTGAACAGGGTATTGGCAACTTCCTGTTACGCTAGAGGTAGCCGTTAAACCATTCGGGGTAGGAGAATTCCATTGCAGCAAGCCGCGTACTATGAAAACGACACCACCCTCGCCCAATATCTGGAATTTCACTTTGGCGAACGGTGGCATGGTGAGGCCAACTTCCCCAAGGCGCTGGCGGATGCCGCCATGCATGCCATGGATGGCCGGCCCCTGGATCGTGCGCTGGATATCGGCTGCGCCGTTGGCCGTACCAGCTTTGAGCTGGCCCGGCATTTCCGGCACGTGGACGGCATCGATTTTTCCAACGCGTTCATCAACAAGTGTCAGGAAGTGGCCCGGGACAAACGCGTGCGTTATGCCCGTCCAGAAGAGGGCGAGCTGGTGACCTTCCAGGACCAGAGCCTCGCGTCCCTCGGGCTGGAAGAGGCCGCTGACCGTGTGGCCTTTCACCAGGGCGACGCCTGCGATCTGCCATCGCAGTTTACCGGGTATGATCTGGTACTCGCAGGCAACCTGATCGATCGGCTGTGCCAGCCCTCGCTGTTTCTGGAGACCATCCATGAGCGGATCAGCGAGCTCGGGCTCCTGGTGATTGCCTCACCCTATACCTGGTTGGAAGAGTACACGCCGAAGGAACACTGGGTTGGCGGGTTCAAAAAGAACGGTGAGGATTTCTCGACATTCGACGGCCTCAAGGAGATGCTGGCGCCCCATTTCCGGCTGTTGTTCGAACCCTGGAGCCTGCCGTTTGTCCTCAGGGAGACGAGAAACAAGTTCCAGCACAGCTTCTCCGAGCTGACGGTCTGGGAAAAAGTAAGTCAGTAGGGATACGAAAGTTTCGGGATGGCCCCAGGGCTGTCATCAAACTGTCACCGGAAAAGCTTAGCCTGAGAACTCATCAGGACGACATGCATTGTGTTGTGCATCGTGTGAATGCTTTGACCGGGGACTTCCCCGGTTTTTTTATGCCTGAACAAAAGGACATGACAGCATGAGGACCATAGCGTTTTATAGCCTGAAGGGCGGCGTTGGCAAAACCGCCGCGGCAGTGAACATCGCCTATCTGGCGAGCCAGGCCGGATATTCGACCCTGCTGTGGGACCTTGATCCCCAGGGAGCCTCAAGCTGGTACCTGGCCGGTGCCGATAGCATCAAGGGGCACAAGCTGTCACATCTGCTCAAGGGCAAAACCCCCATCGCTGAATTCATTCACGAGAGCGACTATGAAAACCTCGGTTTCATCCCTTCTCACACCAGTTTCCGTAACCTGGATGTGAAGCTGGATCAGGAGGACGGCAGCAACCTGATCAAGCAGTGGCTGGCGCCGCTCTCGGAGGAGACCAGCCTGGTGATTCTCGACTGTCCGCCCTCGTTGTCCAGGCTTTCCGAACAGGTGCTCAAGGCAGCAGACGAAGTGTTCGTGCCGGTGATCCCCACCTGGCTGTCCCTCAATAGCTGGAAACAGCTGCAGGAATTCGCCAAAGACAAGAAGCTGAAGCCCTCGAAGTTGCATCCGTTCTACTCCATGGCGGATCGCCGGAAGGGACTGCACAGGGAGCTGATCAATGCCCAGGATGAAATCCTGCCCAAAGGCCTGAAGACCATCATCCCGAACGCCAGTGTGGTGGAAAAGATGGGTGAGGAAGGCACGCCGGTAGAGCTGCTGGCGCCCAGCTCGGTGGCCGCCGACGCCTATCGCAGGTTATGGAAGGAGATCAATCGACTGCTCTGAGACTCTGATCGACCGCTTTCAGGATCGGGCGAGCTTGTCCCTCCGCAGGGATCGCTCCAGTCGGCGGTGGCTCTCACTGCGTTCTGAAAGCACCTGCTGGACATACTGGATGTGCTTGCCCGCAAGCTCCCGGGCTTCCTCGGCCCTGCCTTCGGTGATGGCTTCGTACAGCAACCGGTGCTGCTCCACCAGTCCCTGCCGGGTTTCCGCCTCTCTCTGATACATGCCGCCGATGTTGGTGACCACGTTGCTCTTGAGCATATTGAACAGGTTGCGGATGGTGTGCAGCAGAATCACGTTGTGGCTGGCTTCGGCAATGGCCAGATGGAAGCGGGCATCCGCCGCCCCCTCGGCTTCAAGATCGCGGTCGGTGTCTTTCGCATAGCAGGCCTGCAGCGCCTCATAGGCGGCTTTCAGGTGGGCCCTGTCTACTTCGGTGGCTCGTAGGGCGGCGTAATAGGCGCAGTCCGCTTCCAGGGTGCGGCGGAACTCGAGCAGATCCCGTTGTGCCTCGGGCCGGTTCTCCAGTAGAGGAATCAGAGGATCGCTGAAGCTGCCGCCGAGGGATTCGGTCACGAAATTGCCGCCGCCCTGGCGGCTCACCAGCAGACCTTTTGCCGACAGTTTTTGAGCGGCCTCCCGCAGGGACGGGCGTGATACGCCGAACTGCTCTGCCAGAACCCGCTCCGGGGGCAGTCGTTCACCGGGCTGCAGGGTGCCTTCCAGAATCATGGTTTCCAGTTGTTCGACGATAGTGTCTGCAAGTCTGCGGGGCGCGATATGTCCGACATCCATTCCGATAATTCCGTATTAAAAAAAAGAATATTGGTAATACCAATATCACAGGTCAGGTCCCGACGCCAAGTATCCGCATATTAAGGTCGCTAGTACTCATGTCTGTTGCGCAAAATTTTGACATCAAGGACCGGTCTCGAATACCTTAGTAAATTATATATGTCAATTGGTATTACCAATTTCTGGATGTTTCTGTTTGAGACTGTGTTGAGGCGCAAGCAATGAGCCAGCTGTTTTACGATGCCGCCCCCAATGCCACCCGGGTATCGCCCGAGCGGGGACCGGAAAGGCATTACCCGGAAAAGCCGGAGGCTGTCACCCTGTTCGGCACCTGCGTGGTGGATCTTTTCTTGCCGGAAGCAGGGCTGGACGCCATCCGTCTGCTGGAGCGGGAAGGTGTGCGCGTGCATTTCCCCCAGGAGCAGAGCTGTTGCGGGCAGCCCGCCTGGACTTCGGGATACCGGGATGAGGCCAAAGCCGTGGCCCGCGCCCAGCTGGATATCCTCGATCGATCGGGTCTGCCGGTAGTGGTGCCGTCCGGTTCCTGTGCCGGTATGTTCCGGCATCACTACCGGGTACTGTTTGCCGACGAGCCGGACATGCTCAAGCGGGTGGAAGCGCTGGCCGAGCGCACTTTCGAACTGACCGAGTTTCTGCTTAAAGTTTGCCGGGTGCAGCTGGCTGACCGGGGCGCTCCCAGCAGGATCGCCCTGCACACCTCCTGCTCTGCGCGCCGGGAAATGAACACCCACCTCCATGCCCGCGAGCTTCTGCAACAGCTTGAAGGGGTCGAGCGCGTCGATCACGACCATGAAAGCGAATGCTGCGGCTTTGGCGGCACTTTCTCGGTGCGGATGCCCGAAGTCTCAGGGGCCATGGTCAAAGACAAGACCCGCTCGCTGATGGACTCCGGTGCGGTGGAAATGGTCACCGCCGATGGCGGCTGCCTGATGAACATCAACGGTTCCCTGGAGAAACAGAAAGAGAGCTTCCGGGGTCGGCATCTGGCCAGTTTCCTCTGGGAGAGGATCAATGGTGCCAGCGCAGGGGAGGTGGCATGAGCCAGCGTATTCCGGTTACCGAACTGACCCCGGATTTCCGGGGTCGCGCCGAAGAAGCCCTTGCGGACGGGCAGCTGCGCAATAATTTCCGGGTGGCGATGGACTCGTTGATGACCAAACGGGCCAACGCTTTTCCGGACGCCGACGAACGCGAAGGCCTGCGGGAGTTGGGGAATCGTATCAAGGCCGGTGCGTTGTCCCGTCTGCCGGACTTGCTGGAGCAGCTTGAACAGAAGCTCACTGAAAACGGCGTCAAGGTTCACTGGGCGGAGACCGTCGAGGAAGCCAACAACCTGGTGCACGGCATCATCGAAGCCCGCAAGGGCAGCCAGGTGGTGAAAGGCAAGTCCATGGTCAGCGAAGAGATGGAGATGAACGACTACCTGGCGGAGCGGGGCATTGAATGCCTGGAATCCGACATGGGGGAGTACATTGTCCAGCTCGATAACGAAAAGCCCTCCCACATCATCATGCCGGCGATTCACAAGAACGCCCGGCAGGTGTCGAAGCTGTTCCACGACAAGTTGGGGGAGCCGGAGACCGAAGACGTCAATCAGCTGATCCGGATCGGTCGGCGGACCCTGCGCCGGAAATTCATGGAAGCGGATGTGGGTGTTTCCGGAGTGAACTTCGCCGTCGCCGAAACCGGCACCTTGCTGCTGGTGGAAAACGAGGGTAACGGGCGCATGAGCACCACGGCGCCGCCGGTGCATATTGCGGTAACGGGCATCGAAAAAGTGGTGCCGAACCTGAGGGACGTGGTGCCACTGGTGTCCTTGCTGACCCGCTCGGCCCTTGGTCAGCCCATTACCACCTACGTGAACCTGATTTCCGGCCCCCGCAAGCCCGACGAACTGGACGGCCCGGAAGAGGTGCACCTGGTGCTGCTGGATAACGGTCGCACCGGCGCTTTTGCCGACGCCCAGATGCGCCAGACCCTGAACTGCATCCGCTGTGGCGCCTGTATGAACCACTGCCCGGTGTATACCCGGGTGGGTGGCCACACCTACGGCGAGGTCTACCCAGGCCCTATCGGCAAGATCATCACGCCGCACATGGCGGGGCTGGACAAGGTCCCGGACCACCCAAGCGCCTCCTCTCTTTGTGGAGCCTGCGGTGACGTGTGCCCGGTGAAAATACCGATTCCCGAGTTGTTGCAACGCTTGCGCCAGGAAAATGTGAAGGATCCGGAGCAGCCGCAGCAGGTAAAAGGTGGCGGCGCCAAATATTCCCGGACGGAACGGTGGATCTGGCGTGGCTGGCAGATGCTCAATACCCGGCCGGCGCTGTATCGCAGTTTTCTCTGGGCCGCGACCCGCTTCCGGGTGCTGGCGCCGAAAAAGGCCGGCCCCTGGACCGAGAATCACAGCGCACCGGTGCCCGCCCGCCGTTCCCTGCATGATCTGGCGGCCAGGCATCTTGATCAGAACGGAGGTCGACCGTCATGAGCGCCCGCGCGAACATCCTTGGCAAATTGAGAGACAGCCTCGCCGGCACAACACCCCGCCCCGACGAGTTCGACGAGCATCTGGTGACCAAGCCCTGGCGCTATGCGCCCGAAGACCGGATCGCCCGGCTGCGCAGTCTCATGGAAGCGGTTCACACTGAAGTACATCAATGCCGGTCGGATAGCTGGCCGGAATTGGTGGCGGCGCTTCTGAGCGAACGCAACCTCACCAACCTGTTGTGCGCGCCGGATAAAGAGCATGGCCGGGCTTTGCAGGCCCACTTTGAGGCGACGGAGCAGAAGGTCGAGTTACTGGCTTATGATCAGCCGGTGGAAGCCTGGAAAGATGAGTTGTTCTGGAAGGTGGAGGCCAGCCTGACCGGCACCCTGGGTGGGATCGCCGCCACCGGCACGCTGGTGCTCTGGCCGGATGGCCATGAACCGCGGCTGATGAGTCTGGTGCCGCCGGTACACATTGCCCTGCTGAAAGCCAGTGAGATTCATGACAATCTGTATGACATGATGGTGGCTCAGGACTGGGCGGCCGGGCTGCCCACAAATGTCTTGCTGGTGTCCGGCCCGTCCAAGACCGCAGACATCGAACAGGTGCTGGCCTACGGTGCCCACGGGCCCCGTGAGCTCATTGTGCTGGTTCTGGAGGACGCATGAGTTTTACTGCAACGGTGCTGGCAGAGATCCGGCAACGGATTCCGGAAAAACGGGTCTTTAACGATCCGGTTTCCACCCTCGCGTTCGGAACCGACGCCAGTTTCTACCGGCTGATTCCCAAAGTGGTGGTGCGGGTTCAGAATGAGAGGGAGGTTGTCGATCTTCTGGCGATCGCCCGCAAGCACAAGGTACCGGTGACCTTCCGGGCCGCCGGTACCAGCCTTTCCGGCCAGGCCATCAGCGACTCGATCCTGATTGTGCTGGGCGACCAGTGGAACGGGCATGACATCCGTGCCGAAGGCCGCCAGATTCGTCTGCAACCCGGTGTGATCGGCGCCCAGGCCAACGCCTGGCTTGCGCCCAAGGGCTACAAGATCGGCCCGGATCCGGCGTCTATCAACGCCTGCAAGATCGGCGGCATCGTTGCCAACAACGCCAGCGGTATGTGCTGCGGCACCGCCCAGAACAGCTACCACACCCTGGCCGGCATGCGCCTGGTGCTGGCGGATGGAGCCGTGCTCGACACCGAGGACCCGGCGAGCGTCTCGGCGTTTCGCAACAGCCATGGTGATTTGCTGGCGGCCCTGAAAAAGCTGGCTATCAACGCCCGGGAAAATCCGGAACTGGCGGAGCGCATTCGCCGTAAATACCGCCTGAAGAACACCACCGGGCTGTCCCTGAATGCCCTGGTGGACTTTACCTGTCCTCTCGAGATCCTCACGCACCTGATGGTTGGGTCCGAAGGCACCCTGGGTTTTGTCAGCGCCGTGACCTATAACACGGTACCCGAGTATCCGGATAAGGCCACGGCCCTTATGGTGTTTCGGGATGCCGAAAGCTGCTGTCGGGCGGCATCGGTGCTGCGGTCCCAACCGGTCGCGGCTGTGGAGCTGCTGGACCGGCGCAGTCTGCGCTCGGTTCAGGACAAGCCCGGCCTGCCGGACTGGATTCATGATGTCTCGGAAAATGCCTGCGCGCTGCTGGTGGAGACCCGAGCCTCATCATCGGAAATTCTGGATGAACAGCTGACCCGAATCAGGCGTGCCCTGGCAGAGTTTTCGCTGGAGCAGCAGGTGGACTTTACCCGCGACGCCAAAGTGTCTGATCAACTGTGGGCCATTCGTAAGGGTACTTTCCCTGCCGTGGGCGCGGTGCGACCGAACGGCACCACGGTGATCATCGAGGATGTGACCTTCCCGATTGATCGGTTATCCGAAGGTGTCACCCGCCTTCAGGCGCTGTTCGTGAAGCATGGCTATGACGACGCGATCATTTTTGGCCATGCCCTCGAGGGAAATCTGCACTTCGTGTTCCCGCAGGGCTTTGGCGATCCCGCCGAAGTCGCACGCTATGAAGCGTTTATGGAGGACGTGGCGCAGCTGGTGGCGGTGGAGTTTGGTGGTTCGCTGAAGGCGGAACACGGTACCGGCCGCAACATGGCGCCGTTCGTGGAACTGGAATGGGGGCACGATGCGTGGCAGCTGATGTGGCAGATCAAGCGGTTGCTGGACCCGGAGAACCTGCTGAACCCGGACGTGGTGCTCTCGGAAGATCCGCAGATCCATCTCAAGAACCTGAAGCCTCTGCCGGAGGCGGATCCGCTGGTGGACAAGTGCATCGAGTGTGGCTTTTGCGAGCCGGTGTGCCCCTCGGAGGGGCTGACCCTCTCGCCGCGCCAGCGCATTGTGATCTGGCGGGACATCCAGGCCCGTCGCCGTGCCGGTGAAGATACCCGGCAACTGGAAAAAGCGTATCAGTACCACGGCCTGGATACCTGTGCCGCGACCGGTCTCTGTGCCCAACGCTGTCCGGTGGGTATCAATACCGGCGATCTGGTGCGCAAGCTGCGCAGCGAGAAGGCCACCGGCCAGTCCGTGGCCAATCAGCTGGCCAGGCATTTTGCCGGCGCACTCAAGGCGACCCGTTTTGTACTGGCCGGCGCATCCACGGCCGAAAGACTGCTGGGCGCGCCACTGCTGACCCGCCTCAGTGCCGGCGTTCGCAAGGTGTCTGGTGGCCGGGTGGCCCAGTGGGATCCGAGCCTGCCCCAGCCGGTGCGTTTTGTTGCATCCGCGGCACAGGATCCGTCCGATGGCCGGCCCCGGGTGGTTTATCTGGCCGCCTGTGTGTCCCGGACCATGGGCCCGGCGCGGGCCGATAAGGCACAGGAACCGTTGATCGAGGTAACCCGACGGCTGCTGGAGAAGGGCGGTTACCAGGTCGTGTACCCGGAGGCATTGGACAGTCTGTGTTGTGGCCAGCCCTTTGCCTCCAAAGGCTATCCGGACCAGGCGGCGACCAAGAAAGACGAACTGATGTCGGCGCTGTTGCGGGCCAGCCGGAATGGCGTCGATCCGATCTACTGCGACACCAGTCCCTGCACCCTACAAGTCCGCGAAGCCGCCGAGGAAGCCGGCCTGACGCTGTTTGATCCGGTCCGGTTCATTCGTGAACATCTCTACGAGCGCCTGGATTTCGAGCCGGAGCAGACCCCGCTGGCGGTGCACGTTACCTGCAGTACCCAGCATCTGGGTGAGTCGGAAGGATTGCTTGATGTCGCCAGGCGGTGCAGCACACAGGTGGTGGTGCCCGAGGGCATCCACTGCTGTGGCTTTGCCGGGGATAAAGGCTTCAACGTGCCTGAGCTCAACGCCCATTCTCTGAAAACATTGGCAGCGCAGACGGCCGGCTGTGAGGAAGGTATATCCACCAGCCGTACCTGCGAGATCGGGCTCAGCCGGCACAGCGGTATCGACTACCACGGCCTGGTGTATCTGGTGGATCGGGTTACCAGGCCGAAAGCCGTCGCGTAATGCTTATTTCATCTCGAAGCCGCATCTGCGCAGAAAATCGCGCATGTGCGGCCGCAGTTTCGAGGTGAACAGCGGCTTGAGCTGTTCGGACCAGGTGGTGTCCTTGTTGCCACCGGTCCGTTCCCGGTAGTACTCGTTCATGGTGCGATCGAACGCGGCGACCAGTTCCTCGTCCCGGGCGTCGGAGTAGTAGTCTTCCCTGAGAATGGCCTCCACCGGCAGGCGGGGCTTCACATCCGGATTCTGGTCCGGATAACCCAGGCACATGCCGAACACCGGATAGACATGCTCCGGCAACCGCAGAAGCTCGCTAACTTCCGCCGGGTTGTTACGTATGCCGCCGATATAGCACAGTCCAAGCCCCTCGGATTCTGCCGCGATCGCGATGTTCTGGGCCATCAGGCTGGTGTCGATGGTGGCCACCAGTAACTGTTCCGTCATCCCCCGCACGACCTCGGCCCCGGCTCGCCCCGCGGCATCGGTTGAACGCCGCATGTCGGCACAGAACACCAGAAAGTCCGAGCAGTCGGCAATGTAGCTCTGGCCACCGGCAAGCTCCGCGATTTTCTGTCGGTTGTCCGGATCAATCACGTGAATGATCGAGTAAGCCTGTACGTGATTCGAGGTGGCGGCGCACTGGCCAGCGCGAATCAGTTCATTGAGCAGGTTGGGAGAGATTTTTCCCTCGGTGAATTTGCGAATAGAGCGATGGGATTTAAGAAGTTCTATGGTCGGATTCATGGGGGCTCGCAATCGGTTCAGGCTTGTGACTTCAGATCAATCAAAGCGGGGAGATTACGATCTTTTCGCTGTTGAACGCAAAAACAGAAGGACTCTCCGCGTTTATTGCCCACGAAATGCCGCGGACCGTTTGGCCAGAAATGCCGACACGCCTTCGGCGAAATCGTCGGTCCGGGTCATTTCAAGAAACGCCGCACGCTCCGCTTCCAGGTGGTCGGCCAGCTGGTTACCGTTGGCCCGATCGATCAGTTGCCGAAAGGCGCCGTAAGCACGGGTTGGACCCTTGGCAACTTTTTCTATGAGGCGGTTCAGCCGGTTCTCATAATCATTGTTCGGGGCGACTTCGGTGATCATGCCCCAGTCCCTGGCTTCTGCAGCACTCAGGGCGCGCCCCAGCAGCATCAGTTCTGCCGCCCGGCCGGCGCCAAGTTTGTGGGCCAGGAACTTGGCGCCGCAATCCGGAACGGCCCCAATCCCGTTGTAGGCCACCAGAAACTTTGTATCTTCATGAGCCACAACCAGATCCGCCATCAAGGCGAGGCTTAGCCCGGCGCCGGCCGCTACGCCCTTTACCGCGGCGATCACCGGGGCATCCAGGCTGCGTAACAGCAAAATGGCAGGATTGATTGCATCCAGGATGGCGCTGATTGCGTTGCCGGCCTGTTCCGGTGTGCCGGACATACTGGCGACATCACCGCCGGCCATGAAGGCGCGCCCGGCCCCGGTGAGGACGACGCACCGCAATTCGGGCCGATTGGTCAGTTCCCGGACAGCGGCCAGGAAAGCCTGCGCCAGGGGCACATCGATGGCGTTCAGTGCCTCGGGCCGGTTGAAAGTCAGCGTTGCCACGCCGGTTCCGGTGTCGAATGCCGTGCTTACCAGTCTGCCTGTCATCGATCAGCGCTCCGTTACGGTTACAGGTCCGAAGTCCTGTAACCTGCGTATTCGTTTTTGTTATTCATGAGGTAACAGGATAGAGCGGTTTGCCTAATGTTGCCTGAATGGACTACTTTAAATCTGGATCGGGGATAACCCCGGCAGCAAGAAACAACAAAAATTACAATCATCTTCAGGCGTGGAATAGGGGTTTACCGGGCGTGTTCGCGTGCCTGTGTACCCGGCGCCAGGGGTGCCGGGAGGTAAAGTGAGCATCCTCGAGATCAGCAACCTGTCTCTGTCTTTTGGTGGTGTGAAGGCCCTGCACGATGTCAGCTTCCGGGTGCCGGCGAATACCGTTACCACCATTATCGGCCCGAACGGCGCCGGCAAGACATCCCTCTTCAATTGCATTTCCGGGTTCTACAAACCCCAGCAGGGCGTGATCCGCTATCAGCAACAGGCCCTTTCAAGTGCCATCAAGCCCCCACGGCGAGCGGCGCTTGGCCTCGCCCGAACCTTCCAGAATATTGCCCTGTTCCGGGGCATGACTGTGCTCGATAACATCAAGCTTGGCGCTCATGTGCACATGAAGAGCGGCCTTCTCAGCGCGCTGGCCTATTTCGGGCCCGCCCGCCGGGAGGAGATGGCGGTGCGCCGGGATGTAGAAGAACGAATCATCGATTTCCTGGAGATTGACCATATCCGTCGCCAGCCGGTGGCGAGCCTTTCCTACGGCTTACAAAAGCGGGTAGAGCTGGCCCGCGCACTGGCCATGCAACCGAAAGTGCTGATGCTGGATGAGCCAGTGGCCGGCATGAACCGTGAAGAAAAGGAGGATATGGCCCGCTTTATTCTGGATATCCGGGAGGAATGGGGCATCACCGTGCTGATGGTGGAGCACGACATGGGCATGGTGATGGATATTTCCGACCACATTGCAGTGCTCAACTTCGGCCAGGTGATTACCGAGGGGGGTCCCGCCGACGTTCAGCAAAACCCCGAGGTGATCAGGGCCTATCTCGGCAACAGTGACATTGAGAGCCTGCGCAAGAAGCTCAATCCGGAAGAGGAGGCGGCCTGATGGACTGGTTGTTCTTCGGCGAAATCAGTCTGGCGGGCCTCGCCATGGGCGGGCTCTATGCGCTCATCGCCCTGGGCTTTGTGATCATCTACAAGGCGACCCGGGTGATCAACTTTGCCATCGGCGAAATCATGATGTTTGCCGCCTACCTGTTCCTGGCCTTTGCCGGCGGCATGGAACTCTCGGCCTGGATCGCGCTGCCACTGGCGGTGATCGGCGGCAGCATTCTGGGTGGGGTGATCGAAAAAACCATGATCCGCCCCATGTTGGGCGAGTCGCCGATCTCGGTGGTCATGGTGACCATCGGTATCGCCAGCATCCTGGTGGGCCTGGTGGAGTTTATCTGGACTGCCAATCCGCAGCTGCTGCCCAGTTTCCTGCCCCGGGAGCCGGTGTTCATCGGCCCACTCTACCTTGCTCCTAAAATTGCCTACGGTTTCCTGATCGGTTCCGCCCTGCTGATTATTTACCTGCTCTATTTCCGCTTCTCACGGGGCGGCGTCGCGTTGAGGGCAACCGCCTCGGATCAGGCCGCCGCCTATTCCATGGGTATCAATGTGCGCCGGGTGTTCAACATGGCGTGGGTCTTCGGTTCACTGGCGGCGTCACTGGCCGGCGTACTGGTAGCGGCGACCGGTGGCCTGAGCCCCCAGTTCGGGATTATCGGGCTGAGTGTTCTGGTGGTGGTGATTGTTGGCGGCCTGGACAGCATTCTGGGTGCCTTGGTGGCCGGTGTCTTTATTGGCTGGCTGGAAACCGTGGCTGGCGCCTATCTGGGGGGTGAGTATCGGATGCCGGCGACCTTCCTGGTGCTGGCCGTGATTCTGGTGATACGCCCCTATGGCCTTTTTGGCACCCACGAAATAGAGCGAGTATAAGATGCGCATCGGTGACGCAAAACAGAGTTACGAAGCCGATGAGGCGATCTGGACGAGTGATACCCAGAAACTGTGGTTTGGACTGTTTCTGCTGATTCTACTGCTGTTCCCGTTCCTGGCAGATTCCTACCTGCTGTATCTGGGCTGCCTGGTCGGTATCGCAGTGATCAGCACCACCGGCCTGAACATCCTGACCGGCTTTACCGGACTGATTTCACTCGGGCAGGCCGGCTTCATGGGGGTCGGCGCCTACACGGTGGCCTGGCTATCGCTCAATACCGGGCTGCCATTTCCAGTCACCCTGATACTGGGCGGGCTGATGGCCGCCGCAGTAGGCATTCTGGTAGGCCTGCCCTCGCTGCGGGTCAAGGGGCTGTACCTGGCGATCGCTACCCTGGCCGCCAGCGTGTTCCTGCACTTCATCTTTGCCGAATGGGAGTCGGTGACCGGCGGCATGGGCGGCCTGAGCCTCGAGCCCGCGCACTTGTTCGGGTGGACCTTTCAGAGTGATTTCATGATGTATTTCATCATTGTGCCACTGGCGGTACTGATGGTGTTTGCCGCCCGCAACGTGTTTCGTACCCGCATTGGTCGTGCCTTTATTGCCATCCGGGACAGGGATATTTCCGCTGAGATTCTGGGCATTAACCTGTTGCGCTACAAGCTGATGTCTTTCGCGCTCAGTTCCTTCTACGCCGGGGTGGCCGGCGGCCTGTTCGCCTATTTTTTCCGGGTGGTGACGCCGGAGAGCTTCCCGCTGTCGATGTCGATTTTCTATCTGGCGGCGGTGATTGTGGGCGGCATGGGGAACCTGCTGGGCGGCATACTCGGCGCGGCTTTCATGACACTGGTGCCGGAAGCCCTGAAGTTGCTCACCGCAGCCCTGACCCCGTTCTATCCGGACGCCCCGGTGTTCATGTCGCCGATGCTGGAGATTATCTTCGGCGCCCTGATTGTCGGATTCCTGATTTTCGAACCCCACGGCCTCGCCGAGATCTGGCATCGCATACGCCGGTTCTTCCGCCTGTGGCCGTTCCGGAATTAATCGTGTTTCAACGTGCCCTTAACCGGGACTTTCGCGGGCCTTCCATTGGGAAACCGTGCAGCACCAACAACAAGAAACAGCAAGGAGAAGAAACATGTTCACAAACATCCTGAAAAAAGGGTGCCGGCTTGCCGGATTGGGCAGTCTGGTGGCAGCGTTAACCCTGGCCGCCCCGGCCATGGCCCAGGACAAGGAACCCATCGTGTTCGGTGGCTCGATACCACTGTCCGGTGTGTTTGCGTTTGCCGGCATTCACATCCACGCCGGTCTGACCGACTACACCGACTGGATCAACAGCGAGGGCGGGATCAACGGCCATCCGGTTCAGTACGTGATGGAAGACACCGCCTATGAAGTGGACCGTTCGGTGGCCGCCTTCAAAAAGATTTCGGGAAGCTATTCACCCGCCACCTATTACGGTGACAGCACTGCCTTTATGAAGACCATTGCCTCGGAGCTGAACAGCCAGGGCGATACCCTGATGAGCGGTGCGTCCTTCGCCACGGCGCTGACGGATAACGAGCAGTATCCCTATCAGTTCATTCCCGGGCCCAACTACAGCCAGATGTTTGGCATCATCCTGGAGTACATTGCCGGCCAGGGTAAGGACGGCGAGATGCCAACGGTGGCCTTCGTATACAGCGACACCGAGTTTGGCAAGGACCCGATCGAAAACGGCAAGGCCCGGGCCGCCGAGCTGGGCATTGAAGTGGTGGAGGACATCGTCACCAAGCCCGGTAGCGTGGATGTCTCGGCAGAAGTCCTGAAGCTGCGCCGGGTTCGACCGGATTTCGTGGTCTTCCATGGCTACGTGCTGTCGCCGATCAACGAGTTCATGGTGCAGATGCGCCAGATGGGCCTGGATACCCAGTTCATGGGCACCTTCTGGTCCTCGGACAAGCTGATCATCGACAAGATGGGCGCGGACGCCGATGGCTACATGGGTGTGATGCCCTACAACTACTACGACAGTGAGGAAAGTGGGCCGATGCTGGACGCTCTTAGGGCCCAGGCCGAGAAAAGCGATCCCGAATCGGGCTACCGCCCCACCGGCTACATGCAGGCCTGGTTCAACGCCATGGTCTGGACCGAGGTGGTCAAGCGCACCCTTGATGCCGGCAAAGAGCTGACGGCTAAGAATATGGCGGCCTCTCTGGCATCCATTGAGGACTGGGACACCGGCGGCATCATCGGTATTCCGGTTACGGTGAAGGACATGTCGTTCCCGGTTGGCCGCATCTGGCGAGTGAATGCCGAGGCGGGCCGTTACGAGCCGGTGTCGGACTGGATCCACCTCGACTGAGTGGCGGTATGGAAGCCTTACTGGAAATTGATAACATCGAGGTGGTCTACAACAAGTCGGTGCAGGTCCTCCGGGGCCTGTCACTGCGGGTACCGGAGGGCGCCATTGTGGCGCTCCTCGGCTCCAACGGCGCCGGCAAATCCACCACCCTGAAAAGCGTTTCCGGCCTGCTGACCCTGGAAGACGGGGAAGTTACCGCAGGCGAGGTCCGGTTCCAGGGCAAGGATGTAAAAGGCACGCCGCCCGAGAAACTGGTGCGCAACGGGTTGTTCCATGTGATGGAAGGCCGCCGCGTGTTCGAGGACCTGACGGTGGAAGAGAATCTCGTTGCCGCCACCTACGCGCTCAGTGGCAACAAGCCCTCCCTGAGCGACAGTTACGAGCTGGTTTACAACTACTTTCCGCGCCTGAAGGAGCGTCGCAAACAGCTGGCGGGGTATCTGTCTGGCGGTGAACAGCAGATGCTGGCCCTGGGCCGGGCTCTGATTGCCCAGCCGAAGCTGATCATGCTGGATGAACCATCGCTGGGTCTGGCGCCATTGCTGGTGGAGGAAATCTTTACCATCGTGGCACGGATCAATCGGGAGCAGGGCACTGCCATTCTGTTGGTGGAACAGAATGCCGCGGTGTCTCTGGCCATCGCCTCCTACGGTTACATCATGGAGAACGGCAAGATCGTAATCGACGGGCCGGCGGACAAACTCACCGCCAACGAGGATGTCCGGGAGTTTTATCTGGGTGTGGGTGGCAAGGAAGGCGAAGCCCGCAGTTACCGTGACATCAAGCATTACAAACGTCGTAAACGGTGGCTTTCATGACGACCCCTTCCATACCTGAACTGACGCTCACGCAAATGTTGCGTGCCCACGCCCGAGAGCGGCCGGATGCGTTGGCCCTGCGCCAGAAAGACTTTGGTATCTGGCAGGCCTATTCCTGGCAGGATTATTACCGGCGGGCCCGGCATTTCGGGCTGGGTCTGCGGGCCATGGGGCTGGCTGAAGGCGGCCATGTGGCCATCATCTCGGAAAACCGGGTGGAGTGGGTCATTGCCCAGATGGGGATCGGCCTGGTGCGGGGTATCTGTGTTGGTGTCTACCCCACCAGTCCCTGGAATGAGGTGGCCTACGTTCTTGAACACAGTGACGCAGAGTTCGTGGTCTGCGAAGACCAGGAGCAGACCGACAAGGTGCTTGAAGCCTGGCCAGACCTGCCCAGACTCAAACACTGTATTGCCATCGATATGAAGGGCCTGCGTTATTACCCGGAACCTCCTGCAGCGTTCGATGACATCGAAGCCCGCGGACGGGAATTTGAGAAGGAACACCACGGACTGGTGGACGAGTTACTCGACGGCCAGCAAATGGACGACACCGCCCTGATGATCTACACCTCTGGCTCCACCGGTCGCCCGAAAGGGGCCATGATCAGCTGGGGCAATCTCCATGCCGCCGCACCCGGGCTGATTGAGCTCCTGAAGGCCGACGAGCATGGCTCCAGCCTGTCCTATCTGCCGCTGTGCCATGTGGCCGAGCAGGCATTTACCAACATTGCGCCGGTCTATGTGGGCAGTACGGTCAGCTTTGGGGAAAGCCTGCGGACTATTCAGGAAGACTTGCGGGAAATTGCGCCGACCTTTTTCCTGGGCGTGCCCCGGATCTGGGAAAAGCTGCATTCGTCCATCTATATCAAGATCCAGGAAACCGGCCGTTTCCGGCAGGGGCTGTTCAGGTGGGCGCTGCGGGTGTGCTCGCCGATGGCCACCAAGCCACGGGCACAGTGGAGCCTGAGGGAAAAATGCCTTTACGGCATCAGTTATTTTCTGATGCTCCGTGCGTTGCAGAACTTTATCGGCCTGCGTCGATGCACCATCGCTCTCACCGGGGCGGCGCCTATTTCAACGGGGATTCTCGAATTCTTCCGCACCATCGGAATCCCGCTGGTGGAGGTCTATGGCCAGACCGAGAGCACCGGCGTTGCCACGGCCCAGCCTGTTGACGATGTGCATCTGGGGACTGTTGGTTCGGCTATTTCCGGTGTCGAGGTAAAGCTGGGAGAACACAACGAGATCATCATGCGCGGTGGCAGCATGTTCAAGGGCTATTACAAGAACGACGAGGCCACCGCCTCAACCCTGCAAGAAGGCTGGCTGCATACCGGAGACGTCGGCGAATGGCGGGACAGTCAGCTCAGAATCGTCGACCGGCTGAAGGACATCATGATCACCGCTGGCGGCAAGAACCTGTCGCCAACAGAGATCGAAAACACTATCAAGGCCAGCCCCTACATCAAGGAATGCATCGTGATTGGTGAGGCCCGGAAGTATGTCTCCGCACTGATCCAGATTGATTTCGACACGGTGGCCAAATGGGCCGAGCAGGAGCGGATTGCCTACACCACCTTCCGGAGCCTGACCGAGCAGGAGCGCGTGAACGAGCTGATTCAGGCCGAGGTGAACAAGGGTAATGAACAGCTGCCCCAGGTGGCCCAGATCAAGCGTTTCCACCTGCTTACCAAGGAGCTGGACCACGACGACGATGAAGTGACGGCCACCATGAAAGTGCGCCGGAGCAACATCTATGAGAAATACACCGACGTGATCGAGTCGCTGTACGCTTGATAGCGAGTGCTCTAGAAGCGGGCGCCTTCTTCCATCCGGGATCGTTCAAGATACTGGGTCAGCACGGCATTGAGTGCCGCCAGAACCAGGAACAGCAGGATACCCTTGGGAACCAGGGCGTGAATCTCCGGGTTGGGCGCGGTGCTGGCGGTTACCAGAATCAGCCCCAGGACGTTGCGGGCCAGACGCATGGTCAGCATGGCACACAGGTATCCCGACTGGAAAGCTGATTGCGCACCCTTGAGGCAACGGCCAAAGGCCGGCATCAGGTGCACCGTGTTGAGCATCAGGACAGAGAAAATAGCTAACTGAATAACGTTGTAAATGGTCATGACCAGAGACTACCGAACGACACTGCTGGTTAAAAAACGGACGAAATTATCCCTGATTGGACGGATTTAATCCAGTTCCGGCCGGCGCTGTTTACTGAGTGCCGCTCTCAAGGGGACACTGGCGTGTTGACTGATATGGATGGAGGAGAGTGAATTGATGGATTACATCGCTCCTGTCAGCAGCGCCGTGATGGCGCTCGTCTGGATCGTCTATTTCCAGCTGTTTTTCCTGCAGTACAAGCGCAACAACCGGCCTTATCTTGTGGTTCACCATGCCCAGAATGAAAATCCGGATGCCCTGTGCTTGCTGGTGAACATGGGCAAGGAGACAGTGCACGTGCAGTGCGTTCAGGTGGTGCCCTATACCCGGGCCGGTGAAGAGAAAATCATGACGGTGACCGAGTATCGTCGAGTCGGGGCAGGCGACACCAACGTGCATCAGGTGTTACGCCAAGGCCCTTTGCAGCCTGGCGGATACCTGGTACTTGGCTCGTTCCGGAACATTATCCTCGGGCGCCGCAGTGAAGAAAGTGACAGCGACTACCTGTTCGAGGATATCACCGGTGTTGAAATTCGGGCAGCTGTGATCCACGGGCCCACCAAATACCCGGTTGGTGTGCGGCGAAGCTTCACGCTCAGGCATGAGGGCGGGCCTGAAATTTTTCCCCAGAACATCTACAGCGAGCAGCTTACCCGGCGCAAGGACCGACATGAGGTACGCCGCTGGGTTGAGCAGGAACTGCAGCCCGAGCGCAGGGGTAGTTCGGAATCGGATGATTCCGACCAATCCCGGTGAATGTCGGTTCGGTGGCTATTTATGGTATGGCGATAAATCATGAAATGGCCATCCCGGCCAGCCGGCCGTGGATCATTTTCTCCAGGGCTTGGGCGGAAGGAGACAGAGAGCGGGAGGCCTGTTTGATGATGCCAATCTGGCGCACCAGTTTCGGGTCACTCAGGGGAACAAAGCACAGCTTTTCGTTGGCCACAGGGAAGGCGAGGCGAGGTAGTGTGGTGATGCCGCTGCCGGCTTCCAGCATGGCGAGCAGGGAAATCATGTTGGAGATAAAGAAGTCGTTGTTGTCGACCAGACTGGCGGCGGCCGTGTGCTTCAGAAGCCGGGAGGTGCCGTTGGCAATAAAACGCTCTTCCGTCAGTTCCTGCCATTGTAGGCTGCTGCGACTGGCCAGAGGATGGTCCTTGCGCATGACAACGCCCACGTTGTCTTCGAACAGTGGGTTGAATGCCAGGCTTTCGTCCGGAACCCACATGCTGCTGATTCCCAGATCCACCTCACCATTGGCTACCAGTCGACAGACGAATTCTGCGTTTTCATCATGAAGATTGATGTTGATGTCCGGATACTCGGCGACAAACGCCGCGAGAAACTCAGGCATCAGCCGGCTGGCAACCGAGGGTACCGTGGCGAGCGTCACCCGTCCCTGGTGTCCCTTGGCCATGTGTTCCAGTTCGCTTGCCAGCCTGTCGTGCTGGTTGATCAGCTCCCGGAATCTTGGCAGGCAATACTCGCCGAACGGAGTGAGCTGCCCTTTGTGGGTTTTTTCGAACAGCGGCTGCCCTAGCTTTTCTTCCAGATCACGAATGGCCATGGATAGCGCCGGCTGGCTCCGATGGAGTTTCAGCGCTGCGCCGTGAAAGCTGCCTTCTTCCCGCACCGCCAATACGTAACGTAGAGGCTGAATCTTGAGTTCGATCGACATTTGCACTCGCCCCAGTCTGTTTCTTCTTTAAAGTATAAGAAAAACTTACTGAAAACACGATATTTTTGATTATCCTTATTTATCTGAAGCGTCTAGGCTTGGGGGATCATATAAGGAGGAACCCATGCCAAATTCACACGCACTTTATATCGGCGGCGAGTGGGTTGCAGGCGCCCATGCTGCCCAGCCCAACCAGAACCCTTCAGACCTGAGCGACACAATCGGCCACTACGACCAGGCCAGTGCCGAGCAGGTGAAGCAAGCGATCAGTGCCGCACAGGCTGGGCAGAAAATCTGGGCAGAAACCGGTCTTGAAGCCCGCTACAGCGTGTTAATGGCGATTGGCAATGAGCTGATTGCCCGCAAAGATGAGCTAGGCGAGCTTTTGTCGCGAGAAGAGGGCAAGCCTCTGGCAGAAGGCAAGGGGGAGGTCTATCGCTCCGGACAGTTCTTCCAGTACTACGCAGCGGAAGTGCTCCGGCAGATCGACGATCGGGTCGCTTCGGTGCGACCCGGCGTTGAAATTGAAACCCGTCGAGAGCCGCTTGGGGTGGTTGGCGTTATCAGCCCCTGGAACTTCCCCATGGCCACCGCGGTCTGGAAGATTGCGCCCGCCCTGGCCTTCGGTAATGCCGTGGTGTTCAAGCCCGCGAATCTGGTGCCGGCCAGTGCCTGGGCACTAACCGAAATAATCAGCCGCCAGAATCTGCCCGCCGGCACCTTCAATCTGGTGACCGGTAGTGGTCGCGAAGCCGGCGAAGCATTGATTACCAGCCCCCATGTGCAGGCGATTACCTTTACCGGTTCCCTTGAGGTCGGTCAGCGGGTTGCATCAGCCACTGCGGCCAACCTGGTGAAATGTCAGCTGGAGATGGGGTCGAAGAATGCCCTGATCGTCCTCGACGATGCCGATGTGGATTTGGCGGTGGAAGCGGCCTTTGCCGGCGCCTACTCCGGGTCCGGCCAGAAGTGCACGGCATCCTCGCGATTGATTGTGGTGGATGCTGTGCACGACGAGTTTGTCCAGAAGCTCACCGCCAAGTTGTCCGGTGCAACGGTTGGCCCGGCCCTGTCCGAAAAGACTGTTATCGGGCCCATTGCCAGCAAAAGCCAGCTCGATGCCAACCAACGTTGGGTCGGCGTTGCGCTGGAAGAGGGGGCAACCATGGCCTTCGGTGGAGATCGGGTTAACGCGTCTACAGACGGTTACTACATGCAGCCGGTGCTGTTCACCAATACCACCAACGACATGAGCATCAACCGGGATGAAGTGTTCGGCCCTGTTGCCTGTGTCATTCGAGTTCCGGACTACGAAACTGCCCTGGCGACTCTGAACGATACCAATTACGGGCTCACCGCTGGCCTGATTACCCGTTCCCTGCAACGGGCTTCCGACTTCAAGGCCCGGGCCGAGACCGGCTGCGTGATGGTGAATCTGGCGACGGCCGGTACCGATTACCACGTACCGTTCGGTGGCAGAAAGGACTCCAGTTTCGGGCCCCGGGAGCAGGGCCAGTATGCGCGGGAGTTCTATACGGTGATCAAAACCTGTTACACCAAGGCCTGAGGTCTGCCGCCATGTCAAAGTCTGTGCTTACTATTGATGGCCTGCAGTATTCCAACTGGTCGAGAGCCATTTTTGAACAAATGCGGGAGGGCGGTGTTGATGCAGTGCACGCCACGCTCGTATATCACGAAAATTGCCGTGAAACCCTTCTGCGTTTCGGCGAGTGGCAGCGTCGTTTCGAGGAGCATTCCGATCTGATCATGCCGGTGTTTGAGGCCAGCGATATAGAACTGGCCAGGGAAACACACCGGATCGGCATTTTCTTCGGGGCCCAGAACTGCTCGCCAATCGAGGACGATATCGACCTGGTGGCCATCATGCGCCGGTTGGGATTGCTGATCATGCAGCTGACCTACAACAACCAGAGCCTTCTGGCCTGTGGCTGCTACGAAACCGAAGACAGCGGTATTACCCGGTTCGGCCGGCAGGCGATCCGGGAGATGAACCGGGTCGGGATGCTGATCGATATGTCCCACAGTGCCGAGCGCTCCACCCTGCAGGCCATCGAACTGTCGGAACGGCCGGTGATTATCTCCCACGCCAATCCGGCGAGCTTTCATCCGGCAAAGCGTAACAAGTCCGATTCGGTATTGCGTGCTATTGCTGAAAGTGGAGGCATTCTCGGCTTCTCGGTCTACCCGTTCCATCTGAAGAATGGCCCGGACTGCACGCTGGACGAGTTCTGCGGCATGGTCGCCGATACCGCTGAACTGATGGGGATTGACCATATTGGAATGGGTACGGATCTCTGTCAGGCCCAGCCCGAATCGGTGCTGACCTGGATGCGGAACGGGCGCTGGAGCAAGGCCATGGACTACGGTGAGGGGAGTCAGGCCAATGCCGGCTGGCCGTCGCCGCTTTCCTGGTTCAGTGACAACCGGCATTTCCCGAATATCGCCGAGGGGCTCCAGCAGAAAGGATTCAATCAGGAAGAAGTAGAGAAGATCATGGGCCGAAACTGGCTCAGGCAATTGACCGAGGGCACGCGGCCGGTCTCTGACACCGCGTTCTGAGTACACACTGTTCCAAAAACAACAACAGGTAAGCGTCATGACCAACTCAGCCAGCTCCATAGCTATCCCGGAAACGGGTGTAAAACGCTTCGGCGACCCGATTGTCCTGGTTCTGAGCGTAGGTTTTATCCTGCTCTTTCTTGGCCTGTCACTTTACGATATCGAGTGGACGGCCGGGCTGATCAGCAACGGCTTTGCGTGGACAGCCAAGTACCTTGGCTCGTATTTCCAGCTTCTGCTGCTGCTCACCTTTCTCATTGGTATGGGCGTGGCCATCTCGCCGGCGGGTAGCGCCAAAGTAGGGAATATGGACACGCCGGAGCTGAGCACCTTCAAGTGGCTGTCCATCATCATGTGTACACTCCTGGCGGGCGGCGGGGTATTCTTCGCGGCCGGTGAGCCTGTCTACCATTTCGTCGTCACGCCGCCGGTCTTTGACACCGAGGCGGGCACGGCCGAGGCGGTTGCTCCTGCCCTGGCCCAATCCTTCATGCACTGGGGCTTTCTGGCCTGGGCAATCCTGGGAACCCTGTCTGCCATAGTGCTGGCCCACGCCCATTATGTGAAAGGCCAACCCTTGCAACCGCGGACCCTGCTTTACCCGGTCTTTGGTGACCGTGTCATGAAGGGCGGGTTTGGTGCCTGTGTCGATGCCGCCTGCGTTATCGCCGTTGTGGCGGGAACGGTCGGGCCCATCGGGTTTCTTGCCACCCAGGTCAGTTTTGGTCTGCATGACCTGTTCGGGGTCGCCGAAGGCTACGGTACCCAGTTGATCATCCTGGCGGTGCTTGCCGGGGTTTATGTGACCTCCGCCATGACCGGTATTCACCGGGGTATCCAGCTGTTGAGCCGTTTCAACGTGTTTCTTGCCCTGGCAATCGCGGCTGTCATCTTCCTGTTTGGTCCGACACTGTTTCTGACCAACGCCTACACCCAGGGCTTCGGTGAATACATCAGTTCGTTCTTCGCCATGGCCACGGTGACTGCCGGCACTGCCGAAGGCTGGTGGATGCAATGGTGGACCGTGTTCTTCTTTGCCTGGTTCCTCGGCTATGGTCCACTGATGGCGATTTTTGTCGCGCGGATTTCCCGGGGACGTACCATTCGCCAGATGATCCTGGCGGTTGGGGTAATGGCGCCTATTGCAACAACGATCTGGTTCACACTGCTCGGTGGTTCCGGCATATTCTTCCAGCTTACCGGAGTGATCGACCTTGCTGAGGCACTCAACAACTTCCAGTTTGACGTTGCCACACTGACCATCGCCAAAGCGTTGCCAGGCGGTTCCATGATGGCCCTGGCGATCCTGGTGCTGACAACCATTTTCGTGGCGACCACCGGCGATTCGATGAGTTATGCCATCGCGGTGGTCAGTGTGGGCCATGATGAGCCGGAACCGATTGTGCGGGCCTTCTGGGGTGTGGCCATGGCACTGATGGCGGCGGTACTGCTATACATGGGAGCAGGCCAGATCAGTGCCTTGCAGCAGTTCATTGTGATTACCGCGATACCGGTCTCACTGATTCTTCTGCCATCGCTGTACATTGGCCCCAAATCGGCCTACGCCATGGCCCGGGAGCAGGGCATAGTTCCGCCCAAGGGTGAGGTGGCGCTGGTGGGTGAAACGACCGGTTCTACCGACAGGGCAGGAGGCTGAAGCATGGTATCCCAGTTGGACGTCAAGCCCGAGTTGAATCTCCGTCCGGCAGACCGGGTGATGAATCTGGTCCGGCTCGGGAGCCTTCACGCCAGTCGCCTGAGTTTTTCCCGCAGTCTGGTTCGCCAGATGGCCCGTGAGGACTGGACAGTCACCCGGGTCCGCTTCGATCTTGATGATCAGGGCCACGGGGTTGTTATCTACCGCCTGAGTACACCGAACCACACCTATCACGGCGTGGTGTTCTCGCAGCATCTGGACCCGGAGCGCCGGTCTGACCGGGTGATTGCCGAAGCCTGGGACGTCACTTTCGCGCTGGTGGAAGGGGAAGTGGAGGGCACTCTGCTGGAGCAGATGGCGGCCAACGTGCCACTGCAGGAAGCCGGCCGTCAGCACCCCAGGCTGCTGGTGCTCTCGCGGGCCAACAAAAGCCTCAGAAACTTCAGCCACTTTGTCGAGGCGCTGGCGTCCGGGCACCAGCCGGACCCTGCCTGGCTAACCCGGGTGGGGTATCTTTACCGGACCACGGCGGTCTATGGCAACGGCAAATTTGGCATTGCCGACTACGCCCGCCTGCAAAACAATCCGGACTTCAATCGTCCCTTTTCGGCACAGATGTTCGCGGTTTACCTGTTGCGCCACTTTTCGGTCCAGCAGGTGGAGCATCTCGCCCGACGCCGGTCGCCGGACCGCGCCGTTGCCCTGCACCCGTCGTTGCAGCGTTACCTGGGTATCGGAAATTCCACGGGTCTTGGCATGGCCCCCTTCCTGATCAATCACCCGCAACTGATCCAGCAGTGGGTATATTGCCGTGAACGGGCCCTGGCGCATGCCCGTGAACAGTTGCCCGGTGAAGTCAGCCGGCAGGAACTCCTGACCCTGCTCAGGCGGGCACACCGTCACTTTTCTGAAACGGTCACGGAGGACGCTGAGCAGACCCGGCGCAACGAGGCCACGGTGGTCTCCATTGAAGCGGTCATTGAATGGCTGGAAAGGACCCCGGCCTCACCTGGCCTCTGGAACGATTTGCTGGCGTGGGCCGACGAGCAATGTTCGCTGGAGGCGCAGGAACTGATCAATACCCTGCTGATTGAGCTGTATCCGGAGCTGATCGATGCGGTGGAAAACGAGCTCGGTTGTGAAGAAATACTGGAACTGCAGCCGGAAATGCGGGCGGCCACCCTGAAGCGGGAGATCGAAACCCGGTTTGCCTGGGCTCTGGACTACGACCCGAAGAATCCGGACCACCAGTACTGGTTCTGGTACCGGTCTGTGGAAAAGGAAGAACCGAGGCTGGGTGTACGCTCCGCAGAACCGGGGGCTGAGAAAGAGATGCCCTTGGCAATCGGCCCGCGGATTTATCGCACCCACCAGTTGCTGGATGCGTTTCTTGACCGCGCTCCCCGGGGCTCGGTGGTGGAGTTCCTGATGGCGCATCCCCGCCAGAAGGAGTGTGTCCGGCGAATCCAGACCATGGCGGACACCCCTTATGGCGAAATCCAGGCCAATCTCTGGCATCGGGACATGAAACCCATGCACCTGCTGCGCACCAAGCTGTCGTTTTTCGGTGCCAGTCGGTTTGATCCCAAATCGGACCGCTGGGTCCGGGTGACCCTGTTTCAGGGCGCGCCTCTGTTTTGCGAGCTTTTCAGTGATCATGGCACCGACAAGGCACGTCTGGCGGAGCTGGACGACTGGAGTTTTCCCGTGGAACCGGATCTGGATGCGTTATGAAAGTCTCCTTCAATGAACTTCAGGGCATTGGCCGAAAAGCCTTTATCGGGATCGGCTTTGCCGAGGGTGATGCAATAGATGCCGCCGAAATGGTGGCCTGGATGGAAGCCCATGGCCTCGGCGGCGTGGAAGCGCTGAAAAAAGGCCTGCGTTTTCTGCTG
>Ga0208300_100052_pt1 | contig 146215 bp, 161 predicted proteins | sample 23_taG_FD_184096 | JGI IMG/M metagenome (GOLD analysis project Ga0208300, IMG submission 184096) | Marine viral communities from Cariaco Basin, Caribbean Sea - 23_WHOI_OMZ (SPAdes) (version 2) | ecosystem: Environmental > Aquatic > Marine > Oceanic | place: Caribbean Sea: Cariaco Basin...
CAATAAGAAGAGATTGCACTCATCTAATAATTATCTCTCACCAGATGATTATGAAACTAAAATGTTACAAAAAGAAATTAGTGCATAAATCCATTTGGTTTATGTCCTATAAAGTGTTGACAGATCACAAGGTTTTGTAGATATAACAAACACTTGGCAAAAAAAAGAGCTACAACCATATAAAAACCTAATAAAACAAAACAAAGCAAAATTTATAATGACAGCCCATGTATTCAATAAAAACCTTGATGAAAACTATCCAGCAACACTCTCATACAATATAAATACAAAACTTTTAAGAGATAAACTAAACTACAAAGGCCTAATCATAAGTGATGATTTACAAATGAAAGCCATCTCTTCACACTATAAATTAAAACAAACACTAAAACTAGCTATAAATTCAGGGGTAAATATTCTACTTTTTGGGAATCAATTAGACAAAATAAAACTAGAAACTATAGTAGATACAATATATCAACTAATCTTAGAAAAAGAGGTTGACTTATCAAAAATCCTAGAATCAAATAGATTGATTGAGGAAACTATTTATAAGAAACAATAGCCACAATCAAAGTTTGAAGACCTAAAACAATCCAGATAATCTTACTCATATTTCTATCAAAATAGTTATTAAACTTTTTCCATAAACTCATCTTTATCCTTTTAGTATTTTCTCTTGCCCAATTTTTAATCCCTTAATTTATTAGACAATTTTCTCTAAATTGTTTTGTTAATTAACTGAACTAAATTATGTCTATATAATTGGGGTCATTTCACTCCTAATAAAATTCATAATATTTTATTAACTACTAAAACTCTATATCAAGATGTCTTTTAAAACTTCTAAAAGTATTTTGTTTCTGACTTTTATTAGATATAAATTCTCCATTAAATTCAAGAATTGCAATTCTTGCTTTAAGTGTTGCTTCATATGAAAATTCATGATTCTCAGATAAATAATTTTCTCCTGATATCATATCACTAAAAGAAGATGATGGATTCTTAGAATATCTACTTTTTATTAATCCTTTCAATAGAGAATTATTTTTTAACCATACTAATTCATTTGAAACTTTTTCTTTAGGCTCTTTATTCCCTGTTTCAAAGGTTCTTTCATATTTTCTAGTCTTTTTATTTGTTATAGAATTTTCTTTAGAAGAATTTGTATTACCTTTTATCTCTCCTTGATATGATTTATATTCACTACTTAATTCCGCATTTGTCTCATATATATTACTTTTGTTCTGCGAAAAATTTTCTTCTGTCATAATTTTTATTGATTTAGCACCTAGCATTTCTGAAATCATTACCCATTCGTCCAAAATCAAGTCTTCAAGTTGACTAATATTAAGAGGTGACCATAAAATATTTTTAATCATAGGATGTTCAATATAAAAAGCATTTGAATCCAAAGACTGAATATTCAAAAAATTTAAATTATCTCTAGTTATAATTTCTGTATTTGGAAGAAGTTCTTTAGGCGTAAAATTTTTGTCATTCTCAATTAGATAATATTTTTTTAATAATAGTTCTTGTTCAGATTTCTTAATTTCAGGTAATGCTCTTTTACCCTTTTTTATAAATAATTTAATATGCTCAGCTATCTTATCTTCTTCTTGTGTAGTTATTGAGTCTGCATTTATAATTGTTATTAATATGTTATTTAATGTCTTTTTTATATCATCATCTAAATCTTCTTTTTCTAAATAAGGAAAATATTTTATAGCTTCTGAAAACATAATTGTATTTTTATTATTTTCTATTTCTAATAAAGGTTCTTTTATTTTATTTAATGTATTGTCTAGTTCATTACAATTTAAACTTTTCACTTCTATTTCAAATTCTTTTAAAAATTCTGCAATAACTTTTTCTTCTGTTTTATGAATTCCATCAACATTAGCTATTGAAAACATTGTTGCAATAAAAAAAGGTAAATATTCAATTTTTTTTAAATATTCTTGATGAGAATTTTGACTACTGTCATTTGAAGAACTTGAATCTGACGAATTATTTTTATTATTATAAGCATACATTGCTCCTGCTCCAGCTAATACTAAACCCATTCCTACAATTCTACTACCAATCATTTCAATTCCTATATTTTTTCTAAATAATAATATATTATCTATAAATAAATAATTAATTTAGCTATTAATTAAATTTAAATTGCTCTTGGTCTACCCATATTACTTCTAACTCTTTGCATAGTCCCTCTTACAATTGATCTAAATTTTTTATCCGTACCTTCTATATGCTGTTCATCTTTTAATAAATATTCAATTGCTTTATCTAAATACTCTCTTTTTTGAGTATCATCATAGAGGAGCATTCCTATTTCATGCTCTGGATACTGATTAAAATTACAATTATAGTATGAACCTTCACCTTGTGTTATCTTATCACACCAATATTCACTAATTTGTATAGCTTTAAAAGAATCTTTTTTTACTTTTTGGCCATCAAAGAAAAAGAAAGTATGGAAGTGTATACCTTTTTCTTTACTATATTCTTTTTTTATTACATAGCCAATAAATGATTCAAAAAAATTTTTATTGTTTCTTCTGTTGTTTAATAACCAAATCAAGTCTTTTGATGCTTCATCTAATGTAATATGATTACTATAAGGCTTCTTGTAAGCTAAGTACAAGTATTTTTGAGTATCTATCTTGTAAAGCATCTATATACTTTTGATTACTTTTTCTTCTCATGAATTATCCTTTTATTTTAATATTCATGTAATAGAAACTTTGTATACAAAGATTTAATACTACTAGTGATATATTTACTTTCTAAATTAATCTTAACATCTCATTCAATTACTTATAGTAATATATAATTAATACTTATTATTATTTACTTTATTATCTTTATTATTATCTTTATAATATTAATAACCTAAAATCAATAAAATAATTATTACAGTTTACGAAGTTACATTCAATAAAGGAAGTACAGATATATCAATAGATTAGATAAAATTTAAATATACAGAGTTATGTCCAAAAAAAATATTTAAATATGTAAAACTATATTTTGTTTTACATATTTTTAATAGTTATATTTATTTAAATGAAGAATCTTTTTTAAATCCAAAAGCATTATTACCTTGTTCATCTTTAGATACCATAGAGATTTTACATTTAGGACAAATTTGCATAAAATCTTTTATATCTAATGCATCACTTTGTGGTCTTACAGTCTTCTCATATCCACAATCTGGACATATAAATTTAATTGGATTTGGAGTAATCATATTATGCCTTTAATATTTTTGATAAATTATTTTTATATTCAGTATGCCCTTTTATGACATCTGTAACATCAATATCTTCAATATGTTCATTATCTATTTTATTTCTACCAATAGGTGTTCCATTTTCAAACTTAACACTTTCTCCTACTTTATATAATATTTTTAATACAGTATCATTCATGCTATAATAATTAAATATACTTCCATTAACTGCATTTTCAATATTTTTCCAATCAACATTTGTTGCACTTTTATCATCATTACTGCAGGTATTATTTACAGCACCACCTAAAAGGTGTACATCTTTTATAAATGTTTTATCTTTAGTTTTTAATGCAGATAAACATGAATAAATTACCCTAGATCCTAATGAATGTCCAATAAGTATATATTCTTTATCTGTTCTTGCGATTATATCTGCTAATAAAGCACCTGCTTGATATGCTTTCACTCCAGCTACAGACCAAGGATTAGATGCTAAACCAAGTACTTGAAATGCACTACCTAATGGTGCAAGTTTTGTAGCAGCAGCTTTTGATGCAGATAATGCTGCAGTAGTTGCACCTTTTTTTACAGTACTTTGTCCAAATGAAAGTAATAGACTATTTGCAATATCTTCAAGTCTTTGAGATTCCCACTTAATATAATAAATAGCATTTTCTTTATACTTATCAGCTAATCCATTCAACCACATTTGAGGAGCCTTTCTACTTCCTTCATTCAAAAAACCATCAATACATATCACTGCAGGTTCAACTCCTGGTCTAAGTTTAATAATATCAAATCCATCTATATCTCCAAAGTAACTATTTGAAATAACAGCTCCAGACTTTCCTCCTAAAGCTGCACCTGCAGCTGTTACTACTGCAACACCACCTGCCATTCCAGCACCACCTGTTGCTAATGCACCACCACCAAGCGTTGCTAAACCTGCATTAGTTGCTGCTGCTCCTGATACCCCCATAGAAGTTCCTATTGCTCCACCTATTGCTGGAGCAGCCATAAATGCTAATGGAGCAATAACTGCGGCTCCACCAATAGTAAATCCTATTGTTGTTCCAATTTTTTTATAATTTCTTTCTGTTCTTTCAACTATATCTCGATATTCTCCAATTGTATTTAGTGACCAATTTAATGATTCAAATTTAGCTATTTGTCCTTCATGAACAGCACAAAAATTATTTGACCACATTGTAACTTTGTTATCTTTTTCTTCACTATTTTCTAAAGATTCTGCTTTTTCACTATATTTTGCTTTATTATCACATACTCTACATTTTACAACTTCTTTACCACATCCTTTACAAATATAAATATTCCTTGAAAAACTATTTTTTTCTTTTAATATTACTCCATGTTTTTCAAAACACCATGAACAATAACTTTCAATCTCATCTAATTTTGAGTCAATATAGTTATCAGAAAACTTCTCTATATTCTTATTAAGTGTCTCAGAGCTATCAAATGCTACTTTTTTAACCTTTACTAAGTTATTAGTAGATGCTTCTTTTAAAGCTCTTGAACTTTCTTCAGTTACTTCTTTTAAAACTTCTGAACCATCTTCAACTACATCTTTTAAGACTTTTGAACCTTCTTTTGCTGCTTCTTTTGCTTTTTCTGCTGCAGATTCTGCTTTCTTCTTTAATTTATCAAACATTTCTATTCCTAAACATTATTTAAATTCTTTTATATATTATTAATTTAAAGAATTATTATTAATTTTATTATAGTTTAAATTACTTAAATAATCAAAAAAAAATTATTTTACCAGTGCTAAAAAAGCACTGGGTATTAAAGCTTAACTTATAATAAGACCTTATTATTTTTGTTACACCTAATTAATGATAGAGGAATTTGTCTAAAAGAACTATCTCTTTCAACTTCTAAACCTAATGTACCCCTAATAGTCTCAATCTCTTTTAATGAAAAATACCCTAATTCAGAATCTAATCCATTAACATAGCCGTAACACATATCATAATTTTCTTTGGAAATCTCTATTATGTACCATGTCCATTGAGAATCAGGAGTAAATAGTTTTATATGACATATGGGATTTAAATTTCTTTCAGTTTGATATAAATCAGGAATTAAGTCTAAATCATCTTTTGTAATTAATCTACTATTTAATGAAGCCATTATGCAACACCTTGTTCAATTACTTTATACCATTGCTTAGTGTTTCCATCCCACCTAAAACCACAAGCTTTTATACTATCCTTCTTTGAAAAGATATCATCACCTACTACAATCAAATAACCACTTTGCTCTACAATATTTAATCCCAAATTGTAAAGTGATGAATATTCAAATTGATTAAATGACTGTTGTTTATTTTGAGGATTATTTTGTATTTGTGCTTTTTCATTCTTTGCAGTATTTGGTGTATCATTATTTATGCTTCTAAAAGTATTTAGAATAATTTAAAACCTTTGCTTTACAAAGAGCCATATTTGTGGGTCTAATAATTTTCAAAATTAATTTTCTTATTTTAAAAGAGAGAATTTAGTAAATACAAAATACAAGTCCCTTTCAACCCAAATTCCTAATCTTCCTTTTAATGAAATTAATTCTTCTAATGAAAAATAACCTAGTTCTCTTCCATATGAAGAAACTACATAACCAAATGCAATATTTTCATCAATAGATAGTTCAATTATATAGCATGTCCAAGAATCTAAAAATAATTTACAATAAACTATTGGATCTTTTTGATTTTTAGTAGAGTAAAGTCGAGGAATTATTTCTTTTATTTCATCATCTGGTATTAGTTTCATCATGAACTCTTTGTTATAATAACCTATAAATGGTACTATTTTATGGGATTGTAGTTACTTATAACATTTTCTCCTGCCCTATCCGATAAAGAGCAAAGTCATACTTTATAGGGTCTGTTTCATCAAACAATTTTAACTTTTCAGTTACCAACAAAGCTGATTTCAAATCATAGTTTTTTCTATCAAGTAAACCTAACTTTTGAGATACTTTAAAGGTGTGAGTATCTAGTGGTAGAATTAGGTCTTTTTTATTTATATTTTTCCACAAGCCTAAATCTAAACAATCATCTCTTACCATCCATCTTAGAAACATATTCCATCTTTTGTATGGGGCGTTTCCTATCTCTTTTATTATGCCTTGTTTATCTCTTTTAAAATTTGAAGAGATTAAGAAAGTGAAACCTTGTGAAGTATAGTTTATAGTTGAAGAGATTTTTGTGATAAGATTATCTATCCCTTCTAGCACTGAGTTTTCTTTTTTATAAGCTTCATAAAACAACTCTTCTAAACTATTTTGTTGTTTTAGTCTTCTTAGGGCTATGAAGATATTTATCACATCTTGTGTATTTTGAAATCTATAATAATACCCTTGTAGGTTTTGTTTTATTTTCTCTTCACTCTCATCTAAAAGTGAAAACTCTAAGCTATCTAAAAACTTCACTATTAAACTTGCTTTTCCATATCCAAAAAGGGCACATAAAACTATTGCATACTCATCTTTTAATCTACTTGCAACCAAAAGTGGGTCTGGTTTATCATAGGAGAGTTCACAATCACTATCTCTTAGAACTACCTCTTTATCAAGGAGTTGTTTTATCTTCAAATCGTTTTTATTCATATCTGTTTTTCATTTATAAAGTTTTCTATATCTTGTTCTATTTTTACTATTGCAGTTGTGGCACACTCATAATATACTTTGTGAAAACACTCTTCATATATGGCATCACTTGGTTCAAAGTTATTTAAGATAGCAAAATCTGCGTATTGGGTTAAAAAAGTTACATCTATAACATACCCACTAGTTCCAATTACAACCAATAAACCACACTTTTCTAAGATTTTATGCATCTTTTCATAATTGGATGCCATCTCCCCAAAGAAAACTATATCTGGTCTAAGTTTTCCACCACATTTTTTGCATTTTTCATGTTTGTTTTTTTGAGTTTCATAGCCAATATTTTCTATGGTTTCACAACTCATACATTTGATATGTGGTAGATAACCATGAAGGTGTAAAACATCTTTACAGTTTGCTTTTTCAAACAAATCATCTACATTTTGTGTTATGACTTCTATCTTGTCTTTGTATTTATCTTTTAGTTTGGCTATGGTTTTGTGAGCTAGATTTGGCTGCTTGTCACTTATATCTATTCGCCTTTGGTCATAAAAGTTTATTGTGTTTTCATAATTTGTGTCTAAACACCCTGCACTACAGATATCTTCTATTTTATGTTTTTCCCAAAGTCCGTCACTATCTCTAAAAGTTGATATTCCACTTGGTTTTGATATACCAGCTCCTGTAAGTATTACAACCTTTTCATCCATATTGTTTCCAAATTATTTTTCGTTATAATACCATCTTAAAAAAAACAGAGAGTTTAATTCATGCAAAATATTTTAATAACAGGTTGTTCAAGTGGTATTGGACTTCAAACTGCACTCACACTAAAAGAGAATGGTATAAAAGTTTACGCAAGTGCAAGAAAAGAAAAAGATGTAGAGCATCTAAAAAGCTTAGGTTTTGAAACTTTTTTACTAGATGTTACAAATAAAAAACAAATCAAAACAGCTTTGGAAACAATCATAAAAAACGATATGAAAATAGATGCCGTGTTTAATAATGCAGGTTATGGACAACCTGGGGCTGTAGAGGATATCAAACTAGAGGTTTTAAAAGAACAATTTGAAACAAATGTATTTGGGATGCATGAGGTAACTTGTCAAGTTTTACCAATCTTTAGAAAGCAAGGGTATGGGAAAATCATCCAACACTCATCTGTTTTAGGAATAATCAGTCTAAAATTTAGAGGTGCTTATAACGCTTCTAAATATGCAATTGAGGGTTTAAATGATACTTTAAGACAGGAACTTTTAGGTACAAATATCCATATAAGTGTAATAAACACAGGTCCAGTTACAAGTAAATTTAGAGAAAATGCCCTTTTAAAGTTTAGAGAAAATATAGATATAGAAGCTAGTGCTTTTAAAACAACCTATGAGAATGAACTAAAACAAAGACTAGAAAACGATAAAGATAACACACCATTTAACCTACCTGCTACATCAGTTGCAAATAAAGTTTTAAAAATCATGAATACATCAAAACCAAAACCAAGATATTATGTTACAACAGCAACATATCTTTTAGGGTTTTTCAAAAGAGTTTTAAGTACAAGTTTAATGGATAGATTTCTAAATAAGATTTAGGTTTTTTGTATCTCTTTTGTATTTGCCTTAGCTTGTAGAAAGTCTGAGATTTGCATCAAACAAAAGGTTACAATAAATATCATAAGACCAGGGAAAAAACTAACCCACCAAGCTATATCCATCACAGCTTTACCATCACTTAGTAAACTTCCCCAAGACATTTGGGGTGGATTTATCCCAAGTCCTAAAAATGAAAGTCCAGACTCTGCTAAGATTGCGCCCCCTACTCCAAAAGTAAAAGAGATAAGAAAAATAGGTGCTAAAAGTGGAGCAAAATACTTAAATATGATTTTTGTTTTTGATACATTTGCCAGCTTTAAAATCTTTATAAAAGGTTTATTCCCTATAGCAAAACTCTCACTTCTTATAAGTCTAGCCATCCCCATCCAACCAGTAATAGATATAACTATAATCAAAACTAAAGATGAAGCTTGGATATAAGAAACCAAAGCAAGCAATAAGAAAAATGTAGGAAATGTTAAAAACAAATCAATTAAAACAGTGATAGTTTTATCAACCTTACCTTTAAAATATCCTGCATTTATCCCAATAAAAAGCCCAACAAATGAAGCAATTGCTGCACTTAAAAAACCTATTATTAGTGAAGTTTGACCACCATTTAAAACCCTGGCTAAGATATCTCTTCCAAGTCTATCTGTACCAAAAGGGTGCTCTAAAGAGGGAGCTAAAAGGATTTTTTGTGGATCAAGTTCAAAGGGTGAAACTGTATAAAAAAAGGGCATAAAAAATACTATAAGTATCAAAGATATAAGTATAAAAAACGCCCCTTTTACCATAAACTACCCTTGTGTATAAGAAAAATAAGATAAAGAGCTTTTACCAAATTTTTTAGTTTTTTCTAGTGAGAATCTTCCCAGTTTTTCTGGGATATCCAAGGTACTTACATGTTCAACAACGATGATAAAAATATTATCATTTTCTATCTCTTCAATCATTTTAAAACTTTTTTCATATATCTCTTCCATTCCATCTCTATAATCAAAAGGTGGATCGATATATAAAATCAACTCCTCACTAGAGTTTTTAAGTGAGTTCAAAATAGATGGGGTTTGAATAAAAGTATCCCCAAGCATTGTTTGACAATTTTCAGGCTCAACTGTTTTACAGTTTTTTGTTAATATTTTGTATGAGTTTCTATCAAGCTCTACAAAATAAGCTCTTTTTGCACCTCTACTTAAAGCTTCAAGTCCAATACTTCCACTTCCTGCAAAACTTTCAATAAATATTTTATCAATGATATCAAACTGAAGTACATTAAAAGCAGACTCTTTTAATCTTGCCTTTGAGCTTCTTGTTACATCTAAACTAGGTAGTTCTAGTACCTTTCCTTTATATTTTCCTGCAATGATCTTTGTAGTTGGTTTATTTGTTTTCATATTTCTCTTAAAAATTAAATTTCGGCTATTATAGTTAAAAGTTCTTAAGTATTTAATTTAAAATAGTTTCATTAATATTGTATTAATATACGATTCAATTATTGTTATGTTTATTTGTTAAAATTTTATCAAATTATGAAGGAGAGAAAATGGGATTTATTAAAAAGGATTTTGCAACCTCTTTTACTGCAACATTGTTTTTAGTTATCGGACTTAGTGGGGTGATGATGTATTTTCACTTCTATGACTCAAAAGTAAAAGAGTTACATGAGGTGTTAGGGTTATTTTTTGTTGGGGCTATTGTTTTGCATATATTTTTCAATTGGCCAAGTATGAAAAGATATTTTTCAAAAAAGATTTTTTTAATTGCATCTGCTGTTACCTTTATAGCTGCAGGTTTTTTCGTAGTAACTGCGCCAAGTGGGCAAAACCCAAAGGGAACAATTTTAAATAAAGTGATCAATGCACCGCTTGAGGTATCTTTAAAGGTACTTGATGTTGAATACGATTATGCATTGATGACATTAGAAAACAATAATATAAAAATAGAAGAGAATCAATCTATTATGCAAGCAGCTAAAAGCAATAGTGTATCACCATTTAAAATAGTTGCTATAATCACTGGTAAATAAGAAGGTTTAAACTTTCTTATTTATTTTTTAACTTCTATAAAGCTTTTAAATATATTTAAAGTTTTATTGTAATCAAAAAAAAGCTTTCATTTGATAAAATCTAAAAAATTTTTAAAGAGAAACCTTGCCAAGAAAGAAGTTAAAAAAAATCCTACCAAGTCATCAAAAAATACAAGAACAAAAATTTTTAAAAATATTTGGAAGATTTTTACAAAAAAGAGAGATTTGGAGTCTAAGTAGAAAAAAAGTTGTTTTAGGTGTACTAATAGGCATATTCGTAGCTTGTTTACCAATGCCACTTCAAATGGTATTAGCCTCACTTTTAGCAATATTTCTAAATGCAAACCTACCTATTAGTTTTGCCCTTATATTTATAAGCAATCCACTTACAATGCCACCACTTTTTTATTTTGAATACCAAATAGGAAAACTAATAGTTCAACCAAAAAATCCAATAAAATTTGAGTTTGATTCAATGTACGACAACTTCTCAGATATAGCTTTATCCCTATGGACTGGAGCATTAGTTGTAGGAGTCTTCACAAGTGTAGTTTGTGCTATATTGGTAAATTTTCTTTGGATATATACAGTTAGAAAAAATAGAAGAAATGGTAAATTAAATTAAAAGATTATATTTAAGAGTTATGCATGGTAAGTTTTAAATAAAAATACTTAAACTATCATACGCAAGAGAAGGTTTATATATGATAGTTATGCATGGTAAGTTTTAGATTATGTTAGAAATCAAGGCGAAGCTTAAATTTAAAGCGGAGCGTACAGCAAGTACGTGAGCATTTAAATTTAAGCTTCAACGTAGAGTTATGACGTAAGCTAAAGCTTAACGTGCATAACTTTGGGCTCGAAGCTCCCTTATAACATTAACCTTGATCTCACCTGGATATTGAACTTTCTCTTCAATCTCTTTTGCAATCTCAGTTGCTAATAATACAGCTTCATCATCATTTACTAAATCAGCTTTTACGATAACTCTTACTTCTCTACCTGCATTTATTGCGTATGCATTTAAAACACCTGTTTTAGAAGTAGAGATGTTTTCAACCTCTTCAACTCTTTTTAGGAAGCTTTCTAGAACTTCTCTTCTAGCCCCTGGTCTTGCTGCACTTAATGCATCTGCTGCACATACTGCTGCTGATTCTACATTTATAGGTTCTTCATGTCCATGATGTGCATAAATACCATTTATAACAGTATCTGGCTCATCATATCTTTTACAGATCTCTGCACCTAAGTCCACATGACTTCCTGGCATCTCATGGGTTAAAGCTTTTCCAATATCGTGTAAAATTCCTGCTCTTCTTGCTAATACTGCATCTCCACCCATTTGTGCTGCTAATAAACCAGCTAGATGAGAAACCTCTAAAGTATGAGCAAGTGCATTTTGACCATAAGAAGCTCTATATCTAAGTCTTCCAACAAGTTTGATAAGCTCTGGATGCATAGATTTAATACCAAGTTCTAAAACAACATCCTCACCCTCTTTTTGGATATTTTTATCAAACTCTTTTTTAACTTTATTATATATCTCTTCAATTCTTGCAGGTTGGATTCTTCCATCCTCAAGTAACTCATGGATAGTTTTTGTTGCTATCGCTCTTCTATATAGGTTAAAAGAGGAGATTGTGATAGTATTTGGTGTATCATCTATGATAATATCAACACCTAATAACATCTCAAGAGCTTTGATATTTCTACCCTCTTTACCAATAATTTTACCCTTCGTTTCTTCATCATTAATAGGTATATTATTGATAAGTCTCTCAGCTGCAAACTCCCCTGCATATCTTGTAACTGCATGGGATAACATATTGTTAATCTCATCCTTGCATTGTTGTTCTGCAAGTTTATATTTTTTTCTAAAGATTGAAGCGATTTGTGCTCTGCTATCCTCTTTAACTTTTTCTATCATTAGCTCTTTTGCTTCATCTTGTGTAAGACCTGAAGCATTTTCTAATACTTTAATTGCTTTTGCAATCTTCTCTTCAAAGGTTTTTTGTTGTCTTTTTAAACCCTCTTTGATTGTAGTGATTTTTTCATTTTTCTCAACAATCTCAGCTTTTTGTTCTCTGATTGTTCTTAACTCAGATTCAAGATGATTATTAAGCTCTTTCTCTTTTCTCTCGATTTTAGAAAGCATCTCTTCGTATTCACGTCTAGCTGATTTAAACTCTTTGTCGTAATCTCTTTTTGCTCTAATTTGAGCATCTTTTAAGATAACCTCAGCCTCGTGCTCTATAACTTTTGCTTTCGCCTTTGCTTGTTCAATATATATATCAAATTTTGCTTTATTTATTTTCTTTACTACAAAAATGCTCAGCGCACAGCTGACTACTGCAGTAATTGCTCCCACTATTACTAATTCCATATTCAAAACCTTAACTTGTAATTATATAATCGGCCTGAATATCGTATTTATCAGTTAGAATCTCTTTCGCTTTACAAAGTGTTAATTGTGTGAAAACAATTGTAGGCTTATAGTTCAGTCTATCAAAAAATCTATCATACATTCCTCTACCAAACCCAATCCTTTTCCATGCACCGTCGACTCCCACAACAGGTACTATGGCAAGATCAATGTTTTTAACAATACAAAAGGAGTTATTTGGCTCTTTTATACCAAATCTCTTTTTCTTTAATGGTAATCTATACTTTACTAATTTAAAACTGTCCTTGTGCATAAAAGGAACATATACATTTATTTGTTCCCTTCTTAGCTGTTTTATTAATGGATGTACATCTACTTCCACACCAAGAGGAATATATAGTAATATATTTTTTGCTTTATAACCGTCTATAAATCTTTTTAATTTCTTTACTGTTTTCTTGTCTTTGTTATACTTCAAAAAGCGGCTTGAAAACTCTAATCTTTTTAGACACGATTTTCTAAAATCACTTTTGTGATTACTTATCATATTTAAGCCTTACTTAGGTAAAATTCTTACCCTAAATTATTTTACCAATAAGGAATTAAAATGCAGTTTAAAAGGATGGCATTTTTCATAATTTCTATAACCATGCTATTTGGGGGTTGTGGATCGACTCAAAACAATGAAGAAATTATAAAAAAAATACAAACAAAATTTACTTTGCCAACAACAAATTCAACTAATGTTACTATAGAAACAAAAGATAATCTAATAGATGTACAAGAGCATAAAGGTAAAGTTGTCTTAATAAATTTTTGGGCTACTTGGTGTGTAGTTTGTAAAGCAGAATTACCACATTTAGTTGATTTACAAAAATCTTATAAAGATAAATTTGAGATTATTGCAGTAAATATGGGAAATACCGATGGAACTTTCCAAACAAATGAAGAACTAAAATCTTTTATGGTGGAAAATGAGATGAACTTTACTGTTACAAACTCTACTGAAAACTTTAAACTTGCAGATGCGATGGGTGGTATTAGAAGTATCCCTACAATGTTTATGGTAAATCCAGAGGGTAAAATTATCCAAAAGTATGTGGGGATAGTTCCAGAAGAGATGATGGAAATGGATATAAAAAATGCACTTGGAAAAATATAATGTTTAGTTTTTTTAAAAAAAATAAAGATAAAGAACAAGAAGAGGTAGTAGAACAAGTTGAAGAGAATATAGTTTCTCAAGAACCCAAGCAAGAAGAGGTTCAACAACAAGAAACACCTACACAAGATGAGAGTATAGAAGAAGTAAAAGAGGAAGTTGAAGAAGAAAATTCAAAAGGTTTTTTCTCAAGAGCTTTATCAAAAACCTTTGACAATATTAAATCAGTAGTTCCTCAAAAGAAAGAGAAAATCTCATTTGATGATATTGAAGAGCTTTTAATTGAAGCAGATATGGAGTATGAGATTATCGAAAAAGCGATGGATGGACTTCCTGAGATGATTACAAGGAAACAATTAAGACATAGACTTGTAATGCTTTTTGAACACGCTCCAGATGTAGATTTAAGTAATCTTCCAAAACCATTCGTAAGACTTATTATTGGAGTAAATGGAGCTGGTAAGACTACTACTATTGCAAAATTAGCCAATAGATCAAAAAAAGAGAGTAAATCAGTAATCTTAGGTGCTGGGGATACTTTTAGAGCTGCTGCTATAGAACAACTTGCAACTTGGGCACAAAAACTTGATGTTCCAATTATCAAAACAAAACAAGGGCACGATGCAAGTGCAGTTGCATACGATACAATCTCTTCTGCTATTGCTAGAGATATTGATAATGTTATTATTGATACAGCAGGAAGATTACAAACTCAAACAAATCTAAATAATGAACTTAAAAAGATTGTAAAAGTTTGTTCAAAAGCTATGGAGGGTGCACCACATCAAAAACTGATGATTTTAGATGGTACGCAAGGTAATACTGCTATTGCTCAAGCAAAAGCTTTCAATGAGATAGTTGGAATTGATGGAATTATTGTAACAAAACTTGATGGTACTGCAAAAGGTGGAGCACTATTTTCTATCTCAAACCAACTTGAACTTCCAATTTTTTATGTTGGAGTGGGTGAGACTGCTAATGATTTAGTTGAATTTAGTCCAGACAACTTTGTTGATAGCCTTTTAGATGAGATTTATACTGAAGAGAAATAGATATTTTGTTGAAAAATAAAATAGAAGATTTTTTTAAAACCAAAGATTTAAAAAAGGCTATATCTAAAGCTATAGAAAATGATAAAACCAGCGAAGTATTTAAGTTTGAGCTTGATGAAAAATCTTATTGGATAAAAAGAGCTAGACCGAGTGATTCTAGTTTTTTTCATAGAGTTTTTTATTCCCTTTTTAAAATGAAAGGGATGATGCCAGCCCAAAAAAAAACTAAAGAGGAAACAGTATATTTTGAGGTAAATAAACTTATCTACTTTAAAAGTTTAAATATCCCTGTTCCAGAAGTTGTAGCATGTAATAAAGAGTTTTTTGTTATTGAGGATTCTGGTACAACAATAAGAGACTATGTAAAAAAAACCAACTTAACAGATACTCAACTAAATGAGGTTTTAGGAAAAACTGTACAACTTATCGCAACTATACATAATAAATCCCAATACCATGGTGGCTCTCAAATAAGAAACTACACCATAAAAGATGGGATGATATTTGCCATAGATTTTGAAGATTCCTTCTCAGATAAACATGAATTAAAACAGTTGCAATATAGGGATTTTTTTCTTTTTTTAGTTTCTTTATCTGAACTAAAAAGAGAGATTGATTATTCTAAAATAATAAATATCTATAAAGAGCTTACAAATAATACTACTATTGATAAAGAGTTAAAAACTATCGCCTTAAGATTAAACTTTTTAGTAAAATTAATAGAGTTTAAACCCTTAAGAAAATATCTAAGTAAAGATGTTATTTATAACTATAATCTAGTAAAAGCCTTACAAAACCTATAAAATAACCATATTAATGATATTATAAAAACATTATTTGGTATAATCTAATAAAACTTTTATAGGTAAGGTATTGAAACTTTTTAAATCAAAAATTGAACAATATATTTTAAGTATTTTTCTAATAGCTGCAATCTTATTATCATTTATCTTTTATACATTAACAAACATTGATGAAAATAATAACTCTTTAATAAAACTTGAAAACAATCTAACCCTAACTAAAAATCTCCTTGAAGAACAAAAAAGATATGCTTTATCTTTAGCTATTTTATTATCAGAAGATAAGGAGATAATAAATAGTTTTTTAAAAAAAGATAGAAGAAAAAGTTTTGAGATTGTAAATAGGAAAATAGAGCTTCTTAAAAAGATGCAAGATAGTAAGATTGATGTTCAAATCCATAACAAAGACTTAACCACATATCTTAGAAGTTGGGATTTTACAAAAAAAGATATCCCTTTGAAATCTTTTAGACAAGGTATTGTAAAGGTTCATGAAGATAAAAAACCCTTAGTCTCTATCGAACTAGGAAAAAGATTAAATATAAAAGCGATCTCACCTATAATAATTGATCAAAAAATAATAGGCTCACTTGAAACAATAATTGACTTTGAATACCTATCTAAACAAATAAAACAAAAAGGTTTTGAACTTTATGTTCTTTTAGACAATAGATTTTTAGATATTGCAAATGTTATAAAAAACAATGCAAAAAAAGACAATTTTACTTTAGTAAATAATACAAATATAGCTAACTTAAGTAAAATAGATTTAGATGATTTAAAGGAGTATGGTTATATCTCAAATGATAAAATGGTATTTAGTTATTTTAGCTATTATGATTTTAAACACAATAAATTAGGCTATATCTTAACTGGAATGAAAAATGAAAACAGTTTTAATCAAAACAACTCTTTTTCGTATAGTCAATATAAAAAAGAGAATATAGGAGTGGTTGTAGAATGAGACTATTATTACTTGAGGATGATTTAGATTATAACCAATCAATCAAAGAATATTTAGAATCACTAAATTATGAAGTTGATAGTTTTGAAGATGGACAAGAGGCCTTTGATGCAATCTATGAAAATAAATATCATATTTTGATTTTGGATATTAGAGTACCTAGTCTAAACGGTTACGAACTTGTAAAAGAGTTAAGAGGCAAAGGGGATAACACTCCTGTTATATATATAACTTCTCTTACAGATATAAATAATCTTAGTTTAGGTTATGAGTTAGGTTGTAATGATTATATAAAAAAGCCTTTCTCTCCCAAAGAGTTAAAATATAGAATAGAACAACTTACTAAACTTTTTTATAACTCAAATGAACAACTTATTAATTTAAAAAACAATATCACATACGATATCATTAAAAAAGAGTTGTATTTAGATGAAAAGATTGTAAAACTAACAAAAAAAGAGAATGAAGTTGTATTTTGCCTTTTAACAAACCAAAACCAATTTATAAACATAGAAAAACTTAGAGAAGAGGTTTGGGATGATAAATACATCAGTGAAGCTGATATTAGAGTATGTATCAAAAAAATAAGAGATAAAACAAATAAAGATTTTATAATCAACCAAAGAGGCTTAGGATATAAAATTGATAGAGAAAAATAAAAACAATATTTTAAATATATCTATCATTTATACATTTATATTTTTTGTATTTATTGCTATTCCTTCATATTTTTATATGCAATTGGAGATTAAAAACCATGAAGGTAATGAAAATAGAATAGCCTATGAATATGCGAATAAAATCCAAAGAGCTATTTATGACTTTTCTAGTTCTACTAATGATACCTTTATCTTTCCAAAATCTTTTAACTATAAGGTTTTGCTACAAGATGATAACGATAAAACTATTTTTAAAATAAATAATGAAAAAAGCTTTGAAAATGAGATAAAATTAACAATAAATCTAAATACGAATAGACTAAATGCTACAAAACTTACTATAATAAAAGGGATATCTTACAAAGAAATTTATCTTAAAATCTTGATTTTAGTAATTTGTATTTTACTTTTTGTTTTTATTTCAATATTTTTAATAATCAAAGTAAGTGTTGACCCATACAAAAAAATTAATGAATATTTAGATAGTTTTTTTAATGATGCAATGCATGAACTTAAAACACCCCTTGGCATTATCCAATTAAACCTAGAGATATTACATGAAAAACAACCAAATACAAAAGAGATAGAGCGTTCAATAAACGCTACAAAAAATCTTTTTTTAGTTTATGAAGATATAGAATATCTAATAAAACAAAAAAGTGTTAGTTTCAATAAAGAGCAAATAGACTTTTCATATCTACTTTCTCAAAGGGTTGATCAATTTGAGAGTTTAACCCTTTCAAAAAATCTCTCCTTTAAAAATAATATAGAACAAAACATCAAATTAGAGATAAATAGAACTCATCTTCAAAGGATAATAGATAATACCCTCTCAAATGCAATTAAATATTCATATAAAGAAACAGAAATCTCTATAAAACTATATATACAGGAAGATACAATTATTTTTTGTGTACATAACCTTGGTAAAGCTATAAAAAACACAAAAGATATTTTTAATAGATATTATAAAGAAAACTCAATCAAAGGTTTAGGACTAGGACTTAATATAGTAAAAAATATATGTGATGAAAACAATATAAAAATAGATGTAAATTCAAATGAAAAAATTGGAACAACATTTAAATATACATTCTTAAATATTACTTAATATAACTATATAAAAATATACACAAAAGTAACTTTTATTTTATATAATTTGATATATAGATAAAAGGAGATATCATGAAAAAGTCAATTCTACTCTTAGGTTTGGTTTCAACAATAATTTTTGCACAAACACCAAGTGCACCTAGTTCATACCCAGATGGTGAGTTAGGTAAAATGGTAAAACTTGGGGAAGAGATTATGTTGAAAACAGACACTCATCCGCTTACAAAAGATATGGTTGGAAATAAACTAAATTGTGCCTCATGTCACATAAAAGGTATGGATGGTAAACCAGGTACAGCAGAAGCTATTGGTTCATTTATAGGTACTGCTGCTGTTTTCCCTGCATATTCAAAAAGGGAAAAAACAGTACAAACTCTACAAGATAGAATAAATAACTGTTTTATGAGAAGTATGAATGGGATTAGACCAATAGTTGATACACCAGCTTCAATTGCAATGGCTACATATATCACATGGCTATCTCAAGGTATTCCTATGAATATGAATGCAAAAGCTCCAGTTAGTGAAAAAAACTTTAAAAAATGGGTTTCTGGACAAAAAAGAATGGCAGCAATTGTAAAAAAAGCAACACATGAAAACTATCTAAATGGTAAAACTTTATATGATCAAAAATGTGCTTCATGTCATGGGATGAATGGTGAAGGGATAGCTACTTTTCCACCACTATGGGGTAAAAATGATAAAGGTGAATGGCTTAGTTACAATACAGGTGCTGGTATGAGTAAACTAAATAAAGGTGCTGCTTGGGTTCAATCAAATATGCCTTTTGGGCAAGGTGATACTCTAAGTGATAAAGAAGCTGCTGATATTATGTTGTATGTAAATGCACAAGAAAGAGCAGACTTTGATCTTCAAAAAGGTTTATATCCAAAAGAGAAAATGGGATATTATAACTCTGATGTTCATGAAGAGCACCACTCTGTTGAGTCAAACTTCAAAGCCTTTGGACTTGATTTAGAAAAAATCAAAACAGGTAAATAGTAAGCTTCAAGCTTACTATTTAGTCTTCTAAAAACTTTCCAATTTTTCTAAAATAGCTTTCTATATTTTCAAAAGAGTGGTTTCCACCCTCCTCTATTATAAGTTCACTACCACTTAATTTATCAGCAGCTTGTGTATAATCTAAAACCTCATCTTCTGTTTGTAGAAGTGTTATAAAGTTCTCTTGATTTTCTATACTCTTTATTTCAAAAGATTTAAGAGCTTGAATATGCTCTGCTGTTACTTCAAAAGAGGACATATCATAATAGTTCATTGCCATTCCAACTTTATCTAAAGTTTTATATGGATAGATTGCAGGATTTATCAATACAGCTTTTAAGTTATATTTATTTGCTAAATAAATAGCATAATATCCACCTAAAGAGGATCCAACTAAACCAATATTTTCATCTTTTTGTAAAAAAATCTCTATAATTTGTTCTAAGGTATCAATTGCTAAGTTTGGTACATAAGATAAAGATGGTGCTATAACCTCTTCCTCAAAATATTCTCTAAATAAGCTTGCTTTTCCACCATGACCACTACTTCCAAAACCATGTATATATAAAATCATTTAAAATCCTATGTTTAAATTTTCAAAATTATATCTAGTTGGTTCTTAGTTTAATAAAATAATTTAAAAACAAACTTCAAAGAAAACTTTAAGCTTGCTATGTTAGGATTTGTTTAACTTCTAAATTAGGAGCCAATTATGTTAAAAAAGATTTCAATAATACTACTTAGCCTATTTTTTGTAGGCTTTTTATATGCACAAGATTCCCAAACAGGAAAAATCCTTGGTGGCAAACAATCAACTATGCCCTCATGGTTTATGAATAGTTTCCTTGAACTTTCAGATGATATAGATGAGTTAGCTTCCCAAGATAAAAGATTAATGGTTTTTGTAGAACAAGATGGATGTCCCTACTGTCATGCTTTTATCACTAAAAATCTACAAGATAAAACTACAAAAGATAAACTTCAAAAACATTTTGGTGTGATTGCTATAAATATGTTTGGAAGTAAAGAGATGGTTGATACAGATGGGCAAACCTTAACAGAAAAAGAGTTTGCTCTAAAACATAAAATCCAATTTACCCCAACACTAATTTTTTATAATGAAGAGGGGGAACAAATACTAAGACTCAATGGATATGTTGATATTCCCCAATTCAATCTTGCCTTAGATTATGTTATAGGAAAGAGGGAAAGAGACTTAACCTACAAACAGTTTTTATCAAACAATTATGAGAATAAAAAAGATGCCAAACTAATAGAAGAGAAAGATCTATTTAAAAAATCAAAAAACTTTATGAGAACAGAGGGCTCAAATAAGATGGCTATATTTTTTGAAACTCCTGCTTGTAAACAGTGTGAAGTGTTACACGATACACTTTTAAAAGATAAATTAACAAGAGATCTATTAAAGAAAATAGATGTATATCAAGTTGATTTAAACTCTTCCAATTCTATAGTAAACCCTCATAAAATGATTGTCAAAATAAAAGATTGGGCTGATGAATTAAATATAACCCATATCCCAACAGTTATATTCTTTGATGAAAAAGGTGAAGAGATAGTAAGAGTAGAAGCTATTCTAAAAAACTACCACTTCCAATCAATTGTTGATTATGTGGCAAGTGATGCCTTTAAAGAGGAAAAAGAGTTTCAAAGATATCTAACAAAAAGAACAGATGCCATTAGAGCAAAAGGGATTGATGTAGATATTTGGGAGTAGAGTTAATACTCCTCTCTTAAGGCTTTTCTAGAGGCTTTATCTACAAGATTAAACAAATTATCAACTCTATTTTTTAGAGTTGATTTTTTGTGACCTTTTACCTTTATATACTCAAGATTTAACTTTTGATTTATCTCAAAAAACTTTTTATATAACTCATGGTTTTTAACCAATTTACCACCACTAGTAAGATAAGAGTTGTTTTCCAACCTCTCTTTTCTATCTTGAAGTTTTAAAATATTCTGACAATCTGTATATATTAAAACCTTACAATCTTTTAAATCACTCTCATCCAAAGCCCAAAGTAAAACCTCTAACTCTAACTTAGTTGAAGAGGTGTTTTCAAATCTTTTTATCTTTATATCTTGGGTTTCTAAACTTTCATCATAGATAAAGTAAGCTCCAAAGCCAACCTTTGCTTGTGGATTTACACTTCCATCACAAAAAAGCTTTATGGTTTCTAACTTCATAAACCTTATACGCCTATATCTTCATTCCAAAGCTCTGGTTTGTTTTTTATAAACTCTTCCATAAGCTCAATACACTCTTGGTCATTTATAATTTCAACCTCTACCCCACGAGATTTTACATACTCTTCTGGTCCTTTGAAGGTTTTGTTTTCACCAATTATCACTTTAGGTATGCCATAAAGTAAAGCAGCCCCACTACACATATCACATGGAGACAAAGTTGAGTATAAAACTGCTTTTTTATAATCACTTGCTTTTAATCGTCCAGCATTTTCAAGGCAATCCATCTCAGCATGTAAAACTGCACTTCCCTTTTGAACACGTCTATTATGACCTCTTCCAACAATTTTACCATCTATTACTAAAACAGAGCCTATAGGGATACCACCCTCTTGTAAACCTTTTTTTGCTTCAATAATCGCTTCTTGTAAAAACTTATCCATTATCAAATCCTACAAATAATCTAAAAAGATTATATCTTAAACTTTATAATGAAACTAAATATTACAAAATGTCATATTTTTTATCTTCTTAAATATTTTTTATTATAATTGCACTAGAAATTTGAAAGGTTTATAAATATGGCAAAAAAGAAAACCTCACTTTTTGAGTGTCAACATTGTGGAGAACAAAGTACAAAATGGCTTGGTAAGTGTCCAAACTGCGGTTCATGGGATAGTTTTATTGAACTTAATCAAGAGCAGCAAGAGGTATTAAAACAAACTTCAAAAGTAGTAAATACTACCTCAAAGGCAACCCCTATCACACAAATAAAACAAGATGATGTGACAAGATTCTCTTCATATAATGATGAGTTTGATTTGGTTTTAGGTGGTGGAATAGTCCCTGGAAGTTTAACCCTTATAGGTGGAAGTCCAGGTGTTGGGAAATCAACACTTTTATTAAAAGTTGCTGGAAGTATTGCAAAATCAGGAAAAAAAGTTTTATATGTATCAGGGGAAGAAAGCTCAGGACAAATAAAACTAAGGGCGAATAGACTTGACTCTAACCATAATGATTTATACCTTTTAAGTGAGATTAGACTTGAAGAGATACAAGATGAACTTCTAAGAGAAAAATATGAAGTAGTGATAATTGACTCTATTCAAACAATCTATTCCTCAAATCTAACCTCAGCTCCAGGAAGTGTTTCTCAAGTAAGAGAGATAACCTTTGAGCTTATGAGAAAAGCAAAAGAATCAGATATCGCTATGTTTATTATTGGGCATATCACAAAAGATGGAAGTATAGCAGGACCTAGAGTTTTAGAACATATGGTTGATACTGTTTTATATTTTGAAGGGGAAGCTAGTAAAGAGCTTAGGATGTTAAGGGGATTTAAAAATAGATTTGGTTCAACCTCAGAGATTGGTATTTTTGAGATGACAGCTGAGGGATTAATCTCTGCAAAAGATATTGCTTCAAAATTTTTTGATAAGAGTAAAGCTCAAAGTGGTTCAGCTCTGACAGTTGTGATGGAGGGGAGCCGTGCTTTGATTATCGAAGTACAAGCACTTGTAACTGAATCAACCTATCCAAACCCAAAAAGAAGTGCAACAGGATTTGATGCAAACAGATTAAATATGCTTTTAGCTTTGCTTGAAAAGAAAATTGACCTACCACTTAACCATTATGATGTATTTATAAATATAAGTGGTGGGATAAAGATAAAAGAGAGTTCTGCGGATTTAGCAGTAATAGCTGCAATTATTAGCTCTTTTAGAGATAGACCAATCTCAAAAGAGTCAGTATTTGTTGGAGAAGTTTCACTAACCGGTGAGATAAAAGATGTTTATTCTATTGATTTAAGACTAAAAGAAGCCCAAGCCCAAGGGATAAAAAAAGCAGTAGTAGCCTTAAAACCAAACCTAAAACTGGAGCTTAAAACCTTTGCAGTAGATGAAGTATCAAAAATGATAGAGCTATTTTAAATAGCTCTATTATTTATTTACCTACTCTTTTATTTGCCCCAGACATTAGCCTATCTTCTGTGACAACTGCTCTTGTATGGATACAAGTTCCTATAACACCACCTGAATCTTTTGCTTCAATTTCAAATTTATATAATTTTCCTTCCATACCTACAAAAGTAGCTGTTGATATTGCTATATCACCTTCTAGTGTTGGTGCCATATGTTTAACATTTACCTCCACTCCAACAGAAAGTTTACCATCACCTAACAATGGTTTCATTACTTTTGCAGCACTACACTCCATCAAGGCAACCATTCGAGCAGTAGCCATAACAGGTGGAAAATTATCATCAATAGATATGCTTAAGTTTTTTGCTAAATCTTTTGCTTCAACCTTATATTCAATTGTTGCTGTAGTACCAACTTCTAATTCCATATATGCTCCTAATAGTTTTTTATATTTTATATTGTACAAACTTAAAATATATAGTTTATTTTTATCTATGCATTTGAAAACTTTCGATATAATCCACAAAAAATTATAGGAAAATAATGATTGATTTAGAAAATCAAACAGATTTTGATATTGATATTAGTGAACTTGAAAAGATTACAGCAAGTTTAACAAAAAAAGATATTGAGTTGATTATTACAAATAATGAAGAGATTCAACTTTTAAACAAAGAGCATAGAAATATAGATAAAGCAACTGATGTTTTGAGTTTCCCTTTAGAGTTTGAGATGGAAAATATGCCTCTAGGTTCTATAGTTATCTCAATAGATTTTGTAAAAGAGAAAGCACTTGAATATAAACACAGTTTAGAAGATGAATTTAAACTTCTGTTTATCCATGGCTTATTACACCTAAATGGGTATGACCATGAGGTGGATGATGGTGAACAAAGAGAAAAAGAGGAAGAGTTAATAAAAAAATTCAATCTTCCTGGTAGTTTGATAGTAAGGAGTTCTTAAAATGGATTTTTTGATTTTTACAGTCTCAATGGCAGCACTTATTTATGGTGCAGATTTTATTATCCAGCAAAGTGAAAAAATAGCACTTCATTACAATATCTCACACTTTGTTATTGGTGCTACCTTAGTTGCAGTTGGAACCTCTTTACCAGAAATGGCTGTATCTATGTCAGCTTCACTAAAAGGGAGTGGAGATATAGCTGTTGCAAATGTTATTGGAAGTACTATTTTTAATATAGCAATGGTCTTAGGAGCAGTATTCTTAATAGCTAAAAAAATTGCTCCAGATAGGGATCTTTTTGCCATGGATTCAGCTTGGTCACTATTTCCTATTTTAACTTTTATTCTTATGTCAATAGATGGAAAACTAAATCTTATTGATGGGGTATTATTTTTATGTTTAATGGGTGCGTATCTTATCTTCTTAATTGGCTCAAATCAAGTTGAAGCGATAGATGAAGAGTTAACAAAAGAGAAATTCAATTGGCCAAAAAGTGCAGTTTTATTACTAATAGGTTTTGTTTTTGTAGTTGGTGGAGCTGACTTTGCTATTGATAGTGCAGGAAACATTGCTAGAAACTTTGGTATTAGTGAGTGGGTTATTGGTCTATTTTTAGTTGCCTTTGGAACATCACTACCTGAACTTACAATCTCAATAAAATCAGCAATGAATAACAATGCAGATTTAGCAATTGGAAATATTATTGGTTCAAATGTTGCAAACTTCACAATGGTTTTAGGAGTTAGTTCAATTTTAAATCCACTAAATGTAAACCTAAATGCAAACTTTTTTGATATAGCAGCTGCATTTATTGTTTCTTTGATGTTAGTATTTATAACAGCAAACAAACTTTATAATAAAAGTGCTGGTATTGCATTGATGGTGATTTTAGGATTGGTTATTCAAAATAGCTTATAAAAAGCTATTTTGAACTATTTTTGACACGATGAACAGATTCCTGAAAATATAACTTCTGTATTTTCAATTTTAAAATCTGTTTTTTTATTGAATGAGCTTTGTAATAGCGAAGTATCAATTGTAATATCTTCTATCATACCACATGATTTACAAACCATATGTGAATGTTTCTCTTTTACTAATTCATACACGGACTTTGCTTCAGGTATTTTTACTTCATTTAAAAAAACTTTTTCTAACATAGCATTTACATTTTTATATATAGTAGCCAATGAAATAGAAGGGAATTTTTTTAATAAACTTTTGTAAAGTTCATCAATATTCATGTGTCCTTTAGAATATAATTCTTCAACGATTGCAACTCTTTGTGGAGTTACTTTCAAATCATACTCTTTTAATAGGGTTGAGCTATTAATCATAATTACCTTCCTTTCCTGCAAATTTTGTCGCAGAATTTAATATTGTAATGCTATTATAATATTTTAAAATTAATATTTATTAATTTTCATTAGTAAAGGAAAATAATTTTCCTTTAAGGTTACATATTTTATACTTTCACAAGCTAAAGGATAATTTTTATCCTTTGATAATATATTTTAATTAAGGAGAAGAGATGAAACAGTATGAGACTTACAAGTGTAGTAAGTGTGGTAATGAAGTAGAGGTTCAAAATGTTGGTGGTGGAGAACTTCATTGTTGTGGAGAAGCTATGGAGATGATTACAGAAAATTTAACGGCTGTGAATTTGATGAAAGCATTTGCTGGTGAATCACAAGCAAGAAACAAATATGAATTTTTTGCACAAGTTGCTTTTGAAGAGGGATACCATAGAATTGCAAGATTCTTCCAAGAAGCAGCAGACAATGAAAAATACCATGCAATGGCTGAATATAAAGCTTACAATAAACTTGTAAAAGAGATTGAATTAGATTCAACTGTGAAAAACCTACAATATGCAGCAGATGGTGAGAAGTATGAGCATGAAGAGATGTATCCAAACTTTGAAGCTATTGCTAAAGAGGAAGGTTTAAAAGAGATTGCTAGAATGTTCAAAGCGATTGGAAAAGTTGAAGTTGAACATGAAAAAGAGTATTTAGAACTAAAACAAGCATTAATAGATGAAGGTTTCTTTGACTCAGAAGAGGAAGAGGAATGGGTATGTGAAGTTTGTGGACATGTTCATAGAGGGAAAAAACCTCCAGGTGCCTGTCCATTGTGTAGAGTTGAAAAAGAATACTTCAAGAAAAAAGGCTCTGATATCACAGTTGGATAAAAACAACAAAGGATATAAGATGAAAAAAGTAGTTAAACAATTAAAAGTGTTACAAGCAAGTTCTTTAGTGATGTTTACAAAAATACATAACTATCACTGGAACATAAAAGGTATGCAGTTTTTCCCAATTCATGAGATGACTGAAAAAATTTATGGACAATTTAGCACAATCTATGATGATACAGCTGAAAGAGTATTACAATTAGGTGATAAACCTGTAATATTATTAAGTGATATTGAGAAAATATCTGTCATCAAAGAGGATAAAAAAACAGATTTTGATGCTAAATATGTTTTAAGTAACATATTAAAAGATTTTGAAACATTAACAAAAGAGTTTAAAAAACTAGGGAAATTAGCAGAAGAGGATGGTGACAATGTTACCTTAGCTTATGCTGATGAAAATGTTGCCCACTTAGAAAAAAATATTTGGATGATTGGTGCAACATTAAGCTAAAAAGGTGAAGTAGTCTTCTACTTCCCTTTTTTATATGAAATTTTGATAAAATAATATCTTTAAATCTATTTGGAGATATTTTGTCAAAACTTATTTTTATTTTTCTTCTTGCATTAACACTAAATGCAAAAACCTTCACCCTACTTTCATATAACGTAGAAAATCTATTTGATCTAAACTACGATAAAACAGAATACAAAGAGTATATACCAAATACAAAATCTTTATGGAATAAAAAAACCTTTGATATAAAACTTGCAAATTTACAAAAAGTTCTAGAAGAACTAGATGCAGATATAGTAGCTTTACAAGAGATAGAAAATGAAAACCTTGTAAAACTTTTACAAAAAAAACTACCCCAATACAAATATTATGACTTTAAAAAATATAAAAACTCTAGTGTAGGTTTAGCAGTATTAAGTAAGATAGAGATTAAATCCTCAACTCAACTAAATGTAAAATTTACAAACAAAACCTTTAGGCCTATTCAAGAACTTACCTTTTTATTTGAAAACAATGAGTTTAAAGTTTTCAATAACCACTGGCCATCAAAACGTTCAAGTGAAAGTTATAGAATAAAATATGCAAAAACTCTTTTTGATAGAATCTCTACATTAGCTAAAGATTATGATTATATCCTTGTAGGTGATTTTAACTCAAATTATAATGAGTTTGAGACTTTAAAATTTGAAGAAAAACTGAACGACTCATACAATATATCAGGGATAAATCAAGTACTAAATACAACTTTAGAAAACCAATATATTAGTTTATCAAATATTTTAGATTTTGATAGAAGGGTTCATTATAACTTATGGTTAGACTTAGATTATGATAAACGATTTTCTACTATATATAGAGGTCAAAACAATACCCCTGACAATATCTTAATCCCCCCTGCTCTTTTTGATAATAAAAACCTTTCATATAGAATAAAAAGTTTTACTGTATACACACCAAACTATCTTTACTCAAATAAAAAAATACATAGGTGGGAGATAAGAAACGGAATACACAAAGCAAAAGGGTACTCAGACCACCTACCAATTCTTGCAAGTTTTTCAACAGATAAGCTATATAAAAATAGTTTAAAAAATATAAAAGAGGAGAGTTTAGATAAAATCTCACAACTTTATACAATAGAAAACCTACCAAAAGATATTGAGATAAAAGAGGCGATTGTTATTTACAAAGATAAAAACAATGCAATTTTAAAACAAAAAAATGATAGAGCAATATATTTTTATAATAATGCACAAAACCTAACTTTAGGATTTTCATACAACCTTACAATCTCAAAAATAAAAAGTTTTTTTGGTTTAAAAGAGGTGATAAAATTTGATATTCTAGAAAATAATGGAAAAATTGACAACTTTGTAGAATTTTATATTGATGGAAACACTATAGATTTAGAGGATTTAAAGTACCAAAATGAAATAATTACAAACCTAAGTGGAGTGTACAAAAAAGGTAAACTATATTTTAAAGATAAAAAAATAAAAATCTATTTCAAAGATAAAAACCTAATACCAAAAGATGATACAAAACTATCTGTAAATAGAGCACAACTTGGGTACTATAAATCACAAGTTCAGTTGATAATTCATAATAAAAGCGATATAGATGTTAATTAAATCAATTTTTACAAACAGTAGTGGAATACTATTTTCAAGAGTTATGGGGTTTATAAGAGACCTTTTAACTGCCTCAATTCTTGGAGCAAATATCTACTCTGATATATTTTTTGTTGCTTTTAAATTACCAAATCTTTTTAGAAGAATCTTTGCTGAGGGTGCCTTTACACAAGCCTTTATCCCCTCATATTCTAAATCAAAATTTAAAATAAGATTCTCCTCAACAATCTTTTTGCAACTTATTGCCTTCTTATTATTTTTATCTTTAGTTGTTACACTTTTTTCATCCTTGATAACAAAAGCTATAGCATTAGGTTTTGATACAAAAACAGTGGAGTTAGCTGCACCACTTGTTGCCATAAACTTCTATTATCTACCTTTGATATTTGTAGTTACCTTAATGGCTGCCCTACTTCAATACAAAAACCATTTTGCAACCACTGCTTTTTCCACAGCCTTACTAAACTTAGCATTAATTGCAGCACTTTTAATCTCAAAAGATATGGATAAATATGAGATCACCTATTACCTCTCATATGGAGTTATTGTTGGTGGTGTTTTACAAGTTTTAGTTCATCTAATTGCTGTAAAAAAATACAATTTATGTAAAATTTTCACCTTTAGAAAACATCAAAAAAAAGAGAAGAATAGATTTTACAAAAGTTTTTTTGGGGCAACCCTTGGAAGTTCAACAGCACACTTATCTGCTTTTTTAGATACTTGGCTTGCTTCTTTTTTAGTTACAGGGTCTATCTCATACCTATATTATGCAAACAGAGTTTTTCAACTTCCCCTTGCACTATTTGCAATAGCTACATCAATTGCACTTTTTCCTATGATTGCAAAAGCTATAAAAAATAAAGATGAAGAGAAAGCCTTAAGACTTTTAAAAAAATCTTCACTTATTTTATTATCACTTTTAGCTATCGCCACACTAATTGGAGTTGTATTTAATGAGTTTATCATCTGGCTTTTATTTGAAAGGGGCGCTTTTGATGCAAAGGATACAACAAATACAGCACTAATTTTAACAATGTATCTAATAGGTCTTATCCCCTTTGGTCTAGCAAAAATCTTCTCCTTGTGGCTTTATGCCCATGAACAACAATTTTTAGCTGCAAAAATATCTATGAAAGCCTTAGGAGCTAATATAATTTTCTCTTTATTATTAATAATCCCATATCAAGCTGCAGGACTTGCTTTTGCTAGTACTTTAAGTGGATTTATTCTATTTTTTCTTACAATTAAAGCTTTTGGTTTTACAAAGTTTAAAAATTTATTAAATAATTAATTATATTTATTTTATATAAAAGGATTTTATATTTTATTGTTAGCATAGGGGAATGTTGCCAGAAAAGAACTCTAATTTGAGGAGTTAATATGTGGAAATTCCTAATCTTAATAATTCTTTTAATCTACAATAGTTTTGCAAAAGAAGATGTTGGAATGTATGAAAAACAGGGACAAACAATCCCTTTGGAGCTACAGTTTACCAACGAATACAATAATAAAATCTCTTTAAAAGAGGTTATTGAAAACAAGCCTACTATTCTTTCAATTAACTATTTTAAATGTACAGGACTTTGTTCACCTCAGCTTCACTCTTTAGCATTTACTTTGGATAAACTTGATTTGAAACCCTATATTGATTATAAAGTTATTACTGTAAGTATGGAACCAAAAGATACTCCTAAGGATGCCTTAGAAAAAAAGCAAGAACTTTTAAAAACAATTAAAAAATCATTTATTCCCCAAACATGGAGTTTTTTAACCTCAAACCAAGAAACTATTGACTCAATAACAAATAGTGTAGGTTTTAAATACAAAAAAAGAATAAAAGATGGTGTAGTTGATTATCTACACCCAGGTTTATTAATCATCATATCCCCTCAAGGAAAAATCACAAGATATCTAAATGGTATAGAGTATTTACCCTTTGATTTAAAGCTTGCTTTATTAGAAGCTACAAAGGAGGAGATTAGACCAACTATTGCAAAAACTTTACTTTATTGTTTTGCTTATGATGCAAAGAGTAAAACATATGTTTTTCAAGCTGAGAAAGTTGTTGGTTCTTTTATATTTGCAGTAGTATTAATATTTTTTATATTTTTAGTAAGAGGTGGAAGAAAAAAAGGATAAGGAGTAATTTATGACAACTTCAAAAGAGAACTCTACAGAAGAAAAAAGTTTCTTTGAAGAAACACATACAGTATTTGGTCATCATAATAATAGACTTTTACAATGGATTTTTTCAGTTGACCATAAAAGAATAGCAATATTGTATCTAATTGTCATGATGTTTTTCTTCCTAATTGCTATTAGTATTGGTTTAACAATGCGTTTAGAACTTTTTAATCCTGGTGAACAAATATTATCTCCTACTAAATACAATCAAGCCTTTACTCTACACGGAACAATTATGATTTTTCTATTTGTAGTTCCAGGTATACCAGCTGTATTTGGAAACTTTTTACTTCCCGTACTAATTGGAGCAAGAGATGTCTCTTTTCCAAGGTTAAATCTTGCATCTTGGTGGTTATATCTAACAGGTTGTTTAGTTGCCCTTTCATCTTTATTTATTGGTCCTGGGTATGCCGATACAGGTTGGACTTTTTATGCCCCATATAGTGTAAAAACAGATACAAATGTTATATTTGCTCTAACAGCAGCATATATTTTGGGTTTATCATCTATTTTAACTGGGATAAACTTTGTAGTAACTGTACATAGATTAAGAGCTCCTGGGATGAACTTTTTTAAAATGCCTTTATTTGTTTGGGGTTTATATTCAACTGCATGGATTCAAATACTTGCAACTCCAGTTGTAGGTATAACTTTGATATTAGTAATCATTGAAAAAGTTTTAGGTATTGGTATTTTTGATCCAAGCAAAGGTGGTGATCCAATTTTATATCAACACTTATTCTGGATATATTCACACCCAGCAGTTTATTTGATGATTCTACCTGCTTTTGGTGTTGTTTCTGAGATTTTACCACCTTTTTGTAGAAGAACAATCTTTGGTTATAGATCAATTGCTATCTCCTCTGCGCTTATTGCAATAATAGGTTATTTAGTATGGGGACATCACCTATTTACATCAGGGATGAGCGAATGGACAAAAATAATATTCTCCTTTTTAACCTTCTTTGTATCTATCCCTACAGGAATAAAGTTTTTTGACTGGGTTGCAACTATGTATAAAGCCTCAATTGTTTTTAAAACTCCAATGTTATGGGTTGTTGGAACAATTGTCACCTTTGCAATAGGTGGACTTACTGGTATTACACTTGTAACTTTAGGGGTAAATGTCCATCTTCATGATACCTATTTTGTTGTTGCACACTTCCACTATACTATATTTGGTGGAGTTGTTTTTATGCTTTTTGCTGCTATGCATTTTTGGTTTCCAAAGTTCACTGGTAAGATGTATGATGAGTTTAAAGCAAAAATTGCTTTTACATTGATATTTGTTGGCTTTAATCTTTTATGGTTTCCTATGTTTATAGCTGGTGCACTTGGGATGCCTAGACGATATTTTGATTATTTACCTGAATTTACAATATATCATCAAGTTGCAGGAGTTGGTGGATTTATAACTGTATTTGGTATTTTATTTATGTTATATACTTTAATTCAAGGGATAAGAAAAGGTGAAAAAGCTGGACCAAACCCATGGAATGCTACAACTTTAGAGTGGCAAATAGATTCACCACCACCTTTACACAATTTTAAAAATATCCCTTATATTGATTTTGAGCCATATGAATATGAAAAAGGTGAACCTAAATATAACCTATATAAACAAATAAAAGGGGAAAATCATGGATGAAAATAACGAAATAATCTATGATAAAAATGGTAAGCCACATAAAATTGTTGATTTTAACAATGATTATATTGGTGCAAAACTTGGCTTTTGGTTGTTTTTATTTACGGAACTAATGCTTTTTGGAGTTTTATTTTTAGTATTTGCATTCTTTTTTTATCAAATGTCTGAAAGTTTTGTCCAAGCTTCTAAAACTTTAAATCTATTATTAGGTGGAATAAACACCTTTATTTTACTTATAAGTACTTATTTTATGGGTATGTCTCTTGTTTTTTTAAGAGATGAAAAAACCAAAAAATCTATGCAGTTTATTTTTATATCTATTTTTTTAGCAATAGTTTTTTTAGTAATTAAATATTTTGAATGGAGTATTGAGATAAACCATGGTATCTATCCAAATTCTGAAGTTTTAAATACAAAAGATTATGGAGAGATTTTATTTTTTGGATTATATTTTACAATGACAGGATTTCATGGCTTACATATCATTATAGGGATTGGTTTAATGATTTGGGTTTTATTACTTATAAAAAAAGAAAAAATTGACTCTAAAAAATTTGTAATTTTAGAAAATGTAGCTTTATATTGGGATTTGGTTCATCTAGTATGGGTTTTTTTATTCCCTCTTTTTTATATTATTGGTTTAGGAGGATAAAATGGATACAGATATTAAAACTGAGCATCTAAATACAAGAATCTACAATAAAGTATTTCTTGCCCTCTTAGCACTTACTATATTAACATTTTTACAACCTTTCATTTTAGGGGGTTCAAATATACATATAACTGTTTCACTTCAAATGTTTATAGCTATATTAAAAACAGTATTGATTGTTGCATACTATATGCACTTAAAATATGAATCTAAACTTTTTAAAATAATTGTTTTAGTTGCACTTGTAACCCTAAGTATATTTTTTATTATAACCTCAACAGATGCAATTTTTAGAAATGAAAGTTATGATTTATTTAAATAGGAGCAGATTATGTTAGAAGGAATTGAAGGTGTTTCAACCTATGCAAAAGATGTAGATAATGCTTTTATTATAGTTACAGTTATTACACTATTTTTATTTGTAGTTACTATTGGCTCTATGATGTATTTTGTTTTTAGATATAAAGAGAGTAACAACAGTAAAGAGAAAACAAAAAATATCAAACACTACACACCAATTGAGATTGCATGGACTGTAATCCCAACAATACTAATGATGATAGTTTTCTATTTTGGTTTAGATTCATTAAGAACACAAAGAACAATGCCAAAAGATGATGATGCAATTTTAGTAAAAGTATTAGGCCAACGTTGGACTTGGCAATTTGAATACCAAAATGGTAAAAAATCACAAGAGTTATATATCCCCGTAAATCAAAATATAAAACTTGAGATGACAGCACCTAAAGATGATGTTTTACATAGTTTTTATATTCCTGCATTTAGAGCAAAAGAGGATGTTATACCTGGACAAAAAACATATCTTTGGTTTAATATAAGTAAAAAAGGAAAATATAATATTCAATGTGCAGAATATTGTGGAATGAGACACTCATATATGCAATCTTTTGTAAATGTTGTTTCAAAAAATGATTTTGAAGAGTTTTTAATTCCAGATAAAACTACAAGTAACAAAACTGCACAAGATATTTTTAACCAATATGGCTGTATAGGTTGTCATACTTTAGATGGCACAAAACTAGTTGGTCCTAGTTTTAAAGATATTTATAACAAAAAAGTTACTGTTGAAACAAATGGAAAAACTAGAAATATAACAAGAGATGAACAATACCTAAGAAACTCTGTTTTAAACCCTAGAGATGACATTGTACAAGGGTTTCCTTCAGATATGATGCCTCCTTTTAAAGGAAATATTACTGAGGATGAACTAAATACTGTTATAGAGTTTTTTAAATCTTCTCAAAAAACAACAAAAAATAAAGATAGTAAAAAAGAAGATGTAAAAAAATCTAAAGAAGATATAAAAAATCAACCAAAAGAGAAAGAAGGCCCAATTTCAGGGCTAGATATTATTAAACAAAGAGCTTGTACAAGTTGTCATAGTTTAGATGGCTCAAAAGTTATAGGACCAACTTTCAAAAATATATATGGTAAAAAAGAAAAAATAAAAAGGGATTCTGAAATTATTGAAATAACAGTTGATGAAGAATATATAAAACAATCTATATTAAATCCTAAAGCTGATGTTGTAGAAGGTTATCCTAACCTCATGCCTAGTTTTAAAGGAATATTAAAAGAAGAAGAGATTGAGGCCATAATAAAATATTTAAAGGATAAAAAATGATTACACTAAAAGATTTTTTAATATTAACAAAATTTAAACTCTCCTTTGTAGTAAGTTTATCTTTAATTTTTGGTTTTTTACTTGCAAAAAAAAGTATAGATTTTTCTGTTGTTGAACCATATTTGGCTGTTTTACTACTTGCATTAGGAGTAAGTGTTCTAAATCAAGTTCAAGAGTACAAAGAAGATGCCTTAATGCAACGAACAAAAAATAGACCAATTGCAGCAAAAAGATTAAGTCCCAAAAGTGGTTTTTACATCTCAATTTCGCTTATCACAATAGCAACATATTTTATCTATAAAAGTTTAGGTATAAATGGTATATTAATTTTTGCAGCTGTAATTTTTTTATATAATGGATTTTATACATATGCAAAAAAAACAACTATTTATGCTGCAGTTTATGGAGCCGTCCTAGGAGTAATCCCACCTATGATAGGTTGGTTAAGTGCAAATGGTGAACTTAAAAGCCTTGAGTTTTTTTCCCTTGCCCTATTCTACTTTATTTGGCAAATTCCACATTTTTGGTTACTTGTTCTAAAATATAAGAAAGATTATAAAAAAGCTAAATTTCCTACAATGATAGATAGTTTTGGAGTTGATGGACTTGAAAGAATAACATTTATATGGTTACTACTAACACTAATTTGTGGTTCATTTTTACTTATTGTTTTTAATGTAAATTATAAATTGGTTTTATCACTTTTAATAATTGTAAATTTTGTAACACTATTTTTTATAATAAAACTAGTAAAGAAACATAACTATCTACACAATTTTATTGCAATAAATTCTTATATGTTATTAACTATGTCTTTACTTGTATTTGACAAAATAATTTGATTTAATAAACTTTAGATATAATATCCTCTTTTAATAAATTATATTGGAGATAGATGAAAGAGTTTTTTAAATACTACGTACCCTATTATAAAAACTACAAATTAAAGATTTTTTTTGCACTTATTGGGATAATTTTAGTAGCAGGTGGTAGTGCAGCCTTAGCTTATACAATAAAACCCTTACTTGATAAAGTATTCATTGAAAAAGATCAAGTGATGTTATATGTTGTGCCTATATTTTTGATTTTAGCTCAAACTTCTCAAGGTTTTGGTAAATATATTCAAGTCTATTTTGTCTCATATATTGGTCAAGATATTATTAGAATAGTAAGAGATAAACTACTAAATCATATCTTAACCCTAGACATTGCCTTTTTCCAAAAAAGACATGGGGGAGAGTTGATTTCAAGAATCACAAACGATATAAATAGAATTCAAACAGCAGTTTCAACACAAATTGCAGATTTAATAAGAGAGGGATTAACGATAGTTGCCCTAGTTGGTTATGTTATATTTTTAAGTCCTGAGCTAGCATTTTATGGTTTAATAGTTATGCCATTGGCTATATACCCTATAGTTGCCCTTGCAAAAAAAATGAAAAAACTCTCTTTTAGATCTCAAGAATCAGCCTCTGATATCACCTCTCACCTTAGTGAAATTTTTAATAATGTAGAGATTATAAAAGCCAACTCAACAGAAAAAATTGAGCTTTCAAAATTTGAAAAACATAATGAAAACTTTTTTAAAATAAATGTAAAGGCTGTAAAAACTTCTGAACTTTTATCACCTATTATGGAGTTTTTAGGAGCTATTGCTGCTGGGCTTGTTATTTTGTATGGTGGAAGTCAAGTTATCTCTGGTGAACTTACTGCTGGATCATTTTTATCATTTATAACTGCTTTATTTATGCTTTATACACCTATAAAAAGGATCTCGTCTGTGTATAATAAACTTCAAGATGCCGTTGCGGCTCATGAAAGAATTTTAAGTATTTATGAAATTAAACCAACTATTTTAAGTGGGGAAGAGAAAACTCCAGTTGATATCTCAAAAATTGAGTTTAAAGATGTTGCTTTAAATTATGACCAAATAAGTGCATTAAAAAACATCAACTTAACAGCAGTAAAAGGTGAAAAAGTTGCCCTTGTGGGAGATAGTGGTGGTGGAAAATCTTCGCTTATCAATCTTTTAATTAGGTTTTATGATACCAATGAGGGTGAGATTCTTTTTAATAATGTTAAACTAAAAGATATCCAAATCGATAGTTTAAGAGAAAATGTCTCAATAGTAACTCAAAGGGTTTATATCTTCAATGATTCAGTAGCTTCAAATGTAGCTTATGGACAAGAAGTAGATGAACAAAGAGTTATAGAGTCTTTAAAACAAGCCCATGCCTACGATTTTGTATCAAAAATGTCTGAAGGTATTAATACAAAACTTGACGAGTTTGGAACAAACCTAAGTGGTGGACAAAGACAAAGAATTGCAATAGCAAGAGCTTTATATAAAAACCCTCAAATCTTGATATTAGATGAGGCAACCTCTGCACTTGATAATGAAAGTGAATCTATTATTTCAGAAGTTATAGATGAAGTTGGAAAAAATAGAATAACCTTTGTTATAGCACATAGATTAAGTACCATTAAAAACGCAGATAAGATTGCAGTATTTAAAGCTGGAAAGATTGTTTGTGCTGATAAAGAGGAAAATCTACTTAAAAATTGTAAAGAATATCAGAGATTATATAACTTAGCAAATATCTAATCAACTTTTTTTTAATACTTTTTAGATAAAATATTAAAATTTTTAAAAAGGATTTATTTGCTAAGTTACAATTTTATCAAAAAAATACTATTTCTTTTTCAACCAGAAACAGCACACAATATAGCTGAGTTTGGATTAAGAGTATTGCCTAATTGTAGAATATTAAACAACTACATGGTTAAGAAAAATTTTATTATGGATCCTAAACTATCACAAGAGGTTTTAGGTATCAAGTTTATTAACCCTGTTGGTTTAGCTGCTGGTTTTGATAAAAATGCAACAATGGTAAAAGCTATGCCTGCACTTGGATTTGGTTTTACTGAGATTGGTACAATGACACCAAAAGCTCAGGATGGAAACCCAAAACCTAGAATGTTTAGATACCCAGAATTGAAATCTGTTCAAAACGCAATGGGTTTTAACAACGAAGGTTCAACAAAGGTTTTAGAAAATATCAAAAAAGTTTACCCTTTTAGCATACCTATTGGGGCAAATATTGGTAAAAATAAAACTACAGCAGAAGAGCATGCTTTAAATGACTATAAAATTTTGATAAGAAAATTTGAAGATACAAGTGATTATCTAGTGATAAATATCTCAAGTCCAAATACTCCAAATTTGAGAGATTTGCAAAATGAGAAGTTTATTACAGAGCTTTTTTCAATGGCGAAAGAGTTAACATCAAAACCAATATTTTTGAAAATTGCTCCAGATATGGAGGTTGATGTGGCGATAGACCTATGTAAAACTGCAGTTGATGCAGGTGCAGCAGGGATTATTGCAACAAATACAACAATTGATTACTCATTGGTTGAGAATTGTCAAGATTTTGGTGGTTTAAGTGGTGCTTGCCTTACAGAAAAGTCTTATAAACTTTTCAAAGAGATTGCAAAAGAGTTATACGGAAAAACTATTTTAATCTCTGTTGGTGGAATTTCAGATGCAAATGAAGCCTACAAAAGATTGAAAGCTGGAGCTAGCTTAGTTCAAAGCTACTCAGGGATGATATTTGAAGGTCCTTCTATGGTTAGAAAAATCAATGAGGGGATTTTAGAACTTATGGAACAAGATGGTTTTGATAATATATCAGAAGTAATTGGTTCAGATTTAAAATAAAAAGAAAAAACTATGAATTATAGAAAAAGTATAAATAAAATGAGATTTTTCATTTTTAATTTTTCATTTTTCATTATATTAGTGGGAGATTTGATGGGTCAAAGTTTACCAAAATATTATACACAAACCTTAGAAAATGGATTACAAATTGTTGCAATTCCTATGGATAATGGTTCAAATGTAGTTTCTACAAATGTTTTTTATAATGTGGGAAGTAGAAACGAAATAATGGGGAAATCAGGTATTGCCCATATGTTAGAGCACCTAAATTTTAAATCAACAAAAAATTTAGAAGCTGGAGAGTTTGATGAGATAGTTAAAGGGTTTGGTGGAGTAAATAATGCTTCTACCTCTTTTGACTATACAAAATATTTTATAAAATCAAGCTCTAAAAATATGGATAAATCTTTAGAACTTTTTTCAGAATTAATGGAAAACTTAACATTAAAAGATGAAGAGTTTCAACCTGAAAGAGATGTAGTAGCTGAAGAGAGAAGATGGAGAACAGATAATAATCCTATGGGGTATTTACAATATAGATTATTTAATAATGCCTATATTTACCACCCATACCACTGGACTCCAATAGGTTTTACAAATGATATAAAAAACTGGACAATTGAAGATATAAGAGATTTTCATGCAACTTATTATCAACCAAAAAATGCAATTGTAGTGGTTGCTGGTGATATCACTAAAGAAGAGGTTTTTGAATCAACAAAAAAACATTTTGAAAATATTAAAAATACAAAAGAGATTCAAAACAATTTGCATACAGTAGAACCAGAACAAGATGGTGAAAAAAATATTGTAATTCACAAAGATACGCAAGTTGAAATGTTAGCAATTGCATACCATATACCAAACTATGAACATGAAGATCAAGTTGCCTTATCTGCACTTAGTGAACTTCTAAGCTCAGGTAAGAGTTCATATTTACAAAAAGAGTTAGTAGATGATAAGAAGTTAGTAAACACTATCTATGCTTATAATCTAGAGTTAACAGATCCAGGACTATTTTTGTTTGTAGCTGTTTGCAATGAAGGTGTAAAGGCCAAGGATGTAAAAAAAGAGATTTTAAAAGTTATTGAAAATATCAAAAATGGAAAAGTTACAAAAGAGGAGATTAAAAAAATCAAGATAAATACAAAAGCAGATTTTATCTTCTCACTTGAAAGTTCAAGTTCTGTAGCATCTTTATATGGAAGTTACTTAGTAAGGGGAAATATAAAACCTTTACTTGAGTATGAAACAAAAGTAAATAAACTAAAAAAAGAAGATGTTATTGATGTAGCAAAAAAATATTTAACACAAAAAAACTCAACAACACTAATATTAAAAAACTAAGGGAAAGGAAAAATATTATATGAATATTATCACCGGTGCTATGACGGCACTAATTACACCATTTAAAGATGGAAAAGTAGATACTAAAAAATATGAAGAACTAATTAAAAGACAAATTGCGCAAGGGATGAATGCTGTTGTACCAGTGGGAACTACAGGAGAGAGTGCTACATTAAGTCATGCAGAGCATAAAGAGTGTATAGAAATAGCAGTTGCAACATGTAAAGGTACAGATGTAAAAGTTATTGCAGGAGCTGGTTCAAATGCAACTCATGAGGCATGCGATATTGCAAAACATGCACAATCTGTTGGAGCAGATGGATTGTTATCAGTTACGCCATATTATAACAAACCTACTCAAGAGGGTTTATATCAACACTATAAAGCTATTGCACAATCTGTTGAGATCCCTTTTATGTTATATAATGTACCAGGAAGAACAGGGGTTGATTTAGAAGCTTCTACTGCTATAAAACTATATGATGATGTAAAAAATATCTATGCAATAAAAGAGGCAACTGGTAGTTTAGAAAGAGCTATTGAGATCTCATCACAAAGACCAGAGTTTTGTGTAGTTTCTGGTGATGATGCAATAGATTTCCCAATGCTTGCAAATGGAGCAAAAGGGATTATTTCAGTAACATCAAATATCTTACCAAACTACAAAAGTAAATTAGTTCACTCAACTTTTGCAGGTGATTTTGAAACAGCTAGAAATATAAATAATGAATTATTTGAACTAAATAAAGCACTATTTGTTGAAGCAAACCCTATTCCAATTAAAGCTGCAATGTATATTGCTGGATTATTAGATACATTGGAGTATAGACTTCCTTTAACAGCACCAAGTGTTGAAACAATGAATAGATTAGAAGAAGTATTAAAAAAATATGAGGTAATTAAATAATGGGAAATAGTATGAAGGGTAAAACATTAGTAATTAGTGGTGGAACTAAAGGTATCGGTAAAGAGTGTGTATATAAATTCGCATCAAATGGTATAAATGTAGCTTTTACATATAATTCAAATTCTCAAATCGCTGAAGAGATTTGTAAAGATGTTGAAGAGAGATTTGGAGTAAAATGTAGAGCTTACCCTTTTAATATTTTAGAACCAGAAAAATACAAAGAGTTATTTGAAGAGATTGATAAAGATTTTGATAGAGTAGACTTTTTCATCTCAAATGCTATGATTTATGGTAGAGCAGTTGTTGGTGGATATGGAAGATTTATGAAACTAAAACCTAGAGGATTAAATAATATCTATACTGCTACAGTAAACGCTTTTGTTTGTGGAGCACAACAAGCTGCTAAAAGGATGCAAAAACTTGGTAAAGGTTCAATTGTATCTTTAAGTTCAACTGGAAACCTTGTTTATATTGAAAACTATGCAGGTCATGGTACCAATAAAGCTGCGGTAGAAGCTATGGTTAGATATGCTGCAACTGAACTTGGTGAAATGGGAATTAGAGTAAATGCAGTATCTGGTGGTCCAATTGATACAGATGCACTTAAAGCATTTACAAACTATGAAGAGGTTAAAGCAAAAACTGCTGAATATTCACCATTAAATAGAATTGGTCAACCAGAAGACTTGGCACAATCTTGTTACTTTTTATGTACAGAAGATGCTTCATGGATAACTGGTCATACACTAATTGTAGATGGTGGGACTACATTTAAATAATGTCAAAAACATTAAATTTACCTAATGCTTTAGCACTATTTAGAATCGCCTTAGCACCTTTAATGTTGTTTTTCTTGGTTCAAAGAGATAGTGCTATGTTCGCTTCTTGGCACCCTAGTTGGTTAGATTATTTTGCAGGATTGATTTTTGTTATTGCTTCTGTAACTGACTTTTTTGATGGATATATCGCTAGAAGTTGGAACCAAATGACTAAATTAGGTGCAATCCTAGATCCTCTTGCGGATAAGATGTTAATGCTTGCAGGTTTCTTAGGATTGATGCTTATTGATAGAGCAAGTGCTTGGGCAGTATTTCTAATACTTTCAAGAGAGTTTTTTATCACTGCTCTAAGGGTTGTTGCAGTTGCAGAAAATAAAAGTGTAGCTTCAACAATGGCAGGAAAAGTAAAAACTGTATTTCAAATGATTGCCATAGGGTTTTTAATAATGAACTGGCCATTTGCAACTATACTTTTATGGGTAGCTGTCGCATTAACTTTATATTCTGGATATGAATATACTCGTGACTATTTTATAGATTAATTGGAGTTTTAATTGGGAACTATAACTTTTTTAATAGTATTATCATTTTTAGTATTTTTTCATGAATTGGGTCACTTTTTAGCTGCACGTTATTTTGGTGTTACTGTTCATGTATTCTCAATTGGTTTTGGTAAACAAATCTACTCTAAGATGTATAAAGGAACACAGTGGCAAATCGCCTTGATTCCTCTTGGTGGATATGTAAAAATGAAGGGGCAAGATGATACAAAACCAACTTTGCAAGAGGATGGTTCTGATTCGTACAATGAGAAAAAACCTTGGCAAAGAATTGTAATACTTTTTGCAGGTCCCTTTGCAAACTTTATCTTAGCAGCTATTTTATATTTTGTTATTGCACTAGGTGGAGCAAACTATTTAAGCCCTACTATTGGTGAAGTAAAAGTTGATTCTCCTGCTTATAAAGCTGGCTTAAAAGCAAATGATCAGATAGTTAGAATCAACAATACTGAGATAAAAACTTGGGATGAAGTTGGAAAATATATTGTAAACTCAGAGGGTGCATTAAAGTTTTTTGTAAAAAGGGATGGAGTGGTTATAGCTAAAACTATCAACCCTTATATTTCTGATGCACAAAATATTTTTAGAGAAAAAATCAAAAAAAGAATGATTGGGATTTTACCAGAACCTAAAATTGTAACAATCCATCATGGTCCTATTGATGCCCTAGCCTATGCCTGGGATAAAACAATCGAATCATCAAAAATGATATTTTTAGGTGTACAAAAGCTTATTCAAGGGATTGTACCAAGCTCTGAAATTGGTGGTGTAATCTCTATAGGAAAAGTTATCTCCGATGCAAGTGAGTCTTCTTTTATAGCTTTACTTGCAATAACTGCACTTATTTCAGTTAACCTTGGAGTTTTAAATCTACTACCAATCCCTGCACTTGATGGTGGACATATTATGTTTAACTTATATGAGATTATAGCAAGAAGAAAACCTAGTGATAGAGTATTTATGTATCTGACAATTGCAGGTTGGGTAATACTTGGTTCACTTATGTTACTTGGAATATATAACGATATAAATAGAATTTTTGGATAGGATAAGATATGAGTATTTCAAAAGAAAAAGCAACTGAAAATTTAGACAAAGTTATTACAAAAGTTGAAGGTGCAAGACTTAGAGTTTCAGAGCATCATATAGTTAAAATTATTGGTATCTCTAAATATTCTCAAAGTGAAGATATCCAAATGCTATATAAAGTAGGACAAAGAGCCTTTGGTGAAAATAAAGTACAAGATTTAAAACAAAAAATGGCTGATTTAGAAGAGTTACCTTTAGAGTGGCATTTTGTTGGTAGATTACAAAAAAATAAGATAAATAATCTAATAGATTTAAACCCAACATTGATGCACTCTTTAGATTCTTTAGAGTTAGCACAAGAGTTAAATAAAAAGCTAGAAGCAAAAAACAAAACAATGGCTTGCTTATTGCAAATAAACTCTGCAAAAGAGGACTCTAAAACTGGGGTAATGCCAGAAGATGCAGAAGAGATTTATAAAAAGATTATAGATACTTGCCCAAATATTAAACTAAAAGGCGTGATGAGTATTGGTGCACATGTTGACCAAAGAGAGGTGATAAAAGATTCTTTTATCACAACAAAAAAAATATACGATAAGCTTACTCCTTTAGGAGCAAAATATTGTTCAATGGGTATGAGTAATGATTTTGAACTAGCAATTGCATGTGGTTCAAATATGATAAGAGTTGGCTCTTCATTGTTTAAATAATTTTTTATTATCCTAACTATTGATATTTTTATAAAAAAATAAAATTATAGTTTTTATGGTAAAATAGTTAAATAATGTTTTGTTTATGAACTAATTAAGGAACAGGTTTTGAAAACTATTAAAGATGTTGAAAGATGGCTAGAGAAACATGAGATTACTAAATATACTGTTTCTAGTAACTTAAACATCCATGTTAATGGGAATGTTAACCTAAGGGGTAAACTTTCTGAAAATACACTACCAGTTACATTTGAAACAATCAATGGATATTTTGACATAAGTAATAATGATCTAATATCTCTTGATGGTTGCCCAAGAGAGGTTTCAAAAGATTTTGATTGCTCTTCTAATAGAATTGAAACACTTTTTGGAGCACCCTATAGTGTTGGGGATTTCAACTGTTCAGATAACCTACTTAAAAACCTATCTTATTCACCCAAAGAGATTGATGGATATTTTGATTGTTCAAAAAATCAACTTATCTCTATAGAAGGAACTCCAAGAACTATTAAAGGGTATTTTAAATGCTCATACAATCAAATCAAATCCTTAAAAGGTGGTCCTAAATATATAAAAGATTATTTTGATTGTTCAAATAATAAAATTGATAGTTTAAGTGAAGGACCAATAACAGTTGGTAAAGATTATATATGTCATACAAATGAGCTACAAGATCTTGAAGATATAGCTGAGGAGATTGGTTGGGATATAACAACAGACATAAATCTTAACCATATGAAAACTAGCACCTTTGATGAAGAGAATAAATATTGGAAATACAAAGGTAAAGAGGTAATAGAACATATTTATAAACCAATTGTAGCTATCTCTAAAAGAGAAGATATTGAAAAATGGTTAAAGAAACAAAGAGTTCAAAACTTCAAAATTCTACCTGATAACTCTGTAGATGTTGATGGAGATGTAAGACTTGCAAATGCTTTAGAAACCTACAAAAAACTTCCAATAAGTTTCAATGAAGTGAAAGGTGACTTTGATATTAGTGACAATGAACTAATATCTTTAGAGGGCTCACCCAAAAAAGTTGGAGGGGATTTTTTAGCACATAAAAATGAACTAACTTCACTAAAAGGTGCTCCAAAAGAGGTGGGAAAAAACTTTATTGTTCTAAAAAACAATATAAAATCACTAGAGCACTCACCCTATCTTGTAAATGAAGATTATATCTGCTCACATAACCCTTTAAATAATTTAGAGGGTCTTATTCATGTAGGTGGGAATATCTTCACAAGTGTATATATCCCTACTTTAAAATTTAAAGAGTTTTCTTATCACTCATTAATGACATACAAATACTCAGGAATTGAGATTATCGATTATCTTGAAAAAGATTATATCACATTAACAGAAGAGGAAGAGATCTTTAGAAAAACAAGAGAAAACCTTAAAAGTGTGGTTACAAAACTACTTGATGAAAAAACTTTAAAGGTTGAGATGATAAATGATACCTTACTTAAGAATCTTTCAAAATATAATCTTATAAACTTAAGAAAAAGAGTTTTAGCATTAAAAGAACCAGAGATGAGAAAACCAAAAAGGGAACTCTCAGAAGAAGAGATTCTAGATAGTGTATTTAAAAAAGAGATTTAGGATAAGATATGGAGATAAAAGGCAATTATAATAGTTACGACACAAGAGTTGATTCAAGTAATATAAATCAAACTAGAGCAAATCCTGTAACAAGAATAGCTAAAAAAGTTGTAGATGCTTTTTATATAGAGTTTAGCTCAAGAGCTAGACAAAGTAAAGAGTTTAACGACCCAAATATTAAGTTTCCTGTTTTTAACCCAAATGTACTTCAATATAACAGCAATTCAAGTTTAACTTATAAGTCATAATATACTCTTCTAAAAAGAAGAATATATTTAGTTAAGAGAGTTTTTAAACTTTTGAAGTTCCTCTTGGATACTTGGAACTCTCATAAAATGCTCCCCAATTAAAAAAGCATCTGCTCCAATAGAGTTTAGTCTTTTTATTGTTTCAATATTTGAAACACCACTTTCTGCAACTATAATTTTACCATTTGGAATCATTGGAATCAATTGATCACAAAGGGTCATATCCATCTCAAAAGTTTCAAGATTTCTATGGTTTATACCTATAATATTTGCTCCACATTTCATAGCTTTTGTTAAATCCTCTTTATCGTGGATCTCAACTAAAACCTCTAAACCTAGGTGAAGTGCATATTCATATAACTCTTTTAACTCTTTTGTACTTAAACTTTTTGCAATAAGTAAAATAAAATCTGCCCCATAAACTAATGCTTCTACAATTTGATATTTATCAAGTATAAAATCTTTTCTAAGAAGTGGTGTTGGTACATATCTTCTTATTTGAGTTAAATACTCTAAGTCTCCTTGGAAATAATGTGGTTCAGTTAATACAGAGATTGCATTTGCTCCATTTGCACTATACTCTTGTGCGATTTTTAATGGATCAAAATCCTCTTTTATAACACCCTTACTAGGACTTGCTTTTTTAACCTCAGCAATTATTCTAATTGGTTCCTCTTTTGTTGAAGTTAAATATGGTTTTACATCCCTAGGGGGAAATGGATTTGCACTTAAGCTTCTTCCTAACCAGTCAAGAGAATACTCTTTTTTTCTTTTTTCTACATCTTCTCTTGTTCTTCTATTTATCTCATCTAATATCACTTACTACACTCCTTGATTTCTTTCCAATGTGATTTTATCTCGTCATCATTTAAACCTACATTATCTACAACTTTTTTCATATTTTTATAGGCTTCTTTACAATCTTTTTGTTTATATTGTCCCCATGCTAGAGAATCTATATAGGCAATATTGTTTGGTGCTTTTTCCAAAGCTTTTTTCACCAAAGATACTCCTCTATTAACATCTACATCATAATCGATTAACAAATACCCTAAATAGTTCTGATAAATATGATTATCTAAAACACCTAAAACATCATTAAACTTTTTAATTACACTTTTTAAAACATCTTTTTTATTTTTGGCACTTTCAAACTCTAACATTGCAATTTGTGCTAAATAATCAATATTTGCTGTTTTTGAATAAAGATGTTTAGCTAACTCATGTGCTTTTTTAAACTGTTTACTATTTCTATATAGGTCTAAAAGTTTTTCATCATTGGCTTTACTCTCTTCTAAAAATGAGATCGCTTCATTGATATCTTTTTTCTCTAAATAATACATCAATAACTTATAGATTTTATCTGTTGTATTATGATTATCATCATCTTTGTATTCATAATAACTTTTTGTTAGAACAGAGATTATTCCATCAATATTATTCTCTTCTTGATATATATTTAAAAGTTTTGAACATGTAACACTTGAACAACCATAAAGTTTTATATGACTTTCAAGTAGATTTGTTGCTTCAGCTTTTTCATTTAGATATACATACATTAAATTTACTAATTCAACTAAGATATTCTCATTAAAACTATTTTTATAGATATATTCAAACTCTTTTTTTGCATTTAGATAATCATTTTTTTGTAAATATATATTTCCCAATAACTCATGGTTTAATACAGAATCATTCTCTTTAATCAATTCATTTGTAGCATTTAGTGCTAACTCATACTTTTGAGTTTGAATCAATGCTAATATATATATTTTCATAATAGAGTTCTTATGTTTTACAACTCTTTTTTTATTCTCTTTTATTATAGAGATAATATCATCATACTTTTGCAAGGCAAAAGAGATTTTAATATATTCTAAAAGGTATTCATCTTTTGAAGTTTTATTATACAAAGACAGATAAAGTTGCCTTGCCTCTTGTTGTTGACCACTTCTTTCAAATTCCAATGCAAAAAGGATATCTCTATCTTCATTTAAATATACGGTATCAGTATTGTTAATAATATGACTTTGAGAGGGAGAACACCCCAACAAAAACCCCAATGATACTACGTAGACTAAAGCTCTTTTATAGCTGGACACTCTTTTTTTACCTCATCTATATTTTTCTTAAAATAATCCCAAAAAGGGAAACTCCTACATTGACTTGGTCTAACCTCATATATAGAACAAGCCTTTTTCTCTAGATTAAAAAAGATGCAGGCATAATTATCTTCTGAAAGCTTCAACTCTCTTATACTATAGTTATACCCTCTTTTTTCAATATACTTTTGTGCTAATTGTTCTAAATCAACATCTAAAAAATTTGCTAAATTATTAATCTCTGTTTTATTTACCCAGATATTTCCACTTTCACCTATACAACAGTTTCCTTCACAAGAATCACAACCTGTTGCATCAAAAGCAAATGGATATCCCTCTTTTGTCAAAATACTCATATCTCTACTTTAATACTATGTGTCGAAGATTTTTTATAGATCTCTTTTACCTCATTTGTAAAATCTTCATCTTCAAAAACCACCAAAGGTGGCAATACATCTAATAATGACTTTGAATTTTTCCTTGCATATACTAAAACAAGTGTTGCGTTTTTACCCTTTTTAGGATGAACAAACTGAAGTGACTCAATGTTTAGTTTATACTCATTCAATAAAATTATTATCTCATTTAATTGCTTTACATCATAACAGAAAAAAAACTTACCATTATTTTTTAATATTTTTGAAACCTTTTTAATAAAAAGATCTAAAGGTAAACTATCATTATATCGAGCTATTTTTAAATTCTCATTTTCACTTTTGATTACATTTGAATGATAAAAAGGGGGATTGGAGATACACATATCAAACTGCTTATCAAACTCCATTTCCAAAAAAGAACCTTTATAGATATTTGTATCTATTTTGTTACATTTTGCATTTATTAACGAAAGCTTTTGAAAAGAGTCTTGTATCTCACATTGATTGAGATTTAACCTCTTATATTCTCTGGAAACAAGTAATCCAAGAATACCACTACCACTACCTATGTCTAAAACATCACCATTAACATTTTTAAATTTGTATAAATTATGTACAATAAAGTTATATAAAAAGTGTGTATCACTGTTATAACAATAACCATTGCTTGGTTGATATAAAACCATAAAGACCTTTATTTTTTTTATAAATTATATCAAAAAATTGATTTAAAAACAGTGAAAGTGGACTTTTCATAAGAAAAGAATATTTTTAGTATTTGTATATATTATATTTACAATATGTTGATTGGTAACATTAATTTTTATTGAACTTTTTATTGTTGCATATAGTAACATAACAAAAAATAACCACCCTTAAACCTTTCCATTAAACTTTCTTTATTTGTTTAATTAGTTATGATGTTTCAAGAATATTTGAGAGTTAACTCAATTATTGATCAAATTTTTTAAGGGGAAAAAATGGCAATTATGGAAGCTCCTGAAAATACTCCTGTATGGGTAAATGAGAGTAGATGTAAAGCATGTGATGTGTGTGTTTCAGTGTGTCCTGCTGGTGTATTAGCGATGAGACCAGAACCAAAATCAACACTAGGTGCTATGGTACAAATAATAGCTTCAGAGTCATGTATTGGCTGTAATGACTGTGAACTATCATGTCCAGATTTCGCTATTTATGTAGCAGATAAAAAAGAGTTTAAATTCGCAAAACTAACTGATGAATCAAAAGCAAGAAGTGAAGCGATAAAGAAAAATAACTATAGAGTACTTGGTGCGTAAGGAGAGGTAATGGCAAGAGAGATAATTTCAACTGGTAATGATTTAGCTGCAATTGCTGCAGTTGATGCAGGTTGTGAGTTTTTTGGTGGGTATCCTATTACTCCTTCAAGTGAGGTAATGCATACAATTTCTGATTTATTACCAAAATCTGGTGGTGCTGCAATTCAAATGGAAGATGAGATTGCTGGTATCTGTGCTGCTATTGGTGGTGCAATGTCTGGTAAAAGATCTTTAACAGCAACTTCTGGACCTGGGATTTCATTAAAATCTGAAAACATTGGTTTAGCATATATTGCAGAAGTTCCATTAGTAATTGTAAATGTAATGAGAGGTGGTCCTTCAACTGGTCTTCCTACAAGAGTTCAACAAGGTGATATTTTACAAGCAAAAGCACCAACTCATGGAGATTATAAATCAATTACAGTGTGTGCTTCAACTTTAGAAGAGTGTTATACTGAAACTGTTAGAGCATTTAACTTAGCAGATAGATTTATGCAACCAGTATTTGTTCTTTTAGATGAAACTATTGGACATATGAGTGGTAAAGCAGTATTACCTGACTTGGAAGAGGTAAAAGCTGGAATTAAACCAAGACAACAATTTACGGGTGATCCAAAAGATTATGAACCTTATAATGTTGCAGATGATCAACCAGCTGTATTAAATAAAATGTTTGAGGGGTATAGATATCACTATACTGGTCTTCACCATGACTTTAATGGACATCCAACTGAAGATGAAGTTATGTGTCAAAACTTAATTGATAGATTATTCAAAAAAGTTGAAGCTCATGTTGATGAGATTGAATCTTATGAAGAGTATATGCTTGATGATGCAGATATTATGATTATTGCTTATGGTTCATTAGCATTATCAGCAAGAGAAGCAATCAACAGACTAAGAGCAGAGGGTGTAAAAGTTGGTATGTTTAGACCAATTACTATGTGGCCAAGTCCTGAAAATAAAATCAAAGAGTTATGTGACAGATTTGAAAAAGTTTTAGTTACAGAGCTTAATATGGGTCAATATATTGATGAGATTGAAAGAGCGAGTGGAAGAAGAGATTTTGAAACATTCTTTAGAGCAAATGGTAGACCTATTGCACCACTTGAAATCATTGAAAAAGTGAAAGGAATGTAATATGGCATTTAATTATGATGAATATTTAAGAACTAATAAAATGCCAACACTATGGTGTTGGGGGTGTGGAGATGGTGTTATTTTAAAAGCACTTATCAGAGCAATCAATAAACTTGGATGGAACATGGATGATGTTTGTGTTGTATCTGGTATTGGGTGTTCAGGTAGATTCTCTTCATATATTAACTGTAACACAATCCACACTACTCATGGTAGAACTATTGCTTATGCAACAGGTGTTAAATTAGCAAATCCAGATAAGCATGTTATTTGTGTATCTGGTGATGGTGATGGACTTGCAATTGGTGGTAACCATACAATTCATGGTTGTAGAAGAAACATAGATATTAACCATATCGTTGTAAATAACTTTATTTATGGTTTAACTAACTCACAAACTTCTCCAACTACTCCACAAGGTATGTGGACAGTTACAATGAAAAGAGGTAATATTGATCCTACTTTCAATGCTTGTGATTTAGCAATTGGAGCTGGAGCTTCATTTGTTGCAAGGGAAACTATGCTTGATCCTAAAAAACTTGAAAGAGTTTTTGTTAAAGGTTTAGAGCATAATGGATATTCATTCTTTGATATCTTCTCAAACTGCCATGTTAACCTTGGTAGAAAGAATAAAATGAACTCTGCAATGGCTAACTTAGAGTGGATTGACTCTATTACAGTAGCTAAGTCAAAATATGACAAAATGAGTGAAGAGGAAAGAGAAGGATTATTCCCTACTGGTATCTTAAAACAAGATACAACAAAAGCTGAGTATACTGATTCGTATAAAAAGGTTCAAGAAGCTCATCAAAATAAAACAATGGTACAACTATAAGGAGAACACTATGGCTAGAACATTAATGAGATTTACAGGTGTTGGTGGACAAGGTGTACTTCTTGCAGGTGCTATTTTTGCAGCAGCTAAAATCAAAGCTGGTGGATATGGATTAAAAACTGCTACATATACTTCTCAAGTTAGAGGTGGTGCTACAGTAGTTGATATCACATTAGAAGATGATCCAATCCTATTCCCATATGCAAATGAGGGTGAGATTGACTTTATGCTTTCAGTTGCACAAGTATCTTATGATCAATTCAAAACAGGTGTAAAACCAGGTGGAACAATTGTTATTGAGCCAAATCTAGTTACACCAACTGAAGAGGATAAAAAAACTTGGAATATTTTTGAGATTCCAATTATTACAATTGCAAAAGAGGAAGTTGGAAACGTGATTACTCAATCAGTTCTTGCTTTATCTATTGCAAACTATATGACAGGTCATACAGTTAGTGATGATATCTTAAGAGAAGCAATGTTATCAAAAGTACCAGAAAAAGTACATGATATCAATAACAAAGCTTTTGATTTAGGTATTGAATACGCTAAAAAAGCTATGGCATAATAATTAATTGATTAGCTCAAAAGAGCTAATCAATTTTATTTTTTAATCATTAGAAAGCCTCCTGCGTAAACACTTTTTTACATCAAATTGACTAAATAACAAAATAAGATTAATATTTTTTATAACTCTTGACAATTTTGTTTAATTTATAAACATTTTTTTACTATAATTGGGAAATTACATTAGCCAAGGGACAATATGTTTACTAATATACAAACAAAATATAAACTTCTCATCAATATGATGCTTTCTCAATTAGGGTTTGCTGCCATAACAACAACTGCAATAATCAGTTCAAATCAGATCACTGCAATTATCATTGTAAATATTGTTTTCGCAATAGTTATTGCCTATACAAACTATGCAGCTATGAAGCGTATTTTAGGTGGAATTGATAGATTTAAAAGATATATGGAAGAGTTGATGGATTTTGTTTTTATGAGAACAAACAAAATTGAAAAAGCTAAATATATGAAAAATGACGAGATTGGTTTAATTCTTACAGAGATGAATGAGTTTGTAGATATGATTGATAAGATTAGAAAAGAGGATATGAAAGTTCTTGGAGAGATTGTTCTTACTATGGATAAAATCTCAAGAGGTATCTATAAATGTAGAGTTAAAAGTAACTCTGAAAACTTTATGATTAGAGCATTAAGAGATACTATTAACCATATGCTTGATTCTACAGATCAAAATATTAAACAATTAGAAACAACTCTTGGTTCATATGCAAATGATGATTATAGTGTTAAAATTGAGATTAATAAGAGATTAACAGATGAGATGTTAAGAGTTATGCAATCAATTAATATATTAGGTGATAGCTTATCTAAAAATGCAAAAACCAATTTAACAAATGGGGAAACACTAAAAGAAAACTCTCAAAATATGAGTTTATCTGTTAGAAATGTTGCAAATACTGCAAATGAACAAGCAGCATCTTTAGAGGAAACAGCAGCAGCTCTTGAAGAGATAACATCAATCACAAAAGCGAATGCTGAAAACGCAGCTAAAATGTCAAGTCTTGGGGAAACTGTTAAAACTTCAGTAAAAGATGGACAAAGTTTAGCAACACAAACTGCAACTTCAATGGATGAGATAAATGAACAAGTTTCATCAATCAATGAAGCGATAACAATTATTGACCAAATTGCCTTCCAAACAAATATCCTTTCATTAAATGCAGCAGTTGAAGCAGCAACTGCAGGTGAAGCTGGAAAAGGTTTTGCTGTTGTTGCTCAAGAGGTAAGAAACCTAGCTGCTAGAAGTGCAGAAGCAGCTAAAGAGATTAAAGAGTTAGTTGAAAATGCTACACTTAAAGCAAATAATGGTAAAGCAGTATCTGGAAAAATGATTGAAGGGTATCAACAACTAAATAACCATATATCAGAAACAATAACATTAATCAATGATGTTTCGCATGCTTCAAAAGAACAAATGACTGGAATTGAACAGATAAATGATACAGTGACTATGCTTGATAGAGTTACACAAGAGAATGCAAGTGAAGCAAACAATGTTGCTAATATTGCAAATGAAACTTTAGAGATGGCAAACGAATTAGTAAACGAAGCAAAAAGTAAAAAGTTTTAATTAAAACCAAACTACGCTAGACTATTTCACATAGATAGTGTAGTTGCCTATCTTATCCTCTAGCCTTTTAGAAAGATGCATATTAGAGTTTTTTAAACATGATAAAATAAATCTAGCCTCTTTTTGATAAGCTAATATTTTAGCCCCATCCCAACTTTCAGGTGGCTTTTGCATATTTGTTATTCTATCTGCAAGTTTTACCATTTGTACTTCATAAGGTTGAGTTAAAAGTCTATTTATACTATCAGCCATTTGCTCTTTTTTACTTGGCAAAGTTTCATCTTTAGTTAAAGCATCAACACCCTCTGCTACTTCTAAACCAAACTCATCAAAGATATCATCATAGCTAATATTTGTATCTTCAATAGTATCATGCAAAAGTGCAATAGTGATTGCTTTATCTGCTTTTTCTAACTCAATTTGCCCCTCTTCACAAGCATGGATAATCTCCATTGCAACTGCTGTTAAATGGGTAAGATAAGGTAAACCATAAGGTGTTTTTTGATCCCCATGGGCTTTTGCTGCAAAATTTAAAGCTTTTAGGTATTTCTCTTGAGAAAACATGATTACTCTTCCTCTTTTTTTTCATTTTCTTGTTTCTTCTTACCATGTTGATTCTGTTTTGGTATAAGAACTTGTGCATGTTTTGAAAAATAGATTAGATCTTCTACTGTTTTTACACTATCATCTAATTGTTTAAAAGACTCTTTTAAAATATAAGTAGTACTTAAAGCATCACTATAAGCTCTATGATGGTTATCTATATCGATCTCTAAAAGCTCTTTTAAAAAACTAAGTCCATATCTTTGGGCTTTTATAGTTCTTCTAGCTAAATCGATTGTACAAAGTTTTCTATTTTCAAGTTTTCCAAAATCATGTTTTTGCATAGAGTTTGAGATAAAATTGTAATCAAATTTTATATCATGTGCTACAAAAACATCATCTTCTAAAAAGATTTTAAACTCTTCTAAAACAGTATTTATACTAGGTGCATCAACTAACATAGCTGGTGTTATATTTGTTACCTCTTGGATATACTTGGGTATATCCTTTGCATAAACTAAAGATTCATACTTATCTATAACTTCACCATTTTTATATTTAACTGCACCTATTTCGATTATTTGGTGACCTTTATTTACATGTCCACCATTTGTTTCTATATCTACAATACAAAAAATTTGTTCACTTATAGAGTTTGTTGCGGTTTTTAAAAAAACCTTATCATCTTCAATATCTAATGGTAAACCATTTGAAAGAAGAAGTTGAAATTCCAATTCAGGGTCATTATAAAATCTATTTTTATTTTTAGATAGATTATCTAAAAAAACTTCATAATCTATTGGTTCTTTTCTTAACTCATCTACAAGTTTTAAAACAAAGTTTTTGTTATTGTTGGATTTCATATGCAGCTTTTACAAAGTTTTCCATTTTAGTTTTATCTTTTTTCCCTTTAGAAAGCTCCACTCCAGAACTCACATCAACACCAAAAAAATTAAAACCATTTAGCTCTTTTAGATTGTTTTCATCTAAACCACCTGCTAAAACTATTTTTGAGCAATCTATACCTTTGAACCACTCTAAAGCAACTCTTTTTCCACTTCCCCCATACTCTTCAACAAAAGCATCTATTAAAACATATTTACCTAAATTATCTAAGATATCTTGTTGAGATTGAGCTCTTACAACTTCAATATATTTATAATTTAAACTAGCTAAATCAGTATAGCTATCATCATCATATATTTGTGCCATCTGTATTTTTGCATTGGTACAAACTTGATTTATATATGCGCTATTTTCATTTACAAAAAGCCCTACCGTTTGGATAAATGGTGGTAGCTCTTTTACAATCTCTCTAGCAGTAAAGGGTTCAATATATCTTGGACTTTTTTCATAAAACACAAAACCTATAGCATCTGCACCAGCTTTTACAGCAGCAAGTGCATCTTCTAGATTTGTTATACCACAAATTTTAATCTTCATATTAAACCTGTAGTGATTTTATCGCTTCAGAGTAATCTTCATTTCCAAATACATAAGAACCAGCTACAACAACATCAACTCCAGCATCTTTAAGCTCATGTATATTTTTATCATTAACTCCACCATCAACCTGAATTAAACAGTTTGGATTTCTCTTATTTATTAACTCTTTTAGCTTTTTTGTTTTTTCAATCACTGATGGAATAAATTTTTGCCCACCAAAACCTGGGTTTACAGACATCAATAAAACCATATCTAAATCTTCTAGTAAGTACTCAATTGATTCAGGAGTAGAGTGTGGATTTAAAACAATTGCAGGTTTAATTCCATAACTTTTTATTTTCTGAATAAGTCTATGAGGGTGTTTCTCACTTTCTATATGAAATGAGATATACTCTGGTTTCAAAGGAGCAAAAAGCTCAACAAAAAATGTATTATTTTCAACCATCAAGTGTACATCAAGTGGTTTAGTTGCAACTTTTGCAACAGGATTAACAACAACTGGTCCAAGTGTCATGTTTGGTACAAAGTGACCATCCATCACATCAACATGTATCAAATCACATCCACCATCACATATCGCTTTTATCTCTTCATTTAGTTTTCCAAAATCTGCTGATAATATGGAAGGGGCTACAAGCATATAAAACCTTTCTTTTAAATTGGTGGGATTATATCATTTTATAGGTTTATTTTACTTTTTGTGATAAGATTTACAATCTTTATTAAGGGATTTGAAAAATATGTTACGAAAAACAATAACTATCCTCTCACTAACTTTATGTTTATATGCAAATGAAAATGACAAACTTTATGAACAAGCATTAAAATATGAAGAGGAAGGTGAGTTCAAAAAAGCGATGCTTTTATATAAACAATTAGCTTCAAAAGATACCTATAAGCTTGAAAAAGAGTTAAGCTCTACAAAAGAGAATAAAAAAATTGACTTAGAAACTAAAAATATTGCCAACGAAGTTAAAACTATTGGGAAAAATCTAAATGAGATTGATGATAAAGAGACTTCTGAGACAATAGAACAAATTTTAGCTTCAACCTTCAATCTATTTCCATACAAAGAAAACTACTTTTTCCCTATTTCTTATGATACAAAAAAAAGAGTTGATAGAGATAAGGTAGAAACAAAATTCCAAATAAGTGTAAAAAAACCTATTTTTGAAAACCTATTTAAAATGGATGACACAATATATTTTGGATATACACAAACCTCTTGGTGGCAACTATATAGGGACTCAGCTCCATTTAGAGAGACAAATTATCAGCCTGAAATATTTATGACTTTACCTTATGGGAAAAGTGGAAAAACTTCATTAAAAGGGTTTAAATTTGGGTTTTTACATGAATCAAATGGTCAAGACAAACCAAAATCAAGATCATGGAATAGACTATATTTAGAGAGTTATTTTCAAGTGGGTAATATGTTTTTAGTTCCAAAGGTTTGGTATAGACTTCCAGAAGACTCTACAACAGATGATAATCCAGATATTGAGGACTATTTAGGTTATGGTGATTTTACAATTATTTATCCATACAAATCACAAACCTTTAAACTTCTACTTAGAAATAACCTAAAATTCAATGATGAAAATAAAGGTTTTGCACAATTTGACTGGACCTTTCCATTTTTTGGTTCAAAAAACACCTTTGGATATGTTCAATTATCGAGTGGTTATGGGGATAGTTTAATAGATTACAATAAAGAGATAAATAGAATAAGTTTTGGTATCTCTTTATCTAGATAAGACAGACACCCTCTTCTTGACTATTTTTATATGTTGTTTGTAAAAAGTCTTGGTAGAACTCTTCACCATGACTTTTTGCAGCCTCTTTGCAAAGTTCTAAATACTCAAGATTTGGTAAGATATCAAAATTTACTTTCTCAACCTTTCCTAAATATATACAACACTCTGTTAGGGTTTCACCCTTATAAGTTGTTACTCTATCTTCATAAAAGTCTGAACAATTATAACCCTTCTCTCTTTCATCTAAAATAGTTAAAAGTTCATCACTAATATCTTTTATAACAATTGCATTAAACCATAAACTTGGTTCTTCAAAAACATTTAATACGGCTCGGTTTATAGAGTTTTTTATTCTATTTGATGGTTCTTGATTGAAAACTCTCATATAACCTGAGACTTTTACAAGCTCTATATCTTCTAAAGATATATTATAGTTTTCAAGTTCACTCTTATCCATTAAACTTCCATAAACTACTAAATTACGCATACTCTTCCTTTAGAATCCATCTATAGATTTGTTTTTTTCCCAATATATAACAATGGTTTCCCACACTTTGGACACTTATATAAAGCCTCTTTAAATGAATAAAAATATATAAACGCTTTATAATGTTTTGCATGTGAAAACTCATAAGTACTACACATACATTTATATTTATAAGTTTTTTTCTCTTCTGTACTAATTGTTTCTTCCCTTAATATAGCAAAAATATTATTTTATAGAATAATAATCTTTTAATACTTAATATCTATTTTAATTAAGCCTTTAAAACTATAATTGATGCACATCTATAAAAAATTCATATTTTAATAATTTTATTATATCTATATAAAAGTGAATATTTTAGATAATTTACCAATTAAAAAATTATTGTAATTATTATTAAACTTAAACTTTGGTTAATTTTTTAAACTAATAACTTAATTTATAAAGTTAAAATACTATATAATACTTATATATAAACTATAAAGCAGATATGATGAAAAAGCTAACAAGAATTTTAAATGAGGTTGACTCAGTAGCTTTTATGAATATCAAAAATGAAAAAGTTATTACCTTAATTTTTTCAAAACTTTTTGATAATAATAAAAACAATAATTTATTTTCAAATGATTATTCAGATGACTATATTAAATCATTAATATCCAATCACCTATATTTTCTAATTGAATTAATAAAAATAAATGATATAACTACAATTTGTAATCACCTAAGATGGGAAGTTAAAACCTATTCAAAGATGGGTTTTTCACACCTTTTTTTCAAATCTATGTACCTTTATATTATAGAAACACTTAAGCAAATAGGTGAACAAACTCATTCTAATAGTATCGAACTTTATAAATATATTTTAGAAAATTTTGAACACCTATTAGTCACAGAAGAGATAATTATAAAAAATGGTATAACACCAAGTAAAAACAATCTTTTAGAAGATTTTATAAACTCATTACTTGAACCCAATCTTTCAAAAGCGATTTCAATCTCAAAAGAGTCAGTAAAAGATAAAAAAGACTTAAAGATTTTTTTAGAACATATTATCCTGCCTGCCTTATATAGCATTGGATCAAAATGGTCAAATGCAGAGATAACTGTGGGTCAAGAGCATACTGCTACATCTATTTGTCAGAGAATTATGTCTATACATTATGAAAAAATACTTGATTGTGAGTTTAATCAAAAAAAGATATTAGTAAGTGTTTCTCCCAAAGAGTTACATGAAATAGGTGCAAGAATGATAAGTGATCTTTTAGAGATTAATGGCTATGACACTTATTTTTTTGGAGCAAGTTCAAGTTTTTCAGAGATTATAGAAACTATTGAAGAGGAAAATATAGATTCTGTTTTGATTTCAACAACTCTTGTTTCTAATCTTAATTCAACAAATGAGATGATTAAAAAAATTAAAGAGCATAATAAAGATATTCAAATTTTTGTTGGAGGTCAAGCGTATAAATTTAGTACTAATCTAGACAATAGAGATTTAAATACCTATATTTCATCTTTTGATGAATTATTAAATATATTACAAAAGAGACAAAATGATAGATTATAAAAATATAAATAGTCAAATAATTGAAAAAATGTTTGATGATTCAAATAAATTACTATTTATCATTAACAAAGAGACAAAAGTATTAGATTCAAATAGGTGTTTTGATAAATTAAAAACTACTTTTGAATATCTAAATCAAGTTATTACATATACTCAAATTGATTTTTTAATGGAGAATATAAAAAAACTTAGTTCAAAAAATAGATGTGCTAAATTTATGACAAACTTTAGTTTTGACAAAACCAATATAGAAGATATTCCTCAAAGTTTTGAGATTATTATGTGCTTAAATGATGATGAGACAATAACAGTTTTAGCTGAACCTTTGCCATCCCTTTCAAATGATGATGCAAAGATGTATCTTTCATTAATTAACGAGTTTTCAATGGTTTCAAGGGAACTTACAAAAACAAAAGCTAAGTTAAAAAAACTAAATAACAACCTCCAAGAAGAGGTTGAACAAAAAGTTACACAATTAAGGGAAAAAGATATTATCCTATTAAAACAGGCAAAAGATGCTGCATTAGGTGAGATGATTGATTCAATTGCACACCAATGGAAAGGTCCATTAACTATTATAAAACTGATTGCAGAGTCTATAAAAATAGATTATGAGATATTTAATGAGGTTAATCCAAAAGATGTTACATCTAACCTTTGTAAAATAGAGTCTCATGTAGATCATTTAGTTGAAACTTTAGATGAATTTAGAGGTTTTTTTAGACCAAATATCAATAAAGAAGAAGTAAACCTTTATCAAATACTCAAATCTGTTAATACTCTTATGAAAGATGAACTTATCAAAGGACAAATTACAGTTAATATTGAGGGTGATGAAAATCTACAAGTAAATATAATCCCAAATCAATTTAAACATGTATTAATTAACCTCATAAGTAACAGTAGAGATGCTTTTAAAGAGAATAATATAAAAAAAAGAGTAATAAACTTTGTAATTGAGAATGAAAACAATAAAGCAATTTTAAAAGTGTATGATAATGCAGGTGGAGCAAAACAAGAAGTAATAGACAATATTTTTGAAGCAAATTTCACCACTAAAGAGATTGGTAAAGGTACAGGAATAGGTTTGTATATGACTAAACTTATAATTGACAAAATTGATGGGAAAATTGAAGCTTATAACTATGAAAGTGGTTTATGTTTTAAAATTGTGTTTGCTGATTAGTTTAAAAACTTTTTAACATCTTCAATTGTATCAATATCAATAGAAAAGTTTTTATCTAGTTTTATATCAATTGTTTCATAGTTTTGTAATAGATATCTAGCTCCAAAATCTTTATTTAACTCTTCTAATTGTTTATAATATATTTTAGGAAATATTGCAGGTACTGATTTTTTTAAAGTCTCAAGATATAAAGAGGTGACAATCTTCTTTTCACTTTTATTCTCAACTAAACTTTCAAGATGAGATAAAGGGATAAAGGGTTGGTCACACAACATTATCATTGTATAATCAAACTCTTTTAATGTTTTTATCCCACAAGAGATTGATGTTCCCAAGCCCTTTTTATAGTTTTTATTAAAAAGAGTGTTAAGCTTATAGTTTTCTAACTCTTTTTCACACCTTTGTTTTTCATCTCCCAAAACAACATATACATTGTTTGTAAGAGTTAAAGCTTTTTTTACTGCAATTTGCAATAAGCTTTCACCTTTATATTCAAGTAACTGTTTTGATTCCCCTAGCCTACTTGAAGTTCCCGCTGCTAAGATTAATACTGCTAAATCTTTTTGTTTCATCTAAATCTTACCATTTTTTCTTGCTTCAATTTGAGAACATATTGAAAGGGCAATTGACTGATGGGTATAACTTCCTATATCAAAACCTATAGGGGCAAAAAACCTTTTATCATCTTCTAGATTAAAGATCTGTTTTTTTCTTTGCATATTTTTTTTATTTCCCATCATACCAATATATTGCATCTTTGTTTTACTTAGTGCTTCTAGATATTTATCATCAGTTTTTGGATTATGACTTAAGATAACTGCTGCTTGATACTTTTCTAAATCCTTTGAAAATACCTCATCTAAAGTTTCAAGTTCTATTAAATGGTGAGTTTGTTTTACATTCTCTTTATTTATATTTATATCCATTACTGTTGTTTCCCAAGCCATTAAATTTGCCATCGAAACAAAAGAGCTAACATGAACTCCACTTCCAAAAATCAAAACTCTAAAGGGGTGTTTTAAATATTTATCTAAATTTTCATAGGATTGTTTATAAAAAAAGGGTTCAATCTTAATAGTTATAATTCCATGTCCAGAATCTTTATCTTTGGGAGTAAATTCGAGATTTTTAGTAGTAGAAGTTTTTAAAACCTCTTTTGAAACTTCTAAAACCTCTTTATGTAAATAGGGACTTCCTAAAACTCCTACAAACTCTTCATTTGAATTTATAAGTAACATATTTCCAGTTTTAGAATAAGTAGAGCCTTGTGTCTTTACAACACAAACCACTACTATATCTAAGGTGTTTTTTTTACTTTTTTCAAAAAAGTCCAAAAACTCTTTATTTGTATACATCAATTATCCTAACTCTATAGGGAACCTAGTATATCTTTTTCCTGTTGCATCATAAAGAGCATTTATAAATGCAGCAAACATTGGAGGAACACCAACTTCACCAATTCCCCCTATTTTTTCACCTGAATTGATAATCTCTACATCTATACTATCAGGAGCATCAGTTATTCTATTTACTTCATAGTCAAAAAAGTTATTCTGCACTGCTGCACCATTTTCTAAAGTGATTTGAGCATATTTTGTATATCCAATTGTAAAGTTAACAGCACTTTCAATTTGGTTTTCAATCCCTAAAGGGTTTACTGCCATACCACAATCAACTGCTGCCCAAACATTTTGAACTTTATAATCTTTCTCTTCAACTTTTAGTTTAACAACCATAGCAACAATACTTCCAAAAGACTCTGCAATCGCTACCCCATATCCACTATTTTTCTCTCTATTATACCAATTAGATTGTTTTGCAACATTTTTAAGTAGATTTACAAATCTTTCATTCTCTAAATTTTTGATTCTAAAATCCATTGGATCAATTCCACTTTCAATTGCTGCTTTATCTATAATATTTTCTACAATAGGAGCAGAAACAGTATGTCCAACTGACCTTAACCATAATACAGGGATAGGAGACTCAGGACAAAAGGCTTTTAAATCATGACTTGCAACTTTATATGGATGAGTTTCTAAACCCTCCCTTTGAGTTGAATCAATTCCATCTTTAAACCCTCCACTAAAAAGTGTCCCTTTTAGTAAAGATTGGTTGATAATATCTGCTTTAAATGCTGTGATATTTCCCTCTTTGTCAACTGACATTTTTGCACTACTAAGTGTAAGAGGTCTATAATATCCCATCTTGATATCATCTTCTCTTGTCCAAAGAGTCTGTATTGGCCATTTTTCATCTTTAGCAGTATACACAGCATCAACTACAAAATCACTAGCTGGATTTGCTCTACGTCCAAAACTACTTCCTAAATAGTTGTTGTAGTATTCTACAGATTCTGGTTCTATTCCTAAAATCTTTGCACAAGCACCTCTGTAAACTGTTTGAAACTGTCCGCCAACTGACATGTAAGCTTTATCTCCTTTGTGGTGAACTGTACAGTTTAAAGGCTCCATTGCTGCATGGGCTAAAAATGGAAAATAATACTCAGCTTCAACAACATGTTCACTGTTTTTAAAAGCCTTTTGTACATCACCATCTTTTTTCATTTGTGGTAAGTCATTTTTTCCAAGGTAACTTTTATACTCTTTTTCTAAACTCTCACTATTTGCTTTTGCAAACTCACCTTTGTCCCATTTAACATCGATTTGTTTGATTGCCTCTTTTGCTTGATACCAATGCTCTGCAATTATTGCTATCTTTTCATTTGGAAGTTGTTTTATTTTGATAATTCCTGGCATTTTTTTTGCTTTACTATCATCAAAACTAACTATTTTTGCACCAAAAGAGATTGGTTGAACTAAAGCTGCATATTTCATATCAGGTAGTCTAACATCAATACCAAATTTTGCTTTACCTGTGATTTTTTCTTCAACTTCTATTGGGTGTCTTTTTACCCTTTTACCTATTAAGGTATGTTCTTTTTCATCTTTTAATTTAACATCATTTGGTAGTTTCATATTTTTGATATCTTCAACTAAAGAACCATAAGGGATTTTTTGTTTTGTTTTTTTATTTATAACATAAGAGTCTTTTGTATCAACATCGTACATTCTCACCTGCCATTTTTTTGCAGCTGCACTTTTCAACATATATCTTAATGTAGCCCCAACTTGTCTTACTCTATGTTGCTGTGATTTTATACTCCAAGAACCACCCGTTGCCATCATTGGCATTCCTGGGACATTAAATATATCTTTTACTGGTGCTGGCTCAAAAATAATCTCATCCCAAAAGGCATCAAGTTCATCAGCTATACATTGTGCAATACCTGTATATGCACCCTGCCCCATCTCAACTTGACCTAAAAAGAATGTGATAGTATTGTCTTTATCTATTTTAATAAAGGCATTAGGTTCAAGAACATCACTTTTCTTTTCAACTTGCGCAGCTTTACCTTTAATAGGTAAATGAAACCCTATTATAAAAGCTGAACTAACTAGTGTTGTATTTTTAATAAATTCTCTTCTATTTAAATTCATCTTTTATCCTTTATTTACAGCTGTTACTGCTTTTAAGATTTTATTATAGGTACCACATCTACAAATATTCCCCTTCATTGCATCTTTTATCTCTTGCTCAGTTGGGTTTTTATTTGATTTTAAAAGTGATGCAGCATTTACTAATTGTCCAGGTTGACAATACCCACACTGTGCAACATCATACTCTTTCCAGACAACTCTTAAAGCCTTTAACTCTTTATCACTTTCATCTTCAATTGTAGTTATAGTTTTACCCAATGCAGCACTTAGTTTTGTTTGGCAACTTCTAACTGCTTTTCCATCAAGCATAACAGTACATGCTCCACACATACCAACACCACACCCAAACTTTGTTCCTGTAAGATCTAAATAATCTCTTAACACCCATAAAAGTGGGGTATCTTCAGCTATATCTCCTACATTATACTCTTTGTGATCAATTGTAATCGTACTCATGCTCCCTCCAATCAAATAATTAAAGTGCTTCAACTAAAGTTTTAAGCTCTTTAGCATTTTTATCATCTATACTTTTAGATACTATTACAGCAAACTCTTTTAACTCATCTTTGCTCCATCCAGTATTAAGTGATGCTTGAAGATGGAATTTTAAAGGACCTGTTACATTTCCAAGTGCAGCCAACACTGAAATTGTAGAAAGTTCCCTTTGTTTGTGATTTAAAATATCTCTAACAAAAATATCTGCAAAAAGATGCTCTTTTAAAAACTTATCAATTGTTGGTGAGAAAACTTGATAACCACTAGGTTCTGGAATTTTATCTTGACCTGCAAGTTTTGCTCTCACCTTTGCTCCATACTCATCCCTATCTAAATCATCAGGAATTGGTGAAGCAACTGAGCCTTGTTCATCCTTAAGCCCTTTTGCTTTTCTATCTTCAACAACTTTCATAAAAGTAAAAATTCCACCTAAACTTCTAGGAAATCCTGCGTATGCATAGATTTGAACCAATACTTCATTTATCTCATTTATTGTTAAACCATTATCTAAACCTACATTTAAAGCCTCAACTAATTTCTCTGTCTCTCCACTTGCTGTTAATGCTGATATCTCTATAATACTCTGTTCTTTTTTATCTAATAATTTCAACTCTAACTCCTTTGCATTTGATAGATTAAAAAATGCCAAACTAAAAAAAACTACTGCTAATATATACTTCTTCATTTATAATCCTTTATTTTGAATTGTATTGTTCATCAGTTACTGGTTCTAACCATTCAACATTTTTACCATTTTCATCTGCTTCTGTTATAACTAAATGGGTCATTGCTATATCTTTAGAAGCCCCATGCCAATGTTTTATATCTTCAGGACACCAAACAACATCACCTGGCTTGATTATAGTTTTTTTATTATCCCAAGTTTGGGTATATCCAACTCCTGAAACAACAATAATATGCTGACCTCTTGGATGTGTATGCCAATTTGATCTAGCTCCTGGCTCAAAAGTTACATATGCACCTGAGTGTGTTTTTGTATCACTTTTTGGATAAACTGGATCGATTCTTACGTCCCCTCCAGTAAAATATTTTTTAAAAGGTGTATCTTTTACAACTATAGATTTTCTATCCTCTAGTTTTGTAACTGTTTGATCTTTTTTTACCTCAGCTGCTTGTACTTGTGTAAATAAAACTACTGCTGCTAAACTTGTTAATGTGATTAATTTCATCTTTTCCCCTTTTATTTTAGTGTGTTATAGTACTCATCATCTACAGGTTCTAGCCACTCATTGCTACTCTCAGTTCCTGGAACTTCAACAGAGATATGACTAAACCAACTATCTTTTGAAGCACCATGCCAGTGCTTCACACCTGTTGGTATTATTCCAATTGAACCCTCTTTTAAACATTGGGGCTCTTTTCCTTCTAATTGAAGCCAACCCTCACCTGCTGTACAAATCAAGATTTGTCCACCACCAGTTTTTGCATGGTGTATATGCCAATTGTTTCTACATGCTGGTTCAAAAGTTACATTTGCCATAAAAACAGGTGACTCTTTTGGATCTACTAAAAAATTTAAAAATGAGTCACCTATAAAATATTTTGCGAAGTTTTCATTGGGAACACCCGTTCCAAACATATTTGCTTTTTCGAATTCATCTTTATTTGTATATTTCATTTTTTTCCTTTTTTATAAAAGTTTGAATCCCTAATCATAAAAATCTCTATTTTAAGTATATAAAAAAATATATCTATCCAATAGAACAATTTTATAAATTGATTGCACAATTCTCTAAATCCTATAATTCTATGTAAAAAGATTATTATGTAGAATTAGGCAATCACATTAGAGTATTTTTATATCAATTTTCAAAAAAACTCAATATAATAAATAAACTATTTATTATGCATTGGAGTAGATTATGGAAAAAATTATAGAAAGTTTTAGAGTCGACACCTTAGAGTTTATAAAAAACAAATATACACTAAATATAAATGGTGGACTTCAAACTCCAATCCCTAATCTAGACTTTTATTTTTCAAATGAGCCAACTGAATTTAATGCCATTATTTATGAACCCTCATTATGCATAATTCTACAAGGTAAAAAAGCAGTAGGATTTGGAGAAGAGCTTTACAGTTATGGTCCACAAGAATACCTTTTATCATCAACTCACGTGCCAGCAAAAGTTAGAATACTTGAAGCGACAAAAGAGGTTCCTTATGCTTCATTTCGTATAAAATTTGATTTGGAAGATATCTATGATGTAATAAAAAACATCAATTCTCAAAAACTAATGATGAGTGCAAAATCTGAAAAAGGGCTATTTTTTGATGATCTAAATGAAAAACTTTATGATCCAGTTTTTAGACTAATAAAACTACTAAATCAATCAAAAGAGGAGATTGATTATCTATCTCCTCTTATCATCAAAGAGATTTTATTTATTTTAATAAACGATAAAAGTGGATATTTTTTAAATAAGTTTGCCATGGAAGGGACTGTATCAAATAAAATAGTTAAAGCAATTGCTGAGATAAAAAATAATTTCAACGAAAAACTAAATGTTAAAGAGTTAGCAAGAATGATAGATATGAGTGAATCATCACTTTATCAAAACTTTAAAACAATCACCTCAATGTCACCTATACAGTTTCAAAAAAAGATAAGACTTGAAGAGGCTAAACTTATGCTTCTAAACCAAAATATTGATGCATCAGAAGTTGCCTTTGCAGTTGGATATGAATCCCCATCACAATTTAGTAGAGAATACTCAAGAATGTTTGGGATGTCTCCAAAGGCTCATGCAGATTATCTAAGACAAGAAGCAATTGCCTAATATAGAGAATTAGGCATTTAGTTTGGATAATTATTCTATTATCTCTTTTATTTTTTATTTATAATATAACAATATTCTATAAAAGGATTATTATGAATGAAAAATTTTCACTAAAAAAAACACTTTTAAAATCAGGATTACTACTAGGAGTTTTAACTAGTCTACTTCATGGTTCAAATATTGATTTTCCAAAAAACTATAAAGATGAAGTTTTATATTTCAAAAACGATAGAGGTAGTATAACTGAAGAGGTTTTTGTAGATAAGAGAGTAATTGAAAAAGTTCAAAACAACCAACAAATTCCAATTGGTACAGTTATCACTTTAGTTGAATATTTTGCAAAAGATAAAAAAGGTGCAGATGGATATGCACTAAAAGGTGATTTAAAAAGATTTGTAGTGATGAAAAAAGAACCTATAAATAATGATACAACAAATAGTGGTGGATGGATTTATCAAGCTTTTAATCCAAATGGTACTATTAAAGAGGAAAATCTAAATAGATGTGTCTCTTGTCATAACTCTGCTAAAAACAACGATTTTGTTTTTACTTTTGATGATATAAAAAATTTTAGATTAGACTAAAAAAAGAAGATCGTTCAGAATTTTGTGTCTGCAACTGATAGTTCAAAAATTTTAGCATACTTAATCTTACTTATTCAAATTTGTGCCAAATATTACAGGTTGTTGAACTTGTTATTATAACTCATCTTTTTCTGTCAGATCCAATGTTGATTAATCAACTCTCAACTAAACATATTTTATAATATTCTAAAAAATATGTTTATTGAGGTAGAATAATAAAGTGAATTTATATAGTTGATTTTATAGTCTCATAAAATCTTCACCAATAGAATCCATTATTTTATATTTTACAGATTAAGTATACTTTTTTTCGAAGAATATTCTTCTTCAGTAATATCTCCTCTTGCAAATCTATTCTTTAGGATCTGAAGAGATTCATCTTCACTGTTTTTGTGAACTTTTTTATTATCTTTAAATATTTTAACTAATAAAAACACTACTAATATTGCTATAACCCAAAACATAAATCCTCCTTGGTGAAAGCCCATGTGCCCCATGTAGTTCCAATTATCGTGAAACATTCTTTATCCTTCTTATTTATTTAATTGAGCTAATTGCTCTTTTGTCAATACATTTAGTACTTTTTCCATATGGTTAGCTCTTAAATTCATCATGGTTTGATGTCTGTCGTTCATTGTTTTTTTGAATGATTCTTTATCAAAACCATTTTTGTTAATAAAACTCATCATACCACTATTGTTCATGTTATTCATTTGAGTATTCATTTTGTTATGCATCTCTTGTTGTAAAGATGAAAGTTTAGCTTTTTGCTCATTGCTTAAATTAATGTTAGGAAAAATTGACATGTTGCAGTTCATCATACTATTTCCCATCATACCTGACATGTTGCAGTTCATCATATTTTGATGTCCTTTCATATTACCATGCATCATATTTTTTTGATTCATGTTATTATGCATTTTCATACCTTGTTCCATCATTTGCCCATTCATACAATTCATTCCTTGCATATTATTACCATGTGCAAGTACAGAAGTTGTAAGTACTCCTACTAAAAGTGTTGTTGCTATTAATTTTGTTTTCATTTCTAATCCTTTTTTTATATTAATTGTTATTCATCCAGTTATTGTTCATCCCATTATTATGCATACAATTATCCATACAATTGTGGTTCATCATATTTCCACGCATACCTCTTGAACTTTGAGAGGTTATCCATTCAGCAAGTATATTTAAGTCTTTATCCGACAGATGTGCATATGAAGGCATTGCAGTATTTGAAAACATGGGATATTTTCCTTGACTTCCTTCTTTGATACTTTTCATAATATTTCTTTTACTGTTATTGCTTCCAAACCAACTTGAATTCATTCTGGCAATTGCCATAAACGGTGGAGCTGATTTCATCCCTACTATATTATGACAGTTCATACAGTTGTTTTTTTGAAGTAAAGATTGCACATCATTTGCCAAAAGAGATGAATATACTAACCCTAATGTACCTAATGATAAAACTAATTTTTTCACTTTTTCTCCTTTATATTTTCTCTTGTATTGAAATTATGACAAAAGAGTGTTAGTGAATCATTAGTAAAGTGTTAGCTATGTATTAGTTTTGTAAGATTTAATTTAAATGTAGTGCCTATATTGATTTGTGATTTTATACATAAACCAATATTCATTTCATTGGAGAGTTTTTTAACAATATGAAGTCCTATACCTAATCCTCGTGAAGTCTCTTTATAAAATCTTTTGAATATTTTTTTGGGTTTTTTTATCCCTACACCAGTATCTTTGACTTCTAAAATATAGTTTTCATTAAAGGAAACCATCACCTCACCGTTTTCTTTATTATATTTACAAGCATTTGATAGAATATTATCTAAAATTCTTACCAGACCATCTTTATAACAAAATAAACGTTTGTCCTTTATGTCTACTTCAAACTTAATATGAGGATAAATACCTTTGATGTAATCAACTCTTTGTAAAATTATATCTTCCACATAAACTACTTCACTCTCTTTAATTTTACTTTCTAGATAGGTTCTTAAGTTGTTTTGTAAATTTACAATAGTGTCAACACTTCTTTCTATACGCTCTACATTTTTATTATCCATTTTGTTTTTTAATATTCTTGCGTTTAATCTTACGGTTGAAAGTGGAGTATTAAAATCATGTAGAATATCTTTAATAAATTCATTAGTTAAAGACAAAGATTTTTTTAATGGATGTAATGCATACAAAGAGAATAGAATTGAAATAATGAACATTATTAATATGCTTTGATAAAACATATTTTTGACTTGTTCTAAGATTATACTTCTGTCTTGTAAAAAGCTATTTAGTGGGTAAGAGACCTTTACTAGAGAGTTATTTAAATCTTTCATTTCAAAAAGTACAAATATCTGATTTTTGTTAAAACTAAATACATTAGATATTTTATCACTGCTCTTAGGAACGTTTGTTACAATAAAATTTGTAGGTTCCTTATTAAAACTAGAAATTTTCATTTGCGAAAATAATCTTTCCTCAAACAGATATATCTTGTTTTCATACATTTCATAATATCTGAGTGCAGTTATACTCGCTAATGAAATAAAAAAGAGTAAAAAACTTTTGATAAAAGATTCAATTTCAACTCGACTCAAAAATATATCCTTGACCTCTAATATTCTTTATATTTAACTCTGTTAAATTTTTTAACTTATTAATATGAAATCTTAAAGCATTTCCAGTTGGTTTTTCCAAACAATCATAAAGCTCTTCTTGTGCAATTATTCGGTTTTTATTATTAATAAATAGTTCAAATAGATTTAATTGAATTTGAGTTAAATATATATTCTCATTGTTTTTAAATAGCTGCTTGTTTTTTGGTAAGTATACGATGTCATTAAAAGCTATTTCCTTTTTATTTGAAGAGAGTTTTAAATTCACTTTTACAATTAACTCCTCGGGATAGAAAGGCTTTTTTATAAAATCATCTGCACCAACTTCAAAGCCCTTTAAAAAGGTCTTTAAATCTGTCATAGCACTAATAAATATTGCGGGTGTTGAATCGTCAGCATCTCGTAAACTTTTAAGTATTTCAAGTCCATCAATATCAGGAACATTTATATCAAAGATATATAAATCATATTCTTTATCAAAAGTGATCTCTATGACATCATTGCCTTTAGTAACATAGTCAACTTCATAATCATTTTCCAATAATAATTCTTTAATAGTTTCACCTAAGGATAAGTCATCTTCTAATAATAAAATTCTTTTCATGGTATTGTTTTACTCTTTTGCTTTGCTATTAATTAAAAGTTGTAGTATTTCTCTCATTGAGTAAGGAATGAAATAAAATATTGCCAATTTTTCACGTTTATTCTCTAAAATACCTGCATCTTTTAATTTTCTTAAGTGTTGAGAGATAGGAGATTGATTCATTTCTAGAATATCACAAAAATCACATACACATAGTTCTTTATTATTTAAAAGTAAATAAACAATTCTAAATCTAACTTCACTACCTAAAAGAGCAAAAACTTTTGATTGATAATCAATATTTTTTTTATTTTTACTAATGTCTTTTTTTGCTTTTTTAACCAAAACATCATTATTTTTATCTCGGACACAGTTTATTGTATTTGTCATACTTTTCCTTTTTTATCTTACTAAAAACCTATATAGCTATCTTTTACGATTGATTATTAGTTTCTCGTAAGCCTTAATATTCTAATTGCACCATAAATTACTAAAACAAATACTATTGCACCAACGATTAAGTCTGGTTTATTTGAATTTAACACTGACACAAGTACAGCAGAAACAATTACTCCAAAGTTAATTATTATATCATTTGAAGTGAATATCATACTAGCTTGCATATGCGATTCTTCACTTTTAGATTTCATAAACAGATATAAACAAATTCCATTTGCTATAAGTGCAAAAGTTGATACAATAATCATTGTCCAAAAATCTGGCATTTGACCATCCCCAAGAAACCTTCTCATAACTTCAATAAATCCTATAAATGCAAGTAATATTTGGAAATATCCAGCAAGTTTCGAAACATTGTTTTTCCTTGCAATTGTTCCTCCTACTGCTAATAGACTAATACCATATACAAATGAATCGGCAAGCATATCTAAGCTATCTGCAACAAGTCCCATTGATTTTGAAATAATACCAGTTGACATTTCTATCAAAAAAAATGCAAAATTAATAGCTAGTACTGTCCAAAGTAACTTACGTTGTCCACTTTCTTCTTTAAACTCAACTTCTTCTGTAGTTTCACTACTTAAAAGGGTATCCCCTAATTTTAAATCATTTATTGAACTTTCAATTTCAGAAATATTACCAATATGATAAACAGTTAATTTTCTATTTGGAATATCAAATTCAAGGTTTTTAACCTCTTCAATAACATCAAGTTTCATTCTGAGTAAGTTTTCTTCACATGGACAATCCATTTTTGTGATTTCAAATGTTGTCTTTTCCATATTTCTTCCTTATACTTTATATATTATAAAAACAATAATCTATATTAGTATATTCTAATTTAATAAAACATTAATACTTGACAAATATATTAGAATATACTAATATACTTATAAGAATGTTAATATCATTCAAACCTAAACAAGGTATAATCATGAAAAAATTATTCTTACTTTTAAGTATCGTTATCTATAGCTTTGGAGCAAAAGATTTTGTATCGCCGGATGTTGCTATTAAGCCAAGTGCAGAAATAAAACAAAATAGCATAGATATTAAACTTTCATTATATAAGCATATATATGTATATGATAAAAAATTGAAAGTATTAATCACAAAGCCTAAAAAAATTGATTTAACAAATTACATTGCTAAACCTGCAACTGAAAACTTTAAGGGTGACCAAGTAATAGTTAAAGATTTTTCATTAAATGTTCCATTTACTTTAATCAAAGAAAAAATAGGCAATGTACCATTTAATTTAGAAATTCAATATCAAGGTTGTACTAAATTAGGGCTTTGTTATGCACCTACAAGTAAAACTTTTAAATTTCCTAAAATTGATAATATTAAGTAAGATAAAACTATAAACAGTTTTTTGAAAGTTCATATTAAATGTTACATAACCTCTTATATTTGGAACATTGGTAACAATTTAAGCTTACCGTGTTCATCAAAGTGTTCAAAAAGTCTAAATATTAAATTTTCTTAAACCTTTTAGAGTTTTGGAACAATAAAAATCGCTTGTTTAAATTACAAATCTAATTTCTCTTCAAGACTTCCTAAAAAGGAGTCAAGTTTTCTTGAACCCTTTTTAGTTTTTGATTAACTCAATCCCTTTTTGAAGTCTATTTAAGCCCTCTTCTAAAACTTTTATTGGACAAGCTATATTTATCCTTATAAACTCTTTTCCATTTTTACCGTAAGTTACTCCTGAAGCTATTCGAAGCTTTGCAAGTTCAATTAGTTTTTGTGCTAACTCTTCTGAGACTATTTTTAAACTTGAACAATCTATCCATAAAAGATATGTTGCCTCAGGTTTGATAACTTTTAACTCAGGGATATTTTCCTTGATAAAATCTATTGTAAAGTCTCTATTTTTTTCTAAATAGATCAAAAGCTCATCTAACCAATCATCACACAAAGAGTAAGCTGTTATCAAAGCTTCAATCCCATAAACATTTGGTTCAATAGTTTCATTTATATTTAGTGACCTATTTATTTTCTTCTTGTATTCTTGATTTGCAATTATAATATTTGAGGTTTTAAGTCCTGCTAGATTGAATGTTTTACTTGGAGCTGTACAAGTTATTGTGTTATATAAAATCTCTTCATTTAGTGAAGCCATTGGAGTATATTTGCTTTCACTATATACCAAATCCCTATGTATCTCATCACTTAAAACAATCACCCCATTTTTAAAACACAACTCACCCATTTTTAGAAGTTCCTCTTTACTCCATACTCGCCCTACTGGATTGTGTGGATTACAAAGAATGAAAAGTTTTACTTTTTCATCTTTAACTTTTTTTTCAAAATCTTCAAAATCTATTTGATATTTTTCCCCTTTATAAACTAACTCATTGGTAACTATCTCACAACCATTGTTTGTGATAGAACTATTAAAATAGTTATATACAGGAGTTTGGATTAAAACCCTATCCCCTTTTTCACAAAAAGCTTGAACTGTCGCACTTAAAGAAGGAATAACTCCAACAGTATCTTCAATCCACTCTTTTTTAATCTCAAAATTATGTCTTTTTTTCCACCATAAAATCTCTGCATCATAATATTTTTCAGGTGTCATTGTATAACCAAATACTCCGTGAAGTGTTCTTAAAAGAAGATTATCAATAATAGGGGTTGCTACTTTAAAATCCATATCTGCAACCCACATAGGGATAACATCATCACCTGTTGTGTCCCATTTTGAACAGTTTGTATGTTTTCTATTAACTATTTTATTAAAATTATATCTCACACTACTCCTTTACATAAAACATCTGTGACTATTTTTAGTTGTTCTTTTTTTACATTTTCATCATCTAAGATTAAATCGTTTATCTCTTTTGCTTTTATATAACCACTTGTGGGATTTTTTACACTATCAATAGAAGTTGTAATATCTGCATTTAGTGTTGAATACTCAAATGCCAAGTCTGTATCTATCATCTCACAGTTTTCTAAAACTAAATTATCGGCATAACATAAAGGCTGAGTTCCCATAATCTTACAATTAACAAATTTTAGATTTTTTGAATACCATCCAAGATATTCCCCATCAATAATAGAATCATAAACTGTAATATTTTCACTATTCCAAAAAGGATCTTTAGATTTGATTTTTACATTTTTAAGAATAAGGTTTTTAGTATGTTGAAAAGAGTAGTTTCCATCTAACACAAAATTTTCTATACTAATATTTTCACTATGAAGAAGAAGGTAATCCCCTTTAAAACTTGTATCATATATCTTTATATCTTTACAATCCCATAAAGTTTCATTGGTATTAAACTCACACTCTTTTATAAAAATACTTTTTGCATCTCTAAAGATTTTAGGGGTATCTATTTTACACTTTTCTAAACTAATACCTTTTGAGTACCAGATACTAGCCCTTGCTCCTTCGTGAAAAGTTGAATTTTCTATTTTTAGGTTTTCATCATGCCAAAAAAGATACTTACTGGAAAAATCACATTTTGAAGCTTTAATATTATTTACAAATTTTAATGCAGATTCCCCTTGGGTAAAACTACATTTTATTAAACTAATAAATGAGGTTTTAAATAGTGGTCTTTCACCTTCAAAGATTTGATTTTCTATAATTTTATATTTCTTTTCAATAGTACAATTCTTCATAAATATATATTTGCCTTTTTTTAAAATTGTTGATAATTTTGATTATTTAAGTTGTTAAAAGGCTATTAACAGCCATAAAAGATAGTATTAGTATATATAAAATAAAAAATTGTAAGTAGAACAATATTACAAAATGATTGCCTAAAATTATAAAATATAAAATTTTACAATTTTAGGCTACTCTAAATAGAATACTCTAAAACCAACTTTTTGCAATAAGTTTATATGAGTTTATTTTAAGCTCTGGGTCATGAATCCAAGAGTTTATCATTATCTCATTGGCTCCTGTTCTTTCAACTAGGTTTTCTAATCTTTCTTTTACCATCTCAGGAGTTCCCCATATTGACTCTCTTAATTTGTGTTCAATACTTCTTTTCTCCCAATCTTCCCATAAACTATCCATATCATTTGTTGGTTTAGGAATAAGTTTGTTATCCCCTCTTTGGATATTTAGAAATTTTTGTTTTTCTGTTGTTGCTAGAAACAGGGCCTCTTCTTTTGTAGGAGCACAAATAGCATTGATACAAACAATTATATATGGTTCTTCTAGTTGTTTTGAAGGGGTAAAGTTTGCTTTGTAGATATTTATCGCATCCATCATAGCATCAGGTGCAAAATGTGAAGCAAAGGCAAAAGGTAAACCTTTTAAAGCTGCAAGTTTTGCACTAAAAGTACTTGAACCTAAAAGCCAAATCGGAATATCCAAACCATATCCAGGTACAGCTTTTATAGCCTTTGGACCACCCTCATTTGATAGATAATATTGTAGATGGTTAAGCATACTTGGAAAATCTGAACCATCATTATTATCACGTCTTAAAGCCATAGCTGTCCTTTGGTCAGTTCCAGGAGCTCTTCCTAGTCCTAAATCTATCCTATTTGGATACATACTTTCTAATGTTCCAAATTGCTCTGCTATAACTAAAGGTGGATGATTTGGTAGCATTATTCCACCTGAACCTATTCTAATTTTTTCGGTTTTTGCTCCAATATGGCTTAGTACTACAGAAGTTGCAGCACTTGCGATACTAGTAAAGTTATGATGTTCAGCAACCCAAAAACGACTAAACCCAAACTCTTCAACACTTTGAGCTAGTTTTACACTATCTTGGATAGCTTCACTTATAGTAAAACCTTCACCAATGGGAACTAAATCTAAAACTGATAATGGTATATTTTTATTAGTCATTATAATCTCCTTATCAATTAATATTTATTTTAAAATTCTAGCTATTCTTTCTTAAACTATTCTTACTTTACTTTAGGTAAGTAATAGAAATATATTTTCTAATTTTGTTTAATATAATAACTATTAATTGTAATTGGATTATTTATCGTTGATTGTTATTTGCATCTTTTGAAGAAGTTCTAAAAGTTGATTTGATTCTTTTTCATCTAGGTTTTTTATAAGTTCATTATTAACCTCTTTTGCACATGAGATAATCTCTTCAGTTAGAGAGACTCCACTTTTTGTAAGAAGTAGTTTTTTCTTTCTTTTATCAGTTTCACATTGAACTCTTTTTAAATAACCTTTAGATTCTAATCTATCTACTAATCTCGTAATACTTGTTTCATCTCCATAAGAGTATTTAAGTAGTTCTTTTTGAGTAGAAACATTATTTTTATAAAGATTTATAAGAATACTAAACTGTAAATGGGTTAAAGTATAAGGCTTTAACTTAGCCTCCATTGACTTTTTTATATGTGTAAATATAACATTAAAATGGTACCCCAAAGAGTCTTGTAGATTAAATTGATTTTTTTCCATAAGTAATTTTAACGTAAAACAACTAATACTTGTCTTTAACAAGTATTTAAGCTTCAAACAAATATACTTGCATTTGACAAGTAAATTTGACAAGAATAAAGGAATGAAATGAACACTTATGATGTAATCATTATTGGAGGTGGAGTTTCAGGACTATCGTGTGCTATCACATTAGGTTCTGCAAAAGATAAAGTAGAAACTGCCTCAGACAAAAATATCTTAGTAATAGATGCAGGAAAATCTCATCTAAATATGGCTGAGCTTTATAATGTAGCTGGAATTAGTGAAGGAACAAAAGGGCCTGAACTTTTAAAATCTCTAGCAACTAAAGCTACAAGCTATGATAATGTAACCCTTGAAGAAGATGTAGTTACAAAAGTCTCAGGTTCAATTGGTTCTTTTAGTGTAACAACTCAATCAAAAGAGTTAAAAGCTTCATTAATAGTATTTGCAAATGGTATGCAAACAATTGAGGTGGAGGGTATTGGTTCACAAGTTGTTGAACACATTAGAGCTCCAAGACCTGGAATGGTTATGATTCAAAACAATAATGGAATCATAAGTGATGGTAAATATGTTACAGGTTGTGCTGCTGGTGCAAGTTCTATGTTTTCTAGTGCAGCAGGATATGGGGCACAAACAGCAACAGATATTATTAGTTTTTGGGCTGGTAAATATACTGTTATTCATGATGTATTAAAAAAAGACTAAATAAAAAGGATTAAAAATGTCAAAAAAGAATGTTCTTATTACAGGTGGTGCTAGAGGTATCGGTGCTGCAACTTCTAAAAAATTAGCAAAAGATGGATACAGAGTATTTATAAACTATGTAAATAGTAAAGAAGTAGCAAGTGATTTAGCAAATGAGATAAACTTCAATGGTGGTGAAGCTTACCCTATTCAAGCAGATGTAAGAGATGATGCACAAATTGAAGCTATGTTTGAAGAGATTCAAACAAAACATGGTGGAGTTGATATCCTTGTATCAAATGCAAATATGAACTTTACACCAAAACCTTTTGTTGAACAAACTTGGGAAGAGTTTTCTCAAAAACTAAATGATGAATTACACGCTTCTTATGTGTGTGCAAAATTTGCTACAAAATCTATGATTGAGAAAAAATTTGGAAGATTAGTATTTATCTCTAGTACTCTTTCAGAAGATCCACTTCCTAGTTTTATTGCCCATGGTAGTGCAAAAGGTGCTTTAGATTCATTTAATAAATATTTAGCACAAGAGTTAGGTGCTTATGGTATCACTTCAAATGTTGTTGCGCCAGGGCTTGTATTAACAGATGCTACAAGTGGTGCACCAGATGAGTTTATTGAATTTATCAAATCAACAACTCCAACTGGTAGAGTTGCCGAACCAAAAGATATAGCAAATGCAATCTCTTTATTTGTAAAAGATGAGAGTTCTCATATCACTGGAACATATCTTCCTATTTGTGGTGGAGCATACCTATAATCTACTAAATCCTTATATCTTGAAAAAAGATATAAGGTAACTCTTATTGTCTATTTTTTTTACAAAATTTTTCTCAAAATAGTTTTCTAGAAAGATATAATTTTAAAAAAAATAAGAGTAAATATGAAAAAACTATATATATTTAAAGTTGGTGAAACCTTTGAAAATACTAAAAAAAACTTAGGTGATTTTGCCGACTGGATTAAAAACTTTACAAACTCTAACAATCTATCAATAGAGGTTATTGATATTTTAAACAATGATAAACTTCCCCAAATAAAAGATAGTTTTGGTGTAATAATCACAGGCTCACACTCTATGGTTACAGATAACTTACACTGGAGTGTAAATATTGAGCAATGGATAAGAGAAGCAATCAATCATCCTATTTATATACTTGGTATCTGTTATGGGCATCAACTAATAGCAAAAGCCTTAGGTGGATATGTAGATAACAATCCAAAGGGTAAAGAGATTGGTACAGTAACAATATTTTCAAATGAGAGAATTAAAAAAGACCCACTTTTTAAAGATACTTTTCAAAACTTTAAAGCACATGTAACACATATGCAAAGTGTATTAACTCTACCAAAAGGGGCAAAAAGTTTAGCTTTAAATCCCCATGATGAAAACCAAATAGTAAGGTTTAGTGAATATATCTGGGGAGTGCAATTTCACCCAGAGTTTGATGAAAATATTATGAAAGAGTATATCAAAGAGCAAAAAATTCAATTACAAACTTTAGGATTTGATATGGATGAACTTTTGACAAATGTTGATAAAACAGATTATGCAAATACACTTATAGATAGGTTTGCACAACTTCTTAAAGATAAAAGCTAATTTTATTGTTTTTATCTCTAATTTAGAGTATTTGACAAGCTTTTTGGACTATTTTTCTATTCATAAACTTCAATCAATCTTATAATTAAAATAAACTAAGAAAGGATTAACATGAGTAAAAAAATAAAAATTGGATTTATTGGATTAAACCCAGACAGCCATTGGGCTTCAACTGCTCATATTCCAGCATTAAAAACACTTGAAGACAAGTTTGAAGTGGTTGGTGTAGCAAACTCTACTTATGAGAGTGCTAAAAAAACTGCACAAGCTTTAAATCTAAAATATTCTTTTGAAACACCTCAAGATTTAGTTGTAAGTGATGAGATTGATTTAGTTGTAGTAACTGTAAAAGTTCCATATCATTTTGAACTTATAAGCAAAGCATTAGATGCAGGTAAAAATGTACACTCAGAATGGCCTTTAGGAAATGGTTTAGAAGAGGCTAAAAAACTAGCACAACTAGCAAAACAAAAAGGTGTAACAGCAACAGTTGATAATCAAATGAGAGCATCAGTTGAAGTAAACTTTATAAAAAAACTTATAAAAGATGATTTTGTAGGGGAGGTACTTTCAACTACACTTGTTGGTGATGGTGGACAATGGGGAGCTCAAACTGTTGAGGACTTAGCTTATTTAAGTGATAAAACAAAAGGTGCAACAATGTTAACTATCCCCTTTGGGCACACCTTAGCTGGTATTCAAGATGTATTAGGAAAAATTAGTGATATCTCTGGAAGATTAATAACAAGAAGAGATGAAGTTTTAGTAACTGATACAAATAAAACCATAACTCAAACAGCTGCTGACCAAATTATGGCAAACGGTGTATTTGAAAATGGTGCTGCATTTTCTGCCCATTATAGAGGTGGATTATCAAAAGGAACAAACTTTTTATGGGAAATCAATGGAACAAAAGGTGATATCCAAGTAAGAGGTGACATAGGACATGGTCAATTTGCAAATTTTGAAATCTATGGTGCACAGCAAGATGATGAAAAACTAAAACTACTAGAAGTACCAAAAGAGTTATATGAGGGGAAACCTGAGAATGTAATTCCTAGAAATGTTGCAGGTATTTATGCAAAAGTTGCAGATGATATTAATACGGGTTCAAAAACAGCTCCAACTTTTGAAGATGCTGTACAGGTTCATCAATTAATTGATTCTATAATTAAAACCTCTAAAAAATAAAATTTAAAGTTTATAATGGGTTTTTTATATTAAAATTGCGCGATTTAATTCCCCATAAAGAGAAAAATGAAAAAAAGCATTATTGAAAATAGAGAGATATTATTAGTTGAAGATGGTATTCATGATACCTATTTAAATGGTATAAAAATTTTTAAAACGCAAAATTATGAACCTAAAAGCCCTTTGATTTATGATGTTTGCTTAATACTTGTTCTTCAGGGTAAAAAGATTGCTAACTTAGCTAGCAATCGATTTACCTTTGACTGTGATAATTATCTTGTTGTACCAACTACCCTACCCTTAGAATGTGAAACCTATGCTACAAAAGAGGAACCTTTTATCAGTCTTATTATCTCTTTAGATAGAAAAATGATGGTTGATATAATTGAAGAGTTAAGTCATAGGGATTTTAAAATTGAAAACAATAGCAATGTTGGTATCTTTGCAGATAAAGTAACTGAACAAATCGAAGATACAACAGCAAAACTATTGGATATCTTAGAATCAAAAGAGGAATCAGTGATTTTAGGAAGAGGTGTTTTAAAAGAGTTGTTTTATAGAATTGCAATTGGTCAAAATGCAAATGTTTTGCATAAAATGTTTTTAGAAGAGAACAAAGAATCAAAAATAGCAAAAGCCTTGAAACATATCCATGACAACTATAATAAAACATTAGATATTGACTCTTTAGCTAGAGTTTGTGATATGAGTGTTTCCTCTTTTCATAACCATTTTAAGACAATCACTTCACATACTCCACTACAATATATTAAAAAAATTAGATTAACAAGAGCAAAAGATTTATTAGTAAAACATGACTATAAAGTTGTAGATGTTGCTGATGAATTAGGTTATGATAATCCTTCACATTTTAGTAGGGATTTTAAAAGTTATTTTGGATTTTCACCAAAAGAGGCAAAAGCCTCTTGTTAGTGTAGTGTAAGTAAAAACTTACGCTGCAATAGATCTGTTAATAATTTTTTCTACTTTGTCTAAAGTAACAGTTCCATTTTCTCCGATTTCTAAGTAACCGTGAGATTTAAATGCATTATGTACATTTTCTACAACTTTGTCATCAATCTCATAAGCAGTTAATTTAGTTGGAAGTCCAACAGATTCAAATACTTCTTCGATTTTTTTGATAACAGCTTCGTTGTCATTTTTGATTCCAAATACATTTTTACCAAATTGTGCTAATTTGTCTTGTTTCTCATCAATCATCTCTCTGATTAAGTGAGGTAAGATTACTGCTAATGATCTAGCATGATCTAATCCATAAAATGCAGTTAACTCATGACCTATAATATGAGTTGACCAGTCTTGGCAAACACCATTTGCTAATTGGAAGTTTAGTGCTTGATTACAGATGTGCATTAAGTTTTCTTGCCACCATAATGTTCTTCTTTCCTCCCATCTTTGGGCTAGAGTTACTAAACCTTTATATAATGTTTCAGCATAACCATCATTTACTAAAAGGTCATTTGTTTTTGTTAAGTATTGCTCAGAGATATGAACAAAGGCATCAACTAAACCATTTCCTAATTGTCTGCCAGATAAAGTTCCCATAAATGATGGGTCTAATACTGCAAATTGTGGGTAAGAATGGTCTGAGAAATACATTCTTTTTTCGTCAGTTGATTTTCTTGATACAACTGTTAAGTTATTTGATTCTGAACCAGTTGCTGCTAAAGTTAATACAACTGCTAAAGGAAGTGCTTCTTGAACCTCTGCTGTACCATCAAGAAAGTCCCATCCGTCACCATCATATAAAGATGCTGCTGCAAGGTATTTAGAACCATCAATTACAGAACCACCACCAACTGCAAGGATATAATTAACACCCTCAGCTTTTACTAGTTCAACTGCTTTGTTCATAGTCTCAACTGTTGGGTTTGGCTCAACTCCACCAAACTCTAACCACTCATGATTTTCTAGTGCTTTTGCAACTTGGTCATATGCACCATTATTTTTAATTGAACCACCACCATATACTACTAATACTTTTTTATCTTTAGGAATAAGGTTTGCAATCTCTTTGATTTTACCTTTTCCAAACTCTATACCTGTTGGATTGTGAAAAGAAAATTCCATTTATTTTGTCCTTCATTAAATTTTTGAGAGTGAATTATAAAAAGATTATAAATAGTTTTGAATACCAAATTCTACAAATCATATACCAATTCCTACAAAATAGAAAACTATCAAATTTAGAGAATTTGACAAGTTGTTTGGATTATCTTTCTATATGATTTTTTAAAACTATTTTATAATTGAATTTATATAAGATACAAGGATAATAAATTGCAAAAAACAAATACAAAGATTGGATTTTTTGCTTCAACAATCTCTTTTTTAATGGTCTTTGCAGCATCTGCAACACCAATACCACTTTATGATATTTATAGACAAGAGGATGGATTAACATATAATGATCTAGCACTTACTGCTGTTGTTTATTTTATTGGAGCAATCACTGCACTTTTAATTTTTGGAAGAATATCAAACCACCTTGGAAGAAAACCTGTAGCATTTATAATTTTTGCATTAACTGCAATCGCTACAATTATATTGTTTGATGTTGATAGTGCAACACCTCTTATTATAGGAAGATTATTATTAGGACTTGCATGTGGATTAGCTTCTAGTGCAATTACATCATATATAGCAGATAGTGGTTCATTTTTGCCCCATTGGGTACCTTCTGCTGTAATTAGTAACTCCCCTATGACAGGATTAACAATTGGTGCTATTGTATCTGGGTCTTTAGTTGAATTTGGTTCATACCCAAGAACACTTTGTTATGTAGTTGTATTAATAGTTTTAGCAATATGTACAATATTAATTGCATTAAGTGAGGAGACTGTAAAGAAAACTCCAGGTTTAGTTTCATCATTTAAACCAAAGTTTTCATTACCACAAGCTGATAAAAGATTGTTTCCAATTGCTGCAGTTACTTTTGTATCTACTTGGGCTATGGGAGCATTTTATCAAGCCTTTGGTCCCTCTGTTGCCGTTGATCAACTAGGAACTCACAGTACCTTGATGATTGGTATTTTGTTTTCATCTTATCTTCTTCCTAGTGCTATTGGTGGACCACTTACAGCTAAATTAACTCCTGCAAATGCACAAAGAATAGGAATGGTTATGTTTACAGTTGGAGTTATGGGGATTATTACATCGCTAAAATTTTCTAGTATAACTATGTTTTTAGTTTGTAGTGCTTTAGCTGGTGCTTCACAAGGTGCTGCTTTAACAGGAAGTATCCGTTCCTTACTTGCTGATGTAAAGATTAGTCAAAGAGCAGGTATTTTGTCTTTGATATATGCTGTTTCTTATACAGGTGCAGCAGTTCCTAGTTTTATCTCTGGACAATTGTCACATTATATGGATTTGTTTCATGTATCGATGTTTTATGGTGTGATTGCAATAATAGCTTGCTCTTTAACACTTATTTTTGCAAGAAACCCAAAGCATGTAGATGCTCAAATAGATGATTAAAAATATTTTATTTGTATATTTATAGAATTAGGCAATATACATAGAGTATTTTTCTATCACTAAATTAAAAGTTTTTTTTATAATAATATTATGAATAAGGGGAATAAAATGAAACAACTTAGTAAATTTTTTGGTTTTCTATTACTATTCTTTTTTATCATATCAGCTCAAGCAAAAGAGGGAGGAAATATGAAAATTAGTGTGAGTTCAAACGGGAACACTACAGTGTTTAGTTTAAATGGTTCCCAAGCTTCAAAAGAGTTATATGCACAACTACCATTAACAATTGAAGTGGAAAATTTTGGAAATAATGAAAAAATATTTTATCCACCTAAGAAATTATCTGTAAGTAATACACCAACTGCAAATGCAAAAAATGGATCTTTATCATATTATGCTCCATGGGGAGATGTAGTTATGTTTTATAAAGATTTTGGAAGTGCAAGTGGATTATATGATTTGGGAGAGTGTATTTCTGGTTTAGAGTATATAAAACAAATGAGTGGAAATATAAAAATTGAAAAAGTTGATTAACTTATAAGTAAAAAAGATTTAAAAATGGAAATAAAAGAACAAAAAAGAAGAGAGTTTATAAAAAACTCTGCAATTATTGGTGCAGGTTTAGTTTTTTTTGAACCTACAAAAATTTTAGCAAAAGAGAAAGGATTTAAAATGAGTAATACAGTAAAAACAAAAGGATACGCAGCATTTGATGAATCAGGTGTTATCAAAGCATGGGAGTTTGAAAGAAGACCAGTTGAAGAGAATGATATTTTAATAGAAATTAAAGCAGCAAGTATTTGTCACTCAGATATTCACCAAGAGAAAGGTCACTGGGGAAAACAACAATACCCACAAGTACCAGGGCATGAAATCGCTGGTGTTGTAACACAAGTTGGGAAAAATGTAACAAAATTTAAAGTTGGCGATAGAGCTGGTGTTGGTTGTATGGTAAATGGTTGTACAACTTGCGAAGAGGAACAGTATCAACCAGATACTAAATTTACTTATGGATACCCTGAAGAGAGAGAACCAACAGGTATAACACAAGGTGGATACTCAACACACTTAGTTGTAAGAGACCATTTTGCAGTTCATTTACCAGATAATGTATCTTTTGAAAAAGCAGCTCCACTTTTATGTGCAGGGATTACAACATATTCACCACTAATAAAAGCTGATATTAAAAAAGGTGATAAAGTTGGTGTTGCTGGTATTGGTGGACTTGGACACTTAGCAGTTAAAATTGCTGTATCAAAAGGTGCAGAAGTTTATGCCTTTACTACAAGTGCTGATAAAGTTGATGATATCAAAGGTTTTGGAGCAAAAGAGGTTATTGTTGTAGATGAAGAGTTAAAAGCTATTCAACCATATGCTGGGCAATTAGATTATATGATCTCAACAATTCCATATCAATTTAATGTAGCAGCTTATGCAAATGCAGTTAAACCTTATGGTTATTTTACAATGGTAGGTATGCCAATAGGATTTGAACTTACACTTAGCAATATTGGTTTAGCAGCAAACAGAGTTAATTTCAATGCTTCACTTATTGGTGGGATGAAAGAGACTCAAGAGATGGTAGATTATTGTGTAGCAAATGATGTTTTACCAGAGATTCAAATGATTAAAGCTGAAGAGATTACTCAAGCTTGGAAAGATGTTGAAAATAAAAAAGCGAGATATAGATACGTAATTGATACAGCTACTATATAAATAAAGGTGATTTTCTAGATGTCAAAAATCTTCATTACTGGTTCATCTGATGGGATTGGACTAGAAACGGCAAAAAAACTTATTAATCTTGGGCATGAAGTTGTACTTCATGCAAGAGATGAAAAAAAGGCAAAAAAGCTTAAGTCTAAACTTGATGTAAAAGTATTAATAGGTGATTTAAACAATTTAGATGAAACAAAATATTTAGCACAAAAGGTTAATAAGCAAGGAAAATTTGACACTATTATTCATAATGCCGGAGTTTTCCATGAGGATAAGCAAACAATTTTTAGAGTTAATGTTTTGGCACCATATATCTTAACAGCTTTAATAAAAAAGCCGAAACAACTCATCTATATAGGTTCAAACATGCATCCTCAAGGAGAGTTTGACTTAGAAAAGTTACCAATAGAAAAAGAGCTTGATTATTCAAGCTCTAAACTTTTGATTTTGATGATGAGTTTAGCTATATCAAGATACAGCAAAGATGTATGTGTAAACACTGTTGATCCAGGTTGGGTAAAAACAAAGATGGCGAATTATAATGCCCCTGATAGTTTAGAAGATGGAAGTGCTACTCAAGTTTGGTTAGCTTCAAAAGAGGATTTAACATTAAGTGGAAAATACTTCTATCATCTACAAGAAACAATCTATTCTTCAAAAGCCGATAATATAGAGCAACAAGATAAATTAATAGATATATACAAAGAATTAACAAATATAGATATAAGAGAATAATGACAAATAAAGAATTTAATCCAATATGGGGTGCAGTTTGGGCAATGGCACTTTGTGCCTTTGTTTTAATTGCATCAGAGTTTATGCCAGTTAGTTTACTAACACCAATAGCAAGTGATTTAAGTATAACAGAGGGGCATGCAGGACAATCTATATCAATTTCTGGATTGTTTGCATTGCTTACTAGTTTATTTTTGACAACAATTATTGGAAAAATAGATAGAAAAAGTATCCTATTATTTTTAACAATACTTATGGCTATTTCTGGATTTATAGTTGCCTTTGCACCAAATGCAACTATCTTGATGATAGGAAGAGCAATACTTGGTATTTGTATTGGTGGTTTTTGGTCAATGTCTGCTGCTACAGTTATGAGACTAGTTCCCAAAAAAGCTGTACCAAAGGCTTTGGCTATTATAAATGGTGGAAATGCATTGGCAACAACCATTGCAGCTCCATTAGGGAGTTTTCTAGGTGGAATAGTTGGTTGGAGAGGAGCATTTTTTTGTATAGTGCCAATTGCAATTATTGCCTTTATTTGGCAATACAAATCTATGCCTTCCTTGCCATCACAACACTCTTTCGGACATAGACCAAAATTAAGTAGTGTGTTTAAACTTTTCAAAGATTGGAAAGTTACCTTAGGTATGATATCTGTTATGTTATTTTTTATGGGTGTATTCTCCCTTTTTACATATTTAAGACCATTTTTAGAAGTTGAAACAAAACTAGATGTTGAGATGTTATCTTTAGCACTTTTAGCTTTAGGAGTTACAGGTTTAATTGGAACATTTATTATTGGACATTTATTAAAAACTAAATTATTTAGTTTACTAATAGTTATTCCATTTTTAATGATGTTTTTAGCAATAGGATTTATCATCTTTGGAGATTCAGTTGTATGGGTATTTGTGTTGATAAGTTTATGGGGACTATTTGCAACTTCAGCTCCAGTTGCTTGGTGGACTTGGCTTAGCCATACCCTACCAAATGATGCAGAAGCAGGAGGTGGTTTAATGGTAGCAGTTATACAATTATCTATCACTTTAGGTGCTGCCTTTGGTGGATTATTATTTGATAGTTATGGGTATGAGATAACATTTGTTTTTAGTGCAGTTATATTAGCTGTTGCTTCAATGATGTCATCTATAACAGCATTTTATACAATAAAAAAGTAGACAAAAGATATGAAAAGATACTTTTTCTCAGTTTTTTTTACAGGAGCATTTATGATGGGTTGTGCACAAAACATGGAAAATATAAAAAAAGATTTAAAACCACATTATGATGATGGTAGATTCAAAAATCATGAGATAGAATATAGCTCTGATTTTTCAGATTTTGCTTCAAATGTATATACCTTTTTAACAGACAAAACTGAAAATAAAATCGCTTCAAAAGATGATATCCCTGTAGTAAAATTAAAAAAAGAAGACTTAATACAAATGGCAGATAATTCTGTTGTAAGGATAGCTCACTCAACACTTTTATTTAAAATGGATGGTAGGTTTATACTTACAGACCCAGTGTTTTCAGAAACCATTACTCCCTTTGGTATTTTTGCCCCAAAAAGATTTCATGAGTTACCTATAACTATCGAAGAGTTACCCTTTATTGATATAGTAATAATTTCACATAACCACTATGACCATTTAGATGAACCAAGTATTGAGAAACTAAAAGATAAAGTTGGCCATTTTTATACAACCCTTGGGATAAAACAAAAATTACTTGATTTGGGTGTAGATACTATGAAAGTTTGTGAACTAGATTGGTGGCAATCTTGTGTAAATGAAACTATTAGGTTAAGAGCAACACCTGCCCAACACTTTTCTGGACGTGGCTTATTTGATAGGGATAAAACACTTTGGTCTTCATGGGTAATCACCTCATCAAATTCAAACATCTTCTTTAGTGGTGATAGTGGATATTTTAATACTTTCAAACAAATTGGTAAAAAATATGGCCCTTTTGATATGACCTTTATGGAAGCTGGAGCTTATAATGAAAGATGGAAAGAGATCCATATGATGCCAAAAGAGACTGTACAAGCTCATCTTGATTTAGGAGGAAAGATACTTTTCCCTATCCATAATAGTAGTTTTAAACTCTCACTTCATGCCTGGAATGAACCCTTAGAAAAAGTTGTAGAGGAAGCCAATAAAAAAGATATTCAAATCACCCATCCAAAATTTGGGGAGATAATCTCAATAGAAAAATCCCAAAATACAAAAAAATGGTGGCAAGAAAAGTAGAGTTTTAAAACCCTACTTTTACCATCTAAGAGATCTGACTTGTGTGGATACTTTTTGCACTTACCGTATCTTTACCTATAAAGTTTTTCTCATTTGCATCTTTTAAAATCAGTTTTGCAATCTCATCTGTTTGTACTGCTATATCATGAGTCTGATTAGCAATTGATGCATTTAGTTGTGTTTGTTGATCAAGGTTATTTATCGCATCATTTATCTGAACTATTCCTGATTGCTGCTCTTTTGAAGCAGATTCAACATCAGCTATTAACTCTATTGTTTTAGAGATATTTTCTGTTAGTCCATTATATCCATTGATCATTTTATTAGAGATAGTTCTTCCACTGTTTGCCTTTGCTGTAGCATTTCCAACAAGATTTTTTATATCTTTTGCAGCTTCTGCACTTCTTGAAGCTAGGTTTCTAACCTCTTGAGCTACAACTGCAAACCCTCTTCCTGCTTCACCTGCTGTTGCTGCTTCAACAGCAGCATTTAGTGAAAGAATATTTGTTTGAAATGCTATTTTATCTATAATTGTTATAGCCTCATTTATTGCATTTACCTCATCATCAATCTCATTCATAGCTCTTGTTGTTTCTTGAGCTAACTCTTTACCTTCACTTGCAGAGTTTGTAACTTGATTTGCAAACTCTGCCATTTTTATAATATTTTGTGTATTTGATGAGATATTACTTGTAATCTCTTCAAGTGCAGCTGCAGTTTCCTCTATAGATGCAGCAGCCTCATTTGAGTTTTGATTTAAAATATCTACATTTTTAAGCAAAATATTTGAACTATCATCTAAAGTTAAACCATTAGCTTTATTTCCAACAAGCATCTCATTTACAACATTTGCAAGGTTATTTAAACCAACAGAGGTTTCCCCCTCATCATCTGATATCCTATGTGTAAAATCTAGTGTTTGAAAAGATATTAAAGCTTCTGAAATCTTATTTAAATCACCCGCAACCTTACTTGATACTATTTGAAATAACTCATTAATACCGTTTTTAAGCTCTTCAATCCCCTCATTTTTTGTACTATCTTTTATTACTTGATTCATAATTCCAGTTTTTGCAATATCAATTGATTCTTTTACTGAGTTAATAACTCTTTTTGAGTCAGTAATATCTTGGGCAAACTTTACAACTCTAGTAACTTTTCCTTTACTGTCTTTTACAGGAGTGTAAGATGCCTGTATCCAGATAGAACTTCCATCTTTTCTAAATCTTTCAAACTCATCAATTTGTGAATTTCCCTCTGCTAAATTTTTCCAAAAATCTGAATACTCTCTTGAATTAGTATATGTTCTATCACAAAACATTCTATGATGCTGATTAACAATCTCTTCTAATCTATATCCCAAAGCATCTAAAAAATTTTTATTAGCATGTAAAATTGTTCCATCAGGTTTGAAAGAGATTATTGCAAAGTTTTCTTCCATTGCAGATAATCTTCCTGTATCCTCTTCATTTTTACCAAAACCAAACATTTGATACTCCTTTATATATATCTATTTGTTTTTTTGTAATTTATTTTTTAGAATATCAAGGAATGGTACTTAAATAGTAATATATTATTAAATAAAATTTGAAAAATCACTATTTTTTACAAAATAATGATTTTTATAAGAGATATTAGATCTTGTTTTTCATAAACCACATAAAAGAGAACATTAAACCTGGGGTTTTAGCTTTTTTTTCATCAAAGATAAACTCTTCATACTCTTTAATAGGTAGATACATTAGTTCAATTTGTTCATCATGGATTCCACCACCATCATGCTTTTTCATTGAGTCATTGATAGTTGCATAATATAAACTTTGACATCCACCACTTACACCAACATTTGTATAAAAAGAGGTGATTTTTTCGATATTTTTTAAAGGTACATCAAAGCCACACTCTTCATCTATCTCCTCCTTTGCAATCTGCTCTAAGGAGGTATCTTTATCAACAATACCTGCGCAAAGTTCATAGGTACATAATTTACTTGAATCGTTTAAAAATACAGGTGGTCGAAACTGTTTTACCAATAAAAAAGAGTTTTTTTCTTCATGATATAACAACACGGCAACTGAATCAAAACTTTGTACTGCTTCCCAACTTTTTTCTATTCCATTTTGATTATAAGTTAATTTTACAGGATGTACAAACTTTGTATCAATTAATTTATCAATTTTGAAATCTTTTATTACATTATTCATCATAAACCTTTCGTATATTTTATTAAGATTTCAATAAAATATACGTAAACTTTAGAAAAGGTATTTTTATGAAATTAGAATATGTCGGCCCAAAAGAGATGATATCCATCCATGGTATAAGCTTTAAGAGTGGAAAGGATGATAAGTATGTTTATATCGCTCCAGCAATGGAGATATATCAAGCTATTCATCATGATTACGAAAAAGACAAAGTTTATACCCATTTAATAGATAAAAAACTAACCGATGAACAAGAGATCCTAAAAAAAATATTAAAATTGAAACCAAATTTAAAATCAACTTGCGATAGAGAGATTACTCAACTTGAACTAAAACTTGATGAAGAGATTGCACATGTGGATAACCACAAAGAGTTAAATGAAGAAGAACAAAAAATTTATAGAAACAATTTAATTATTATGAAAAACTATAGAATTCAAAGAGAAACAAACAAAGTTATTTATAACCATTTAATTGAAATTATTGTTGATGATATTATTGAACATAAATTGAAAATGATAAGTGCCCCATTTAATGAAAGATTTTGGCATATATTCCAAACTATTCAAGGTGAATTATCAAATCACCATAAAAGATCTATTGGCTCAAAACTAGATATTAGACATAGTACACCTTTAGCTATCTCCCTTAGAATAAACTCTATTGGCTAATAGCTTTAAAATCGATATAAAAAACAGAACCTTTATTGGGTTCTGATTTTAAAGTAAGTTTTAGATTATAGTTTTTACAAATCTTTTTTACTATATCTAAACCTATACCAAACCCACCCTCAATATTATTTCCTCTTTTATATCTTCTAAATATCTCAGTTTGTAACTCTTTTGAGATACCTATACCAAAATCTTGAACACTAAAAATATTATCTTTTAATTTTACAATTATTTTAGTATTACTATTACTATACTTAATCCCATTGGAGATTAGATTATTTATAATTTTTTGTGTTTTTGTTTTATCCATTAAGATTATACAGTCCTCTAATTGGGGCTCAATAACTATATTTTTTGTTATTGAGATATCATTAAAATACTCTACACTCTCTTTTACTAAATCTTTTAAGTTAAACTTTTCTTCAATAGTTTCATTCATTTGATCAAAGGCAGAAAAATGTATATCATTATAAATTTGAGATATCTGTTTAGAACTACTTAAAATATACCTCATCATCTTTTCAGGATTTTTACCTTTTTTTAACATACTAACTGAGGTCATAAGTACTGAAACTGGTGTATTTAACTCATGAGCTGAGTCTTTTATAAAGTTATCTAAATCAACCACCTTATCCCTTACTGGTTTTAGTAATATTTTTGCTAAAAAGTAAGCGATAAAACCAACAAATATTGCACTTAATAAAAGTGCTATAACAACATATACTTTCAAACTGTTTTTATCTTGAATCCCTTGACAAGTCTGTATTACAATATATTGTATAGGGATATTTGGTTCATTTAACTTTTCCACATAATAATGAAAAAGATTTGTTTCATAATATTTCCCCTCTAAATCAATTTTATCTACCTCATCTAAAGAGGTGTAAATCAATTTTTTATCTTTATCATATAAAGCATATTTTATATTTTTTGTCTTTATTCTTTTTGGGATATACTTCTCATGCTTCATATATGAATTCAAAATAGCTGTTTTTATTTTCATTGATTCATTAGTTAGCTGCATATTACAAGTTTTTTCTAAACTTTTTATCTCCTCTTTATAATATACATATAACAATATACCAATTAATAATATTGCCGAACCAACATAAATAGATAAGAAACTTATCAGTGCCTTTTTTTCATCACTATTCAAATTTATATCCTATTGCTCTTATTGTTTGAATTCTATCTTTGCCTAACAACTCCCTTAGGTTTTTTATATAAACTCTTATTGTGGCATCAGTTGGCATCTCTTCATAGGTCCAAATATTTTGTAATAGTTCATCAGAAGAGATTACTCTTTTTTTATGTTTACAAAAATATTTTAAGATATCTCTCTCTTTTAAAGCTATATGTTTTATATTATTATCAATCAATAATTCACAAGTATCTGGCTTAAATATTATATTTGAGGCAATAACTATTTGATCTGTTTGATCAATCATAAACTGTTTACAAAGTTTCATTACTCGCTGATCTAACTCTTCTAAGTCAAAAGGTTTTTTAATGTAGTCATCAACTCCACTTTCAAAGGATTCTTTTAGATGTTTTGTATCTTGATAGGCAGTTAAAATAATAATTGGTGTTTGGTTTTTATATTCAGTTCGTAAGGTTTTTAAAACCTCAATTCCACTCATTAAAGGAGTATTTATATCTAATAAAGCTATATCAAAAACTTCATCAACAAGATATTCTAAAGCTTCTTGTCCGTTTGTACATAAGGTTACCTCATAACCTTTATCACATAGATGTTCATTTAATAAGTCGTTTAAGGCTGGGTCATCTTCTAATAGTAAAACTTTCAAGCTATCCCTTTAGTGCTAGATTTTACTATTATACAGAAAGTTTGTTTATCGATTGTGTATTAGTTAGTCAATATATTTATTTCTAATCTCTAAAAAAGAATCTAAGTTATTCATAAAAAGATCAATAAGTTCTGGTTGAAAATGTTTCCCTTTTTGCTCTTTAAAAAACTCTAAAATCTCATCTAAAGCCCAAGCTTTTTTATAAACCCTATCACTTCCTAAGGCATCAAAAACATCAGCTATAGCTGTTATTCTTCCAAATATATGAATCTGTTCCCCTTCTAAACCTCTTGGGTATCCTGATCCATCCCATTTTTCATGGTGGTGATAAGAGATAATTGCTGCAGCTTTTAAGATATCTCTATTTGAATCTTTCAAGATTTTATATCCCAATTCACTATGGGTTTTCATAATCACCCACTCATCTTCATCTAATTTTCCAGGTTTATTTAGTATCTCATCAGGGATACCAACTTTACCTATATCATGCATAGGAGAAGCCATAAATAGGTTTTCTACTTGTTTCTTTTCAAGTCCATATAAAGTTCCTAAAAGTTTTGAGTACTCAGCAACTCTTTTTACATGGTTTCCTGTTTCTTTACTTCTAGTTTCCCCAATCTCACCCATTCTATAAATAACCTCTCTTTGGGTACTTTCTAGCTCTTGGTGAAGTTCAACTATTGGTGTGATATCATGACAAATAGAGATATACTCAGATATTTCATTATCTTGGTTAAAAATTGGGGATAAAACTGCATTTATATGGTAAGTTTTTCCATTTTTTCCACGATTTTTTATGGTTCCCATCCACATTTTACCACTACTTATAACTTCCCACATCTGTTTAGATAGTGATTTGTCATTATCTTCATGTTTAATTAAATCATATGTTTGACCTATTAGCTCCTCTTTACTAAAACCAGTAAGTTTAATGAACTGTTCATTTACATATGTTATCTTTCCATTTGTATCAATTCTAGAAACAATATTTATTGCATTCATTACATTTTCATATTGTTCAATATTTTTTAGAGCTTCATTTAAGTTTGAGATTTTTTGAAAGTTTTGTCTTTGTAGGAAATGTTTTGTTTTCTCTAAAGCTGAGATATCATGTCTCATAGCAATATACTCTATAATATTTCCATCTACATCTAAAATTGGCTTGATAACGCTACTTACATAATAAGCCTTACCATTTTTTGCCCTATTTTTTACTACACCTTTCCAAACTCTTTTTTTATTTTTAATTGTATCCCACATTTTTTCAAAAACTTCAGGTGAAGTATCTGGGTGTCTAATGATATTATGACTAGAACCAATCAATTCCTCTTTTGAGTAACCAGATATCTCAATAAAAGGTTGATTTACATAAGTAATAGTACCATGTAAATCCGCTTTTGATACAATTGAACTAATATCAACTATCTCTTTATATTGTTCTAAAATATTATTAATATTCGCATTCTCTTTTGAGCTTGTTATATTTTTTGCATATTCCAATAAAATACTCATCACATCGTTCATATCTATTGGTTTTAATACAAATTTACTTATACCTACTTCTATTGCTTCTATTAGGTATTCACTATTATTATGTGCACTAATTATTACTATAGGTATATCTGGGTCAATCTCTTTTATGTTTCTTGAAAGCTGAATACCATTCTTTTTTGGCATTGTAATATCTGAAATAACTATATCTGGTTTATGTTTTTTGTAAATTTCTAAAGCCTCTACACCATCATTTGCAATATGTAGTTTTTTTACAAACTTTTCTAGAAATGAAGAGAACTCTTTTTGGATTAAAAGATCATCTTCTGCATATAAAACAGTAATATTTTTTAAATATTTTAGATTACTTAAACTCAAATATATTTCCAATTTTTGATTTTAGAGTATAAATTATACCATAAAACCATTATTTTATCTATTTTAAGTAGACTTATCTACTAAAAAATTATTTCTCAGTCATTATTAGATGATATTATAATAAATTTTACTTAAAATTATCGAAGACTAGTGGTGACTTAAACTCTAAACTTTTTAAATGCTTCATTATTTTTTGCAAATCATCAATGTTTTTGCCAGTAACTCTGATCTCATCCCCTTGATTTACTGCTTTAACTTTAAGTTTTAAACCTTTTATTTCCGTTTGTATTTTTTTTGCTTCATCAGCTTTGATTGAATCAATTATTGCATAAGAGTATTTTCTATTTCCTCCAGAACTATCCTCTTTTTTTGCTTCATCTAAAGAGTTTATAGAGATACCTCTTTTGTTCATTTTTGAGATTAAAACATCATACATAGCATCTACTTTATTATCACTTGAAGAGATAAGAGTTAAACTCTTTGCACCTTGATTGAAATCAATTTCTGCTTTTAAACCCTTAAAATCATATCTGTTATCAATCTCTTTTTGAGCTTGAATAACTGCATTTTTCATCTCACTTAAATCCAACTTTGCTGAAATATCAAAACTATGTTCTTTTGCTGCCATTATTATCCTTATTTTATTTTTTTATTAGTTTTAAATCCATTTCAAAACCTTAAATAGCTTTGTTTGGATTAATAAATATAATACTGAAGATATTAAAGCTACAAGTGTACCATAAAATATCCCTATTTTTGAATAACATATATATACAACCAAAGAATAAATAACAACAGAACTTAAACCAAAAGGTGTATTTTTTATAATAGTTCTTGCTTGTAGATTACTATGTCTAAAATGGATTATAAGTAATAAAGGTAATAAAATAGTAGGAAAGGCAGAGAAGATACCTGCAAGATTTGCAGGAACATATTTAGGTAGATTTGACACAATTAAAAATATAAATATAGTCAATATAGATCGAAAAACTAAATCACTTATAGTGATTTTATCTCTTTTTACTGTGGGAAAATTCTCCTTTTTAGCAAAATATATTGAAGTTATATACATCAATGCAATAACCACTAAAGGTGTAAAAACAATATGGGGTGGTATAAAAGATATAACAAAAGCTATAAGTATATAAGAAAAAAATGAGATTGTTAAACTTAAAAATACCTCAAATTTTCCCTTATAAAAAGTACTAATATAATACCCAATACAAAAAGATAAAGCTGCAAAAAGTCCATGGATATTATAAAGTGCAACTTTATTTACATAATCAACTCCATTTTCTATAGCAAAAAAAAGTAAGGTTATTGAACTACCAACTGGCAAGCCAGATAAGATCCCTGAAAGCTTTGGACTTAACTTCTCTGCAATAAAAGTCAAAATCAAAACTAAACTCATCACCGAGAGTGATTTTATTATAAAAAGTTCCACAGGTTTCCCCTAAATGAGATAAATAAGTAGAGGAAAACCTCTACTTATAATTAAATAATATGATCCTCTTTTCTAGGTTGTGGTAAAATTAGATTTAAAACTATTCCAGTAAGAGCTCCAAGACCTATTCCAGAAAATGGTACTCCACCAAAATTAAAAGTCATCCCTCCAATAGAAAAAACTAAAATTATTGAAACAATAATCAAGTTTCTAGGACAATTAAAATCAACTTTTTCTCTTATAAGAGTTGAGATACCAACACTTGCAATAATTCCAAATAGAAGTAGCATAATTCCACCCATAACAGGAACAGGAATAGTAGCTAAAACTCCACCAAGTTTACCAACAAAGGCAAGAACTATTGCAGCAATCGCTGCCCAAGTCATAATTGCTGGGTTAAAAGCTTTTGTAACTGTTACAGCTCCTGTAACCTCTGAGTATGTGGTATTTGGTGGACCACCAAAAAGTGAAGCAACTGAAGTAGCTAAACCATCACCTAAAAGTGTATTTTTTAATCCTGGTTTTTTTAGATAATTCTCTTTTGTTACATTTGAGATAGCTAACATATCTCCAATATGCTCTATTGCAGGAGCTATTGCAATAGGAAGAATAAACAATATAGCTTGCCAATTAAACTCAGGTGCAGTAAAACTAGGAATTGCAAACCATGAAGCTTTTTCAATTAAACGAAAATCAACTATACCAAAAAATATAGAAACAATATATCCAACAATAATTGCAGCTAAAATAGGTATAAGTCTAAAAATCCCTTTTGCTAATAAAGAGATAAATATCATGGTAAATAATGAGATCATAGAAACTGTAATAGCTATCTCAAATGGCACTAACTGTATAGAACCGTCACCCGTTTTACCCATAGCCATAAAAACAGCAACTGGAGATAAGATAAGACCAATAGACATAATCACAGGACCAACAACAACTGCTGGTAAAAGCTTATGTAAAAACTTGTCACCTTTAAATCTTATCAAAGTACTTAATGCTATATACAATAAACCTGCTGCAACAAGTCCAGACATAGTAGCAGCTATTCCCCAAGTTTTTACTCCATGTGAAATTGGAGCAATAAAAGCAAATGATGATGCTAAAAATATAGGTGGAATTGCACCTTTATTTACAATCTGAAATATTATTGTTCCAATTCCTGCAGTGAATAAAGCAACGTTAGGATCAAGTCCTGTTAAAATTGGCACTAAAACAAGTGCACCAAAGGCAACAAATAAAAATTGTAGCCCTAAGATTGAATCTTTTAAACGAAAATTGTAATCGGTAGGTTTCATATTGACTCTTTAAGTAAAATATCTAGAATAGTAACTAAATTTGATTTAACTTTTTGTAAATTATCCTACAACTAATAAGCGATTTTTTGTTATAGTTTAAAAAATTTTTTAGGATTTAAATATGTATTATGAAAGTAAAAATGCAGTTGTAAAGCATTTAGTAAATAGATTAAGAGATGTAAGAACTGCTTCAAATGAATTTAGACTAACAATTGAGGAGATTTCAAGAATTATTGCTGCAGAAGCATTGGAAGATTTTGAAACAATAACTCAAAATATAAATACTTGGCAAGGACCACTTGATGTACAAGTTTTAGAGGTACAAAAGTTAGTTTTAGTTCCAATTTTAAGAGCTGGTGAACCTATGTTAACTGGTATTTTAAGAACATTGCCATATGCAAGAAGTGGATTTTTAGCAATGAAAAGAGATGAAAAAACTGCTCAATCAAAACTATTTTATGAAAATATACCAACACTTGAAGATAAAACAGTTTTATTATTAGACCCAATGATTGCAACTGGTGGATCATTAATAGATGGGATTAGCTACTTAAAAGATAAAGGTGCTAAAAAAATCATCTCTTTAAATATATTAGGTGCTCCAGAAGGGATAGAAGCTGTACAAACTGCTCACCCTGATGTAGATATATATATCGCTCAAATTGATGAAAGACTAGATGACAATAAATATATTAGACCAGGTCTAGGAGACGCTGGAGATAGAGCTTTTAATACAAATGATTAATCTTTTAAAACACTAAAAGCCATCATTAACCATCCTATAATCATAGTGGTTCCTCCAATTGGAGTAATCGCTCCTAGGAATGGTAGCTTTAATATTACTAAAAAATATAATGAAAATGAAAAAATCAAAGTTCCCACTAAAATTAGCCAAGAAGCTATAACAATTTTTTTTGATTCAGGTTTTAAGTGGATTATAAATGCAGCTGCAAAAAGTCCTAAGGTATTGTAAAACTGATACTCAACCCCAGTATGGTAGATTTTTAATAAACTCTCATCAACAATAGCTTTCAAACCATGTGCTCCAAAAGCCCCAATTGCTACAGATAATGCCATCATAAATGAAGCAATTGCAATAAATAGTTTTGTATTTTTATTTAATAACATTTTTCTTCCTTAAATTTGCAGGAAGTATATCAAAAAAAAATTAACGGATATTTAATTTAATTCTCTTTATTTTTTTTCTTAGAAGAGAAGCCAGCACCCTTTTTCTCTTTCTTTTTTAAATCTAACTGTTCAATTAAACTTTTATAATCCATCCCATCTTGATTCATCTTTGCAAAACAAGCTGCAACAACTGCAATGGCATTTGGAACCTCTTCTTTTTTCTTATAAGCTTGGATGTTTTTTTCGCTAACTTTAATCAATGCTGTAAATTTAGGTATTGTAAGCTCTGCATCTAAAAGCAGTTTTTTAAACTCAATAAATGTCATATATCTTCCATAAATAATTTTTTTGTAAGAGATTATAACACAAATTGAGTTGAAAAAACGATAAAATCTACTATATTTATATATAAACTATATAAAATATTACTAGTCTAGGTCTACTTCCCAAAAAAAGTCAATCCACTCATTGGCCTCACGCACGCAGTAGTCAGGCTTTACAAGAGCTTCTGTCTTATAAAATAAAGTTGCTAATTTAAACTCTACATTTGGGAATTTCTCATTTAAAATCTTAAATATCTCCTGCATAGTTTCACCAGAATCAACAATATCATCTACAATAAGTACTTTTTTTGCATGTGACATATCAGGAATATTAAAAATATTGAAACTGTTTAATTTCAAATCACCCTCATAATGGATAGAATTGATTGTATATAAATTTCTCATATCCATAGCTTGAGACATTAAATGAGCTAAGGTAAGTCCACCTCTAGCAACAGCTAAAAGAATCTCTGGTTCAAACTCTCTACACTTGTTTACAAGAGTTTGTGCATCTTTTTTAAATTCGTCATAACAATAATAGTATTTTTCCAAATAATTTCCTTATAATATAAAACTTAAAAGACTGATAAAGGTGATAGTTAAAATACCTAAATTCAAATCTTTATACTCTTTTTTTACTAGTTTCAACATAGTATACACTAAAAATCCTGCAGCAATTCCATTTGTAATAGAGAAACTCAAAGGCATCAATATCACAATAAAAAAAGCAGCAGCAGTTGTAGCTAAATCTGTTTGCTCAAAATTTATTTTACCCAACTCTGTAAACATCAATACCCCAACCACAACTAAAACTGGATAGATGGCATTTGATGGAATTGATTTAAATAGGGGTAACATAAACAAAGTTGCAACAAAAAAACCTGCTGTAAATACAGCAGTTAATCCTGTTCGTCCACCCTCTTCTACTCCCGAAGCACTCTCTATAAAAGCTGTTGTAGTTGAAACTCCAAGTAAAGAACCAGCAGTTGTTGCAATAGCATCAGCTTCAAGGGTTTTTTGTAAAGATTTATCATCTTTATTATTTTCTTGAAATAGTTTAGCTCTTGTTCCAACTCCTGTTAAAGTTCCTAAAGTATCAAACATATCAGTGATTAAAAAAGTGATAATTACTGGCAATAACGAAAGTGTTAAGGCACTTGCAATATCAAGCTCAAATAAAATAGGTTCAATAGAAGATGGAGCTGATACTAATTTATCAGGAAAGTTTCCTATTCCAAAACTCCAAGCAACTATAGAGGTTACTGCAATAGATAAAATAAAAGCACCTTTGATTTTATATGCATAAAATGAAAAAGATAAAACCAACCCTAATACACCAATTAATACATTTGAGTTTGAAAAATCTCCCAAAGATACTAAGGTTGCATTATTATCAACAATCATCCCCATTTGTTTTAAACCAATAAAAGCAATAAAGGTTCCAATACCAGCACTTATTGCTCGTCTTAAATTCATAGGAATAGAGGTCATTATCCAAATTCTAAAATTTGTAAAAGAGAGAATTACAAATAATATACCAGATAAAAAAACAATACCTAAAGCTGTTTGCCAAGCCATTCCCATACCTAAAACAAGTCCATATGAAAAATAAGCGTTAAGTCCCATCCCTACAGACATTGCAATTGGTGTATTTGACCATAAACCACTAAAAAGTGTCGCAAGTATTGTAATTAAAGCTGTTGCAGTTACAACTGCATCCATTGGCAAACCTGCATCTGCAAGAATAAAGCCATTTACGGGAACTATATACATCATAGTTAAAAAGGTTGTAAAGCCAGCAGAGAGTTCTGTAAATACGTTTGTATTATGTTGTTTTAACTTAAACATAAGTATCCTTCGTTAAAAAAAAGCAATTATATCATTCCAAAAAGTAAAAATGAATAAAATGTGCAATTTTTATACAAATAATAAACAACCTATACTAAGAGAGAGAAATGAATATAACCAATGAATGTGTAAAATGTATAGTTGGCCAAATAGAAAAGGCAACAAAACTTTTAGAATTAGATGAGAATTTATCTAAGCAGATTATGGATGAAGTTAACAAAAGGTCAAAAAACTTCTCATTTAAGGATACTCCACCTTTTGTAGCAAAAGATGTATATGAATATCTAGCTAAAAAAACAAATCTTCCTGATCCTTTAGAAACACTAAAACAAAAATCTATACAAAAAGCTTTGACCTTTATTCCATATGTTGAAGATAAAATAGAAAATAGTGAAGATAAACTTTTAACTGCGATAAAAACTGCTGTTGCTGGTAATGTAATAGATTTTGCAACAACAAAAGAGTTTTGTTTAGATGAAGAGATAAATACAATTTTTGAAACCAATTTTGCCATTAATGATTATGAAATATTTAAAGAAGAGTTAGAAAAACATCAAACACTTATAATCTTAGCAGATAATGCTGGGGAAAATGTATTTGATATGGTTTTAATAAAAACTTTAAAAACCTTATACCCAAATATTGATATAACTTATGCAACAAGAGGAAAAGCTATAATAAACGATATAACAACAAAAGAGGCATTACAAATAGGTCTAGATAAATATTGTAAAGTAGTTAGTTCTGGAGTTGACACCCCTGGACTTGAGAAAAAACAAGCAGATAAAGAGTTTTTAGAAGAGTTTGAAAAAACCCCTTTAGTTTTATCAAAAGGGATGGGAAACTTTGAGTGTTTAGAAAGCTATAATGATAAAAAGATTTTTTTCCTATTTAAAGTTAAATGTGAAGTTGTAGCTAATCAAGTTTCACAAAAACTTGGTGATATTGTTTTAAAAAGGGGTTAAACCCTTTTTACAAAAGTTAAGATAGCTTTTTCAATCTCACTTTTATCAACTGGCTTACTAATATGTTTGTCCATACCAACTTCAATACATTTTTTAATATCATCCTCCATAGCATTTGCAGTCATTGCTATAATTGGTAGTTTTGAATCAATCTCAGTTTTAATAATCTTAGTCGCTTCATACCCATTCATAATTGGCATTTGCACATCCATAAAAACTAAATCATAGTTTTCACTTCCCTCTTCTTTTAAAATATCAACAGCTTCTTTACCATTATTTGCGATTTTAACACTACAACCAAAACCTTCAATGAAAGTTGTGGCAACTAATTGATTAATCTCGTTATCTTCAACTAAAAGCACCTTAATGGATTTAGTGGTTTTAGTTATGTTTTTATTATTTGAAACTAACATCATTACATTTAAGTCAACTATTTCAAGTATAGAATCATAAATCAATGATGGGTTTATTGGCTTAGTTATCTGTTTTATATCATCACTAACAGAGATAACTTTATTTGGATTGGAGATGAATAAAATTGGTAATCTATTTTTATATTCAAAACAAGCTTCATCTTCAGTAATCAATACACTCTTTTCAATATCTTCAAAGTTTTCAGGTATCTCATCTAATATTTTATATTGAATTTTTAAGGAACTTAAAATATCTACTAATGATTTTGAAATAGAACTTGTTACTTTATATATGTAAACACATAGATTTTTTGTTAAAGAGTAATCAATATCCTCTTCCTGCATTGAGTAGCTAAATTCTAAATCTATATAAAATGTGGTTCCTACACTCAATTGACTTTCAACTTTTATCTCTCCATCCATAAGATCAATTAAGTTTTTAGTGATAGTTAAACCTAAACCTGTACCACCATATTTTCTAGAGATTGAATTATCAGCTTGGGTAAAAGAGTTAAAAACATTTTCAACAGATTCTTTATCCATCCCTATGCCTGTATCTTTTACCTCAAAAAGTAATTTTACTTTTGATTCATTCATATCTTTTAATTTAATATTTAAAGAAACCTCACCTTCAGAAGTGAACTTTATTGCATTTCCTAATATATTTACTAAAACCTGACTTATTCTTAAAGGATCACCATAAAGATTTCGTGGGATATTCATATCTCTATTAAAAACAAGTTCTAAATCCTTTTCATAAGCTTTTACACTAACTAAATCTGCAATATTTTGAAGTAAGCCATCCAAATTAAATTCAATTTTTTCAACACTTAATTTCCCTGCTTCAATTTTAGAGTAATCTAATAAATCATTTATAATTTGTAATAAAATATTTGCTGAAGAGTTGATTTTTTCTAGATAATTTTTTTGCTTTTTATCTTTTTCATTCTCTAAGGCTATATTTGCCATTCCTATAACACCATTTAATGGTGTTCTTAATTCATGACTCATATTGGCTAAGAAATCACCTTTTATTTTATTGGCTTCATCAGCTTCATGTTTAGCTTTTACTAACTCCTCTTCAATAAGTTTTCTATTGGTTATATCTGTTCTAATAGAGATATACTGAAAAGGTTTATTCTTTTCATCCATAAAAGGAACAATGGTAGCACTAACCCAATAAAAAGAGCCATCTTTTGTTCTGTTTTTAACTTCCCCTTGCCAAGTTTTTCCTGAACTTATCTTTTTCCACATAGACTTAAAAAACAAATCATCATGTTCATCAGATTTTAAAACCCTATGACTTTGACCTTTTAATTCAGATAGTGTATAACCTGATATCTCTTCAAATTTTTTGTTAAGATATGTGATTTTACCTTTGGCATCAGTTATACTTACAATTGCATGTTGATCTAAGGCAGATTTTTGAAAATTTAATTCATCAATTGTTTTTTCAATTTTCTTATTGGTTTGCTTTAAAGATAGTATAAAATATAGTAACCAAACCATTAAACATAAGGATAATAAAAACACCAGTAAAAAATACTTTTTACTTTTTTGTTCAATATTATTTAAATAATCAACAACCGCATCTATAATATAGTCAATTTCTAGATTTATAGAATCGCTTGAAAATTGTTTTTTCAAACCATCAAAATTGTTTTCATAGAGTAGTTTTTCTTGAATATATTGTTTATATTTATTTTGATAATCTAAATAATAATTCCATTTTTTGATAAACTCTTTATCCATATTAGATCTAACAATTTTATCAGTTGCTTCTAGATCATTGAAGATGAAACTCAATTCATTTTCAACACTATCTTGGATTACACCAATATCACTTTGAGAGAGTTTTATCTGATTATCAAGGTTTCTAAGCTCATATTTTATTTTATTTAAATTGTTGATTATATTGTAGTAATTCTCTTTAGGTACTATACCTTTTTGAAAAAATATTATTATTAGAACTGCTATAATTGTTAAAAAAATTATATGGAAATAATCTTTTTTTAAAACTTCATTTATCATATATCTATCTTAAAATGGTATAAAAATAATTAAATTATAAAAAAATTCTACCCAATAATCACTTACAAAATAATTTTTTATAACTATAAAAATAAAAAAATGAGATTTTATGATTTATTATATTAGTCTATATATAGTTTTATTTCTACCACTTTCTTTAGCTTCATATAATAGTTGGTCAACTTTGGCATAAGCTTTCCTAGTTGTTGAGATATCTAAATTTTGTGTTATTATATCTGCAACACCAATAGATACTGTTAAGTAGTTTGAAACACTTGTATTTACAGTTTTAATTTTGGTTTTTTCAATATTTAATCTTAGTTTTTCTGCTAACTCATATGTATCTTTTCTATTTTGAGTTCTATAGATAACTGCAAACTCTTCACCCCCAAGCCTAAAAGTATAATCTGTTTTTCTACAAAATGTTTTTTTGATAATATCTGAGACTTTAACTAAAATCTCATCACCAATTACATGTCCAAAAGTATCATTGTAGGATTTAAAAAAATCTATATCAATAATAGCAAGTGAAAACCTATAATTGTGTCTGATTAGACGATTTAATTTATCTTCAAAGATTCTTTCAAAGTATCTTCTATTGTGAAGTTTTGTTAAACTATCTGTTATAGTTAGCTCTTTTAGTTGTCTATTTTTTTCTTCCAATTGAATAGCTGCTTTTTTATAATCTGTAACATCTAACATCAGGCCAACAAGACCTATAACTTTACCCTCTTCCATAAAAGTAACTTTATGAAGATCAAAAAATCTATCTTTTCCATCAGCACATTTAACCATAGTTGAATAGCTTTGTGTTCCAGGATTATCAAAGAGTTCTTCATCTTTTTTGGTGTAGATCTCTGCATACTCTTCAGGTATAACATTTTTTAGTTCATAAAGGTTTTTACCAAGAATCTGTTTTTTTTCAAGTCCAAGAATTAGTTTAGAAAAGGCTTCATTACAGTGTTCATAAACACCATCAATATTTTTATAAAATATTGGATTAGGTATGGTATCAAAAAGTATATCTAAGAAATTATTATTTAAATCAACTTGGTGTGAAACTTGTGACAACGTTGATTCTAGAAGATTAACTTTATTTAACAACTCCTCATAAGACAATTTATCATTCATTTCACACCTTTAAAAAATAATTTTTAAGTATATAGTAAACTCACTTAAAAAACAATAATTATTTCTTGTATATAAAAATATATTTTTTATTTATAATTTTATATTTTTTAGGTATTCAAAGATTTTTGGAATATTATCTTTTCTACAAACTAAACAAGTTGGCATATCCCATGCTTTCTCTTTTAGTTTTGATACTTTTAACTCTTCATCAAAGTTTAGTTTCTCTACTATACTTATTGGTAATATTGATTTACCCATTCCAGCTTTTACACATCCTAAAATTGTTTCATAACTTCCAAACTCTAATTTTTTATGTTCAATATTGGTAGTATCAAACAGATAATTTTGGGCAAAAGAGCTATATGCACACCCTTTTTTAAAACTCAAAAAAACATTTGGTGCTAGTTCATTTAGTGGCTCAACCAATACTAACTCCTCTTCAACCTTATTTAACACCACCAGTTCTGGCTCTTTTGGTACCCCACTAATAAATGCGATATCAACTTTATATTCCATTATTAGTTTTTTTATCTCTGTAGTTGTGTTGGTTTTTAACTCCAATTGTAAAGAGGGAAAACTATTATGCAGATTTAATAAAAAATTTACGATTCTAGTAACTGCATTTGATTCAGTAGAAGCTACAAGCAACTTTTCTTGTTTTAACATATCCTTCATATCTAAAACAGCAATTTCAACCTTTTTTAATATCTCAACTGCATGGGGATAGAGTTTCTCCCCTTCGTGGGTTAAAACAACACCAGAGGGAACTCTATGAAATAGTTTACACTCTAAGTTTTTTTCCAATTGTTTAATTCTTGAAGTTACATTTGATTGTGCATAATTTAAACTATTTGCAGCTTTTGAAATAGAGTTTTTATTGGCAACAGCAACAAATACTTTTAATAAATTTGAGTCCATATCACTTTTCCTTATATCACTAATCATGATTAGATATTTGACACAATATCATATTTAGTGATAGAATGTCAAAAAATTGTTGGAGCAATTATGAATAAGATAAACCTTTTAGATAAAAACTCTAATCCAGCCATAATATTAGCTGGAATCATAGCTTTAATTGTAGGAATTGGAATTGCCAGATTTAGTTTTACTGCACAACTTCCCTCTATGTTAGAAGATTTTTTAAGTGTTAAATTTGCTGGGATATTAGCTTCTATAAACTATGTAGGATATCTATCGGGATCTATATTTGCTGTATTTATTGATAATATGCATGCAAAAATCAAATTCTTTAAAATTGGAATGGTATTATCTGTTTTAACAACAATTATTTTAGGTGTTACACAAAATGAAACCCTATGGATAGTTTCAAGAATAGTAGCTGGATTTGGTACAGCCATGTGTGTAGTTGTGGGTTCAGCTATTGTAATGAGTAGACTAAAACTAGATAGTAAAACAAAAGCTATGGGGATACATTTTTCAGGTATTGGCTTTGCAATATTTACAACTGATTTAATAGGAAGAGTTGTAAAATATCTAAATGGTACTTGGGAATTAACTTGGATAGTTATGAGTATTATTGCCCTGTTAGCATCGTTTTATAGTATCTATATTTTATCATTTGACAAGAAAGTTAAAACAGAAGTTATAAAACATAAATTTGATATAAAAATCTTCTCTCCCTTTGTAATACTTCTAATAATTGCATATTTTTGTGAAGGTGTAGGGTTTGTAGTACAAGGTACATTTTTACCTGATATTATTAATTCCCTTGAGGGTTTAGATGGTTATGGAAGTTTAACTTGGACAGTTGTTGGACTTGCAGGAATCCCCTCTTGTATCATCTGGATGACACTTGCAGCAAGATTTGGAAGTGTAAATATAATCATAGTTGCAATGTTAGTACAAGTTATTGGTATCTTAATTTCAGCACTTACAAATAATGTTTATTTAAATATATTTTCTGGGGTTTTATATGGAGGTACTTTTGTTGGTTTAGTTGCACTTTTTATGAACCTTGGTGGTAAATTAGCAGGTAAAAATCCTGTTGTTTTAATGGGGGCAATAACAACAGCATATGGGATAGGACAAGTATTGGCACCACTATATAGTGTAGCTTTAATTGAAAAATTTCATAACTACACTTATGCTTTATATCTTACAGCATTTATAGTATTTATTGGTGCGATGTTATTGGTTGTCTCAAAAATTATAGGTATAGACAAGGAGTAGATTATGCCATTTATTAATGTAAAAATGACAAAAGAGGATGGAGGAGCTACAAAAGAGCAAAAAGAGCAACTTGCAAAAGAGTTAACAGATGCTTTCGTAAAGATTTTTAATAGAGGTCAATCCTCTACAGTTGTGTTAATTGAAGAGGTTTCTACGGATAATTACGCAATTGCAGGAGAAACTATAACAAATATTAGAAAGAAAAAATAACTCTTATTTTAATAATGACTATCAATTTTAATTTATAATTAAGATAGCTTCTTGTAGTATTTCAATAATGATTATCAAAAAGCAAGGAGAAGTTATGTCATTTAATGAATGTGAAAGTTTACTGTCTGGATATGCACTTTCAAATAAACCAAATAAAAATTTTTTTGATTTTGTGTATGCAAAAATCTCTAGGGATACAAAAAATAGAGCTGTAGATAAAAACTCTGATAGTATAGATATCATCCCTACAAGATACGATTCTATAAAGGTTATCCCCTTATATAAACAAATGGATTCAAAAAAACTGTTTTTAGACTTTGAGGTTAATAAGGCTGTGGATATTATAAATCAAGGTGAATTCAAAAATATCTATTTTGTTTATCCAAAAAATGAAAATTTCAATAAACATATAGAGGTAAAGGTTCCTCAACTAGAGGAAAAAAATACTGATTATTTAATCAAAATAATCCCTTATTCACTAAACTCTTTAAAAAGAAAGTGTGATTGTAAAAACAGTTGTTGTTAATTTAATAGTTCAGATCTCTCTGAACTATTAAAAACTCTCCCATTCGTCGTCATCTTTTACTTTAGATTCTATTATTTTATTTTTTACCTCATTTGATTTTTTAGTCTCATTTGGCTTTTTTTCAACAATAGGTTTTGTATTATAATTAACAACTTTTTTCTCTTTTTGTGTTCTATTTTTTAGAAGCTCATCTTTTCCTATAAAAGAGCTTTTTGTTGCATTATCTACAACAGTTTTAGATATCTCATCGGTTTTAATTGCCACCTCTTTTGTTTGTGCAGCAATATTTGCATTCTCTTGAGTTTGTTTATCCAAAGAGTTAATCGCATCATTTATTTGAACAACACCAATTTGTTGCTCTTTACTTGCAGTCTCAACAATCTCAATTAGCTCAATAGTGCTGTTTATACTTGTATTTAATCTAGTATATCCACTAATCATATCATCAGCAATAGTTTTACCACTATTAGCTTTTAAAGTTGCCTTTTCAACTAAATCCTTAATCTCTTTAGCTGCTTCTGCACTTCTTGCAGCTAAGTTTCTAACCTCTTGGGCAACAACTGCAAAACCTTTTCCTGCTTCACCAGCAGTTGCAGCTTCAACTGCTGCATTAAGTGAAAGGATGTTTGTTTGGAAGGCTATTTGATCAATTACAGATATAGCTTCACTAATTGAAGTAACTTCTATATTAATCTCATCCATCGCTTTTGTTGTTTGGTTTGCTAACTTCTCACCCTCTTTTGTTGATTCAACCACCTCTTTTGCATAGTTTGCCATTTGTATAACACTCTGTGTTGTATTTGAAACATTACTTGTAACCTCTTCAAGTGCTGCTGCTGTTTGCTCTAAAGCTGCTGCTGCTTGTGTTGAGTTTTCATTTAAAGTATCAACATTTGATAACAATACATCACTACTTTCATCTAAGGTTATACCGTTTTTCATATTTTCTACTAACATTTGATTGATAATATCAATCAAGTTATTGATTCTAACAGCAAACTCTCCATTATCATTGATTTTTTTAGTAAACTCTTTTTTTGAACACTCTTCTAATATTGAAGTTACTTCTCGTAAATCTGTTGCAACCTTTGTTCTTAATGTATTTAACATATTATTAAAAATTGTTTTTAGCTCATTTAAAGATTGATTTACAGTTGTTGCATTTACACTATAACTTACATCACCCTCTTCAATATGTGCAACTACATTTTTAACCTCATTAATAAGCTTTTCATCTTGTCTAATACTTGACTCAATTGAAGAGATATTTTCATCAATCATATTTGACATCTTTCCAAACTCATCATTACTATTTAAACTTATACTATTAACAGTTTTATTTTTTCTGTTTAAAAAGTCAAAAAAGCTTCCTAATCCAATTGATACTTTATTTAATGAAGATAAAATACCTTTTGGTATGAAATATGCTAAACTCAAGGCAATTAAAATAATCAATATTGTTAAACTCAAAATCAATACTACAAACAACTCATTTGAATCTTGTACTCTAGGTCCAATTGTGTCCTGAACACCTTTTAATTCAAGTTTTATATCTTCAGTTAAATTTGCAATTCTTGGACCAATTTTATTCATGGTGCCATTGATTATCTCATTTCTTTTTGTGATTACATCTACTAAAGAATTAAAAGTATCTTCATATACTTTTACATTCTCAATTATTTGAGTAAGCAATTGAAGTTTTTGAGGATGAGTTATATCTGCTTTTAATTTAGACATATCCCCTCTTAGGTTTTCAAACTCTAAAAGAACTCTATTAGCATCCTCAGTTTCATTTGTTTTTAAATATCTCTGTGTGTAAACAGTCCCAAGTAATAAACTTCTAAGGGCTAAACCTGCTTCATAAGCTACTAGTTCATCTTTTTCATCATGAGCAGATTTCATCAATTCAGTAAATAATTGTTCTGATTTTTTTCCAATAACATTTATTTTGTTATTTACCAAATCGTTTCTTTGAAACATAAATTTTTGAATTTTATCAAATCCATCTTTATAATCATCAAGTTTTTGATCAATCTCATCAACTATTTTTGCTCTTTTTGGATTATTAATCTCTTTTTGAGCTATTTGTATAAACTCTTCAACCTCTTTATAGTAAGAATTAAACTCCTCTATATCTTTTTGAGAGCCTGTTATAAAATAGTCTTTAGCATTCATTCTAACCATAAGCATACTAGCTTGTACCCTTCCCATAAGTACTCCATCTTTTGCCATCTCTCTATATTCTTTAAAACCCTTTGATGCTGTATTTAAAGAGATCCATCCCATAACTCCAAGGATTACAATCATTATGCAAATTCCACCAAATCCAGCATATAATTTATTCTTAACACTCATTAATATTCCTCTAAATATAAAATTTTTGTAAAATTATAATAAAAAAATATTTGATTAACTTTATAAAATTGTATTTTTATCGTACATTTTGTACAGAAAAGATACATTTATAACTTATATTTTTTATTTGATGATAATTTATATCTCTTAATATTATCGGAAAAGTTTTTGAAAAGAATATTGATAATTATTACTATAAATAAAGCTTTTATTGCTAAGTTTTATAAAGAGTGAAAAAAATATTTTAGAATTTTTTAAAAAAATAAAGAGAAATATAATTTTTTTCTTGTATAATATATTTTTATATAAAGATTATATTTTATCTTTTTAGAAATACTATAAAATGGTAGTTTCTAATCATATATTCATTATTATAATTATTTATTTTTAATATAAAAATTTATAATATTTTTTTATACTAAACTGTATCATAAAAGAAAATTATAATTAATAAATATATAAATTTCAAGGATAGAAGATGTATAGAATAAAAGTAAAAAGTTTAAAGAATCAAGTTTTTGCAAAATCTACAAATATTTATATCTACACCCTACTTACAAACTTAGGTGAGATAAACCTTTGTATTGCAAAATCAAATATAGAAAAACTTAATATCTTAAACTATATCAACTATCCCTTTTATATTATACTAATGAAGAAAGTAACTTCAACTATCTCAATAAATGATCATTTTGAGATATCAACAGATGAGCATACTCTTGATATGGAGTGTGATAGCTCTTGTTGTATTCAAAAATCTCTTTATGCTAAATAGTTATTTGTAAAACACTCCTCTTCATAATCAGTTAACTCTTTATAATGAATCGCTTGTAGTTCTAAGTCTGCAAACTCATTGGAGATAATCTCAATAGCTTCTTTATCTGCAGAATAGATTATTGATTTACCGTCAATAGTCCCATGTATAACTTTATTTGTTTGAGAGAGTATATTCTCAACACCTCTTTCCCAGTAACTTAGTAGCTTTTCATTATCCTCTAACTCGTCATATCTTTCATCAAGTTCAAGGCATAAATCAGGCAACATACCACACGTTTTTTTGTCATAAAAATCAAATGTAATACCTAAAAGTTCCATAATATACCCCTTTTTTTCTTTTATTGTAACTATTAAATCTTAAGAGATTAGAAAAATTTCAAGTAGTTATTTTGTTTCAGTTATAAACTAAAGGGATCACCCTTTAGTTTTATTTAAAGATATCAGACATTTGGTTTTTATACCAACCAACAGCGAATTCTGCTTCTTGCATCCTATAACTTTCATCTGCATGCATTGGACTAAGACCACCTGCACCTTTAACTTTTTCAATACCATCTTCATGCGCTTCATATACAGCTGCAACAGAGATACCATAAGTTGGAGAAACTAAACTATAACAAGTATTAGCTAGTTTAGGAGGGTTTACAACATCTTTTTCTCTTAATAATCTTGCAATTTGAAGTGCCGCAATTTTAGCTTGTGAATTAGCTGAAAAACCTGATTTAGGCATCTTTGTAGCTATTGAGGCATCCCCAATAACATGTATGTTTTTAACTAGTTTTGACTCAAAAGTTTTTGTATTTACAGGGCACCACTCCCCTTCAACCAAACCAGAATCAAAAGCTAATTTTCCCGCTTTTTGATTTGGAATATAGTTTAGTACATCTGCTTTTATCTCACCATCTTCAGTTGTTAAAACTCTATTTTTCGGATCTACTTTTAGTACTTTTCCACCAAACTCTACACTTCTCCATTCAATCAAATCTGAATAAAGTTTCTCCCAACCCTCTTGAAATAATCCTTGTTTTGAGAATTTATTTTTCTGATCTAAAATTATGATTTTAGAGTTTGGTTTATTATTTTTTAAATAATGTGCCACTAAAGATATTCTTTCATAAGGACCAGGAGGGCATCTAAATGGGTTTTCTGGAGAAACCATTACATATGTACCACCATCTTTCATCTCATGTAGTTGCTTTCTTAAAAGAGTAGTTTGAACCCCAGCTTTATATGCATGTGGTGCATATGCTTCAGATCCCTCTTCGTATCCTTTTTCATATTTAAAATCTATACCAGGTGAAACAATCGCTCTGTGATAAGCTATAGTATCTCCATTTTCTAAGATTACACTATTTGTTGCCCCATCAACTTTTTTTACTTTTTCATGAATCACTTTAACACCATATTTTTTTTCTAGTGTTTCATAATCATGTTTTATAAAATCAATCTCATTTATTCCTGCTATTACTGTATTACTAAAAGGACAAGTATAATACTCTTTATTTTGCTCTATCAATATAACTTCAGTTTCAGGACTAAATTTTTTCATATATTTAGCAGCAGTAGCTCCACCAAAACCACCACCAACAACTACAACTCTTTTTTTATCTTTTGGCAAAGATACTGATGTAAGACTACTACAAGCAGTAAGTGAAAGTGCAAAAGAACCGATCAACAATTTATTAAAATCTCTTCTATTAATCATATCTTATCCTTTATCTTTCAATTTTTGAGAAATAGTAAGCTACTTGCTCTAACTCAGCATCGGTGAAACCTTTTGTATGTTTTGGCATCATTGTTCCAGGTCGTTTGTCATATTTATAATCTAACAATGTCTGATACAAAGTAGCCTTACCCATACCTGCGATATATGGAGTAATAGTTTCAGATTTCCCATCAGTTCCATGACAAGAAGCACATGAAAGTGACAACATTTTACCCTTTAAAGGGTCATAATCAACACCAAAAGATAAGCCATAAAGACATACCAGTGAAAGTACAATTTTTTTCATATATATCCTCTCCCCTAATTAAATATATACATTACCTTTAAATAGTTTTAAAGATGACTAAAATACTCAAGTAAATATACTATTCTTATAATTCTTAATAAAAAATTAACCTATACTAGGGGAAACGTAGCATTAAAATAACATCTATTTTTATATTATAAGATAGATTTATAATAAGTTTTTATAGAGCTATATTTAAGCTATAGTTAATATTTTATTGAAAAAAATATATTTTTAAGATTTATAATTTTTTCTTATATAAAGAATTTTGCTTTTTTATTTTAATTAATAAAAGATATAATAAAACCTCTAAACTTAGTTGTTTAGAAAATTTAAATAATAAATCAAAGAGTATAAATGTCAATAGATGATAAATTAAAATGGAATAAAAAATACAAAGAGATACCAAAACTTCTAAAAGATAGAGATCCAAGTGAAAAACTTGTAAAAGCTATTAAAAGTTGTAAAGGAAAAACTGCCTTAGAGATAGCTTGTGGTAGTGGAAGAAATTCAATCTATCTTGCAAATCTTAATTTTAATGTTGAAGCTTTAGATATCTCAGAAGTGGCTATTAATACCCTAAAAAATAAAAAATATAAAAATATAAAAACTAAAGTTATTGATTTAGAAGGGTATATTCCACCTTTAAATAGTTATGATTTAATAGTTAAGACAAACTATCTTGATAGGGATTTAATACCCCATCTAAAAAATAGTTTAAAAAAAGATGGAATTATTGTTATTGAAACCTATATGGAAGATAGTGAAAATGAGAAACCACCTTCAAATCCAAACTTTTTATTAAAAGAGGATGAACTAAAAAGTTTTTTTAAAGAGGGTTTTGAGATTTTAGATTATGAAGAGTTTTTCAATGAAAGCTATGAGATATTTAGGATGAAAAAACAAGCAATAATTGCTAAAAAAACTAATTAAATGAGATTTTTAATCCTACAATTCCTATAAGAATAAAAAATATAGAGATAATCTTTTGTAGATTTAAACTATTATGCAAATAGAAATACTCTATGATAACCAAAGAAACAATCCCTATAGCACACCAAACAGCATAGGCAATACTTATAGGCAAAACTTTCATCGCCTTAGAAAGTAAAAAAAAACTGCTTAATACTAAAACTAAAGTAACTACAGTTGGCAAAGGTTTTGTAAAACCTTCGCTAAACTTCAAGCCCATTGCCCAAAAAGCTTCTAGTAATCCAGCAATAACTAAATATACCCAAGCCATAGCTGTTACTGACATATGAAGTTTCTCCAACTTTTTAACTCACTTATCTCTTTGGCATCTTTTACAAAATCTGCTTCACATAAAAAGCCATAAACATAAGTATCATCTTCTAAAAAAACACTTCCAATACCAAGAGGTGATGCAATTTGTTTCATAAACTTTCCAAAGTTTTCAACTCCCATTGACCACACTTCAAGCTCTATTTGAGAACTACTTGAACTATCATAAATCATACCTGGTCTTATAGGGTCTTTATTTTCAAGAACAAAAAGTCTATACCCCTTTTTTGTTTGTGTTTTTTTAATCAGCGTTGCATTAAGCTGGGTCAATTGCCAATTTAAAGGCAAGCCACTCATATGAGCTCCACATACACCTATTAGTATCTCGTTCTCTTTCATCTTATGCCTTTAAATATTGTTCACAATAAGAGAGTATCTTATTCTCTTGAAAATTATCAGCAACAATTGTTACACCAAAAGGAAGTTTATTCTCTCTAAAACCTGCTGGAACGGCTACTGCACATAAATCAAGAAGATTCATATAGTTTGTGTAGTAACCTAGATTTGTATTAAGTTCAATAGGATTAGAATTTACCTCATCAATTTTATAAATAGTTCCAGTTGTTGGTGTTAACATAAACTCAAACTTGGCAAAAATCTTATCAGCATATTTTCTGTTTTTCTTTAAAGTATATTCTGATTCAAAATAGTTGATGGCATCTATTTTATCACCCCCACTAATAATAGTTCGTACAGTTTTTTCAACCACTTCAGGTGTTTTTGTAATCACATCTTTTATAGCAATATATCGCTCCGTTACCCAAGGGCCACTATATAATAAATTGGCACTTTCATTAAATGGCTCATAATCAATCTCTACAGCTTTTCCACCAATACTTTCAAACTTTTTAACCGCTTTTTCAAACAACTCTAAAGCTTGCTCATCCCCAAAAAACTTTAACTGCTCTTTTTTTGGAATGGCAAAGGTAAAACTCTCTTTTAACTTATGTGTTGATGGAGTATAAACTCTGCTATAAATATCCTCTTCATCATACTTATTAACTACATCAAAAATAGCTTTTGTATCCTCTAAGGTTTTAGCAAATACTGTCACACAATCCAAACTTCTACAAGCTGGCACAACACCACTTGTACTTACCACTCCTTTAGTTGCTTTCAAACCAATAAGGTTATTAAATGCTGCTGGAACTCTTCCACTTCCAGCTGTATCTGTTCCAAGGGAGAAACTTGCCATATCAAGAGCAACACTTACAGCACTTCCAGAACTTGATCCTCCAGAGATGTACTCAGGGTCAATAGAGTTTTTACACTCTCCATATGGACTTCTAGTACCAACTAATCCTGTAGCAAATTGGTCTAAGTTGGTTTTCCCAATAGGAATTGCTCCTGCATCAACAAGTTGTTGAACCACAAAAGCAGATTTTTTAGGAAGATATTCATACTCTTTGCACCCAGCAGTTGTAGGGATATTTTCTAAATCGATATTATCTTTTATGGCAAAAGGGATTCCATACAATGGTAACTCTTCTATGCTCTTTTTTTCTAGATTTTTGATGTAAGGTTCCAGTTGCTCTTTAGATAAAGTTGTAATCCAAATATTATGATCTTTTGTTTGCTCTATCTTTTCAAAAATATCTGCAATCACCTCAGCTACACAAAGCTCTTTTTTAAGATACTTTTCTCTTAGTTCATTGATATTTAAATTCATTTTTCATCCTTTTTAATCACAACCAAGACCTCACCACTTTCTATATTGTCACCCTCTTTATATAAAATTTGAGAAACTGTTCCAGAAACCTCTGTTTCTATATCCACTTCCATCTTCATAGATTCAAGTACAACTAAAACCTCTCCTACTTCTACTTTATCTCCAACTTTAACCTCAATTTTCCAAATATTTCCAGACATTATTGACTCAACAGCCTCTTCATTGTCTGCTAAAATCAATTGATCTTTTTCCTCTATGGCTTCTGTTTTTGCAGTAAACTTATCTAAACCTTTCTCTTTCCACATCAATCTTTCATCTTCAAAGGCTTTTTGTCTTTTTGTTTGGAAAGTGGTATGCTCTTTTTCATTATTGGCTAAAAACTCTTTGTACTCTTTAAGTTTAAAGCTTTTCTCCTCAATAGTTAAAGGGTATTTCCCATATAAAAACTTCTCTCTTATCTCATGTAACTCATCAGTTGTTACAGGGTAAAACTTGATTTGATCAAAAAATCTCAATAACCAAGGTTTAGTAAACTCTTTTGTTTGTCTATATCTATTCCACATTTGTAGGGTTCTTCCAAAAAGTTGATACCCTCCTGGTCCTTCCATACCATAAACACACATATATGCTCCACCAATTCCCACAGAGTTTTGTGCCGTCCATGTTCTTGCTGGATTATATTTAGTTGTTACTAATCTTTGAGCTGGGTCTAATGGTGTTGCAACAGGTGCACCTAAATACACATCACCTAATCCCATAACCAAATAATCAGCACTAAAGATAATATCTTTTACCTCTTGTTGCTCTTTTAGTCCATTTATTCTTCTTATAAACTCTATATTTGATGGACACCAAGGTGCGTTTGGACGTACCCCTTGTTGGTATTTATTAATAGCTAGTTGAATTGAAGGATCATTCCAAGAAAGTGGAAGCCAAACGGTTCTAGAATCAACCTCTAAATTCTCAATATCTTTTAAAGAGTGAATCCCTTTCGTAACTGTTTTTATAATCAACTCACGACTAACTATTTGAGAATTAAAATGGATTTGTAAACTTCTAATACCTGGTGTTAAATCAACAACTCCAGCTAAATCTTTCTCCTCAATATATCCCATTAAAGCATGGATAAAAAATCGAAGCTCAATATCAAGTTTAAGTTCCCCCGCTTCTATAAGTAAAAACTCATCACCAGCAGCTCTAATAGTAATATCTATATCCAATTCGCTATATTTAAAGCTATCTATAATTGGCGTTGCAGATTTTTCATCAAACTCTATAACATAATCATCCAGCTTTGGTAAGGCTTTATTTAAAGCAATCGATTCCTCATAAGCTTTTACCATCTTATCTGCATTTTCTAAACTCACTGGTTTAAACTTGATTTTATCCCCTGCTTTTAATTGCCCTACTTTATATAACTCACAAGAGATAATTGTAGCTGGACAAACAAATCCACCTAAACTTGGACCATCAGGTCCTAAAATAACTGGCATATCCCCTGTAAAATCTATGGTTCCAAAGGCATAGGCATTGTCATGGATATTTGATGGGTGTAATCCGGCATCTCCTCCATCTTCTCTAGCCCAAGATGGAGTTGGCCCTATAAGTCTCACACCTGTTCTACTTGAATTGAAGTGAACCTCCCAAGAGCTTTCAAAAAATGCTTGAATATCTTCATGGGTGAAAAAATCTGGACTTCCATGTGGTCCATATACCACACCTATTTCCCACTCATTTGTAAGTTGAGTTTGTGCTTGAAGTGGTGTAAACTCCTCTTGGTTTGTAGCATTAAAGCTTAAAACATCCCCTGCTTTTAAAGCTCTTCCACCATGTCCACCAAACTCTCCTAGAGTAAATGTTGAAGCACTACCTAAATATTTTGCCACATCAAAGCCACCTGCAATTGCTAAGTAAGTTCTATTACCATCTCCAAGTACTTTTTTAAACTCTAAAACATCTCCAAGATTTACACTAATAGCTTCATACATAGGAATCTCTTCGCCATTTAGTTTTGCTTGCATATTTGCTCCACCAATAGCTATAGTGGTTGTTTGTCTAAACTTATAAGTTGCTCCCATAAAGGTCATCTCAATAAAAGGTGCACTCTCATCATTGTTTAGAAGTTTATTTAAAAGTCTTGGTGTTAAGCTATCCATTGCACCTGATGGTGGGATACCAACAGCCCAATACCCTTGACGTGCAGGATAATCTTGAATAGTTGTTAATGTACCCGATTTTAAAACATCCACTTTACAAGGGGTGTATTCAAAACTATCTAACACTTTTGTATAAAATGAAGCATTTGTAAAAAACTGCTCCTTTGAGATATGTTCTAAATAACTCAAGTTTGATTCAAGTCCATAGATTCTACTTTGTTTTAAAACCTCTTGAAGTTTTGAGATATTTTCCTCTCTAGTTTCACTTACAACAATCAGTTTTGCTAAGAGTGGATCATAAAAAGGGCTTACTTCACAGCCATCCTCTATCCATGTATCACATCGAATATCACTTGGAAACTCCACTTTTGTGATAAGTCCAGTGCTTGGTTGAAAGTTTTTGCTTGCATCTTCTGCATATACCCTAACCTCTATAGCATGACCTTTTGGATTATGGTTATACTCAACTAAAGGGGTGTTATCACCAAAAGCTATTCGTACCATCCACTCAACTAAATCAACCCCACAAACCTCTTCTGTGATACCATGTTCAACTTGAAGTCTTGTATTAACTTCCAAAAAGTAAAACTCTTGTGTTTGAGTATCATAGATATACTCAACAGTTCCTGCACTTTTATAGTTTACAGCACGAGCTAGTTTTCTTGAAGCTTCAAAAAGTTGCTCTCTTAACTCATCACTTAAATTTGGTGCTGGTGTCTCTTCAATCACTTTTTGGTTTCTTCTTTGAATAGAGCAATCTCTCTCACCTAAGGTTTTTACATTGCCTTCTCCATCACCAAAGATTTGTACCTCAATATGTCGTGCAGTTTGGATATATTTCTCTAAGAAAACACCACTGTTACTGAAGTTTGAACCAGCCAGTTTTATTACACTATCATATGCCATAACAAGCTCTTTTTCATCAAAGCAAAGTTTCATACCAATACCACCACCTCCGGCAGTACTTTTTAGCATCACTGGATATCCAATACTATTTGCAGTAGCTTTTGCTTCATCTAAACTGTTTAGTAGTTCACTACCTTCTAAAAGTGGAACATTATTCTCTTTAGCAATTTGACGTGCAGTGTGTTTTAAACCAAAATCCTCTATATGTTTAGAATCTGGTCCTATAAAAACAATCCCATTTTTTTCGCACTCTTTTACAAACTCTACATTTTCACTTAAAAACCCATACCCTGGATGTATTGCATCAACTTCGTACTCTTTACAAATATTGATAATCTTTTTAAAATCTAAATACGTTTCATCCAATGAAACCCCATGTAAAGGTACTGCTATATCTGAATTCATTACAAATGAGGCATGTTTATCTGCTTGACTGAAAATAGTAACAGATTCAATTCCCATCTTTTTTAATGTCTTAATAACTCTATTTGCAATCTCTGCACGATTGGCAATTAAAACTCTCTTGAACATTGTGTTTCCTTAAGTTTAATCTTGGGCCGTCCCAAATGAATAATCTTATAAGTCGTCTTACAAGATAAAGAATTTTAGGTCTTTAACCTTTAGTCTTCCCAAATAATCAGTTGAATTGGTGTTGGGTTAAATCCATTACAAGGATTGTTAAGTTGTGGACAATTTGAGATAAGTACAAGTGTATCCATATGTGCTACCATCTCAACATAATCACCCGGTTTTGAAATCCCATCAACAATAGCTAAGTGACCATTCTCTTCAACAGGAACATTCATAAAAAAGTTGATATTGTTTGTGATATCTTTTGGATTCATCTCAAGCTCGGCAACTACTGTTAAATAGTTATCTCTACAAGAGTGCATATATTTTTTATCCAAACCAAATCTAACAGAGTTACTCTCAGCACTACAATGTCCACCTAAAGTATCATGGTTTCCACAAGTGTCAGCTACAACTTCCATCAAAACATTATCATCTGTACTTAAAAGTTTTGTTCCAGTAGTGATAAAAATACTTCCTTGCTCTCTGATTGTATCGTTTGCACTATATCTGTCATTTACATTATCTGCATTGTAAAATAGTGTATCAACAGCTTGACAACCTTCTAAATCAACGATTCTAAATCTTTGACCTTTTTTTATAACTTTTCCCCAAGGGATACCTGCAGCTAGTTTTTCGTTGTAAATTGCATTTTCTATATTTTTTGACATCATAAAATCCTTACACAAAATATCTATTTGTATTGATGAACCCTCTTTTTGCCTCTTCAGAGTAGTTCTCATAATCTTCATCTTTAATCTCAACAGCATCAAAAACAGTAATTGCTACATCACTTGGATTGTAAACACCACTTTTATCCATTGCATGAGGTGTATTTGATAATACAAGCAAGATATCCATATGTGCAGTTAGTTCAATATACTCACCCTCTTTTGCACATCTTTCATTTAATACTAATTTTGAACCCTCTTTTACATCAACCTTTCTAAAAAGATTAAGTGCAGGGATTAAATCTTTTTTTGTCATCCCATATTTTCCAAGCTCAATTAAAAAATTCTCTTTATCCGATTTGTGATAACCATTTCTGCAACTTTGATAGGTAGCTTCCCCACCAAAACTCTCTTTTATCACTCTTTCGTTGCTAATACCACCTAAGATATCAAGTAAACCATTTGTAGTATCATCTGTAATAGCAAATAAAACTCTACCCATCTCTGAGAATAAAACTTTTTCTTTCCCTAAAAAAGCATTCCACTGAATCTTTACAGTATCTGCACTGTTAAATCTCTCTGCAACATTTGAAGCGTTATAAAACATAGCACTTAAACTTGCATTATCACCTAAGGCTTTTAACTGAATTGTTTGCCCTCTTTTTATAATCTTTGACCATTTTACACTTGAAGGTAAGGTCTCACTTAATACAACTTTATCACTTCTTAATTTTGACATCTTTTCTTTCCTTAAAAATGTCCCATTTTAAAGGGAACCTTTATATATATAACTACTTTTACCACTGTAAATAAATTACAGTTAAAGTAGCAAACCCTAAAGAGAGGTACGAGTACCTCTTTTGCTACTCGAATCTATATCATTAACTATTGTTGACCCATATCTATTTGGATATTTCTCGTCAACTTTCACTTTATCAAATACTAAAACTCTTGTTCCTAATTTAAAAGCTTCACTTATATCATGGGTTACCATCACAACTCCAAAGTTTAACTTTGAGTGTATATCTAAAAGCAACTCATGCATATCTAAACTTATCCCTGGATCTAACGCTCCAAAAGGTTCGTCTAGAAGTAAAAGCTTTGGTTTTTTTACCAATGATTGTGCTATTGACAATCTTTGTTTCATACCACCACTTAACTCATGAGGATATTTTTCCCTTGCATCTTGCAGTCCTACTGCTTTTAAAATCTCTTCAGCTTTTTCGTGTGCTTTTTTCTTTTCATTTCCAAAAAGTTTTCCAAAAAACTTTGAGGTTTCAAACTCCAAACCAATAATCACATTATCTATTACATTTAGGTGGCTTAGTGTTGAGTATCTTTGAAATACAATCCCTCTTTCATCACTTGGTTCTTTTGGATAATCTTTACCTTCAAAATACAACTTACCCTTTGTAGGTTGTTCAATTCCAAGCAACATTCTTAAAAATGTTGTTTTTCCACACCCTGAAGGTCCAACTAGAGTACAAAACTCTCCATCTTCCATAGTAAAATTTAGATTCTCTAAAATAATACTATCCCCATATATCTTCCAAATATTTTTTGCTTCAACTAGATTCATAACTATTCCTTACCAAACCAAGGAAACAATCTTTGGTTAAAAATTCTTAAAATAAAATCTATCAAAAATGCTAATAGTGTAATCCAAATAACATAAGGTAAAATCACATCCATAGCTAAATATCTTCTAACCAAAAAGATTCTATATCCTAAACCTTCAGTTGCAGCAATCGCTTCTGCTGAGATTAAGAAAATCCAAGCAGTTCCTAAAGTCAACCTTATTGCATCAATCAGTCTTGGCAAAATCTGAGGAGTTATAACTCTTGTGATAATCTGCCAAGTACTTGCCCCAAGTGTTTGAACCTTTATGATTTGTTCACTTGGTATCTCTTTTACCCTTTGGTAAATCTCTCTTGTCATAATTGGAGCAACTCCTAAAATGATTAACACCACTTTAGAAACCTCCCCTAGACCAAATACTATAAATAAAATAGGCAATAAAGCCATAGTTGGAACTAATGAAAAGAACCAAATCAAAGGTGAAAGAGTTGAAGTTACATAAGGGATAATCCCTATAGCAATCCCAACTAAAAGAGCAAATAAAGCACTAATACCTACTCCCATTGCTAATCTTTTCAAACTAGAAAGGGTATCGTTCAATAGTACATACTCTCCACTTCTTTTACTTTTTTCAAAAGCCAACGTACTCATAGAGTCTATACACTTTTCTATTGAAGGAAGCAGTTTATCATTTGGGTTCTCTGCCAATCTAGCGTTTGAAGAACTTATATAAACTATCGCTATCAATAAAAAAGGTAACAGTCCCAAAAACAAATTTGTTGTTTTTGAAGGGACTTGGTTTATTAATCTTTTCATTAGTTATCCTAACTACAGCTTTCCGTCCGCTGCCATTTTCATATATGTATCATCAAATCTTAATTTTATATTCCCTTTATCTCCTACAACTTTACCTTGAGGAAACTCTATACCAACAAATCCATAATCACTTGCACCCTCACCATAAAGTCCATGATCAAATGAGAACTTAGCAACAAACTCCATAGTTTTCATGATATCTTCACTATTGTTGAATTTAACTGCATCTGCTGGGTTATAAAACATATTTGTAGTTTTTAATTGATCTTCAAAACCTGCTAAATCTGTACCAGATGCTTTAGCCATAAGTGATTTTAACTCTTTTGCTTTTTGTGTATCAGCATTCATTAAGCTCATCATCTCATACCATGCTCCAACTAAAGCTTTACCAAAGGCAGGGTTTTCTTTTAAAGTTTCAGTGTTTACAACCATTAAGTCAATGATTTCACCAGGGATATCTGAACTATTGAAAAGGTTGTTTGCTTTTGGCATCGCTAAGATTTCACTAACTTGTGGTTTCCATGTTACAACAGATGTTACTTGTGGTGTAGTATAAGCTGAAACCATATCTGCATCACTTGTGTTTACAACTGTAAGGTCTCTTTCAGACATACCATTTTTCTCTAAACCTCTAGCTAATAAATAGTGTGAAATAGATAACTCAACTAAATTTACATTTGTACCTTTTAAATCTTTGATAGATTTTGCATCTTTAGAGATAACTACATCATTACCATTTGAAAAATCTCCAATGATTAAAGCAGTAGAATCAACTCCACCAGCAGCAGGAATACCTAAGGCGTCAGTATTTGCCATTGTACAACCATCAAACTCACCAGCACTAAACTGGTTAATTGATTCAATATAATCGTTGATTTGTACAATCTCTACATTGATACCATATTTTTGTGCCCATTTATCCATGATTTTTTGAGATTCCATAACATCCCAAGGCATCCAACCAACATAAATACTCCATGCAACTTTAAAATCTTTTTTTGTTTGTGCAAAAAGTGTTGTTGATGTTAATCCTAAAACTAGAACAGACAGTGACAGTAACTTGAAAATTTTTGTAAATGCAGATGATTTCATCTTGATTCTCCCAAATAGAATTAAACACACTAGGAGGCAAAAACCTCCCGGGCTTTTATCCCTCCGTGTAACTCTATTTAAGAGTCGGTAGCTCTCGGTCCAGTCATCTTTTTCAAGATCGGAACCCTAGCCGCCTTTTTGTAGTTAAATGAGGCATTTGCCTCTCTAATATGTTTTCGTTAAGACAATTATAAAAGAATTTATTTTCAATGTAAATAAAATTATTGTATAAAAAATATACATTTTAAGCTTTTAAACTTTAAGTGGTATTCACTAAAGTTTTCTCTTTTTTTAGCACTTCATCTTGACAAGTGCTAAAAATATTTGATACAATAAGTAAAAATTGAAAAGGATGGTTATGAAAGATTTGAAAAACTTTACAACTTTTAAAAATCATGAATCTATCATAAACTATTTTAGTGAAGATTCAATAGAGAGTATAAATAGATATTTTAAAAGAGCAAACCTAGTAGATTTAGTTACTAAATATGAACTGTATTACCATATATCTTTAAGTAGTTATGTTTTTGAAACCCTACTTGATTTGGAAGAGACTGTAAAAAAAGTTCAAGAACTTAACTTACAAGTATCTCCACAAAAAGCTTTATTTGATATCTATAGTTTAATTTTAAAAGATATAAATAAAGAGGCTTTAGATAAAGATTTAGAAGTTAAGATTAGAAAAGCATCAGCTCTTCAAGCTTTGGATGATTTTATCAAAGCAGATAAAGAGTTACTTGGTGTAAAATATTATGAGTTACAAAAAAAAGAGGATATTAATAACGATAAGTTTTTTAATGAAAATATGAAATACAATTTTGAGTCAAACTACCAAAAAACATTTGAACACTACAATTTAGTAATAACAGATAAACTGGTACAAGATGTCAAAAATAAATTTTTAAACCCTTAAAGCAGTTATTTTAACTGCTTTATACTAAGAGGCTTTTAGATATAAGATTAAAGACAAAACTAAAAAACAACCTCCTATAAAAATAAGCTGTTTTGATTTCTCTTTTCTTAATATAAGTTCATCTACTTCAAATACCGCAACAGATTTCAAAGCACCATTATCTAAATAATCTAGATATTTGTAACCTTTTTTCTCATATTTTGTTTTTATTTTCTCTAGATTTCTTTTTCTTTGCTCTTCATTATAGCCACCAACTACAATTGTTTTTTTCATTATACACCTTTATAAAACCATATTATAACTAATCAACATAAGATGAGACTTTTTTATATATTCTTTATAATTACTTATAATTATTTATATTCTTATTTCTTTAACAAAAACTTATCAAATTTTAGGTACAAATTATAAATTTTATTTATAAAGGAAGAGAATGTCTAAAAAAATCTCATCAATACTAACTTTAGTATTTGCATTATGCTTTTTCTTATCAAATGCACAAGCAGACAAGGGTGAACTAACAGGTGGCTCAGCTCATGAGATGCCAGGATGGTTTAAACAAAGTTTCCTTGATTTGACTGAGGATGTTAGTGAAGCAAAAGAGGAAGATAAACATGTAATCTTGTTTATGTCTTTAGATTTTTGTCCCTATTGTACAAAGATGTTAAATGATAACTTTGTAAAAGGTGCAAAAAATCAAAAATATATTGAAGATAACTTTGATGTTATAGGTATCAATATTAAAGGTTCAAGAGAGCTAGTAATAGATGATGAAAAAACTATGACTGAAAAAGAGTATGCTGATTACTTAAAGGTTCAATATACTCCTACTATACTATTTTTAAATCAAGACAATGAAGTTGTTGTAAGATTAAATGGATATAGATCTCCTGAAAACTTTAAACTTGTAGTTGATTTTGTAAAACAAAAAGAGTATGAGAATATGACTCTTACTCAATATTTAGATAAAGTAAAAAATAAAACTTACTACACTCTAAAATCAAATGAGATGTTTAAAGATATAAAAGATCTTTCAAAAATCAATACACCACTTGCAGTTATCTTTGAAGATGGAAGTTGTACTCAATGTAACTATTTACACAATACTACACTTAAAAACAAAGATGTAAAAGAGGAGTTATCTAAAATGACCGTTGTTAGACTTGATGCAATGTCAAAAGAAAAAATAGTAACACCTGATGGTAAAACAACTACACCTCATGATTGGGCAAAAGAGATAAAACTAGACTATAGACCAGGAGTATTACTTTTTAATGAGGGAAAAGAGAGAGCTAGAATCGATGCACTTTTATATAGTTTTCATTTCAAAGAGATGTTAAGGTTTGTTAGTGGTGAATACTACAAACAATACAATACTTACTTAGATTACTTAAAACCAAGACAAGAGGAACTTTTAAATAAAGGGATAGATATAGACCTTTCTGACAAAATATAACTTTTAAGTGATGGAAATCCATCACTTAAATAAACTCTAGCTTTTTCAAAGGATAATTTTTTTCCTTTAATAAAATTTATTAATTTTACTTTAAAATTATTTAATTATACTTTCACTACACAAAAACAAAAATGATAAAAGGAAATAAAATGTTAGTTACAAAAAAAGCTCCAGATTTTACTGCTACAGCAGTACTTGCAGATGGTCAAATAGTAGAGGATTTTAATTTATATGAAAATATTGGTGAGAAAGGTGCAGTATTATTTTTCTGGCCTTTAGACTTTACATTTGTATGCCCATCAGAAATTATTGCTTTTTCTAAAAGGGTAAAAGATTTTGAAGAAAGAGGTATTCAAGTTATTGGTTGTTCTGTTGATTCACAATTTTCACACTTTGCTTGGAGAGAAACTCCAGTTGAAAATGGTGGGATTGGAAGAGTAAAATTCCCAATGGTTGCAGACTTAAGTAAACAAATCTCTAAAGATTATGATGTATTATTTGGTGATTCAGTTGCACTTAGAGGTTCATTCTTAATAGACAAAGATGGAACAGTAAGACACGCAGTTATCAATGACTTACCACTTGGAAGAAATATTGATGAAATGGTAAGAATGGTTGATACTATGATATTTACAAATGAGTATGGTGAAGTTTGTCCTGCGGGATGGAACAAAGGTGATGAAGGTATGAAAGCTTCTACTGAAGGTGTTGCTGAATACTTAGGTAAAAATGAAGATAAATTATAGGAAATAAATATGTCAAAATATATTGAATTAAACAAAGATACAATGGATGATACTATCAAAAGTGGAGTATCTTTAGTAGACTTTTGGGCTCCTTGGTGCGGACCTTGTAGAATGATTGCTCCAATTATTGATCAGTTAGCTGAGGAGTATGAAGGTAAAGCAAAAATTTGTAAAGTAAATACAGAACAAGAAGAGGAATTGATGGGGAAATATCAAATTAGATCAATCCCAACAATACTATTTTTTAAAGATGGTGAAATTGTTGATCAAGTTATTGGTACAACAAATAAAGCTGCTTTGACAGACAAATTAAACAACTATCTATAAGATAAAAAAGACAAGGTTAAACTTGTCTTTTTTTATCACTTATTTTTTACTATTTAATCTTGATTGATACTCTTGAGGATGATTACATACAGGACAAACTTTTAGTGCTTTTTTACCTCTATGAACATGTCCACAAACTTCACAGATCCACTCCTCTTCCTCTTCACTTTCAAACTCTTTATTATCTTCTAATCTTTGTAATAACTCTTTATACATATTTTCATGTTCAATCTCAATATTTCCAATTAATGCAAGCTTTCTAGAGATCTCAGCATAACCCTCATCCTTTGCAATTTGAGCAAACTCAGGATACATTGTAACATTCTCATAACTTTCACCATCAATAGCAACTTGTAGATTCTCTTTTGTATCTCCAAATTTCTTGTCGTGTAATAATTGATTGTAATATTCTAACTCAATTTTTGCATGTCTTTTTTCATTGTTTGCAGCTCTTTGGAAATGCTCGGCAATATCTCTAAATCCCTCTTTTTGAGCAATTTTTGCAAAATACTCGTATTTGTTTCTTGCCATAGATTCACCAGCAAAAGCTTTCATTAGATTTACAGCTGTAAGATTTTCTGTAACCATCTCCATCTTCTCACCACAGCAGTGCATCTCTCCACCACCAACATTTTGTATCTCAGCTACATTTCCACATTTATTACATTTATATGATTCATATTTTCTCATTATTTTCTCCTTCTTTTATTTTGGGTTTTTATTTCCCTTTTACTTATTATAACACTGTATGTTTAAGTTAAATTAATACTTAATGATTCTATAAATTATTTTTACAAAAATCATCAATAAGTTAACACTTTATTAGATTATTTACTTATTTATTTACTTATATTTATAAAATACAATTATATTTCTAAAGTAGTTTTTTACTTATATTTAACAAAAATTTTAAATCTTATATAATAAAAAGAAAGTATCTATCATGAAAAAGATAAAAAAATTGTGTGGTATCAAAAAAAGTGAATATGAACCATACCAAGAAGAGATAATAAATATAGTAAAAAAACCAAACTTTTTATGTAAAAAATGTTTGCGTGTTGCAAATGACAAAAAACATCTTTGTAAGGCAAAAGAGTTTTAGAAATTTTCCTCAATCCAATTTTTTATATAACTTATAGTTTGGCTATTTATCTCATGTCCAGTATCAGCAATACCATAAACACTAATATTTTCATGGGATTGAGTCATCATATCTGCAACTAATTTTCCATAACTATTTATACTTTTTCCATAAGTTACTAAAATCTTATGGGAGGGTTTAATCCCTTTATATGTCATATCAGGTGCTCCTCCACCCTCATGAATAACATATCCTGTAAAAAAATCAGTAAACCCCAACCAGTCTCTATCAAGGGCAGAGCCAACAAAATGTGCTCCACTACTATATCCAGCTGCTATTCTAATATCTTCACTAAGATTTGGGATTAAATCAATCACATACTCAAACATTGGTCTATCATAATCCCAAAATTCATCTATATAACCGTTTTGTATAGCTATTCTTGGAAGTTGATTATCCAAATAGGGTAATGCCAAAACAAAGTATTCATCAAAATCGATAAAAGGTGGTACATTTTTTACACTATATGAACCATTTCCAGGAGCAAACCAAACAAAAATTGGTATTTGCTTATCTTCTGAATAGTTTTCGGGAACTCTTAACTCACAAATACTTACCTCATCATCATAAGAGTTATGAAACTCAAACCTTAAGGTTTTTCCTGCATCAAAACTTACAGTTGAAGAGCTTGTATCAAAATCATTAATCTCGTATTTATAACTTTTAAAAAAGGTATAGTTTTTTTTAATAAAAGTGTTATAAATAAAATAAAATATAAAAAAAGATCCAAATACAAGAAAAAGTAGTCTCCAACCTCTCATGATAGATATCCTAAACAATAATTATAATCATATTAATTATGCTGTATATTATCTTATATTAATTTAAACTATAGAAAAAAATTCTATTTAAAACCTTTGAGATATTCAATGACTACAACTCTCCTCTAATATAAGGTCAGTTTTGATAAAATACAAGCCTTATTAGAGATATATAAAAGGTTTAATTAATGAGTGAAAACAAAGATTTTTTACGTGCAATTGTTGAAGAGGACTTAAAAAAAGGAAAATATAAAGAGATTATTACAAGATTTCCTCCTGAACCTAATGGGTTCCCACATATTGGCCACGCTAAATCTATCTGTATAAATTTTGGTATTGCAAGGGATTATAAAGGGCATTGTAACCTTAGAATGGATGATACAAATCCAACTACTGAAGATACCAAATATGTAGAAGCCCTTAAAGATGCAGTTCAATGGTTGGGTTTTGATTGGAAAGAGAAGGTTTATTTCACTTCAGATTATTTTCCAAAAATATATGAATATGCAGTACAACTAGTAAAAATGGGTAAAGCTTATGTTGATAGTCTAAATGAAGAAGAGATAAGAGAATATAGAGGAACTGTAACACAAGCTGGACGAAGAAGTGAATATGCCAATCGTTCTGTTGAAGAAAACCTTGACTTACTTGAAAGAATGAGAAAGGGTGAATTTAAAGAAGGAGATCATGTACTAAGAGCTAAAATAGATATGAGTGCTGCAAATATGAAGATGCGTGATCCACTTTTATATAGAATTAGACATGCCCATCACTTTAGAACAAAAGATGAATGGTGTATCTATCCAATGTATGATTTTGCCCACTGTTTATCTGATTATATTGAAGGGGTTTCACACTCTATTTGTACTTTGGAGTTTGAAAACAATAGAGATATCTATGATTGGGTTTTAGATACATTAGAGTTAGAGCCACCAAGACCATACCAACACGAGTTTGCAAGACTTGGTATCAACTACACAGTTATGAGTAAAAGAAAACTTCTAGAGCTTGTAAATGGAAACTATGTAAGTGGTTGGGATGACCCAAGGATGCCAACAATTGCAGGATACAAAAGAAGAGGATATACACCTGAGTCTATTTTAAATTTTTGTGACCAAATTGGTGTTGCAAAAGCTAACTCAATGGTTGACGTATCACAATTAGAGTTTTGTATAAGAGATGATTTAAATCAAAAAGTGCCAAGAGTTATGTGTGTACTTGACCCAATAAAGGTTGTGATTGAAAACTATGAAGGTAGTGAAGAGATTGAAGCTTCATACTATCCACACGATGTACCAAAAGAGGGATCAAGAAAAATACCTTTTTCAAAAGAGATTTTTATAGAAAGGGAAGACTTTAGTGAAAACCCAATAAAAGGGTATAACCGTCTAACTCCAGATCAACCAGTTAGATTAAGACACGCTTATATCATCACTTGTAAAGAGGTGATTAAAGATGACAATGGAAATATCATCCAAATAAACACCTCATACTACCCTAACTCAAAAAGTGGCCAAGATAAAAGTGGTATCAAAGTAAAAAGTGCTATCCAATGGGCTGATGCAAAAAAAGCTAAAAAGATAGAAGTAAGACTTTATGATAGGTTATATAAAAATGAGGCACCAGAAGGTTTAGAGGATTTAAATCCTAACTCACTATCTATTATAAAAAATGCTTATATAGAGCCAGCTGTTATTGAGCAAAAAGCGGATGAAAGATTTCAGTTTGAAAGACAAGGTTACTTCTATGCTGACCCAATAGATTATACTGATGAAAACCCAGTATTCAATAAAATCGTTGGATTAAAAGATTCTTGGGCTAAAAAATCAAAACCAATAGAAACTCAAAAAAAGGCTCCAGAGAAAAAACCTGAAGTTAAAAAAGAGGTTATACATGGTGAAGCACAAGCTATGAGTGATGAGCAAAAAGCTTTATTTGAAAAATATACAACACAACTAAACCTAAACAATGAAGTAGCAAATATCTTAGCTAGAGATGCTCAACTATCTTTATTTTATGAAGAGTGTTTAACACACCTTAATAGTCCTGTAGGCTTAGCAAATATTGTTGCTAATGATGTGGCAAAAGAGCTAAAAGATAAAGAGTTAAAGCAACTTAAGTTTTCAGCTTCTCAAATTTGTGAACTTGTAAAAATGGTTGATGAAGAGCTAATTTCAAGTAAAATTGCAAAGCAAGTATTTGAACAAATGTCTGAAACAGGAGAGGAACCAAAAGCTATAGTTGAAGCTAAAGGTTTAATCCAAATAAGTGACCCTGAGATTATCTTACCAATTATTGATGATATCATCACAAAAAATCCAGAAAATGTGGAAAAATACAAAACTGGAAACCAAAAACTATTTGGCTTTTTTATAGGTCAAGTACTTAAAGCAACTGGTGGAAAAGCAAATCCAAAAGTTGTAAATGAGCTTGTAACTAAAAAATTAAATTCCTAAATTAAAAGCTAGTATATTTACTAGCTTTTTTTTCATTGACATGCTATTTTTCTTTTGATACTATTTAGCATGAAAAAAATAATTTTAACCCTACTTATTATAAGTTTGCAAGTTTTAACTGCAAACACAAATACAAAAACTATACTGTTTTTAGGTGACTCCCTAACGGAAGGCTTAGGTGTATCAAAAAAAGATACCTATCCAAGTCTTGTGGAAAATCTAATCAAAACTAAACTAAATCAAGATGTTAATGTGATAAATGCAGGGGTGAGTGGCTCAACCACTAGTGATGGTTTATCAAGATTAAACTGGTATTTAAAAAGAGAGCCAGATATTATATTTATAGCCCTTGGAGCAAATGATGGACTAAGAGGTCTTGATTTGAATAAAAGTCAAAAAAACCTAGAAGAGATTGTCTCGCGTGCTTTAGATTCTAAGGCAAAAGTGCTTTTAGCTGGCATGTTGATGCCTCCAAACTATGGAGTTGAATACACAAAAAATTTTAAGCAGATGTTTGAAAATGTAAAAAATAAATACAATCTAAAATTTATGCCTTTTTTACTAAAAGGTGTTGCAGGAGAAAAACAGCTTAATCAAGGGGATGGGATACATCCAAATGAAAAGGGTTATAAAATCATTGCCAATGAAGTATTTAAGTTTTTAAAGGATGAACTATAATGTTAGAGATAAAAAAACTTAAAAAATCCTATATGCAAGGTTCTCAAACCATCGAGATATTTGAAGATTTAAACTTTCAAGTACAAAAGGCTCAAAGAGTAGCTATCATGGGAAAATCAGGAAGTGGAAAATCAACCCTACTCTCTCTTATCTCAGGGATTATAAAACCAGATGATGGGGATATTTTACTTGATGGAACCTCATATAAACAACTAAAAGAGAGTGATATAAATGACTTTCGAGCTTCAAATATAGGTTTTGTTTTTCAAAACTTTCATTTGGTTTCATATTTAAATGCCCTTGAAAATGTGATGCTTCCTGCAAAGGTTTGTAATATCCCAAAGGCAAAAGAGAAAGCTACTGAGCTTTTAAAAAGTGTAGGTTTAGAGCATAGATTAGACCACCTTCCCTCACAACTAAGTGGTGGAGAAAAACAGCGTGTTGCAATAGCAAGGGCACTTATACACAATCCAAAAATCATCCTAGCAGATGAACCAAGTGGTAATTTAGATGATGAAACGGGAATTGCAGTGATGGATAAACTATTTGAATTAATCAAAAATAACAATACAACTTTAGTTTTAGTAACTCACTCAAAAGATGTGGCAAACAGATGTGAGCAGATTTTAGAATTAGCCTCAGGAAAGCTACAAAATGTTAATACTTGAGCTTGTATTAAAAGCACTTAAACGCTCTAAATCCTTTAGTTTAATATTTATTTTAAACTTTTGTTTAGCTATAGCTTCCCTCTCTTATTTACAATTTTTTAAAGAGAGTATTGATAGCTCACTTGATGCAAAAGCAAAAAGTTTATTAGGTGCAGATCTTGTTGTTGGTTCGAGGTTTCCCATAAGTGAGGAGCAAAAAAAACAGATAAAAGATAAACTTCCTAAAATCAAACAATATGATGAGGGCGTATCAACAGTTAGTATGGTCTCTTCAAAAAAAAGAGCAAGACTAATGGAGCTTGTGCAGATAAATGAGGGGTTTCCATATTATGGGGGTCTAGTATTTACAGATAAAACAAGCTACCCAAAAAAGAGTTCAATTCCAAAAGAGGATGAAGTTTGGGTATATCAAGAGGTTTTAGACCTACTTGGGTTGAAACTAAATCAACAAGTTAAAATAGGAGATAAAAACTATACCATAACAAAAGTTATTAAAACAGACTCATTAAAAAATATAAGTTTTAGTGGTTTTATGCCAAAAGTTTATCTAAGTAGTGAAGCTTTAAAAAGAAGTGAGCTTTTAAAGTTTGGCTCAACTGCAAGATATAAATTAAATTTTCAATTTGAAAAACCTTTAACAAATACCCAATTAGAAGAGTTAGAAAACTCCCTAGAAAAACAGCTTGATAGAACCCTTAGAGTTCTTTCACCAAATGATGGAAGAGATAGATTACTAAGGGTTTTAAATTTTCTTACTAACTTTCTATCTCTAGTCTCATTAGTCTCATTTTTTCTAGGTTTAGTTGGACTTATATATTTATATTCAGGTTTTTTAAGAAAACACCAAACAGATATCTTGGTTTTAAATGATATTGGTGTTAGTAAAAAAAACCTAATCTATACTTACCTTTTACATCTATTTGTACTTATATCTATCTCAAGTATAATTGTTTTTTCACTAATAGGTATAACAGGGCAGTTTTTAGGGCCACTTATACAAAAGTATATAGATTTTAGTTTTGATTTTTCCCTTGATTATATCTTCTTTTTAAAATCAGCAGTGATACTTTTCCTACTTAGTTTAATTATTGGATTGCCTTTGATTTTACCACTAGTTCAAAGGGAAAAAATAAAGTTTTTCAAAACTATACTAAGCTTTATGCCTTTTTTAATCTTTTTACTCATCTTAGCAAACTTTGTTACACCTGTAAAAAATATAGGGTTTTTCTTTGCTCTTAGTGTACTTGGCTTGATATTGTATCTGTTTACAGTAGGTTCTTTTATCCTAAAAAGATTTGATTTTTCAGGGCATTTAAATAACCTATCTTTATCTTTAGCATATAAAAATATAACAAGACAAAAAAGAACTTCACTAACACTATTTTCAGCAATCTTACTTTGTACTGCTTTTTTTAGTTTAATTCCACAAGTTGGCTCATCTTTGGCAAATGCTTTAAATCAAAGTGTAAAAGATAGACCAAGATTTTTTGTAATTGATGCAAAAGAGGAACAAATAGATAATATAAAAAATCAAGTATCTAGTATGGGTGGAGAACTAGAAAATATCGCCCCAATGATTAGGGGAAGAATTATTAAAATAAATGGAAAAGAGCAAAGCTTGCAAGAAAACAATTCTAAAAATGCAGCTGTTAACCTTTCATATAGAAGTGCACTTAAAAAAAGTGAACAAATAGTTGAAGGAAGAGATTTTAGTGGAGATTATAACTCAAAAGATTTTTCTAAACCTATTGAACTTAGTGTTGAAGAGAGGTTTGCCAATAGAAGAGGCATAAAACTTGGAGATAGTATTGTATTTGATGTTTTAGGTTTAGAACTTGTTGCAAAAGTAGTAAATATAAGAACAGTAAAATGGACAGAGTTTACTCCAAACTTCTTTTTGATATTTCAAAAAGGAGCCATTGATGATGCACCTAAAACCATCCTTGCAACAATCTCTCAAGGAGATTATGATGCTTCACAGATGCTTTTAAGCCTAACTGATAGTTTTCCTACCCTTACAGTTATTGATGTTAAAAACCTATTTGAATCTTTTGCAAATATTGTAAAAGATGTCTCTTCAATAACTGAAAAGATGAGTATCTATTCAGTGGTGATTGGTTTGCTTATGAGTTTTATAATTATCCAATACCAAATGAACTTGCAAAAAAACAATATCCTTAGACTAAAAATGATAGGGATAAAAAATAAAACAATTAGAAACTCTTTTCTTCTTGAATTTGGGATCATCTCTTTTAGTGCAAGTAGTATTGGTATCATCTTAGGAAGTATCGGCTCATATTTAGTAAGTGACTTACTTTTTGAATCTTATTGGGATTTTAGAGCAGATATATTATCACTATATTTTCTCCTTATCCCTTTACTTACTGTAGTTGTTGTAGCTATTTTTACCTCAAAAATTATCCACCAAAAGGAGAATATTCTTTTTGGTGAATAGTTTTTAGTTTAAGATATTGCAAGTTGTAATATTTTTTAATATCTATCTCTTATCCTGATACAATTCTTTTATAAAATTTTAGAAAAGGATTTAATGTGGATGGCAAAATGGTTGTAACCTATAAAATATTGTGTAAAAATGATTTTAATTTGGAGTTGACTTTAGAGAAACTATTCTCAAACGAAAAAGTATCAAGAATTATCAAAAGTGAGTTTGCCAAGGGGATTAGAAATGTTGATATTGTAACAAAAGAGATCAACACAAAAGTAAAAATTGAAACAAAAAAAGAGTTATACCAGTTTGAAGTAGATAAAAACGATTTTGCAGATTTAATTTTTCTTGCGGAAGAGGATGCAAAACAAAGAAAACTAACAAAGAAAGAGTGTGCTCAAATAGAGCTTGTAGATATTCAAACTATTGATTAAAGCTAAAAATTAGTTATATCATTATTTTTAACTTATAATTTAACCAATTAAAAAGAGTATTAGAGTAAAATATAATATTATGTTATAAATTTTATTGTAAAGGTTTATTTTATTCTCACAGATGAAACGTGAAACTATAAAAATGGCAGCTGCAGTAGGCTTTACTATTGCGATTTTAACTTTTTATTCTATTTGGAACTATTTTTATGAAAAAGATAGATTAATAGGGCAAATAGATAAACAACTTTACTCTGCTGCAGTTGCAGTACCTTTTGTTTTAGAGGATGATTTTCATGATAGAGCAGTTGATCCTGACTCTATTAGCCAAAAAGAGGATAATCAAAATATCAAAAACCTTACAAAACTAAATAATCAACTAGGTACAAAATTTCTTTATACTGTAATAAGAGATAAAAATGGAAAACATTTTCTTACAAGCTCTAGTGCCTTGGATTCTGAGATAAAAACTCATACAGAAGTTAGATATTTCACCCCTTATCCTGATGCAAGTGATACTTTAAAAGATAGTTTCAAAAATTTAAGTACAGATTATGTGGCACCAAATAAAATCTATAAACCTTTTTATGTACCAATATTTAGTGATAGATGGGGAACATATCGTTCTATTGTTTTACCAATACAAACAACAAGCGGAAACCTTTATGTTGTAGGGGTTGATATGGATATTAGCTATGTAAATAAACTTTTAAAACAAAATACTATCCAAACCCTACTATCTTTTTTACTATTTTTACTATCTATTATCCCAATATTGATTGCCTATAAAAATATTATAAAAGAGAAACAAAAAGAGTATTTAAAAGTTTCTCAAAAATCTATAACTGACTCATTAACAGGACTTTTTAATAGATATAAAATAGATAAAGAGTTAAAAATACATTTTGATAACTATCAAAATAATGGTACTTGTTTTGCCCTATTGATGTTGGATCTAGACCACTTTAAGAAGATAAATGACCAATATGGACACCAAATTGGAGATGAAGTTTTAAAACACTTCTCAAATATCTTAAAAGAATCAACAAGACAATCTGATATAGTAGGAAGATGGGGAGGTGAGGAGTTTATTATCATCTATCCAAATAGCGATTTAGAAGCTGGTTTCAATCTTGCTCAAAAACTTCACACTGCATTAAAAGATTCAACATATATACAGAAATATGAACTAACAGTAAGTATTGGTGTTGGTATACCTAAAAGAGAATTATCTTTAAAACAGTTTGTAAAAAATGTAGATGATGCTCTTTACAAGGCAAAAGAGTTAGGAAGAGATCAAACAGTTAAAGTGAAATAAGTTTACTTTCTAGACTCTTTAATCACTTGATAAGCTTGATTTATCTTTTGGGTTTTTGCTGTAGCTTCTTCCATGTAAGTTTCACCCTTATCTTGTGAGCTTACAATATCGGGATGGTATTTTCTAATAAGTTTTCGATAAGCTTTTTTGATAGTATCCATATCATCAGTCTCTTTTACACCTAAAATCTCATAGGCCTCTTTGTCACTCATGGTTTGAGCTTTGTTTTTCATCATATTTTCAAATTTACTTAATATAGCTTCATACTCAGCAGGTGTGATATTAAGCTCAGTCATTATCTGTCGTAAGACTTTGTCTTCCTCTTCACCTATTCCACTATCTATAAAGGCAAGTTGGATTAAAAAACCCATAAATTGTCTACGTTTGATTCTTGATTTTCCAAGTAGTTTATTTAAAGCTTGTGCGATCTCTACAGTATCATCATCTCTTTGTTTCTCTTCATTGAAAATCTCTTTCATAATAGCTCTTGCTTTTTCTTTATCATCAAAAAGCTTTGAGATATCATCAAACATCATACCAATAAGTTGTGCTTCTAACTCTTGGACTCTACCATCAGCTTTTGCAACCTTTGCAACCAATGCAATAAAAAGCCCCAGTTGGCTTTTTCTAAATAACTCTTTAGACTCAACTAATTTATTTAGTTTTTTTCTTGAATAATACTTATAGAGTTTAAAGGCGATAATCAAAGAAGCAATAATAGAAAGTGTAAGAAGTGTATTAACGATAAATGTATAATACAATACCAGAAGTAATAGTGCTAAAAATATCCATTTTTTTAATTTCATTTTTCAATCCATATAATATTTAATGAAGAAAATTATATCCTCTTAAACTTTATAAGATATTATCAATACTATCTTTTATCTCTTTCAAACTAACATTTAGGGTATAATTTTTATTTTTTTCTATAAACCCTTGGATAGAAGTAGTATTCATGGCAAACTGTTTTGAAAACTTTACAAGCTCTTCATCTAAAGAGGTTACTCCCATTTTAGTTTGAATTAAATCGATACAAAAAAACTCATCTTTTATAGAAAATCTAACATAGTTATAATAAACTGAAACCTCTTTATAAAGCTTTGTTAAACTCATAGTCTCTTTTCTAAAAAAGGTATATGGTTTTCTTGCTTCCCCTAAAACCTCGCTAAAAAGAAGATAAGGGAAAGTATCAAAAGTAAGGTTTTGTTCATCTAGGTCTTTACCAAAAAACTCTTCAATTAAAGTTATAAAATAGTTTGGGTTTAACTCTCCAATATCTTTTAGAACTTCTGTATTAATATACTCATAAATCCATGGTGAATTCTCTTTTACAAAAGTTTTTAGCTCATTTTTTTCCATCTATATATCCTATAAAAAATAATAACTTCTTCATAGTAATTAATTGCAACTTATAGTAAAGTAAGTAATAAACAAAATAGAATAAAATTTATTTTTTAGTTTCTGTAAGATACATAAACTATAAAAGCTATCAATAACTAGCCTTAAAATAGGCTTTTATCACTATTTTATATTACTTTTGTAATAATAGAAATAATTTTAAAAATTCAATATTTAGGTATAGTTTGAAAAATAATAATAAATCTCTCATTTACTTACTTCTCATCATAGTTATAGTTTTACTTATAATAACTCTAATATTTTTATCATGGTTTTTTTTATCAAGTTCAAAATTTTCAAATAATAATGAAAACAGCTTTGGTAAATTTAAAAACTCAAAAGTGAACAGTAGCGTAATACCCTCAAGCCTAAAATGGAATGATCCATTTAAAAATAAAAATAAAGATGAAGAGAAACCTAAAGGTTCCTACTTATACTATTTATCAGAACAAAATAAAAATAAAGATAAATAAAATAATATTTCATCCATTACTTAACTGTTTCTATAACCTCTTTTAGTACAGATATAATCTCATCAATTTGTTCCTTAGAGATAATAAACGCAGGCGACAATGCTATAGTATCACCAATTGGGCGAACTAATACCCCTTTTTTGAAACACTCTTCAAAAATCTCTTTTCCCCTTTGCCCTACTTCATTCTCTCTAGGAGTAAGTTGTATAGCTCCAACTAAACCAAGGTTTCTTATATCTATAACATTTTTACAATCTTTTAGAGAATGGATTTTTTCTTGAAAATATGGTTCTAAAGATGCAACTCTTTCAAAAAGCTTCTCCTCTTTGTATGCCTTGATAGTTGCAAGTGCTGCTGCACAAGCTATTGGATGTCCTGAATATGTGTACCCATGGAAAAACTCTATGGGGGTTTTACTTTGTTTAACTATAGTATCATAAACTTTTGTGCTAGCTATAACTGCTCCCATTGGAACAGCTCCACTTGTCAACCCCTTTGCAGTTGTAATAATATCAGGAGAAATATCAAATTTTTGAGCAGCAAAGGCTGTACCAAGTCTTCCAAAGCCAGTAATAACTTCATCAAAAATAAGTAAGATATCGTTTTCTTTGCATACCTTTTCTATTTTTTTTAAGTAGCCTTTTGGTGGGATATGTACACCTGCAGCTCCTGCAATAGGCTCCATAATCAATGCTGCAATATTTTCAGCTCCATGTAGATGTATCAAATCGAGTAAAAAATCTGCTTTTTCTTCACCAAACTTTGGGATACCTTTTGAAAAAGCATTTCGTTTTATATCAATGATAGTTGGGATATGGGAAGTTTTTATTAGGTTATTGTAGTCTCTTTTGTTATTTACCAAGCCTCCAACAGAGATACCACCAAAGTTTACTCCATGATAAGAGTGTTCTCTTCCTATGATGATATTTTTGCCAGCTTTTCCTCGTGCCTTTTGGAAAGCTAGTGCCATCTTTAAAGCACTCTCTACAGACTCCGAACCAGAATTTGTAAAAAATATATGCTCCAATCCTTTTGGAGCAATTGACTTAATCTCTTGTGCAACTTCTAGTTCTAGATTGTTTCCCAACTGAAAGGGTGGAGAGTAGTACATAGTTTGGGCTTGATTGACTATAGCATCAACCACTTTTTTATGGTTGTTTCCTAAATTGCAACACCATAATCCACCAAGACCATCTAAAACCTTACTACCATCCTCTTTAGTATAATATACGCCATCAGATTCAACAAATATCTTAGGTTGTTCATTGAAATCTCTATTTGCAGTAAAGGCTTTCCATAACACTTCTCTGTTTTCCATCTAATACCCCTTTTGATAATTAAGTTAAGTATATCAAAATTGAATAATATTAATATTAGATATAAAGGGGTATAGATTGTAAAATTTAATTAAATATTACTTATAAAAAGAATCTATCTTTTTGCGATGATTTGCAGCCCACTTTTCAAAGCCCATTGCTTTTTCATCTTCAACTCTTTTTTTAGTATCCTCATAAATCTCTTCAGCTTTGTTTTTAGGTATAACAGCAACACCCTCTTCATCTGCAACTATAATATCCCCAGGATTTACAGCAATACCACCTGCAACTATTGGAGTGTTTAAAGGAACTACAGCTTTTTTTACCCCTGGCATTGGATGAGCACCCCTACCAAAAATAGGAAACTTTATCTGCTTTACTTCACCAATATCCCGAACAACACCATCAATAACAAATCCAGCTATCCCTAATCCTTGAGCAATAGCACAAACATTTCCCCCAGAAACAGCATAATCCATAGAGTTAGTCTGTGCAACAATAACAGACCCAGCAGGAGCCTCATATATCGCCCTATGTAAAGCAAGATTATCTCCAGGTACCATATTAACAGTATATGCAGGACCAGATACTCTAGGTATCTCACTCCAAAGCTCTTTTATCCCATAATCCATAAAACTCTCACGCTTTAAAGGCCCCGCATAATCACAAGGACTAAAATCAGCAAACTTTTTATAATCCATCAAACAAACTCCTAAATATTTATAAAATATTATACTTAAGGTTTGGTGTTAAGTGGATGAATAACACTTAACACTTATTTAAAAATTATATCTAAGACCTAACATTAGTTGCGTTTTAGAATCATGTTCTATATATGATCTTGCAGGTAGTGAAATCAAATTTGCTCCATGGTCTGTTCTGATATAGATCAACTTTGGTACTAATGAAAACTTTTCACTAAACTGATATTCAAACCCTGTTTGTATACCATAAAGCATAGAACCTGAACTCCAATCTATATTTCTTGCACTATTTATTGGGTCTTTTTCCCAATTTAAAAAACTTTTTCCGATTAAAACTCCAAAATATGGATTTAACTCATAATCTAATTGATAGTTCAAAGTTAAATAATAATCATCAAATGACATCTCATCTAATTTTGAATATTGATAATTCAATGTGGAAAATATATTTTCACTAAATCTATACCCAATACCGAAATCGTATAAATAACCATTTTTATCTAAAGAGTTTATATTTATACTTCCAACTAAATCTTTTTTATTATATGGAGTATAGGTATAACCTTTTGAGACATCGATAAAAGTATTTTTTAATATTTCACTTGAATATACTGTAGTTGATAAAACTATTACTGTTAAAATTGCTTTTAGATTTTTCATGATTAATTATCCCTTAATAGATGTGCAGAACCTGAAACTACACATATTCTTTTTGTTCCATTTGTATTATGTACTATAGTTACTGTTGTTGAATCATCCTCTTTTACTAGTAAATCACCAACTACAATATCTGTATATGTTGATGTACTACAATCTACTATAGGAACTTTTGTATTCCCTGAGTCAAAGGTGGCATCGCCACCTCCACCTCCGCCTCCACATGCACTAAGAAGAAGTGCCAATAATGTTGTGCTAATTATTAAATATATTTTATTCATAATACTTCTCCTTAGAATTGAATACTTTGATTTAGTTGTGTAGTAACTTTCGTTTCCACTTCACCATTTATTTGATTTACTTCAACTTTATTATCTGGTTCAAACGATTGAGATAATGCTGTATTGATAGTTTCAATTAAACTATCATCATTACAATAAAACTTATCATATGAAGTTAAAGTTTCACCATTTATATCTGTTACAACTTTTATAAGCACATATTCACTTTTTGTTAAACACATCGAATTTTTCATAGATAAGGTAGTTTGAACCTCTCTATTTTGATTTATTATTGTTGTTGCACCTACAATATTAAATGTTGCTTTTGTGTCAAACTCTGAGGTTTTTACTTCATGTTCAACACTTCCATCTGGTTTAGCTATTGCATATGATTGAGTATTATCATCTAAAGCACTATTTGTCTCAATCTCACCATCAGATTTGATTGTAGTGTTTGCCCCAGGGATTTTAGATGTAGCTTTAATCTCTACTCCATTATATATCAATTTATGTTCTGCACTTCCATCAGAGTTGGCATCTACTACTATCTCTAATAATTGATTATTAGTATTTGTAGTCTCAATTGATGTTGAAATTTTTGGTGCACCATTTTCATCATTCATAATTAAAGTGTTTGACCCTACAATTTCTGAAGTAGCTTGAGTTATCACTCCATCTTTCTCCAACCTATGAAGAGTTTGTCCACTTGTATTTGTATCTATCTCAGTTTTGATACCACTATTTATTGTGTCATCATATGAGGTAGAAACCCCAGATGATAATACCCTTGTACTAGCTCCCTCTATAAATGATGATGCCTGAGTTGTTTTACCATCTACTGTTACTTTGTGTTCAATATCACCATCTAGTTTATTATTAACAACAATTGTAGTTGAACCTAGTGATATTTGACTAGAGATAGCACCATCCTCTCCATTACTTATTCTTTGAATATCTGAATCACTAATTGAATTATCAATTTGTGTTGTCGATGTAATGATATTATTTGAAGTATCTGTTATATCAACTTTTACTAATCTAATATCTGATAAGTCAACATCAATGTTATTGATTCCATTACCATTTTCAGTTAATTTAGTACCTAAAAGATATGTTTCTGCCTCAGTATATACAACCTGATCTGTTGATTTGTCTTTAAATACTTTTGAAGCTACTATCTCACCACTATTTGAATCAATTTTAAAATTAAGTCCCTCTAATGAGTTTACTTGATTGTCTGAATCACTTAAACTTGTAGTTGTATCTACATCTCCATTTACATCAATAACTACTGTAGAACCAGGGTCATTTACTGATACAAAAGAGGAATTAATTCCAACTAGCTCAGTAACGGTAGTGATTGAACCATCACACGATACAGTCCCTGTAACTTTTACATTATCATGATTTGCATTTACAACTTCTCCTGTATGAATCACCTTATTATTTGAATCAACATTTAAAGATGCATTTGGAATCTTCATAATCACTGTTGTAACCACCTCATTGGAGCTATTTTTATTAAGATAATGTTTAGTGATCATATCACTACCATCTCTTATAACCTCTATATCATATTGGCAAGTACTATTATCAACATTTGTATAAACTGGTGTAGAGATAAATATATTATTTTCTGGTTCAATAATTGAGATATCAACACCTGGTCTAACTATACTAATATCATGACTTCCATTGGTTTCGTTAATTGATATATCAACTCCACCATCATTTTTAACATGAATCTTACTTGATGGGTCATAAATTGTAATTTCACTAGATCCATCTAATTTTTCATCAATATCTAAAGGTTTACCACTAGATGTATTGAATTTAGTTGTTTGGTCATCTCCACTACCTGATACCTTTTTAAAAGTATGAGTTTCTGTACCATCTCCATTATCAATAGCTTCATCACTTCCTTGATCATTTGAATCAATATAGTTTGGTATACCATCTAAATCATCATCTACAATACCTTCATTTATATCTAATTTACCATCTGAATCTGAATCTGTATCTTTACTATCTGGTACACCATTATTATTAGTGTCTCTTGGAGGGTTTTCATTTCCACCTTCTAAAATATCAGGAATACCATCATTATCATCGTCACTATCAGCTGTATCAGGAACTCCATCACCATCACTATCAACATTACCCTCTTCGCTATCAAGTACTCCATTATTATCTGAATCCTCATCAATATAATCTGGTATACCATCTGCATCTGTATCTCGTGGAGGGATTAGATCACCACCCTCTGTAGTATCACTAATACCATCATTATCTGAATCTGTGTCTTTATAATCTGGGATTCCATCACTATCACTATCCCTAATTGGGAAATCATAAGCTCCCTCATCACTGTCTGAGATTCCATCATTATCATCATCATTATCTAATGAATCTATAATTCCATCATTATCAGTATCTTTTGTTCCAGTTGAAGTAGAATCTTTATAATCTAATATACCATCTCCATTTCTATCACCTTTCCCCTCATCTATATCTGAAACTCCATCATTATCTGAATCTGTGTCTTTATAATCTGGTATTCCATCTCCATCTGTATCTGCTGTTCCCTCATCTACATCTGGGATTCCATCATTATCATCATCTGGATCTGTTGCATCTGGGATTCCATCGCCATCACTATCTAATGTTCCATTTGTTGTATTATCTTTTGAGCCATCATACCCCTCATCTGAATCTGGTACTCCATCATTATCTGCATCTGTATCTTTATAATCTGGTATTCCATCTCCATCTGTATCCATATTTCCTTCTTGGATATCTGGGATCCCATCTCCATCTGAGTCTATATCTTTACTATCTGGGATTCCATCTCCATCTGTATCTGCTGTTCCCTCATCTACATCTGGGATTCCATCATTATCATCATCTGGATCTGTTGCATCTGGGATTCCATCGCCATCACTATCTAATGTTCCATTTGTTGTATTAT
>Ga0208300_100053_pt1 | contig 145318 bp, 141 predicted proteins | sample 23_taG_FD_184096 | JGI IMG/M metagenome (GOLD analysis project Ga0208300, IMG submission 184096) | Marine viral communities from Cariaco Basin, Caribbean Sea - 23_WHOI_OMZ (SPAdes) (version 2) | ecosystem: Environmental > Aquatic > Marine > Oceanic | place: Caribbean Sea: Cariaco Basin...
TGAGCGCATTGATTGAGGAGATGATCACGGCCACCGAAATGGTGACCGAAAACTGCTGGTAGAGCTTGCCGGTGATCCCGGGCATGAAGGCAACAGGCACGAACACGGCCAACAACACCAGCGTGGTGGCAATCACCGGCCCTGTGACCTCCGCCATCGCCTTGGTGACCGCCTCGCGTATCGGCAGCTTCTCCTCGGCAAGAATGCGTTCCACGTTCTCGATCACCACAATGGCGTCATCCACCACAATGCCAATCGCCAGAACCAGCCCGAACAGGGTGATGGTGTTGATGGAATAGCCAAGCACCGACATAACCGCAAAGGTGCCAATCAGGGAAACCGGGATTGCGATACTGGGGATCAGCGTGGCCCGCCAGTTCTGCAGGAACAGGAACACCACCAGGATCACCAGGCCGACGGCCTGGAACAGGGTAACAATGACTTCGCTGATGGAACGGCTGATAAATTCCGTGGTGTCGTACAGTACGGTGTAATTCACGCCTTCCGGAAAACTGGCGGACGCCTCTCCAACCAGTGCTTTTACCCGTTCCGCGACCTCCAGCGCATTGGCATCGGGCAGCTGGTAGATCACCAGGAATGCCGTGTCCTGATTGTTCAGTTTCGCGGTGGAGGTATAGGAGCGGGAGCCCAGTTCGATACGCCCGACGTCCCTGAGGCGCACAAAGCCGCCATCGGGCCTGGAGCGGAGAATGGTCTGGGCGAACTCTTCAGGATCTGACAGGCGTTCCCGGGTCTGGATACTGTAGACAAACTGCTGGCCCGCAGGCACGGGCGGCTGGCCGAGTTTGCCGGCCGCCACAATCTGGTTCTGCTCACGGAGCGCGGCCGCAACCTCGGTGACGGTCACATCCAGTGAGGCCATCCGGCGGGGATCCAGCCAGACTCGCATGCTGTAATCCTTCGCGCCCATCACTTCCGCCGAACCCACGCCCGGCACCCGACCGAGGGCTTCGACAAGGTTATTGGAGGCGTAGTTGCTGAGGAAGACTCCGTCCAGGTCCGGTCGCTCGGAGGTCAGGTTGATACCCATCAGCATGTTGCCAGCCTGCTTGCTGACCACCACACCCTGTCGCCGGACTTCATCAGGCAAAAACGGCTCCGCCAGGGCAACGCGGTTCTGGACGTTGACCTGGGCGATGTCTGTATCGGTGCCGCTCTCAAAGGTAAGGGTAATCTTGGCCGTGCCATCACTGGAGGCGGTGGACTCGATGTAGATCATGCCCTCCACCCCGTTCAGCTGTTGCTCTACGGGCCGGATAACCGCTTCCTCAACTACCTGGGCACTGGCCCCGGGAAGCGATGCGGTTACCTGGATCTGGGGCGGGGCCATGTCCGGATACATGTTGACCGGCAGAATGCGCAGTGCCAGCAGCCCGGCCAGGGTGATTAGTATGGAAATAACAAACGCGAACTTCGGTCGATGGATAAAAACCCGGCTGATCATTGGCTCGCCTCACCCGTCTGGATGAGCGCTCCGGTTTGCGGGTCAATCTGTTTTTGAGCAGTACTGACTGTGACTCCGGGCCGAACTTTCTGGAGGCCCTCCACAATCACCTGGTCACCGGCTTCGAGCCCTGAGTTGACCACCAGCAGCGCTCCTTCCCGAGAGCCGGTCTGGATGAAGTGCTGGGCAACCTGATTCTGGTCATCAACCACCAGAACAAACTTTCCTTCAATGGTCTCCTGAACCGCTACCTGAGGGACAAGCACCTGGGCCTCTCCCGACTCTCCCTCAACCCGAAGTGTCACGTAGAGACCCGGCACGAGGACCGCATCGGGATTGGGGAAAACAGCTCGCATCGCGACGGTGCCTGTGCTGGCGTCGGTCTGCACATCGGCGAAGTCCACCACACCGCTCTGCTCATAGCGCTCGCCATCTGGCAGGGTAAGATAAAGCCCCAGGGATCTGGACAGCGCTTGAGCGGATTCCGCTCCCCTGCGGCGGAAGTTGATGAAGTCGGCCTCGTTGATCTGGAATTCGACGTAGACAGGATCCGTCACCAGCACCGACGTTATGGGTCCGGTTGCAGGACTGACCACGGCTCCCACGTCGTAATTCAGGCGGCCGACCCAGCCGTCGAAAGGTGCACGTATCTCAGCATATTCGAGGTTGCTGCCCGCCTTCTGAACCGCGGCCTGGGCAGCCTTCAGGCGGCTTTGAGCTGCGCTGAAGCGATCCTTGAGTTTGTCCAGGTCCGCCGCCGACAGGAAGCCTTTCTCCGATACTTCTTCCCCACGCTGGAGATTTCGGGTTGCCGAGTCCACTTCGGCGCGGGCGGCCGCCAGCTCAGCATCCGCCTGCTGAAGATCGGCGCTTGCGCGAGTGTCTTCAAGCCGGATCAGGAGTTCGCCCTGGCTGACTTTTGCTCCCTCGGTGAAAAGAATCTCCCGGATTTCCGCTTCAATACGCGGGGTGATATCGGCTTTGGCAGAAGCGGCTGTTCTGGCGACAAATTCCCTGGAGGGCCGGACTTCGGAAGTCTCTAGCACGACCACTGATACGGCAACAGGGTTAGCGGGTTTCGTTTCCGGAGGCTCCGAGCAACCGACCAATACGCCCGAAGCGCATGCCAGCAAAAACAGAACGGAAGCCTTTTTCAATTCCACAGTGAAGTTCGGATAGGCTGGCATGAGTCACTTTCCCTGAATAGATACCCGGCCGGCGGGCGCGAACAACGTCCAGATTAAGATTAGACAGCACCTTTTCAAACTTTGCTATATTTTTAGGGTTGTGACCGGGAGGCGAGTGAAGACGTCTCCCACCAAGGACTACTCAAGAATGGACACTATTATGAACACGCCGGTTTGCGCACGTTTCCTGTTCGCTGTCAGCCTCACTCTTTTTCTGATCTCCGGGTGCTCGTCCGGCCCGGAAGTAAAAAGCGTCAGCAAGGCGCCAGGCGTATCCGAAGCACCACAGAACCTTCTGGTCCTGGCCATCAGTTCCAAAGAACATAGCCGGGAAACCATGGAGGCTGCGCTGGTTTCACGCCTTGAACATGCCGGGTATAACGCCGAGCAGTATGGCCCTGCCCCCTCATTGCCCTGGGACGATCCGCCAGCACTGCGTGAAAAAGTGAAAGAGAGATTAAAGACGCTGGATGCAGACGGAGTTTTAACGGTGTCACTGGTGCGAAAAAGCCGGCAGGTTGAACACATCCCGAACCAGGTGGTTTTTAACCCCGTGACGACGAGTATGGGCACCCTGGCTTCCATTACCTATATGGAAGCCATGACCATCCCCGCTCATTATCAGGAATCGACCGAATACATTCTGCGGACAACACTTTTTGAGACGGAATCGGGCCAGGCCATCTGGCAGATGTTTTCCCGCACCGTCGATCCGGAATCGCTGGAACAGGCAACCAGAGAATTTTCTCGCGTCGTCGTACGTGAACTTCGACAATCCTTTAAAAAATGAGCCAACATATGACCATTCCCAAGGTTGCGAAATTTGTCTCAGTGATTATGGGTCTTTCCCTGGCCGGCTGCTCTGCCCAGAACACTCTCTCGCTGGGTGTGGACGACCCCTGCGCTTCGCTTAAAGGCATCATCGCCGACTACCCGTCAGGATTCGAACAATACCGGGGCAATGCCAACAGTTTCAGATCCGTTACGGTCTTCTCCGCGAAGGAGCAGATCATACGAGGACACTGCGAAATCTGGACCTGGGCAAATAACGACAGCGCCTATGTCTGCTCTGGCACCTCACCTAATGATGAGATTGCCACCACAAGATACAACAACGCCGTCGGCTGGATGGAACAGTGCCTTGGTGATAGCTGGGCAAGCCAGGAAGACGAAAGAACACGCGACGGCGAAAATGCGGGAATGGTAACCCGGTTCCGCGCGTCAGAATCTGGCAAACCGAATGTGTCGGTTCACAGGGTGGCGTTCCGCGGGGACTCCGCGGTTTATGTCTATGTAGGAAGCCCAGAGCGACTGGAAGCGCTCTGAAAACCGGAAAATGGATCGGGACAAAGACACAATAGGGCCATTCGTTAAGATGGCTCTATGCCACGCCGCTACCACTCTCCGACAACAAACCCCAATTGCTCTGGCAACCACAGGGCAATAGCGGGAAACAGCATTACCAGCAGCAGACTGACGGCCATGGCCGCAATAAATATCGTGGCCCAGCCGAGGGTATGCTCCAGCCGGATATTGGCTATGCGGGTCGTCACCATCAGGTTGACCGCCACCGGTGGCGTGAACTGACCGATGGCGATGTTCATGGCCAGCAGGATGCCGAACCAGACCGGGTTCCAGCCGAAGTGGTCCATCAGCGGGATAATAATGGGGGTCAGAATCAGGTAGATCGACACCGCATCCAGTAACATGCCGGCGATCAGTACGAGCACCATAACCAGCCCCAGTAGCACCCAGCTGTTCTCGGACAGCGACAACAGGGCATCGGCCAGATGCTGGAAAGTGCCCAGGGTGGTGCCGGCCCAGGCAAAGATGCCTGCCAGGGCAATGATAAACATCACCACGCCGGAGGTGACTGCCGCATCCGTCGCCAGGGCGTACAAGTCCTTCAGATTGAGATTGCGATAGACCAGGCAACCGACAATGACACCGTAGGCAACCGCGACCACCGCCGCCTCTGTGGGCGTAAACAGTCCGGATCGCAAACCACCCAGGATGATCACCGGGGCGAACAGGGCCGGAAGCGCGGCCCTGAAACTGGGCCAGAATTCGGGCCGTTCGACATCTTTCGGGTTTTCCCAACCATATTTTCGGGCCAGGTACAGCGCGGGTACCAGCAGCGACAGGCCGGCCAGGATGCCGGGGAAGAGCCCGGCCGCAAACAGTGCCCGCAGGTCAACGCCCGGCACCACAATAGAATAGAGAATCAAAGCAATGGAAGGCGGGATCAGGATTGCGGTGGATGAAGACGCCGCAATCAGACTGGCCGAAAACGGCTGAGGGTAGCCTGCTTTGCGCATACTGGGCAGCATTACCATGGCTACCGCCGCCGCATCCGCCGGCCCGGAACCGCTCATGCCACCCATGATCAGGCACACCAGAACCGCAACGACAGTGAGCCCGCCGTGCCGAGGCCCGATAATTGCCTGGGCAAATCGCACCAGACTGGCCGCTACGCCGGCCCGTTCAAAAATCAGGCCGGTGAGAATGAACAGGGGAATGGCAATCAGTGGGTACTTGGCCACGCTGTTATAGGTGTTGGTTCCCAGAGTCGCCAACATTACTGACGGCAAGCCCGCGACAATGCCGATCACGCCGCCCAGACCCAGTGCAATCGCCACCGGCACGCCCAGCAAAAGCGCAATCAGGAAGCTACCGATCATGAGCAGATCAGGACTCATGAATGACCTCCGGGTCTTCCCTGCCTCTCAGGCGATCCACCAGATTCTGGGTTAGCCGGACCAGAATCGCGGCTGACAGCAGGGGCAGCCAGACCACGTAGGTCCAGTTCGGCAACCCGAGCCCGGGCGAGAGCGACTGCCACTGGTACTCTTCAAGCGCGAACTTGCCCCCGTACCAGGTGGTCAGGCCGAGAACGATCACACCCGCGAGCCACTGCAGCACAAAGACGGCCTTCTTCAAACGGGGCGGCAGATAGTGTTCAACCAGTTCGATCCGGATATGCTGATTGTGGCGCGCCGCGACGGATGCCCCGGCAAAGGTCAGGATTACCAGCAAAAACACGGAGAACTCCTCGGTAAACGCAAACGAGGCATCGGTGGCGTAGCGCACGATTACGTTACCCAGGCTGATTACACAGATGATGATCAGAGCAAGGGAGGCGAGCAAAGCATCCAATCGGAACTTCGGGGGGCGGGCAGACATGAAGACTCCGTATCAAACGACGGCGCCCGCCATTAATGACGGGCGCGGAAACACTACGGATCTATTGGGAACGGTTGGCAACGGCCTCTTGCGCCATGTTCACCAGATCTTCACCGATTTTCGGTGTCCAGGTATCGTAAACGGATTCAGTGGCTTTCACAAAGGCATCGTGTTGTGCATCGGTCAGCTCGGTGACCTGTACACCACGCTCCTTGATTTTTTCCAGGGTATCGTCCAGCTCGGCGCGAGATTTCTTGATTTCCCACTGCCCGGCGTCGATCGCCGCCTGCTTGAGCAAAGCCTGGTCCTCAGGGCTGAACTGGCTCCAGATGCGGTTGCTCACCGCGAAAACCAGCGGGTCCGCCATGTAATGCCAGAGTGTCAGGTATTTCTGACCGACCTGATCAATGCGGGCCACGTCAAATACCGACAGCGGGTTTTCCTGGCCATCAACAGCGCCCGTGGTCAGGGCCGGCTTGGCGTCGGCCCAGCTCATCTGGGTCGGGTTCGCCCCCAGGGCATTGAAGGTATCCTGGAACAGTGGCGAGCCCACTACCCGGATCTTCAGGCCATCGAGGTCCGCCGGCTCGTCAATCACTCGCTGGGAATTGGACAGTTCGCGGAAACCGTTCTCACCCCAGGCCAGTGGTGTAACGCCCCGCTCCTTGATGGCCTCGAAGATAACCTCTCCGGCCTCGCCCTGGGTGATGGCGTCAATCGCGGCGTAGTCTGGCATCAGGAACGGAAGGGAAAACAGGTTGAGCTGAGGCACCTGCGGCGACCAGTTTATGGTCGATCCAACGGCCATATCGATCAGGCCCGAACGCATGGCCGAGAACTCCTTGGTCTGGTCTCCGGAGACCAGCTGGGAGTTGCTGTAAATCTTCATGTTGATCCGGCCATCCGAGCGTTCCCGGACCAGCTCAACCCATTTATCGGCTGCCTGGCCCCAGGGGAATGCAGACGGCAATACCGTAGATACAGTGTATTCGTCCTTGTACTGGGCAGACACCACGGAGCTGAACAGCACTGACGCAGCAGCGACTGCAAGAAGCGTTTTGGACTTCACCATCAGAACTTCCTTTTTGTTGTCGGGGCTCTACCCCAGATTCTTCTTTACGAACTTCTGGATCTCACCAACGATACCGCTGCGGAATGCCAGAACCGTAAGCACAAAGATACCACCAAGAATCGGGTCTACCCAATCACGCAATGCACCCTGGGAGAGCTGGTACTCGATATTCACCACGAAGGTGGCACCAACCACAGGGCCGAGCAATGTTCCCATACCGCCAACCAGGGTCATCAGGATAACTTCGCCCGACATATGCCAGTGGGCATCGTTCAGGGAAGCCAACTGGAAGACGACGGACTTCATTGAACCGGCAAGCCCTGCCAGTGCCGCGGAGATCACAAAGGCAAGCACCTTGTAGCGATCCACGTTGTATCCAAGGGAGACAGCACGGGGCTCGTTCTGCTTGATGGACTTCAGCACCTGACCGTACGGACTGCTGACGATACGCTGCACCAGCAGGTAGCAGGCGATGAACACCGCCAGTACGAAGTAGTACATGTTCAGGTTGTCTTCAAGGTTGATGAATCCCAGCAGCTCCCCCCGGGGAATGCCGTGCATACCGTCTTCGCCGCCAGTAAATTCCGACTGGACGAAGAAAAAGAATACCAGTTGCGCCAGTGCCAGGGTCACCATCGCAAAATAGATGCCCTGCCGGCGAATCGACAGCAAGGCAAAGCCGGTGCCCAACGCCGTGGCCGCCAACGTGCCGGCGACAATGCCCATCTCAGTGGTGAGCCCGGAGTAATTGCTGAGCAGGTACCCGGTGGTATAGCCACCTGTCGCCAGGAAGGCCGCATGGCCAAAGGACAGAAGGCCGGTGAATCCGAACAGAAGGTTGAACGCCACCGCAAAAAGCGCAAAGCACAGGATCTTCATCAGGAAGACCGGATAGATCACGAACGGTGCAAGGAGCAGAATGAACAACAGCACACCGTTCAATATCAGTTTCTTTCGGTCCTGAGCGGCTTGTTCCTGAACGATAGCCTTGTGAATGTCGGCCGAATTGACTGGCTGGTTCATGTTTATGCCTCCTTACCGAACAAGCCACTGGGCCGGAACATCAGAACCAGAACCATGACCAGGAAAATAACCGCCGAAGACGCCGGCGGATAGAAGGTTTTGGTGAGACCCTCGATCACACCCATGAGGATGCCGGTGATAATGGCGCCGCCGATGGAACCCATACCGCCGATAACCACGACTGCAAACACCGTAATCAGGGTGGCAGACCCCATGACCGGCGTCACCGAGTAGATTGGCGCCGCCAGAACACCGGCGAATGCCGCCAGAGCCACGCCAAACCCGTAGGTCAGACTGATCAGCAGGGGGACGTTAATCCCAAAGCCCTGCATCAGCTGCGAATCCTCGGTACCAGCACGCAGATAGGCGCCGAGCTTGGTTTTTTCGATCACGAACCAGGTTCCAAAGCACACAATAAGTGCCGCAACAATGACCCACGCCCGATAATATGGCATGAACATGAAGCCAAGATTTACGCCACCTTGAAACACGTCGGGCATGGTGTAGCGAAGGCCGGAAACCCCAAACCAGTTCACCAGCACGCCGGTGATGATCAGCGCAACACCGAAGGTCAGAAGCAGGCTGTAAATATGATCTTGCCCCGCAATACGGCGCAGAAGGAAATATTCAATAACAACACCGAAAGCGCCAACCAGCAGTGGCGCCAGCAACAGCGCGACCCAGTAATTAACGCCCAGGTAGTCGAACATCAGGACGGTGGTCATGGCACCCAGCATGTACATGGCGCCATGGGCGAAGTTGATGATCTTCAGCAGACCGAAGATGACCGCGAGCCCAAGGCTCAGAAGGGCGTAAAAGGCGCCATTGATGATTCCGATCAGTAGCTGGCCGGCTAGCACAGCTAAAGGGACGCCGAAAATCATGGACATTGGGCTAACTCCAGAAGCAGCACAGGGATTGGTTTTGACTTTTTCTTTTCCGTTTTCATGGGTTCGCCCTGCCCTGTTGCAGGACGAACCCCAAACGGTCGGTTTTAGTTATTGACCAGCTTGCACTTGCTCTCAGAGAGCGGACGGTAGGATTCTTCCGCCGGAATAGTCCGCAGAATCTTGTACAGATCCCACTCGTTCTTGGACTCAGCCGGGGTTTTCACTTCCGCCAGGTACATATCATGGACCATGCGGCCATCAACACGGATCTTGCCGTTCTTGGCGAACATGTCGTTGATGGGAGTCTCCATCATCTGCTTGCGCACAGTCTGGGCATCGTCGGAACCGGTGGCCTCAACGGCTTTCAGATACTGCATAGTGCTGGAGTAGATACCCGCATGCACCATGGTCGGACGCACGTCGGTCACTTCCATGAAGCGATCGGACCAGGCCCGGGTTTCCTCGTTCATGTCCCAGTACCAGCCAGTGGTCAGCTGGATGCCCTGTGCCGTTTCGACACCCAGCGCGTGAACGTCGGTCAGGAACATCAGCAGTGCTGCCAGAGTCTGACCCGATTGGGTTACTCCGAACTCACTGGCGGTGGTGATGGCGTTGGTGGTGTCTGAGCCGGCGTTTGCCAGGCCGATAACGTCAGCTCCGGAAGCCTGGGCCTGGAGGATGAATGACGAGAAATCCTGGGTCGGGAACGGATGACGAACGGCGCCAATCACTTCCCCGCCGTTAGCCTCGACGACACGTGTCACGTCGCCCTCAAGGGCATGGCCGAAGGCGTAGTCAGCTGTCAGCATGTACCAGGTTTTGCCACCTTCCTTTACGACCGCACTGGCGGTACCGTTTGCCAGCGGGTAGGTGTCGTAAACATAGTGGATGTGGTTGGGGGTACAGTGTTCGTTGGTGATGCTGGAAGCGGCTGAACCGGAGATGATGCCCAGACGATCGTTCTCTTCCAGGATCTTGCTCACAGCAATGGAAACAGAAGAAGCGACCATACCGGCCACCAGATCAACGTCTTCGTTTTCAACCCAACGACGAACGGTGCTGGAGGAGGTATCCGGGCTGTTACGGTCATCGGCACTGACCACTTCAATCTTGGCGCCATTGACGCTGCCGCCGAAATCTTCAATAGCCATTCTCAGGGCCGCCAGACCATTCGGCCCGGCCAGATCCCGATAAGTGCCGGACATGTCCGCCAGGTAACCGATCTTGACCGTGTCGTTGGAAATGGCCGCCTGGGCTCCGCCTGCCATCATGGCTGATGCAACGGCTGATGTCAGAAGCTTTTTCATCATTGTCATTGTTGTATCTCCGCTACTGTCTTGCGTTGGTTCGGGTTGTTGTTGCTTTTCTTTCTTTCGCTTTCGTCCTATCCAGGATCAGACTCCCAAATAGCGATCCAGCACCGACTGCTTGGCACTCAGTTCGTTGGCGCTGATTTCTTCCACAATCTGACCGTGCTCAACAACGTAGTGACGGTCGGCTAACGGTGCTGCGAAGTGGAAATTCTGCTCTACCAGGACAATGGTCAGGCCCTTGTTTTTCAACGCGATCAGGACCTCGCCCAGCTTTTCTACGATAACCGGGGCCAAGCCCTCGGTAATCTCGTCCAGCAGCAGCATGTTGGCGCCGGTGCGCAGAATACGGGCCATAGCCAGCATCTGTTGCTCGCCACCGGACAGCTTGGTGCCCTGGCTGAAACGTCGCTCGTAAAGGTTGGGGAACATGTTGTAGATTTCTTCCAGGCCCATGCCGCCGCTGCGCACAACAGGCGGCAGTGTCAAGTTCTCCTGGACGCTCAGCGCGGAAAAAATGCCCCGATGTTCGGGGCAATACCCGACACCCAACCTGGCAATATGGTGAGGCGCACAGGACATGGTCTCCTCACCGTTAATCATGATCGAGCCGGTTCGCCGGCCAACCATATTCATGATGGCTTTGAGGGTTGTGCTGCGACCCGCGCCATTGCGGCCCAGCAAAGTCACCAGCTCCCCTCGGTTCACGACCATATCGATGCCGTGAAGGATATGGGATTCGCCATAGAAGGCGTGCAATCCCGAGAGGCGGAGCTGCTCGTACTCGCGATCGGAATGCGTGGTCATTGCGCTGCCTCCGCCTTATCGCTGTTAGCGGCGGGACCGCGCTCTCCGCTACCAGCACTGCCCATATAGACCTCCCGAACCCGTGGATCGGCCGAGACTGTGGCGTAATCGCCTTCGGTCAGGACAGCGCCCTGGGCCAGCACGGTGATGCGGTCACACAACTTGCTGACAACGCTGAGGTTGTGCTCAACCATCAGCACGGTTCGGCCCTCGGCAGCCTTTCGTACCAGTTCCACCACACGATCGACATCTTCCGAGCCCATGCCCTGGGTCGGCTCATCCAGCAAGAGGATTTCGGGTTCCATGGCAAGTGTGGTCGCCAGTTCCAACGCCCGTTTGCGCCCGTAAGCCAACTCGACGGTGGTGGTGTTGGCGAACTCGGCCAGACCCACAGCATCCAGAAGATCCATACAGCGCTGATTGAGCTTGTGCAGGGAATTACCGGATTTCCAGAAATTGAATGTATTTCCCTCAAATGTCTGCAGGGCCACCCGGATGTTCTCCAGGGCCGTCATGTGAGGGAAAACTGCGGAAATCTGGAATGAGCGAACAATGCCTCTGCGGGCAATGGCAGCCGATTTCAGGGGCGTAATGTCCTGATCCTTGAACAGGATCTGCCCCCGGGTTGGAATCAGAAACTTGGTGAGCAGATTGAAGACCGTGGTCTTGCCGGCACCGTTGGGGCCGATCAGGGCATGTATGTGGCCTTTACGAATCTTCAGATTCACGTCGTCGACCGCAACAAAGCCCTTGAATTCTTTTACAAGGTTACGGGTCTCCAGAACGTACTGTTCACTCATGAGCCAATCTACCTTTGTTATTGTTGTGCATGTTATCTATTTCACAGATTAGATTGACGTCTACGTAAACGTCAACACTTAATTCTGTTTTTTCTGTTCAGTCTCGCTACGCAAAAAGTCGCAGATTAATGCGACCACCTCATCGGTTTTCTCCAGATGGGGCGAGTGGCCGGTTTCCTCCAGAAAGACTGCCCGGGCATTGGCACCGATGCCGGCAACGATATCGGTCACCTGCTCCGGCACACCGTACTCGTCGTTCTCTCCCTGAATGATCATAGCCGGACATTCGATTGCCGCCAGCCAGCGACTGAAATCCATTGCTGCCTGGAACCCCTCGTCCCGCCAGACCGTCTGCCAGGCATTGAACAGATCATCAGTACGGTTGCCATGATACCGGGCCAGTCGATCCCGGATATCCGTCTCCCGATAGCGCACGGCCATTTCTTCTATGCCGGCAAGCGTCAGGTGATCGGCGTAGATATGTGCCGCCATGGTCACCAGCGCCTTCACTCGACCACCCAGGGCGCCTGCAGTGACAAGGGCAATGGAACCGCCGTCGCTGTGCCCGATCAGTACAACATCCCGGATTTCAAGCGTGTCCAGCAACCGGGGCAACCACTGATGACCGGCCACTTCCAGGTAATCGTATGGGCGCGGGAGCTCTTCGTCCGAGGAATGGCCATAACCCTGCCGGTTATAGATCAGCGCGTCGCAGCCGGTCGCCTTCGCCAGCTTTTCCGGGAACTTGCGCCACAGTGCGATGCTGCCAAGAGACTCATGCAGAAACACCAGAACGGGACCTTTCGGTTCCTTGTGCTGTATCCGCCTGACCTCCAGCTCAACGCCGTCACCCACCGGCACCATCATGTCTCTTACTTGCATGGCATTACCGGTTCGGAGGAATGGAATAGGTCATGGTGGAGTGAGCCACCGGCTCTTCCGCACCTTCGGAGTAGACAAACACCTCGCCCACTCCCATGGTTCTGCCAACCTTCAGCATGGTCGCCCGGGCCCAGATAGGCTGGTGGGCAACCGGTTTGCGCAGAAAGTTGATATTCAGGTTCGTGGTCACCGCCAGCGGCACCAGGCCGATTTTGCTCAACAGCGCGGCATACAGGGTAACGTCTGCCAACCCCATCATGGCTGGCCCGGAGACGGTTCCCCCGGGCCTGAGATGCGCCTCATCTACGTCCAGCTTCATTTCCGCCCAGCCATCCCCGAGCTTCTGCAGGGAGCCGTAGGCTTCCCCCTGCGGAAACTGTTCATCAAGGAAGGCCTGCAGCTCTTCAAACGTAATGATCATGCGCCAACTTCGTCCTTGGCCTGATTACGCAGAACGAACCGCTGGATTTTTCCACTGGGTGTCTTGGGCAGCTCATCAACAAACTCGATTTCCCGCGGGAAGGCGTGGGTAGAGAGCCTGCGACGCACCAGTTCCTGAAGTTCATCTTTCAGGGCCTGCTCGTCTCCAAGAGCGTAATCGCCCTTGATCACCACATAGGCCTTGATGATCGAACCGCGCTTTTCATCCGGCTTGCCGACCACACCCGACTCCGCCACAGCAGCGTGCTCGAGCAGCGTGCTTTCGACGTCCGCAGGCCCTACGCGGTAACCGGCCGTGGTGATGATGTCGTCATCCCGGCCACTGAAGGAGAAACAGCCATCGCCGTGATTTATCACCATGTCGCCGGTAAGGTAATAGCCGTTCACGAACGGATCTTTTTCACCCCAGGTGTAGCCGTCAAAGTGGAACAGCGGGGAGGCTTTCACGTCGACAGCCAGCTGGCCGACCTCACCCTCGCCTACTTCCTCGTTTTTCTCGTTCAGGGCGACAACCTTGTGGCCCGGGGACGCATAGCCCATGGAACCTTCGCGAACAGGATGCGCAAGGCCATGGAAGTTGCAGCAGGTCATGCCGGTCTCGGTCTGGCCGTAGTGATCTTTCACCGGGCAGAAATGGCGGTTGCGGATCCAGTTCACCACTTCGGGGTTGAGGGGCTCACCCGCACTGCTGGCTACCCGGAGACCGAGGTTCTCGCCTTCCGGCAGCACGTGATCGTTGGCCTTGAGCAGGCGGTAGGCCGTGGGCGCGGCAGCCAGGTTGGTGATCTTGTACTTCCGGATCATGTCGTAGGTGGATTCCGGGGTAAAACCACCCGGATTGAAGTGGGTCGCGTGGCCCATCAGCAGAGGCCCAACCACGGCATAGTAAAGCCCGTAAGCCCAACCCGGATCGGCCACGTTCCAGAACCTGTCGCCGTCCTGCAGTTCGATGGCGTACTTCATGTAGACATAGAACGCCAGCAGCGCCTTGGCGGGGACAGCAACGCCCTTGGACTTACCCACGGTTCCGGAGGTGAACATCTGAAGGAACGGATCGTCGCCCTTGATCATGACAGGCTCGAACTCGCTGGACTGAGCTGCCAGGGTCTGTTCGAAATCGGGAATGTCGGCGCCAATCTCACTGGCGTTGACACCAACAACCGGCGGGCAGACTTTAACGTCGTTCAGCTTCGGATAGTTTTCGGGATTGGTCACTACCAGCTTGGTGCTGGCCCGCTCAAAACGGTATTCAATGGCCCCGGAACCAAAGGCAGTGAACAGTGGCTGGTAAACGGCACCGGCACGGAGGGTTCCGGCGATAACGATCAGGAGCTCCGGAGTGCGCGGCAGGAGCGCAGCCACCCGGTCGCCCTTCCCGATGCCCTGGGATTTCAGATAATTGGCGAAGCGCGCAGAGGCCTCTTTCAGCTCGGCGAAAGTCAGACTGCCATCACCGCCATCCTCGGTTTCGTAGTAAAGAGCAACCCGACTGGGGTCATCCGCCCATTTGTCGCAGATTTCGTGGCACACGTTGAGCCCGCTATCCAGACGTCCATCCAGGATGTCCGCTTCCAGAGCAGCAGGATCGAAGTTGTTGTAAACGTCGGTATATTCCGGAAGGCTCATTCTCAACTCCTGTTGTTTTTATCATTGAAAGCACCGGTCAAGGTTTAGCACAGGCTTCACTTTACGTAAAGGTAAACTTTAGATGAAAAAGGCAGAAAACTTTGCCGGCTTATGAGGGAATCCGGGCGCGACAAAAAGCGCCAGCCCGGCACAGGAGTGGCTCAGAGTTTAGGCTTGATCGGTGACTGGTGCCGGGCAGAAAGGATGTGATGAAGGCTGTCGCAGTCCACCAACGGATCCTCGCAGTTCACCACAATCTCTGAACGGGCAATGACGTAGCCCTTACCGGTGATATTGTTGATGACAACATCGTATTCATCCTCCCGCTCAACCGAGCTGATCTCCCCGATAAAACCGGTCTCTCGGAGCGACACGGTTTCGAGCTTATCTCCCGGCCGGATGATGCCCTCGTAATGCATCAGGGCCAGGCGGGCAGAGGTGCCGGTGCCGGTGGTGCTACGGCAAATCACACCCGGATGCACGTAGGTCGCCGAACGGGAACGGTAGTAACCCTCGGCCACATGTTCCGTCGGCCCCATGAAGTGAAGGAACGGGAGCGGACCGACATCCCCGAGCATGTAATGGGAGAATCCGCGCTCGGCCTGCAAAGCCTCAACAATGGCATGGGCGGTCCGGGCAAGGTCTCGTTCTTCATCCAGGGTCAGGTCGAACCCCAACTCCCTGGCATCAACCAGAGCGTAGAATCCACCGCTGTAGGCCACGCTGTAGGTTACCCGGCCCACGCTGGGCACGTTAATCGTGGCTTGGTAGGTATGAATGTAACTGGGCAGGCCCTCGCAGGTAATTGCCTCGACAACACCGTCGTGGACCAGGGCATCTACCCGTACCAGCCCTGCCGGCGACTCCAGGAGAAAACTCTGCTCGCCTTCCTGCTTGGGCACAATCCCGGCCTCCAGCACGGCCGTCGCAGTGCATATGGTGTTGGAACCTGAGTAAATGGGGTAGCCCATCACTTCCATGATGATATAGCCGGCGGCGGCCCGGGAATCGGTGGCGGGCACCAGCAAATCCACAGACATCTCCGGAATGCCGTAGGGCTCTTCCAGCAGCAGCCGCCGGAGGCCGTCGGCGTCGTCCCTGAGATATTCCATCTGTTCACGGACGGTATCGCCGGGCAACAGATCAATACCACCGGTCACAATGCGGCTGACATCCCCGCCGGCATGGGTGTCCATCAACTGCAACGTCAGCTCCGGTTTCATTACACGTCCTCCAGGGACCAGTTCTTACCATGTTCTTCCCACTGTGCGTCGGGAACAATCACGATCTTGCCAAGATAATTGCTTCCACGGTTCACGAAGTACTGTTCCGCCCGATGCAGATCGGAGAGCCGGAAGGCGCCGTGCAGAACCGGTTTCAGTTGTCCGCCCCGGATCCAGTCCATCAGTTGCTCCGCTTCCTCGCGGGTGCCATGAGATACCCCAAAAATCTGCACCTGGTAGAGGTAGATCCGGGTCCACAGGATTTCGCTGATGTTGCCGCCGCTGGCGCCAGCAATACTGAGGCGCGGGTAAGTGCTACGGGCATTCATATCAAAAATCATGGTGTCGATGAACACATCGGTCATCTCACCGCCAACCAGGTCCATCACCGCATCAATCGGCTTGCCGCCGGTTTCCGCTTTTACACGTTCCACGAAACTGTCCATATCGGAACGATCCAGCACGGCCTCGGCGCCAAGGTCCAGCAGAGCAGACGCTTTATCCTGTTTGCTAAGGGCGTAGGGAATGGCGCCCATAATCCGGCAAAGCTGGATCAGAGCGGTGCCAACGCCACCGCTGGCACCGGTAACCAAAACACGTTCGCCAGACTTGATGCTGGCCGAGGTAAGCATGTGCATGGCGGTCTGGTAGGAGCACATCCCCATGGACGCTACCTCTGCATCCGCCAGTTCCGGGTTGGGAATGTGGTGAAACTGGTCTGCCGGGAGCGCCACGTATTCGGCAAAACCGCCATCAGCGCCGTGGCCGAAGTAATCGGGTGTGAGGTTAAGGTCCCGCCGGTCATTGGCGTAGATGTTGAAGTCCAACAGGCCCCGTTCGCCAATGCGGGACTCATCCACACCCTCACCAACCGCCGCGACACGCCCGGCAATATCCGCGCCCTGTATCCGCGGAAAAACCAGCGTGGGCTTGCCTCCCATCTGGAACGAGGTCATTTCACCCTTCTTGGTGGGATAAAGCCCTTCCCGCGCCTTTCGGTCGGTGTTGTTCTTCGCCGTTGCCGTCACCTGAACAAGCACTTCGCCAGGGCCGGGCTTGGGTACAGATACATCCTGGTATTCGAGTTTGTCGATTTCACCATGGCCGGTGAGGACCATGGCTTTCATGGTATTCGGGATCATGGGCAGGCGATCCTCCCTGGCTACTGAATGTATGGTATTCAGAGAGGATAGGTGAGTTTCCGTGACGTGTCAGGGCGTCTTGCGGGTATCCATTATGCCTGCAGGCTCATATTTGCAGGTGTAAGCGCAAGCTCAGGCAGCGATCTTCGGCAAGAAGGAGGTATCTACCCAGTAGCGCTTGGGATTTACCGGGTTGATGTAGACCGGTATCGATTCCCTCTGGATATGCTCCGACGGGTCAAACCACAGGTTGCCGCTTCTGAAGACATGGATATCGGCCGTGACCGGATTCTGCCACTGGCAGACGATCTGATAGGGGCTTTTGCCATTCATTACGATCATCTGGTTTTTTTCGACGCCCTGAAACATGCCCTGGACCAACTGGCCGGTTTTGCGGAGTTTTGCAGCTCCGCTGTTTCTGACGGCCGGCACAACAAACATTCCGGCTCCGATCATGAAGAAAACGCCGCCCAGTACGCCTACGACCAGGGCCGCTCCCCAAAGTGAAAAGAATCCGTCGATTCTTGCAGACCCGGCATCGCCGGGCATGAAAAGCACACGCACCGTCTCCCCTCGACTGTAACTGGGCGGATTACTGCCGCTGGATGATAGAAACTCAGTGAGCCTGCCCTGCTCGTCTTCAAAGCGGACGAGTGGATAGTAGGCATTTGAATCGCTGGAGCGCGATCGAATCAGATCGGTGACAACACCTGGCGTGGCTGTCGCGGTTTCAAGAAAGGTTGAAGTGCTCTGGAACGAGAAAAAGGCGCCGACAAGCATGCCGACACCCACGAGTGCAAAGATCACCCGTAGCGTGTTGAAGGTTTTCATAGTCATTCCTTTGAAGGTTTGTTTCTTCCTTGCCCGAAAACGCCCTGTTTTCGGGAGCTGAATTTATACTCGAAACGGAAGGGCTTGAAAGGCACAAAGTGAGACCTGTCTCGACCAATAAGCACAAACTGTCTCTAAGGTAATTCTGTTACATCACGCGAATTGGTAGAATGAATCCAACACATGGAGTGTTAATCCCGATGCACGGAGCAAGCATGCGTTACCTCGTTTTTTCTTCCCTTGTTGTTACTTCTACCCTTTCCGGCTGTAGCCTTTATTACGAATCCCAGGCAAAAGACATGGTCCAGAGACAGATGGACGCCATGGTTTTTGTGGAAGGTGGGGAGTTTATGATGGGGAATCCTGGAGGGTGGGACGGAAGCAAGGACAGCTGGCCCCCGCATAAAGTGGTTCTGGATGATTTCTATATTCAGAAGTACGAAGTAACACAAGGGGATTTTGAGTTGTTTATGGCAGTTACGGGGCATGAACCCTCAGATACCCGTTATGAGCAAATGCGTGATGAAACCCCGAAGAGATTCTCGGATGGTTTGCCGGCAATTGCATCATGGAGAGATGCAAAGGCGTTTTGCCAATGGTTGAAACAGGAGACGGAAGTAAAAACGTCATTGCCCACGGAAGCACAGTGGGAGTTTGCAGCTCGTTCACGGGGAAAACTGACTAAATACGCGACCTTGGAAGGCCAAGCAATACCAAATAAGACGATGGCCCCTGGCCCGGATCTATTTGAACGAGATGGTCACCCATTTGAAGGAATGCTACCCCTAAAACCGGGGACATTTCCGCCAAACGCAATCGGTTTGTACGACATGTCCGGCAACGTGAGTGAATGGGTAAACGACAAATATCTCAAAGACTATTATGAACGGTCCCCGACAAAGAACCCCGGGGGCCCAGACGAGGGCCAGAAAGATATCTTTGACGGAGAACTCTACCGTGTCGTTCGTGGCGGCAACTTTCACGATTTTGAAGGAAACACTACTGTTAGCCGTCAAAAAGGTTCGGAAACCCTGGCTGCAGAAACCAGAGGGTTCAGGTGCGCGATGAATTAAAAAGGATCCAGATTAAGCGACTGGGGCGGCATATAAATCAGACAACCACCTTTCAGCTGTCAGAGCATGCTCTGATCGAAACAGGCGCTTCACAAATAGTTTAACGTAATTCTTCTTTAGATCCTGAAAGCTGCCTTTTTGTTGAGCGCCGTTCCCCATAAGCTTCAATATTTCTATCAACTCCCTTTGACTCTTTACAGAGCTTACAACTTTCATGGCCGCTTGATCTGCCACTTTTCGGTAGGGGTCATCAAAGCTAAAAGAACCAGCTCCATCTCTCACGAGGATGGCCAAAATATCAGCCTTAGCACCAGGCGTGAGGTCAGAGACGTTTTCGCTATCTATGACACGTGCTGCAACATTCTTCAGGTTTGTATCTGGCGAGCTTAAACGTTGCCAGAAACTCTCGATTTTATCCAACCCTTGTTCGACGAGCTCCGAGAAATCCGTACTCGTGAAGACAAACGTTTTGAGCAAAAGCTCAAGCTGTGCGAATGCCCCTCGATCAATCCAATCCAAAAATCGGAAATCACTACGTTCTAGAGACCACCGAACGAATTTCGCCAATTCCCAAATCTGCTCCCCATTCAGTTCTGCCGCAACCCCACCACCCCCGCCGGGTCCGATTACGAGACGCCCCTTCAGAGTCATGTGCAACTTACCGTCAGCAAGAAAAACCCGATAGTCGAAACCGGCCCCTATCCCGGTTGATATGGCGAATTCAGGTTTAACCTCCAACAGAGATCGAAAATCTGAGTCGGCATAACGCTGACTGTCGGTGACCACTGAAGTCGTCTTCTCCTCATCTTGATAAGCCGCCTTCCACTTGATCCCAAATCTGGCCTCATTACTCAACGTCGCTCCAGCAAACGCTTGCCCGTTGGTCTCCCCGGAGATACCAACCTCCCCCGGCGCGCTGGATAACTTTGCATTGGCAGCGAGCGAGAGACAGGCACCAGCAAACCCCTGAATTCGGTACTCCGCATCGGCCCTGAAGTAGCCGCAATGAAGCCTTGTCTGGTTACCCTGGTGGTTCTCGTATTCGAGAATAACCTTTGCTCCCGTTTCATCCGGTATCCGGGCGGCAAAGGTCGCCTCTCCCTGTAACAAGCTGTAAGCACCCTGCATTTGGGTGCCTATGTAGGCCTCACCCTTCTGGGGGTCGTAGTTGGCTTCCAGACTGCACTGAGCCGCAAACCGGAACATCTGGGCTTCGGCAGTTACCGCGAAGCGCCCATCGTCGGTGGAAGCTTCCTTTTTAAATAATTCAATTTCCAGCTGATTGAAGAAGTTGTCCTCTTTGCTCTTCCACTCGGCAAATTTCAGTTTTAGCGACCGATTGTTCTTGAATGAGTCTTTCGCGTCGCCCCAGGCTCGCTCAAAATCGGCAGCGCTCATCACTGCACGAACATCCGAAGCCTTCAATGGCTTCCAGTTACTGCGTAATTGGTTCAGAACCTCCTGGCGCGCATAGCGGTAACCCCCGCCACCGGTGTGCTTTAGCTCAATCAGCGGGCGAGTTTTCATTGAATGGAGGCTTGGTTTCGCAAGAACATCAACGGCCGAAGGAGGGCTGGTTTCCACCAAGCGCCTCAGGGTGCTCTCAATATCAACGATGAGTTCCCGACGCTCCTGCTGCTCCCGACGATGTTTCTCCACTTCTTCGTGGTGAATGACATTCCAAAGCCGCACGGCCCAGGAGACTTTTTCGGCATACTCACTGACATAATCCATATACGGGATCAGCTCATCATCAAGCTCGCTCAGCCGTTTTTTCTTGTTTACCAGGGACTGGATATCAGACTCTGCAATGAAGTCCGGCCAACGAGTGTATTTTTTCAATTCGCCAGCTTCATACCTGATCTGGCGTATTTGCTGGCTATCTGCGTTCTTATCACTCTGAGCCAACCGGAAATGAATTTCTGCTTCCAGCGCCGCCCGAAGGAACCTGAGCCTTTCATCCATGGAATCCAGGTCCTGCTTACTGGCGTCGGTTATCAGCTCGTGAGCCTCAACCTTGGCCTTTACGCCTGGCAGCGTCGCCTCCAGTTCTGCACAAAGCGTTGCGAACACCTTTACCGAAAGCTGGTCCCTGGTATCGGTCAGAGTGCGTTGGCTGGCCGGAAACAGAATTTGGTTTCGAATCTGATTGATCTCATACTCAATCCGCTTTTCCCGTCGTCGCTGGTGTTCAAGTCGTTGCTGCTCTCTTCTCCAGCGTGCCTCGTAGTCCCTGAGAAGCTCTCTTGCGGTGGAGCTATGCCGGGGCTTCGGGAGCGCACCCAACTCTCTCAGCCTGCTCCAGGCCTTTTCCCGAGCCGCTGGTATACCCTCTTTTGGCCCTGCTTCCGCCACTCTCAACTCGATCAATGGTTCGTTGAGTGTTTCAATCTCCCGATGCAGATCTTTCAATTGAGTCCGGGTAAGGGCGTAAACGATATTCTCCTCCCCCGTGAGATGCACAAGCGCCTCACATACCACCGAGCACTCTGAACATTCGAGATCGTCCCTGGTGTCATCGTTAGCCGACAGAGCCGTTGGCAAATTACTCTGTTCACCTGACAGAACCTTATGTTGTGGCATCCCTGAGCTCCCATACGCTTTCCATAGCGGTCAGACGGTCGGCCGGCATCATGGCCGACTCATTCATGATTTCCCGAAAGTCTTTCAAACCAGGCAGAGGGGCACCATTGCGAATTCTTAGCCGCAACCAGCGCTCCTGTAATGAGGCGGACTCAAAGCCAAGGGTGAAGGCTTCCTGCAGTTGTTCTAATACCCAGATTCTGGGATCAGTGTTTTCTGGCAGGTACTCCCGGTAGACGCTCGCATAAGTCATTGCTCGATCTGCCAAGCGAAATCTCGGTAGCTCGGAAAGGTCAGCCTGAGACAATGAAACGGGCTGGCGATAGTCTTCGCTCTCGGTGTGATCGGGCGACTGGCATCCGTGCCAGGCGCCACGCTGGCTCCAATAGATTGTTGCTCCGGGGCGTACTATCCTTCGTGATCTTTTCGCGAGGGTAGCGATCAATGGCCGAAGAGACCTTGGCTCGTAAAACCGGAAAAGTCGTTCATCTGAATCGGCAAACGCCAGCAACAAGTCCTGAGCCCAACCAAAAACCCGATCGGGGCTTTCAGTCATTTCGATAAAGATACCAAGGGGCAACCGGGTCATCCGCTCTGCCAATCTTTCACGGAACTGGTGACTGCCAGCAAACTCCAGAAAAACCGGGCCTGATTGCCACGAGGCTTGCCATCGAGTGTTTTCCAGAAGACTCCGCCAATGAACAACTCCCTGCTGATCAAAGTCGTACAGAAATTTCAGGAACCGCTCATCAACTCCAAGGTCGACAACGGCATAGTCCGCCCGGGAGGGCTCCTTATTTAGCAACGACAGACGATCAAGCGTGCTGATGTAGTTTGCAGCGTCCATTCTCATCAAACTCGCAATCGGAAACGACTTGCGCTCCCTGGTTAGCTGATTCCTTCAGCAATGTTGAGTAATTTGCCAATACTTGAGAGGCACTTTTACCCGACCCCCTTTGGCCGGTCTCTGCAAGCCGTGCGGAGCCCTGGCGGCTGGACTCTTCAGCGAGTCCGAAGGGCAGCTCCGGTGTTTTACCTGCCACCCCACTTCCACTACCCGGCCCACCGCCGGAATTCATCCGCACCGCAGGCCCCGATACCGTCACGCCACTGGGATCCACCTTCACAAAGCTACCCCCAGCTTTAAGTGTCACTTCCGCGCCTGCTTCAATAACGATCTTCATCCCCGCCTTGTGATGAATCTCGCTGCCGGCTTCGATGAGCTGGCTTCTGCCCTGTTTGCTGTGATGACTGCCGTTGACGGTGAGACTTGAATCGCCGCTGATGCTTTCGCGGTACTCGCCACCAACAGTGCGGTGATCGTCGCCCTTGATGTGGTTGAACCGGTTATTCTCGACAGTGAGGTGGCTATCGTTTTTGATGACCTCGGTGCGGTTGTTCTCCGTGAGCAGGTCCAGATCCCTCTGGGCATGCACGTAGATCTGTTCCTGGTCCGCTTCATCCTCAAACCGCAGTTCGTTACTGCCCTCGCCCTTGTGGGTTTGGGTTTTCAGGGTGGTGCGGGTTTTGTGCTCCGGCAGCCCATAGGGTGGCGTATTGGTCATGTGATGGGTTCGGCCGGTGATGATCGGCTGGTCCGGGTCGCCATCCAGGAAGGAGACAATCACTTCGTGGCCGATTCGTGGCAGCGCCATGAAGCCATACTGGCCACCAGCCCAGCCCTGGCTGACTCTCAGCCAGGCGCTTGAGTGTTCGTCATTCTTCGAGTATCTGTCCCAGGGAAATCTCACCTTAACCCGGCCATGTTCATCGCAGTGGATCTCTTCGCCTTCAGGGCCGGTCACCATCGCGATTTGTGGACCGTCCATCAGGGGGCGGTGCAGCGTCTTCGGGCACCAGGTGAGGTCTCCAGGAACGGCATTGAACCGGTTGTGGTAGGTGGTGGGTTCACTGCCGCTCTCTTCGTCCAGGGCCTGGGGCTGGGTACCGGTGTGGGTGACGGCTGTCAGCAGCCATTCCCGGTTCAGGGCCTCGCTGTCGTGTTCGGTCAGTGCCACTTTCGCCCCGGCAGTGAAATCCGGGCGATTGCTCTCACCGGAGGCGGTGCTGGCGTCGTTGCGAAGGGATTGAAGCCGGGCTTCGGCAAAAGGCTGGCCGCTGGCGTCGGCCTTGAAGCGGCCGGGGTAGTCGTAGTGCTGGTAGTCCTCCCGGTGTTTCAGATCACCGGACGCATGCTCATGCATCAGGGCATAGGCCGGGTTTTTGAAGGTGTAATCCTTCATCGCCACGGAAGCCACCCGCACCCGCTCTTCATACCGGAACCGGAACACCGCCGGGCGCCGGGTGCTGCCGCCGGCGTTGGCGTTGTATTCTGCGGGCGACAATTTCGGGACATCGCCATGGTGGTCTGCGAGGATCAGGGCCGGCTGAGTCTCGCCGTCCACGCTGCCGTGTTCATAGCGGTAGTGCCAGCCCTCCTCGGCGGCCAGGCGTTCGAGAAAGGCCAGGTCGCTTTCCCGGTGCTGCACACAGTATTCCCGCTGCTCCGGGGGGCGCTTCAGATCGAAGACCGAATCGATAAGGCCGCGCTCTTCCAGCAGCGTACGAACGATGGCTTCAGTACTTTGAGTCTGGAAAATCCGGCTGTTGTGCATCAGGCCCAGGCGCCAGAGCGGCGGCTGGATGACCAGTCCGTAGCGGGTACGCCGGTGGCCGCTATCGCCCCGGGCAAATTCGTTAACCACACCGGTAAAGCGCCGGAGCGGCGTGCCATCCTGCCAGATCACGAGATCGACCGGCTGTTCCAGTATCTCCGAGGCCTGAATCGACGGGTCGGTACTGGCCAGCTCAAGGTGACCCTGGAACACCTCGGACAGGCGCTCGGTCAGTGTGAAGCCAACCACGGAAAATAAATCGGAGGGGAGTCCGCCAATACGGGCGGTAAACTGCAATCCGCTTGCCTGGGGCATATCTTCAATCCCTGAAGGTATGGTTATGTCCTGTTCCCGGCAGCTTTTTTCAACCGCATCCCTGGTTGGGCTACCGAATAACAACTGGCGGGAAAAGTACCAGCACTGACCCGGAAAATCCAGCGGCTGGTCGCAAAAACGGGAGGATGGTTGGGATCAGATGAAATACTTCATCTGACCCCGATAGCGCTTTACTCGGGCTTGTAGAGCCGCTGGATACTGGAGAAGTCGAGACTTCCATTGCCCTGCCCGGCGTGAAGCTGGAACAGGTTGCGGGCCAGAGAGCCCATGGGGATGGACGCCTGGTTTTTGACAGCGTTGTCGAACGCCAGGCCCAGATCCTTGGTCATCAGGTTCACCAGGAAACCGCCCTCGTAATTCCTGGAAGCAGGTACACCTTCCATGACGCCTGGCCAGGGGTTGTAAACGTTCAACGCCCAGTTGCCACCGGAACTCTGCTTCATGATTTCCGAGAGTACCGCCGGATCCAGACCGTTCTTCACGCCCAATGCCAGCGCTTCGCTGGTACCGGACATAAGGATGGCCAGCAGCATGTTGTTGCAGATCTTGGCCACCTGGCCGGAGCCGTGATCACCGGCGTGGAAGATGTTCTTGCCCATGGCTTCGAGAATCGGCTTGGCCTTGTTGAAGGCCTCTTCCGAGCCACCGCAAATGAAGGTCAACGTGCCTGCCTTGGCGCCGCCGACGCCGCCGGATACCGGTGCATCGAGGAACGGGATGTCCTTCGCTCTTGCGACTTCGGCCACGCCCCGTGCTGTTTCCGGAGCAATGGTGGAGGAATCGATAACGAGGGTACCAGCCGGCAGTTTCGCCAGCAGGCCATCATCACCCAGGTAGACGGCTTCCACGTGTTGCCCGGCGGGCAGCATGGTGATTACGCAGTCGGCTCCATTTGCGGCTTCGTGGGCCGTGTCTGCCGTTTTTGCGCCCTCGGATACCAGGGCTGAAACAGCGTCTTTCGAAAGGTCGAATACGGTGACTTCGTGGCCCGCTTTTACCAGGTTGCTGGCCATTGGGCCGCCCATGTTACCGAGGCCGATGAAGGTAATTTTTGCCATGTTCATTCCCCTTGTTCTTATAGTTTGAATGTTTGTCGGATTACGCTTCGCTAATCCGACCTACGGTTTGGTTGCACTCCGGGTAGGTCGGATTAGCGAAGCGTAATCCGACAACCAGGCCGGCTATCATTTAAAGAAATCGTCAATCCACGCACTGTCCATTTCGGCAATGGACGCATACCGCCAGCGGGGCTGCTGGTCCTTGTCGATCAGAAGCGCACGGATGCCCTCTGCAAACTCTCCTTTGGTCAGGCACTTGGTGGAGAGTACCAGCTCCTTGTCGAGCACCTCTTTCAGGCTGTCGTGTTTGCAGCCATGCAGATGGCGCCAGACCAGGGCCAGTGATGTGGGTGATGCAGCGGCCAGGGAACGGGTCGCTTTCGCCACCCAGCCGTCGCCACCGGACAGCTCTTTCAGCTGATTGACAGCAGCTTCCAGAGAGTCGGCATCGGTAACCCGGTTGATCTCGTCGAAATGGGTGCGCACCGGTGACTCCGGCATGGCATCAGCGCTCTGTTGCTCGAACTGCCGGAGCACACTGCCTACCACGGCGTGAGCGTCCTCGTCCTGCCAGTTGCGGTTGCACAGTTCAGCCACTACATCGGCTTTCAGATCGTGCCGGATGAAACGGTCTGCCAGGTCGGTGAACAGTGCATCGGCACCGTTGAGGCGAGCGCCGGTCAGGCCCAGAAACAGGCCGGTGCGCCCTGGCGTCCGATTCAAGAACCAGCCGGCAGCCACATCGGGATAGAGACCGATGGTGATTTCCGGCATGGCGAGCTTTGAACCCTCAGTCACGACCCGGTGGGAGGCACCTTCCATGATGCCCATGCCACCGCCCATCACAATGCCATGGCCCCAGCACACAATGGGTTTCGCAAAGGTGTGGATCAGGTAGTCCAGCTCATATTCCTCAGTGAAGAAGGCCTCTCCCTCACTGGCACTGGCACCCTGGGGCTCGGTCATACTCCGATACAGGGCTACGATATCGCCACCGGCACAAAATGCCTTGTCGCCTTCGGCCTCAAGCCAGACCGCCTGAATGGCCGGATCTTCAGCCCAGCGCTTCAGCTGGGGGGTCAATAGGCGAATCATCTCCAGAGACAACGAATTCAGTGTCTTCGGCGTGTTGAGCCGGGCCACGGCAATCAGCGCGCCGTCGCCCGTCTTCCATTCTTCAAAGATAATCGGGTGATCACTCATATCAGATCCTTGAGCCAGCGTTCAGGGCGCCGGCTTCAGCGGTTTTTCCATTCCGGCTTGCGCTTGTCGAGAAACGCATTCACGCCTTCTTTCTGGTCTTCGGTGGAGAACAACTCAACGAACAGTTCCCGCTCCATGCGCCAGCCATCATCGTGACTGCGGCCATCGCGGGCGCTCATCACCAGGGTCTTGCAACGGGCGGTGGACGACGGGCTCTGCTTGCACGCCATTTCAGCCAGCTCCAGGGCTTTCTCAAGGCTCTTTCCGGTCGGAACCACTTCTTCCACCAGGCCGATTCGCAGTGCCGTATCGGCTTTTACCCGCTCACCACAAAGAATCATCCGCTTGGCCCAGCCCTCACCCACCAGCCAGGGCAGGTTCTGGGTGCCACCGGCGCAGGGCAGCAGGCCAACGCCCGCCTCGGGAAGCGCCATCTGGGCATGCTCTTCGGCGATGCGGATGTCGCAGGCCATGGCGCATTCCAGTCCACCGCCCATGGCATAGCCGTTAACCGCGGCGATAGACACGCCCCGGAAGCGACCCAGTGTGGAGAAGGCCTCGCCGAACAGTTGAGCCATTTCATTGGCCCGGGCCTTGTCGCCATCGGCGAAGGTTTTCAGGTCGGCGCCGGCGGAATAGAACTTCTCACCCTGCCCGGTCATCACCAGGGCAAAGATATTCCGGTCTTCGTTCAGTTCCCTGACGATGTTCGTCAGGGCAACCAGGGAATCCTTGGTCCAGGTGTTGGCCGGCGGATTGTTGATGGTCAGTACCGCGATGTGTCCGCGTTTTTCGAGCTGGATAAGATCGCTCATGGGGATCTCCTTATTGAATCGCTTCAGCCACGCCGTCATCAAGCAGGCGACGGGCAACAATCATACGCATGATTTCATTGGTGCCTTCCAGAATCTGGTGCACTCTCAGATCCCGCAAATAACGCTCTAGCGGGTACTCTCGAATATAGCCATAACCGCCGTGAAGCTGCAGCGCGTCGTTGACGACTTCAAAACAGGCGTCGGTGGCGAAACGCTTGGCCATGGCGCAGTGCAGTGTCGCTTCCGGGTCGGCGTTGTCGAGCTTGAAAGCACCCAGACGAACCATCTGCCGCGCTGCGACCAGGTTGGTGGCCATATCGGCCAGCTTGAACTGCAAAGCCTGGAAGGCTGCCAGCGGTTTGCCGAACTGTTCGCGCTCATGCATGTAGTTACGGGCGCGCAGCAGAGCCGCCTGGGCACCGCCGAGGGAACAGGTGGCGATATTCAGCCGCCCACCATCGAGACCTTTCATGGCGATGGAAAACCCGTCGCCCTCTTCACCGACACGGTTACTGGCCGGAATGCGCACATTCTCGAGGCTGATCATCCGGGTCGGTTGGCTGTGCCAGCCCATTTTCTCTTCGTTCTTGCCATAGGAAACGCCATCGGCATCCGCGGGAATCACGAAGGTGGAAATGCCTTTGTAACCGGAATCCGGTGCTCCGGTTCGCGCCATCAACACCAGAATGTCGGTCGCACCGGCGCCGGAAATAAATACTTTACTGCCATTGATCACATAGCTGTCGCCATCCCGCACGGCCTTGGTACGAAGGCTGGCCGCGTCTGAGCCGGCGCCCGGCTCGGTCAGGCAGTAGGAGGCGAGCCACTCGCCACTGGCCAGTTTTGGCACAATTTCCTGCTTGAGGTCATCCGAGGCAAAGCTCGCGACCATCCAGGTGGCCATGTTGTGGATCGTGATAAACGCCGCAGTAGAGGGGCAGGCGGCGGCCAGTTCTTCGACAATGACCGAGGTGTCCAGCCGGGAAAGGCCCATGCCACCAAGCGCTTCGGGGGTGTACATGCCCATGAAGCCCATCTCGCCGGCTTCTTTGAGGACATCCTTCGGAAAGATATGCTCGTCATCCCACTTCGCCGCGTGGGGCGCCATGGATTTTTCCGCAAACGCCCGCGCCGCCTCGCGAAACGCCAGCTGGTCTTCAGTGAGGTTAAAGTCCATCGTTACGCTCCAGATAAAGAAGGCTTGGCATTGAACGGGGTGATACTGGTGATAAACAAGGGGCCGGAAACAAGTTCCGGCCCAAACACCCCACCTTCAACGCAATTAACGCAACTGGATAGAGAAGTTGGCTTCCGAGCTGGTCGTTTCACTGGAGAACCAGCGGGAGGTGACCGTTTTGGTTTCGGTGTAGAAGCGAACCGCCTGCTTGCCGTAGGCATGCTGGTCACCGTAGAAGGAACCCTTCCAGCCGGTGAACGAGAAGAACGGCAGGGGCACAGGGATGGGGATGTTTACACCTACCTGGCCTACGTCGATTTCATGCTGGAAGCGGCGCGCAGCACCACCGGAACTGGTAAAGATGGAGACACCGTTGCCATACGGGCTCTTGTTGACCAGTTCGATGGCATCGCCGAGCGTGTCGGTTTCCACGCAGGACAGTACCGGACCAAAGATTTCTTCGTTATAGATATCCATTTCGGTGGTTACACCGGAGAACAGCGTCGGGCCAACCCAGTTGCCATCCGGCAAACCGTCTACCGTACAACCACGGCCGTCCAGCAGCAGATTGGCGCCCTGGGCCTCGCCGGTTGCAATCAGGGACTCGATACGGTCTTTTGCCTTGGCGGAGATGATCGGGCCGTAGCTGGCACCGGAATCGTTCCACGCGCCGGGGCGCACTTTCGCCATGGCTTCTTTCAGCTCGGGAATCCACTGCTGGGCTTCGCCGACAAAAACGGCGACAGAAATTGCCATGCAGCGCTGACCGGCAGCACCTACGGAGGCACCGACCAGGGCGTTGATCACCTGTTGCTTGTCAGCGTCCGGCAGGATCACCATGTGGTTCTTGGCACCGGCGAAGCTTTGCACACGCTTCATGTTGCGAGTGCCGGTTTCGTAGATGTAACGACCGACCGGAACAGAACCTACGAAAGAGACGGCCCTGATGGCAGGATCAGTCAACAGGACATCCACCTGTTCCTTGCCGCCATGGACCACCTGCAGAACGCCTTTGGGTGCGCCAGCTTCCTCAAATAGCTCGGCCAGGCGCATGGGTGTCAGCGGATCCTGCTCGGAAGGCTTGAGGATAAAGGTGTTACCGCAGGCAATGGCCATCGGGAACATCCACAGCGGAATCATCGCCGGGAAGTTGAACGGGGTAATACCTGCGCACACACCCAGTGGCTGGATCCAGGAGTGGGTGTCCACTTCCCGGGCCACGTTTTCAACAGTCTCGCCCATCATCATGGAGGCAACGTTGGCAGCGTGCTCGACCACTTCAATGCCACGCCAGACGTCGCCCTTGGCGTCGTCAAAGGTTTTGCCGGTTTCCTTGGACAGGATTTCGGCTATTTCATCGTGATGTTCTTTCAGCAGTGCCTGGTAACGAAGCATGACACGGGCGCGCTCGGAAACAGGCACCTCCTTCCAGGTCTTGAACATTTCGCCAGCGCTTTCGATGGCCTTGCGCATTTCCGCATCGGTGGTGCAAGGCGCCTTCGCAATGACTTCGTTGGTGGCGGGGTCGGTGACGTCGATCCATTCATTGGTTTGGCTATCGACGAACTCACCTGCGAGATACAGCGGTACATTTTTCATGTTGATGTCCCTGTTTGTTGTTGTGCGGGAAGCCGACCCGAACCGTAGGGTTGCGGCCACGTTTAACCAAAGGCTAGCACGGGATCGACCAAGGGGTGATTGACTAAATTTCGCCCGTAATGGACTATCTTTCGATAAAGCTCAAACAAGCAAGACCAGAAATGACCCAAACCTCACAATGGCCAGTACCCAAGGACAGCATTCGTTATGTGGTGCCTGAGCCGATCATTCGACTGCTCGCGAGCCATCCGCTCACCCGGGACCTTTACCCCCTGGCGTTCGGCCACTATCGCCGCGCGGTGGGCCACCACATGCACCGGGAACACCACCACGACAATCTTTTGATCTACTGCACGGAAGGCCGGGCGTTCCTGAATGTTGGTGGCGAACCCTATACCGTGGAGGCCGGCGACCTGCTGCTTCTGCCGGCCGGCGCCAACCACCGTTACACCGCTGACCCGGACAACCCCTGGACCATCCATTGGGTACACTACACCGGGCCGCTGGCGGAGGATTTCCGCAATTATATGGGCTTTGACGGCCCCACCCATATTCGCCACCTGGGACGACAACCCCGGCTTCTGGTGGACTTCAATGGTCTGCTCTCGGTGCGACAGACCGGTTTCCGGGCCCGCGGCCTGATCCACGCGGCCAACCGGCTTCGGCAGCTGCTGGCTGCGGTTCCGATCAACGCCGATGAGACAGGCCACGAGCGGCAGGCAGAGCTGGAGACCATCCACAACTATATGCGGGAGCATCTGGATGAGCGCATCAGCCTGGAGCAACTGGCTGATCTTGCTGGCCTATCTCCGGCCCATTTCGCCACCCGTTACAGGGAACAGACGGGTACGTCCCCAATACAGCATTTTCTGCACCTCAAGGTAGAGCGGGCCTGCCAGATGCTGGACACCAGCAGCCTGAGCTTTGCGGACATCAGCCGACGGCTGGGCTACGACGACGCCTACTATTTTTCCCGGCTTTTCAAGAAGGTAATGGGCCAGTCACCCCGGGACTACCGGCATACCGCCCGGCACTGACCGGTCGCCCGAGGCCAGATTGTAACCTGCCGCTTGCTACGACTTTTGTTGTAGGTGCCAAGGGGTTAGGCTTGGTGTATCGAATGACACAAAGAGTGAGCTCATGGCCATATACACCATTGAAATTGATGAAACCTTTGACGTACCCCGAGGACGGGTTTTTGCGCTGTTCGCCGACCACTACCGTTTCGGAAAACTGCTGGGTGCACCGGTCAAACGTATCAAGGACAGCGATGAGGCCGACCCAAACGGTACCGGTTCCGTGCGCAGGATCGGCATCGGGCCAGTGGGCCTGGAGGAAACCGTGACCAATTTCGAGCCGGATTCACTGATCGAGTACACCATCACCGGCATGAGTCCGGTACGCAACCATCTTGGGCGAATCCGATTTGAGGAGACACCGGAAGGCCACACCCGGGTGAACTACACCATCACCTTTGAGGACATTGTGCCGTTCACCGGAAAGATGGTCAGCAGCGCCCTGGAACAGGGCATTCGCCGTGGGATCAAGCGGGTACCTCGGCTGGCCTGACGGTCGGCAACAACAAATCGTTACTTGAGGAATATCAGAGAATTGACCTGAGGCAAGAGTTGGCATTTGTCAATTTTGTAATCTCCGCGCAGCTTGCAATATCCGGCCATTCCGGCCGGGTCACACTGAATTCAGCGGGAGACCGAAATGGCAGCCGAACCCATTGTCCTGTTCGATGACGGACACCACAAATGCCTGATGTTCGATTCCCTGGTAACCGGTGAGGGCGTCCAGTCCAACCAGTTCCTGATTGTCGACGGCAAACACGAAGCACTGATCGATCCGGGCGGCGACCTGACCTATACCCCATTGTCCGTGGCCGCCTCGCGCTATATGAACATTCGCGACATGGACTACGTGTTCGCCTCGCACCAGGATCCAGACATTATCGGCGCCATCGACCGCTGGATCGTGCATACCCGTGCCAAAATCGTCACCTCGAAACTCTGGGCCCGGTTTCTTCCGCATCTGGTCTCCGGTTATGTCACCAGTCAGCTGAGTGGCAGTGTGTACGACCGCATCATCAGCATTCCCGACGCGGGCGCCAACGTTAAGTTTGGCGACTCGTTCCTGCAGTGCCTGCCAGCCCACTTCATGCACTCGGTCGGCAACCTGCAGTTCTATGATCCGGTCTCAAAAATTCTGTTCTCAGGGGATTTGGGCGCCTCCCTCGGTGGCGAGGATGACCACCTCCCGGTGAAAGATTTCGATAAACACATACCCACCATGATCGGCTTTCACCGACGCTATATCGCCTCAAAGAAAGTATGCAAGCTGTGGGCGAACATGGTTCGTGACATGGACGTGGCGATGATCGTGCCCCAGCATGGCAAGCGCTTCGAGGGCCCGGTTATGGTTGACCGCTTCCTGAACTGGGTAAGCGATATCGACTGCGGGATCGACCTGATGAGCCAGGACAACTACCGGCGCCCGGTCGATTACGTTTAACCCCTGGAACAGGGGCCAAATAAGCCTGTCCCAAACCGGCAATGTTGAGTAAAATCCGGCCTTTTCCAGAGAACCAAGAGGCAGCGCAGATGGGCAGAGCCTACCAGAACCGCAAAGAATCCATGGCCAAGACGGCTGCGGCGAAAACCAAGGTCTACAGCAAGTACGGCCGCGAGATTTACATGAGCGCCAAGTCCGGAGGCCCTGATCCCCAGGCCAACCTGTCCCTGCGCGGGCTGATCGAGCGGGCGAAGAAAGACCAGGTGCCCTCGCACGTCATCGAGAAGGCCATTGACAAGGCCAAGGGTGGCGCCGGCGAGGACTATGCTGCAGCCCGCTACGAAGGCTACGGACCGGGCAACTGCATGGTGATCGTTGACTGCCTCACCGACAATCCGAACCGCACCTTCGGCGACGTGCGCCTGGCCTTCACCAAGACCAAGTGCAAGATCGGCACTCCGGGCACTGTGGCCCACATGTTCGACCACAGTGCTATTTTCGCGTTCAGGGGCGAGGACGAGGAAGCCGTGCTGGAAGCGTTGATGGAAGCGGATGTCGACGTCACTGACATCGAGAATGAGGACGGCATGATCACCGTGTTCACCCCGAACACCGAATACGCCAAGGCCCGCGAGGCACTGGTGAATGCCATTGAAGGCATCGATTTTGAAGTGGATGAAATCCAGTTCCTGCCCAAAACCACCACGCCGGTGGAAGGTGACGACATCCCCATGTTCGAGAAATTCCTGGACATGCTGAACGAACTGGACGACGTGCAGAACGTGTTCCACAACGCCGAACTGCCAGATCAGTAAACAACCCGGGCCTCCGGCCTTGCAGGAAGATAGCACCATGCAGCAGAACGCTCCCGAGAACCGCAAAGCGCGTGTGGTGGTCCTGAAAACAGGCTCCACCTACCCGGACATTCGGGCAAGGTTTGGCGACTTTGACCAGTGGTTCCTGCGCGGGCTGTCAGAGGAGCTGGAGATCACCGTGGCTGACGCCGAAGCCGGCGAACTGCCGGGGAACCCGGAAGACTGGGACGGCATCGTGGTGACAGGCTCTCCGGCCATGGTCAGCGACCGGGCCGAATGGAGCGAGAACGCGGGGCGTTGGCTGGCAAAAGCGGTCAGGAGCGAAATTCCGGTGCTCGGCGTCTGCTACGGGCATCAGTTACTGGCCCACGCACTGGGCGGGGAAGCGGGTTACCACCCGGACGGCCGGGAAACCGGCACACACGACGTTGAACTGCTCCCCGAAGCCGCTTCCGACGCCCTGTTCCGGGAGCTGCCGAAAACATTTCCGGCCCAGCTGACGCACCGGCAATCGGTGCTGCGCCTGCCCGAAGGAGCGGTGCTGCTGGGACGCAACCGGTTCGAGCCCCATCAGGCCTTCAGAGTTGGCCCCTGCGCCTGGGGCGTGCAGTTCCATCCGGAATTCACAGACGCCATCATGAGTGCTTACCTGAAGGTACAGGCGCCGGATCTGACCCGGGAGGGTCTCGATGCGGATGCGCTGATCGCCAGCGTGAGGCCAGCGCCGGATGCGTCCTCGTTGCTTCCCCGTTTCAGCAGGTTTGTTCAGGATCGAATCCGATAAGACGCGGGCCGTCCGCTACTGTCAGTCGAGGATGTAGGCGGTTTTTTCCAGTGCCTGCTCTTCTTCATCGGTGAAACGGAACTCATTCCAGCCAATGCGGATCATGTCGTTGCTGTTGAGACGCTGCCGATCAGCCACCCGCAGTTCGTTCACAAAGGTGCCATTGGTACTGTTGCTGTCGGTGATATAGTAGTCCACCGTTCCCTCAAGATAGGCATTGGGCACTGCTTCTATCAGGGCGTGCTGGCCGCTCACAGAAATTTCATCGATCTGGATGTCGTTATCCGGGCGCCGGCCAATGCGGGTTTCCGGCCGGCCGAGTTCAAAGGTGTTAACAACGACGTTATCCACCAGTTGCGAAAGCGAAGCCATGTCAGTTTCCTCAATACTCTACAGTCAGTAATACCACAGACACATTATCACCGGCCTCGTTTGCCAGGCCGGCGTCAATCATTGCCTGAGCCGTGCGCTCCATGCCGTCACTTTCCTTCAGGATTTCAAGCCAACGGGTTTCCGGAACAGAGTCGGTTAACCCATCGGAACACAGCAGCAGCACATCCCCCTCATCAAGGGTTTCACGCCGATAACTGGGATCAGCCTGGTCTACCGCTCCCACTGCCCTGGTCAGAACATTCCGAAACGGCACATTGGGCACATCAGTCTCCGTAATGCTGCCGTCTTCGAGCATGTTCTGGACGACGGTGTCGTCCCGGGTCAAGCGCAGTGCCTGATTACCTCGCAGGCTGTAACACCGGGAGTCGCCGATATGGGCAATATGCGCCTGGCTGCCACTTACCCAGGCTACTACCAGTGTCGTGCCCATTTTTTCCAGCCTTGGATCCTCTGAACGCCGGCTGACTATCCGCTCATTGGCCAGCGTGAAAGCACGTTCAAGGCTTTCCCTGATGGCTTTGTCGGTAATGTCAGAGGAGGCTTGGGCGATTTCCGGCCCGAGCGATTCCATGACCGCATCCACCGCAAGGCGGCTGGCAACTTCACCACCCTGATGGCCGCCCATACCGTCGGCGACCACCAGCAACGCATGGTCCCCGGACTCAGCGATTCGCCAGTCCACAACATCCTGGTTTGACTCCCGGACGGCACCCCGGTGGCTCTGGCCGGCAACGTGATATCTCATCAGGACACCTCCTGGCCTGCTTCGCGAACGGCAAGACGACGCACAGCCTCGGCCATGGTGGCTGCGCTGGCGAAGCGCTTGTCCGGCTCGCGCTGGATGGCCTTGTTGATCAGGCGGACCACACCGTTGGGCAGATCCGCATTGAACTCACGGACGCTGCGCGGGCGCTTGTTAAGAATCTGATAGGTCAGATTGGCCAGTGTATCGCCCTGATAAGGCGTCTCGCCACTGACCAGCTTGTACAGAGTCACGCCCAGGCTGTAGATATCTGAAGCCCCGGTCACCTTCTGGCCCTTCAGCTGTTCCGGCGACATGTACAACGGGCTACCCATTACCGCGCCGGTGCGCGTTCGCGAGTCGTCGGAGATCTTGGCAATACCGAAATCAGTGATCTTTATGTCGCCGGTATCGGGGTTGAAGATGATGTTCCCGGGCTTGATGTCGCGATGGACAATTTTCTGGCTGTGGGCATAGGCCAATGCGTCCGCCACCCGGGCAACGATATCCAACACCTTGGGCAGGGGCAGTAACCGACCGGTTCTGCCGAACTCACTGAGCGGACGCCCCCTGGCATAGTCCATGGCAATGTATGCCAAGTCTGCCTCCTCGCCAACGTCATACACGGTAACGATAGCGGGGTGATTCAGGCGCCCGGCGGCCTCCGCTTCCCGGAAAAATCGTTCCTTGAGATCCTGAAGCAGGCCATCATCGAACGCCTGGTAGCTGAGAGTCTTGATGGCAACCGTCCGGGCAATCTTCGGATCCTTGCCCAGGTAAACCACACCCATGGCGCCGCGGCCAATCTCCCGCTCGATCTCATACCGGCCCAGGGTTGGACGACTGACCGATGATTCCGGCATCAGCAGGGTACGGGTAGCATCAAAACTCCCGGCCTGCATCAACGAGTTGTCCGGTGTGAGTTTTTCCAGCGCGGCGAGTCGCGCGGCGGTATCCCGAAAGCCCTTCTTGCGTTCCTGAATACTGAGATAGGTACTCACCGCCTTCTCGTATTGGCGCTTGCGTTCCTGCTGTATGGCAATGTCGTAGCGTAGTTCGAGCTCAGCGTCACATTTCGGGCAAAGGCTGAGCGTCTCGAGAGCCTCGTCGGTGTGCCCCTGCTGAAGAAACACCTTGGCCAGCTTGAGGCGAGCATCCCGGACATTGTCTGTCAGGGCCCGGATGTGTTTTCGGGGCTGCAGCCAGAAGAGCATCACCACATAACCGACCACCAGCAGCGTCAGGATCACTCCGAACGGCACCCAGGCGCTGCGGTAAAACATCAGGGCCGCCTGTATGACCACCAGGGAGCCACCAAGTAACAGGGTAACAGGCAGGGAAACCGCCGCGCCCATCGCGGGAATGGCCAGCATCAGGTATAGCGCGGTGATTGCCAGACCGGCAATAACCGCCATATCAGACCAATGCGGTTCTGAAAGCCCACGGTCTGCCATTGCCGGGCCGAAAGCTTCCTGCGGAAGTATCGTCGCGGCAGCGCCGTCCGGCACCCCAAGGATACTGAACAGAGCCCTGTCGGCCCAGCCAACAACGGAGAGCTGGTCGCCCACCAGGGCAAAAGCCACGGCCAGAACGAGCACGACCGCCCGCAGACTGAACAGACGGGGTATGAAAGAGAGTATGGCGTTCACAGGCAACTTTGCTATAAATGGTTGATCTGACTAGTTTAGAAAGCGTTCGTGCGGGGCGATACCACTGCCGGGGAGTTTTTTGTAAGTGTTTGTTTACCTGCGAGGACGGTCACGTATAGTGAGGTCGCCGTTTACCTCAAGGACGATGGGAACACACCCATGATACTGAAGTTTCTGATTGTTCTGGTGCTGCTCACTCTGATCGGCATCGGCCTTTACCACACCAACAAACCCCTGCCGCCGGGCATCAGCTATCGGGGATCAGCGTTGCCGCTGGAAGCACCGGTCTTGCTAACGGATGTCACCCGCCACTACCAGGATGGCAGGGACGAACAAGACCATGAAATCTTCAACGAGGTGTTCCGGCTTGTCGGACAGGCCGAGGAGTTCATTCTCATCGACATGTTCCTGTTCAACAGCGCCAGGCCGAAGGATGTGGTTCACCGCCCTTTGGCCCAGCAGCTGACCGAGGCCCTGCTGGCCAGGAAATCGGAGAAACCGGAGCTGTCCATTACCGTTATCTCCGACCCCCTGAACACCATGTATGGCGGCACTACTTCCCCCTGGTTTGAGGCTCTGCGCAGCGGCGGCATCACGGTTGTGGAAACCGCACTCCGCCCGCTCCGGGACAGTAATCCAACCTGGTCCGCGATCTGGCGCCTGTGTTGCCAGTGGTTCGGTAACAACCCGAGCGGCGGCTGGCTGGACAACGCCCTGGGCACCAGGCCTGTTACCGTTCGCAGCTATCTTGCACTGCTGAACTTCAAGGCAAACCATCGCAAGGTTGTGGTCGCCGATGAGGGGGGTTCCCTGAGAGCCATTGTCACCTCGGCCAATCCCCACGACGGCAGCAGCCGGCACAGCAACCTGGGGCTGAGCTTCAAGGGGCCCGCAGTGGTTGACCTGCTGAAAAGCGAGCGGGCCGTTCTCACGATGTCCGGCGGGGATGCCAGGGGGCTTGAGGACTGGATCAGCCGGGCGTCCGTCGTCGAGGACGCCAGCACATCTGAGGCTGGCAGCGCGGCCGTTCTGACGGAATCGGCAATACTCGACCGGGCCCTCGAAATGATCCGAGGTGCCGCAGCGGGCGACAAGCTGAACCTGGCCATGTTTTACCTGTCCCATCGCGACATTGTCGAGGCCCTGACCGGCGCGGCGGAGAGGGGCGTGACGCTGCGGGTTCTGCTCGATGCCAACAACGAGGCCTTCGGCCACCAGAAGAGCGGCATTCCCAACAGGCAGGTCGCCATGGAACTGGTCCGTGCGGGCATTCCGGTACGTTGGTGTAATACCCTGGGTGAGCAATGCCACACTAAACTGCTGATGTTGGACAAAGAGAACGATGCAACAGAGCTGCTGCTGGGCTCGGCCAATTTCACCCGGCGCAATCTCGACGATTTGAATCTGGAAACCGATGCCTGGATCTCGGTGCCGAACCAGTCGCCGGTTGCCACAAAGGCCCGCCGTTTTTTTGATGAGCAGTGGCAAAAAGGCCCTGGTGACGATCCGGTCATAAGCCAGCCCTATGAACGCTGGGCCGACGAATCCAGACTTCGCTACTGGCGCTACCGGATTATGGAGGCGACGGGCCTGTCGACCTTCTGAGCAGAACAGGACAAGAGCCATGACAACACTCGTGCATGCACGCCCGATTGCAGAGCGCATCGACTGGCTGATGGACCTCAGCCGGGCCCACTCAGCCAGCTTCTGCAGCCCGGAAAACCATCTGGCCCGGCAGCGCTATCTGGCGGAGCACGACACCCAGATCATTGCCATGAAGTGCATGGACGGTCGTATTCACCTGCCCTACGTGACCCAGACACCCCTTGGCGTCATTCATCCGTTCCGGAACCTTGGCGGCATCTTTGAGCTGGGTTGGCCTTACCTCGGCGATATGCTGGCCGATACGGTCCAGCAGGCTGTCAGCCAGGGCCGGCGGGTACTGATCATCATCACCTACCATTACTCAAAAGGGGTCCGGGAGCGGGGCTGTGCAGGCTTTGACTGTGACCGTGAGGCGGCCATGAATCATGCCTTCCAGATCCGTAGCCAGGTGGAAAAGCTGTTTGGCACCGGCCATCGAACAGTCTATCCGCTGGTGTGTGGTTTCGAGAGTGATGAGGATGCACTGGTTCTGCATGGCAGCCCCGAGCAAACACTGGATCTGTCAAACATCCCCGAATCAAGGCTGGACGATATGCCAGCGGAAATCGCAGCCCTGTGCCCCGATATGCCAGCTGCCGTTCAGCGGGATCTTCTGCCTCTGGTCCAGGGCAACATCCGGCATATCAACGAAATCCGTCAGTTCGACCGCGAGCTCAATATCGAGCACCGGGAATGGGTTATCTGCCTGGGGCGGGGCTTCGATTTCCTGCATGCGCCCAATGTCGCCCTGATAATCGGCCCCTACAGCCCGGACCTGTCCCATCCGATCCGGCAGGCGGCCGGGATCATCACAAACAACATGGACAGTGGCCGGATTCCAGACGATGGCTTCCTGCTTTTGTGCTCCGCGCCTTATCAGGAGCCGGGCACCCAGAAGGCCCGGGCAGAACTGAAATCAGAATTTCTGTCGGAGTTTGCCAGCGGCGTGATTCGCCAGGCCTATCCGGAGTTGGCGGAGCGCATGATCACCCACTCTGCCATACTGCATTGGCCCGAACGAAAACTGCATCTACGCTGAATCTGAAGGTTTCGTATGTTGAGGGAACGTCGTGTGATGTTCTATCGTCCGGGTAATACAACACAACTGAAAGCATCAGTTGCACCGGAAGTAGCCAACAACAGGAGTGACCCATGTCAGGAATTCGCAAGCATCTGAGGTACGTTTCTTTTTTCATGGCCATGATGATGGCTCTTGGCTCCGTCTGGTCGACCACGGCAACCGCCGGCATGGTCGGAACCGGCGAGATGATCGGGCAACAGCAGGTGGAACTGGATCGACAGGAGCTGATCAACATGCTCGACCGGCAGGAGGTTCAGGACACGCTGGCAGATCTGGGGGTAAGCCAGGACCAGGTCAAGGAACGGATCCAGAACCTGACGCCCGCCGAACTGGCGGATTTTGAGCGTCAGCTTGCCGAAGCGCCCGCGGGCCAGGATGTTGTCGGCATCATTGTGCTGTTCCTGCTGGTGTTCATCATCACCGATATGCTCTGCGCCACCAACATCTTCCCGTTCGTGAACTGCATCCGATAGCGGCAGGCTGTGACAGTCGCTTTTTCCGCTATCAACAGCAAAGCAACCGCCTGCAGACTGGCCCTGTTTTTTCTGGTCAGTGTGCTGGCCGGTTGCGCCACTTCTCCGGACTGGCCTGAACCAGAAGGCGGAACCGCCGCTGACAACCGGCCAGAGCAGCTGGTTCTGGACGGTGTTCCCTTTTTTCCCCAGGAGCGTTACCAGTGTGGACCAGCCTCGCTGGCCATGATGTTGAACAGCCAGGGCCTTGAGACCAATCCCGAAATCCTGAAGGAACTGGTTTACATACCGGGGCGGGAAGGTGCGTTACAGGTTGAAATGGTTGCCGCTGCACGGGCTCACGGAATGCTGGTTTACCCGCTGGACGGGACCCTGGAGAGCCTGCTGGAGGAAATCGCGGCAGGCCACCCGGTGCTGGTCATGCAGAACCTTCGTTTTGGCTGGTGGCCCCAGTGGCACTTCGCCGTGGCGATCGGTTATGACGCCGGGGAACGGGATCTGATTCTCCATACTGACACCCGGAAACGTCAGTCGGTGGATCTGGAGGTGTTCAGCAATACCTGGGGAAGAGCCGACAACTGGGCTGTTACCATCCTCCCGCCGGATAAGGTGCCTGCAACCGCCAAGCCGCTCCGGTTTCTCAAATCAGCCCATGATCTGGAGACGACAGGACGAACCACGGCCGCCGGCGTCGCCTACAAGACTGCGGAAGCCACCTGGCCGGACCAACCGGCAGCCATTATGGCCAGAGGCAATCTTGCCTGGCAGCTGGACCGCCAAAGCGAAGCAACCCGGCACTTCCTTCGCACGGTAAAACGCTTTCCGGAATTCGCCGAGGGCTGGAACAACCTGGCATTCGCGCTACAGGCAGGCGCATGCCCGTCTGCCGCTACCCGGGCCGCGAAGTGCGCCGCCACCCTGGCGCCGGACCGTTTTGGTGACTCGGAATTGCTCAATAACGGGGACCCTACAACAGCGGAAGGCTGTCCTGTGCTGCCGCAATGCCTCCGTCAAACGCGCTAAACCGGTTTCCTGAACAACGCCACATCCTTTCTCGGAATCTCCAGTTGCCAGCCGAACTTGTCGGCCAGCAGCTCGAAGGTGGATTCCCGGTAAAAAACCACATGGGTCGGGTCACGGCGATAATGCCAGTTGTCGAACCGGTCATCGTCCGTCTGGAAGCACGTCATCACGCCCAGCCAGCCGCCGGGCCTGAGCATCCGGTCGAGATCCCGGAAGACGCCGGCAGGCGCGTAAAGATGCTCCACCACTTCGGTACAGGTGATGAAATCGTAGGTTTGAGCCAGGAGCGCTGAAGAGGGGTAAAAGTAGGGATCGTAGAGACTGACGGCCATGCCTTCCGCCTCAAGCATTTGCGCCAGTGCCGGGCCCGGTCCGCAGCCGAAATCCAGCCCGCTGGCGCCCGATGGCAGACGTTCAAGCAGAGGTTCCGTCAGTTTCGAGAGGAACTTCCGGTACCCGGGATCCGAAGGATCATTGTCATGCAGTTGATAGATATCCTGCTCCTGATCGGGCGATAACCGGCAAGATTCATCCATCACCGTGGCCTCGCAGACATCACACCGGAGGTAACGCTGGGTCTTCACTACCCGGAAATCCGAGAGACTGCCCCGCTCGCACACCGGACAAAGGCTCATTCTTTCACCTCGGATCAAGTCCTGCCGCCGCCCTCATGCGGGCATCGAGGTCCCGGGCGTCAATCTGATCGGACGCTATTACCTCTGCACGGCTGTAGGCCTGAGGTTCACCCTGAACGACCGTTAGGGCGCCATCAACAACATTAATCGCCCGCCATCCGTCAATGGTGTGGACCACAGCCTTGAAGCGAACAAAAGCTAAGTCCATGGCCATAACCAGCAAGGCATTTTCATCCAGTATCAGTTCAGGGTGGATCCGCCAGCCGACACTGAAGTGCCCCTGACCCTGATTGGTCATCTGCTGCCAGGGTTCATCATCGATGGACGGTGCCGGCGGCACGGCCTTGTGATGGTGGTGATGGTGAGCATCCGGATTGGTCACCGGCAGGGCATCTGATTGGCCGTCCAGCCATCCCGGTGCAAGCTGTCCGAACCGGGTATGGTGAATGGCCCGCTTGCCCGGCTCCAGTTGCCCTGCCCAGTCATCGAAATGAGTCAGCTGTTCCGGGGTGCAAATATCGGTCTTGTTGGCGACGAGAATATCCGCTGCAGCCACCTGGTCCCGGAACTGCACATTACCGAGCACCTTCGGCTCTTCGAGTCTTCGGGGGTCCACCAGGCAGATCACCGGGCCCATGGTGAGCACATCGCGGTAGTGCTCGCTGGTCAGGGTTTCCAGAATCTGCGAGGGGTGACCGAGACCTGTGGGTTCAATCAGCAGCCGATCCGGCTTTGCCTTTTGAATCAGCTGGTTGAGCCCTATCTGCATCGGCAGTCCGGCAACGCAGCACATGCAGCCGCCGGGTATTTCCTTGATGAAAGCGCCTTCCGTCTGCAGCATGGCACCATCAATGCCCACCTCGCCGAACTCGTTGACCAGAACCGCCCAGACTTCGTTTTCCGGTTTGCTTTTCAGAACATCCAGGATGGCGGTAGTTTTACCAACACCGAGAAAACCAAGAATCAGGCTTGTTGGAATGGGTTGCTTCATGAGCCGGAACGATCCTTCTTCAGGAACATACCGACAGCCTTATCCGATAACAGGACGTGAGCAAGTGCCGGGTACGGCAGGTAGTGGACAAACAGGGTAGCGAGAGTGACTGTATCCATGCCTGCATCCAGGAACATCCAGGCCCCGAACGCGGCAAACAGGGCTCCGAGAAAACCGCCATAGATCCAAAGCGCCCGTGAACGCTCCTCCGGCATCGGCAAACGCTCCAGGGTCCGGGCGATGGAGAAACTCATATAGACGGCAATCAGGGCAGCAATGACCAGTGAGGTCAGCATCCCGGTGAATCCGATCAGATAACGAAACAGGTAGTTGGTCAGGAAAAACAGGGCAATGCAGGTAACAGCAACGATGGTGATGCGTGTCTTTTCCATGGCGGCTCAAGGTTTGTTGGTTTTTTGGATAGGCGCAAAGAATGGCAGAGACGCCCGGAAAGAACCACCCCTGCTGCGACCTGGGTTACAGACTGATATGATGCCCGACATTCTCACTGGCAACCGGACAACCGATGACCACTGGCAACTCCACCCGGCTCAACAAATACATCAGCGAGAGCGGCATGTGCTCCCGCAGGGAGGCCGATCGCTATATTGACCAGGGTAACGTCTACATCAACGGCAAACGGGCCACGGTGGGCGACCAGGTGCTTCCCGGGGATACGGTCAAGGTCAATGGCCAGGTGATTGAGCCGCGTGCGGAAGAAGACCTGGTATTCATTGCCCTCAACAAGCCTGTTGGCATCGTCAGCACCACCGACAGCGCCGAGAAACACAACATTCAGCGCTTCGTCGGTCACAGCGAACGCATCTTCCCGATCGGACGACTGGACAAGGACTCCCAGGGCCTCATCTTCATGACCAGCAACGGCGATCTGGTCAACAAGATCCTGCGGGCGGGCAACAACCACGAAAAGGAATACCTGGTTACGGTCGACAAACCGGTAACCGGGGAATTTATCGAGGGAATGGCCAATGGCGTTCCGATCCTCGGCACGGTGACGAAAAAGTGCAAGGTGTCCCGGGAGTCCCGGTTCGTCTTCCGGATCACCCTGGTTCAGGGCCTCAACCGCCAGATTCGCCGGATGTGCGAGTATTTTGGCTACGAGGTTACCAAGCTCGAACGTATCCGGATCATGAACGTGAGTCTGAAAGGGCTTGCGGTGGGCCAGTGGCGGGACCTGACCGAGAAAGAGCTGGCCGGGCTGTTCGATGCCATTCGGGATTCGTCCTCCGAGGCACCGCCCAGCGCTGGCAAGCCGGCCAAAAAGAAGCCCGGGGCGAAGGCCAAATCACAGCCCAATCGCAAGCCTGGCTCTCCATCCGCACCTGGCAAACCCGGCGGCGCTCGACGGCCCGGCCCGAAAGGCAAGCCCGCGCCTGGCAAAAAGCCTGCCTCGGGCAAACGGCCCAAGGGCGGCAAGCCAAGACAGAAGAGCGTTAAACGTTAGGCTGAGTTTACAGCCGGCTGCTTCGGGCTACTTTTTTACCCACTTGCCGCCCATTTCCACATACTGGCCGGCCGGTGTTTTCTCGATGGCTTTCTTGCCCGCAACGGTCTCGACCTGGGTGACCGGAATGTTGTGTTTCTCGGCAATACGCTTGTACTCATCCCGACGGGCGCTGTTAATGGCTTCCACCACTTCCTTCGCCTGCCCTTCGGCACGCACCACATCCAGATAGCCTGTCTGTGTTTCCCCGACCAGCCCCTGCTGCTTGACCGAGTCCAGTTTCTGTTTGGCCTCGTCCAGCCCCATGGCAAGCACTGAGGCACTGATACCAAACGCCATAACCAGCGCAAACATCTGCATCAATCGTTTCATCTTCAACCCCTTAAACTTTCCGGACCCAGTCAGAACAGACCCTGCTCACTGAACAGGTCGTCCACTTCCTTATCCACTTTCACGTAGATTTCGTGCTGGATTTTCACGTTCAGGTTGACTGTAATCGGTTCTTTCGGTGCCGCCATCTGCACTGTCGGTGTGCAGGCGGCCATTGCCAGCGGCAGCATCGCTATCATCAGTGTTCTTGCCAAAGGCGGCCTTTCAGGCCGCCGAGGCCGCAACGGTTTTCTCATGGTGCTGTCTCCTCACCGGATTCCTGCAGCAACTCCCGGACACGTTTGGTAACGGCTTCATTAACCCTGCCACTCAACTGCAGACTGGTAAGCAACGCGGGAATGTCTTCCTCAAGATTGACATTGAGCACTACCGGCTGCCCACCCCTGAGCTCCGGGTTCTTGCCCTCAAGTCGAAGGCCAAGGGTTAACTTACCCTGTTCATCGTAGTCTATCGTGCTGTTAAGCACTGAATAGTGAAAGTTTTGCAACGCCTGAACAACAACGTCCATGGCCTGGTTGCCACCGAGCATCGCCTGGAGCTTGTCCGCCGGCAGCTGTAAGCGTCCCCCTGGATCGATCGCCGAGACACTTCCCTGACTTACCTGAACGCCATCACTGCTGATACCCAGAGGGATTCGCCCGCGAAGAAGCCCGCTCCCTGAGAGCCCCTCCGCCGGGTACACCTCCATCAGCCGGCTAAGGGAGATGCCCTCAACTTCCACAGGGATGCGGTCAGAGCCACCTTCCAGCCCGTACACGGCTGGTGGAATCCTGAGTGCACCTTCCAGGAACCGGGCTCTGGCCTGCTGAATCTCCAGGCTGCCCGCCAGCAGTTCAGTCACCGGCGCGTTGTAATCCCCGGAGAAACGAACCTGGGTGACCGGAATACCGGGATTGATCTCGCCAACAGTCATATCCCTGAAACTGGCCGTAATCTGTGAATTTTCCAGCGATCCCCGCACCCGACCGGTGAGCCCGGACACCGCAGTGCGATTGAAAACACCACCAACATCCTGCAATTGAGCATTGCCACTGGCTTCAAGCTCACCACCCTCGCCGGTAGAGAATTCCATCGACAAACGGGCATTGCCAGAATCGACTGTCAGAAGATCCGGCCAGCCGGCCAGGGTTTCTGCCAGGGCCCGAACGCCCTGTTTACCGTCGATAACAGACTCGATGGCAACCGAAACACCACCATCGGGATCAAGCTGGATGTCGAGATCGGCCGTGAGGCCGGACGCAGAAACCAGCGTTCCCTGGACCCTGAGATCAGCCAGACGGCCAGCTGCCCTACCCTCGAAATTCCACGCCTGCGGCACCAGGATCGGATGCTCCACACGAGTGGCAGCAACGGCGATATCGCCATCAATCGCAATGCGTTCTGCCCAGGAGCCCGACGCGCCATAGTCGAAGGTAACGATGGAATTGCTGAGGTCTGTCCGCAGCGTGTTGAGCTTCAAGGGCTGCTCCGCCCCGGTGTACGCCAGATAATCCGTCACGATTAGAGAGGAAGGGGCAAATTCGATGGTCGCGGAATCACTGTTGGCCGTCACAGAGGGCCTGATATCAGCCTGGCTTCCGGTGACTTCCCAACCACCGGACCGGATATCCGGCAATGCCATACCCATCGAACCCTGCTCAATGGCGAAAGACCACCCTGCGACCGCCAGAGGCCAGGCCACCAATGCCAGGCCACCGGCCCAAAGAAGCCCGCGGCCAATGCGTTCGGGCTGTGCAGACCCTTTACCGGGCAAAACGACACTCCTGTCGACTCAGTTCACTCACCACGCCAGGTCACGCTGTAAAGATCGTGCCGGCGGTCCTGCAGGTTTTTTACGGTACCACTGTTGCGGGCGGTGATCAGCACCTCTGGCCGAAGATCAGCAAAGGCAACGGTCTCCACATTGGGTTCGGTGTCGGCGGCGATGCCATCCCGGGCAAAAGGAAAGTCGCAGGGTGTCAGGATGCAGCTCTGACCGTACTGTATTTCCATGTTTGGCACGTTTGGCAGGTTGCCCACGTTGCCGGACATCACCACGTAGACCTGGTTCTCAACAGCCCTGGCCTGGCAACAGTAACGAACCCGCAGGTAGCTTTGCCGTTCATCGGTGCAAAAAGGCACGAAAATGATATGCACACCCTGGTCCACCAGGTGGCGGGTAAGTTCGGGAAACTCCGCGTCGTAACAGATCAGTACCCCGATAGTACCGCAGTCGGTCTCGATGGCACTGACCCGGTTACCCCCCTGAACGTTCCACCAGAAGGCCTCATTCGGCGTCGGATGGATCTTGGGTTGGGTGAACACCTGGCCATCCCTGAGAAACACGTGGGCCATGTTCCGGATGGTGCCGTCCTCCTCCCGCACGGGGGTGGAACCGGCCACAATGTTGATGTTGTGACGCAGGGCCAGGTCCCGCATCAGTTCGCGGTAGCGCTCAGCGTAATGGGTGACCGCGGCAAAAGTCTCGGCGGGGCTGCCCTTGCGGGCTTCAATAGAGAGTAGCTGAAGGGTGAAGAGCTCCGGGAACACCACGAAATCGCCCTTGTAGGTAGCGACGACATCAACGAAATAGCGGACGATCTCGCTAAATTCGTCGAATGAGCCTACCGGTCGCTGCTGATACTGGACGGTACCAATACGCACGGTATCCTGCATCCGCTGCCCGTAGCGCTTTCGCCGTCCGTTACTCTCAGCCAGCGGTACTTTCGGGTTTCGCCAGAGCAGATGAATGCCATAGCCCATGGAATCGTGGTCGGCGTCCAGATAATGCGGAATGATACCGTGTACCTCGAAACCCTGATGGAGCTGGAAAGACAGCACCGGATCCTTCTGTTCCTTGCTTTGGATGGCTTCAACGTATTCTTCAACACTGCTGAATTTCTTCAGACGCTGGCGCAGGCTCGGCAACCGCCCGGCAAACACCACTCCCTGCAGATCCAGGGCCTGGCATAACTGCTTGCGCTCGTTGTACAGCCGCTCTCCGATCCGGTAGCCACGACATTCCGGATCAACACACACTTCCATCCCGTAAAGCCAGTCGCCCTCCGGATCATGGCGCGAGGCGTAGCCGTTGCCGGTGATGGATGTCCAGTCATGAGGGGCCAACGCAACCTCTTCGGCAATCCGGAAGGTGGCACAGTAACCGACCACGGTATCACCGAGCATGGCGACAAACTGGCCATCCGGGAAGGTGTTGATCTGCCCGGTCAATGGCCCCTTGGTGTAGCCGTACATGCCGGTGCCTTCATACACGCGGCGGCTGAGCTGAATGATGCCGGGGATATCCGCCAGCGTGGCATTGCGGACATAAAGGCGTTGGTCAGGATCGGAAAACGGCGGACACATAGACACCTCGGAAAAGGCGTTGATTTGCTTCCATCTTTGGTGGGCCGGCGGCGTTTCGTCAAGATAAATCCGCTAATCGGCACCCCGCAGGGGAAAGCGCTCGATCACGGTATAGACTGACCCGGTTGGCCCCGGTTTGCTACCAAACAGGACAAACTCCGTTACCGGAAAATGCCCAAACTCGGAATCAGTATGTTCAGTCAACAAGTCCTCAACAGAACCCGCCTGACGTTTGAAGCGGGCCAGAGTGATGTGGGGTCGAAAAGTCCGCCCGCCTATTTCGAAGCCCAGATTCGTCATACGCCCCTTGAGCCCATCATGGAGGCCGGCCACCGGAGCCTCTGGCTGCACACCGGCCCACAGATTTCGAGGCTTCTGGGGATGGCCAAAACAGCTGAGGCCAGCCACCCCCAGCACGAATGGTTCCATCAGAATTTCACGGGCCTGGTCGCAAACAGCGGAAACCACCTCCTCTTCCACGCTGCCCAAAAACAGGAGTGTGATGTGCAATTGCTCAGCGCTCTGCCATTTGGCGCCCGGCACCGCTGACCTGACTTTCAGCAAACGGCTTTTGATCCCGGGCGGAAGCTCCAACCCGAAGAAAATCCGTGGCAAAGCGTTACTCCTCGTAGATCATCTTGCGCACCATGCCGCCGTCTGCCACAAAGTTCTGACCGGTAATAAACGAGGCTTCAGGCGATATCAGATAAGCCGCCAACGAGGCTATATCGCCAGGCTGCCCCACCCTGCCCGCCGGATGCTGCGAGTGGTCGGTTTCGGAGAGTGGCTCAACCGGTTCTGAGCCACCCTGCCAGGCCCGGGTATCGATCCAGCCGGGACTGATGCAGTTAACGCGGATATCCGGTCCCAGGCTCACAGCAAGCGCATGAGTAAGCGCCACAATACCGCCTTTGGTGGCGGCGTAAGCCTCGGTATCCGGCTCGGATTGAAGCGCTCTGGTGGAGGCCATGTTTACGATAGCGCCCCTCGTTTTTCGAAGGTGCGGCACCGAGCGCCTGGTGACCAGAAACGGCCCGGTCAGATTCACATCCAGCCGTCGCTGCCACTGCTCAAGGCTCAGCTCCTCGACCGGACCGGTTTCAGGGTTGGCGATTCCGGCATTGTTGATAACGGCGTCCAGACGGCCGCCCCAGCGCAGGGTCTCGGCAACGATGCGTTCAACGTCGGTTTCCGACGCCACATCGCCAGGCAAAAAGCGCAGTTCATGCTCCGCACTGGCGACCAGCCGCTCTCCCACGTCCGTGTCGGTGTCACAGAACGCAACCTTCCAGCCGGCATCGGCGAGGTGAAGCACAATGCCCCGGCCGATGCCTTTGGCGCCACCGGTGACCAGTGCGACGCGATCCGCTTGACTCAAAACAACCTCCATTTTGGCTGACCTTCCGGCTTACTCAACCTTGGGCGTAGGCCGGACAAGAATCTCGTTTACATCCACATGTGCCGGTTGTGCCACGGCATACATGACCGCATTGGCAATATCTTCCGGCTTCAGAGCGTGGGCTGGCGGTTCGTCAAAGAACGGCGTATCCACCATGCCCGGCTCAATCAGGGTCACGCGAATGCCGGAGCCCCGAAGCTCCTCTCGGACACCATAGCCAATGGCGGATACCGCCCACTTGGTTGCACTGTACATGGAGCCGGGGATGGTGGTTCGGCCGGCTGCCGAGCCGGTCAGCAGCAGGTGTCCCTTGCTCTCCCTCAGCGCTGGCAGGCAGTGTTGAAGGGTAAGGCCGACACCGTAGATATTGGTGAGGATCATATCCTTCCAGACGTCCGGGTCCGCACCGCTGAATCCGCCCGGCTCACCACCGCGTCCAGCATTGGCAAACACCGCATCAATGCGGCCAAAGGTTTTCTGGGCCTGGTCGACCATGTTCTTCTGGTCATCACCGCTCTGGACGTCACACTGGACCGTCAATACCTTTTCTTCGCCACCCAGCTCCTGCTGCAGGCCTTTGAGCTTGTCTTCGGAACGTGCGGCCAGGACCAGTCGATAGCCCTGTTTCGACGCCGCTCGCGCTGTTTCCGCGCCAATACCTGATGACGCGCCGGTGATCAGCATTACAGGTTCGTCTGCCATAAGGTTCTTCTCCTGTCGCTTGTAGAGTGTAGGTAGGGCTACGCCCGTTAACACCAGATCGATCAGTCAGTAGATCTGTAGCAGAATCAGGCCGATAATGGCCAGAGCCAGCAAAAACCAGCGGGCATAGTGATCTGGACGGTCCTCTCCGTCACTGGCAGCGCGGCTGGCGCCGCCTGACGTCGCTTCATACTCTGACACCAGTTGCCGGGCCCGGTAGAGATCCTCATCATCGACATGCACGTTGCTGAAACCCGCAGCACCGATCTCGCCCATGGCACCCTGGAGGTAATGGCCACCGACATATGCCTCAATATCGTTGGCTTTCAACAGACCAGCTACGATGTGAGCTTCGGTTATATCTCTGGCCCGATAAGCAATTTGCAACACGCGACTCCTTCTGTGACCGTTCCGGGCAGAACCGGGACAAATCTGCGAGTATTATCCGGGACTCACTGAAAGCATAGTTCGCCCCGGCTACCGGGGCCACCAGGATACGGATCGCTCATGCTCTGGATTATTCTCGCCATAATTGCGTTTATTGTTATCGCAACCCTGTTGCTCTTTCGCCTTGAGGATCTTTCTCACCTCGATCAGGATGACTATCCCATCCAAAATGGCAAGCCCAGCGCGGCCAACCGGGAAGTTCTGGGCCGCATTCGCGAGCTGGACCAATCGTCCAGGGGCCTGCGCGGCAAAGCCCGACTGATCGCCCTTCGCAAACATATGGACGGACTCAGTGAAGGTCTGGAGCTTGCCTCAGAGTTCCGCCACTGCGAGTCGCCCAGGGGTGAATGGGTTCTCGCCCCCGGCATTGATACCCGCCGACGGATTCTTTATATCCATGGCGGTGCCTGGGCGGCAGGCAGCCCGAGAAGCCACCGGGCGATTACCGATCGGTTGTCGCAGATTGCCGGAGCGGCGGTCTTTGCGGTGGACTATCGGCTGATGCCCGAAAACCGCTTCATGGATGGTGTCAGGGATTGCCGGGAGGCCTACACCTGGCTTCTGAAACATGGCCCCGACGGTGCCGAGCCGGCTGATTTCATGGTGGTGGCCGGAGATTCTGCCGGCGGCAGCCATACCCTGGCCCTGCTTGCCTGGATTCGGGACAAGGGGCTGCGTCAGGCGGATGCGGCGATTGCCTTCTCGCCATCAACCGACCTGACCCTGACTGCCCCGAGCAATCGCAACAACATTGGCACTGATCCCCTGCTGGGGCCGGCCTTTGGCGGGTTATCGAAAATCCCGCTGCCGGTCATCTGGTGGGCGACACTCGCAGCTTTTCGGGTTTCTCCCGCCAGCCCTGTTGCCTCGCCACTTCGAGGCGACCTGAAAAACCTGCCACCGACTTTGATTCACGCCAGTGATACCGAGATGCTGCTGGACAACGCCCGGCGTTACGCAGCACGGGCCGAAGCCGCAGGCTCTCCGGTCACCCTGCACACCTGGCACGGCATGGTGCACGTATGGCAGATTTTCGTGCCATTGCTTCCGGAGGCAGAAGAGGCCTTCGAGGACATCAGAAAATTCCTGGAACAGATTGAATCAGACAAATCGGCGCGGGCCGTGACCTAAACCTGTACCTTGCCACGAAGTGCCTTGGTTTTGCCCTTTTTGGTTTTCTTGTCCACTCGCTTGCGCTGCGAGGAGCGGGTCGGTTTGGTGGGCCGGCGTGCCTTGCGGGGCTTTACCGCCTCCTGAATCAGCTCTTTCAGCCGCTCCAGGGCATCTTCCTTGTTCAACTCCAGGGTTCGGAAGGATTGCGCCTTGATGATCAGCACGCCCTCCTTGCTGATTCGCTGGTCATTGAGCGACATCAGCCGTTCCTTGTAGAAAGGCGGCAACGAAGAGTTCGGGATATCAAAGCGCAGGTGCACGGCGGAAGCGACTTTATTCACGTTCTGGCCACCGGCACCCTGGGCCCGGATCTGGGTGATTTCGATCTCCCAGTCGGCAAGTTCAACAGCGTTGGATAGTTTCAGCATCTGCTAAGGTTAACAAAATAGCGACCAGCGAGCTTTCGAAACCTGGGTTTGAGCGATATTTGCGAAGGAAACCACCAGCAGCCATGTGCGGACGATTCACCTTTTATACGCCACCGGACACCCTGATCCTCGAATTCTTCCCCGAGGGTATGGACGTGGACGGGCATTTTGATCCCAGCTACAACATCCCTCCCGGTGTCGGCATTCCCATGATCCGGATGAGCATGACCGGCAGCCTGGTCATGGCGCATTCCCACTGGGGATTCCGCCCGGCCTGGGCTGATGAAACAGCCCCTGCCCCGATCAATGCCAGGGCGGAAACAGCGGCGACGTCAAAATACTTCCGGGACGCCTTTGCCCACCACCGCTGCCTCATTCCCGCCAATGGCTGGTACGAATGGCAACAGACGGAACACGGCAAGGAACCCCACTACATAACACCAATGGATTCCGGGAAGTATCCGGCGATTTTCTTCGCCGGACTGTGGACCCCCAGGGAGGGTGACGAAACCACGGCTTGCGCCATCATCACCGAACCCGCCAGCGAACACCTGAAGCATATCCATGACCGTCAGCCCGTGGTGCTTGATCCGGCCTGCCTGAGGGACTGGCTGAATCCGGAAATTTCAGACCGGTCGCAGGTGCGGTCGGTGACCCATCGCCTGGATCCTGAACAGCTTCAAGCCGTTCCCGTTTCGCCGGAGGTGAATAATCCCAGGCACAACACGCCGGACCTGATTCGGGAAGCCTGAGGCCTGTAGTAGTCCTTTAATACCCGCCTCACCACCGACGCTGCTACTGTTTCTGGACTTGGCATGATAAACACAAGGAGACAGCCATGAGTGGGAAGAAGATTCTGATGATTACCGGTGATTTCACCGAAGACTACGAAATCATGGTGCCGTTCCAGGCACTGCAGGCTGTTGGCCACACGGTTCACGCCGTATGCCCCGACAAGAAAGCCGGCGACACGGTTGCCACGGCCATTCATGATTTTGAAGGTGACCAGACCTACAGCGAAAAACCGGGCCACCGATTCGCCCTGAATGCGGATTTTGACGGGCTGGACCCGGCAAACTACGACGCGCTGGTAGTGCCCGGCGGCCGCGCACCCGAGTATTTGCGTCTCAACAAGGATGTGCTGAATCTGGTACGTCACTTTTTTGAGACCAACAAGCCGGTGGCGGCGATCTGTCACGGTGCCCAACTGTTGGCCGCCGCGGGAGTTCTGGAGGGGCGCAAATGCTCTGCCTATCCGGCCTGCCAACCGGAGGTGGAACTGGCCGGCGGTACCTTCGCCGGTATTGAGGTTGATCAGGCGGTCACCGATGCTAATCTGGTAACAGCGCCCGCGTGGCCTGCTCATCCGGCCTGGCTGGCGCAATTCTTCAAATTGCTGGATCAGTAACGCAACAGGGGCCAGCCCACCGGCCCCTCACCGCTTTCCGGGAGGCCGTCATGTGTAAGCTCTTTATCAACGCCGATCCGGAGCTTTGGGTCAGCCGCACCCATTCCCTGCGCATGGATGGCATGGTGACCAGTGTACGGATGGAAAACGCCTTCTGGCAGGTACTGGCCGAGCTGGCCGAACGGGATGGCATGAACCTGCCGCAGATGATTACGCGGCTTTACCACGAGTCCATTGATGCCGGCCACGACTTCGGTAACTTCACGTCCTTCCTCAGGGTTTGTGCGCTGCGCTACCTTGAGCTGCAACTGAGCGGCGACGTGCCCCGAGATACCCGGGTACCGATTGCCTCTCTTGATGCTGACCGCATTCTCGCTGGCACATCCGTTGAGCCAGCGACACCGGAAGTGGTCACCAAAGCCAGACACTGATCAGGATAGACCGGTCACCGCTGGTTCGCCTGTTTCGCCTTGGTATCCCGGGCGTCCGAGTTTTCTACGACCTCCTGCAGGTTACGTCTGGGAGCCGCCGGCAAATCCGTGGCCGGGAAACCCAGCCTGAGCAGGATCTGGGGAAAACCGGAGCGGCCTAGCAGGTGTTGAAGCTTCGGCCTTAGCACCGCGACCTGAATGGGCTGGTTCAGATAGGACGCCTGCAACCCCTGCCCGAGAGACCGAAGCAAGACCCGCTCCAGCGCCTGCCCTGCCTTCAGCCAGTCTTCTACGCCATCTCCGGCGGTTCCCAGTGCAGCAATCACCGGCGATTCGTCCGCCAGTTGCCGGTCCTTGGCACCCACGCCATTGCCCATGTCGAACGTACGCACCACCAGCTGAGCCACCGGCGCAACCATACCGGGAACCGTCAAACCGTCGCCTTTGCGGCGGGGATGCATCCAGGCGGCCAGCTCTCGCCGCCAGCTCGGGTTCGACCACTGGGCAGCATCACCTTCCGCAACAAGCTCGGCCACCTGATGGCGGGCATGCTCCGATTCCAGGACCTGGAACCAGGCCCCCTCGGTCTCTGCCGACTCGTCAAGAACGGTCAGCACGTTCGAAGGCACCGGTTTTGGCTCAAACCGCTTGCGGTAGGTGCGTCGCCTGGTAATTGCCTGGAACAGCTCGGTTTGCCGGCCCTCTGGCCCGGAAGCTGGCGTAAACGAAACCGTCGCAAACAGATCCTCATCGTCGGGATCCGGCAGAAGCGCGCAGTGGGCATTAAATCCGGCATGGGCGGCCGCAATCCGAAGATTGAACAGGGCGCACCCGCAGCTGATGGTCAGTTCTCTGTCGTCGGGGTCGTTTACCGGCAAAGCCCGTAGCCGGTCGGCAAACAGGGAAACGCCGGTCTCGCTGATCTCAAAGCGCCAGGGCTGGGTATTGTGACTGGACGGCGCCAGTACCGCGCTTTCGAGGATGGCCGCCAGCGTATCTGGCGGAATGGAATTCGTGCGTTTTCCTTCGCTCATTTCGGCTCTCCCGAGAGGTCTCGTGACAGACTATTCCTGCATGAGAAGAAAAGATAGCCGGCGACTACCTCTGGCTTCCTTGAGCCGTATCAACAAAATTCTGATCATCCTCCTCTGAATTGAAGTTTGCTGGATCAGCCCTTTTTCCGACGCACGTAGAGAACTTTGTGCACTCGGGCCACAAGTTCGCCGGCCTCATCAACAATGTCGACGTCCCACTCGGGCAGAATCTTGTCTCCTCCCTCCGTCGCAGCACGGATTTGATCAACCCGCTCGTCCGTCAGCTCAAACCGGGCCATCACCCTGCCCTTGCCGGGGCGGATAAAATCGATACTCGCGGATTTATCCCACACGATGTAGTCATTGCCCAGTCGTCGCATCAGCAACAGCATGTACATGGGATCGACCATGCTGTAGAGCGAGCCGCCAAAGTGAGTGCCCACGTAATTGGTGTTGTACCAGTGCTGGCCCATCTCCACCCGGGCCGAGCTGAAATCCTCAGCGATGTTGGTCACCCGGATTCCAGCACCGAGATAGGGAGCAAACGTAGACAGCAAACGGCGCATGGCCCCGGCACTGGCAAGCCAGCGGCGTACAGTGGCATTCATTAAAAACCCCGATCGTGTGATTGACTTCAAACCTGAATAGCACGCTATCTTCCAGCTCGGCCCGTGCCGATGCAAGAAATTCATACGACCGTTTGAATAGTACGGGCTACCGTTATCAAAGACCACTGAAAGTCAGGTGCAAGGCGATGGCTGCCATCATAACGCCGATAACACCATCGATAATTCGCCAGGCCAGCGGCCGGGCAAGAACTGGAGCCAGGGCCGAACCGCCCCAGGCCAGCAGACCAAACCAGAGAATCGAGGCACTGCTCGCACCGGCCACGAAGGTAGTCGCGTCCTCCTGTTGGGCTCCGACAGCCGGGATCAACAGCAGCGTATCCAGATAGACCTGGGGGTTGAGCAAGGTGACTGCCAGGGTGGTGAACACCACAGCCTTAAGGCTTCGTTTGGTTACCTCACCCGCTTCAAGAGCCGCCCTGCCGCGGCTGGCGCGAACGAAGGACTGGATGGCAAGCCAGCCAAGGAAGGCTACCCCGAGCCAGCGGAGAATCTGCAACGCCTCAGGCATGGCCATCAGGGCCGCACTGATCCCGAACATGCCCAGGGTAAAGAGGGTGACATCCGCCACCATGCACAGTCCCGCCGACCACCAATGGTGTTCCCGGCGGATTGCCTGGCTGAGCAAATAGGCGTTCTGCGCACCGATCGCCACGATAATGCCACCACACACAATCAATCCGGTCAGGTAACTCTCAAGCACGCTGCTATCTCCTCAATGAATGGTGCCAGGTTACCGCTTTACATCTATACTTGAAATTCATACTCATAATGCTGCATCAGTTTTACTTATGATCGACTACAAATTGCTGGAAGCACTGGCGACGGTTATTGAGTGCGGCGGGTTCGAACGCGCTGGCCTGGCACTCGGGCTAAGCCAGTCGGCCGTCTCCCAGCGCATTCGCACGCTGGAAATCCGGCTCGGGCAGCCGGTTCTGGTTCGCAGCCCGGTGCTCAAGGCCACACCGGCCGGACAGCGGCTTCTGAATCACGTTCAACAGGTACAGCTCCTCGAAAGAGACCTCACGAAATCCATTCCGGGCCTTTCAGAGCCTGCCGCGCGGTTGCGTATTGCCCTGAATGCCGACAGCCTGGCCACCTGGTGGGCAGCCGCCGTGGGCAGTTTCTGCGCGGACGAGACCCTGCTGCTGGATCTTGTGGTCGAAGACCAGGACATTGGCCTTCGCCGGATGCGCGAGGGTGATGTGGCTGCCTGCCTGTGCAGCAGCTCTCAGCCTGTTGCCGGTGCCCGATGCGTCCCGATTGGCACCATGACCTACATCCCACTGGCAACACCGGACTATGTTCACCGATATTTCGGGAACGGCCTCAGCGAAAACAGCCTTAAGAATGCCCCGGCCATCGTTTTCGGGCCGAATGACCAGCTGCAACACAGGTTCCTGGCCCAATGCGGCTATCACGGCACCTTCCCCCACCACCTTTGCCCTTCCTCGGAGGGTTTTGTAAAACTGGCGCTGGCAGGTATGGGCTACGGCATGATTCCGGAAATGCAGGCCCGACCGGAAATTGCTGCGGGGCGACTGGTGAGCATCGCGCCTGAACAAACCCTGGAAGTACAGCTATACTGGCACTTCTGGCGCCATGGCGGCGGCGTGATGGACCGCCTGACCAACGCCCTGCGCTCGGCCGCCATGCTCAAATCCTGTCTGTAAATGAAGGAGAAATGAGATCAAGCTAAAGCACCTTGTGGCCGTCTACGGCACATTGAAACGAGGCCGAAACAACAGCCACGTTCTGCGAGGCGCCCGGTTTGTCGGAACCGATTGGATGCCTGAACTGAGTCTGTACCACCTGGGTCCCTACCCCGGCGCCATCGAGGAACCATCCTCGGGCGTTCGCGTGGAAGTGTATGCAGTAACGGATCCGATGCTGAAGGAGTTGGACGAACTGGAAGCCTACGCTCCTGAACGCCCGCAAAGCAGCCTGTATATTCGCCAGACCATGGACACCCGCCACGGGCCTGCCTGGGTGTATATTTACAATCGGCCGGTAAAAACGATCCAGCGGCTGAACTCCGGGAGCTGGTAGGCCAGCTCACACACCACCACGGAAAAGGACACTAGATTGGATCTGACAACGCCCGCCCTTCTCTTCCCGGCTATTTCACTTCTGTTGCTGGCTTATACCAACCGGTTTCTGGTGCTCGCGCAGCTGATACGACAACTCAAGCAGATGGATACGGAAGAGGATCACGCACTGATCGCCCGCCAGATCAGCATGCTGCGCAAGCGGATTGTGCTGACGAAACGAATGCAGGCCTACGGGGTGCTCAGTTTCTTCCTGTGTACAATGTCCATGTTCCTGCTTTTCCTCGGGGCAGACCTGCCGGGTGTGGTGGCGTTCGGCGCCAGTCTGGTCCTGCTGTCTTTCTCGCTGCTGTATTCACTGTATGAAATCCAGATCTCAACGAATGCCATCAACGTTGAGCTGGCCAGCTTCGAGGCGCGCAAGAGTGCCGGCCGGGAAGATGTCGACTATTCCTGAGGCCGGTTTCCGCCGCGATTGACAATTCTCACACCAAACCAGCGCGGAAACCGGAGCAGGCAAAACAGCGCAATCATGTCGTAGAGGGCATGCCAGATCATGACCAGCGTCAGGCTCTCCGATAGCACGTAGGCTGCACCCAGGATCAACCCGAGACCGGTTGCGACCAGAAAGTAGGTAAACGAGACGTAGTGCACCAGCCCGAACAGCACGGATGCTGCCAACACGGCCGTCACCGGGTCCGTATGCGCCATCAGCCAGCCCTGGATCGCGCCGCGGAACAACAGCTCCTCGCCGATACCGGCCAACAAGGACAGCAGGACCAGCACGACCGGGGAGTAGCTGGAGGCAAAGTTGTACAACCCCTGCATCTGGCGTTCGAGGTTCTCAGGGAACAAGCCGGGCACACGTGTCAGCAGGAGCAGCATGCCATAGGTGGCCGCCGCGCCAACGACGCCGTAGAGCAGACTTGGCCAGAGACCCGGACCGACAAGCAGCACCGGAATTCCGAATATCAGTATGGCCAGTAACCCGATGGCACCAATGCCGCCCTGAAATAACAGCGCGGCATTGGGGGAAATACCGGATTTTCGTCCTTTCCCAAGTGCCATTTACTGATCGAACAACGGCTTGACCGGAAACAGTGCATCGTACTGAGGCGCCTGTTTCTGGGCTTTGGCCTGGAAGGTTTTCATCATGTCCGTCGGGCGGAACATGCCTGACTGCCAGGTGGCCATGTACTTCAGGCTGTCTTCCACGCTGTGGTCGCGACTGTAATTGAGCATTTCCTTGCAGCCGGTGACCGCCAGTGGGGAATTCGCGGCGATCTGACCGGCAATGTCCATAACGGCTGCCAGCATGGCTTCCTGGTCGGCGTAGACGGCGTTTACGAAGCCAAGATTCTGCGCCTCAGTGGCGGAAAACTTGCGCCCGGTATAAGCCAGTTCGCGAACCACGCCTTCGGGCATCAGTTTGGGCAGGCGCTGAAGCGTGCCAACGTCGGCGGTCATGCCCAGCTCGGTTTCCTTGATGGTGAAGTAGGCATCTTCGGTGCAATAACGGCTGTCTGCCGCACACACCAGATCCAGAGCGCCGCCAATGCAGCCCCCGTGGACGGCCGCCAGCACAGGGAGGCGAATTTTTTCCAGGGAGGTCAGCGTATCCTGCAACTGCAGCACAACCCTGCGCAGGTTTTCCGCCATGCGCCCGGGGTCCCCATTCATGGGCACCGCCTTGGGATCGCTGAACACGCCAAGATCCATTCCGGCCGAAAAGTGCTTGCCGGTAGAGGAAATCACGATCACACGGGCGTCGGTGTTGGCTTCTATATCCTGCATGCAACGGGGCAACTCGAGCCAGAACGCCTTGTTCATGGTGTTCAGGGCCTCAGGCCGGCTGAACTGAACGTGGGCGATATGGTCTTTGACCTCAATCGAAAAGCTCTCGTAACTGGACAACTCAGACAAGACAGCACTCCTTATATGTATGTCGCAATCCGGCTCATTAGCGGTCGCCCCGGCTAATGTATTCTTAACTCTGCTACCTTCGTATTATGGCGGACAGAGAGACGACACGTTAACCCGAAAAGGCCTGGTATGGAATTCACCTTCCTCGGCACTTCAGCCGGAACGCCGACAAAATCCCGCAATGTGACCGGTCTGGCACTGAGCCACGGCGGACCGAAACGCTGGTACCTGATTGACTGCGGCGAAGGCACCCAACACCAGCTGTTGAGAACGCACCATTCGGTAATGCAGTTACAGGCGATATTTATCACCCATATCCATGGCGACCACACGTTCGGGCTGCCGGGACTGCTTACCAGCGCCTCGATGCTCGGGCGAACCGATCCCCTCTATCTGATCGCTCCGAGACCGGTAAAAGTGTTCATTGAGGCAGCAATGGGTAACAGTGACTCCAGTCTCAGTTTTGAACTGAGGTTTGTCGATTCCGAAGCAGAAGGCTTCCACTGGGATGACGAGGCTCTTTCGGTCGCGGCGGTGCCCCTGTCCCATCGCGTGTCCTGCCGTGCGTTTGTGTTTACGGAAAAGAAGCTGGAGCGGCAGCTGCTCCGGGACAAGCTTGAGGCTGATGGTATTGAGGCCGGTCCGGCCTGGGGTCGGCTACAGCAGGGCCAAGACGTTGTACTGGAGGACGGGCGCCTTGCCCGTTGCGATGACTACACCCGGATTGCGAGAAAACCGCGCAAGGTCATCGTCGCAGGTGACAACGATCGGCCGGAACTGCTTCGGGAAGCCTGCACCGATGTCCAACTGGTTATTCATGAAGCGACTTACACCCAGGAAGTCTCAGACCGGGTCGGTCCCTGGCCACAACACAGCTCCGCTGCCCAGGTCGCCCGCTTCGCGGAGGCCGCAGGCGTGCCGAATCTCGTGCTGACCCATTTCAGCTCCCGATATCAGTTCAATCCGGATGCCTATCCGCACATTGGCGAGATCGAATCCGAAGCCAGAAGCATCTACCGGGGAAATCTGTATCTGGCCAGGGATTTTGCACGTTATGCCCTTGGCAAGGATCTGATGCTTACCGCCACTGAACATCTATAATGCGGCCGTGGATTCAGGCCAGTGCAAGACTTCAGGTGTGTCGCTTTTGTAGATTCACTTTGCGTTTGGTGAAGTTCAAATTACACTGCACTCAGGGATAAACTGAACATCGATTCACTTTTCACTGCTCAGGAAGGCGGTCCATGACCCGGCTAAACGCAAAACACTCCAGACTCAGCAAGGATGCGGTTGTTGTTACACCGGGCCTGATTCCTTGCGGCTGTGTCATTGACAGCGTGGCTCTGGACAGCAAAGAGCTTCGCCTCAGCCTGAAGCAATTTACTTCGCCCGCTGTACTGGACCAACTGTCATCGTCTGCCGCCGGGCAGGCGGATCTGCATGTCTTCCTCGATAACGAACATGACAAGCAGCACATCCATTTCAAGGGCACGGTCCGTGCCGGCCGGGACGGCAGCATCCCGCTCGAAATTACCGACATCACAACAGCCCTGAAGCGCGACACTGATCTTTTGCTGCAGCACACGGGCAGCAGGAGCAGCCTCAAGGAAGCGGCGCCGGGCCCTTCACTGAAACAGCTCTACCATCAGCATTGCCGCCGGCTTCTGGAACAGTTGCTTCCGGAATTTATGGAGGGCACCTTCGAGGGCATTGAAGCCGACCTGGAGCAGGCAGCCGAGCTGCGTGAAATCACTCGGCTCAAGGATATGCGATTCATATTCCAGAGCCGCCAGCAGCGGATGCTCCAGGATTTCCAGGCCCAGTTCCAGGCCAATCAGGCAACCCTTGAGCCCGCCCCGGAGTCTCGGGCGGGCAGCAAGGAGCTGCATCTGCTGCAACAGCACGAATTCGAAGACTGGCTGGATTTACAAGCCATTGCCACTGGAATAAGCAAGGCAAATACCGGCGCAACCTTTTTACTCAACCAGTTTCTGAACCAGATCTTCCGGCAGGACGTCAACGATGACAATAACCCGCTGACACCCCGGGCGCTGTGTGTTTGCCTGCAATACATGGTCGACCATCTGGGCATTGCGCGGGAGCACCGCCTGACCATTTACCGGGCCTGGGAAAATGCTCTGGGCAGAGTCTGGCCCGCAGCCATCCGCTCCCTGATCAATGACTGCCGGCGGGCCGGGCTTGAGGCCCTGGATATCACCGAGTTGCCGGCAAACTGGTCGCTCAGGGAACAGGCATCAGATGCCCCAGGTTCGACAACTGAAACCACCGAGGACACATGGGACGAGACGTCGGAAACCGGCGACGTCGGCCAGGCAACCTCAGAGATGCCATCGGCTGGCCGCTCGCTGTTCCAGTTGATGGCACTGGAAGCAAGCCCTTCTTCCGAACTCGCAGACTGGGAGGAGCCCAATCCAAGGCTCTCGGAAAACCTCCGTTCCCGGCGCCGCGAGCTTCTGGACCGGTTGCACGACGACGAACCGGATATGGCGGGACTGCTCCGGGAACTGGCCGATTCGGACCCCGACCTGGCGAGCTCTCTGGACCGCACGGCCGTGGAGAAGGCCAATCTGGTGGATCGGTTGTTCGCGCCGCTGAAAACACACGAAGAGCTCTCGGGTTCGCTTCGCCACCAACTGCAAAAACTGCGATTGCCGGTGTTTGAAACACTGGTTGAAACACCGGACTTCCTGAATGCCGAGGACCACCCTGCCCGGGACATCATCAACAACCTGATGCACATCTGTCTTGCCGAGAGGGCCTCAAGCAAGAAACTGGAAGCGACCGTTGCCGATATCGTCGAGGAACTGACAGAGATTGAGGTCTCAGATCCGGACCTGATGGAAAGTCTGGGCCAACGGCTGAGACAGCTTGTCGAGCGGCAGGATCAGTCTTTTATCCGGAATTCGGAACGACTGGCCAAAACCCTTGAAGGCAAAGAGCGCCTGCGAAAAACACGCAAGGAAGCCCGTCAACGGGTGAACGCGCTCCTTGGCGGCAAGCAGGTTCCGAAAATTCTGATCCGTCTTCTTCAGGCGGGCTGGGAACAGCTGATTGTTCTGACAATGCTGCGGGAAGAACCGGAAAGCCGGCACTGTGAGGAACTGCTTGATGTCGTGGCGCAGCTCCAGGCCTGGCTGTCTCCTGTTGGCACCTCCGAGGAGCTGGCATTTGAAAGAGAGCTTGAAAGCAGCGTCATGCTGCAGTTCATTGAGCGGGAGCTTAAAACAGCCGGGGAGGTCTCCCGAATTCGACCGGTTATAGACGAATTATCCGCAATTCTTCAAGGCCATGTGGAGGCTGAAACCGCCCGGGTTGAGGAGTACGGCGACGCCGACGAGGCACCAGTAACACTGCCGCCAGAGCTTGAAGACAGCCGCTGGGTCTCAAGGGCGAAGAACATTGCCGTTGGCGACTGGGTCGAAGTCTGGCTCGACAGCGGCGAAACCCGCCGGCTACGACTGGTGTGGGGTGGTGAAGACTCACTGCGCTTTGTCTTTCTCTCGCCCAAAGGCATGAGTGAAGTCAGTTACGGGTTCCCCGAGTTTGTCCAGAAACTGGCCGAGGGCGAAGCCTGGCTGGTTGAGGACGGCGACATCCCGTTCCTTGATCAAAGTCTGTTCAGCATTGTTGAAGATGTCTACCGGAAGCTTAATTTTCAGGCCACTCACGACGCCCTGACCGGCTGCATGCATCGCCATGACTTCGAGAAACAGGTATCGCGGCTGATCAACCCGTCACCGTTACCTTCCGAAGACGGTGCGTCTGCCCTTCTGGTTCTGGATATTGACGAGTTCAGTGTCATCAATGCTTCCTATGGCGCGGAAGCCGGTGACACTCTGTTAAAACACGTGGCCGACACGCTTCGGCAAGCGTGCGAGTCCAGGTTCTCAGAGTCCCACGTTGGCCGGATCAGTGGCAACGAGTTCGCGGTGCTGATTGATAACATCAGCACAGAGGGCTGCCTGGATTTCGCAGAATCCCTGCGCCGAAATTTCGAGCAACAGATCTTCCAGCATGGCCCGGCGGAATACCGGGCAACCGTCAGCATCAGTATCCGACCGGTAACCGGGGCGGGCAATACTCCAGGCGACCTTCTCAATCAGGCGAGCCTTTCACTAAAAGCGGCCAAGAAGCTGGGCGGAAACCGGATTGAACTGGCCAGGGAGAACAGGGACCACTCCAGGCTTGGCACGCCCCAATGGGTAACGGAGATTGACCGGACCATCCGCGACGGTAGTCTGTACCTCCGGGCCCAGCCCATCGTTGCTCTCGCCCCGGAAACCGGCGAAGGCAAGATGTATGAGCTCTTACTCGGCCTTAAAGACAGCGCTGGCAAAGAAATTTCGCCCCAGGGCTATATCGAGGCCGCCGAACAGTTCCACCGCAGCACCCGCGTCGATTTGTGGGTCATTACCGAAACCCTGGCGTGGATGCGCGATAATCCAGAGGCGCTGGATAAAATCGCGACTCTGAATGTGAACCTGTCAGGCTCTTCGTTGAGTGATGACAGCTTCATGCTGGGCCTGGAATCCAACCTCCGGGCGAATCCGGAACTGGCCCACAAACTCTGTTTCGAAGTGACCGAGACCTCTGCCGTCGCCAACCTGCATTTTGCCTCCGATTTCATGCGCGAGATGAAGCGCCTTGATTGCCGGTTCGCCCTGGATGACTTTGGCACCGGTTTGTCTTCTTACGCCTATCTTCAAAAGCTTCCGGTGGACTTCGTGAAAATCGACGGCATTTTCGTCCGGGACATGGCCACCAACCTGACCAACTACGCCATGGTTCGCTCAATCAACGAGCTCTGCCATTTTCTGGATCTTCAGACCATTGCTGAATATGTGGAAGACATGGAAATCATGGACACCCTGAAGGAGATTCAGGTGGACTACGCCCAGGGCTTTGCCATAGCCAAGCCGCGCAGGCTGGATAGTCTTGGCGCCCGGGAATCCGATCCCCCGGTTTATGCCTACAAGAAATAGCTTTGCTTTTCCCGGCGGCAGGAGTAGAGTGGGCCTCGTTGGAAAGATTTAGCAAAGCATTTCATCAATAAGACCGCTCAGTTGTAACAAGTAGCACGTCCTGTTTTTGATCACGCCAGTTTTTTGTTTCCGCATACCGCTGATCAGGCGTCACAAGATGATCTGACGGCACATTAAATGATTGAAATCAGGAAAGTATATTATGTCTACAGTTACCGGCAACGTTAAGTTTTTCAACGAAGCAAAAGGTTTTGGCTTTATCACTCGCGAAAGCGGCCCGGACGTTTTCGTTCACTACAGCGCCATTCAGGGCGGCGGTTTCAAGACTCTGGCTGAAGGCCAGCAGGTCGAGTTCACCGTTACCCAGGGCCAGAAAGGTCCTCAGGCGGAAAACGTTGTCGCTCTTTAATCTATAAAGAGATGCTCTGCAAATAGCAGACGACACGTTTAGAAAAAGGCAGCTTCGGCTGCCTTTTTTCGTCTAGTGTCCCCCTTCCTGAACCTACGGAATGCCTTCGACCGGGATCGTCTCGGTATTCTTTATCTCCCGCAACGCAAAGTTTGAATTCACCTGGGCAATACCCTGCAGGGTGAAGATCTTTTCGTTCAGGAACCGATCGTAACTGGCCATGTCTGGAACGATCACCCTGAGCACGAAATCAGCATTACCAGTCACCGCAAAGCACTGAAGCACCTCCGGATAACTGCTCACCTGCTGCTCAATCTCCGCCGTGCTATCAATGGTGTGCCGCTGCAGTGACAGATTGACCAGCACGCACAGGCCCTGCCCGATGCGTTCCGGATCCACTCTTGCGCTGTAGCCCTGAATCACACCGCTTTCCTCAAGTGTCCGTACCCGACGCCAGCAAGCGGCCGGTGACAACCCCACCTGTTCAGCCAGTAACTGATTGCTGATGCGCCCATCCTGCTGCAGTACGGAAAGGATTTTCCGATCCAGCTTGTCCAACTCTACCTGTTTCATTTGGTAACACCTGATTTTTATCAAAGGTTCTTTCTCATTATTGTCTTTTATCAAACTTCCTTTCGCAAATCCCCGAAACCCTCACCCAATAAGCAAGCACCTTTTGCGGACTTCCCTCTAGAATTTTGCTCATAAAATCGACAAAAGGAGGGCGCCATGTCCGCCGATACCCCACAACTCGACGACTACAAACTCGAAGACCGCTACCTGCGGGAATCCGGCCGGGTTTTCCTGACCGGCACCCAGGCCCTGGTCCGAATCCCCCTGATGCAAGCGGCCCTGGATCGTAAACAGGGACTGAATACGGCCGGCATGGTGAGCGGTTACCGGGGCTCCCCCCTGGGTGCTGTCGACCAGGCGCTCTGGCAGGCCAAAGACCTGCTTGACGAAAATCGAATCGATTTTGTCCCCGCCATTAACGAGGACCTCGCCGCCACGATCATGCTGGGCACCCAGCAGGTGGAGACTGATGAAGACCGGCAGGTGGATGGGGTTTTTGGTCTCTGGTATGGCAAGGGACCGGGCGTGGACCGCGCCGGCGACGCCCTGAAACACGGCACTACTTATGGTTCCTCGCCCCATGGCGGCGTGTTGGTAGTGGCCGGTGATGATCACGGCTGCGTGTCATCGTCCATGCCCCACCAGTCTGACGTGGCGTTCATGAGCTTCTTCATGCCCACCATCAACCCGGCCAACATCGCCGAGTACCTGGAGTTCGGCCTCTGGGGCTATGCCCTGTCCCGCTACAGCGGCTGCTGGGTCGGCTTCAAGGCGATCTCGGAAACCGTGGAAAGCGCGGCCTCTGTCGAGATCCCACCGCAACCGGATTTTGTTACCCCGGACGATTTCACCGCCCCTGAAAGCGGCCTGCATTACCGCTGGCCAGACCTGCCGGGGCCGCAACTGGAAACCCGGATCGAGCACAAGCTCGCGGCCGTCCAGGCCTTTGCCCGGGCCAACCGCATTGACCGGTGCCTGTTCGACAACAAGGAAGCCCGCTTCGGTATTGTCACGACCGGCAAGGGTCACCTGGATCTGCTTGAGGCCCTGGATCTGCTGGGCATTGATGAAGACAAGGCCCGGGACATGGGGCTGGATATTTACAAGGTGGGCATGGTCTGGCCCCTCGAGCGCCACGGTATCCTCGACTTCGTTCACGGCAAGGAGGAAGTGCTGGTGATCGAGGAAAAGCGCGGCATCATCGAGAGCCAGATCAAGGAATACATGTCAGAGCCGGATCGCCCTGGCGAAGTTCTGATTACCGGCAAACAGGATGAGCTGGGCCGACCACTGATCCCCTATGTCGGAGAGTTGAGCCCGAAACTGGTTGCCGGCTTCCTGGCGGCGCGTCTTGGTCGCTTCTTCGCGGTGGACTTCAGCGAGCGCATGGCTGAAATCAGTGCCATGACCACCGCCCAGGATCCGGGCGGCGTCAAGCGCATGCCCTATTTCTGCTCTGGCTGCCCCCACAACACCTCCACCAAAGTCCCTGAGGGCAGCAAGGCCCTGGCCGGCATTGGCTGCCACTTCATGGCCTCCTGGATGGGCAGGAACACGGAATCCCTCATCCAGATGGGTGGCGAAGGTGTCAACTGGATTGGCAAGAGCCGCTATACCGGCAACCCCCACGTGTTCCAGAACCTGGGTGAAGGCACCTACTTCCACTCCGGTTCCATGGCTATCCGTCAGGCGGTAGCGGCCGGCATCAACATTACCTACAAGATCCTGTTCAACGACGCCGTGGCCATGACCGGCGGTCAGCCGGTGGACGGGCAGATCACCGTCGACAGGATTGCCCAGCAAATGGCCGCAGAAGGGGTGAATCGGGTTGTTGTGCTCAGTGATGAGCCCGAGAAATACGATGGCCATCACGACCTGTTCCCCAAGGGGGTCACCTTCCATGATCGGTCCGAGCTGGATACCGTTCAACGTGAGCTCCGGGATATACCCGGTTGTACCGTGCTGATCTACGACCAGACCTGTGCTGCCGAGAAGCGCCGCCGGCGCAAGCGCAAGCAGTTCCCGGATCCGGCAAAGCGGGCCTTTATCAACCACCATGTCTGCGAAGGCTGTGGCGACTGCTCGGTGCAGTCCAACTGTCTCTCGGTGGTGCCACGTAAAACGGAACTGGGCCGTAAGCGCAAGATTGACCAGTCCTCGTGCAACAAGGACTTCTCCTGTGTTAACGGATTCTGCCCCAGCTTCGTGACCATTGAAGGCGGTCAGTTGCGCAAATCCCGGGGCGTTGACACCGGCTCCGTACTCACCCGCAAGCTGGCTGACATTCCAGCTCCCAAATTGCCGGAAATGACCGGCTCCTACGATCTGCTCGTGGGCGGTGTTGGCGGTACGGGCGTGGTGACTGTCGGCCAGTTGATCACCATGGCAGCCCACCTGGAATCCCGTGGTGCCTCGGTACTGGATTTCATGGGCTTCGCCCAGAAAGGCGGCACGGTGCTGAGCTACGTTCGTATGGCACCGTCCCCGGACAAACTCCATCAGGTGCGGATCAGCAATGGCCAGGCCGATGCGGTCATCGCCTGTGATCTGGTGGTAGCGTCTTCCCAGAAGGCCCTGAGCGTTCTCCGGCCCAACCACACCCGAATTGTCGCCAACGAAGCGGAACTGCCTACCGCAGATTACGTGCTCTACCGCGACGCCGATATGAAGGCCGACAAACGACTTGGCCTGCTGCAGGACGCAGTTGGAGAGGATCATTTTGATCAGCTGGACGCCAACGGCATCGCCGAAAAGCTGATGGGCGATACCGTGTTCTCCAATGTGATGATGCTCGGGTTCGCCTGGCAGAAGGGCTTGCTGCCGCTGTCCCAGGCGGCTCTGATGAAGGCCATTGAGCTGAATGGCGTCGCCATCGAACGGAACAAGGAAGCCTTCGGATGGGGCCGACTGGCGGCCGTGGATCTGAGCGCAGTCACGGATCTTCTGGACGAGAATAAGGCCCAGGTTGTGGAGGTCAAACCCGAACAAACCCTGGACGAGCTGATCAACATCCGTCACAAGCACCTGGTCAACTACCAGAACCAGCGTTGGGCCGACCAATACCGTGACACTGTTACCGGAGTCCGGAAGGCCGAGGAAGCCCTCGGCGAAACCAATCTTCTGCTGACTCGTGCAGTGGCCCAGCAGCTATATCGGTTCATGGCCTACAAGGACGAGTATGAAGTGGCCCGGCTGTTTGCGGAAACCGACTTCATGAAAGAGGTAAATGAAACCTTCGAGGGGGACTTTAAGGTCCATTTCCACCTGGCCCCGCCCCTGCTCAGCGGCGAAACCGATGCCCAGGGTCGCCCGAAAAAACGTCGGTTCGGTCCCTGGATGTTCCGGGCCTTCCGACTGCTGGCCAGGCTTCGCGGCCTGCGTGGAACCGCGGTGGACCCGTTCAGCTACTCCGCAGACCGCAAGCTCGATCGCGCCTTGCTGAAGGACTACCAGAACCTGGTTGCGCGAATCGGCCGTGAACTCAACGCCAGCAACTACGAGACCTTCCTGCAACTGGCAGAATTGCCCGCTGATGTCCGGGGCTACGGCCCGGTCAGGGAACAGGCGGCAGAGAGCATCCGTGAAAAGCAGACACAGTTGACCAAGGCGCTGGACACTGGTCGCCCGACCCTGATCCGCACCCAACAGGCCGATGAGGAGGCAAACCATGTTTGAAGTACTCCAGCCCCTGCCCCAGGATCCAATCCTGCAGCTGATGCAGACCTTCCGTGAGGACAACCGTCCGGACAAGGTGGATCTGGGCATCGGTGTCTACAAGGATGATGCGGGCAATACGCCCATCATGGCCGCCGTGCACGAAGCGGAGCGTCGTCTGCTTGAAGGAGAAACCACCAAGAGCTACGTCGGGCCCGCCGGTTCCGCCGGCTTCAATAGTGCCATGGCGGAGTTGATCCTGGGCAGCAACAGCCCGCTGGTCCGTGACGGCCGTGTATCGGTCATCCAGACACCGGGCGGCTGTGGCGCCCTGCGGATGGCCGCCGAGTTTCTGCGCCTGTGCAAGGCAGACACAAAAGTCTGGGTCAGCACGCCCACCTGGGCCAACCACTTGCCGCTTCTTGGTGGCGCCGGTCTGACTATTCGCGAATATCCGTACCTTAATCCACAGACGCTGCAGGTAGACTTCGGCGCCATGCTGGAAACCCTGGAAAAGGCCGACGCGGGCGATGTGGTGCTGCTACACGGTTGCTGCCACAACCCTTCGGGCGCCGACCTGAGCCTCGCCCAGTGGCAGGAAGTGACCAGCCTGATCCAGCGAAAGGGTCTGTTTCCCTTTGTGGATATGGCCTATCAGGGCCTTGGCGAAGGCCTGGATGCAGATGCCGCCGGCCTGAGACATCTGGCCGGCGCGGTTCCGGAAATGCTGATCGCAGCGTCGTGCTCTAAGAACTTTGGGCTCTACCGGGAGCGCACCGGCGCCCTCGCCCTGATTTCAGGAACGGCAACCGTGAATGCGGCCGCCACCAGCCAGCTGCTGAGCGTTATCCGGTCCCACTATTCGATGCCACCCGCCCATGGTGCTGCGATCGTGGAGACCATCCTGGGCGATGACGACCTGCGGTCCCAGTGGCAAAAGGAGCTTGGCGGCATGTGCGAGCGCATCCTGCATCTGCGTCACGCTTTTGCCGGCGCGCTTTCACCGGTGGGCGACTTCGACTTTATCGCCCGCCAGCGAGGCATGTTCTCGTTCCTCGGAATCAGTCCGGAGCAGGTTGGCCGGTTACGGAAGGAACACGGCATCTACGTGCTGGAGAGCAGCCGCGTCAACGTCGCCGGCCTGAACGACCGGGTTCTGCCCCAAGTGGCTTCCGCCCTGCGCGAGGTTCTAAGCAAGTAAAGACTTTTTTCGACAACAACCAATCAATCCGACAAAAATAACTAGCCGGAGAGAAGAATGAGTGAGAGTACCCAACCACACCAGCAGGCCAATAACCTCTGGTCCTCACGGATGGCCTTTATTCTGGCTGCAGCTGGCTCAGCTGTCGGCCTGGGGAACATCTGGAAGTTTCCCTACATTACCGGAGAGAACGGCGGCGGTGCCTTCGTTCTTGTCTATCTGGCCTGCATCTTCCTGATCGGCGTGCCGGTTTTGGTCGCTGAAACCATGATCGGCCGCAAAGGTGGCCAGAGCCCCATCGCCACCATGCGCACCCTGACCAAGACCGAAGGCACGGCCAAAGGCTGGCGAGCCATTGGCTGGAACGGGGTTATCGCCTCATTCCTGGTGCTGTCCTTCTATGCGGTAATCGGCGGCTGGGCTCTGGTTTATATCGGCAAGGCCGCTGCCGGTTTGTTTACTGGTGCAGACGCTGAAGCCATCGGCGGCCAGTTCGGCGGACTTTTGGCAAACCCCTGGGAGCTGCTGTTGTGGCACTCCGTATTCATGGTGATCGTCGTATTTATCGTTGGCCGGGGCATTCGTTCCGGGCTTGAAAAAGCTGTCAATATGCTGATGCCATTGCTGTTCCTGCTGCTCGTTGCCATGGTGATCTATGCCATGAACAGTGGCAGCTTCGGCCGGGCGGTGAGCTTCATGTTTTCTCCGGATTTCAGCAAGCTCACTACCACCGGTGTACTGACTGCCCTGGGACACGCGGCGTTCACCCTGAGCATCGGTATTGGTGTTCTGATGGCTTACGGCTCCTACCTGCCCAAGACAGTGAATATTGCCAGAACCGCCATGACCATTGCCGTCGTGGACACCAGCGTTGCTCTTCTCGCCGGGCTCGCCATCTTTCCGCTGGTATTCGCCAACGGGCTTGAGCCAGGCGCGGGGCCGGGCCTGATTTTCGTAACCCTGCCACTGGCGTTCGGCCAGATGAGCGGTGGAGCCCTGTTCGGTACCATTTTCTTTGCCCTACTGCTGGTAGCGGCCATTACCTCGGCCATTTCCATGCTGGAACCGGTGGTGGAATGGCTGGAAGAACACAAAGGCGTCAGCCGGGCGAAAAGCGCGCTTGGTGGCGGGCTGGCAATCTGGTTTATCGGTATCGGTACCGTGTTGTCGTTCAACGTCTGGGACAGCGTGCACCCACTCGGCTTCATTCCCTTCTTTGAAGGCAAGACCGTGTTCGACCTGCTCGATTTCCTGGTCTCCAATATGATGATGCCTCTCGGCGGCCTGGCCATTGCCCTGTTTGCCGGCTGGGCCATGAAGCGCGAGGGTCTGCCTGCGGAAATCGGCCTGGAAGGCAACGCCTATAAAGCCTTCATGTTCGTGCTCAGATATGTGACACCTGCCGGTATCGCCGTGGTGTTCCTTTACAATCTGATCTGAAGCAAAGCAGTAGCCTTTGACCGCAAAAGCCCGGCGAACTTCGCCGGGCTTTTTTGCATCTCGGCGTGGGTACTGCCAATCTTTAGGCAGGAACTTCAAATGAGGCTTTCAGCCTCAGCGGCAAAGGAGCACTCTTATGTACAGCAAGATTCTCGTTCCGGTCGACCTGGCTCATACCGATAAAATGGTGAAGGCGCTCAATACTTCCATTGATATTGCCAAGCATTACAGCGCTACGCTTTGCTATGTGACCGTAACCAACAGCACGCCGGGAGCGGCCGCCCACAATCCGGGGGAACTGGAAGAAAAACTCAGCGTTTTCGCGGAAGAGCAGGGGCAATCCCACGGTATCAGCACCGACAGCATGGTGATGGAATCTGCCGATACGGCAGTAGAACTTGACGATAAGTTGCTCGAAGCCATCAAGACGACCGGTGCCGACCTGGTGGTAATGGCTTCACACCCGCCGGGCATCGGAGACAAGCTCCATATCCTCCACTCCAACGGCGCCAATATCGTTAAACACAGTGACATTTCGGTGTTTGTAGTCCGTTAAACCGGAACTATCGGGCGACAGGTTCTGCAACCCGGATCCTGTCGTTCCTGACCGGAAACGCACCATCAATAGTCAACGCCAGCGGCTCACCTCCAAATGCTGCATGCTCCGGCAGTCCCCGCTGGGCATGAACGTGCAGGTGGGGCTCTGAACTGTTACCGGAGTTGCCCATTTCTCCCAGCAAATCACCGACAGCCACCCGGTCACCAGCAGAGACGGAAACGCTGCCCTGCCTCAGGTGGGCCATAATCACGAAGAAACGGCCACAGTTGATGGCCACATAGTTCCCTGCCATGTGATCCCGGTCCATCTCCGGAACCGGCATATCCTCCAGACCATCAACCACCTTCGCAATTTCGCCATCGCAGGGCGCCAGCACCCGGGTGCCGAAGGTGGTATAGCGGTCCGGACCGGAAGGCTGCCAACCACTCTTGTGAAGACCCAACGGAGAAATTCGGAAAATATCCAGAGCCCGACTTTGTCCCTGCCAAGGCTTGAAGCGCTCAACCGTCTTATCCAGCGTTTTCAGATGTACATTCACCATAAAATTGGAACCACCGTGCGCCACCAGATACCTGCCAGGCCCGAACGGCGGTGAGATGTCGACGGTCTCAACGGCCGGCAAAGCCCTTCCCTGATAGGCCAGATACGCCAGGTACCCCCCAAGGCAGCCGAGTCCGAACGCAAACAGAACAAGTAATGTCTGCCCGGCAGACGCCCGCCAGAGCCCATTCCCCATGAACCGCCCCTGCCATAGATGGCAAACCACGATCACTGCGAAAGCTCCGTAATAGATATACGGCACCCAGAACGGGGGCATGCTCCAGAGGGCTGCCAGGCCGATGCCAAGGAGGACCGCTGCAACTGACAGTGCCTGAACTCCAAGTGCAAACACTCCCCTGGCCGGGAACCGTGCCAACCATACCAACAGGAGAACTGGCAGGGCGATTTGGGTGAGCATGACCATAAGAGACATCAGTCGCTACTCCCGGTGACATTGGATCGAGGAAACTCTATGTTGCTGATCTCGCCGATGAAGAACGGAAAATAATCGTCCGTGTCGAAGAAATTCCCGGCTTCCACGCGGGTCGGCAATAAAAAGCCCTCGAACTCCCGGAACTCTGACAGGTATCCGCCGAAAGGCTGCAAGCGATGGACTTTTTCCGGATTCGCGTTGCTCCAGCGGTCGAAACTTACCTGCAGAGGGCGACCGTCTTCGGCCACGACAACATCCACCGCCTGCTCCATACCCTCGTGACGGACTATTACCCGGGCGGTATTTACATCAACCAGCTTCCACGCAACGCCCGGGCCTGGCAGTAGTGCCGCCGGCGTCCAGAACACCGCCTCTGCCACATACCGCCCGAATGCCGAACGGGTGTGGTCCGGATCGCCGCCCTTCCGGGCCACCGGAATCAATCCCATCAGCCAGAACCGCGTCCACTGCTCGGTGTCTGAGCCGGAAATACGGAGGGCGCCGCGGCTGGCGCTCATCTTCCAGATAAAGCCTTCGGGCATGGCCAGCATCTGGGTGGCCCGCATGTCCATGTAATCGGGCGCCTCCCGATTGCCCATCCCGAATTTTCCGGTCATGGATATCCGGGCCACAGTATAGAGCGGTGTACCAAGCTGAATGGTGTACCGGAAATACCGCTGGGCGGGCTCTGGCAGGCCATCAAGGAGGGAAAGATCAAAGCGCTCCGGTGAATCCGGCTGCAGAGCTGCCAGCCTCGCCATGGCGGCATGGTCCGCAGTGTGGTCAGCCTGCCGCCAGAACCACAGAGTTACAGTGGCAGCAACCACCAGAATCAACAGGATCAGGAAGAAGATTTTCATGTAAGCTATGCTCCCAAGCAGTCATTGTCCCTGCCCTGTCCAAATCCGGCCTTGTTCCAGATCAACGAACATGGCTGGCCGACTCACTGTCAGTCAGAAAGGTTTTATGAAAGTACCGAAAAGATTACAACCGCTTGTCGATGACGGCATGGTGGACGAAGTGCTCTACCAGCTTATGAGTGGCAAGGAAGCGCAGGTTTATGTGGTGCGTTGCGGAGACCGGACTCGCTGCGCCAAGGTCTTCAAGGAAGCCTCGAAGCGGAGCTTCAAACAGGCGGTAGAGTACCAGGAAGGCAGGAAGGTCCGAAACAGCCGACGGGCCCGGGCCATGAGCAAGAAAACAAAATACGGCCAGAAGGAACAGGAAGACGCCTGGCTCAACGCCGAGGTGGATGCCCTCTACCGGCTTGCGGCTGCCGGTGTCCGGGTCCCCGAGCCACTGGGCTTCGTGGACGGTGTGCTGCTGATGGAACTGGTGGCGGACGAAGATGGCAAGGCCGCGCCTCGCCTGGATGATGTCACCCTTTCCCCGGAACAGGCCCGCGACTTCCACGCCCAGGTGATCCGCGAGGTTGTCCGCATGCTGAGTGCCGGTCTTATCCACGGGGATCTGTCGGAATTCAACGTGCTGGTCGATGCCAAAGGACCGGTCATCATTGATCTTCCCCAGGCAGTCAATGCCTCCGGCAACAACAACGCAGAACGCATGCTCGAGCGCGACGTCGACAATATGCGCCGGTATTTTGGCCGTTTCGCGCCGGAGCTGCTGAATACCGATTACGGCAAGGAGATCTGGGCACTCTACGAATCCGGCGACCTGCACCCGGACAGCAGACTCACCGGCTGCTTCCAGCACGATGATACCGCCGCCAACGTCGACGAGCTGATGGAGATCATCGATGCGGCAAAAGAAGAAGAGTGGGAGCGACAGGAACGAATGCGGGACGCCGAGGAGGACTGAAGCACCGGCTCCGGCTGATCAGCGGGACGGCGCCGTTTTTGAATCGCTGACCATAGCTGACATCACCTCCTGTTCTTTGGGTCCGGGCAGAACGCCGGTCAACCAGGCTTCGATGACCGGTTCACCATGCTGATTCAGGAGCACCGCCTCGGCCCGGGCACGGTTCCGCTCATCCACGTCGGTAATGGTGAACACGCACGTTATGGTGTCGCCAAAATACACCGGCCGGCGGAAGCGAAAATTCATCCCGGACGCCAGCCAGCCAATCTGCCCGCCCACTTCCGTGATCATTCCGCCAACCAGCAGGCCGTGGCAGATCTTGCCCTGCAGGTTCTTGGCTTGTGCGAACTCGTCGCTGTAGTGAACCGGATTCTGGTCGCGACTGATTTCACCAAAGGACAGGGTCTCGTCTTCGGTGAACGTTCGCGCCAGGGTAAAGGAATCCCCGGCTTTCAGGCCGGCAATGGCTCTCTTTCGAATATCGGACATGGTATCGGTTCCCGGTTACTCGGCAGGCTACAGGTACCGACCGCCAGACCCTATGACGATCACAATCAGGCCGAGAATCAGATTGATACCCACAAGCCGGCGAATCTTTCCCACCTGAACGCCACCAGCCTGAGGATCCTTGGCTGCGACCGCCTGCTTGAGCCGCCGGAAAGGCGCAAAATAAACGTGAAAATACAGCAGCATCATCACCAGGCCGAGCGCCTGCATGGCATGGATGTGCCAGCCAGCCCCCGCCATACCGCCAAACACACTGAAAACCATCCAGTAGCCGGTGACCAGCAACAACAAAACCGCCAGCCATACCCACCGGAAGAAACGCTCAAGCGTCCTGGACCAGAGAACGCCCCGCTGGGAGGCTTCCACAACCTCGACCACGGCCGGGCGCATCGCCATGTAGGCGAAGAACATGCCGCCAACCCAGATCACCGCTGACAGAACGTGCAGTGCAATTGCCAAACCCATCAGAACACTCCCTAAAAAATCAGATAACTGCTAACTTAACATGGCACCCGCTCGTCTGAGAGGAGCTATCGGATGTTCGAGACTGAAATTCCCATCTGGGACATGCTTATCCGGCTTCTAGCCGCCGCCGGCCTTGCTCTGATAATAGGACTCGAAAGGGAGCTCCGAGGCAAGGCAGCGGGTTTACGCTCCCACATGCTGGTATCCCTGGGAGCTGCCGCTTTTATCATGACAGGCCTGGACATTCTGTTCGCCACGGCTGACGGAGATCCGTCCGCCCGAATTGACCCGACCCGTATCGTACAGGGTGTCATCGGCGGTATCGGCTTTCTCGGCGCCGGCAGTATCATCCAGAGCCGTGGCAACGTTCAGGGCATCACCACCGGCGCATCCATCTGGACCGCCGGGGCCATCGGCGTGGCCTGCGGCATTGGCAACCTGGCGCTGGCAGGCATGCTTACCATTCTGGCTCTGATAATTGTGGTGGTTTTACGCCTCTTCGAACGTGAAGTCATTGACGACAACTGATGCCTGCAGCCTTCATGACCAGGATTCGCAAAGTGCTTCCAGTTCCACCCGATTCCGGCCGCCGGTTTTACCCCGGTAAAGGGCTGCATCGGCCCGGCTGACAGCAGTACTCAGATCTTCGCCGGTACGAAGCTCACTCACCCCGATGCTGACCGTAACGTCTGCCTCGCCTCCGATGATGGCCTTCCAGTCCGTCGCCAAAAAGGCGTTTCTCACCCGCTCGGCGCTCGCCTGAGCCTTTGCGGAATCGGTATCCGGAAGTATGGCAAGGAACTCCTCTCCGCCCCATCGACCAACCAGATCCTGGGCCCGCAGTTGCTCCCGGATCACATCCGCCACGCAGCTGAGCACCCTGTCGCCGGTTTCATGGCCGAAGGCATCATTGATCGATTTGAAGTGATCCACATCCAGCAGCAGAAACGCCACCGGATGACCACTGCGCTGGAAACGGGCCAGCTCCTTTTCCGCCAGGTATGTCATGTGGCGGCGGTTGAAGAGCCCGGTCAGTGAATCGGTCGTTGCCATCGCCCGGAGCTTACGCTGGGCGGACACCACCATTCGGAGATAATAGGAAGACAGATAGCTGAACATGGCGAAGACCACACTCAGGTTGAACAGATGGACAATATGCAGGGCCGTTTGGGGAATAGGCTGCAAAGGCTCGATAAACCACATCAGGACATCCAGGGCGATGTAATAACCCCATAGGCCCAGCAGTGCATACACGGCCCACTTGCGTGAGGCAGACACGCAGATCGCCGGTATGAACATCAGCAGATAATAATGAAAACCACTTTCCCAACCGATCAACACAATGCCGAGCGCTGCGTGTATAAGCACTTCCGCCCAGATCAGAACCACTGCGATCTGGTTCCTGTGGTATTTTAGAGCGTAATAGGCGCCCGCATACATGGCCACACTGACCACGTTCACCCACGCCAGAATTGGCGAACCCAGGGCAAGAAAAAGGAAGAAGAAAACGACATCGACGGTGCCTGCAATCTGGGCACATCGCATGGCCAGACGCCAGAACTGCGGCCGACGCTCTCGTTCCGGCTCATAGGTCGCTGTAGTATTGAAGCTTTCCATAGACTGCAAGGTTCCTCGGAGGTGACACAAGATTACTCTGAAATCCGGAACCTTGCGTAATGGAATTGCAAACAATAGAAAATTATTTGGTCGTATTGCCAGGAGCCGCATGTCATCAGCACTCGTTTTCGCACTCTTCGCAGTGGCACTTATTGCAGCAGCCGTATTCCTGCTGTTCTTCTACCAGAACTGGCGAAGAAACCGGGAGCTGAAGGAACCGTTTCCGGAAAACTGGCGCCGGCACCTCGAATCCCGGGTGCCGCTTTACCAAAAGATGCCCGAGCACCTCAGGCAGGCCCTTGAGCAGCGAGTGCAATTATTTCTTTCCGAGAAGGAATTCTACGGCTGCGATGGCTTCGAGGTGGATGACACCGTGAGACTCACCATCGCCGGCCATGCCTGTCTGCTGATACTCGCCCGCTCCTACTCGGATTTCGATGATGTTCGCAGCATTCTGGTATACCCGGATGCGTACCACGTGCGAGACATCGAAAGCGATGGCATGGTGGTCAGCGAAAGTAATGAGATCCGTGCGGGCGAGGCGTCGAGCCGGGGCCAGGTTGTCCTGGCCTGGAGAGAGTGCGAACAGGCCACCCGCAACCTGCACAGCAGCCACAATGTCATCCTCCACGAATTTGCCCATCAGCTGGATTATCTGGACGGCACCGCCGATGGTGCACCGCCTCTCAGCGGTGAGCAGGCCAGACACTGGCAACACACAATGACCGAGGCCTACCAGGATCTGAGACATTCTCTGGGCCATCATCACAAGCCCTGGCTGGATCCTTATGGCGCAACCGAACCGGCCGAGTTCTTCGCGGTACTGACCGAGGTTTTTTTCCAGCAACCGGATCATCTGAAGAACGCCCAACCTGAAGTCTATAAGGCTCTGCAGGGGTATTTCCGGCTGGATCCGATGAGCTTCCAGTAGCGGTCCGTTCGGATATCCGGTTGTCGATAAGGTAGTGAGTGGTTCACTATAAGAGAAACCGTAGCAATCAGGGAGACGCGCACATGCCAACGATAGGATGGGTCATTCTGTTTCTCTCACTGGCGCTGATCGTCGGCAGCATCATGATACTGCGCAACAGCGCCCACAGCATGAAGATCTCGGACGAGAAAATGAAGAAAATCCAGGCCCGAAAGGCGGAAATCGACGCCGAAGAGGGCGCCGAAGACAGGGAATGGTAACGAGCTTCTCAAGCCTCTCCCGTGAATTCTTCATGAAGATTCGAGCCAGGTTGACGTGTGTCACCCTGAATTATGGCCCTCATACCATACTGTGCGGATAGCCACTCTTCAGGAAGGGAGATCCCTGAATGACCAGATCCAGCATCCCCACAGATATCGTCTCAAAACTCGCACCTCACATTGAAGCGCTTGAATCGCAGGGTGTCGATGTGACGCCGGACGCCGCATCAACTCACCTGCACAACGGGATCGACACGCCCCTGCCACCGGCAGACCTGCACGGAAGCTACACCAACAACCGTCCACTTCCGACAGAAGGCATTGCGCAGCGCCGGGCGTGGATTATCGGTGGCGGTATTGCAGGGCTGTCTGCTGCCTTTTTTCTCATTCGCGACGGCCACATGCCTGCTGGCAACATTACCTTCCTCGAGGAGCAGGACATAGAGGGTGGTTCGCTGGATGGTGCTGGTAATGCCGAGGACGGATATATCGTCCGGGGAGGCCGTGAAATGGAGATGACCTACCAGAACTTCTGGGATGTTTTCTCGGAAATACCGGCGCTCGAACTGCCTGCCCCGTTCACCGTGCTGGATGAATACCGCATCGTGAATGATGCCGACAAGAACTGGTCGAAAGCCCGTCTCCTGGAAAAACAGGGACAGATCAAAGACTTTTCTACCATGGGTCTTACCAAACGCCAGCAGCTTGAGGTCGTCAGGCTGTTATTGGCCCGGAAGGAGGATCTGGACGACATCACGGTTGAGCAATGGTTTAGTGAAGGGTTCCTGAACACTAATTTCTATACCCTCTGGCGCACCATGTTTGCTTTTCAGAACTGGCACTCGGTGCTTGAAATGAAGCTCTACATGCATCGTTTCCTGCATTTGATGGACGGGCTGAACGACATGACGTCACTGGTTTTCCCGAAATATAACCAATACGACAGCTTCGTCAGGCCACTCATGAACTGGCTCAAGGACCAGGGCGTGAATATCCAGTACAACATGACCGTGACGGACCTGGGTATGGAAACCGGGGATGGCACCAAAACCGTCAAGACCATTCAATGCCACGGTGCAAACGGCGATAAGACGTTCAATGTCGGCGCACGTGATCTGGTGTTCGTCACGACCGGCTCAATGACCGAGGATACGGCCTACGGCGATGACGATAACGCGCCCCGATTGAAAGACAGTGACAAGGCCGGCCAAGGGTCCGGCTGGCAGCTCTGGAGGAATCTCGCTGAGAAATCCGAAGTCTTCGGGCGGCCAGAAAAATTCTGCGGAGACATACCCCGCTCAACCTGGGAGTCAGTGACGCTTACCTGCAAACCCTCGCCCTTAATGGACAAGCTCAAAGAGCTGTCGGTTAACGACCCTTATTCCGGGTTCACGGCGACTGGCGGAATTGTCACCTTTACAGATTCCGCCTGGCTGATGAGCTTCACATGCAATCGCCAGCCACACTTCCCCGATCAGCCCGACGACGTGATTGTGTTGTGGACCTACGCTTTGTTGATGGATAAGCCCGGCGATTACGTCAGTAAGCCGATGCCCGAATGTACCGGCAAGGAGGTGTTGATCGAGATGTGCTACCACCTCGGGTTGACCGATCATCTCGATGAAATACTAGCTGCCACCAAAACCCGGATCGCGCTGATGCCTTATATTACGTCACAATTCATGCCAAGGGCTAAAGGCGATCGGCCTCAGGTGGTCCCTGAGGGCTGCACCAATCTCGCTTGTATGGGGCAGTTCGTGGAAACCCATAACGACGTTGTGTTCACACTGGAAAGCTCGGTGCGGACCGCCCGCATCGGAGTTTACAGCCTTCTTGGCATCAATAAGCAGGTACCTGATATTTATCCGGGACAATACGATATACGGCGTTTGCTAAGGGCAACCCGCACCCTTAACAGCAACGAAGCATTTCTGGGTGAAGGCATTCTTCGCCGACTGCTGGGCGGCACTTATTTTGAAAACATTCTGCCACTTGGTCCCGATGAAGCCCCGTCGGATCTGCACCAGTCACGGCTGTTCGATAACCAGTTACAGGCTATCCGACGACTGGTGGAGGAAAACCACACCTTCGACGAAGCCAAAGGGTGGGTTCAGGGCGTGCTGGAGAAGCTTCGTGGGCGAGGCTGAACCATACGTTCAGTCATCGCTGTGATCCATGTTCTGGCTGTTCATCATGGTTTGCCCATCCAGCGGCGCAACAGTCAGCTCAACCTTCATATCCTCCGCACCCTCAAAATTGAGGGTTAGCGGAATGGCTTCATTTTCCCGAAGCGGGCTGTCCAGATTTTCCAGCATCAAGTGATAACTGTGCGGTTTCAGGTCAACAGTTTCGCCGGCGGGAATGGTGAGCCCGCCTTTCACCGGCGTCATTCGCATAACACCATCCCGCATGCTGCTCTCGTGGATGGACACCCTGTCAGCCCGGGGGGTTCGCGCACTGACAAGAACGATATCCTCGCTGCCGGTGTTTGAAATGCTCATGTAGCCCACCCCCATGGGCGTCCCCGGTGGTGTGGGGCGGCTCCAGGGATGATCAACTTTTATGTCGCCCTGAGTGTAATCGTGCGCCAGAACAGGCGTGGTGATCAGGGCACTGCAGGCTATCAACAGGCTGGTGGTCAAGGCGGTAAGTCTGTTCATGGTGTCTCGCGTCGATCCGTTTTTTTGGAAAGGTCATTCGGAGCCTAGTGTTGCTTCTGGATCTCCGGATGACAAGCAGGCGAGACTGGATGCGGCAAATGGTCGCAGCTCCCCATTGCCTCTATCCCGCACAAGTCTGGCACTCCCGGCATACTGCAGCAGTGATCAAGGGAACTAAATGCCCGGATTCATGACAACAGATTAATTCCGGGCTCATGACCCCGCAGAACCTGTCGTCCTAGAATAATTCCGGAAACCAACAACGGGTCCTTGAAAGGAGCTCACAATGAACGTGATGTCAGTGCTGAATCAGGTAATGAAACAGGCCCAGGGTGGGCAGTCCGGCAGCGGCGGAATGGACGTCAACAGGATGATGAACAGCCTAGGCAGCCAGCTCAAGGGCGGGCAAGGCTCAGGTTCCGGCATCGATGTCAAAAGCCTTCTGGGCGGCGGCGCCCTCGGCGCGATGCTCGGCTCGAAACGCGGCCGGAAGATGGGCGGCAAGGCTCTGAAGTACGGAGCCCTGGCTGGCGTGGGCGTTTTAGCCTGGAAGGCCTACCAGAACTACCAGGCCGACAACCAGGGCACCTCGCAGCCAAGTGCGCCCCAGCAGGGCCAGCCGCTCGAACAACTGCAGGGCCAGGACCAGGAACAGCGTGGTCTGGAAATACTGCAGGCCATGATCATGGCGGCCCGCGCCGATGGTCACATCGATGCCAATGAGCGCGCCCTGCTGACCCAGGAAATCGAGAAACTGGGCCCCGATGACGAACTCCACGCCTGGATTCAACAGCAGTTTGACGCCCCACTGGACGCGGAAGCTCTCGCCAGTAAAGCCGACTCACCCCAGGCAAGTCGGGAAATCTACATCGTCAGCGCGGTGATGATCGACGAACAGAACCCCATGGAACGGGCATGGCTGGACCAGCTGGCATCGGCCCTGAACCTTGAGGCCGGAATGGCCCGTGAGCTGGAACAACAAATCCAGGTTGCCGCCAACGCCTGATCAACCAGCCCCGGAGGCAGAGCGCGATCAGTCATCCCATTCATGGTACTGATTGCCCTGCCTGAGCAGCCAGTAGGTGAGCCCCAGCGCCAGTGTGGTTGCCGCAATCCCGATCAGGTACATGGGTGTCAGTGTCTCGAAATCCAGCACGATCACCTTCCGAGCGATGGCCATCAGGGCTGTAGCGACCACCAGCTGCACCGGGAAGACATTGGTGCCCAGGTAAAGCCGGATGTTGATAAAGATCTCGACAGCAATCAGCACCGCCATGAACGCACCGAACGTATAGAAAATATCGTTGATGTTCAGAAGCAGGAAGGGCGGCGTGATCAGCCTGTCGTAAATGATGTAAATGACATCGCCGACACCCCAGAGAATAACCGCCACCATCAACACGGCCAGAACCCGGATTGCGAAACGAATAACCCGGTGCAGACTGCGGAAAAACGGATCGGGGAAATCGACCGGAAGCTCCTGATGGAGCTCATGCTTTCGCTCTGGCGGCGATTGATCAGGCCCCTTTTCATTGTCGTGATCAACCATTCAAGTTCTCCCCGCCGCCCCTGAAAACCTTTGAAAGTCAGGCCTTCTTCACAAATTCCGATTTCAACTTCATGGCGCCAATGCCATCTATCTTACAGTCAATATCGTGGTCACCCTCCACAAGCCGGATATTCTTTACCTTGGTACCCACCTTCACCACAGAACTGGAGCCCTTGACCTTCAGATCCTTGATCACAGTGACCGTATCGCCATCCTGAAGTTCATTGCCGTTTGAATCCCGAATCACCTTCCCAGCCGCATCAGCCGCGGCCTCCGCCTCGGACCATTCATACCCGCACTCGGGACAAACAAGCTGGACGCCGTCCTCGTAGGTGTACTCGGAACTGCACTGGGGGCATGGGGGAAGCTGCGACATTATCATTTCCTGTTAATTGAATGAGCACAGCATTATACCATCAACGCCCCGGCGAAACCCTCGCCAGCACCCGCGGATTATCCGACAACGGAAGTGCGACAATCACTCCCTCGTTGGACGAGGGGTACACCCCGGTCAACGCCGTGGTGTTCACCTGATGGGACACCAGAATCACCGGCGCCCCGGCCTCCAGCTGGTTTACCAGAGCAATCGTCTTCCGGGTCTGCGCCGGCCCATCCCCGCGGTTGCCAAAAAACGAGTTCAGCGAGGGCCACTCAGTGACCTCCCCCATGTTCATACCCCGCGCAGTGTCCATACACCGACACCATTGACTACTGAACACCCGCGCTTCGGCAATACCATGATCCGCCAAAAACGGCTTCCACGCCCGCGCCTGCTCCCGGCCAGTATCGTTCAGATTCCGCTGGGTGCTGCAATCGTTGATATCAAAATTTGCCGGATCCCCGGTACCTGGTGCCAGAGCATGACGAAGCATCAATACGGCCTGACCATCCCGAAGGGCTTTCCAGGCGTCTGGCTCATCAGCCTTTGCCGTACCCGTAGCGATAAGAACCAGGCTCAGAATGAGCGCCAAAAATGCAGTGGGAACAATGCCCGTTTTCATAAATCCCCCAATCGGTCAGTTAGAGTGCCCGCTATAATCGCGGAATTAACTCTGCAGCAAGATCGCGTCATTGGGCGGGGGCTTCCAAAAATGTTGGAGGCCATGGATGGCCGGAAACAAGCGCACAGGGATGTGCTTGTAGCGGTTTTTGGAAGCCCCCGCCCAATGGTGCAAGCCTGCCAAATCTGCAAACCCTTAAAACAATACGCGGCCGTATGCTTCCAGGCTCACTACTACAAACGGTAAACTCACCCCAGAACCGAGCCAAAAGAAGGAACCACCATGCCAATCTGGGTCGACGCCGACGCCTGCCCCGTCCCCATCCGGGAGATCCTCTGCCGCGCCGCCACCCGCTGGCAGATCGAGACAACCTTCATCGCCAACCACGTGATCACCCTGCCCCCGAGCCCTTACATCAAGCGCCGACAGGTCCCACAGGGCTTCGACGTGGCCGACAACGAAATCATGGATCAGATGCACAAGGGCGATCTCGTGATCACCCAGGACATCCCCCTGGCTGCCGAAGCCATCGAAAAAGGCGCCGACGTCTTCAACCCCCGCGGCCAGGCCTTCACCAAAGAGAACATTCGCCAGCGCCTGGCCATGCGCAACTTCATGGAAGAAATGCGTAACGCCGGCCAGGTAACCGGCGGTCCGGCCCCCTTCAGCCAGACCGACCGCAAGGAATTTGCCGACAAACTGGACCGCTGGCTGCAACAGAACCGGAAACGTTAACCCGCGGAGCTGGCAATACCCGGCATAGTTGTCCAAGGTAAATGGATGCCACCCAACGACAATCGGGAGGACAACCATGAGCCAGAAACCCGCAGATATTGCCCGCCTCGAACGTTATGGGCCGGAGACCAGCGAATACACTCTGGCGATCATCACCGATGAAGACCATGCCTCACAGGTGCAACTTGAAGACGGCCAGACCGCCTGGAAGTCCACTCTCCGTTACGACAAACTCTATCGCGAGGAAGACCCCGCCACCGGCAAAGTCCGCTATCGCATGGAAGAGATTCCCGAACAGGACGGCGGCGAACACCACTTGATCAGCCTGATCGCCGAGAGCGGTCGCGGCGCCGAATTCTCGGAACTCGTGCTGTTTGGCGAGCGACTGATCACCTTTGATGACCGCACCGGTCTGGTCTGCGAAATACGCAACGAAAACCAGCTGGTTCCGCGACATATCCTTATGACCGGCAGTGGGGATGAAAAATTCAAGGGCTTCAAAAGCGAGTGGGCGACCCTGAAGGGCGACCACATGATCGTTGGCAGCCATGGCAAGAACAACCAGGAGGAGTGGATCAAGATCCTGGACCGGAAGTACGGGCTCGAAAGCACCGACTGGCATCAGAACTACCAGGCCATGCGCGATGCCCTGGGCGTAGGTGATCAGGGCTACGTGACCCACGAAGCGGCGGAGTGGCACCCCTACCGGAACCGCTGGCTTTTCTTTCCCCGGAAGATTTCCACCACACCGTTCGACGAAGCCGTGGACGAGCGGGAACGTGGCGGCAATACCCTGATTATCGCCACCAATGACTTCACCGATATCAGAACCCTGGAAATTGGTCCGCGAACTCCGGAGCGAGGTGTATCCTCGTTCAAGCTTATCCCCGGACGGACCGACGAATGCATCGGCCTGAAGAGTGTCGAAATCGGCGAACGTACGGAAACCTATCTGTTCTGCTTTGACCTGGAAGGCAACCTGCTGAAGGAGGATACATTAATAGGCCGTTACAAATGCGAAGGGATAGAGATTCTCTGAAGCCCGCCAGATGACCAGTGAAACCGGTTCCGAATTCACCATCGATTCCGGAGCCCAGCAGATGACGGTCGACACCGCCCTGATGTCTTACGACCCAATGGATGACGAGGGCTACCAGCAGATCGAAGAAGGCGATCTGGAGGATGATACTTTTGAAAAATCCGAGGTGATGGCAGACACCGTTGTCACACTCGAAGACGACAGTGCCTCCTGATCGCTCTGATCACCTAAGGTAACGTAGACCAAAAGCCCCGTGTTGCACGGGGCTTTTTATGATAATGATTCTCTTTTAATTACCGCCCGAAGCCGCTACCCTTGCGTTCTTTCTGACTTCCTCACTTTCAAGATTAATCACAGGACCAGTCTCAAGAGCGCCCCATGCCAAGCGAACATCACAAAACCACCAGCAGCTTTTCTGCCCTGGCCCGTCTTCTCAGATATGCCCGTGGGTACCGCAGGCAGATTATCGCGGCTACCACCTGCTCGATCATCAACAAACTGTTCGACATTGCCCCTGAAATCCTGATTGGTGTTGCCATCGACGTTGTCGTCAATCAGGAAGAGAGTTTTGTCGCAGGCCTGGGGTTCGAGACAGCCCAGGAACAGATCACCGTCCTGGCCGTACTCACGTTCTTTATCTGGGCCGGCGAATCCCTGTTCGAATACCTGTTCCAGATTCTCTGGCGCAATCTTGCCCAGCGGCTCCAGTCGGACCTGCGCCAGGATGCCTACGAACACGCACAGCGCCTGGACATGAGCTTTTTCGAGGCCCGCAGTTCCGGTCAGTTAGTGGCCACTATGAACGACGACGTGAACCAGCTTGAGCGCTTCCTCGATGGCGGCGCCAACGCCATGATCCAGGTGCTGGTCACCGTGGTGGCGGTGGGCGCGGTGTTCTTCGTGATTTCTCCGCTGATAGCGCTGCTGGCATTCACACCGATTCCCCTGATTATCTGGGGCGCCTTTTATTTCCAGCGCAAAGCCGGCCCGCTCTATGCCGATGTGCGGGAGAAGGTGGGAGATCTCTCCAGCCGGCTCGCCAATAACCTGGGCGGCATTGCCACCATCAAGAGCTTTACGGCCGAGCAGCGGGAAGCCAGCCGCCTGAAGGAAAGCAGCGAGGCCTATGTCGAAGCCAACCGCCGGGCCATCCGTATCAGCTCCGCGTTCATTCCGGTGATCCGCATGGCCATTCTGGCCGGCTTCCTGGCCACCTTTACGGTGGGCGGCATGATGGCGCTTGAGGGATCCCTGAATGTGGGCGCCTACGGCGTACTGGTTTTCCTGACTCAACGCCTGCTTTGGCCTCTGACCGGCCTCGCCGAAGTCATCGACCTGTTTGAACGGGCCATGGCCAGCACCCGCCGGATCCTGGACCTTCTGGCCGAACCGGTACACGTGCGTGATGAAGCCGGGAAGGAATTATCGACGCCCGTGCACGGGACGGTAGAGCTGGACAAAGTAAGCTTTCACTATCCTTCCAGCGGTGCCGGGATCCGGGATATCAGCCTGACAGTGCCGGCCGGACATACCCTGGCCCTGGTCGGCGCGACTGGTTCCGGCAAATCAACACTGATCAAGCTGTTGCTGCGGTTTTACGACCCCAGCCACGGTGAGATCCGGATCGATAATCAGCCAATCCGCGGCATAAGCCTGAAATCCCTGCGCGGCGCCATCGGACTGGTCAGCCAGGACGTTTATCTGTTTGAGGGCAGCATTCGTGAGAATCTGGCTTACGGCAGGCCGGATGCCTCCGAGGCCGACATCATCGAGGCCGCGAAAACGGCCGAGGCCTGGTCCTTTATTGAAGCCCTGCCGGAAGGCCTGGCAACACCGGTTGGTGAGCGGGGCGTTCGGCTTTCCGGGGGCCAGCGCCAGCGGCTGTCCCTGGCCCGGGCCCTGTTGAAGAACCCGCCGATCCTGGTACTGGATGAAGCCACCAGTGCCGTGGACAACGAAACCGAAGCCGCCATTCAGCGTTCCCTGAGGCGGATAGGGCACAACCGGACAGTGATCATGATTGCCCACCGGCTGTCGACCATTGTGGATGCCGACACCATCGCCGTGGTTGACGGTGGCAAGATTGTCGAGAGCGGCACCCATCACCAATTGATCGAACAGGACGGAGCCTACGCGGCCCAGTGGCGGGTTCAGACCGGCCAGGCCTGACACGAGCCGGTTTAAATTCGCACTTTCGTTTGATAGTGATTCGCATTTAGATTATTCTGCAGGCCCTCAGCTTTTTGGGAGCCTGCATGTCTGCCTTTTTCAACGTATCCCGCCTGGACGTCGCCATCGGAAGCACGGCCATTCTGCGCAATGTGAACCTGGGGTTTCGGGAAGGTGAAGTCACTGCCCTGCTGGGCCATAACGGGTCAGGCAAATCCACCCTGCTGCGAGTGCTGGCCCGCCAGCTTACGCCTTCATCCGGCGAGGTGAACCTGCTGGGCAAATCCTTCCGCCATACTGGCGCCCGTGAGTTTGCCCGGATCGTCGGCTACCTGCCCCAGCACCCACCCGGCACTGACGGTCTGACGGTTCGGGAACTGGTCGCACTCGGGCGCTACCCCTGGCGGGGGCCCCTGGGGCGTTACAACGAGGAAGATCACCGGCTGATAGACCAGGCCATCGATGACACCGGGCTCAGCCCGTTCCGCCACCGGTCGGTGGATACCCTTTCCGGCGGCGAACGTCAGCGCGCCTGGATTGCCATGCTGCTGGCCCAGCAGACCCGCTGCCTGCTCCTGGACGAGCCCATCTCAGCGCTCGATGTAAAACATCAGGTGGAAACCCTTCGCCTGGTGCACCGTCTCGCCGAGGACCGTGCATTAACAGTCATCGTGGTGCTGCACGATGTCGACCTCGCGGCCCGCTTCTGCGACCGCCTGGTGGCGCTGAAATCCGGCCAACTGGTGGCCGATGGCCGTCCCCGGGAAATTATGGACAGCGGCATACTCGAATCCATCTATGGTGTACCCATGGGCGTGATGGAGCGGGCTCCCGGGCAGTGGGTTTCCTATGTTCACTAGATACCTTGGCCGTCGCCTGCGCGGACTGGGCGCATTACTCAGGTTTTCGGTACCCGGGCTGGCAGTGCTCTGGTTGTTGCCGGTACTGGCCAGCGCCGGAACCTGGCAGCACGAACAGGGCAGCCTCACACTGGAAGAACCACCACAGCGAATCATCACCCTGAACTGGGCTGCCACCGAAGCACTGTTGCTTCTGGGGGTCACGCCGGTCGGGGTTGCCGACCGGGACGGCTACAAAGTCTGGGTGAATAAACCGGAGCTGCCTGAAGGCGTCGCTAACGTTGGTACCCGTGTTGCCCCAAGCCTGGAGGCTATCGCCCAGCTCAAACCAGACCTGATTGTCACCAGTTCCGAAATGGCTCCGGCAGCGGATCTGCTGCAACACATTGCCCCGACCTACGTCGTCAGCATCTACAAGGACGGTACCCAACCCTTCCAGAAAGCCCGTGAAATGCTTCTCACACTCGGCCAGATGCTCGGCCGTGAGAAACGTGCAAAGGCAGTACTTCAGGACATAGAACAGACCCTGGCCTGGCAGCGTCAGCGTCTTGAAGCCGCCGGCCTCACTGGCCGGCCGGTTGCCCTGGTGAACTTCCTGGACGATCGCCACGTTCGCATTTACGCTCCGAACGGTCTGTTCCAGAGCGCCCTTGATGCCCTGGGGCTCGAAAACGCCTGGCCACATCCGGGCAATTTCTGGGGCTTTTCCGTGGTGGGACTGGAAGCCATTGCGCCCTATGAGGACAGTCGGATCGTGGTGATCTCCCCAATTCTGCCCGGCCTTGCAGACACTCTTGCCAACAGTCCGTTCTGGACCTATTTGCCAGCGGTCAAACGTGAGCAGGTCTATCAGATTGAACCGGTATGGCCCTTCGGAGGTGTTTACCCCGTTAAGCGCCTGGCGACATTGCTGACCGACAGCCTTATCGCGGGAGGGTCCGACAATGTACGCTGAATCCGCCCCGGTGACCGCCCGGCGGCCGGTAATGCCGGCCAGGCTGCCGATCGCAGCCGCGTTGCTCTGGATCGGTGCCCTGCTGGCCAGCGCCGCGCCCTGGTTTGGCGAGCTGGATCCGGTGGCACTGATTTCCGCCTTCTGGACCTTCACCTCCAGCGATTACGCCTCGGTGCTAGCCCATTACAGCTGGGCCCCCCGGGTGGCCATCGCCATACTGATTGGCGCTGGGCTGGGCCTCGCCGGGGCAGTGACCCAACAGATTCTGGGCAATCCTCTGGCATCGCCCACGACTCTGGGGGTGGAAGCCGGCGGCCAGTTCGGCATTACCGTCGCGACCCTGTTTTTCCCGGGCCTACTGGCCTTTAGCCCCGATCTGGCCGCGGTCGCCGGAGGTTTGCTTGCGATCGGACTGGTAATCGCCCTCACCTGGAGGCTTGGCTTTTCGCCGGTCACCGTCATTCTTGCCGGACTGGTGATCACGTTTTTCCTTGGCGCCGTGAATATGGCGTTTCTACTGCTCAAAGGTGAATGGCTGGGCAACCTGTTTATCTGGGGGGCGGGCTCTCTGGTCCAGAACAACTGGCAACCCTTTATGGAACTCTGGCCCAGGGTTGCAGTGCTGGGGGTATTGATGCTGTTGCTGATGCGCCCGCTGCAGGTGCTGCAACTGGGGCAGACCTCTGCCAGCTCCCTGGGCGCCAAAGTCGGGCTGATTCGACTCCTGGCCCTGTTGCTGGTAGTGCTGATGACCGCCACGGTGGTAAGCCGGGTTGGCGTAGTGGCGTTCGTGGGGCTGGCCGCACCGGTGCTCGCTCGCCTGCTCGGCGCCCGCACCCTCCCCGCGCGGCTGCTCTGGAGCTGCCTTCTTGGCGCTGGCCTGCTGTTATTGGCCGATACCCTGGCGCACTGGGCCTCCACCTGGGGCGACGGCTCCCTGGTACCCACCGGCACGACTACCGCCCTGATCGGTGGACCGATTATCCTGCTCGCCCTGCAAGGGTTCAAAAACACCCATCATATGCCCGGCCAGGATGCCAGCCCGGCCGGTTTCCTGCCGAAACGGCGCCCGGCCGTGGTGGTGGCCGGTGCCGTGGCCATGCTCCTGATCATTACCACAGTCATCTCCATGAGCTGGTCCCCGAGCCTGGAGGGCTGGCAATGGACGGCGTTTTCACACTGGGACGACGCCTGGGTCTGGCGCGGGCCCAGGCTGCTCGCCGCCATCCTCGCCGGTGTTGCCCTGGGCCTGGCCGGCACGCTCATCCAACGGATGACCGGCAACGCCATGGCAAGTCCGGAATTGCTCGGCATCAGTGGCGGGGCAGCCGTGGTAATGGTGCTGATTGTGCTCACGGGCGCCGATCTTGGCCGGGCCGGCCAGCTGGCGGGGGCAACCCTGGGCGCGGCGGCGGCGCTGGGCTTGCTCATTCTGCTGGCACGAAAACACAACTTTGCCGGCAATCAGCTCCTGCTTGGCGGACTGGCGCTATACGTATTCATGGATGCCGGCCTTCGCCTGGTCATGGCTTCCGGCGGCACTGTGGCTTCGCAACTGCTCAACTGGATGTACGGCTCAACCTGGCTGGTATCTGAAACCGAGGCCCTCGGTCTCATGGCTCTGATCCTGCTGATCTCTGCCGCCCTGCTGCTGATTGTCCGCCCGCTGACCATACTCCCTCTGGGTGAAACCTCGGCCAGGGCGCTGGGATTGCCGGTAGCCCGGATGCGCCTGGCCCTGTTGCTGCTGGCCGCGCTACTGACCGCATCGGCAACCGTGGTCATTGGCCCGCTGAGCTTTGTCGGACTGATCGCACCACACCTGGCCAGGGTATTGGGCCAGCAGACTGTTGGCCGGCAACTCATTGTTGCGGCACTTGCCGGTGGCCTGCTGCTCGGCGTCGCCGACTACCTGTCGCGGATCGTGGTCTATCCCAACCAACTGCCTGCGGGGTTACTGGCAGCCCTGGTAGGCGGAGTGTATTTTCTCTGGGGGCTCAGCCGTCATGGCCGGGCCTGAGGCTATGTCTGGGCCGTGGGCCGAGCGCTATGGCCGCTTGCTGGAAGCTTCGGGCCTGGAGCGCGAAACCATTCTATCCCAGGCACTCCAGCCTCCTGCCAGGGAACGCCGGGGGTTGTTCTCGCTCAAACAGTGCCTCCTGCAACCCGCTCTGCTGAGTGATCAGCTTATCCGGGACTACCCGCAGGTTGCCGATGCCAGGGCCATCAGAGCCCGGGTTTCCGTGCTTCATCAGGATCTGGCATTAAGCGTTATTGGCCCGCTTACCCTGCGCCTGTTCCGGGATGGTAAAGCGCCCGTGCCAGACCCGGAACGTATATTTCTGGCGCCCGTGACAGATAATGAGGCGCCCCTGTCCCGCTGGTTCCATCTGCCGAAACATCCCCCTGTGGAAGAATCCACGTTCATCCGGGAACTGGGGTGCCTGGCTTCAGAATGGTATCCGGTATTCAGAAAGGCGCTCGGCGTCAGTCCCGGTGCCTATTGGAGCAGCATCGGGCTGGGCCTTGGAGCTCCGTTCTCGGCGGTATGGAACCTGGCAGAACCCCGGGCGCTGTGTGAGCTGGCCCAAGGCTGGCTTGAAGAGTTTGGTAATGACACCAACCAGTTCATTGACTGGATTCCTGCGGTGTTCGGCGAGCAACGGACCGCAATTCCCCAAAGAAAAGGGTGCTGCCTGAAGTACCTGTTACCAGACGGTGGCTACTGCGGCACCTGTGGCGTTTATCGCAAGGAGCGACTGGCCGCTGCACGGGCACAAGTCAGCCACCCAGTGCGGAGCTCACGGCCAGACCAATGGCCACCAGGCCAATAAACGCACCAGCGCCGGCCGCCAGTTTCAGTCCTTCAATCATTTCCTGCTCGGGCATCATTTCGGTTCCTCCATACTGTACCCCATACTATTGCGAATACTTATCATTTGCAATATATGAGGCGATAAGACCTCGGCCGAATCCGGTTCAGCTGCTATTCTCAGTCATGAATGACACAGTGAGTGGAGCTGATAAGCCGGAGGTTTCTATGGGTACCTTCAAGCACCTGTTCATTGCCGGCAGCCTTATGCTCGGTTGCGTAACCGCCATGGCAAGTGAACGCTTTTCCTCAGAAGAAGCAGATTTTCGGTTGCAGACCGTGGCACAGAACCTGGAGCACCCCTGGAGCCTCGCCTTTCTGCCGGGCGGCTCAATGCTCGTGACCGAAAGGGCCGGACGGTTGAGAATGATCCGGGACGGCGCACTGGTTGAGGAGCCGATCGGAGGGCTGCCTGAGCTTGTGGTCTCTGGACAGGGCGGTCTGCTGGACGTGCTTCTGCATCCGGACTTCGAGCAAAACCGCACACTGTTTCTGAGCTACGCTCATCGCAATCGGGAGGGCATGACCACCCGGGTGGCGAGGGCGGTTCTGGAGGGCAATCAGCTCACGGACGTTGAGGTAATTTTCGAGGCACTGCCACGCTCCGGTACCAGCCGGCACTTTGCCGGGCGCATGGAGTTTGATCGCCAGGGCAACCTCTATATCGCCGTAGGGGACCGGGGCGAAATGAATCGCGCCCAGGACACCGGAGACGATGCCGGCGGCGTTCACCGGATCACCACGGACGGACAGCCGGCCCCGGGCAATCCGTTCCTCAATGACAGCAGCGTTAATGACACCTTTTATACCTTCGGCAACCGGAACATCCAGGGCATGACGATCCATCCCGAAACCGGAGAAATCTGGAGCCATGAGCATGGGCCCCGGGGTGGTGACGAGATCAATATCATCCGGGCAGGAACCAACTACGGCTGGCCCGAGATCACCTATGGCATTGGTTACTCGGGCCAGCCCATTACCATGGACACCAAGAAGGAAGGTATGGCTCAGCCTCTGCACTACTGGGACCCGTCCATCGCCCCCTCCGGCATGGCCTTCTATACCGGCGATCTTTTTCCGCAATGGCAGGGGGATCTCTTTGTGGGGGCACTCAAGATGCGCAAGCTGGTCCGGCTTGAGATCGACGACGGCAGGGTGACAGAGGAAGAGGACTTGCTGACCGATCTGGATGAGCGTATCCGTGACGTGCGCATGGGCCCGGATGGAGCCCTCTGGTTACTGACGGATTCCCCCCGGGGAAAGGTCTACCGGATGGTTCCGGCTCAGTGAGGGTCGTTGGTTCGCTCGGTCTTTTCGAACTGAGGCAAATCGTCGGCAATCTCGAACCAGTCGGATTTTGACCCGACAAAAACATGCTGGGCCGCCCCTTTACCAAGGGGTTCGTTGATCCACCCGACCCGCAGGCGGAGTATTCCGGGAATGGCATCGACGCGGCTGTAAAGCTGGCTGCCACAGCGGCTGCAGAAGCCTCGGAACTTGCCGGGGCGGGATTCAAATTCGGTAATCCTGTCTTCGCCAGAGACAAAACGAAACCGCACTTTCTGAACCGGCGCACTGGCTGAAAATGCACTTCCGTGGGCCCGACGGCACTGGCTGCAATGGCACAGGGCAATCGGCCCGAGCGTGCCGTCATATTCAAAGCGGATGTCGCCACACAGGCAATGGCCGGTGTACATGGTCTTGGCCCTATTTTCGCGGTTCATGGATGTCAGCGGCCGATGATACCGGGCCGTCACTTGAAGAACCAGCGGGCCGGCACCACATTAGTTACACACGAATCGCAAAGGAGGACAGTATGTCATTCAGCGCACTTCCGAGGATTGGCATGGGCACTTTCCGGCTCAGGGGCAATGAAGCCCGGGATGCCGTCAAGAGCGCCCTGTCCCTGGGTTATCGCCATATTGATACCGCCCAGATGTATGAGAATGAAGCGGAAGTCGGCGATGGCATTACCTCCAGCGGCATTCCCCGCCGCGAAATTTTTGTGACGACCAAAATCTGGTACGAGCAGCTTCACGCCAGCGACCTGATCAACAGCCTGCACGACAGTCTGGCGCGCCTGAAAACCGATCATGTCGATCTGGCCCTGATTCACTGGCCATCGCCCGGCGACGAGGTCCCCATGGCGGAGTACCTTGGCGCATTGCGGGATGCCCAGAGAGAGGGGCTGGCCGAACATATTGGCATCTCCAACTTCACCTGTGCCCAGATGGACCAGGCGAAAGAGATTCTCGGAGATAATGCCATCTTTACCAACCAGGTGGAGGTTCATCCGTTTCTGGCCAACCGGAAAGTGGTGGAGCATGCACAAAATCTTGGTATTACCGTGACCGGCTACATGCCTCTGGCAGTCGGCAAGGTGATGGACGACGAGACCTTGCAACGCATTGCCCGGGAGCGTAATGCGACCCCGGCACAGATTGCCATTGCCTGGGTAGCCTCACGAGGGGTGGTTCCGATTCCGTCATCCACTCGCCCGGCCCATCAGAAGGCCAACCTTGACGCCCTTGATATCCAGTTAAGTGATGAAGAAATCCGCGCCATTGACGCGCTGGACCGCAACGGCCGGATTGCTAACCCGGATTTTGCCCCGGCCTGGGACTGAACCAGAATGCCGCGCCGGTAAACACCAGCGTGGCCAGTGGCACTGGCAGCAGCCACCAGGTTCGCAAACCCCACAGCATGGCCACGCTGAACAGCGTCCATAACACCGGGACAATCAGATACAGCCAGCGCCACGGGCCAGACAACAGTGCGAGCGCCAGCACACCGGCGCCAACGGTTGTGCCCGGCGCCAGGCTGAACAGGGCCAGGGCCCGCCAGTCACCGGCCTCAGCCACTGTCGCCCAGGGCAGGCCGCCGACTGCCAACAGCCAGATAACCGCAAGTGCTCCCCCAGCCTGTTGCTGGTGCGAAACGCCACCAGCCAGCGATGCCACGGCCAGCACACAACCCTGAACCACAAACGCCCAGCCAAACCAGCCGGCCGGCCAGTTGATGGGGCCAAAATACCCCACCAGAAACCCGTAACCGCTGGTTATCCAGGCTACGGCAACAAGCCCGAGAGCCAGACGCCTGGCGCTTGTAGCCTGTTTCAGGAGCAACACCGGAACGGCAACCGAAACCAATACAGCCAAAACCTGCCAGGGCCACAGATCCTGATTCATTCTGATGAAAAGCCGCAGAAATACCTGCGGCCCGAACATCACAAAATCCTGCAGTGAGTAACTCAGCCAATCCGCCCCACTCACAGAGACCTCACATAATCCGACATTCGCTGACGCTGCCCAGGATCCGGCAACGAACCATAAAGTGCCCCCATATTTTCCTTCATATGTGCCACTTTGGTGGTCGCCGGGATGGCACAGGTTACTGCCGGGTGAGAAATGATGAATTTGAGAAAAAACTCCGCCCAGTTGCTGGCTCCCGCTTCCGCCGCCCAGCCCGGCAGGGGCTCCGACTGAAAACGCCGAAACAGCGAGCCACCCCGGAATGGCCGGTTCACAATCACCGCAATCCCCCGTTCCCGGGCCAGTGGCAGCAAACGCTCTTCGACTTCACGGTCCAGCACATTGTAGGTCAGCTGCACAAAATCCAGCGGCTCATTCTCCATGATCTGCTCGAACTCCCGATGCCGGCGGCCATGGGAGGTTGTGATGCCGATATACCGTAGCGCCCCGTTGGCCTTCATCGCCTTCAGGGTTTCCAGATGCCCCTGCCAGCCCAGCAGGTTATGCACCTGCAGCAAATCAAACCGCTCGATACCCCATCGCCGGAGAGACCGCTGTGCCTGCTCCCGGGTCTGTGATTCATCGCTGGTCCAGATCTTGGTAGCGGCAAATACCTTGTCCCGGGCATCAAGCGCTTCCAGCGCTTTGCCAACTACATCGGGGGAGGTTCCGTACATCGGCGAACTGTCGACGACGGTACCGCCCAGCTCGAAAAACGTCCTCAGAACCTCGGTGCGCTGTTCGATCAACTTTGCATCGCCGCCCACATTGAAAGTAATCCAGGTTCCCATCCCAATCGCCGGAATGGCTTCGCCCGTTCCAGGAATCCGGCGCATGATAGGGGATAAAGAGGGTGTTTCCGGCGTTTTTGAAAACAGCAACGGAGAGTTCAAAGCGAGCCCGGCAAGACCCGCATTGATAAGAAACTGTCTTCTACTGAACCAGTCGGCCATGCCTGCACTCCTATCCCAACGAATTTCCGTGCGAATAGCACAAAGGTGCCAAAGCGTGGGTGGGTCATCCCTTTGACAGACCGTGGAGGGCCAGGGATGGCCCGACCGAGCCTACATGGAAGTATTTACGGCGTGTCTGGCAAAGGGATGACCCACCCGCGCGTCTACTCCAAGGCTGACAGTCCTACCCGAAAATCAGTTCCCGTAGTGACGGTCCAGATATTTCAGAATTCGGGCAGACTCAAAGAGCCCCTCGCCGGTATTGGGATCCTCCAGGTAAGGCACCTGAACCCGCTTGTGCACCTGAAAAAACGCATCCCGCTTGCCACCGGGAATCGGCGTATAGGGCCCCGGCTTGATGCGCTGCTTTGCCGGCCCGATCTCCGTCCAGTGCTCCTTGCCCAGGTTATGCAGCGTGTACGGAATCTCCAGTTCGCACAGCCGCTCCCGCACCAGCCGGGAAAAAGGACTGCCTTCAAAGCTCCAAAGGTGCAGCGGTTGCTCCGGACGCTTGCCCGGGCTGACCCGCAGCCCCCGCATGGCACTGGTCACAGAAGCCACCGAACCCAGGACCGGCTGCCAGACGCGGCCGCGATAGTATGACGGCACCCGCCGTCCGGCGTACTGCTGGAACAGATACTCGATAATTTCCTCCGATTCATACATTACCGCGCCCGTGTTCTGGTCCGCCAGCAACGGGAACTGTTGCCGGCCTCCCAGCGCCTCCGCCTGGGCCCGGAAGACCGAGCCACCTTTCGGGCAGGGCCGGATTTCCACATCCAGATTCAGGGCAGTCAGGGCTTCACGAACACGGCGGCAGTAAGGACAGCCTTCCATGTCGTAGAGCACGATCGGCTTTTCCGGCTGAGGAACCTTTTTGACCACCAGGCAACCGCGCCAGGCAGTGAGCGACGATGTGGTGACCGAGCCCAGCACGTGAACATTGTGAGACAGCATATTCGACATAAACGAACCTTCTGTTGGAGACCGGGCCATTATCACGCAATCTGACGATTTTCCATTGGCTGCCGGGTACCCATGATGTGGTCAAACCAGGGTTTGGTCACGCACCAGTTGGCATTGGGGTTCGGTCCCATATGATGATCATAGTGCCAGGGCAGGTTCTCCCTCGCCCAGTCAGGATCCAGATGTGAGCACTTGTGCACCCGGTAGTAATTCCAGGCACTGTAGTAGAGGGTACCGACAAAGAATGGTGCCACGGGCAGCAGTGGGGTGACTGCTGCAGCCCCAGCAATCAGGGCAGCCACCTCCTTGGTTTGGGCGTTCCAGGTCAGGGGCGGTTTGCGATAGTCTTCATCCCGGAAGCCGTTTCGGCGTACATTGCGGTGATGATCATGCCAGTGAAACGACCAGAAACTCGCCCGGTTGCGGCCCAGCCCATGAAGAACCTGTTTATGGAATATCCATTCCACGCCATTGGCTGTCAAAAGACCCAGTGGAATACCGATCATGGTGCCCTCCTTTCGTTGTGTTCGGAACCCTTGATTGCACAATGATCAGGAAACTCCCTTTTGGCCCCGAATTCCATGACTCAAATGCCGGAAAAAGCACCCGCAAATCTGATCACAAGGTCATTGACAACCATAAGGTTAATTTTTATTTACCTAACCCCATGATTCGAAAGGGCACTTACATGGCGTCACAAAAATTCAATACAAACAACGACCCTACTGGCATTTTTTAACGTCATGTAGAGCTTTTCTGCATAGTACAAGCGGCCGGGATAGGCTATTGTTTATCCATAAGAACTCATTGGACGTCAATAATGGTACTTCGGGGAATGCGACACTCTGGCAGAGTAGCAACATCGTGTGCGGAATTCAGGCGCTCCGCGCTGGCATCATTGGCGACCATCGCCCTTGCGGCGTCTCCTCTGGCTGCAACTGCCGAGAGCGGCGGGGCCGGATTCTCAGGCACCCCTTTATGGAGCAACCAGCTCAGGGATTACGCCCAGGAATCGCTGCATAATGAAAATGCCATGAGCATGGCCGCCATTCCCCTGAACGGCCCCGGTATTGACCAGTACATCAACGCCGACGCGCTGATGAGCCCCGGCTCCATCATGAAACTCATCACGACCTTCGCAGCGCTCGAACTTCTTGGCCCCAATCATCGTTGGGACACCGATTTCCTGACCGACGGCGTTATGGTCGGCGACACGCTCAAGGGCAATCTCTACGTACGCTTCGGTGGAGACCCCAAGCTCACCATTGAGCGGCTCTGGACCACACTCAGGGACCTGCCACACATGGGCATTTCCAGGATTGAAGGCGACCTGGTTCTCGATGGCAGCTACTTCGAAGTGGATGGCGGCTTCCCGGCCTTTGAAGACAATGGCGACAATCCCCATGCACCCTTTCTGGTGGAGCCTTCCGCTTATCTGACCAACCTGAACCTGATGCACTTTCAGGTCCGGGCCGATGAACGGGGCACCCAGGCCTGGAGCACTCCATCCCTGGGCGAGGTGGTCATCGACAATCGCGTCATTGCAACAGCGGAAGCCCCCTGCCCGTCCCGGCGCAGCTTTGAATGGCAACCGATTTTCCATGACGATCACCGGGTGACTGTAAGGGTGACCGGCGAACTGCCCCAGGGTTGTCGTACCACCAGCTATCTGTCGTTGCTGCCACAGGAACAGTACACGGCATCGCTGATCCGCTCGTTACTGAGTGACCTTGGCGTGACTATTTCGGGTGAAGACCTTACCGGCGCCACACCGGAAGAGGCGCGGCTCGTCATGCAAACCACCTCGCCGGATCTGGTTTCCATGGTCCGAGACATCAACAAGTGGAGCAGCAATGTCATGGCCCGCCAGCTGTTGCTGACCATCGGTGCCGAAAACCGGTTGGAGAATGAGAACGACGACCGGGTGGCCGGCATTCGGGTGATCTACGACTGGCTGGAAAGCAAAGGCATCAACACAGCCGGCATGGTCATTGACAACGGCGCGGGTCTTACCCGCCATGGCCGGATTTCTTCCCGTCAGGGTGCACAAATCCTGCAACACGCCTGGAATAGCCCCTACTCCGCCGATTTGATGGCCTCCATGCCCATTATTGCCATGGACGGAACCATGGCACGGCGCCTGCGCAATACCGGCATGGCCGGCGAGGGACGCATCAAGACCGGGTATCTCGAAGACGTAAGGTCTATCGCCGGCTTCACCCGCGACGCGAATAACACCACCTGGGCGGTGGTAGGCATGGTCAATAACGATCCGGCGTGGAACGGCCAGGCGGTGCTGGACCGGATTCTGTATTCGCTGCATTTCCGGCCGCCGACCGGGACTGCCATTTCACATGCGGCTTCCGGAACTTCGGAAACCAGTATCCAATAAAAGATGCCGGCTGCAATAGCCGGCCCACCACTCATGCTTCGCGCAATGAAACAGCACTTCGACTATCAGTCGACTGTAAAAATCACCTTGTCGATCACATGAATCACGCCGTTGGACGCCTCAACTTGGGCTTCGGTGACGTTGCTGCCCTCGATAACCAGAGCGTTGTTTTGTATATCAACGTTCAAAGTGGTGCCAGCCAGGTTCGCTACCGTACCGCCGTTCGAAGCGTATGCCGTGAGAGAGTCTACCGTTGTTCCGAGAATATGTTGCTCGAGAATGCCTGGCAGGTCTGGGCTGGCGAGCAATTGCTGTGCCGTAAGACCCTGATCAGCTAACAACGTCGCAAAAGCAGCATCTGTTGGCGCGAACACAGTCAAAGTCGCATTTGGATCTGAAGCTGCAGCCAGCAGATCGGCAGCGCCAGGAGTCTTGAGCGCGGCTAGTAGCGTTGTGAACTCAGGCTCTTCAGCACCTGCGAGGGCAGTTACAATACCCGCAATGGTTGAATCTGTATCACTGAGATCGCTCGGCGGGGGAAGAAGCACTTTGTCGATAAGGTGAACAACACCATTAGTCGCGTCTACGTCAGGCCCCGTTACTCGAGAGGTGTTTACGTACAATACGTCTTCACCGCTTTCCTGAGAAATTGAAAGGGCGACGTTTTCACCGTTCACTGTTGGGACTAGATTTTGCGGGACCGGGCTTTGAGCGAGGCTAATAGCAGCCTCTGCCTTCACTTCACCTACTGACGTTGCGAGAACGTGGTAAGGCAGAACCGCGTTTAATAGCGCTGTGTTGGCCAACAACTCTTCAGCCGTGATACCCAAGTCATCTAACAGAGCTTGAAAGGCAGCGTCTGTCGGCGCGAACACGGTCAACTCGTCATCGCCGCCAAGCAGTGTCGCGATAGACGGATCTGCTGCAAGAACTGCAGATTCTAAAATCGTCGTATTTTCATTTTCGACGGCGATTTCCAAAATCGTTTGCGTTGCAGCATCTGCTGAGTCGTTATCATCGTCATCAAGCCAACACCCGGATAGCATGACACTGCCCGCCAAAACCATCGGTAAAGCGTATTTTGTATTCATTGTTTCTGTTCCCCACGTGCAAAGGTTGATTACCAGGATTGAGTGGTTCGAACCTGCACAATTTCATTCCCTGAATCATGCGTAACTGCAACTTACGGGGTAACAGAAAAATCGGATTTACAGTATTTGACATTTCAGTTTACAGGTGTGCGCCCTTTTTCCAGCCGACGCATGGTTACCGCAGTCATTTTTCCTGCCAGCGGCGCGATGACAGTCACCAATGGAAAAGCCACCGCCCAGGCCACCAGAAAGGCGGGCAGCCAGCGATAGGGAAATCCGCTGTCCATGCCGGTGTTGAGCAGCGTTATAACCCCGGACATAAGCAACGACATGATGCCAGACATGTAAAATCCGAAAATCAGCTGGCGTATGCGCGAAAGCTTCATTCTGCTCATGGCTTCTCCTGGTGGTCCGAGTCGGCGCCGGGATGACTGGATCTGAATGTCACAGACTAGCGTAAATTCAGCAAATACAGACCATGAATGATAGTGAGCTTGCAATCTTTTTTTCGATACGCCTTTTTATCAATACAGGTGAGCCATGAATGCTGGTTACGAGTGCCTGCCCATTTTTATCAGACCCTTTGTTCTTGTTCTGGTGCTGGCGTTTGGGCTGGTCGGCTGTAGCTCCACCAAGCTCGCCTACCGCTACGCCGACTGGGGCATTGTATGGTGGGTGGAGGACTACGTTTCACTTACGGCGGAACAGGAGCAACAACTCGAAAACGATATTGAGCAGTTGCGGCAATGGCACTGCAGTGCGGAGCTGCCCCGTTATCAGGCCTGGCTGGATGAACTCGAGTCTGACGTATCCAACAATCCGCCCGATCAGGCCACTGTCGAATACCATCAGCAGCAGCTTTTCAGTTTCTTCCCGAGTCTCCTGGAACGGGCAACCCCGGTCGCAACAAACCTTCTCTCCAGCCTGAGCGATGAACAGGTACAGGAGTTGGCGGACAACATGGCGCAAAGCCAGCGGGAAATGGAAGAAGAATTCCTGGCCGATTCCCCGGAGGCGACAGCCGAGGCCCGGGCCGACAGAACAGCAGAGCGGGTCGAACGTTGGCTGGGGGAGCTGAACAGCGAGCAACGAGACATCGTGCGGCTATGGTCAGCCAACCGGGGCGCCCAGACTGAAATCTGGCTGCAGGGTCGTAGAAACTGGCAACTGGCACTACTGGAAATACTGGAAAGAAGAAACGAGCCGGCGTTCCAGGCGGAACTGGAATATCTGATTCTGAACTCAGACCAGGTGCGGGGCGATGCCTACAAAGCCATGATGGCGGAGAGTCGCGTTGCCATGGCCGAGCTGATGCATGATCTGATCCTGGCGGGTGACGAGACGACACTGGCTCATCTCCAGAGCCGGGCGGTGGAGCTCAACAGCGATTTTGAAGCATTGACTTGTTCGCCGGCCTGATAGCCGGCACCATTTGAACGAGGGGTCAGGTGAAGGCTTTCATCTGACCCCGGCGATACCCTCAGATAGTCAGGTAACCACCATCAGCGTTGATGCAGGCGCCAGTGGTATAACTGGAGGCATCGGAAACCAGGTAGAGCACCGTGCCTGCCATCTCACTTGGATCCGCCACCCGCTTCATGGGGATATGGGCCATCGCCTGCTTCTTGATGGCTTCGTTCGTGGTCAGGGCGCTGGCAAACTTGGTATCGGTCAGCCCTGGCAGCAGCGCATTCACGCGGATTTTCTGCTGACCCAGCTCCATAGCAAAGGATTTGGTCATGGAAATCACCGCGGCCTTGGTGACCGAGTAAATGCCCTGGTAATGGCCCGGATTAACACCGTTCACGGACGCCACGTTCACAATCGAGCCGCCACCGGCTTTCTTCATCATCTGCGCGCCACGGGCGCACATGAAGAAATAGCCGCGGATATTCACATCCACGGTCTTGTTGAACGCCCCGAGATCGGTGTCCTCTACCGGCCCGAAGTACGGATTCGCCGCAGCGTTGTTCACCAGAATGTCCAGCTTGCCGTGGGTCTTTTCAATATGCCCCCAGATGCTCTCAATCTGATCCATCTCACCAATGTGGCAGGCGTAGGCTTCGGCGCTGCCGCCGGCATCCCGGATGCTGCTGGCAACGGCTTCACACCCATCAATCTTGCGACTGCTGACGATCACGTGGGCGCCGTAGTCGGCCAGGGTCCGGGCAATGCTCTCGCCAATGCCGCGGCTGGCACCGGTAATCAGGGCAACCTTGCCAGTCAGATCAAACAGGTTCTTGCTGCTCATTCGTTCACCTCAATTCACTATCGGAATGTCACCAGGGCGGGGTCATCCGCTTCCAGGTGGCTGTAGTTATTAAAAACGGCCAGGCTGCGCCGGGGACCTGAATACAGGACCCGCGAAACACTGGTGTTGGCAATCACCTCGTTCAGACCAAGTGCCCGGGCGTCATCCAGGCCAAGCAGATGCTGGGCGATTACGGATATCGGTCCGCCGGAGGTCGCCACCAGTACGTCACCGCCATCGGCGTACTCAATCATTTCCTCGAACGCCGCCAGAACGCGGGCCTTGAAGTCCGGCCAGCTTTCCTCGTACTCATGGTCAAACTCGCCTGAGGCCCAACGACGCACAGCGTGTACGAAAGCTTCCTGGAACGCCCTGGCCGGCTTGGGGAACGCCTTGAGATCCCGCGCCATCACCGCGCGGTCGCTCCACTCCGGGCGATACCGGGCCACCACGGTTGTGTGGTCAAACTCGTTGAAGCCGGGGACTACCTGCATATCGGGCAGTTTTGTTCCGTACCCGGTGGCGATGGCTTCGACGGTTTCACGGTGGCGCTCCAGATCGCCCCCGAAAATCGCCGCCGGTTCAACTTTGCCAGCCAGCCAGCGGCCAAGCACCCTGCCCTGCTCCCAGCCGGTGGGAGAGAGTTGATCATAGTTCTCCTTCCCGAAACTGGCCTGGCCGTGACGAACCAGATAAATCGTCGCCATTACAGGGAGCTCTCCGCAATCAGTCGCTGACAGCGCTTCTCAAGGTAATTGGCGGCGTGCCCAAAGGCAGCGAAACGCTTGTCTTTAGTCTGGCCATGATAGAACCGGTAATAGATCTGCTGGATGATAACTGCCAGCCGGAACAGGCCGTAGATCTCATAGAAGTCGAAGTTGTCGACCTTGAAGCCCGACTGCTCCATGTAATACTCCACCACCTCCTTTCGGGTGAGCATGCCAGGGCGATGGGTCGGCTGCCGGCGCAGCATCTGGAACGGGCCTTCGTCGTCCGCCTCAATCCAGTAAGCCAGGCTGTTACCCAGATCCATCAGCGGATCGCCGATGGTTGCCATCTCCCAGTCCAGCACGCCGATTACCTCGAACGGGTTGTCCGGATTCAGCACCACGTTGTCGAAGCGGAAATCGTTGTGGATCACCACCTGGGCAATGTCCTCGGGCATCTTGTCGTTGAGCCAGCTCATGACCTGCTCGAAGTCGCCCACATCGTCGGTGCGGGCCTTGCGGAAACGGTCACTCCAGCCGCCAATCTGGCGCTGAACGTAACCCTCACCCTTGCCCAGCTTGTCCAGGCCTGCTGCTTTGGCATCCACACGGTGAAGGTCCACCAGCTTGTCGATCACGTTCAGGCAAAGCTTGCGGGTATCGGCTTCACTGAGCTCGAAATCCTTGGGAAAGTCCTGGCGCAGGATGATGCCCTTCAATCGTTCCATCACGTAGAAATCGCAACCCAGCACGTCATGATCATCGCAGATGGCGATAATGTTGGGCACGTAGGGATAGACCGGTTTGAGCGCCCGCATGACCTTCGCCTCACGCAGCATGTCGTGAGCGGACTTGGCGATCTTGCCGAACGGCGGCCGGCGCAACACGTAAGACCGGTCGCCATAATCCACCTGATAGGTCAGGTTTGAAGCGCCGCCCGGATATTGACGAATTTCCGGCTCGCCTTGCAGATCCGGAATCGCCTGTTTCATGAACCGGTCCACCGCGGCTTTATCCAGCTCCTCGCCTTCCCGGATGTCCACGGCCTGGTCGATCTGGGTCATTCAGGACTCTCCTTTTGAATCTTCAGTTTAAGACAGTTCGAGGCAATGCTTTCAAGCCTTGCTGCCGCCCATCTTGCTCATCCAGCGCTTGCTTTCCTGATGCATCAGCCAATCGAAAGCCTTGGGCGCATGGCGTTTGAGCATCCACATGCGGCGCTCCTTGGCGTGGGGCAATACCCAGAAGCTCTTGTTGTTCACCGACCGGAAAATATCCTCGGCCACGTCCTCCGCCGTCACCGTGGACCGTTTCATCAGTTTGTTCACGTTCTGCTGGATGCCGGGAATGTCTGAACGCATGCTGCTGGTCAGGTTGGTCTGAAAAAACGCCGGGCACACACAGCTCACATGAATACCGGCATCCCGAAGCTCCTGACTCAGGGTTTCAGACAGGGCAATCACCCCGGCCTTGGTAACATTGTAGCTATCCATCAACGGCGCCAGCATCAGCCCGGCCATGGAAGCCACATTCACAAACGCCCCGGAGCCCTGCTGTTTAAACTGCGGCGTGAACGCTTTACAGCCGCGAACCACACCCAGCACGTTAATATCGAGAATCCACTCCCAGTCCGCCATGGTGGTATCTTCAATGGAACCGGCAGAGGCAACGCCAGCGTTGTTAACCACCACATCCACGCCACCCCACTTCTTCACCAGATCGTTCCGGACTTTCTCAAAATCGGTCAGTCGGCGAACATCGCACTCAACGTAATAGCCCTCGCCACCGGCTGCGTTGATTTCGCTCTCAACACCAACGCCCAGCTCCGGATTGATGTCACCAATGCAGACTCTGGCGCCTTCTCTGGCGTACCGCAATGCAATCGCCCGACCGAGGCCGCTGGCTCCGCCGGTTATAAACACTCGTTGTGTCATCGCTGTTCTTCTCCGTTAGGTTTGGAGTTCGTGTTCTTTTTTTTGGTGCAAGAGCTGCTACCGGGCAGGCCTTTCCAAAACACGCTGTGAATACGTCCATGTACGCTCTGCTCCGCCATCCATGGCTCCGCAAGGTTTTGGAAAGGCCTGCCCGGCAGCAGCTCCCCGATTTCCGGGTTAGCCGAAACCAGCTTTATGAAACCGTCTAACACCTTTCAACTTTTGTCCTCGAGAGTCCGTACTAACTGCGCAAAAAGCACCCCGGAATGCCACTCAGAAGTCCGAAGGATCCGGCGGGAAGGGGGTTCTGAAACTGTGCGGAGCCATGGATGGCGGAGCCCAAGCGCCACATGGATGTGCCGCAAGGAGCGTGTTTCAGAAACCGTCTCCCACCTGCTCCCGGCACCAAACGATGAGGCCCCCTGACTCTTGAGCCAGGCTCAGAGCTTGTACTTACGAAGCTCCAACCGGGCCACCATGGCCCGATGCACCTCATCAGGCCCATCGGCCAAACGCAAAACACGAGCATAGGCGAACAACTGCGTCAGCGGAAAGTCGTCATCACTGACCCCGGCACCACCGTGGATCTGAATGGCCTGATCCACAATGGTCTGAAGCATCGACGGAATCACCGCCTTGATCATCGAGACCTCCTGCAATGCCCCCATGATGCCCTTGGTATCCAGCGCCCAGGCGCATTTCAGCGTCAGCAGACGGGCCTGCTCAATGGCCATACGGGCATTGGCAATAATGTCCGGGTTACCGCCCAGCTTGGCGATCGGTCGCCCGAAGGCCTCACGGGTGGTGGCACGCTTGATCAGAAGCTCCAATGTGCGCTCCGCCGCACCTATCGCTCGCATGCAATGGTGTACGCGGCCCGGCCCCAGTCGGCCCTGGGCAATCTCGAACCCGCGACCCGGGCCGGCGATGAAGGCGCTCTTGGGTAGGCGAACGTTGTCGAACAGCACCTCGCCATGACCATAGGGCTCGTCGTATTCACCGAATACCGGCAACATACGCTCAATCTTGACGCCCGGAGTGTCCAGCGGCACCAGCACCATGGAATGACGGCGATGCTTGTGGGCGTCCGGAGCCGTCAGGCCCATGAAGATGGCAACCTTACAATCGGGGTGTCCGATACCGGTGCTCCACCACTTGCGACCGTTCAGAACCACTTCGTCGCCTTCGACAATGGCAGTGGCTTCCATGTTGGTGGCATCGGAAGAGGCTACCGCCGGCTCGGTCATGCAGAAGGCGGAGCGGATCTCACCGCTGAGCAGCCGCGGCAGCCACTCGGCTTTCTGGTCTTCCGAGCCGTAGTGGATCAACACTTCCATATTGCCGGTGTCCGGCGCGTTGCAGTTGAAGATCTCCGGCGCAATAAAGCTACGGCCGGTTTCCTCGGCGATCAGGGCATAATCGGAATTAAGCAAGCCACAACCGTGCTTTTCGTCCGGGAAGAACATGTTCCAGAGGCCCTGGGCTTTGGCCTTTTCTTTCAGCTCCCGGATGATCGGCAGCACCACCCAGCGGTTTTCCAGGCTTCTGAGTTCCTCGTGGTACTGCTCTTCGATGGGAAAAATCTCATCCTTCATGAACTGTTTCACGCGGTTGAGATAATCCTGGCCTTTCTCGGAAATATTGAAATCCATCGCCGTCTCCTCGCTAACGGTGGCACGGTGGCGTGCACGGAGTAATCACATTGAGACCAGTCTAGGGACGACTTAACTATTACGCGACTGAATTATTCTTATCGTTTATTATTACCCTTACTTATTCACAGTTCTCACTAAACGGATCCTGCTCATGGCCCTGAATCGCCTGGACCTGAACCTGTTGCATGTTTTCGACACTATCTACCGTGAGGGCAGCCTGACCCGCGCAGCAAAGGCACTGCATCTCACCCAGCCGGCGGTCAGTCACTCGCTGTCCAGGCTGCGGGACCATTTCGATGATCCGCTGTTTACCCGCCAGGGCAACCAGATGGTGCCCACGCCGTTGGCCCGGCGCTTCCTCGAGTCCATGCGACCAGGCCTCACCCAGATCCAGGGCGCAGTAAACCAGTTTCATGCCTTTGATCCGGCCACCCAGCGCAAAACCTATTCCCTCGGGTTGCGGGACATTCTGGAATCCACTTTCCTGCCCCGGCTAATGGCGCGTCTGGACGCCTACCCGGAACTGGAGATCGTCAGCCAGCGGATTGCACGGCGTGATATGGAGACGCAACTGGCGGCAGGCAAACTGGACTTTGCTGTGGATGTGCTATTGCCGGTGAGCAACCAGACTTCCCACGAACTGCTGCGGCGCGATCGCCTGGTAGTTCTGGCCCGGGAGGGACACCCACTGCTAGAAGGGGCTCTGGATATGGAAGGGTACCTGTCCGCGAAACATGTGCTGGTGTCTTCACGTACAGAGGGGCCCGGGATTGAGGACTTCGAGCTATCAAGGCTGGGGGTTCAGCGCAACATCCGGCTCAGATGCCAGCACTACTACGCGGCTTGCCGGGTTATTGAGGATACCGACCTGCTGCTGACCATGCCGGAAGCCTACGCCCGCATCATTGCCGAGCGGGCCAACATCCGGATCATGGATCCGCCGGCAGACCTGCCATCCATCGACGTGCATCTTTACTGGCACAAGGCTTATGAGAGAGAGCCGGCGCTGATCTGGTTCCGGGAGCAGTTGAAGGCCATCAGTTGAGGATCAGTAAGCCCCGACAAGCATCAGGAATCCGAAAAATCCGACAGCCGTGATGCCCAGGGAGGCCACGACGATGCCGAGCCCCCACAATACGGCGGCGCCATCGGATATTTCGACACCGTGGCCCCGGAGAGTTCGGTAGAACGCCCAGGGGCCCAGGAGGAACGCACCGACCACCGCAAACACCAAACCTACACTGATACCGGCGAAGGTCCAGGTAGCCAGAACCATGGCGCGATCCTTCACCTGGTCCGTAACGCCATGGTGCTCAAGAAATTTCTTGCAGAAAAGCCAGATCAGGGCGAACAGGACGATAACAAAAACCAGTCCGCCGACAATGGTGATCATTCGGTATAGCAAGGTATCGTTCCTGTCAGTTCAAAGACCGTTTATGCCGGAAACTCAGGCTCCGGGAGACACTCGAAACCCGGCCTGGCAAACAGGTAGCCCTGGTAGAGACTGATACCCTGGGAGCGCAACCAGAAATACTCTTCCCTGGTCTCGACCCCCTCGGCAATAATCTCACCCCCGAGCTGTTTCATCATGGTGATAATTCCGGCCACCACGGCCTGTTTGTTCGGCTCGTTATGGATATTACGAACCAGCGCCATATCCAGTTTAAGAAGATTTGGCGGGCTGGCGATCATGATGTTGTAACGGGAGAATCCGGCCCCGAAATCGTCAATCGCGGTACTGAACCCCATTCCCTGGTATGCCTCGATGATGGAGGCCAGATGCTCCACCGACGTGGAGGTGAGCTTTTCGTCCTCGGTCAGTTCAAAGATGATCCTGCGGGTATCAAAACCATAGGTTTTGGCAGCGGCAAGGGTAGTACGGATACAGTACTCGGCCCGGTAAACCGCGTTGGGCATGAAGTTGATGCTGAGCATCGTTTCCATGCCCAGCTTTGCAGCAAGCTTGACCGCTTTGACGCGGCAGACCTGATCAAAGGCATACCGGTTCTGGTCATTCACTTTGGAGAGGACGCTCATAGCCCCCTCGCCTTCGACGCCACGAACCAGGGCCTCGTAGGCGTAAACAGATTTGTTGAGGACATTTACAATCGGCTGGAAGGCAAAGGTAAAGGAAAAATCCAACCCCGCTCCACAGGCACATTGCTCGCAATGAGACTCGTCAAAAAGTACGGCGGGCTGGTTCACTTCTACTCCTGAGCTTCAATTCTGACAATTTAGCTACGGCAATAAGACGTATTTTCAATTCACTATAGCTTCGTTCCCCCGACTGGTAAAACCACTTTTGGTTAAAGGGTGTCAAACGCTGGCATCCCCGGTTTACATGACTAAACTGGGGATTGTCGCTTATACGAGCCTGTTCATAAAAGGAGTCTCCCGAATGGCCGAAACTACACGAATCGCAGTCACCCCGGGCGATGGCATTGGCCCTGAAGTGGTGGCCGAGGCTGTCCGCTGCATGGAAACCCTGCGCGCCAGACACAGCCTTGACCTGGAGTGGACGCGATTCCCCTGGCCTTCCCATGCCTGGCATGAAGAGCACGGAGAATCCATGCCCGCGGATGCCCTCGAGCAACTCCGGAAATACGATGCCATTCTGCTGGGGGCCCTGGGCGACCCGGGTCCGATGGATGATCCGGACCGCTATCTGCTGCCCGACAGTATTTCCCTCGCGCCACTGCTGGACATGCGAAAAGGATTCGACCAATGGGTATGCGAACGCCCGGCCCGGCTGCTCCCCGGTGCCCGACAATTCCTGGCGGATGAGCGCGCCAAGGATGTCGACATGCTGGTGATTCGGGAAAATTCCGAGGGCGAGTATGTGAGCCAGGGCGGACGTTTGCGCAAGGGCATGCCGGACGAAGTAGCCACCCAGATGGAGGTCTTCACACGCAAGGCAACCGACCGGATCATCCGCTACGGCTTTGAACAGGCCCGAAACCGCGCCGCAGACCGGATCAACGAGGGCCGGACCCGGACCTTCCGGACACTGGATGGCCGAACCTGCGAAAGCCAGGTGTGCCTGGTGACCAAACGCAATGCCCTGCGCTACTGGGGCGACATGTACACCGAAGCCTTCGAAGCAATCAGCAAGGAATACCCGGATGTCGCGACCCATCATGAACTGGTGGACGCCGCCTGCATGAAGTTTGTACAAAGTCCCTGGGCTTTCGACGTGGTGGTGGCCAGCAACCTGCAGGGCGACATTCTTACCGACCTGGCGGCAGTCCTGTCAGGCGGTATGGGCGTGGCACCCTCGTGCAACCTGAACCCCACGGACCCGGTCATGCCCTCGATGTTCGAGCCCACCCACGGCAGCGCCCCGGATATCGCCGGCCAGGGCCTGGCTGATCCGACCGCCATGCTGTTCACCACGGCCCGGATGCTGGAATGGCTCGGCCGCAAGGACCCTGCCATTGCCGCCGCCGGCAAGGAACTGTTCGAGGCTGTGGCGGCGGATCTGGCGGAGAACGCCGGTACCCGCAGAGGCACCCACGAGATAGGATCGGCGGTCTGTAAGCGCCTCGCTGGCTGAGGCGCTGGCGCTACTGGTCGGCCATCACGAATTCAAGCCGGCCAGGCGCCACCCTCACATCCACCGGCATCATGCCAAACATCCGCTGGGCAAAGTCGGTCTCATCCAGCCGATAGACCGGCATGGTTTCCAGCATCTGGGCGACAAGCCGCATCACTGTGTCGGTAACCGGCTTCAGGTCCCCTTTGAAAAACGGCGAGTCGATGCTGCTTTCCAGCAACTTCAGCCGCCTGATAAAAATGGCTTTTTCCGTACTGTCGTAGACAGGTGCCCCCTCCACCTTGAGAGCAATATCCACCGGCAGCTTTGCCATCAGTGCATTCAAGGCTACCTGACCCCGCACATCTATCACCGCAACGTCCCGACCATCGGGGCCGAGTGTAATATCGGCGTCATCCAGGCTAAGACTCAGGGGCGAACCACTGCTCAACTGCTGCCGATCAAACTCACTGACAACATCCTGCAGGTGCTGCTCCAGCTCGCCTTCGGAAATGGCATAGGGCGACAGGCTGGCACAGCCACCAGTCATTACCAGCAGGAGAATCAGGACGGCCCAAAGGCCATTCCGGGGAGTCTTACTCATTTTCAGCCTTGGCCTCGACATGAGGCGTCAGATTGTCATCAAAAACCACTCGCAAAAGAATGGGTTGGCAGCAGACCTGGCAGTCCTCGACATACTCCTGTTCCGGCACTGACGGGTCGACGCTGATATCCAGGGTCTCCCAGCAATAAGGGCATTGAATCAGTACCGAGTCCAGGGCCGACATTGGCATCCACCTCAGAACTGCTGTTTCGCCATCCAGGGGATGACGCGATCAAATGCCTGCTCCAGTTTCTCACAGGTAGTGGAGAAACTGATCCGCACGGCATTGGTGCACCCTTCCCCGAAAGCATCCCCGGGCACCATACAGACGCCGGTCTCCTTCAGCATTCGCAAGGCCAGGTCGGAGCCGTCGACATGGGGCGGCAAATCGGGAAACGCGAAAAAGGCGCCGCCGGGTTTGTAGCCGGTCATGTAGGGGGTCTGGTCGATCAGCTCTACAACCTTGTCACGCCGCTCACGGTAGATATCCACCATGTCCCGCACGCACTGCTGATCGCCGGTCAGAGCCGCCACACCAGCAAACTGGGACGGGGTATTGGCCACCGAGGTGGTGAACATGTGGTACCGCCGCAGGGATTTGATCGCCGCCTGACTGGAAATCACCCAGCCGACCCGCAGCCCCGCCATGCTGTAGGTTTTCGAGAAGCTGCTGATGCACATGATGTTGTCGAGATCCATCGAGCAGTTCAGCACGCTGGCGAAGTCGTCGTCATCAAAGATCAGATGGTCGTAGACCTCGTCGGCATACACCTGAATCCCGCGATAGGCACACTCCTCGAGAATGGTCTCCACGGTACTCCGTGGATAGACCGCGCCTGTCGGATTGTTCGGATTGTTGAGGATGAGGGCAAAAGTCCGCGAGCCCATTGCACGGATCACTTCGTCCGGATCCAGCTGGTGATTGTTCTCCGCGCGGGTCGGCACAAACTTCACCTCACCACCGTTCATCCGGATCAGGGGTGCATAAAGCAGGAAGGAGGGGTCCGTCACAATGAACTGCCTGCCCGGCGCAGACGTTGCGGAAATCGCCAGGTACATGGCCTCGGTGGCGCCGCTGGTGATCAGGATGTTATCCCGGGTCAGCTTCCGGTTATAGCGCTTGCCGTAGTAATCGCGCAGGGCCACCAGCAGTTCCGGCAGACCCGCATCCATGGTATAGCCGGTCTGCCCCGCATTGAGTGCATCGATGTAGGCATCGATCACGTGCTTCGGCGTCGGCAGATCCGGCTGACCGATGGAAAGATGAATGACATCCTTCATGGTGGCCGCCATATTCACCATGCGCCGGATGCCCGGCACCGGGATTGCCTGCATGGCAGGGTTCCAACTGGCCTTTGTCTTCCGGTACTTCACGCGACGCGGTTTGGTCTGGCCGGTTTCTTTATTGGCGGCTTCTGCCATAAACACCTCCTGCAAGCGGGGCAAAATAAAATTCACTCCTGCAGGTTAGTCAGTATGACAGGGGTCTACAAGACAAAACGTGATTAAAGATGATGTACGTGAAAGTACCGCCATCACCGCCGTCAGGGCAAAATCTGCTGCCTCGCAAGTTGACCCGACAGTACCTGCCGACCAGACTGTAAATACCCCTCATGGGCGATCACCAGTCACACATCAAAAAGGCGGAGGCTCAATGACTCAGCACAGCAAACCTGTTGTAACCGTTCTTACCGCGCCAGAAGAACAGGAACCGCCGGGAATGGACGCACTCAGGGCCCGCGCGGATGTGCGCTTCGCCTGTGATGAGCCCACCCTCCGTGAGACATTGCCAGGCACCGACATCATGATGGTGACGGATTTCCGCACCGAAGCCCTGGCCGCCGCCTGGCACACGGCAGACAAACTGAAGTGGATCCATGCCACCAGCGCAGGTGTCGATGCACTGATGTTTCCGGATCTGATCAACGGTGAGGTCACGGTTACCAATGCCCGTGGCATTTTTGACCGTACCATTGCCGAATATGTGCTCTGTACCATCCTGATGTTCGCGAAAGACTTTCCTGCTTCCATCCGGCTGCAGATGAAGCACCAATGGAAGCACCGGGATACTGAGCGGGCAGAAGGAAAGCAGGTTCTGGTGGTCGGGGCCGGCTCCATTGGCCGGCAGATCGGGCGCCTGGTCGGCGCCGCCGGATTGAAGGCCCATGGCGTTGCCCGCAGGCCCAGAAAGGAGGATCCGGATTTCGTGGCCGTTCACGGCAATGACGATCTGTACGAGCAGCTGGGCCATGCTGACTTTGTGGTCATCGCGGCCCCTCTGACACCCCAGACCGAAGGCCTGTTTGACGAGAAAGCCTTCAAGGCCATGAAAAAGTCCGCCCGCCTGATCAACATTGGGCGTGGCCCGATCGTCAAAACCAATGATCTGATCACAGCCCTCAAAAGTGGCGAGATTGCCGGCGCCGGACTGGATGTCTTCGAAGAGGAGCCGTTGCCGGAAGATCACCCACTCTGGGACATGGAAAACGTCACCATGACCGCCCATATGGCCGGCGACTTCATCGGCTGGAAGCGAGCCCTGACCGACCAGTTTCTGGAGAACTTCGACCGCTGGCACAAGGGCGAGGAGTTGTTCAACCTGGTGGATAAGGAACTGGGGTACGCTGGCAGCAAGTAGCTAGCTTATAGCTGAGTCCGGAGCCAGGGGCGGGGTGGCCTCCTGAAACACGCTGTAAATACATCCCTGTACGCTCGGCTCCGCCATCCATGGCTCCGCACGGTTTCAGGAGGCCACCCCACCCCTGGCTCCTCCGAGACATCTTCAACTGTAGGTCGGATTAGCCAAAGGCGTAATCCGACAAACCTCGCCTACACCCGATTACTTGCGGAATACCGCCGCTGCAACGGCAACAAATCAAACACACGCTCAGGATTGTTCGGATCCACCAACTCCGTTGGGGATTTGTAAACCCGGGGCGCCATGTTGTGCCCCATTTTCGGGAAGAAATGATGCTCCACGTGGTAACTAAATCGGAAAAAATGGCGGCAATACCTCCCCAGATAATCAGTTGCAACGGCAGGAACCAGATGACCCGCCAGGTTTGCGGCTTGAACGTATCCGCCGGCAGCTCCTTCTTCATCCTGTCCCTGAGTTCCCGCTCGTCGGGTTTTCCAAAAACGGTCTTGCCCAGCGACTCGGGTTTAACAGCAGCGTTCATCCGTCACCAGCACAGAGCCAGCGGACTTGGGAGCAAAAAAAACGGGAGCCCGAAGGCTCCCGTTTCATATTCAAACCAGTACAACCAAATCAGCTACCAGACAACGACTGATCCGAAGGATCGATCTCCATCTGCTGAATCGCAATCACCGCCTGGGTGCGGTTCCGCACCCCGAGCTTCCGGAACACCGCCGTGATATGGGCCTTGATGGTAGCCTCGGAGACATCCAGATCATAGGCGATCTGCTTGTTCAGAAGCCCCTCGGCCAGCATACCCAGCACCCGGAACTGTTGCGGCGTCAGCGACGCCAGTTTCTCGGAGAAATCCGTGGCATCGGAATGCATCCGCTCGATCTTGTCGGCCACACCCTCCGGCAACCAGACATCCCCTTCCAGGACGGCCTGAATCGCCTCGGTGATGGTGGGCAGCGGTGCCGACTTCGGAATGAAGCCCGAGGCACCGTAATCAATCGAGCGGCGCATTACCTGCAGTTCCTCGGAACCTGACACAACCACCACCGGCAACCCCGGATACTGCCCGCGCATAAACACGAGCCCGGAGAAGCCGTGGGCCCCCGGCATATTGAGATCCAGCAGAACCAGATCCGCATCCGGATGCGAATCTACCGCCGCCTGCAGTGCCTTGATGCTATCGACCTCCACCGTCTCGGCATCGGGTACCGCCTGACTGACCGCCTGCTTCAGTGCTGCGCGAAACAGCGGGTGATCATCAGCGACGATAATTGTTTGTGCCATTCAACAGATTCCTTACAGGTACGTGGCCTGGTAACACACAGGCGTTACTGGTTCGCACGACCGCTGATCAGATCATCCACTACACCCGGATCTGCCAGCGTAGACGTATCACCCAGCTGATCATGCTCGTTAGAGGCAATCTTACGCAAAATCCGACGCATAATCTTGCCAGAACGCGTTTTGGGCAGTCCAGGCGCCCACTGGATCACATCCGGGGAAGCAATCGGGCCAATCTCCTTGCGGACCCACTGAACCAGCTCTTTCTTCAGTTCGTCAGAGGGCTCCTCGCCATGGACCAGGGTGACATAGACGTAGATGCCCTGTCCCTTGATTTCATGGGGATAGCCAACGACAGCAGCTTCGGCAACCTTATCATGGGAAACCAGAGCACTTTCAACTTCCGCGGTGCCCAGACGGTGGCCGGATACGTTCAGAACGTCGTCCACGCGACCGGTGATCCAGTAGTAGCCGTCCTCATCGCGACGGGCGCCGTCGCCGGTGAAGTACATGCCCTTGTAGGTGCTGAAGTAGGTCTGAGCGAAGCGCTCGTGATCGCCAAAGATCGTGCGCATCTGGCCGGGCCAGCTGTCCAGGATCACAAGGTTACCCTCAGTCTTGCCTTCAAGGATATTGCCCTCGTTATCCACCAGTGCCGGCTGGACACCAAAGAACGGAACCGTCGCAGACCCAGGCTTCAGGTCAATCGCGCCAGGCAGTGGGGAAATCAGGATGCCCCCGGTCTCGGTCTGCCACCAGGTGTCGACAATCGGACATTTGCTGTTACCAATGACCCGGTGATACCACTCCCAGGCTTCCGGGTTGATCGGCTCACCCACGGAACCCAGCAGCTTCAGGCTATCGCGGGTAGTGCCCTCCATGCAGGATTCGCCTTCAGCCATCAGTGCGCGGATCGCGGTCGGAGCGGTGTACAGAATATTGACCTTGTGCTTGTCGACCACCTGGCCCATGCGTGAACTGTCCGGGTAGTTGGGTACCCCTTCGAACAGGACAGTAACGGCGCCATTGGCCAGCGGACCATACAGAATGTAGCTGTGGCCGGTGACCCAGCCGAAATCGGCGGTACACCAGTAGACATCGCCGTCATGGTAATCAAAGACGTATTCATGAGTCATGGAGGTGTAGACCATGTACCCGCCCGTGGTGTGCAGAACGCCCTTCGGCGCGCCCGTGGAGCCAGAGGTGTACAGCATGAACAGTGGATCTTCGGCGTTCATGGGCTCCGGGGGGCAGTCAGAAGACGCCGATTTCATCAGGTCTTCATAACGCGCGTCGCGGGCGTCGTTCCAGGGCACCTCGGAATTACCGGTACGGGTGACAACCACCACTTTCTCAACATTGGCGGCATCTTCGTTCTTCAGGGCCGCATCCACGTTCTTCTTCAGCGGAATTTTGCGGCCGCCGCGAACACCCTCGTCTGCGGTAACCACAAAGCGGGATTTACCGTTAACAATCCGGGCACCCAGGGCTTCCGGAGAGAAACCGCCGAACACCACCGAGTGGATAGCGCCGATACGGGCGCAGGCCAGCATGGCGACGGCTGTCTCGACAATCATCGGCATGTAGATGGTAACCACATCGCCCTTCTTCACGCCCAGACCTTTCAGGACGTTGGCGAACTTGCTGGTTTCCTCGTGCAGCTCCCGGTAGGTGACGTTACGGGAATCGGCGGGATCATCACCTTCGAAGATGATGGCGGTCTGGTCGCCACGCTTGTCCAGATGACGATCCAGGCAATTGGCGGAGGCGTTCAGCTGGCCATCTTCGAACCACTTGATGGACAGGTTGTTGTAGTCATAGGTCGTGTTTTTTACCTTGGTGTATGGCTTGATCCACTCAAGGCGTTTGCCGTGCTCACCCCAGAATGTATCCGGGTCTTCAACTGACTGACGATACATATCTTCATACTGTTCCCGGTTCAGAAGTGCCTGCTTGGCGACCTCCGGGCTTACCGGATATACCTGTTTATCAGTCATTGTGCTCCCCCCTTTTTTGTCAGAGTCTGTTGTCATTGTCGGTTTTGGAATTCTGAGCGCTGGGACCTCTCCGGTCCTCTAGACGGATAGCTGTAGTTCAACATGTGTGCCACTCCACAATGAATTAGACTAACGTCCTAATGCGCTTGAACTTTTAGCCAAAACAGGCCGTTAACCCACAAGAAAACAAGGGTTATTTATTCCAAACGAGAAGCTTTTTAAAGGATAGTTCCATCAGGGCCAATGGCAAACTGTCGGGGAAAACAGCAAAGGCTGGGAAATAGCCCGGTCATGTCGACCGGGCTCGGGTTTTCAGGCCGCTTTCTTTCTTGCCTTGGCGGAACGGAGGCTATAAACCTTGCGCTCCTTCAGGGCGTACCGGTTGAGCCCGGCCAGGTGAATTTTGCGCAGGTACACCGCCCAGTCGATCTGACCGGCATCCACCGGGAACAGCACCTTGTCCAGTTCGCCCATGCGCGAGGCCAGGGCCAGCAGGTCATCATTGCGGAAAATGTAATCCGGTGCCGTGTAGAAGCCGAAGATGGTGGCCAGGGAGCGGGTGGTGTCCAGATTACGGAGAACCTTCAGCTCCCGGTTCTGACCCAGCAATCTCAATACCTTTCCAGTAATACTCAGAGGGATTCGAACACCGCCCACCACGGCATCAAACAGCCGGCGGTTTACTGCAATAAAGGGCTTGGTGGGCTGCCGGTAAAACAACTGATCGTAAGCCGCGAAGTTGCTTTTCGATTCCGCCATCAGGTGATCAATGAACTCGCCCAGGGAAACCGGGTTTGAACTGCCGCTGCAGCACTGGTAGATACGATGCCGCGGCGACTCACCCAAGGCTTCGGCAGCGGCCAGGATAATGGCATTGGCCACCAGGTCAACGGGAATAACATCGATAACCCCGGAGCGTTTGCCGGGGAACAGGGTGACCTTCTCGCGGGCATAAGCCAATATGATTGCATCCGCTACCTTGACACCCTCAATCCAGCCTGGCGCAGGCTCCTCCAGTGCGCTTTCGATAATGGACGGGCGTACAATGGTCAACGCCCTCCCCGACAGCGCTTTCAGCAGGAGCTGCTCACCCAGCCACTTGGTGAAGGTGTAGGTGTCACTCCAGCCGTAGTGATTGGCTTCCCGAATGCCCAGGTCTACCAGCTTCTTTTCCAGCATCTTGCCGGAATAGCGGGAACGGACATCCGCGATCTTGTCTTCGAGCAGCCGGACCAGCTCGTCAATCTCGTAGTAGCCTTCGCTGCTCCGCGGGAGGGATTCCCCCGCCGGCTTGACCACCGACTCGGTGATCTGCCCGGAATTCATGCCATTGACGTAACAGGTTGAGACCTGAAGCACCGCCAGTGACTTGTTCTGGCGCGCCAGCTCAGCAACGTTCTGCAGACACAGGGTATTGATGGCCAGGGCCTTGTCGAGCTCCTCTCGGAAATTAACGCTGGCCGCTGAATTGATCACCACATCGATGCCATTGGCCAGCTTGCGGAACCGATCACCGGCCAGACCAAAAAGGGACTCGGTGACTTCACCGGTGACACAGTGAACACGGTCTTCAACGAAGGATTCGAAAGCCTCGTTATCCTCCTGACGGAGCCGGTCGAACACAGAGGATGAGGCGATCTCCTCGTAAAAGCGCGCCCGGGCATCCGGATGGCGCTTGTTACCACGGATCAGCAGATGAATGCCGCCAATATCGGGAACGGCGCGAATAAGCTTTTCAAGCACCACCTTACCCAGAAAGCCGGTGGTGCCGGTAATCAGTACATGCTTGCCCCGGAGCTGTTCAAGGACCTTGGATGATGCTTCGGGATTCAACTGCTGTGCTGCCATGGGAGAACTCCTTCTCAATTCAAATTCATCGCCGGCGAATACCTGCCGACAGGAAAAGTGTGCGAACCAGGTTCACGAGACTAGGTGCATATTGCTGTCTGCATATTGCGGGCCACGATTCGGATTTATGCTTAATACTTGCACAACTTTGGTGACAGAGCGGTGACACACAGCAAAGTTACGCTACAAAAAGTGCTAATAAAATGACGGAAAAGGAGGCAGGTTTGCCTGCGTGCGTATCAGGACCCACTCCGGTCATTGCCGGACAGTGACCGCAGAAGCTGGTCCAGGGAAATATCCGCGGGCTGCTCTTTCAATACCCGCACCAGACGATCCTGCTCACCAAAGCTGATGCGATCATAGAAGGGCTCGCGCAGAACCGGACGTGAAGGTGCGGGGGATTCCGGTTTGCGGGCGGGAGGTGAAATCTGGTCGGCCAGATCCCGGAGATGGGTGGCCAGATGATTCCTGAGTTCAGCACTCAGCTTCTCCCACTGAATCCCCCCCAGACCGGTCTGGATAATTTCGATCGCATCACCGTCCAGAGTGCTCCCCAGCAGTGCAAAAAGCTGGTTAAATGCCTCATAACGCAGCAATGGATCAACATCGCTCCGACGAAACACCGTCTCCAGCTGGCCAACGGCGTCGAAGCACTGCTTCCTGATAGCCTCAGCATTTTTCGGTTCGGATCCCTGAGCACCAGTGGCCGCAGCAACGGGCAAAAGTGAGGCACCGGCCTCCTTGCGCGATACCCGGTGCCAGTACGCTGCGATGCCGGCCTTCCGTCTTGGTAGCTGGGACAGGCGAACATTCAACATATCCGCCAGGGTGTGAAACTGCCGGCACGAGGGATCCGATACCGGCAACAGGGCAACCGGTTTTTGATTCAGTACCGACTGGCGGAGCGTTTCATCGCGCCATATTCCGCCCATGTAATGCAGCGAAATATCCAGGTGCCGCTGGGCTGCCGCATCAAGGCGCTGGAATACCGAGCGAGCCTGACTGGCCCCCTGGGCCATATTGACGAGAATGCTGGGTACCCGGGTGTAGCCCCGGCGTCGCAGGACCTTGATCAATGAAAAGGCATCGGTCAGGGACGCCGGATCCGGAGTCACCACCATGCAGGCCAGCTCGGTGGCTGCGATCATATGCAACCCGGCGGCCTGCAGACCTGCAGCGGTATCAGTGATGACGTAATCGTACCGGTTTTCCAGGTTATAGAGCGCCCTGAGAATACTGAGGCTTTCCGTGGGCCCCATATCCATGCACTCCTGAACACCGGATGCGCCCGGAACAATGTGCAGACCGTAATCGGTCTTCAGAATGATGTCTTCAAGCCGGCACTCGCCGGCCATGACATTGGCCAGGGTTTTACGGGGGTAGAGGCCGACCATGATGCTGACATTGGCCAGATCGGTGTCACCGTCCAGAAGCAAAACCCGTTTATCCTGTCTCGCCAACGTGAGCGCCAGGTTCAGGGCAACGGAGGTTTTGCCCACCCCACCCTTGCCACCGGTAATAGCGATGGTACGGGGTTGGTTCGGATTATGCTTGACAGGTTCGCTGGCAGTCATCACCGGTGATCTAGATCCCTGATTTTACGGTTGCAGGCAAATTAACCTGTCAAAATTCTACACATATCACGAATCAGATAATATATTGCTTAAAAAAACAGCAATAAGTATTTAATAACGACGTATTATTGTCTAAGCTCTTTTCGGACAACAAGAATGAACAATCCGTCAGTTACTGACCTTTTTAGTTTGCACGGCAGGTAAGCCTATGCACATTGCGCCTGATCTACAGCTCCCGAGCCTCCCGGAAGTCACCTTGCGGGCGCTCGATGCTTGTCATCAGGACGAAAGCTACCGGAAGATCAGCGAGATCGTCTCGGCAGACACGGCTCTGGTAGCCCGCATTCTTGCCCTCGCCAACTCCGCGCTTTATGGCCCCTCCACCCCGATCCGGTCGGTGGACCAGGCTCTGTTGAGACTGGGCACCCGGCGATTCCATACCCTTGTGCTTACCGCGGCCCTGCGTCAGTTACTGTTCGAACTCGGCGGCGACGAGTGGCAGCAACTGAGGGATTTCTGGCGACATTCACTGACCACGGCACTGACCGCCCGGGCGCTTGCCACCCTCACCCGTTATGCGGAGCCGGATGAAGCGTTCATGTTGGGCATGCTTCATAATATCGGCGAGTTGATTGCCATTAAAACGCCAGCGACCGAAACGAAGCAACACTATCTTGATCATCAGTCCGACATTGCTGCCGAGCTTGTCTCTTCGTGGGGACTGGGGCCAATGGCTGCCGATGCCATGCGCTATCAACAGGCACTGCCCTCGGAGCTTCGGGATGCCGGCCACCTGGTCAAGCTGATCAGTCTGGCTACCCGGCTTGCCTTGTCTGATGCCGCGGGCATTGCCGCGGCAGGGACCGTGTTCGGGTTGAATGAGGAGCTGACGAGAGAAATCAATAAGCGCATCGGGCATGAAGTCTCGGGGATGGCAGCCTCCCTCGGTATTCCCCTGGACCAGGACTACGACGGCGAGAGTGCATCCAGACAACTGAAACAGACCATTCTTCGCCAGGCCATGGCCAGCGAAGCGATCAACCTGACTGAGCTGACCGGAAAAACCGAGGACATCCTGGCCGAAACCGTCAACAGCCTGACCCTGGTAACCGGCCTTCCGGCCCTGTGTTTTGGCCATGCGGGCGACAATCTCGTGCTTCTGTCCGGCACTATCGGCGACATCCCAGAACTGGCGGTGACCGCCAAGCCCGGCGGCAGTGTTCTGACCGAAGCGTTTATTTCCGGTTTGCCGGTCAGCCTTGGCGAGCGGTCGCCCACCGTACTCGACCGCCAGCTTTTATCTCTACTTCACACCCCGTCACTCCTGGCCATTCCGGTTATCTGCAATGACGACTGCCCCGGCGTTTTTGCCCTGGGCACGGACAACGACCAGCTACCGACCACTCTGGAGCTGGCCGACATCTTCAGCCGCCAGCTGTCCTCCGTGCTCGCCAACCGGCCTGACCAGGACGGCGAGGCCAGGACTGACAGCAAGCAGCTTGATCAGGAAATCGCTCACGACCGGCTGCGCAAACAGGTTCATGAGGTCAGCAACCCCCTCACGATCATCCGGCAGTACATATACCAGCTCCGGAGCCGGCTGGAGGACATCGACGTCCAGCAGGAACTGGATGTCATCCGCGAGGAGCTTGATCGGGCCGGCAACCTTTTGCTGCAGATGAGCCATACTGCCCCGGCCACAGACGATGCCGACGGCGTTGAGCTCAATACCGAACTGGAAAGCCTAGCCCGGATTCTGGAAGACAGTCTGTTCAGTTCCGAGCCCCGTCACCTGACCCTGAAACTGTGCAACCAGCCAACGCTGGTTGCCGCCGGCACCACCCGGATTCGCCAGATTGTGATCAATCTGGTCCGTAATGCCGCGGAGAGTCTCCCGGAAGAAGGTGGTACCGTAGAGATTCGCACATCTTCTCCGGTATGGCAGAATCAGCGCACTTGGGTGGAGCTGGAGATTACCGATACCGGCAGCGGAATACCCGGCGAGATCAGGGATACCCTGTTTTCACCGGTAAGAACCACAAAAGGAGAGGGCCACAGCGGTTTGGGCCTGAGTATTGTGAAACAGCTTGTCGATGACATGGAGGGCATCATAGCTTGTCGTACGGGGCAGGAAGGCACGACCTTCAGGATTCTGTTTCCGGCGGCACGGCAAAAAAAGAACGAGACCGACTGACGCATAAAACGGACACAGACCGATGGCACCAGAACTAACTGATCAGCCTTTCAGTCACGGGGCAACGGCACGGATACTGGTGGCGGACGACGAACCCCGCCTGCTGAAGACACTGGCTTCGCTGCTGCGCAGCCGGGGCTACGAGGTTGCGGAAGCCCACGGGGGCGGAAAAGCCTGCGACCTGATTGACCAGCAGGAGTTCGATCTGGCGTTACTGGACCTCAGGATGCCGGAGGTCACCGGTTTTGATGTCATGGCACACCTGGCCAACGGGCAACCGGATTGCGGAGTTATCGTGGTCAGTGGCGAAAGCTCGTTCAGCGCCGTGAGCCGCGCCTTGCGACGGGGCGCTCTGGACTACATCCGCAAGCCCTTTGATCCGGAAGAGCTGCTGGCGACGGTCGAAAGCGTCATCGGCAAGAAATCACTGCTTGAAGCCCATGAACATATCCAGATGCGGCTAGAAAAGTCCGAAGCCCTGCACCGCTATATCGTTAACAGCTCTCCCGACATCGTATTCATGCTCGATTATGACGGCCAATTCTGCTTCGTTAACAGCAAAGTGGAGAGCCTGCTGGGATACCAGCCGGCGGAACTCTGTGGCCAGCATTTCCGGCACATTCTTGACGACCGGGACGTTACCCGGGGAACTCTGGCCCTGAAAGGGCCCAATATCACAGCGGACAACCCCAGAACTCTGGAAGTGCGTCTGAAAACCCGCGGCAGTCGCCGGGCAACCCGACACTTCGAGATAACCGCCTTTCCCATCGATCCGCAAACCTGGCCCCACTCTGGCGCTACCCAGGGAGGCGGTAATGGCAACGGAGCACGCTATTACGGTACTGCCCGCGATGTCACAGAGCGGAAAGAGGCCGAAGCTTTTATCAATTTCCAGGCCTACCACGATCTGCTGACGCGGCTGCCAAACCGGGCGCTGTTCAAGGATCGCCTTGAGCTGGCGATTACCCATGCCAAACGCGGCGACCAGAAACTGGCGGTCATGTTCCTGGACCTGGACCGTTTCAAGGTCATCAACGACACCCTCGGCCACGCCATGGGGGATCGTCTGCTGCAGGCGGTAACCCACCGACTCGAAAAATGTCTGCGCAAGGGCGACACCCTGTCGCGGTTTGGCGGCGATGAATTCACTCTGTTACTGCCCTCCATTCATAACCACGACGACGCGCGACAAATCGCAAAAAAGCTCATTGACGCCCTCCGGGCACCTTTCCAGCTGGGCGACCATGAGGTGTTTGTTGGCGTGAGCATTGGCATCGCCATCTTCCCCGAGGCGGGCGAGACCATGGACCAGCTGATCCAGAACGCCGATATCGCCATGTACCACGTCAAAGGCAAGGGCAAGGACGGTTACCGTTTCTATTCCGACAGTATGAGTATCGACACCGCCAATCGTCTGAATCTGGAGCGGGATCTGCGCCAGGCGCTGGAGCGGGATGAGCTGAGGGTTTTCTACCAGCCCCAGGTGTGTTCAACCAGCAATCGGGTGGTTGGACTGGAGGCCCTGGTTCGCTGGCAGCATCCGGAAAGAGGACTGCTCTATCCCAGGGATTTCCTGCCTCTGGCCGAAGAAACCAGGCTGATCGGCCAGCTCAGTGAACGTGTTCTTGACCAGGCCTGCCAGGACGTCGGGCAGTGGATCCGGTCCGGCCACCCGGACCTCCGGCTGGCCGTCAACCTGTCCCCGATCCAGGTCGAGCATCCGCGCTTTGTGGAAACCCTGATGCAACAGGTAAAGGCCCATAATTTCCCGGCTGGCAACCTGGAGATCGAAATCACCGAAAATGTGATCATGAATGACCTTGAGCAGATCAGCCAGAAGCTCCGGGAACTGGCAGCCATGGGTGTCCGGATCGCAATTGACGATTTCGGCACCGGCTATTCCTCCCTGAACTACCTGCATCGACTGCCCATCCACACGCTCAAGGTCGACCAGTCCTTCGTCAAGGCTATCCGCAGCGGTGACGACGGGGCCTGCATCGTGAATGCCATCGTTGCCATGGCTCACGGCCTCAAGCTTGAGATTGTCGCCGAAGGCGTCGAAACCGACGAACAGCTCCAATACCTCAGAAGCCTCGGCTGCCATCAGGTTCAGGGCTTCTTCTATGGCCCGGCACGCCCCGCAGCCGAAATCACCAGATCACTCGGAATCACACAGGCCAGGGCCGCCGCCTTCGGATAACCAATTATCCATTGTCGGACACTCCGATATCAAATCGCGATCTGGTTTGCAAAGTATTGCAGAGCGTTACTTTGTGTATCCTGAAATGCGTATTACTGCACATATTTCTCCCCGCCTGTTCTCTAAGCTCGAATTCATCAGGCGCTGGCCACCGAAATGTCCGACCCTCTGTCGGACCAAAAACGACAAAAATCGGTGGCGGCATCCAAGGAACAAGAACAGGCAGCAGTCATCATGCGCGACAAGTACAAGTACATTGGTCCCGTCTACGATTTCCTGAGCAATCTCTATAGCGGCAAGAACATTCACCGCTGCAAGACCGCCATGCTGGACGTGGAAACCGTCCAGCCCGGGGACAGGATACTGTTCGCCGGGGTTGGCCATGGCCGGGATGCCATTCGAGCTGCTGAACTGGGCGCCGATGTGACCGTGGTAGACCTGTCGGAAACCATGTTGCGAAAGTTTGCCGAGGCTCAGGAAAAAGAGGCGCCACACCTTACTGTCCGTCGCATCCACAGCGACATCATGAAGGTCGAGGAATTTGAGCAATACGACATGGTGGTGGCCAACTTCTTCCTCAATGTATTTGACGAAGACATGATGGTCCGGGTCCTTGAACATCTGATTCGCCTGGGCAAGGCCGATGCCAAAGTGGTTGTCGGCGACTTCTGCTACCCCACAGGCAATGTTCTTTCCCGTATGTTCAAGAAACTCTACTGGTACATGGCCGTCTTCACGTTCTGGCTGTTTGCCAATAACGCCTTCCACAAGATCTACAACTACCCCGAGCACATGCAGCGCCTGGGTCTTCAGGTTACCGAGAAGAAGCACTTCAAGCTTCTGAATATGAATTGCTACTGGTCCATTCTCGGACGCAAACAGGCCTGAACAGCGTCGCTCAAGGATCACCCAACAAAAACAATCGGGGAGCAAAAGCATGTCGGATCAGATACTCGCACTGGACAGAATCGGCGCACTGGAAAGCGGCTCGTTCACCTTCAGCGAACGGGTTGGTTACCTGAAGAAATTCGGAACCCACTCCCAGTCCTTCTCAACACTCCAGCCGGGCATGCAGTATTTTGATGTACCAGGGCTGGGCTATATCGCCTATATGCGCAAATGGGGCGGCACCTTCGTTCTGTCGGATCCGGTTTGTGCCCCGGGCGATTTCGGCACGCTGCTGGAAAATTTCCACCAGCGCTTTCCCAACGCCTGTTACATCCAGGTATCGAAACCGGTGGTGGATTTTCTACACCTGCGCTTTGGCCTCTACGGCACCCAGTTTGGCAGCGAATCCCGGATTGATCTGGGCCGCTGGTCCCTGACCGGGAAGAAGAAACAGATTCTTAGAACGGCACTGAACCAGGCGGAAAAAAACGGCATTACCGTCAAGGAACGGTTCAGTGACGACCACACCCGGGAAATCTCTGAAGCCTGGATACGCACCCGAAAGTGCAAAAGCAATGAAATTCGCTTTCTGATCCGCCCCATGGAAATGGATTACAGGGAAAACGAACGGCATTTCTATGCCTATCAGGACGGCAAGGCAGTCGGCTTTATCTACTTTGATCCGATCTACCGAAACAATGAAATCATCAGCTACGTACCCAATATCTCCCGGGCCAATGCCGATTTCCGCCAGGGTATTTTTTACACTCTGATGGCCCACGCCATGGACGTCTTCAAGGCCGAGGGCGTGCCCTACCTGGATCTTGGGCTGATTCCCCTGTCTCTGGATCCCGCGACCGAGCATCAGGAGAGCCGCCTGCTCAAGCGTCTTCTGCACGGTGTGTATGAAAGAGGCAATTTTCTTTACAACTTCAAGGGTCTTGAGTTCACCAAGTCACGCTTTCGGGGCGAGAACTTCAAAACCTATTGCTGCCATAAACGGTCAATTCCGGCACTGGAATTTCTCGCCATGTTCAAGCTGACCCGGCTTCTATAGCCAATGGACGCTCACCCGGCCAGTCACCGCAAACCTGCTGCGGCGACAGGCCAAGCCCTGTCATGAATCCCGCAATGCCCTCCGGTGCAGGACCGGAAAACAGGGCAGCAGTGACCGGTCCGGCAACACGGCCAACACCCGCTGCCTCTACTGCGGCAAGCCGGTCGGTCTGCTCAAGCAGCCAGGCCACACGGCGCGCGATAGCCTCCCCCGAATCCACCCAGAACCGGACCGCCGGGAGACTCTGCCTGAGGCTCTCCAGTAACAGCGGGTAGTGGGTGCAGCCGAGCACGACTGTATCCACGCCGGCATCAGCAAAGGCCTTCATGGCTTCGCTCAACTCGCCTGCCGGCACCACACCGCCGGCAACCAGCTCTTCCGCCCAGCGCACCAGGCCGGGATGCCCTATGCGCTCAATCTGACAGTCGCCGGCGAACTCCTCGATCAGTCTGTCCAGGTAGGGCCGTCGAACCGTGGCCGGCGTTGCAAGCAGTCCGATGCGCCGGTTCCGGGTTTTGGCGGCAGCGGGCTTGATGGCCGGGACTACCCCGACAACCGGCACCGACATCATGCTTCGCAAGTGAGGTAATACCACGGTACTGGCGGTGTTACAGGCCACCACCACGACATCAGCGGGGTATCGTTCGAGGGCGCGGCCGATCAGGGTGCAGGAACGCTCAATCACGACCGATTCAGGCTGGTCGCCGTAAGGAAAGCCGGCGTTATCTGCCAGATAGATCAGGTCTGCACCTGGCAGTTGCCGGTGAATGCAGGCAGCCACGCTCAGACCCCCGATACCGGAATCGAATACCAGGACTCGGGGGGACGCCTGATCGGTCAAACCGGAATGCCTCCGCGGGAAATTTCCGTTTCCATCGCCCGAATCAGCCGTCCGGCAATGGTGGTCTCCGGAGGCACAGGGGGTGTATCACCTGGCAAGAACCAATCGGCATCGGCCAACTCATCCTCCTGCAGCACCAGATCACCGCCCGCATAATCGGCGAAGAAACCGACCATCAACTGGTGCGGAAAAGGCCATGGCTGCGAGGCGTGATACCGGATATTGGTTACATCCAGCCCCGTTTCCTCTTTCACTTCCCGGCTCACCGCCGCCTCCAGACTCTCTCCCGGCTCTACAAATCCGGCAATCAGGCTGTAGAAAGGACGCTTGCCCCGTGAGGACTTGGCCAGCAACAGACGGTCATCCCGGCGAATGACGACAATAACGCAGGGTGCAAGCCTGGGGTACCAGGGGATGCCACAGGGCTCACACCACCTGGCTCGCTCCCGGGGGTGAAAACCGGTTTCCGCACCGCAGCGACCGCAATACCGGTGGTCCCGCCACCATTGCCACACCTGGAACCCGGTGCCGAGCATCTCCGCCGGGGCATCGTTCCTCACCAACAGTGCTTCCCTCAGGGAAATGATTTCCTGATCGCCAAGGTCATTCTCCGGCAGCTCGGTAACGAACACGTAGCGGCCGCCAAAGGTTCCCAGGGGCACGGCGTCCGACAGGTTATTGCCGAAAAGCATGCTGTCCCGGCCATGCAACCAGCCGTTTTCTGGCATCACCACGCCCGAGCCCGCAAACGCCAGAACCAGATCGCCCTGCTCGGGCGCCCTGTTGGTCCAGCCGGGTTTCCATTGAGTCATAGAGACCGCCCTCTGATCTGTCACCTGAGTGATTATAAGGCCAAGCTGAAATGTACCACACTGCAGCACCAGCCCAGAACGCAACCCCGACTTTCCGCCCTGTACTCAACCAAGTAAACTTGGCCACCTGTTTCATTAACGGAGTTGCATTCTATGCGTCTTTACCAGGGCATTCGCAGCCTGATCCTGACCCTGTTTCGCAAGATACTGTTTATCTGGGTACGGACAGATGTCAGCGGCAACAGCCTTGAAGCACTCGCCCTGGATCCTGACAAACCGGTGTGTTACGTACTTCAGTACAGCTCGCTCTCAAGTCGCCTGGTGCTGGAACAGGAGGTTATCCGGGCCGGACTGCCGGGAGTCGATGAAGCGCTGCCCGTTAAGAACGGGCCCTCACACTCCTTTTTCTTTCTTTACCGCCGGATTGGTGGCTTATTCAGGGGGCGCCAGGCACCCGCCCCCACCAATGAGTTCCAGGCACTGGTGCATTTCGGTCTGGAACACCCGGATCAGGATGTCCAGATCGTTCCGGTGTCCCTGTTCTGGGGCCGCTCCCCGGACAAGGAAAAGTCCCTGGTGAAACTGTTGCTGTCTGACACCTGGTCCATTGCCGGCCGGTTGCAGAAGCTTCTGATCATCATGGTCCATGGCCGCAACACCTATGTGCAGTTTAACCAGCCTATCTCGCTCAAACAGGTAATCGATGAGTACCGGCATAATGAAGAACGTGCCAACCGGAAGCTGGCACGGATACTGAGAACCCATTTCCGCCGGGTACGCCAGGCCGTGCTCGGGCCGGATCTCTCCCACCGCCGCACACTGGTTGCGGGCCTGGTACGAACCCAGGCGGTCAAGGAAGCTATTCGGGAAACAGCCGCCAAAGACGACATCCCGCCGGAAAAGGTGCGCGCCAAAGCCTACAAGTACGCCGACGAAATTGCCGCCAGCATGTCGATCGTCACGATCCGTTTTCTCGAAGTCGTTCTGTCCTGGCTCTGGAACCGGATTTACAAGGGCATTGCGATCAACAACATCCGGGTGGTGAAGGACGTAGCCCAGGACAATGCGGTGGTCTACGTGCCCTGTCACCGCTCCCATATCGATTACCTGCTGCTGTCCTATGTGCTGTACAAGAACGGTCTGATGCCGCCGCACATTGCTGCCGGGATCAATCTCAACATGCCTGTCGTGGGGCCTATCCTGCGGCGCGGCGGGGCTTTCTTCATGCGTCGTAGCTTCAAGGATAACCCGCTGTACGCCACGGTATTCAACGAATACATGCATGTGATGTTTTCCCGCGGCTATTCGGTGGAGTACTTTGTCGAGGGCGGTCGTAGCCGCACAGGCCGGATGCTCCAGCCCCGTCCGGGCATGCTGGCCATGACGGTTCGCAGCTTTCTCCGGGATCACCGCAAACCCATTGTTTTCGTGCCCGTCTACATCGGTTATGAAAAGGTGATGGAAGGCCGTTCCTACCTGGGTGAACTTCGCGGCAAGAAAAAACAGAAAGAAAGTGTATTCGGGCTGGCCAGAACCGTGCGGAAACTCAGCAATTCCTTTGGCCGTGTGGCGGTGAACTTCGGCGAAGCCATACACCTTTCCGAGGTACTCGATGATGTCCATGACAGCTGGCGCGAGGAAGCCTACGACGCCAATTACCGCCCTGCCTGGCTCAATACCGCAGTTTCCGAACTGGCCTTCCGGGTGGCCTCCAACATCAATGCCTCGGTCGCGGTCAATCCGATCGGCATGGCTGCGACGGTTCTGCTCGGCACCGAACGCCTGGCCATGGACGAAGGCCAGCTGATCCGGCTAATGGATCAGTACGCCGCGCTCCTCAAAGCCTTCCCCTACGCCGAGACTGTCACTTTACCCGAGGGCACTGGCAAAGACTGGGTGGCCTATTGCGAGGGCATGGGACTGATCAGCCGCCAGCCCCAGAAGCTGGGCGACATCATCGCGCTCGAAGGCAGCAACGCCATCCTGATGACCTACTACCGCAATAACATCCAGCACCTGTTTGCACTTCCTTCGCTGATTGCCAGCCTGTTCGAGAACAAGGATTCCCTGAAACGGGACAAGATCGTATTTCTGGCCGGTGTGGCCTATCCGTATCTGCAATCCGAGCTGTTCCTGAAATACCAGCCCGAAGAAGCTGAGGAAGTGATCAATCAATGGATCGATGTGCTGATTGCCCAGGGCCTGCTTAAGTCTCTGGACGATGACCGGATCGGCCGCCCGGATGAGGGCACCGAAGCCATGCTGAGGCTGCGGGTGTTGTCACGCTTTATCATCCAGACGGTTGAACGCTACCACATCGCCCTCGGCATCCTCCGGAAATACGGTTCGGCCAAGATCAGTGCCGCCGAACTGGAAGAGCAAAGCGCACTGCTGGCCGAGCGCATGTCCATACTGTTCGGGCTGAATGCGCCCGAATTCTTCGACAAAAGCCTGTTCCGGAATTTCATAGCCAACATGCAGAAGAACGGCGTAATCACCACCGATGACAACGGCCTGCTATGTTACGGCGAGGGTCTGAATGAAGTCGCTGAAGACGCCCGACTGGTACTGAGCGTTGAAAAGCGCCAGGCGATTCAGCAGGTTACCATGATGGGAGCATGAGGGATGCGGGCACGATAGATGGGAATGGCAGCCTGAAGGGTGCTCACCGGGCTTACTGGCCAGGCAGGGCCCTGATGGCATAGACATCATAGCGGCTGCTTTTACCCTCAATCCGCGTGCTCGGTTCCGGCCCGGTAATTGCCGGTGCTTTTCGCGGGCGCTTGACCACCACCCGGTAGCGGGCGGCCGCAAGAGCGGCCATCAGCAGTGATGCGGAATCATCGTCCTCTCCAACGACTGTCCGGAAAACCTGCATTTCCTTTTTGACCAGGGCGGACTTTTCCCGATGAGGGAACATCGGGTCCAGGTAGATCACATCGGCAGCGTCGCCTCCAGCCTGCTTCAGCCAGTCAATACTACTGCCTTCGAGTAAGTGCATGCGTTCAATGATTGCCGCACAGTCCACGTTCAGGGCAGCGCGAGCGAGGCCATCAGCCAGAAGCGCATGGATAACCGGGTTGCGCTCGAACAGCGTCACCCGGCACCCGAGGCTTGCCAGGATAAACGCGTCCTGGCCAAGGCCTGCGGTAGCATCAACAACATGCAGGCTGGCTCGGGTTTTCTGTAAGCCAACAGCCTTGGCCACCAGCTGGCCCGCGCCACCACCGTGTTCGCGCCGGTACCCCATCTTGCCGGTCACGAATTCCGCCCGCACCGGCCCGGGCGCACCCTTGCCGGTTACCTGCAAGCCGAGACCCTGCTCATCAAGAAACAGAAGAACCGGAAAGTTGCTTACATCTCTGGGCCGCACCACGCCCAGATTTTCCAGCGTCAGGGCCTCGGCCAGAGACTCGGCCTGGAGTCGGTCACCCAGGGGGCTGCGGGCAATGGCAACAAATTGGTTCCAGTCGGCGGGCGTTGCGGAGGTGGAGGTGGAGGAATCAGGCATCAGACCAGAATATCAATTCCGGCCAGGTTACTCTGGTTGCCTGCGGCATCCTGACCGGCAGCGGCAACGGAGGCAAAGGTGGACAATGCCCGGGCAGCGGGGAGGGAAACTTCATCAGCCCGGAAACGTTCAAGACGGACATCTTCGGCAGCGCGCCTGGCTTCCACCCGGCGCTCAAGGCTTTCCGCAAGATTGCGCTCACTGACCACAGCCTGGCGGCTGTCGGCAAGGTCGCGGCGGGCAGAGTCAGCGGTTTTCTCGGGCGTCGACGCAGGAGCCCGCGCCGCATCACTGCGGTCACGTATCGGGCTGTTGTTGCCCGTCTGCAAAGCAAAATTGTTGCCCGGATTAATGCCGCCAATCATATTCAGATACCACTGACCCGATAACAGAAGAGTACAGCGAGGAAGTATGAAAGATTATCGCCAGGAAGAAAAGCCAGCTGTTCACTATTTGTCCAGACCAGGCCTGCGTGGTTGCACGGATTAGCGCCCGGGCAATTTTTTCCACGTCACCTCGTCCCGGATGTACACTGGCTGCGCCTGTTCCGCCGGAACCGCATTGCCCTTCTGATACTCCACTGCAGCCAGCTGCGCTACCCAGGAGGCGCGAAGGACCAGGGATTCGTCAACCTGCTCTGGCGCCCCGGCAATTTCCGGCGGCATCGCCGAACGGAATTGCCAACCGGGCCCAACGCCATACCAGCGATCGGGTCCTTCCGGGAGAGCGACGTTTGCCGGAGGACAAACCTGTTCCTCAGCCAACCGAACCGGAAGACCGGCCCGGCATTGGAAGCATCCCCAGTAGACTTCGCCCATACGGGCATCAAAAGCCACGGCAATACCCCCGTTTTCGGCAACGGAGAGGGTTTCTATCGCGCCCAGGGCAACCGCTTCCAGGGAAGACACCGGTACCACCGGAATATCCAGTCCCCAGGCCAGCCCCTGCACCACGCCGGTAGCAATTCGAACCCCGGTGAAGGAGCCGGGGCCGCAGGCAAACGCCAAGGCATCCAGATCCGCTGGCACCAGACCCTGCTCCGAAAGCAGCATCCGCACCATCGGCATTAACAGCCTGGTATGGCCCCTCGGGGCAAGTTCAAAGCGTTCGGAGATCTCGCCATCAACAAGAAGGGCTGCGGAGCAGCCCTCTGACGACGTATCCAGTGCCAACAGTTTCACCGGTGTGAAAACCTCAGGTCAGGATGCCAATGATTTACTTGAGTTCAGACAGGATCTGGTCGCGAATGCTGTCCAGGCTGCCCACGCCTTCCACGCGAACATACTTCGGCGCCGCGGCAGGCTCTTTTGCGGCCCAGTCCTGGTAGTAGCCAACCAGAGGCGCGGTCTGATCATGGTAGATTTTCAGACGCTTGCGAACCGTCTCTTCCTTGTCGTCCTCACGCTGAACCAGCGGTTCGCCGGTCTCATCATCCTTGCCCTCTACTTTGGGCGGATCATATTTCACGTGATAGATGCGGCCGCTGCCTTCATGCACCCGGCGACCCGACAGACGGCTGACGATTTCCTCGTCATCCACGGCAATTTCGACCACATAGTCGATGGCGATGCCCTGGTCTTTCAGGGCCTCGGCCTGGGGAATGGTGCGGGGAAAGCCGTCCAGCAGGAAACCGTTCTTGCAGTCCGGCTGCTGGATACGCTCTTCGATCAGCGCAATGATGATGTCGTCAGACACCAGACCGCCGCTGGCCATGACTTCCTTCACCTGCTTGCCCAGCTCGGTCTCGGCTTTCACCGCTGCCCGCAGCATGTCGCCGGTGGAGATCTGGGGAATATCAAACCGTTCAGTAATGAACTGGGCCTGAGTTCCCTTGCCTGCGCCCGGTGCGCCTAACATGATGATTCGCATAACGCTGTGCTCCCGTTTTAGTCATTATCATTTGAAAAGCTGTGGCAAAAGCCCTTGCCTTTGCGACAGCCTCTCCTGCACGGAACAGGTGTCAGCCGGAATCGGCGAAGGCGCATTATACGAAGTCAGCCACGTCAGAGAAAGTCGACCTCCGTATCATGCATCGGGAGTGAGCATTTCCCGGCCAATGACGGCGGGCACTCAGGATGACAGGGAGCTGGCCAGTGCGTCCAGATCCGGAGCCACCCGATCCAGCTCCGCATTCAGTTCTTCCACAACATCCAGCCGCAGTCCCAGGCCTTCCAGCAAAGCCGGCACGTCGTCGGGGTTGAATTCGTCGCCAATACCGCGATCCTTCAGCAGGGCATTGGCCAGCTGAACCATCAAGACATAGTTCTCGTGCTCACCGTGGTACCCGGACTGCTGGTGCACACCGGCCGCCTTGACCACCGGATCCGGCAGTTGCCATAAACGGTGCAGTATCCCGCCAATAGCGCCGTGGCCCACCGACAGGATTTCCTGGCCATTGCCCTGCCCGAACACTTGTTGCTCCAGAGAGTGCATGCTGGCTTCGGGATTGGCCTCGCGAAGCTCATTGAGCTCATCGAATTCGGCCGGGAACAGGTGCCCCACCAGCAACAGGCCGAAGTTGTGCAACAGCCCGCACAGATAACCCAGCCCTTTCTCGGCGCCGCACCGGGGCGCAATGATCTGACACAGGAACGCGCAATACAGCGAGTGGCGCCAGAAATGGTCCATACCCAGCATCCCCTGGCGGGGCACTTCAAAAGCGCGAACGGAAGAAATGCCCAGGGCGATGTGGGCCACACGGTCAAAGCCCAGCACACGGGTGACCGCTTCCTGAACCGAATTGATCTGGCCAGGATAGTTGAACAGCGCAGACCGGGCATAGCGCATGATCTGCGCGGTCAGGCTCGGATCAAACTCGATCAGCTCGGCAAGCTCCCGGGCGGTGGCGTCGGTATTGGCCGTCAGCCGAAGAATGCGCAGGGCGAGGGCTGGCATTGGTGGCAGGCGGTACAGTTTCTGGAGCTTGTCAGCCACTTCCTCGAGCGTCAGGGCCTCCCGGTTACCATTGCCCGGTCCACGGATAACCAGGTGCCCTTCCCTCGCGCCTGCCAGCGCCAGCCGGAGGGATCGGCCATCCATTTCTATCAGGGAATGATCGGTACCGCTGGAGAACACGACCTGATCCGACTGCACCACATCCTCATCGACGATCACGGGCAGTTCGTAGGCCTGTCCGATGGGCGGCGTGAAGCCGGGGTCGCAATCTCCGAACAGGCGCATGGTCTGGCGTGCGGTCAGCGGCTGCAGGCGCCGACCGGTCAACTGGTGGACAGCGTCCGGATCCAGAGAACTGTCGAACTTGTGTACCGCCATCACGACACCGGTGATGTCGATCAGGAGGGTTGCCTGAATAAAGGCGCCCTGTGACAAGCCCGAGGCCATAACTGCCGAATCCAGGCTGGTCACCTGATCAATCGGCAACTCCCGATAGCTGATGCCCTTGCGGGCAAGAAAACGTTCCAATCGTGCAGCCAGAGCCACAGCTTACTCCCTTTGTTCTTCGTCAGTGGCCAGGCTACCCGGCCTTTTCCCGGCCCCATGCCGGCAACTGTGATCAGCCGGTGTTGCGCATACCGGCGGCGATCCCCGCCATGGTGACCTTCAGGGCCCGCTCCACCAGTTCCGGCACCTCACCCTTGTCCTCGCTCTCCCGATCCCGCCGCAGCAGTTCGGCCTGCAGGTAATGCAGTGGATCCGTGTAGGGGTTACGGACCCGCATAGAGTGCGCGAACACGGGCTCCGCCTCAAGCAGATCGGTTTGCTCCTTGAGCTCCAGAAGCCGCTCAATGCACCCCTGGAGTCGGGTCCTGAGGCTCTCCCCAAGGGCTTTCAGCCGGTCATCGTCGAGCAGGGTCTGCTCATAATAGCTGGCGATGCGCAGGTCCGCCTTCGCCAGGACCATCTCCAGCATATCCACGTAGGTGCGGAAGAACGGCCAGCCCTGCATCATTTCCCTCAATACTGGAAGCCGGTTATCCCGGGCCGCGTCCTCAAGCGCAACATCACTGCCAAGCCAGCTGGGCAGCATCAGCCGCATCTGGGTCCAGGCGAAAATCCAGGGTATGGCCCGCAGGCTTTCCACGCCGCCGGTGGCCTTTCGCCGGGCCGGCCGGCTACCGAGCGCCAGTTTACCCAGGGCCTGCTCGGGTGTGACCTGACGGAAATAGGGCACGAAATCCGGATTCTCCCGGACCACATCCCGGTAGGCTTTCAGAGACCGCTCGGTGAGCCAGTCCATGGTCTCCCGCCAACTGTCCTCCGGCTTGGGTGGCGGCGCCAGCGTGGCTTCAATAACCGCGGTGGTGTAGAGCGTCAGGCTCTGAACCGCCAACTGCGGCAGACCAAACTTGAACCGGATCATTTCGCCCTGCTCCGTGATCCGGAAACTGCCGTTTACCGAGCCCGGAGGCTGGGACAGAATCGCCCGGTTGGCGGGGCCACCACCGCGGCCAACGGTACCACCCCGACCGTGGAACAGGGTCAGATGCACACCATACTGGTTGGCAACATGGGTCAGCTGCTCCTGGGCCTGGTACTGGGCCCAGGCCGCCATCAACTGGCCGGCGTCCTTGGAGGAATCCGAATAGCCAATCATCACTTCCTGCCGGCCCTGGCAATATTCCCGGTACCATTCGACCTCGTACAGTGCCGACATGCTGTCCGGCGCGCCCCGCAGGTCATCCAGGGTTTCAAAAAGCGGAACGACCCGCATGGGAAACTTCATCCCGGATTCCCGCAGCAGCAGGATCACACTCAACACATCAGAGGGCTTGCTGGCCATGGAGATCACGTAGGAACCCAGGGCTTCCGGAGTTTGCTGAGCCACCACTTCGCAGGTTGCCAGCACCTCCCCGACCGATTCGGAGGGCTCCCAATTACGGGGGACCAGCGGGCGTCGACCCTGAAGCTCCTGCACCAGAAATGCCTGGCGCTCCTGCTCGGACCAGGACAGATAATCCCCCAGCCCGAGATAATCGACCATCTCGGCGACGGCCTCGGCGTGTCGGCTCGCCTCCTGGCGGATGTCCAGCCGGATCAGCGGCAGACCGAAGGTGTGGGCACGCCGGATGGTATCCAACAGCGGGCCGTTGGCAATATCTTCCAGACCACAGTCAACCAGGGACCGGTAGCAGAGCTCAAGTGGACCGGTGAAATCCTCATTTTCAAAGAGAATGCCGTGGGCGTCTGCGGTCTCACCATTGACGCTGGCCTCGGCCCAGTCACGGGTTTTGATCAGCCGTTCCCGGAGTTCGGCCAGGACGTGACGATAGGGTTCCCGGGAATCGCCAACGACGGCCCTGAGCTCGTCGTTTGCCTGCCACATGGACAGTTCCGCCCGCAGCGCCTGAATATCGCGAAGGTAGAGATCCGCTGCCATCCAGCGGCCGAGCAGGAAGACCCGGCGGGTGACCTTGTGGGTCACATTCGGATTGCCATCGCGATCACCACCCATCCAGGACGCAATCCGGATCGGTGATGCCTGCAACGGAAGGCCCTTTCCCGTCGCATCTTCCAGAGATATGTCCAGGCTCCTCAGAAACTGGGGCAACGCCTGCCACAGACTGTTCTCGATCACCGCAAAGCCCCACTTGGCCTCATCCACAGCGGTTGGTCGCTCATGACGAATCTCGTCGGTGTGCCAGGCTTCCGTCACCAGCTGGGACAGCCGGTTGACGATTTCTTCCCGTTCCGCGGGCATCAGGTCGTCGTGGTCGAGCCGTGCCAGGCAATCCGACATTTCGTCGTATTTCATGATCAGGGTGCGACGGGCTACTTCAGTGGGGTGCGCCGTCAGCACGAACTCGATGCGCAAATCGGCAACCCGCTTGTGCAACTCCTCCGGCGTGACATCGCCGTTCTTCAGCCGTTCAAACACCTCACCCAGGGATTCCACCATAAGATCGGACTGATGGCCCCGCTTGCGACGGATGCCATGGTATTGCTCGGCCAGGTTGGCCAGGTTCAGAAACTGGTTGAAAGCCCGGGTGACCGGAAGCAGCTCGTCATCGCTCAGTTTGCCGAGAAGATTTACCAGCCGCTGGCCGGAACCGCTTTCCTGGCGACGGTCAGCCTTGGCAGCCGCCCGGATCTCTTCAATCAGCTCATAACAGTCCTGCCCGGGATATCGCCGTATGCTCTGGCCCAGCAGTTCGCCCAGCATTCGCACGTTTTCTCGGAGTTCGGGATGTAGCTCAGTCACATTGGCGTCCTTTTGAATTGACGGAGGCGAAGTAAACTTACGATACTAAGGAACAGTCGAGAAAGTCTATTGGCGATTCAAGCCTGTAGCTGCAAGGAGTCATCATGAAGGTCACTGATTTGCCCAAACACTGGGAACAGCAAAAAGAGCCCGTGGAACGCACCCACGATTACAACCTGCGTCTGCCGCTGGAAGATGCCGCACGCGTGGCTGCACTGGCGGAGCTTTACCCGGACCGCAGTGAGAGCGACATTCTGAACGATATGATTGGCGCGGCTCTGGACGACCTGGTGCGCCAGAGCCCGCTGAAGGACAAGCTGGAAGGGAAGGATAAGTAAGTAACGACGGGCAGCCTTCGCTGCCCGTTCGTCAGGCTACTGATTCCAGCTGGCGAGCCTTGAGGCGCTGGATGTGCTTCTGGCTCAGGCTGACGAACTTTGGAGTCAGTCCCTGATCTTCATAGATCTCGAAACCGTCCTCGTCATACGCCACGACCCTGGTGCCCTGAACATACGGAAAGCTGGTTTCCATTTCGTCCAGCGCAGCAGAAATCAGATCCCGCATCAGATCCTGAGGTGACTTCATCGGGTAGAGCGCTGCGAGCTTTTCGAGGCGCTTGTGATGCTGGTCAGACAACGCCATGAAATAGGCGTCTCGGGTAAGCCGACCACGTGCATGCTTGTCCCAGTAGTTGACCAGATCTTTGATTTTCATGGTGCCTTCACTCCTGCATCTTATTGATGGCGCACGGCGCACGAAAACTGTGCGTCCGTTTCCGGAAGTGTAGACGAAGCCGTCGATCTGGGGGCGAGAAAATTGGTAACGGATTGTACTTACCGATCCGCCCTGTTCAGTCCCGGTTCCCTCCCCGCTCCACGCCTTTAACCGCCTGCCAGACGGCGTCCAGCGCCTCCAGTGATTCTTCGTCCATGTCGCGGCCCTCGCGCTCGAGCACACGTTCGATCGCCCGGAAGCGGGCATCGAACTTGTGGTTGGTTCGATTGAGGGCCTGCTCAGGATTAACCTTCATGAACCGTGCCAGGTTCACACAGACGAAAAGAAGATCACCCAGCTCATCCTCAACGGCATCCGGATCGCCGGCGCCGGTGTGCGCCGCTTCCCAGGCCTCCTTGAGCTCGTCGATTTCCTCATGGAGTTTGTCGAAGACGGGGCCGATATCCGGCCAGTCAAAGCCGTGGCGGGCTGCCCGTTTCTGGAGCTTCTCGGCCCGTGCCATGGCTGGCAGGGTACGGGCGATGCCATCAAGCCGGCTTACCGGCGCGCCGGCGTCGGTTGCCGGCTTCAGCGCCCGCTCCTCGGCCTTGATGCGCTCCCAGCTTTCCTTTATCCAGGCCTCATCCGGGCGGTTGTCCGGATCGATACGGCTTTCCAGGGTCCCTTCCGGAAAAACATGGGGGTGCCGGCGCACCAGTTTGCGCACCAGGTGATCGACCACACCATCAAAATCGAAGTGACCATCTTCCCGGCCAAGCTGGGTATAGAAAATCACCTGGAACAGCAGGTCTCCCAGCTCGTCTTTCAGGTGCGGGTAATCCTCACGGTCGATGGCATCGGCGACTTCGTAGGCTTCCTCCAGCGTGTGCGGCACGATGGTCTTGTAGGATTGCCTGGTATCCCAGGGACAGCCGGTTTCCGGATCCCGGAGCCTGGCCATCAGGGTTTTCAGATCCTCGATGGTATAGCTCATCCGCGTTTTCGCCTCACCTCAATAACATTGGGCAGATTCCGGATCTGGGCCAGCAACCGCGCCAGCTGCTCCAGGCTGGAGATTTCCACCGTCACGGTCATGGTGGCCGTGTTCTCGTCCTTGTTGCTCAGGGTATTGAGCGACAGCACATCACTCTTGGAGGCCGACAGCACCTGGGTGATATCCCTCAGCAATCCGGATCGGTCGTAAGCCTCAATCTCGATATCAACCGGATAGACGGCCGCCGGCCGGCCACCCCAGCTCACCTCAATGATCCGGTTGGGCTCGAACTCACGCAGGTTCAGGAACGTCAGACAGTCCTGGCGATGCACAGTAACGCCCCGGCCGACGGTGATGTAGCCACCAATAGCGTCACCGGGCAGAGGTTTGCAGCATTTCGCCACCTGGGTCTTGAGCTTGCCGACACCCAGGATCTGGATATCCGATTCGGTATCGTAGGGCTTGCGCCGCTGGGTGCTGAGTTTCAGATCCAGCTGTTCGGACTTGGGCTCCAGCATCTGCTGGGCCACATTGGCGACATGAGTGGGGCGAAGATCGCCGGCACCCGTGGCGGCGAACATGTCCTCCGCGCTGTGATAATTGACCTTCTTCGCAAGCTCACCAAGATCCACATCGTACAGGGACAGACGCTTGAATTCGTCCTCGAGGATGGCCCGGCCGTCGGTGATATTGCGGCCCCGATCCTGCTGTTTGAACCAATGCGTAACCTTGGCCCGGGCCCGGGAGGTCTGGATGTAACCAAGACTCGGGTTCAGCCAGTCTCGGCTGGGGGCCGGGTTATTGGAGGTCAGGATAAACACCTGGTCGCCGGTTTTCAGCGGGTAGGTCAACGGGACAATGCGGCTGTTCACCCGCGCACCACGACAGGCGTGGCCGATTTCGGTGTGAACCCGATAGGCAAAGTCCACCGGCGTTGCCCCCTGGGGCAGATCGACAACATGGCCCTCGGGCGTGAAGACATACACCCGGTCCGATGCCACATCCGATTTCAGGTGGTCGGCCAGCCCGGACAGATCGCCCAGTTCTTCCTGCCACTCCAGCACCTGGCGCAGCCAGTTGATCTTGGCATCGTAGCCTGTGGACTTGTTGCCCTTGTCCATCCCCTTGTACAACCAGTGGGCACAAACCCCCAGTTCCGCCTCCTCATGCATATTGTGGGTACGGATCTGCACTTCCATAACCTTGCCCTCCGGCCCGATCACCGCCGTGTGCAGGGACTGGTAACCGTTTTCCTTCGGGTTGGCTATATAGTCGTCAAACTCGTTCGGAATGTGGCGCCATAGCGTGTGGACAATGCCCAGGGCCGCGTAGCAGTCGCGCACTTCCGGCACCAGGATACGCACGGCGCGGACATCGTAGACCTGGGAGAAGTCGATGCCCTTGCGCCGCATTTTCCGCCAGATGCTGTAGATGTGCTTGGCACGCCCAGACAGCTCACCCTCTATGCCGTAGGCTTTCAGTTCGGTCTGCAGGGTTTCAATCACCCGCTTGATGTAGCTGTCGCGGGCGAGCCGCTTTTCATCAAGCAGCTTGGCGATCTTCTTGTACGCAGACTCATGCAGGTAGCGGAAGGACAGGTCCTCCAGCTCCCACTTGATGTGACCAATGCCAAGACGATGGGCCAGGGGCGCATAGATATCAAACACTTCCCGGGCCACGCGCATGCGTTTTTCTTCCGGGGCATCCTTGACTGCCCGGATGGCGCAGGTCCGTTCGGCCAGTTTGATCAGGGCAACCCGGACGTCGTCAATCATCGTGACGAGCATCTTGCGGACGTTGTCCAGCTGGCCTTCACTCTGGCCCAGGACGTTGCCTTTCAGCGGGTGATGGATGGACGAAATAGCCGCCATCTGCTGCACACCGTTGATCAGGCCTGCCACCTCCTCGCCAAACTCCTTGCGGATCATCTCAAGCGGAACACGCTCTTCCCGCACCGCGCGGTAAAGAATCGCCGCCACCAGGCTGGCCTGATCCAGGTGCAGCTCCGCCAGCACCTGGGCCATCTCTATGCCTATCCGGAAGCTGCTGGAACCAGGGGCCCACTGCCGGTCCTGCCGGAACGCCTGGAGATCAATCTCGGCCGCTTTTTCGCAGGCCTGCCGGAACTGATCCGGGTCTTCCAGGTGTGTCTGCGAGGCTATCTGGTGAACCCAGCCCTCGATATCCACCTGGCCATCGCCAGTCATTGCGTAGTCTTCGCGAACTTTTACCATATCAGTCTTGTTATTCCTGATGGTTTCCGCAGCCATCCCTGACTGCCCACAACATCGTCAGCCGGAATCCCGCTCAAACAACGCGATGGATTCCACGTGGGTGGTGTGGGGGAACATGTCCATCACACCCGCGCGCACCAGGCGATAGCCGTTGCGCACCATAACGCCCGCATCCCGCGCGAGGGTAGCCGGGTTACAGGAGACATAGACTATCTTCCGGGCGCCGAAGGCGGTGAGGTACTTGCAGATTTCCTCGGCGCCGGAGCGGGGCGGATCAATCAGGATCTTGTCGAACCCTTCCTTCGCCCAGCTCTGGCCGGTGAAATCCCCGTGCAGATCGGCACCGTGGAAAGCGACATTGTCCAGACCATTAAGTTCCGCGTTTTCGCGACCGCGTACGACCATGGTCTCGTCTCCTTCCACGCCAACAACCTGTCCGCCCCTTCGGGCCAGGGGCAGCGTAAAGTTCCCCAGACCACAGAACAGATCCAGGACACGCTCTCCCGGCTGGACATCCAGCCATTCCACGGCCCTGTGTACCATCGCGCGGTTGATGCCTGCATTGACCTGGGTAAAGTCCATGGGATGAAATTTCATGGTCAGGTCGAATTCGTCCAACCTGTAGCCCAGTCGCTCATCATCCCGGCCAGAGGATTCGGGCCAGATCCGATGCACGGTGTCGGGGCCTTTTGGCTGCAGATAGATATGCAAATCATGGGCCTGTCCAAAGGCGATGAGCTTTTCCCGGTCACCGGCCGAGAGGTCATCCATGTTCCGGAACACCATCACGGCCACATCATCGCCACAGGCAACCTCCACCTGGGCAATCCGGCTGTATGCGTCCAGCTCATGCAGCATGTTGCGCAGCGGTAGTATGCGGTCGCCAATGCGGGGATCCAGCACCACGCAACGATCGATGTCGGTCAGGAAACTGTTGCGCTTCTCCCGGAACCCCACCAGAACAGACTCCCTGGCCTTGACGTAACGAACCCCGAGGCGCGCCTTGCGGCGATAGCCCAGGCTCTCCTCCGAACGCAGTGGCTCAATCCACTCCTCGGGCTCGATGCCCCCGAAATGGGCAAAATGCTCCCGCAGGGTGTTCTCCTTGAATGCGATCTGGGCATCGCCACTCATATGCTGCAGGCTACAGCCACCGCACAGGTCGGCAAACTCGCAGGGTGGCGTCTGGCGATCCGGCGCGGCTTCGAGAACCTCTTCGGTGCGCAACTCGTCGAACTTGCTTCGACTGGACACCACTTTCGCCATCACGGTTTCGCCCGGCAGGGCGCCATCGACAAACTGGGTCTTGCCATCCTGACGGGCGATACCCCGGCCGTCATGGCTCAGGGTCTCAATCTCACAGCGCACGGGCTCTTTTGGAAGAACCTTCCTGCGTCGTCTGCTCATACTCGGGTCTCTTGGTAGAATCGGGTTCAGGCGCCGGGAAACACCCCGGTGGAAAGATAGCGGTCGCCGCGGTCACAGATAATGGCCACGATGATGGCGTTTTCAACCTGCTGCGAGAGTTTGAGTGCGGCCGCGATCGAACCGCCGGAAGACACGCCACAGAAAATGCCTTCCTCGGACGCCAGGGCACGCATGGTGTTCTCGGCCTCTTCCTGGCCAACATCCAGCACCTCGTCCACCCGTGCGGCATCGTAGATTTTCGGCAGGTAGGCTTCGGGCCATCGACGTATCCCGGGTATGGACGCACCCTCTTTGGGCTGCAGCCCGATAATGCGAATATCCGGGTTGCGTTCCTTGAGGTAGCGGGACACACCCATGATGGTACCGGTGGTACCCATGGAGCTGACAAAATGAGTGACACGCCCCCCGGTTTGTTCCCAGATCTCGGGACCGGTGGTGCGGTAGTGTGCCAGAGGGTTGTCCTGGTTGCTGAACTGGTCCAGCACCCTGCCCTTGCCCT